>Ga0196970_1000006_pt1 | contig 591921 bp, 545 predicted proteins | sample S1v_513CmetaG_FD_148672 | JGI IMG/M metagenome (GOLD analysis project Ga0196970, IMG submission 148672) | Soil microbial communities from Anza Borrego desert, Southern California, United States - S1+v_5-13C | ecosystem: Environmental > Terrestrial > Soil > Desert | place: USA: California...
CGGGGCGTAGTCCCCGGTTTTCCGTTTGGGTTCACTTATTGTAAGCAAGCACGTGCCCAGGTCGGTTCACTTAATGTGAGCCGGACTGGTTCAGACAATGTGAGCGCCCACACCGGCCTACGTTGGCCACTTCATCGATACCGATCAGGACCAGGAAGAACCGGCCAGATTCCGAATCAAACATCACCTTGGGATCAAACGTGAAGAAGGGTGCCGTGGTGAAGAACGTATCCAGGGAGATCGGTCCGGAGACCATAAGCCCGTTCTTGTCATAGATCGCCATGGCTGTGTTGATGGTCTCCACGATATGGTTCGGGCCCACGGCGATGCTCACGTCCGGGGGTGCACCACTGGCCTGGGCGAACGACAGGCCCTGCCAGCCCATATTGAAGAGTAACGGAGGTGGGTTCGGCGTCGTGCCGACGGGCGGCGGAGCCATGATTGTGACCTCATCGCGGGCAATCTCCGCAACTGCGGCCTTGTCGGGACTCCGGAGCGGAACCGCCTTCCTCGTCCCCGGGACACTGCTGACCTTTGGAAGGTCCGAGACCCGGACCTCCCCGAGGAACTTCGGCCACCCGCTGGCGGCCATCAGCCGCTGTTCCTCCATGCCCCAACCTCCACACCGCTGGCTGTCGCACACAGGGTGACATAATGTGTCCCCTCTCTCTGACTATGCGACAGTCCCTCCTTCAGTGCCCCTTTACCCGGAAATTCCCTCAAATCCGGGATCGCAGCCGCTCATACGGCAATTCCCAGCGGTCGTACAGCATCATTAGCAAGAACGGTATGGCGTACCGCAACACCATCAGGGAATGACTCCAATAGTGGTAAGTTAGCCAGCCGCGAAGGAAGCAGTAGTAACTGAAAGACGCACCGATGCCGGCCAGCACCGCGAGTATCACTGGCTTCAGACGGCCGGGAGTTCGCGGAACCAAAACGGCGGAGAACACGGCCAACACGAGACCCGATGCCAGGTCTACAAACCGGTCGTCTGCCATGGAGTGGACAAACAGGCCAGGATGGAATTGATAGAGCTTTAGCACAGGTAAGCCCAATATCGCGCCCACCCACATGTTTGTGGTATGTCCAACGGCGATCAGGCGCAGCCAGTAGGGAACCGGTGGACGATAGCTTACAATGGGTCGGGCCAGTTCCGCCCCAATACGAAACCCGATCACATATACTCCGGCAGACAGCCACGTACTCCAGTGATGATACTCCAAATACCCCAAGTGCAGGTAGATGCGCTCCAGCACCGTAAAGGCTGCAGCAAAGGGAATGGAAATTCGCCAGGGGTTGGAGTTCACGGCAAAATGGACGAAGATGATGTAGGCGAATGGCAGAATGAGGGTGTCGGCAAAAATGATCCCTAGTTGATTGTCATCAAGAGGATTGGCAAGCAAGTGAGTGGGAAAACTGTACATTTTCAGCAATAAATTGAACAATACCTCAAGCACGTCAATACTAACGACCGACATCACGTAGGCAGTCAGTATGGAGTGCCATGAAAGCTTTTTCCGCCCGAGCAGCATGACCATCCAGATGAGGAGCACAGCTAGTGTTATCAAGTACAACACGGGGATGTCTCCTCCTCATCGAAAGTTGCCCAAAAGGTAAGCACGTCGCCTGGATGCAGGCAGGCCATCAAAGGAGCCTGCACGTTCGGTGACCAGTCCGGCCGAGCGAAGTACAACGGGAACCCATCCCCCCGCCAGTGCGCCGGTCGCATAGCCGAACTGTTTCCGGCACAGACAGTATGGCAAAGACCCCGGCATCTGATTCCGGGACCAGCGCGGCAAGGCATCGAGACGAACAAGAGCCCGACCTTCCAGGGTCGAGGCTCTTGTCAGTTTCGTAAGTCAGGGGGTGCGGGCGCCTTCATGCCACCGGACGTTCCCGGCTTTCCCGATCGGTCCCAGGAGCCCGGGCGGTGGTGCGGGGCCGACGCAGGTAGTCGACCAGGGCGGCGATCAGCAGAGTAAGCAGTGCGAGTAACCGAGTCATGCCATTCACCTCTACTAGCGTGCAGAACAGCCCGGAAAACCTTGACTCGCAACAGAAAAGGCATGCACAGTCCCGTGCATGCCTCTGAACCTCCAGGGTTTTGGGCTCATGTGGCCAGGCTACTTCTTCACGCCCCCCGGTCCCTCGAACTCCATCCGCTCCACGTAGAGTTCCACCTCATAACGCAGGATGCTGTCCGAATTCGAGTCGTTGGCGGCTTCCTTGATCGATATGATGCCCATGTTGAAGAGCCTGACCGTCGCCAGCACTTCCTGGCGGTTGGTCGAGAGCAGGGTGAGTGTCCCGTTTTTCTCCTTATCCTGGCCGTTGTTCCCCTTGATCACAAACTCCTCGTGCCAGGCGATCCAGGTGTCGGCGCTCGAAACCGGCAGCGTGATCTTGAGGTTCGGGAACTCAAGCTTACCCGGCTCCATCTGGTAGTCCCGAGCGTCGCCCACTTCATCCTGCACGGCCGTCTGCTTCACCGTAAATGAATCGATTCTGTTCACCTTGGTGGCATCCAGGCCGTCGATCTCCAGGCGGAAATTGGACGGCAGCCACTGTTTCTGGGCTTCCGTCTTCGGGGCGCTGGCTGCGGCCCCCGCCTTTCCGCCTGACGCTTTTGTGTTCCGAATCGATTCGGGAGCAAACTTGAGGGTCAAGTAGCCGGGCTCCTTGGAAGCAGCGTCCATGGCGGGAATGGTTGTTTCAGTGATCAAGGCGTTGGTGAAGTCGCGCCTCGACTGGGCGATATAGTTGTAGTCCGCTGCAATGACGGCGCCATTCTTCCGCTGGTAGTTCATTTTCCAGGAAGCAGAGATCCAGTCATAGATCGGCTTGGTCATGCTGAACCCGATCTGGACTTCGAAGTCTTCGTACTTGGGCTGCCCGATATGCTTCCGGACGAAATAGTCGGGCCCCGCCGCCTCGTTGATCACTTCGGCGTAGACGTTTCCACCCTTCACACTCTTGACGAACCCTGTCTGCACACCATCCAATTCCAGCATATAGTTGCCCGACACATAGCTCCTGGGGGAAGCGGGGCCCATCAGGAAGGGGACGGAAAGGACTAAGAGAGCCGCCATCAAAAACGTAAGCTGCCTCCGCATAGTATGATCACCCCTTAAATCTAGATTCTATTAGGTTTTTATAATGGAATGATAAAGGCCCCCGCTCTCGTTTTCGTCGAGAACGGGGGTTCTTCATCGGTGCCCCAAATTGTTCTCAGGTAGGAGGACAATGGCTTGATCTCTGGGCCCGGCTATTCTAGAATAACATATGAAACCGATCGGAATTTATATGATTATTAAGGAGCGATGAACGAAATGAGTAACGGCGGCTTTTTCTCCCCCGAGATGGTGAGAAGCCAGGCCCAAAACCTGGCGGATGCGACACCGGAGGAAGTGTTGGCGTGGGCCATCCGAACCTTCCCGGGGCGGGCCGGGCTGACCTGCAGCTTCAGCGGCCAGGGAGTCGTGCTGGCGCACATGATCGCCCGCATTGACCGCCGGGTGCCCGTCATCTTCCTTGATACCGGGCTGCACTTCCCTGAGACCTACGCGTTCCGGGACCAGTTCGTGGCGAAGTACGACCTGAATTTGGTGGAATACCGCCCTGCGACGGACCCGGGCGCCCTATATGAGACAGACCCCGACGGGTGCTGTGCCATTCGCAAGGTAGAGCCCATGCAGCGTGCCATATCCGGGCTGGATGCCTGGATTACGGCCCTGAGGCGGGACCAGTCCGAGACCCGGAGCGACGCCGGCCTCCTGGAGTACCACGAGGTGGAAGGCCGGCCCCTGGTCAAGGTCCTGCCACTGGCGCACTGGAGCCGCAAGGAAGTCTGGCGCTACATTTCCGAGCACGCCATCCCGTATCACCCGCTGCTGGACCAGGGGTACAGCAGCATTGGCTGCCAGCCCTGCACCAGGCCCACGCTCCCTGGCGAGCACGAGCGGGCGGGGCGGTGGAGCGGCAAAGGCAAGACCGAATGCGGACTCCACACGTTTACACGCCGAGTATGAGGTGACGGTTATGATACACCCAAGCTATGCGCTGGCCGGTCTGGCGGTCGGCTTTCTGATCGGGCTCACCGGGGTCGGCAGCGGGGCTGTCATGGCGCCCCTGCTGACCGCCCTGGGTGTCCCCCCGGCCATCGTGGTGGGCAGCGACCTGGGCTATGGCCTGTTCACCAAAGTAGCCGGCCTGGGATTCCACGCCCGCCAGGGGTCCGTCGACTGGCACTGGGTGCGCATGATGTCGCTGGGCAGCATGCCCGGCGCCCTGGTCGGCAGCCTGGTGCTGACCAGGCTGGTTCAGTCGCCCGGCGCAATCCGCCATGGCATCGGGTTGATTCTGGTCGTGACGGCCAGCCTGGTACTGCTTGCAGAACTGGCACGCCGCCGCTATGCGCAATGGGTTCAGCAGCTTCAGCACCCACGGCCCTGGGTTGTGATCGGGCTGGGATTTGTGATCGGTGCGGTCGTGGGAACGACCTCCGTAGGAAGCGGCAGCCTGACCGACCTCGTCCTGATGCTCTTCACGCCGCTTTCGGGAGCGCAGTTGGTCGGCACGGGCCTTGCTCACGCCATACTGCTGACGGCGGTAGCGACCGTGTCGCACTGGGGGCTGGGCAACATCGACATCGCTCTGGTGCTGAACCTGCTGCTCGGCTCCATTCCGGGCGTGCTGCTGGGCAGCCGCCTGGCGTTCAAGGCGCCGCCCCGGCCGCTGAAGCTCGGCATCGCGGGTCTGATTCTTGCCAGTGCTTTCACGATGCTATAAGAAGGGGAGCTATAGAAAAAAGATGGCTGCAGTAAAGCATCTCACCCACCTACAGCGGCTTGAGGCAGAGAGCATCCACATCATGCGGGAAGTCGTGGCCGAGGCTGCCAACCCTGTCATGCTCTACTCCATCGGCAAGGACAGCGCCGTTATGCTCCATCTGGCCCGCAAAGCGTTTTACCCAGCTCCGCCGCCGTTCCCCCTTCTGCACGTTGACACTACCTGGAAGTTCCGGGACATGTATACGTTCCGGGACCGGATGGTGAAGGAGTCCGGCATGGAGCTGATTGTGCACGTCAATCCGGAAGGGATGCAGAAGGGGATCAACCCCTTCACCCACGGCTCGGCCATTCACACCGACATCATGAAGACGCAGGGCCTGAAGCAGGCGCTCGACAAGTACGGGTTCGATGCTGCCTTCGGCGGTGCGCGCCGCGACGAAGAGAAGTCCCGGGCCAAGGAGCGCATCTTCTCGTTCCGGACGGCCCAGCATAGCTGGGACCCCAAGAACCAGCGTCCGGAGCTGTGGCATCTGTATAACGCACGCAAGCATAAGGGCGAATCGATTCGCGTCTTCCCCCTGTCCAACTGGACCGAGCTGGACGTCTGGCAGTACATTCACCTGGAGAACATCCCCATCGTGCCGCTCTATTTCTCGGCTGAGCGCCCGGTAGTGGAGCGCGACGGCACGTTGATCATGCGGGACGACGAGCGCATGCCGCTGCGCAGCGGCGAACGCCCGACCCTGCGCAAAGTGCGTTTCCGCACCCTCGGCTGCTATCCGCTGACCGGGGCCATCGAGAGCGAGGCGGACACGCTGCCCGCAATCATCCAGGAGATGCTCCTGGCCAGAACGTCGGAGCGGCAGGGCCGGGTCATCGACCACGATTCGGCGGCGTCCATGGAAAAGAAAAAGCAGGAGGGGTATTTCTGATGTCGCACGTCTCCGACCTCATTGCGACCGACATTGAGGAGTACCTCAAAGTTCATGAGCAAAAAGGGCTGCTCCGTTTCATCACCTGCGGCAGCGTCGATGATGGCAAGAGCACCCTGATTGGCCGGCTTCTCTATGAATCCAACATGCTCTTTGAAGACCAACTGGCCGCCATTGAAGCGGACTCGAAGAAATGGGGTACCCAGGGCGGCGCCCTTGACCTGGCCCTTCTGGTGGATGGTCTGGCCGCAGAGCGCGAGCAGGGCATTACCATCGATGTGGCCTACCGCTTCTTCTCCACGGACAAGCGGAAGTTCATCGTCGCCGACACGCCGGGGCACGAGCAGTATACCCGCAACATGGTCACCGGGGCTTCCACCGCCGATGTGGCCGTAATCTTAATCGATGCCCGCAAGGGCGTGCTGACCCAGACCCGGCGCCATAGCTATCTGGTCTCGCTCATCGGCATCCGCAAAGTGGTCCTGGCCATCAACAAGATGGACCTGGTGGGCTTTTCGGAAGATGTTTTCCAGGCCATCGTCCGCGAGTATGAGCAGTTCGCGGAGCAGATCGGGCTGACCGATATTACGGCCATTCCGCTCTCGGCCCTGCGGGGCGACAACATCCTGGTGCCGAGCGAGGAGACGCCCTGGTACGAGGGCCCGACGCTGATGGGGTATCTGGAGACGGTGCCGATCGACGACACGCGGCTGCAGGGCGAGGCGTTCCGGTTCCCCGTGCAGTGGGTCAACCGCCCCAACCTCGACTTCCGTGGCTTTGCCGGTACGATTGCCAGCGGGACCATCAAGCCCGGCGAGCGCGTCCGGGTGCTGCCGTCGGGCCGGACGAGTACCGTGGCGCGCATCGTCACCCGGGACGGCGACCTGGGGGAGGCCGTAGCCGGGCAGTCAGTCACCCTGACCCTGGTGGACGAGATCGATATTTCCAGGGGTGACCTCATCTGCCGAGACGATGCGCCTGCGGAGGTGAGCGACCAGTTTCGGGCCACCGTCGTCTGGATGAGCGACGAGCCGCTGACGGGCGGCCGTTCCTACCTGATGAAAATCGGCGCCAAGACCGTCACCGCGACGATCTCGATGCCGGATCACAAGGTGAACGTCAATACGCTGGAACAGGCGGCTGCCACCGGACTGGAGCTGAACGAAGTCGGTGTCTGCAAGCTCACGCTTGACAGGCCGGTCTCCTTTGATCCTTACACGGAGAACCGCACCATCGGCGGGTTCATTCTGATTGACCGGCTGACGAACAACACCGTGGGCGCCGGCATGCTCGAAGCCGCCCTGGGGGGCGCCCGGAACATTCACCTGCAGCATCTGGATGTGGACAAGGGCGCCAGAGCCGTCGCCAAAGGACAGAAGCCGTGCGTGCTCTGGTTCACCGGGCTCTCCGGGGCCGGCAAATCCACCCTTGCCAACCTGGTGGAGAAGAAGCTGCACGCCATGGGACGCCACACCTACGCGCTGGACGGCGACAATGTGCGGCACGGGCTCAACCGGGATCTCGGGTTTACGGAGAGCGACCGGGCCGAGAACATCCGCCGCATCGCCGAAGTGGCGAAACTGATGGTGGACGCCGGCCTGATGGTGCTGGTCTCATTCATTTCGCCCTACCGTTCCGAGCGGCAGCGGGCCCGGGCCCTGCTGGAGAAGGGCGAGTTCGTTGAGATCTTTGTGGACACGCCCCTGGCCGTAGCCGAACAGCGCGATCCGAAGGGGCTTTACAAGAAGGCGCGCCGTGGTGAAATCAAGGGTTTTACCGGCGTTGATGCACCCTACGAAGAACCGGAAAACCCGGAGATTCGCGTCGACACGACCCGCCAGTCCGCGGAGGAGGCGGCGGAGCAAATCATTGCAGCCCTCGGACGGTTGGGCATGTTGGACAACCCTGCGGATCAGTACTATGCAATCTGATCTGCAGGTGCGATTGTACAGGGAAACCCCCGCCGGGCTGTGCCTCCCGGCGGGGGTTTCTGCACGTCTTCGGAGGCGGTAGGGGAATGAATGGTCAGGGGGCTATGCCGGCGACCAGCATTCCGGGAAGACGGGCGCCCGTGGCGGCCAGGGTCTGCTGGATGGCCGGCAGGTACTGTGTCACCTGCTGATTGCTCATCTCGGTCAGCGCCATGAGCCGCTGAACCGAAGGGTGCTGCATGGCGGCTGCGGGCAGCTGCCCGGCCAGCTGCAGACCGATCATGCGGTTCTGCAGGAAACCCGATAAGTTCAGGCCAAGCCCGGCTGCCGCCGTCTGGTCCCCTTGGGACAGGCGGATCAAGTTCCCCAGCAGGGCAACCTGATGGTGGAGCTCATTGAGCTCCGCCAGGCTGAACTGTTGAAACCGTGCATCCGAGCGCAGCGTGGGGTCGCTCAGTGCATCCACATGGTAGCTGTGAGCGACAGCTGCCACTGGCATGCTCTGCGCCACGAATTGCTGCAGGGTGGACAGGGGAAGTCCGGTACCAGAGGCCTGACCTTGTAGGGGCATCGCACCCGCTTGACGTTCCATCGGTCTGAAAACCACTCCTTGCGGAAGCTCCGAACCGACTTATGTTACGTTTCCGCGGCATGGGCGGTGACTGGTGGACTATATGAGTGCGAGCACCCGCCTGCCCGGTCCCATCATCTCGAACCGGTGGTGGCGGAGCAGTTCCGACAGGCGAACCACCTGTTGGCCGTTCGTGGCAGTGTCCCGGTCGAGGTTGCCCACCCAGATCGACTGTGTCGGGCACGCATCGGCGCAGACGGGCATCAGCCCTAACCCCAGGCGGGCCGAGCAGAATGTGCACTTGGCGACGGTGTTCGGCAGCAGCCCGGTCGGCTGACCGGGGCAATAGCCGGCGAGGGGATGGTCCGGCGACGCCGTCCGGTACGGGTCTACATATAGCATGGCGTGATTGGGGCACGGCTCCTCGCAGAACCGGCAGCCAATGCAGAGCTCCTGGTCGACCTGAATGATGCCCTGTCCGTTGCGGGTAACGGCCAGGGTCGGGCAGGCTTCTTCACACGGAGCGGGGTCGCACTGGGCGCAGGTGCCCATGGCCTGCCTGCCGTCCGCCGGCAGCGCATGCTCAGCCGTGCAGGCACCGACGCATGCCCCTGAACCCGGGTCGCCGCAGTTGTGGCAAAACACCTGTTCCTTCATCAGAACCCAGCCGGACTCCGGGAGACCCAGGGACGCCCAGTTGCGGGAGGCCGGCGACTGGCTTCGGAGCGGCATCACTGCAGCCGCGGGGGAAGGAGCGGAGTGGAGTGACATAGGCGCACCTCCTGCCGAATTTGGTAACATTCGCGGTAAAGATTCTCGGAGGCGGCCGGTTCATCCTTGGCGCATACCTGCCATTTTAAGCTGGACATAATGTGCTGTTTTTTCTATTGAGAGACGATTTGTTGCCTACAGGAAAAGGCGCTGCCCATGGGCAGCGCCTTCACCCCTACAGATGCGTTTCTTCGAACCCGTGGCTGGTCAGCAGGGTGGCAAAGAGCCCATCCTCCTCATCAGCCCCCTGACCCCTTAAGTACTCATCCATTTTCTCCGTGTCAAACAGGGCCGGCGGGAACGCCGCATCGGAGACCGTCATCTGGAAGGTGCCGGGCTGTTCCCCATTCATGGCAAGTCGCGCCAGGATGGTACTTTTCCCCCGGCCGGCGCTGGCCCGGATGACCCAGGAAAGGTCAGGGCGGTCCAACCGTGCCTCATACTCATCGGTGGAAATGCCTGCCTCCCACAGCGGGGCGCCGGCCTCGCCGGGATCCTCAACGACAGGCTGCACCACCCAACGAGCCGCCCTGTGGGCGGGCTCGGCCCGAAAGGGCGGAATCCATTCCCGCGCCAGCACGGTTGCCACTTTCCTCAGTGTCCAGCCTTCGGGCAAACGAAACGTCTTGGCGGATGCACTACCCATAAGTGCGTGCCCTCCCTTCTGTCAACCATAGGAGACGAACGTAAAAACCTGGTGCATTCGCACCAGGTCGCTTTCGCGAACCCGCGCAATATTTCGCTCCCTGTCATTGTGCCCTATTTTCGCGGTAACTACAAGAAGAATCCAGGTCAACTTGCATCTCGTCTTTGGTCGGGCTATACTCAGGCAAGTCGTAAACCGATGCCGGGATCGCTCTGGGAACAGAGTTCGTCTTGTGCTCGTGGAAACGGCGAAAGGCAAGAATGAAGGAGCACGACGAACATGACCAAGACACTCTACGTAGGCAATCTTCCCTGGGCCGTCACCAATGATGACCTCACTCAGGCTGTGGCTCAGTACACGGAAGTCATATCGGCCAGGGTGGCCACCGATCGCGAATCCGGCCGGTCCCGTGGCTTCGGGTTCGTCGAAGTCCCCGAAGGGAACGCACAGACCGTGATCGATGCGCTGAACGGCGCGGAATGGGAGGGGCGTGCCCTGACCGTGAACGAGGCGAAGCCCCGTGAGGATCGCCCCGCTGACCGTCGGGGCGGCTTCGGCGGCGGCGACCGCGGCGGCTTCGGCGGTGGGGGCCGGGGCCGGCGTTTCTAGGAGAAAGGGCCGCCTGCGTTTCCGCAGGCGGCCTTTCAGGTGGTTCTGTAGCGTTCTCGTCCGATCGGTTGCGATCAGCATAATGATAGGTGTATTATCGGTACTAACGAATAAGTTCAATGCGATATATCGACATCACTAACAGATAATGCCCGGGAGGGATCATGTTGCTCACCCGCCGTCAGCTCCTGATTGGTGCCGCGACAGTGATTGCCAGCGCCACGGGATGCACCCGTCTCGCCCCCACCGCAGCCGAGGCGCCCACAACGCCGGGACCGGAAGCGCCCCCTGAGGAGGGGCCCCGCCCGCTGCTCCGTGTGGCGCTCCTTTCCGACCCCCACACCGTGGCTGCAGATTCGAACCTGGCGGGTGCGATCAACGGGAAATTCAGCAAGGCACTGGCCGACTACAAACCGCTCCGCCCTGACTTGTGGATCGTCAATGGCGATGTGACCGACGGCGGCACGACGGCGGAGTATGCGGCCTTCAAGAAGCTGCTCAAGGGTACGGTCGATGAGAAGCACCTCTTAGTAAATACCGGTAACCACGACTTCTATGACCAGAGCGCTACCGATGAGGAGGAGGTGCGTCGGTTCCTTGCGGCGTTCGGCACGCCGGCGCCTTACTCCAACCGGCTCGCCGGCGGGCTGCACTTCGTGATGCTGGCCACCGAGCAGTGGAAGAGCGCCCCGGGCTCGGGGGATTGGGCGTGGCTGAGCGCCGAGCAACTCCGGTGGTTCGAGCAGGTCCTGGCCGAGCACCGCGATCGGTTCACAGTGGTAGCGCTCCATCAGGCCTTGCAGGATACGGTCTACTGGTCACACGGCGGCGCGGGAAACCGCTTTACCGGTTGCGGTCAGATTGCCGAGCTAAACGCAATCATGAAGAAGAACCCCCAAATCAGACTATGGCTCTCCGGGCACACGCATATGGGCGCCGAAATCAAAGGGAATGTCGTCAGCAAGAACGGCGTGACATATGTGGGGTTAGGCTCGACATTCTACCAGTTCGTGCCCGGAGACGGGCCGGATGCCGTTTACAGCGGATTCCGCAAAGACCTTAGCTCCAGCCAGAGCCGCATGCTGGACGTGTGGGAGGACAAGGTCGTCCTCCGTGCCCGTGACCATGTAGGCAAGGCCTGGATGGATGGCCTTGACGTGACCCTGGGGCGCTGAGAAGCGGTCTCCCGCCGGGTGGGGGGCCGCTTTCACTGTTTACCGGGGGTGTGCATAGCGTAGGCGGGGGAACGCCCAACTACCTTTGTGGAGGTATATACCCGATGATTACTGACCAGATCCAAAAGCTTATCAACCATCTGATTGCCTTGGAAATAGGCTCGGCCTACCTATACCTGGCCATGGCGAACTACTTTGTTCGGATCAACCTGACGGGCATGGCACAGTGGCTGCGGCTCCAGCATGATGAAGAACGCGGCCACGCCGACATGCTGATCGCCTACCTGACCGACCGCATCGGTGTGGTGGAAATTCGGGCCATCCCGGCGCAGCCGGTCAACTTCGGCTCCCCGCTGGAAGCCTGGCAGCAGGTGCTTGCTCATGAGCAGTACATCACGCAGAACTATCAGCAGGCATACGATATGGCCTTCAAGGCCCAGGACTACCAGAGTGCGGCCATATTCCAGGATTTCCTCCGTGAACAGGTAGACGAGGTGGCGCAGGCCTACCGCATTGTCGGCCGGCTGCAACTCGGCAAGGACAACACGGCTGCACTCCTGTTGTTAGATCAGGAACTGGGTCAGAGAGAAGCCCAGCCCGTCGCCGGGGCGCCTGCGGGGGGCGCTGCAGGCGCACCGGCTGGGCGTTGAACGCCCGTCCCCACGGTATCATGGACGCCCCCCCTTCGGGGGGGCCAACGAGTGGGCGCCCGGCGGCGCCGGCGGTTGATCTGGCGGCCCGGGCCTTTCCGGCTGTGCCCCGAAGCCCAAAATGGAAGATCCGGCTCCTGCCCTGGCGCCGTTCACAAGGGCTTCGGGCGGACGGCGGCGATGCGGTCAAGGGCGAGACGCTCTTTCTGGCGACCTGCTCCAGTTGTCATGCCGACAACGCCAAAGGTCTGCCCGGCTCCGGCAAGGACCTGACCCGCACGGTGTCCGTTGCGCGCACCAAGAAATGACACCGGCTAGAAGTTGTACTCGCGGTGCTTTGAAACAGGAATTCTCTCGATATATCCCGAATAACTGCCCCGTTCTAGATAGTCTACATGGGATATAGAGAGGAAGGGCAAGATGAACGAGCGCCAATGGTACTACATCTCCGGGGGCAATCCGGCGGGGCCTGTTCCCGAGTCACAGTTGCAGGCCATGCTGCAGTCCGGCGGCATCACCCGCGATACTCTGGTCTGGACGGATACCATGACGGAATGGATGCCCGCAAATCACACCCCTTCCTTCGGGTCGCCTGCAGCGCCGCCCCCGGAGAGCGGAGCTCTCACCCCTTCGGAAGTTGTGCTGCTCTTCGCCGACCAGTTTGCCGGCGAAGGGACGATGATGAAAGGCGGCAACTGGACGTCGCTGACGACCGGCGCCAAAGTAGGCTACTTGGACCTAACAGCGGCGCTCCTCTCCGCGGCAATCCTGGCCAACGAGCAGGCGGGCAGCCTCCGCCTGCGCATGCAGCCGAAGAAGGCGATGTTCGGCCTGAAAACGGTAAACGTGGCGATGGTCGAGTACGTCCAGGATCCACCCGACTGGCCGGAAGGCACCTTCGAATGGATCGCCGTCGAAGGAATGCGCGGCATGCAGCCCCGTGAGGCCGCCGACCTCTTCACCGGCATGCTGCTGATGGACTCTACGTACCCACATACGCTGGCCGCCAACATCGCATGCGTTGGCCTGGAAAAGCGGGGACTCCTGTCCACGGAAGAAAAGAAAAAGCTCCTTATCATTTCGACCATGAACTTCAAGGTGACCGATCGCACCCGCTGGGCCATGGAAACCTGCCCGCCCGGACCGGTGCGGCAACTGCTGGACCAGTGCAGGCAGTCGCGGCCGGACGTCTATCAGGGCCTGGCGGAGGCAGCCGCCAAGGCGATCGGCAACCGCAGGGAATACTCCAACGACTGAACGGGAAAGGCCACGGCACTAGGTTGCCGTGGCCTCTTCGCGCCGCTCCTGCGGCCAGATATCGGAGATGGGCAGGGGGCGCCCCACATGGTGGCCCTGTGCATAGTCGACGCCGGACTCCCGCAGAATCTCGATCGTCCTGGCATCCTCCACCCATTCCGCGATGGTCGCCTTACCCAGGCCTCTTGCCACTTCGACCATTGCCTTTACCAGGTGCCGGTCCTCTTCGTCGGAGGCCAGGTCCCGGATAAAGCTGCCGTCCAGCTTCAGGTAGTCGACGGGCAGACGCTTGAGCCGGTCAAAGGAACTGAAGCCGGCACCGAAGTCATCCAGGGCAAACCGGCAACCCAGCCCCTTGAGTACGTGAATGAACTCCAAGGCGACGTCGAAGTCAGCGATTGCCGCCGTTTCGGTGATTTCAAAGACCAGCCTTTGCGGTGCAATGCCGGTCGCTGCCAGATCGCGCCGGATGATCGAAAGCAGCTCCGTATCCGTCAGAGCCTTGCCTGACAGATTCACCTCCAGGAACAGGTCCCGGCCTTCTGCTTCATGCCGGGCCAGCAAGGCGATCGCCTCGCGCACCACCCAACGGTCAATCTGGTGAATCAGGCCGAAGCGCTCGGCTACGTGCAGGAACATGGTGGGCGAAACCACTCCGCCGCTTCCGTCGGACATGCGCAGCAGCAATTCGTAGTGAGAGACGTTGAACGAAGTCAGGTCGACAATGGGCTGAGCGAACAGCATCAATCCGCTGCCGTCCAGGGCCGTGCGAATCAAGCGTTCCCAGGTCATCCGTGACTCCAGGCGCGAGGTCCAGTCCGTGTCGTGTTCATAGACAGCCAGGATGTTCCTGCCCTTCTCCTTGGCCTGGTACATGGCCTGGTCGGCGTGTGCCAGGAGCTCTTCCATGGTGATGCCATGCTCCGGGTGAAACGCCAGGCCGATCGACGCTGTTATGCTGACTTTTTGGCCGGCGACGTCCAGCGGCTGGTGCCGGAGCACCTCCAGGATCGTGGCCGCAATGGTCTGCGCCGTAACGCGATCGGTGTTGGGGAGCATGACGACGAATTCGTCACCGCTGAGCCGCGAGACGAGATCGCCGGGCCGCACGCGGCTTTTGAGCAGTGAACCGAGGTTTCGCAGCAACTCATCGCCCGCCCGGTGGCCCAGGCTGTCGTTGACGTACTTGAACTCATCGAGATCCACATACAGGACGGCACCGGGGCTGCCGCAGAGGTGACCGGGGGAAGCCTCTTCGAGACCGCGGCGGTTGAGCAATCCGGTAAGGGCGTCATGTGCGGCCAAATGGGCTAGTTTGGCCTCAAACCGCCTCCGCTCGCCGATGTCCCGGGCGATGGTTGAAAGGTATTCGACCTCGCCGTCCGGCCCTTTGTGCGCCAGGATCACCTGTGAAACCGGTACTTCGACGCCGTCTCTGCCCCGCCACACGGCCTCGCCGCTCCAACTGCCCGTCCGCACGGCGGCGGCAATGGCCGCGGTGCTGATCATTCGCTGGGATTCCGGCGTGTACAAGTCGCTCATGCGCCATTTGTATGGGGTGCGGTTACCCGCCAGTGATCTGGCGGCCTTGTTCAGAAAGAGCCCCTTGCCCGTCGGATCGGTCTGAGCGATGAAGTCCGTGGTGGCCTCCACCACGGCGGCAAGCCGGGCCTGGGCGATCTCCGCCTTCTTGCGCTCACTGATATCCTTTGCGACGACGTACACGCCGCATATCTGGCCGCCAAGCACCATCGGTATGAAAGTGGCCTCCAGGGTCACCCACCGGCGGTTGCAGTCGGTTACCCTCACTTCGGCCGTCTGCATCTCGCCCTGGCCCGCAGCATCGACGTACCTGACCCACCTGTCCCGGTCTCCTGGCAGCCCTTGGAATAACAGCTCGCCCCGTTCCGGCCGGCTTAGCCGCAGGAAATGCTCCGGGTCAAAACCGGTGACCGCCCCGAATGCCGGGTTGGCCGCAACCATGCCATGTTCCAGTGTGGAGACGATGATAATGTCCGGGTTGCAGTCAAACAGCGCCCGATAGCGCTGCTCACTCTCCAGCAGCAACTGGTCGGCCCGCTGCCTTTCGGTGACGTCCCGGGCGACGCACCGAATCACTCCGTCCGCTTCATCGCGCCTGGCGCTCCACTCCAGCCAGACGACCGTACCATCCTTGCGGATGTAGCGGTCTTCGGATCGGATCAGCCGGTCGCCTTCGGCCAGTTCGTCCAGTCGCCTGAGCATTTCGGGTTCGTCGTCAGGATGCACGAAGTCCTGGGGCCGACGCCCAACGATTTCGTCCGGGGTGTAGCCCAGAATCTCCCGACATACGGGACTTACGCTGAGAATCCGGCCATCGATCGAAGTGACGAGCACAATGTCCCGGGAGGCTTCGAGCGTGCGCTGCAGCTCGTTTTCCGTCTGGCGGGACCGGGCGCTGAGCAAGAGGTGCAGGGAGCGAATTTCGCGCTGGCTCGCTGCCACTCCGTATACGAGGATGCTCACCATGGCGAAGCTGACCAGATCCGTAATCGCCGTGGTCAATGCGTATTCGAGTCCCACTGCCGGGAGGCCGAAGTGGCGGGCAGACAGATAGCTCAACGAAATGAAAGCGGTGCCAAACCCGAACGACCAGCGCACCAGCGTGGTCCCGCATGCCAGCGCCAGCAGGTACATGAGCGTGGTATAGGCGCCGCGGCCGCTGAGGTCTTCTAGAAGCCCGGTGCCCGTGCAGACCGCCCCTCCAATCACCAGGAGGAGCCGCATGCCCGGGGACACACGTTCGTGCCAGGCCGTGAGGAGGATGATCGTCAAAGACCCGGGCATCAGCCAGAAATCATGCCATTGCGGGGTCGTGAGCGCCGTGCCCAGGGAGGCAACCAGTCCGAGGGGGACGATGAACCGAACAACTGTCAGAATATCCCGCCGGGGGGCGGGAGGGGTGGGATACTGCCTGGGGCTGTTTCGGTTCGGTTGGGCCATGCTGTCACCCCCTGGGGACCCGCAATAAGCGCCTTTACGCTTCCTTTACAATACGACCCTTCATCTATGCATCCTTCCTGTATAACCAAAATGATCCTATTATATGTGAAAATCCTCCCGAGTCAATCGGGGAGGAGTTTTCCCTCTGTGGCGAGAATTGCCAGATTAGGTCGTATATCGTGGAGGGGAACGGTATGCCGAAGGTTGTCCACTTCGAGATTCCGATCCAGGATCCCAAGCGAGCGATCCCGTTCTATGAGAAAGTGTTCGGCTGGAAGATCGAAGGGTGGGGCGGCGGCGACGGCTATTGGCTCTGCACGGCCGGGCCCGATGAAGAACCGGGCATTAATGGTGCACTCATGCTCGGCACTCCCATCGACGGAGGCACCATCAACACCCTCGGCGTACCGTCCATCGCGGAGTACCGCGCAAAGGTCACCGAGCATGGGGGCAAGGTGGTCGGCGAAATCCAGACCATTCCCGGCGTTGGGCTCTTCTGTTACTGCATGGATACGGAAGGTAACAAGTTCGGCATCATCGAGATGGTGCAGGGCGCTTAACGATGATCGCATAACAGGAAACCGGGGGTCGCAAGCCCCCGGCTTTCGTTTCTCATTCACATAGCAGGCGGCGCAACTGATCGGCTTCTCCGAGGGCCCGCTCGTCCTGCAGCACCTCGCCTGGCTTGCCGCCCTTGCCCAGGACGTATCCGGCGAACTCCATGCCCATGAACGTGAATATGTACTGGAACTGCTGCACCAACGGCAGCGCCTTGATCCGGGGATTATCTCCCCCGGCAATCACGGCAATCGCCTTCTTGCCGGCCATGCCGTTCTTGAAGTCATACCGGGTATCTCGCAGGCTCTGCGACCAGCGGTCGACGAACAGCTTCATCTGGCCAGACATGCCATACCAATAGAGCGGCGTCGCAAAGATAATGATGTCGTGCGCCAGCAACTGGCGGACGATCTCATCTTGATCGTCGTCTACCGGGCTGAATCCTTCCGGTGCGTGCCGCTTGTCGACAATAGGGGTGATCTTTTTGTCGGCCAGGTAAATACGGGTGCATTCCAGGCCGCGGGTAAGGTGATCGGCCAGCGCTTCGGAGTTGCCGTTCCGGCGGCTGCTGCCGTACAGGACTAGAATCTTCACGTGTGTTGTGGCGCCTCCTTCGTTTTCGGGCTAAGAAGAAGGCAGGGCCGCGATCACGCTTCCCTGCCTTGTTGAGTAAGGACTAGTCGCGCCCACGCAGGAGCGCGATTTTCAAGGGAATGAGTTCCGCTGTCATGATCCCGTTGCGGACCGCCGGATCGCCTTCCATAATCGCCCGAGCTTCCGCCTCAGATTCGGCTTCAAAGATCGTAAGTCCAAATGAGTAATCGGCGGCAGGGGCTGCCAATACGAGTCTGCCTTCGGCCAACAGGCCTTTCAGGTAGGAGAAATGGCGGCCGACGATCTCATCTTCTTCCGGAGTGGCGTCAAACCCCAGCGTGGGACGAACGGGCAGCAGCCGGTACAGGAACGCCAGCGGCATTGCTGACACCTACTTCTTCTCTTCCTTCGCGGCCTCAACGACCTTCTCGAACTTGCCTTCGGCTCCGCACTCACAGACCTTCGGCTTGCACCGACCACCCTGCGTACCTTCCCGAACCTTGCCGCATGCCTTGCATTCGAACAGGGCCATTTCGTTCGCACCTCCGTTCGTCGTTACTACTGTTACCCTATCATGCTGCAAAGTGTTGGCACGATGGCACGAAAGTGCAAGAAAAGGAGTCAATCATTATTATGTCGGACCCTAGGTTGTTCATGTACACCCCGCTACATTTTACCTGCCTCCTCCTATTGACAAGGGGTCCCACCCTCCCTATAATTCGATCTAATACTTGAAAAAGGCAACGACGGGAACCAGTAAGTAGCGGAAGCCTGTTCAGAGAGCCGGGCACATGGTGCAAGTCCGGTCAGGCCAAAGTTGCTGAACCCATCCCCGAGCCGGAAGCGATGAGCTCTCCCGGGCACCCCGCCCGTTACTCCCGGGGCGCACGTGTTGGCGTGTGTGATGAGCGGGCTTGCACATTTGCGGGCTCAGCCTGGTGGTACCACGGAAGTCAAACTCCGTCCGGCAAACAATTGCGGGGCGGAGTTTTTGTTTTGCCGGACATGTAGACGGAGGGTGAAACGCATGCGACACGGGCTGAAAGAATGTAAACGAATTGTCGTGAAGGTCGGCACCAGCACCCTGACTCATCCCAATGGGCATCTGCACATCGGGCGCATGGAAGCCCTTGTCCGCCAGCTTTCCGACCTGCAGGCCGAGGGGCGCCGGTTGGTCCTGGTCACATCCGGCGCCGTCGGTGCCGGTATGGGCCGCCTCGGACTGGAGCGGCGGCCAACAGAGACACTGACCAAGCAGGCGCTGGCTGCCATCGGCCAGGGACTGCTGATGCACCGGTATGAGGCGCTCTTCTCCGACTACGGGCGGGCCGTCGGTCAAATTCTGCTGACCCGGCAGGACTTTGAAGACGGGCACCGCCGCGAGGTGGCCGCCGGCGTCATCGACCGGCTGCTCTCGTGGGGCGTCATCCCCATCGTCAACGAGAACGACTCGGTCTCCAGCGAGCAGATTCGGGTCGGCGACAACGACACCCTCTCGGCCCGCGTCGCGGCCATGATCGGCGCCGACCTGCTGGTCCTCCTGACGGATGTCGACGGGCTCTACCCGGAAGATCCCCGGGGCAAGACCGGCCTCAGCCCGCTCTCCAGCGTTTCCGCCGGCGACGACCTGGAGGCGATGGCCGGGGGCGCCGGGTCGCTGCGGGGCACCGGCGGCATGGTGACGAAGATTCACGCGGCCCGCATTTGCTCAGCGGCGCACATTCCCATGGTGCTGGCCAACGGTGGGGCGCCGGGCGTCCTCCGGGCGATTGTGGCCGGCGAACCGGTCGGCACGCTGTTTGCGGAGGAGGTAGGAGCATGATCGCACAACTGGCCGGCAAGGCCCGGGAAGCCCAGCGCCTCCTGGAAGCAGCCCCCTCGGACCAGCGGCGTGCCGCCCTGCACGCCATCGCCCATGCGCTCAGCGAGCACGAAGCGGAAATTCTCGCGGCCAACGAAGCAGACCTGAAGGCTGCCGCCCACCTGCCGGGTCCCATGGTGGCCCGCCTCCGGCTCGATGCCAGGAAGCTTGCGGGCATCCGTGAAGGCGTCACCGCCGTTGCCGCCATGCCGGAGATCCTCGGCGAGGAACTGGCCGCATGGCAGCGGCCCAATGGACTGACCATCCGGCGGGTGCGGGTGCCGCTGGGCGTCATCGGGATCATTTATGAAGCGCGGCCCGGCGTGACGGTCGACGCTGCCGCCCTCTGCCTGCGGGCGGGAAACGCCGTGCTGCTGAAGGGCGGCAAGGAAGCGGCCCACTCCAACGCGGCTCTGGGCGCCGCCCTGCAAGATGGGCTGCGGCGGGCCGGTCTGCCGGCTGAACTGGCGCAGGTGCTGCCTTCCGCCCGGGAGGCTGCCATGGAACTGATGAACGCCACCGGACTGGTGGACGTGCTAATTCCCCGGGGCGGCGCCGGGCTGATCCAGGCCGTTTTGAAAGAGAGCCGCGTCCCGGTGATTGAGACGGGCGCCGGCGTCTGCCACATTTACGTACATGAGGCCGCCGACCTGGAGATGGCCGCGGCCGTTACGGTAAACGCCAAGTGCAGCAACCCGGCCGTCTGCAACGCGGCGGAGACGCTGCTGGTCGACCGGGCTGTGGCCGCGGCGCTGCTTGATCTGGTCGGGCCACAGCTGCGTGAGCGGGGCGTCGTTCTGCGGGGATGCGGCGAGACTCTGTCGCACCTGCCCTGGGCTGAGACGGCCACGGAGGCGGACTGGGCGGTTGAGTATAACGACCTGATCTTCTCGGTGCGGGTCGTCGGCGGCCTGGATGAGGCGCTGGTGCACATCGCCCGGTACGGCACCCGCCACTCGGAGGCGATCATCACCAGCGATGCGGCGGTGGCAGCCCGGTTCCTCGGCGCCGTCGATGCGGCTGCCGTCTACCACAACGCTTCGACACGGTTTACCGACGGCGGCGAGTTCGGCTTCGGGGCGGAGATCGGCATCAGCACCCAGAAGCTGCACGCCCGCGGTCCCATGGGCCTGGCGGAACTGACCAGCTACAAGTACCTCGTGCTGGGCAACGGTCAGGTGCGATAACGGCATACCGGAAGGGGCCGGCTGCGTTCTGCAGCCGGCCCCGTCCGCATTTACAGCAGCCCCACCGTATACATGGAGTTGAAGGCATACCCGCACAAGATCGCCCCGGCCCACAGTGTTCCGACCACGATGCCCACTACCCGCCACCGGGCGATGGTCAGGGCGCCGGTAATCGCCCCGATGGAGGTGCCCGCCCCCGTAATCAGGAAGGCCAGGGTGGCGCCCGGGCTCATGCCCAGCTCCTGCATCGCCCGCACCAGGGGCAGGGAGGCTTCGCTGTTGATGTAGAGCGGTAGGCCCAGCGTGGCTGCCAGGGCCACCCCGTATGCGCGGCCGTGTCCGAATAGGTTAGCGACCCACGCCTCGGGGATCAGGCCGTTCAGGAAGTACCCGACGAAAGCGAAACCCAGGAAAAAGAGCAGCAAGCGGAGTCCGACTCTTGCCAGCTCACGCACGAACTCGCGAAGACCGGGGCGGGACCGGACCGTCGCCGCCATTGGCAGCGCGTCATCCGCCTCAAGCGAGCCGCCCGCCATGGGCTGCATCCGGGTCTGATTCTTCAGCCAGCCCCGGCTCTCGGCAATGTGGGCTACGAAGCCGCCGACGAGGCCGAGCAGGATGGAGGCGACGAAGAAAGCGATGGCAAACGGCCAGCCGAACAGGCTTGCGCTGTAGAACAGCTCCTGCGGGGAAGTGAGCGGCGAGGAGACCATGAAGGCCACAATCGGCGCCCACGGCAGCATGCTGGCCATCATGCCGAGAATGACCGCCGTCGTCCCGCACGAGCAGAGGGGCGTCGTTACGCCGACCAGTGTTGCCCCGGCGACGCCGGCACTCTTGTGGCGGGTCAGAAAGGCGCCGACCTTCTTCTGATCGACGTATAGCGTCATCGCTGCGGAAATAAGAGCGCTTAGCAGCAGCAGCGGCCAGTTGTGGCTGAATGTTGCCCAGACCTTGATCAGCGACGTTACCAGCAGGTCGCCCATGACCCAGCACCTTCTTATCAAAACGAATTGATTTGATCTGAACCCATCATACAGGTGGTTGATGCTGGGTGTCAACAACTTTTTTTGATGTGGAAAGAAAACGAAACCCGCCGGCCACAGGTGGGCCGGCGGGGAAAGAAGGGGGGAAGGGGACGGTCACGCTGTGACGGCCTCAGAAGGGCGCCGGCTGCCTTCCGCCCGGAAGGCGAACCACGCATAGACGCCGGCCAGCAGGTAGAAGGTGACGAAACCCATCAGCGTCGTCGAAGCGCCCATCCAGTCGGAGAGCCAGCCTGAAGCCAGGGCGCCGATGACGTAGATCAAGTTGTTGATCATGCCCCAGCCGCCGAAGATGCGGCCGCGTATCTGGTCGGGGACGAGCAGGCCGATGGCGGCCTGAATGCCTACGTTAATCGCTCCGCTCCCCAATCCGATCAATCCGATGAAAGTGGCGGAGGAGATGACGCCCCGGATCAGGAGCAGCGCTACCATGCAGGCCCAGATGTAGACGGCACCGGCGCTGATCAGGTACTTCCAGTGCACCCGGCTGCCGATGGCGCCGATGACCAGGGCGCCGACCACGGCGGTCCCCCCCATCAAGGCCCAGAGCAGCCCCAGCCCTTCGGCGGGGAGGCCCAGGTCGATGGTGAAGAAGGTAGTCATCAGGACGTTAAGCGAGGCATCGGGGAAGGCGACGATGGCCAGGGTGATCATCATGTTACGAATGGTCGGCGTCTGCCGGATAAAGGTCAGCGCTTCTTTCAGATCCGCCCCGAACCGGGCGGCCATGCTCCGGTGCTCGCTGCCGTCGGTGCGGGCAAGCGCAGCAGCGGCCGGCGGCACCATGGGGAGCAACAGGGCGCCGGAGACCAGGAAGCTGGCAGCATCAATGTAGAAGACGTTGTGGGCGCCCAGGAAGATCATCACCACAGCGCCGAGTCCGTTGCCCAATAGCATGGCCAGGCGGCCCGTCACCACCGACAGGGAGTTGGCGCTGACCAACTCCTCGGGCGTCACGACGGTCGGCAACAGGGCGTTGTATGCCGGCCCGTGGAAGGTGGAGACCACCGCAGCCAGGGTGCAGAGTGTGATGATGGCGGACGGTGCCGAAGTGAAGACGAGTCCCGCCACCAGCCCGGCCCGCAGCACGTCGGTGATGATCATGACCGTGCGGCGGGGGAAGCGGTCGGCCACCACACCCGCCACCGGGCCGAGGATGACGCCCGGCACCACCTTGGCGATCATGACCAGGGCCATCCAGAGGCCCAGGTGAGCGGGGTCGGCGCTCAACACCTTCACCAGGGCGATGCTGTTGAAGAAATCGCCGACGCTGCTAATCGCCGAGCCGGCCCAGAGCAGGAGGAAGTTGCGGTTCCGAAAGAGCGAGCGGTACTGTTTCACGACTGACCACTCCATCCGCGCGTCCTGTGTCATGCTCAATCTACCACTTGGGGGAGGCAGGCCGCATCGTACGCGAGTGACCACCAGGCATCGTACGAAAGGACGATTGCCTTTTTTCGTGAACCATTTGCCTGCGGGCGGGGTTATATGAGTGAGACGGTCGCGATCGGTCTCATTCGTCCCGCCGAAAGGAGTTGCACCGTGGCAACACCCTCCGAACTGGCTGCAGCTCGCGCCGGCGAAGCGGGCTTTCGCTCCCTGGTCGAACCACGGCTTGCCCAGGCCTACCGGACGGCCTTTCTGATCATTCTGGACCGAGAGCTGGCGCGCGACGCCGTTCAGGAAGCGCTGCTCCGTGCGTACCGGGGTCTTAACCGGCTGCGCCCGGATTCGTCTTTCGCGGCCTGGTTTAACCGCCTGGTGGTCAACGAAGCCCGACGCATCGCCCGACGCCATCGGAGGCAGCTGCCGGTGATCGATCAACCGCCGGACCTGGCACCCGCCCCTGACCACGCAGGATCGCCCGAGGAGCAGCTGCTGGCCGAGGAAGACCGTGCGCTGCTCTGGGCTGCCCTGGCTGATCTGGACGAGCTCCACCGCACGGTGCTGATTCTCCGCTACTACCAGGGCCTGACGGAGCCGGAGATGTCCGAAACCCTGGGCATACCGGCAGGAACGGTCAAGTCCCGGCTGCACGCCGCCCGTGAGCGCCTCCGGGCGCGCCTTGCGGCGCCGAAGCAGCCCGTTATTCCGTCGCCCTCCGGATGGCTCCACTTTCTGCCGAGGAGGTAATCGCTGTGGATGAAAAGGTGCTGACCGGGGAACTGCATCGGGTCGCCGGCGCCCTGCCGGTGCCTGCTGGTCTCTTCCCGGACGGGCTGCTCGCCCGCCGGCCCCGCAGGCGGCCCGCGTGGATCGTGGCAGCGGCGTCCGCGGCGGCGCTAACGATCTTCCTGCTCACACCGCCGGGCGGCCGCGCCATCGGGGCCGCCAGCGAGTTCTTCATGCAGTTCAGCGCCAAACTGATCAAGACGGACAAGCCGCCGGAATCGGAGCCTTACATTGACACCAGGAACCTGAAACCCGGCGATACAATTGTCAGGGACGTCTCCGCAGCCCCCAAACAGGTGGCGACCGGTCTCCGGCTGGCGGACCTGGACCCTGCGGTGCCCCTGCCGACCTACCGGGGGCCGGGGCCGGATGCCCAGGTCAAGCGAATCGAGACCTACCGCAAGGGGACCGATGTCCTGGAGCTGACCACAATCAGCATCAGTTGGTACGACCAGGGCGACTACTTGCACCTCTCACTCGTGCACTTCACGGAGCCCTTGCCGGCTGATCTTCTCAAGCGGTACCGCTCAGGCGATTTGAATGTCGTCACGTTCTACTCGAATGATCCCCGGGACAATGTGGAGCATAAGGCTGTACAGTTCAAGGGGCAGCCTGCCACCGCGATCAAGGTGGGCCCGCTCTGGGCGGTCTTCTGGGTGCACGAGTCCGGCGGCGGCAGCCTGCACGGCAACATCGAGCTGGAGGAACTGCTCAAGGTGGCGGAGTCTATGCCCAGCCTGAAGTAGATGGAAAGGGGCTTGCCAGTGCGGCAAGCCCCTCGATTTGTCATTCCGCCAGCGACACTGGCGCCTCCGCGGCAGGCGTAGGGTAGCCCACGGCCTTGCGGCGCCACCGCCCCGTGGCGTAGTACGCCCAGTGCAGCAGCAGCCCCACCACGGCGCTGATCGCAATGCCAACCCAGATGCCCTGGCTGCCCATGGAGCGTGAGAGCCAGAAGGCCAGGGGCACCCGGAAGAGCCAGAGCGCCACGATGGTGAAGATCATCGGCGGTACCGTGTCTCCGGCGCCCCGCATGACGCCGCCGAAAATGAAGATCAGGGAGAAAGGAATGTAGGTCGGCCCCATGATGCGCAGGTACTTGGCGCCTTCGAGCAGCACCGCCTGATCATCGGTGAACAGGACCATCAGAATCGTCGGCCAGAGCACCGCCACCACGGAGATGACCGCGGTCAGGCCTGCCGCCAGCACGCAGCTCCAGCGCACCGTGCTGCGCACCCGGTCGAGTTTGCCGGCGCCCAGGTTCTGTCCCACCATCGAAGTGACGGCCATGCCGATATTCATCGCCGGCAGCCAGCCGAAGTTGTCGAACCGCGATGCTGCCCCGAACGCGGCCACCACCGTCGTGCCGAACGAGCTGATCACCGCCGTGACGGCGACCATGCCGAAGGAGACCAGCGTCTGCTGGATGCCCGTCGGCATGCCAATGCGCAGCACGGACTTGACAATGCCGAAGTCCGGGCACCAGTCCGCCCGACTCTCCGGCAGCAGGCTGGTGTTGCGCCGGACCCAGCGCCACAGCAGCAGCGAAGCCAGCCCCTGGCTGAAGACGGTGGCCAGGGCGGCGCCCGCCACGCCGAGCTTTGGGAACGGCCCCACGCCGATGATCAGGAGCGGATCGAGCACAACGTTAGTGATGGTGGAGATGATCAGGAAGACCAGCGGCGTTCGGGCGTCGCCCAGGCCGCGCAGGATGGCCGTCAGGACATTATAGAGGAACATGAAGACCATGCCGGCCATGAAGATGCCGAAGTAGTCGGCGGCCATCTTCTTCAGTTCTTCGGGCGGGTTGACCAGGCCGAGCAGCGGGTAGCGGAAGATGACGCCGGTGGCCGAGAGTGCAAGGCCCACCACGCCGAGCAGGGAGAGCGAAGTCGCGACGGAGCGGCGGACCATCGGCTCGTTGCCGGCGCCCCGAAACTGCGCGACCAGGGTCGTGGTCGCCATGGTCAGGCCCATCACCAGCGAGAGCAGGGCCATGATCAGCGGGAACGAGATGGAGACGGCGCCAAGGGCGCCGGGGCCCATGAAGCGGCCGACCCAAATCGAATTGACAATGCTGTACGTGGCCTGCAGCAGGCTGCCGGCGAACATGGGCAGAGAGAAAGAGATCAGGTGCTCCACGATGGAGCCTCGGGTGAAGTCGCGCTGTAGTCGATTTGCCACCGGAACGTGCTCCTTTGTTTGACCATCAAGTCTGACCATTTCAGGATAGCACGGCCCATTGCAGGTTGACAGAGCACCAACGCGCTATGGAAGCCATACGCTGACTTCGGGGGAGAGATCAGTTTGGGGAGGTGACGCCGTGCGGCGCGGCAGTCAATCGGGGCAGAGGCCCCAACTGGAGCTGAGGGAGGTCTGCAAGCACTTCCACACCTGGCAGGGAAAGCTGCACGTGCTCGACGGCGTCAACCTGAAAGTGAACCGGGGAGAGTTCCTCTGCCTGCTGGGGCCCTCCGGCTGCGGCAAGTCGACGCTGTTTAACATTATTGCGGGCCTGGAGCACCCGGACTCCGGCGAGGTGATGATTGAAGGGCAACCGACCACCGGGCCGGGCCCGGACCGGGTCGCTGTTTTCCAGAAAGGTGCGCTCTTTCCGTGGCTGACGGTCCGCGGCAATGTCGAGTTCGGCCTGGCCATGCAGGACGTCCCCCCGGACGACCGCCGGCTGCGGGTCCGCGAAGCCCTGGAGATGGTCCGGCTCCAGAAGTTTGCCGATGCCGCCGTGCACGAACTGACCAGCGGCATGCGCCAGCGCGTGGCCATCGCCCGGGCGGTGGTGATGCGCCCCAAAGTGCTGCTGATGGATGAACCCTTTGCCGCCCTTGACGCCCAGACGCGGAACGTCATGCACGAAGAACTGCAGCGCATCTGGGCGCAGACCGGCACGACGATCATCTTCGTCACGCATAACGTAGCCGAGGCGGTACGCCTGGGCGACCGCGTGGCGGTACTCAGCTTCCGGCCCGGGCGCATCAAGCGGGAAGTCCCGATCCGCAATCCGCGCCCCCGCTTTGCCGATGATCCGCATTTGCTGGAGGTCCGGACCTTCCTGGTGCGCGAGCTCAAGGCAGATGCCCATCTGGCCGTGGAGGAGGAACTGGGCGATGCGTAACAGGCTGTCGCAATTCCTGCTCATCATCGCCCTGCTGATCTTTTGGCAGGCCGCCGGGTTATTGGGCTGGTGGCCGCCCGATCGCTATGCTCGGCCGGTTGATGTGGCCGCGGCCCTCGAGCGCCTGGGTGGCAGCGGTGAACTGCTGGCCGCCCTGCTGGTCACGTTGCGGCGAATGCTGGCCGGGTACATATCGGCGACGCTGCTGGGCGCCTTGTTGGGCCTCGCGATGGCCCGCCTTCCCCGGGTTTCCGCGGTGGTCAGCCCGCTGGTGACGGGGTTGCAGGCGCTGCCTGCGATCTGCTGGTATCCGCTTGCGCACCTGTGGCTGGAATTGGACGAAGGGGCGATCCTGTTGGTCATCGCAATCGGAACGCTATCCTCCGTGGCGTCGGCTGCGGAAGGGGCGATCCGGACCATTCCGCAAGCCTTTGTGCGGGCGGCGGCCACCATGGGCGCCCGGGGCTGGCGGCTTTACGTGCGGGTGATCTTACCTGCCGCCTTGCCAACGCTGCTTACAGGCATGCGGGCCGGCTGGACGTCTGCCTGGCGCTTGCTGATGGCCGCTGAGATGCTGGGGGCGAGCCCGGGGCTGGGCCGCCTGCTTGGCTCAGGGCAGGAGTCGGGGGATGCTGCTCTGGTCGTCGCACTGATGCTGATAGTCCTCGCCGTGGGCCTATCGGTCGACCGGTTGGTCTTCGCCCGGGCCGAGCGGGCCGTCCGTCTCCGATGGGGGTATGAGCAGGACGCGTGAAGGCAGGAGTTGTCTGCATACGGCCAGAATAACGGACGCCACAAGGGCGCCTGTTGCAGGAGTACCTGCCGCCGGCACCGGCCCGGGTGCTGGACGTCGGGGGCGGCCCCGGGCGCTACTGCATCGCCCTGGCACAGCTGGGCTACCGGGTTACACTGCTCGACTTGTCTCCCGGCCTGCTGGATTTCGCCCGCAGCAAGGTGGCGGAGGCGGGGGTGGCGTTGGAAGGGATACTTCACGGAAATGCCCTGGACCTGCGTCCGTTGCCAGTAGAATCCTTCGACGCGGTACTGCTCATGGGGCCGCTCTATCATCTGCTGGATGAGGGCGACCGCCGGCAGGCACTGCGGGAAGCACACCGGGTGTTGAAGCCGGGCGGGATGCTGGCGGCGACGTTCATCTCCCGCTTTGCCACCTTGCGGGCGCACACGCCCCGGTGGTTGATTGACCATGCTCCAGAGGTGATACGCGAGATGGAGACGGGCCGCCGGCGGGATCTTGGCCGGGGGTTTACGGACGCGTATTGCGCCCATCCGACGGATGTGCGTCCCCTGCTTGAGGGTGCTGGGTTCAGGTTCGCCGACATGATCGGCACCGAAGGCCTGCGCTATGAGACCGAGTGCGACACGAGCCTGCTTACCGGTGCGGACTGGGATACGTGGGTCGATCTGAGTTACCGGCTGGCCAGGGAGCCCACCATCCTGGGGGCAAATCTCCACCTGCTGGCGATTGCACGGAAGGAGTGAACACCCCGGCTGTCACATGTAGGCGAGGGCTGCGCGGACGGTGAGGCGGGCGGCGCGGGTTGCAGCCGCCTCTGTGGCAAGCAGGGCGCCCAGGATGGCGAGAGCGGTCCAGATGCCGGCAGCGAGGAAGGAGAAACGGAAGGGGAGCGGGGCGTACATAAAAAGGTTGCCGAGCCCGGCGCCCAGGATCGCGGACAGCGCCAGCGCCGGGATGACCGCCGCCAGGCAACTGGCGAGAGCCACGAAGACGCCTTCGGCGGCGACGATGCGGCGGACAGCCTCGGGACGTGCGCCGATGGCGTGCATCACGCCGAACTCCCGGGTCCGGTCAAGGATGTTTGCACTCATGGTCGAGGCCAGGCCGATGCCGCCGACGACGCCCATGGCGATAGCGATTGCCAGCACAATCGCGATTACCGGACCCAGATGGCCGGCCGTAACGGCGTCGCGATGGCCGACCGAAGCGGCCGACTGCACCGCGATTCCCGCGCCGGAAAGCGCCTTGCCCATGGCGTCGGTGACCGCCTTGCGGGTCTCCTCGTCGTGGCCGTCGGTGGCGATGCGCAGCTGGTTCACCCACTGCGGCTGCCCCATCGCACTGGCAAAACCCTCGGCTGTGGTGTACACGGCGCCATGGCCCCCACGCTCTTCGACAATGCCGACCACGCGCCACGTGGTCGGCTTTCCAGTGACGAACAGCTGCACCGTATCGCCGGCGTGGACGTCGGGGACGGTGTCATGGCGGGCGATTTGATTCAGCACGACTGCCCCAGTCTCTCCCGGGTTCAGCCAGCGCCCCTCCAGCAGGCGGGGCGGCGGGAGCATGGTGCTGCCTGCCGGAACGGCGGTGACGGAGATGCGCCCGTGGCCCTGGTCGGGATAGGTGCGGCTGAGAGGAATCGCTCCCGGACCGGCAACGCCGCTCTGTGCACGGACCCAGCCCTCAGTCCGGACGACGCCCGGCACCTGCGTGATGAGACTGATCACCTCATCTGCCGGAGCCGGGGCGGCGAGCTGCACGTCAACATCCCAGTTGCGCTGGGCCCGCATCTCGTGTTCGATCGCTTTCACACCGTCGCTCAGAGAGATCCCGGCGATGAAGACCGTACCCGCACTGGCCAGCAGGCTCACAGCGAGCAGGAACCGGGCGGGGCGCCGGACGGTGTTGCGCAGCGCCATCAGCAGGCCGCCGTCCAGGCCGTGGAAGCGGCTCAGCCAGGCAAGGGCGCGGCTGCCTGCGCCGGTATCCGTCCCGAGGCCACGGTGGTCAATGGCCGCCCGCACGGTAGTGCGGCTGGCCCGGATCAGCGGGCTCAGGGCCATCAACGGCGGCAGGCTGAGGCCGGCCGCGAGGATCACCAGGTAGGCCCACCAGGGCGCCGCGAGGCTGGCCGCCTCAATGCCGAGGAACCCGAGGAGCATTTCGCTGCCGGCCCTGCCGATCACAGCGGCGGGGGCCAGTGCGACCAGTGTGGCCGCCGCGGCCACCAGCAGCGTCATCGCCAGGTACAGGCGCCCGATGTGGCCGGAGCGGGCACCGATCGCTTTCATGATGCCGATCTGCGGGATCTGCCGGGTGAACAGGCCACCCAGCATGTTCGAGACCAGAATCGTGCTAAGCAGCAGGGCGATCGCCCCGCCCGCCAGCAGCGACAGCAGCAGGCTGTCGGTCTGCCACTGGTGGGGGTGCGCATAGGGCCTGGGCACCTGAATCTCGCGGATCGACAGACCGTACTCCCGCTGCAGCCATTTGGCGGCGTCGCCGGCAACGGCCACGACGGTCTCGCGGCTTCGGCTTGGAATGGACTCTCCCGGGTCGGCGACCTGGATCTTTAGCTGGTCCAGGCTAACCTGAGCTCCGGGGGCAGCCAGAGCCGCCGTTGAGAGATAGCCGTGCCCCGTCTGCTCCTGAGGTGCGGGTGCGAGGCTGGGGTCATACACCGTACCCGCCACCTGCAGCCGCACCCGTTCGCCGCCCGGAGTCTTGACGGTTACGTTGTCACCCACGGTCACGTCCAGGAGGGTGAGTGAGTCGCGCCCGATATAGATCTCCCCGGGCTCCGGCGGCCAGCTGCCCTCCCGGACGTTGAACTTTGCCATCCGCATTGGATCGTTCGGCGCCGCCACGAATACCTGCATTTGGACATCCCGCAGGACGCCGTTGACGGCGACCTCGCCGGTGAACTGGGTGCGCCCGGTGGCCGCGATCACCCCAGGCCGGGTGCGCACCGCCGCTGCCAGGGACGCCATCTGTTCGGTGCTCACGCCCCGGTCGAACACGATTGTCGCTGACGCCGGCTCCGTGCCCATATAGGTGCTGCCGGTCTCCCGGCCGGTGGTGGCCCAGGCAGCGAGCACACCGCCGAAGACCGTCAGGCTGACTGCAATTGCGATCACCATCAACAGAAACGGGGACCAGGTCGCCCGCAGGTCCCGGTGCAGCTTGACTGCCAGCAGGCTGGTCACGCCCTCACCCCCAACGGTGCGCGCTCGTCTGCGACGATGCGGCCGTCCATTAAGGTCACCTCGCGGCCGACGATCGATCGGATGTCGCGCTCATGGGTGACCACCACGATGGTCCGCCCCTCGGCGTTCAGGTCCGCGAACAGCCCCAGGACGGACTCGGCGGTGGCGGAGTCGAGGTTGCCCGTCGGCTCGTCGGCCAGCAGGAGCGGTGGGTCGTTGGCCAGCGCCCGGGCGATGGCCGCCCGCTGCTGCTGGCCGCCCGAGAGCGCCGCGGGCAGCTTGTCGGCCTGATCGCCGACGCCGACCCGCTCCAGCAGTTGCTGCGCCCGAGTGCGCCGCTCGCCCGACGGGATCTTCCTGGCAAACTCCATGGGCAGCATCACGTTTTCGACGGCGGTCAGCGTGGGCAGCAGCTGAAAGAACTGGAAGACCAGCCCGACGTTGCGGCCACGCCAGGCGGCCAGCCCCGACTCCGACAGCGAGCCAAGGTCGGCGCCCGCTACGCGGACGGTCCCCGAGGTGGGGCGGTCGATCCCGGCCAGCATGTTGAGCAACGTCGTCTTTCCGCTGCCTGACCGCCCAACGATCGCGACAAACTCGCCCTGAGCGATGTCGAGGCTGAGGTGATCGATCGCCGTGAATCCACCGGTGGCCAGCGGATACGTCTTGACGACGTCGCTGACCTTGATCGCGTGGGTCATGTGCTTCTCCTCCTGTGTCACGGGGTGGCTGCCACATCAAGCATAGCCAGCGGTGCTTCGCGGGACATGACCCTCAGACGGCAGAGGTGGACGGAAAAGAGCTATTTTTGGTGCGAGCGGCGCCAATGGACGAACGGGGGGCTTCTGCCCCCCGTTCGTCACGCTTTACGCAGCCCATAGGCTGTCATGCCCCGGTGCTTGTACACGGAAAGCACCGTGGTCACGAGCAAAACCAGCGCCCCGCCCCCGGCGTGCAGGAGTTGGCCCCGCGCAGCCGTCCCCGCCGCGCCGAAACAAGCCCCGCGGCGTGCCCAGCGACGTGAGAATCCCGGTCACCAGCGACGTGAAGGCCAGCGGGACGATGGCGTACCAGCCGGTCAACTCCATCGCGAGCCAAACGGCACGCACGGTCTGGGCATCCTGGCTGGTAAGGGCGGTGTAAACGAGGGAGAGGTAAGCCACGACTGCGCCAAGCCAGCCGACCGAGGACGTGACATGCATGGTCAGCGCAAATTTGCGGAGGCCTGGTGTCATGATCATGCGCGCCCCACGTTTTCCGTGGACTGAAAGTGGCGGCCCGGCCCGTGCTCACCGCCAACGCCGGTCAGCCGCATGATGACAAACAGCAGGGCCAGAACGATCAAGATGATGCCAAAGATCTTCACCCAGCGGGGTGTGCCTGTGTTCGAAGGACGGTCGGGCTGGTCACCCATGCGCGTCTCCTCCTATGCTTCCGATGTCGGCGACATCATCAAGTATAGGTGGCTGCCGTCCGCCGGACATGACCCTCAGCAGGCGGCGGAGAGGCGAAAAGGGCTATCTTTTACTGATTCCGCCGCCTGGGGCGCGGCAGCCAGCCACGGGCGATGCCATAGGCAGCCGCCTGGTGCCGGTTGGCCATGTGAAGCTTGGAGAGGATGCTTTTCATGTGATTCTTGACCGTGTGCTCACTGACCACCAGGCGCTCGGCGATCTCGGCGTTGGAGAGCCGCGCCGCCACCAGTTCCAGCACTTCCATCTCCCGGGCAGTCAGCTCTTCCTCGGGCCCGAGCGGCTCTGTTTGGCCCCGAATCTCTTCCAAGATCCGGGCAGCCATGCGGCGCGAGATCGCAGCCTCGCCCCGGGCCAAGCCCCGCAGTTGCTCCAGGAGCTCCCGGGACCGCACGTTCTTGACCAGGTAGCCTTGGGCGCCTGCCTTAATGGCGTCAAAGAGGGTCTCACTGTCGTCACGTACAGTCAGCATCACAATGGTGAGATCCGGGAGTTCCGTCTTCAGCCGATGGGTCGCAGCCACGCCGTCCTGGCCGGGGAGTTCGATGTCCATCAGCACGATGTCCGGCGCAAGCGCCTGGGCCTTGGCCAGGGCGCCCTCGGCGTCCTCTGCCTCGCCGACGACCACAAAATCGTCCTGATAGGAGAGGAGCGAGATCAGTCCCTCGCGAAAGAGCGCATGGTCATCGACCAGCAGGAGTCGCAGGGGTTGCATGCCCGTTCTACCTCCTGTGTGGTGAGATGGGGATGGCGGCGGCCACCTGGGTACCTGCGCCGGGCCGCGTGTCGACCCGGAAGGTACCGCCGAGGGCTTCGGCCCGCTCCCGCATGCTTGTCAGGCCCAACTGCCGCGCCGTGCCGCTCGGCTGGCTGCCAGCCGCGAAACCCTGTCCATCATCGGTAATTTCGACCCTGAGCTGATCAGGGCCGTCCAAAGCGAGGACGACAGCAGACTGCCGAGCCCCGGCGTGTTTGCGGACGTTGGTCAGGGCTTCCTGGACGAGCCGGAAGACCTGGAAAGCGGCGAGGGGCGCGAACTGGTCGGCCGCGGCGTCCGCGCAGAGGCTCACGGGGATCTGGTATCGCTCCTCAAACTGATCAGCGTAATCCTGCAGCGTACGGACCAGCCCTTGTTCCGCCAGGTTGGTGCGGAGGCCCGAGATGGACTCCCCGATATCCGCGTAGATCTCGTCGGCAACGCCGCGCAGCCGCTCGAGTTCGGTTTCCGCCTCCCGCTTGCGGTCAGCCTCCACCAGCCCCTTAATGGTATCAAGGCGCAACAGCAGGTGCGCGACGAGTTGGGCCACACCGTCGTGAAGCTCCCGGCTCAGCCGTTCCCGTTCCTGCATGACGGCGTTCATGGTCAATACCGCTTGCTCGTGAGCCAAGGCTTCTGCCTGAAGTCTCCATAGTATCCTGAACAGGCTTTGTGCAAGGGCGTAGACCAGCACCAGCAGCAGAAACGCCACGATCAGGTTCTCGACCAGCGGGCTGACCGGGATCCCCATGACGGTGTGGCGCAGCGGCTGCACCAGCAGGCTGTGGCCCGCCAGGACCGTAACGGGAGGCATGAAGATCATGAGCCACTTATGCAATAGCAGTCGGCGCTGCGTCGTGATCGAGCGGTCAGGTTGCGGCATGATATCCCTCCTCGTCCTGTGCACAGACTGCCACGGGTTGCGGGCGAACGTCAAGAGTGCCGGCGAAATAGGACCGAGGGCCCAAAGCGAGAGAGGCGCCGGTTTCGGCGCCTCCCCACGTATCAGTTGCCCACGTAAATCTTCCCGGGGTGCTCAGCGACGCACTCCCCGACAACCGCTGCTGCCAGAGTTCCTGCTCCCTGGAGGGCTGCGACCAGCGAGTCGCACTGATCCGGAGCTACGGCGATGAAGAGTCCGCCGGAGGTAGCGGGATCACAGAGCATCAGTTGGATGGTTTCGTCAATCGCCGGGTCGAACGCGACCTGGCCCTGCAGCCACTCCCGGTTCTTCCTGGTTCCGCCCGGCCAGATCCCCTGGCGGGCATACGTCCACGCCGCCGGGATCACCGGTACCTGCCCGGCGGAGAGCCGCATACCTACCGTGGATTCGCGGGCCATCTCCCACGCGTGGCCAAGGAGACCGAAACCGGTAATATCGGTCATCCCGCTGATGCGGAAGGGCTCCAGCAGATCGACCTGATTGTTTAGGGTGGCCATCACTCTGACTACTTCGGATTCCACTTCGGGCGGCACGCCCCCGCGCTTGATTGCGGTCGTGATGGTGCCGACGCCGATCGGCTTGGTCAGCACCAGCCGGTCGCCCGGCCGGGCGCCCGCCTTCGCCCCGATCCGGTCCGGGCGGACGATGCCGGTCACCGACAGGCCGTACTTCGGCTCCGGATCGTCGATGGAGTGGCCGCCCAGGATCACAGCTCCAGCTTCCCTCACCTTGTCGGCACCGCCCCGCAGAATCTCAGAGAGTACGGCATGCGGCAGCTTGCCGATGGGAAACCCCACCAGGTTTAGGACCGTGACCGGGCGCCCGCCCATGGCGTACACGTCCGACAAGGAGTTGGCCGCAGCGATTTGCCCGAATGCGTAGGGGTCATCGACGATGGGTGTAAAAAAGTCCACCGTCTGGACAATGGCGATCTCGTCCGTCAGTCTGTAGACGCCGGCGTCATCCGGGCTCTCCAGGCCGACCAGGACGTTGGGGTCCTTCACCGACGGCGGCAAATGGCGCAAGACTTGCGCCAGATCGGCAGGGCCGATCTTGCAGCCTCAGCCGGCCTTGGACGAATACTGCGTAAGGCGAATGCGATCTTCGGTCATATGCGGATCCTCCCTTACTTTGCCATGAGGTCAGGGGACGGCGCACGATGCTCCGCTGTTGTGGCCTGGGAAAGGGGCAGCAGCCCGGCCCCGATTTTAACTGAAGCTGCGATGATCACCACGGCCAGCACCCGTCGCAGCGTGCCCTGAGAAAGGCGCTGACTGAGGCGGCTTCCGGCAAGGGACCCGATCAGAGCCCCGGCCACGACGGCCAGACTGGGCCATAGGATCAGCTGCGCTGTCAGCGCCTTGCCCGCAAGACCGGCAATGCCGGAGATCAGCCCGATTGCGAGGGAGCTGCCCAGCGCAATGCGCACCGGGATCCGCAGCAGGTAGATCAATCCCGGTACGATCAGAAACCCGCCGCCTTGCCCCACGACTCCGCCCAGAAAACCGATGGCACTCCCCAGTGCTGCGGCACGAATCCGACTGAAGCCCGGAAGAGAAGCGGGATCTTCACTGTGGTTCGGGACCGGCAAGAACAGGAGGGCCCCCGCGACGAGAGCGAGCACAGCAAAGAGGCTTTCCAGGGCCACGCCGCTGAGCCAGCGGGAGAGCACGCTTCCGGCCAGCGCACCGCCGGCCACGGCCAGACCCATCACTTTGACGAGCTGCCCATGAACCCGGCGCTGCCCGTGGCCCAGGGTACCTGCCAATGACGCTGCCAGACTCTGCACCATCGTAATGCCGGCCACTGCCTTCATGCCGAGGGCCGGATACCCACACAGCGGCGGAGCGTACAGGAGAAGAGGGACCATCAGGATCCCGCCGCCGATGCCAAGCAGTCCGGAGAAGAACCCGGCCACGCTGCCAAGGGCCACCAGGAGCATCATGACACCGGATTGCAGCGGCATGGCCCATTCCCCCTCCGAATAGGCACCTCAAGCTTTGGTTGCGGCTGATGGTGCCATTTTACCGCAAGAGGCATGTATAATAAAAATACATAGATGTTTGGCAGACTCAAGACGTGATTTATAGTTGTGACCGTGTGATATGAAGGAGGGTCTGGCAGTGAACCTGCATCACCTGAAGGTCTTTCACGCCGTTGCCCTTACGGGCAACTTCTCGCACGCCGGGCAGCGGCTGTTTCTCAGTCAGCCCGCCGTGTCGGTGCAGGTGCGGCGGCTGGAACAGGCGCTGGGCGTGCCCCTGGTCGAAGTCTACGGCCGGCAGGTTCACCTGACCGAAGCCGGAACGCGCCTCAAAGAGTATGCCGACCAGATCCTGCGGCTGGAAAGGGATGCCGAGGAAGCTATGGCGGAATTGCAGGATCCCGCCCGCGGTTTGATCCGGGTAGGCGCGAGCACAACCCCCGGAACATACCTGCTGCCCCGCCTCATTGCAGCCTTCCGCCGCCGGTATCCGGCAATGGTGGTGGCGCTTGCAATCGGGAATACCCGGACGATTACGGGCAGACTGCTGACCAACGAGCTTGACCTGGGCATTGTGGGTGAAAAGCCGCCGGCAGAAGACTGCCTGGTCTATGAACCATGGCTCACAGATCAGATGGCGATCATCTCCCCGCCGGACCACAGGCTGGCAGTTGCCGGCATAGCCTCGCCGGAAGAAGTGCTGGCGGAGCCGCTAATCTTGCGGGAGACCGGTTCCAGTACCCGAGAAGTTCTGGTCTCCCGTCTGCGCACCCGGGGCCTTGATGCATCGCCCGCCCTGGAACTCTCGAACACCGAGGCGGTGAAGCAGGCGGTGGCTGCAGGGCTCGGACTGGCCGTCGTCTCCCTGCTGACGGTGCAGACCGAGATCCGGACCGGTCGCCTGGCGGTGCTCAACGTACCCGATCTCTGCCTGGAGCGGCAGCTGCACCTGGCCTGGCACCCGGGGAAGCGCCTGTCGCAGGCGGGGAACGCATGGCTGGCGTTCCTGCGGGAGTCCCGAGGGGGGCTCCTCGAGGATGATGTTTCACAAAAGGCGATTTGGTCGTGAACGGTTTGCGCTGATATGGCCTCTCCTCAATGTGAGCGGTTTGGAGGAAGGGGGTAGGTCGCCATCGACGAGGTGACCCTGGTTCAACTTGTACAAGCCGGCGACAGGACGGCGTTTGAGGTCCTGTACCGCCGGTATATTGATCAGGCCGTGCGCGTCGCATTCTTGATCACGCACAGCCAGCAGCTTGCGGAGGATGTGGCACAGGAGACCTTTGTGCAGGTCCTGCGCCGGATCCGCACGCTGCGTGAGCCGCGCAACTTCCGGCCCTGGTTCTACAGCATTCTACACAACGCCGGGCGCCGGACCGGCCGCAAGGAAAAAGGTTGGTCCTTCTTTCCTTTCGACCTGCTGGGCCGGGGGGAGGGGGACACCGGGGCCGCCGGCGTCGATGAGCTGGTGCTGGACAGGCAGGAAGTGGAGGAACTGCGGACGCTGATCACCCGCCTACCGGAGCACCACCGGGAAGTGATCGTCCTGCGGTATTACGCGGAGCTGACCGAGCCGGAGATGGCCGAGGCGCTCAACGTGCCGGCTGGCACCGTGAAGTCACGGCTGCACGGCGCCCGGCAGCGGCTCCTGGCGATGCTGCAGGAAGGGCGGAACGGAGGGAGGAGGGGTCATTTTGCTGCGCGATGATGATTTGAAGGCGGCGCTGGCTGCTGAAGCCACCCGGGCGCAGGTGCCGGCCGATGAGATCCTGGAGCGCATCCGGCGGTCCGGCGCCCGGGTGCAGACTGTTGGCTCCACGCGCCGGCTCTGGTACGCAGCGGCAGCGGTCCTGACCGTTGCTGTGGTCGCCGGTTTTCTCCTGATGAGTGGGCCGCTCGGGCGACAGGAGCCCGTACCGGCGGCGCCTGCCAGCCCTGCGGCGGCAGACGTCAAGCCGGAAGTACAGCCCGCCGGCCCCCTGCAGTTCTACGAAAGCAAGAGTTGGGCGTTCCGCCTCTCATTCCCCACGCCGTTTGTCGGCCCGGTGATCGATGAGCGCGGCAGCATGGTGTTTCGCTCCGATGCCTTCAGCATCAGCGTGGATCACCGGCGGCGGCAGCCGCAAGTGATGGCGGAGGATCTTTTGGGTGACCTGGTGGCAGCGACGGTCAAGGAAAGCCAGCGGTTCCGGGTCGCCGAACTGGGCATGCGAACGGCGAACGGACGGAAGGCAGGCCTGCTGCATGTCCAGTACATCAGCGCGGCCGCCTGGTTTGACCGGGCCAGCTATGCGGTTACGGCGGGCAACCACGAGTACGTCGTGGCGTGCACTTCCGAGCCCGGTTCGCAGACGCCCTGGGAGCAAGTGGCGCCCGTCTGTGCGCAGGTGCTGGATACGCTGGAAGTCGGCACCGACCAGGGCTTCATTTCTCGTGCGCAGGCGGCGGAGGCGGTGCGGGCGGGACTGCCGGGCGACTGGGATGTGACGCTGGCCACCCTGGAGGAGCAGTTCCCGGTGGAGGGCGCTGGCCTGCAGGCGGTCTGGCGGATAGAGCTCGCTGCGAAAGCGGACGGCCAACTCACCTACCATGTGATCCTCGACGCAAAGTCCGGCAAGGTCTACAGCACGGAGAACCTTGTTACGGGTGAAAAGCACTAATCCTTCGATCTCCAAAAATACCACTCATTCGTGGTATCATAGGGATAATGGGGGAATGCAGATGTCGTTGCTGGATGAGATCCTCGCCCATAACCGGAGGTTCGTGGAGGAGAGAGAGCGGCCCCTGTCCAAGGTGCCGGCCCGGAAGATCGCCATGTTCACCTGCATGGATACCAGGCTGGTCGAGTTCCTGGAACCTGCCATGGGATTGGGGCGCGGCGATGCCAAGGTGATCAAGAATGCCGGCAATACGCTCGTCAGCGCCGATGGCAGCGTGGTCCGTAGCCTGGTGGTCGCAGTCTACTCGCTCGGATGCGAGGAGATCTACGTGATCGGGCATCGGGACTGCGGCATGTCACAACTGGACGAGGACGAACTGGAACGCCGCATGCTGGAGCGGGGAGTGCCGCGGCAACTGCTGACGCTGCTGCACCCCAGTCTGGTGGAGTGGGTGGGCGGCTTCCACAATGCCGAGGCGAATGTGAAGAACGTGGTGGCTCAGCTAAGGTCGAACCCTTTGCTTCCCCGGGACGTGCCCATCCATGGGATGATGTTCGATCCGGCAAACGGTCGGTTGGAACTGCTGGTGGATGGGTATGCGAACCTGATGTGAGATCTGGCTGCCACAACGCCAAGCCCCCTGGACCTCCTTCGATGGAAGGCGGCCCAGGGGGCATTGTTGTGCGTCTGGCGGCGCATCATCGGCGAGCGTATGCGAGGCGTCGGCAAGCGTATGCGTGGCGTCGGCGAGCGTATGCGACGCGTCGGCGAACGTATGCGCGGCGTCGGCGAGCGTATTCGCCGTTACTGTCATTCAGTCGCCACCCAACATATGGGTGTCATCCAATCAATTCCCGGTAGGAGTAGTTTGTGATGGATTTTCGCTTTTCTCTGGCTGTTGGACGGGGGCAGTGGCGGCTGGGGCAGAAGCGGGGCTGGCGGACGGGGGCGCCGCAGTCTGGGCCGCCTGCTCAGACTTGGACTTGGACTTCCTGCGAACAGCCGGCTTGGTTGTGGCCCCCTTTGTAGCAAACGCAAGGAACACCTTGCCGTCGGGAGCCTTACGCTCGATCACAGGAAAAAGATGGACCCGCCCGGGCTGCGGGAAGACATTAAGGCGCTTCATGGGCAGGCGCAGGTTGATGACTGCGGCGTTTTCCGTAGGCCTGTAATCTACTGCTACCGCCCCATAGGCTTTCTCATCCGCCGCAGGGAGCATGATTGTATCGCCGGTCGCCGGGTCGGGAACGAACTGCAGGTACGCCAGACGGCCGGAGTACAGCCGGTTGAACTCAGCGAGCACCCGTGCATTAAAATATCCGGCATACTTTTCGGTCATGCTGACTTCCAGCGGCAGTTCGAGAAGGTCATCCATCTCTCCAGCGATGGTAAGCCCGGGAAAGGGCGACTTGCTTGCCGATTCAAAGGCCTGCTGCAGCGCTGCTGCCATCTCCTTCGTCTTATCGACCATCATGAGAACCCCCTCGCATTAGAACTTCGAATCTACATACGTAAACTGCTTTCTCAAGGTTCGATGCGCATTGAAGTTCAGAAGGAAAATCTTGCACGCCCCTGGAAGACTAGGCCCGAAGGGAGGTCGGGCTGCATGTGGCGTCCTGCAATTCTCCAGCGGGCGGAAGCCGCGCTGCTTGACGAAAAGGCCTCGAAGCTGGTGGGCCTCGCCCGCGTGCTCGACCAACTCCTGGGCGACGGCTTTGACAGCTGGCTGGCCCGGTGCGGCGTTGCCGCGAATGCGGCCGACGACCTGCGCGTCAAAACCCTGGCCGAGGCGCTCCGCAAGGCCACCGACGACCTGGCGGCGGCCTTTCCCACCGTCGGACTCGGCTACTATGACCTGCAGACGGACCGAATCGTCTCGTACGCCCCGTCTGCCACGCTGGGCGCCCTGGTCGGCGTGGCGCCGCCCTCCGACCACCTCGGCCGGGTAGCCATGGCCGAGCGGGTGGACAAGCTCGCCGTCGGCTCCATGGTGCGCGGCGACGCCATGAACTGCATGCATCCGCTCGTCCGCCAGGACCGGGTGATCGGCTTCACGTTTGCCAACGAATCCTTGGAAGAGATTTACCGCCAGATGTACTCCGATGGCGGGCGCCGGCATCAGGAGGCAGCCGTGCTGGGCCTCTCGAGCCTGGCGGTCTTTGCAGGCTCCACCATCATCTCCGCCGAAGCGATCCGGCGCAGCCTCGGCCCCATCAGGGAGGAAGAGGTCCGCCCGCTGCTGCAGGGGGTCGACCAGATCGAGCAGTACATCCGGCTCTTCCTGAGCAACCTGCAGGTGGGCATCGTGCTGGTGGGGCCGGCCGGCACGGTGGAGTTCTGCAACCACGCGATGGCCGACCTTTGCGGCATTGACCCGGTCGCCATGCGGGGACGCCCCTGGGCGGAGGTGGCCGCGCCGCTTGGGCTCCCGGACGAGCCGGGCGAAAGCCACCGGTACGCCCGGGTCCAACTGGCCGGCGGCCGCACGGTCGATGTGCTGGACACGATAGTTCCCGGCGCCCGGGTCATTTTGTTTGAAGATGCCGACCGCAGCCGGCAGGACATGGAGTATTTCGAACGGGCCGAGCGGCTGACCCTGGCCGGCGAATTGGCCACGGCCATCGCCCACGAAATCCGCAATCCCCTGACCGTGGTCGCCGGCTCGGTCCAGTTGATTCCGCAGCGGCTGAACGACGAGGCGTTCCTCCTTTCGCTCTCGCAAATCGCCGGGCGGGAGCTGGGGCGTGTCAACCGCACGATTCAGGGACTCCTGGGGTTTGCCCGCTACTCCGAACCGCAGATGCAGCCCCTCGATCTGGGCGATGTGGTCGGCCAGGCGGTGGAGTTTATCCAGTGGTACGCGGCGAAGCAAGGCGTGACCATCGAACACCACCTGTCGCCCCGCCGCCTTACCGTGCTGGGTGATGCCGAGCACCTGCAGCAGGCGCTGCTCAACTTGATGATCAATGGCATCCAGGCGATGGCGGACGGCGGCGGCGCCCTCACCATTGAGACGGACCACCCCGGCGGCAGCCGGTTCGCACGCGTCTCCGTACAGGATCAGGGGGTCGGCATCGACCCGAGCCTGCTGCCCAAGATCTGGGAAGTCTTCTACAGCTCCAAGCCAGGGGGGACCGGCCTCGGACTGCCGCTGGTGCAGCGCATCGTCGACGAGCACCGGGGGCAGGTCGAAGTGGAATCGAAACCCGGAGTCGGGACGTGCTTTACCGTCCTGCTGCCCCTGACAACACGGCCCGGCATGGCCGGGGAGGAGTGACCGCCCGTGCAGCGCCTTCTCGTGGTGGACGACGAGCCCAACATGGCCTGGCTCTTTGAACAATCCTTCGGACGGGAGTACCGCGTGGCCGCCGCCCGGTCAGGGGCGGAGGCGCTGGATCGGCTCGAGCGGGACGGCGCTGATCTGATCATGCTCGATCTGTGCATGCCCGGCATGGACGGCATGGCCGCGCTCAAAGAGATGAAGCGGCGCTGGCCGGCCATCCCCGTCGTGATGATGACCGCCTACGCCACGGTCAAGACGGCGGTGGAAGCGATCAAGGCCGGGGCCGCGGACTATGTCATGAAACCCTTTGACCTCGATGAACTGCGCCGGGTCATGGCGGGCGCGCTGCCTGCCCAGCCTTCCGAGGCGCCGCTGCGCCCCGCCGGCATGCTTGGCGAGAGCCCCGCCATGCTGGAGGTCTTCCGCAAAATCCAACGAGTTGCAGTGACCGACGCCTGCGTGCTGATTCTCGGTGAGACCGGCACCGGCAAGGAGTTGGTCGCCGGAGCGATCCACGCGGCCAGCAGCCGCGCGACGCGCCCCTTCGTCGCCTTCAACTGTGCGGCGGTACCGGAGAACCTCCTGGAGAGCGAGCTGTTCGGCTACGAGAAAGGCGCCTTCACCGACGCCAAAGGGCGAAAGCCCGGCCGCTTCGAGTTGGCGGGCGGCGGAACGCTGCTGCTGGACGAAGTCGGCGATATGCCGCTCTCCCTGCAGGCCAAGCTGCTGCGGGTTCTGGAGACTCGGGCCGTGGAGCCGCTGGGCGCCGTCCGGCCCGTGCCGGTGGACTTGCGGGTCCTGGCGGCAACCCATCGCGACCTGCGCGAAATGGTCAGGCAGGGCAGATTCCGGGAGGACCTGTACTTCCGGCTGGCGGTGGTGCCCATCGGCCTGCCGCCCCTGCGGGAGCGGCCCGGCGACGTGGCCGTGCTGGCGCTTCATCTGCTCCGGGCCTTTGCGGAGAAGCACGGCAAGGCGTTCGCCGGGTTTTCCGCTCAGGCGATGGGCGCGCTCGAGTCATACCCGTGGCCCGGCAACGTGCGTGAACTCAGGAACCTGATCGAGCAGGTCGTGGTCCTCTGGGACGGCCCGACGGTGGAACTGGAGCACCTGCCCGAGTTCCCGGTGGTCCAGCGGGCCACCGGCTCACTGCGGCAGATGAAAGCCGGCTATGAGCATCAGCGCATTGAAGAGGCGCTGAAGGCCTGCGGGGGCAACCGGACACAGGCGGCCAAGCTCCTGGGCATCAGCCGGAGAGCCCTGCAGCTGAAGCTGAAATCCCTGGAGTAGCCAACAAAAGGGCGCCTGAGGAGTCCACATCCTCAGGCGCCTTCAGTTCGAGCGACAGACCAGGCCCGTATCCAGTGCTCGGTCAGAACGGCCAGGGTAAAGAAACCGCTGATCAGCAGCCCTTCCGTGACCGGATTCCATGGCGCCTTGAACGTCCGGAGACCGGCCATAACGGAAAGCTGGCCCGCCAGTACGGAGGCGAGGGTTGCCAGCAACAGCCGGAGGCGCTGCATTGGGCGCCGCGCGGCCAAAATCCAGTACGTCAGCGGCACATGAATTGCCGCATGCCAAAGAAAGCGGAGCAGGGCTTGATTCTCGCCTTGTGACGGCACAATGGCGATGGACCACGTGACAGCCTGCGTTGCCCACAGCACGATCTCCGCCATGCCATTGAACATGATTGCCAGCGCCGTCCGCATCGTAAATGGAGGCCAGCCGCCTGCCGGCCCCTGGCGCCTTGCTGCCATCCGCCAGCCGAACCAGATGAGGCCATAATAGACGGCAAAGCTCCCGGTGGTGAGCCATATGGTCCAGCCTTTTCGCTCCAGCCCTCCGACGGCGACGAAGGGGTATTCCAGCGCGGTGGCAATCGCCGAACCGACGAGCACACCCCACCACGACGGTATCAGGGAGACCAGCAACACGGCCAGTGACGCCACAAAAACCAGTTCCGACAGCAGAACGCCGGTGGCGTCATCAAGTGTCGGGTCCGAAAACAGCCCCGGGTGGTACTTGTAGAGCCCCAAAGCCCCGCTCGCCAGCCAGTCGGCCGTGTGGACAAACGCGGCGGCAACGACGTAGGTGACCACCAGCGTTGCATCGCGCCGCCGCCAAATGATCCACGCGGCCGGCAGAAGGCCGGACAGAGCCAGCACGATGTACAGCATGCCAACGCCCCTTCAGAAAGATCATTCTCAGAAATCAGGGGTTGACATGCATCAGGACCGCTGCTAATTGAGCAGGGGGAACCGAACCGTCCCCTAAAACGGAATAACATTGCCGCCTTCCACGGCGGGCAGGGTGACGTACATATACCCATCATCGCCCTGGCGGCTGCTCCGCCAGCGTAACGCTGGCCTCCGGCCGGAACGTGCCGTCCGGGTAGCCGCTGATAATGCCGGCGTCCGACATCCGTTCCACGGCGGCGGCTCATACCGTTTCGTGGAAGACGCACGCGTTCCGGCCCCGGGCCTTGGCCTCGTACATGGCCGTATCGGCCTGCTTGAGCAGCCGGTGCTTGGAGATCTCGCCTTCGGCATGCACGACGATGCCGATGCTGGCGGTGACCTGCAACTGCTGGCCCTCAAACCAAATGGGTTCCGCAATGCGGGCAAGGAGCTTCTCCGCCACCGCCCCCGCATCCGCCGCACAGGCCAGTTCGGTTAGCACCACGACGAACTCATCGCCGGCAAGCCGCCCGGCAGTGTCGCTGTCGCGCAGGCTCTCACGCAGCCGGACCGCCACCGTCCGCAGCACTTCATCGCCGGCATCGTGGCCGTACCGGTCGTTGACCGCCTTGAACCCGTCCAGGTCCAGCATCAGCACGCCGGCTGCCCGGCCGTGGCGCCGGGCGAGCGAGAGAGCCATATCCAGCCGGTCGTAGAGGAGCAGGCGGTTGGGAAGCCCGGTGAGGGTGTCATGCAGTGCGATATGCCGGATCTCTTCCCTCGCCTGGTGCGCCTCGGTCGTGTCAATCAGCACGCACAGCCAGCCCCGTTCCGGGTGGGCTGGCTCCACCGGTGCGACCCGTGCTTCATAATAACGCGGCCGGCCCGCCACGTCGCACTGAAAGGAGGCCGCCTGTTCCGCAGGCCGGTGCGCCAGCGCCTCCCGGCTGAGCCCCATGAGGGCCAGGAGCCGGACGCCATCCACCGGGCGCCCGCCACCGGCGCCCAGCACCAGTTCAGCAGTATGGTTGATGCGTACGGGCGTGAAGGAACCGTCGGTCAGGAAAAACCCGATGGATGAGCTCTCCATCATGCGGTCCAGGAGCCCGTACAGCACCGTCTCGTCATAGATGCAATCGAAGGCGAGGCCCCGCCAGTGACTGATCACGATATGGTAGCCCAGAAGCGTGAATCCGGCGGCTGATATCGCGTGCGCCAGCCACCAGAGGCCGGTCCACGGGGTGGAGAGGAGAAACGCGAGCGAACCCTGGACAAAGAAGACCTGGGCCATCAGGTGGGCGCTGAGCAGCGCTGAACGGACCCGGACGGCCAGCGTCGCCAGAATCCCCGACAGCGACAGAAAGACGGCAGCCCCATCCACCAAGCGCAGGTGATACCGCTGTAGGCCCACCTCCGACGTGGCCAGGAGCCCCAGGGCAACAGCGGCGCAAGCCAGCAGCAGCAGGTGCGGGCGCAGGTCGAGCCGCCGCCCGGACCGCCGGTTCAGCCTGAGAAGCCCCGCTAACAGGTACGCGGCCATGGTGAGGCGGGAGGCCGGGCCATAGGCCAGGAATAGGATCAGGTGGTGGTCCGAGGTGCGCGTCAGCAAGGCATGCGGGGCATAGAGGATGGCGAAGCCCATGTGCGCCAGCGCCAGATAGGCCAGAGACTCGCTTCCGTCCTTCTGATAGCTGCGGTAAGCCACATAGCCCACGAACGCAGCGACCAGGACGGCGACCATGGCAGTTGTTTCGTGGAAAGCGTACCCGGACATCGGCGCACCCCCCTGCATTTGGTTTTCTATACTTTTGGTATAGGAATATTATAAAAAGGTACGGCTCACTCTTGCAACCGGCGGTTAATGGTTTAAGGGTGTGAACTTCACTTCACGGGTGCGAAGCGAGCTGCGCGGCGCGGGGGCCGGATACCCGCGCCGTGCTGAGGTTGCCGGGCTGGCATGGGGCTTGCTTGCCCTGCACGGCAGCACCCGCCCCGCAAGGAGTTGAAGGAAGATGAGCAAGGTAACCAGCCTTGAGCATGCCATGAGCCGGATCAAGGACGCGATGACCGTGATGGTCGGCGGCTTCATGGCCTGCGGTACCCCCGAACTGTTCATGGACGCCCTGGTCGAGAAAGGTGTCAAAGATCTGACCATCATCTGCAACGACGGCGGTACGCCAACCACAGGTGTCGGCAAACTGATCGGCCGCGGCCAGGTTCGGAGACTGGTCGCCTCGCACGTCGGGCTGAATCCGGAAGTCGGCAGGCGGATGAACGAAAAGAGCCTCGAAGTGGATCTGATTCCCCAGGGGACGCTGGCTGAGCGGATCCGCTGCGGTGGCGCCGGCATTGGCGGCTTCCTGACGCCCACGGGCTTCGGTACCATCGTACAGGACGGCAAGCAGGTGGTGGAGGTGGGCGGCACCCCGTATCTCCTCGAACTGCCCCTGCACGCCGACGTCGCCCTGCTGCTTGCCCACCGCGCAGACACCATGGGCAACCTCATCTACCGCCGGGCCACCCGCAACTTCAACCCGCCCATGGCCACGGCTGCGGATCTGGTCATCGCCCAGGTGCGCGAAGTGGTGGAGCCGGGCGAGATCGACCCCGATTCCGTCCACACCCCGGGCATCTTCGTCGACTTCATCGTCACTGCGAAGGAGGTGCCGTAGAGCCATGGATGCAAAGGCCCGTCGAGAACTGATCGTCAAGCGGATCGCCCGCGAGTTCAAGGATGGCGATGTAGTCAACCTCGGCATCGGCATGCCGACGCAAGTTGCCAACCACGTCCCCGCCGGCGTCACGGTGCTTCTCCAGTCCGAGAACGGCTTCATCGGGCTCGCTCCCGCGCCGCCCGATCCCGCCCTGCTCGACTCTGACCTCGTGAACGCGGGCGGCCAACCGGTCGGCATCGTGCCCGGCGGCTGCTGTTTCGACTCGTGTACCTCGTTCGGCATCATCCGCGGCGGCCACGTGGATTTCACGGTCCTCGGCACACTCGAAGTCGATCAGTACGGCTCGATCGCCAACTGGATGGTCCCGGGCAAGATGGTCCCCGGCATGGGCGGCGCCATGGACTTGCTGGTCGGCGCCCGCAAGGTGATCGTCGCCACCGATCACGTGACCAAGGAAGGGGCGCCCAAGCTGCTGGAGCGCTGCCGCCTGCCTCTGACCGCCGTCAATGCCGTTGACATCGTCGTCACCGATATGGGCTATTTCGAGATCACCGCGGAAGGCTTCCTGATGAAGGAGATCGCCCCGGGCGTCACCATCGCAGAAGTGAAGGCCGCAACGGCAGGAAACTTGATCATTACGCCGGAACTAACAGTCATGACCGCGTAGAGGAGGCGTCTCGCGCCATGAAGGAGATCGTGATCGCATCTGCAGTCCGTACTGCGATCGGCAGCTTCGGCGGCGCCCTGGCCGGTTTGCAGGCCTGGGAGCTCGGCGGCATCGTTATCAAGGCGGCGTTGGAACGGGCGGGCATCCGGCCCGACCAGGTCGAAGAGGTCTACATGGGCTGCATCCTGCAGGCCGGCCAGGGCCAGGGCCCCGCCCGCCAGGCGGCGCTGAAGGCCAACATTCCTGACACCGTGCCCGCCACCACCGTCAACATCCTCTGCGGCTCCGGCCTCAAGTCGGTGATCCTGGCCGCCCAGCAAATCATCGCCGGCGATGCCGATATCGTGGTGGCCGGCGGCATGGAGTCGATGTCGGGCGCCCCTTATCTGCTTCCCAAGGCGCGCACCGGCTACCGCATGGGCAACGGCGAGTTAGTGGACGACATGGTCCTCGATGGGCTGACCTGCTCCATCAACAAGTATCACATGGGCATTACAGCCGAGAACCTCGCCGAGATGTTTCACATCTCCCGGGAAGAGCAGGACGCGTTCGCAGCGGCGTCGCAGCAGAAGGCGGTCGCGGCCGTGGAATCCGGCCGGTTTGACGACGAGATTGTGCCGGTCCTGATTCCGCAGAAGAAAGGCGATCCCATCGCCTTTGCCAAAGATGAGTACCCGCGGGCCGGTACGACGGCGGAGAAGCTCGCAGCCCTCAAGCCCGCCTTCAAGAAGGACGGCACTGTGACGGCCGGCAATGCCTCCGGCATCAACGACGGGGCGGCCGCGCTCGTGATCATGTCGGCCGAAAAGGCGGATGCGCTTGGGATCAGGCCGCTGGCCCGGCTGGCGGGCTGGGGCACGGCGGGCGTGGCACCGCACATCATGGGCATCGGACCGGTGCCTGCGACCAGGAAGGCCCTGGCCAAAGCCGGCGTCACGCTCGATCAGATCGACTTGATCGAAGCGAACGAAGCGTTCGCGGCCCAGTCGCTCGCCGTAGCCAAGGAGCTCAAGCTCGACATGGCGAAGGTGAACGTCAACGGCGGCGCCATCGCACTGGGACATCCGGTCGGGGCCAGCGGCGCCCGCATTCTGGTCACGCTGCTTTACGAGATGGCCAAACGGGACGCCAGGCGGGGTCTGGCGACCCTGTGCGTCGGCGGCGGCATGGGCGTAGCGGCGGTGGTGGAGCGGTAGAGGCGTGCTACATTTGAGCGGGAGGGGTCGGCAGACCCCTCCCCTTTTATCGTCCCTGCCAGTCCCGTAGGACGTTCGACCTAAAAAGATGAGACCGCGGTAATAGATCAGATTAGAAGGAAATTTTACTCATATCACGAAAATCTGTTCGCTCCTCGAATCCACTTGGAAGGGGAAGGGACAGATGAAACGCTTCGCAACGTTCCTGGCCGTACTCGCGCTGCTGCTCTCGTCCGTCATGACCGCCGCCGCAGCCGAGACCGGTAAGGCCCCGCCGAAGGCCAAAGCACCGGCCGGTGTGCACTTGAAAGCCGGGACGAAACAGCTGGGCAAGAATCCTCAGGCGCTCCGGAACCAGGGGGACGGGCTCTACGTGGTCCAGTTCTCCGACGTGATCTCAGAAGACTCCTGGAAGGCTCTGGAGCTGGCGGGCGCCGAAGTTGACACCTATCTGCCCGACTTCGCGTTCCTTGCCCGCATGAGCGGCGAAGCCGCCGCCATGCTCGCCGAGGACGACCTGGTGGCAGGCGTCGAGAAGTACCGCCCGGAATGGAAGCTTCCCCCCGGTCTCGCCGGTAAGGACGGCAAATTCCGCATTCAGCGCTTCGGCGGCCAGCAGACCATCGCCGAGATGAAAGCCAGGGATGTCGCTGACCTGGCCCGCAGCGAGGATGTGACGTTCATCGACCTTGTGCGGGAGAACATCCTCTTTAACGACGCAGCCGCGGGCGTCATCAAGGTCAGCAGTGCGGGCGGGCCGTGGACCAACGGCCTGACCGGCTCCGGCCAGGTAATCGGCATCGCTGACACCGGCCTGGACAATGGCAACACCTCCACCATGCATGCCGACCTGCGCAATCGCCTGCAGGTGACGCCTATTGCCCTGGGCCGGGCCGGCAACTGGTCCGACACCCACGGCCACGGCACCCATGTCGCCGGCTCCGTTGCCGGTGACGGCACCAACTCAGGCGGGTCGATCAAGGGCATGGCGCCTGCCGCAAAGATCGTCTTCCAATCGGTGATGGATTCCAGCGGCGGGCTCGGCGGCATTCCCGACGACCTGAATACCCTGTTCACCCAGGCCGCCGGCAACGGTGCGACCATTCACACCAACTCCTGGGGCGTGCCGCTGCAACACGGCGGCAATGTTTACGACGCTCAGGCGCAGCAGGCTGACCAGTACATGTGGAATAACAAGAACTTCACCATCCTCTTTGCCGCCGGCAACGACGGCGACGCCAGCCAGAGCAACTCCGTCACCACCCCGTCCACCGCCAAGAACGTGATCACGGTCGGCGCTTCGGAGAACAACCGGCCCACCTTCGGCGCCTACGCGGACAACATCAACTCGATCGCGACCTTCTCCAGCCGCGGCCTGACCACCGACGGGCGCGTCAAGCCCGATGTGGTCGCCCCCGGCACGTATATTCTCTCCACGCGGTCGGCGTTGGCTGCCGACAGCGCCTTCTGGGCCAACTACAACAGCTACTATGCTTACATGGGCGGCACATCGATGGCCACGCCGGTCACGGCGGGCGCCACCGGCCTGGTGCGGCAGTTCTACACCAGCGTAAAGGGCATCACCCCGTCGTCGTCGCTGATCAAGGCGAGCCTGATCAACGGCGCCGTGGACATGGGCTACGGCTGGAAGTCGAAGGATCAGGGCTGGGGCCGCCTAGACCTGACCAATACGCTCTATCCCATCGGCGGGCGGGTGAACTGGTTTGAGAACGAGGCGAACAGCCTGGCGACCAACGGCACCCGCTCTTACACCTTCACGGCCCAGTCCGGTCAGATTCTGAAGTTCACCCTGGTCTGGACCGACTATCCCGGCGGCATTCAGGCGAGCAAGGAACTGGTCAACGATCTGGATCTGGAAGTGACCGCCCCAGGCGGCGGTCTCTACAAGGGCAACTGCTTCGTCAGCAACACGGCTTCTACGACCTGCGCGGCCTATGACCGGGTCAACAACGTGGAGAACGTCTACTTTGCGGCGCCCGCCGTCGGCACCTATACCGTGACCGTCAAGGGCTACAACGTGCCCAACGGCCCGCAGCCATACTCGTTGGTCGCCTCCGGCAGCGGCCTGACGGCGGGCGGCTCCGGCGGCGACACGGAGGCTCCGACGGTCAACATTACGGCCCCGGCCGCCGGCGCCACCGTCAGCGCGACCACCACGGTGACCGCCAGCGCGTCGGACAACGTGGGCGTCACCCGGGTGGAGTTTTACGTGGACGGCGCCCTGCAGAGCACGGACAGCGCCAGCCCGTGGTCCTGGGCGTGGGATACGACCACCGCCGCCAACGGCAGCCACAGCCTGACAGCTAAAGCTTACGACGCGGCCAATAACGTGGGCACCTCTGCCGCCGTCCCGGTAACGGTCAGCAACACCAGCACCGTGACCACAGTCACCGAGACGTTCACCGGGTCCGTTTCGTCCGGTGCGTCCAAGTACGTCTACCTGGATGTGACGGCGCCGGGCACAATCTCCCTCAGCCTGAACTGGGCTACAGCGACTTCCGATATCGACATGTACCTCAATAACCCGTCAGGCACGCAAGTGGCCAAGGCCGATTCGGGCACGGCCCGACCGGAAGTGATCACCTATAACGCCACGGCGACCGGCCGCTACCGTGTGCAGATCAAGAGCTATTCGGGCAGCAGCGGCGCCTACACGCTGACGGCCACGCATCCGATCGATCCGGCCAGGACGGCGGCCCTGAACCAGACCGGCAGTCTCACGTCCGGCGGCACCCGCGATTACAACATCACGGTGGGGGCCGCGGGAGCGATCAACCTGAAGCTGAATTTCCCGTCGGGCACCGACTTTGACCTGTATCTGTACAACCCGTCCGGAACCCAGGTCGCCTCGGCCACATCCGCCTCGCTGCGGCCGGAGAGCATCTCGTACGCCGCCGGCACGACGGGCACGTATCGGGTCAGGGTCAAAGCGTATTCGGGCAGCGGCAGCTACACGCTCACCGGGTACTATCCGAAATAGGTTTCCGCCGCGCCAAAAGTCACCCTAAGCAGCATGAGGAGGCCTTCGCACACAGGGTAGCGAGGCCTCCCTTTATCCTCCCGCCGGCGGCACCCGAACTGAACCAGGGCATTCTCGAGCCGGTACAAAAATCGCCGTCCATCTCCTGGGGTTCGCTCGTGACCCTGGGGATGACGGTCTTGGTGGTGAGTGCCGCCTAGCCAACGGCCACAATCCGGCCGCTCAGCCAGAAGTAGCCCTGCAAAATGCCGCCTGCCATGGGAATGCCGTCCAGCCCTTCGGGGTCGGCGACCACGTCGACGGTACCGATGGCCGTGCAGACCCGCAGGTGGTGGAAGGAACGGCCGGTCGCCGGATTGATCCGGAGGCCGGCCTGTTCAATGCGGCCTGCAAAGGCCGCTTCGGGACGCGGTGGCTGGGCGAACGCACCGCTGGGAATGAAGCAATCCGGCGACATGGGCGTGGGGCGCCCCTCCTGCCAGAGGCGGAAGGCGTATTCGTCGGCGAAGCACTCCGCGGCATGGGCAAACGCCGCGACCTGTACGGAGACGGTGGCAGGACAAGTCAGGTGGCTGCGGACGAGTCCCAGGTCGGGCAGTTCGAGAATCAGCGGGGGACCGGAGAACCGGGCGCCCCGCGGGTCAGGACCCGCCCATGCATAGACCCGCCCGTGCAGAGAGTCCCCATCACCGGCGAACAGGTCCACAATCTGGGCACGAATGCTGCTGGCCCCGGAAAAATGCGGCTTGCAGGTTCGCAGTCTGCCGTCGCTCCCCAGTTCCACCCACAGCTCCACACCTTCGCCGGGCGCCCAGCAGTAGCAGGCGCCCCGGGCGGCGGGAACGGCGGCCCCCGCATCGGAGGCGGCGCGGGCAAGGTCCACCAGCTGGTCGTCCGTCTCCACCAGGAAGCCGAGATCACTCAGATGGTCTCCCACCCGGGCACACCCCCTCGCCATGGTAATTGAATTATCTATCTTCGGCCCGGAAACCAGAATTCCTCTGACTCGTGACGATCTTCACGATTTTGTACGAGTGCCTTGTGATCCTGCCGCAGCTACTCCTCCCGCAGAATCGGGAAGAGAATCACATCGCGGATGGCCGGGGCGCCGGTCAGGGCCATGACCAGCCGGTCGATGCCCAGGCCCAGGCCCCCGGTCGGGGGCAGGCCCACCTCCAGGGCGGCGAGGAAATCGTCGTCGAGGGGGTGGGCCTCGCCATCCTCGGCGGCCCGCTCCAGCAACTGCGCCACGAAGCGCGCCCGCTGGTCGACCGGGTCGTTCAGTTCCGAGAAGGCGTTGGCGAGTTCCCGGCCCTGCACGTAGAGCTCGAAGCGCTCGGTCAGGCGCGGGTCAGCCGGGTCGCGCTTGGCGAGCGGCGAGGTGACAACGGGGTGGCCGAACACGAAGGTAGGCTGCACCAGCGCATCTTCGCAGTATGCCTCGAAGAGCTGGGCCAGCAGGGCGCCCCACGTTCTGGCCCCCGTGGCATAGCCGGCCGCGGCCACGGCGCTTCGGGCCTCTGCGTCTGACGAGAGGGCGGCGAAGTCGATGCCCGTCCGGCGGCGGACCAGCTCAACCATGGTGACCCGGGGCCACGGCCCCGAGAAGTTCAATCCGCCCGTCTGCAGCGAGCCGCCCACGGCCAGGGCCGCGGATTGCACAAGGCGCTCGGTCAGGTCCATCATCTCGCCGTAGCCGGCGTAGGCCTGGTAGGCTTCCAGGGTGGTGAACTCCGGGCTGTGGCGGGTGGAGAGCCCTTCGTTGCGGAAGATGCGGCCGATTTCGTAGACCCGCTCAATGCCGCCGACCACCAGACGCTTCAGATGCAGTTCGGTAGCGATGCGCAGGCTCAGGTCGCGGCCCAGGGCGTTGTGGTGCGTGACGAACGGGCGGGCGGCGGCGCCGCCGGCCAGGGGGACGAGCACCGGTGTCTCCACTTCCAGGAAGCCCGACTCGTCCAGCGTGCGGCGGATGGCCGCGATGATGCGGGCTCTGGCCTCGAAAACAGCCCGGCTTTCCGGATTGATCAGCAGATCGAGGTGGCGGGCCCGGTAGCGCTCTTCCCGTTCCTGCAGCCCGCCGTGCTTGTCGGGCAGGGGCCGAAGGGACTTGGTCAGCATGGTCAACTGCGCGGCCCGCAGGGTCAGTTCGCCGGTCCGGGTACGCATGAGGCGCCCGCCGACACCGAGCAGGTCGCCCAGGTCGAGCTGCTCCCAGATGAGTGCCGACGGCCCGTCTAGTTCCGGCAGGCTCACGTAGAGTTGGATCCGTCCACTGCCGTCCTGCAGGTCGGCAAACCCGGCTTTTCCCTGGGGGCGCAGGCTGACGAGGCGCCCGGCGGCGCGCACGGTGACGGGGGCGGCGTCGAAGTCCTCGGCGGCGGTCTCCCCATAGGCGGCGTGGAGGTCGGCGGCCAGCCGACGGCCGTGGAAGGGCGCGCCGAACGGGTCGATGCCGGCCTGGCGCAGGGAGCGGAGCTTGGCTTCCCGGGCGTTGCGGAGCAGATCAAAACGGCTCGACATGTCGATCATCCTTCCTTCGAAAATAGAAAAGCTCCCGTCCCGTGTAGGGACGAGAGCTGATGAGCTCCCGTGGTACCACCCTGCTTGGCCTTGCGGCCCGCTCCTGTCCGGGTACGGCAGCGCACCGGGGCGCCTGCGATACCCTGCTCCCGCTACCGGTGGAGATCCGTCCTCGCCTACTGGGCCCGGGGACCGGGCTGTTGGGGGGCAGCTCTGAGGGCTTGTTCGCAGGGGCGCCGGTCAGGACTTGCACCGTGTGTCCCGCTCTCTGTGCCGGGCGTGGCCCGCTACTCTTCCTCTTCATCGCCTTGAAGCGATTCTAGAGCAGCCGGGCGGGCTGTGTCAATAGTGGGAACTTATTTCCCCCTGTGCTCGTCTCAGTTGGCGGAAGGCGGTGACTTGTGGTGATGAAACGCAGCTTTGCGACGCTGCTGCTGATCTCCCTTATGCTGGCTGGGTGCGGCACAAAACCGGGCGCCCCGGCCGTGCCAGCCCCGCAGGCCCCCGAGCCGCCGGCCCCCGAGCCGCCGGCCCCGTTTGGTCTCCTGGCCGTCTCCAATCCGACCGTGCTCACCATGGACCAACTATCGGACATGCTCGCCCGGGATCTGAACGAAGCCGGGGTGCCCCCGGCAGAGCGGCTGCGGGCGATTTTCGAGGGCTGGTACTCCGGGGGGAAACCAAACATCGTGGAGGTCGACCTCGACGGCGACCACGCGGCCGAGATCATCACGGCCATGCGAATGGGCGGCAACGGCCGCCCACTGACCGGGGCGGGCGCCCTCTTCATCATCTACAAAGACGGCAGCCAGTGGGCTGTGGACCGGAGCCCCGGTGACGAAATCGTGGGCGTCGACCTGCACGAGGCCACCGACCTGACGGGTGACGGTACGCCGGAGATCATCTGGGGCGCCACCAACGCGGGCGCCCACACGGTTCATCACAGCGTCTTCGTGTCGCAGTGGCAGCCCGACGCCTTGAAAACCCTTCCAGGCGACATGAAGATGACCTACATGCAGCTCACAGTGGACGGCAAGGACCTGGTGCTGCACGGCGGCATGATCGGGTCGGCCGGCGCCGGGCCCCAGCGGGCGCGGACTGACCGGTACCGGTGGTCGGGCGGGGAGATGCGTCTCGTGGACCGGGCGTATGCGCCTGATCCGCTCGGATACTGGCGCCTGATCGACGGCATTGTCCATGAGCAGTTCGGCCGGGTTGATCAGGCGGAGCAAGCCTACCGGGATGCCATGGACCCGGCCCGGGAGGTGGCTCCTGCCGATATGATCAAGCCGGAACAGGCCGCCACGTTCCCGGAAGCCGTGCGCACCATGGCCCGCATGCGTCTCGCCTGGCTGCTGATCCGCCGGAGCCCGCCGGTCGACGCCGGCCCGGTGATCGAGGGCGCCTCGGGGCCGTTTGCCGGTCTGGTGGAAGCCTTTTCGCTCTCCAGTTCCGTGCAGGGCTCCTGTCCCATGGCTGCCGACTGGGCGCGCAGTCACCCCGATTTTGTGGATGCGCTAAACGGCGTCTTCGGCTATGCGAACGAGATCTGGTCCCCGACGGTGCTGTGCGGAAATCTGCCGGTTTGAAACGAAGAAGGGGGCGATCGCTCGCCCCCTTCGCCTGCTCATTTGAACGCCCGGAACAGCAGGTAAATACCCACCAGCACCAGAAGAACGGGAAGCAGCTTCAGCAGGCCGACGGCCATGCCGAAGGCCAGCGTGATGCCCCCGAGGATCGTTCGGAGGATGAAACCCGGAATCGCCAGCAGTACGCAGACCACCGCCACGGAGTAGCCCCACCGCCCGATGGACCCCGTCGAGGCGCCCCAGGCGAACGCCGCGGCGAGCAGCAGGAGCAGCAGCCAGGTGGATGAGAGGGTCTTTAGCATCAGCACGCCGCCCAGGACCACGAGCACAAGGGCGATGACTTTGTTCATAGAAATGGCGCCTCCTTGATTGGCAGATCTTCTGCTACATAAGAGTCAGCACGCCGTCGAAAAGTTCGACGCAGGGGGAGTGGCGCTTGGTCTATCTCCATGTAGGGCGGACCGGGTACATGCGGAACGTGGCCTATAGGTGGTCGCATATGCTCAACAACGTCGCGTCGGCAGTGTTTGGCTTTATCTATATTGCGCTATGGCAGGCCGTGGCTCCTGCTGCGTCCGCGACAGATCCCTACACCCGGAGCACCATGACGTCGATGATGGTCCTCGCGCAGATCTTCGCCTGGCTGACGACGTTCCTGCCGCACGGCCTGGGCATCCAGAGCGGCATTCGCACGGGGGCCATCGCCCTGGAGATGGCGCGACCGGTGCCGTACTTCCCCATGGTGCTGGCCCGAGAAGCCGGTAACCTGGCCTACCAGGCGCTGTACCGGGCGGCGCCCCTCGCCCTCGTCTTCGCTCTGACAGTGGGCATTCCCCGGCCCGCCTCGGCGGCGCATTTGCTGCTGACTCTGCCCAGCCTGCTGCTGGGCGCCTACACGGGCCTGACGCTGGTCTATACCGTGGGCATGAGCGCCCTGTGGACTACGGAGATCCGGTGGGCGCACTGGACCTACTACTCCCTCGTAACGCTGCTCTCCGGCGGATGGATTCCGGCGGACATGCTGCCGGGGTGGCTGGGCAAGGCGGCGCCCTATCTGCCTTTCTCGTCGCAATTGTTCCACCCTGTCCGGGTCTATTTAGGGATGGCGAGCCCCGGGGTCGTGCTGGTTCAGCTCGCCTGGGCAGCCGCCATGACGCTCTGGTGCTGCTGGCTGACCGACCGGGCGCTCCGGCGGGTTGTGGTGCAAGGGGGGTAGGTGCCAGGTGTCGCTGTACTTCCGCCTGCTCGGTGCCGGCATCCGCTGCCGGCTGCAGTATAAGTTTGATTTCCTGGTGACCACGGTGCTCTACGCCCTCCTGGCGGCCGTCGACTTCCTGACCGTGGCGGCCATCCTGTACAAGTACCGCAGCGTGAGCGGCTGGGATGTCTACGAGGTTGCACTGCTGTCCGGATTGGCGTCGACGGCCAATGGGCTCTTTCGGGTGTTCGGGTCCGAACTGGTCGAATTCGAGCGGTATTTAGTGACCGGGGAGTTTGACAGCCTTCTGATCCGTCCCTGGCCGGCGCTGGCGACGCTGCTGTCCCGGAATTTCGACCTGGGGCGGGCGGGGGCCTTTGTTCAGGGCCTGCTGCTGGTGGTCGTCGGGCTGCATGGCACGGGGGCGCCGGTATGGCTGTGGATTTACTGCCTGATGCTGCCTGCAGCCGGCGCCCTGGTCATCGGCTCCATTTATCTCGCTGTGGGGACGGTCGGGTTCTGGCTGACCCGGATCAGCGACCTCACGATCTTTGCGGTAAACGCACCGCTGTCGGCCGCGGCTTATCCGCAGGAGATTTACCCGCGGCTGCTGCGCTGGCTGTTCCTGAGCCTGCTGCCCGTGGCCGCCATCGGGTACGTGCCGCTGCGCTATGCTTTTGGGAAAGGCGGCTCGCCCTTTGCCCTGCTTGTCCCGTTCGTGGCGGCGACGGCAGGGGTTGCGCTGACCATGCGGTTCTGGCAGTGGGGGCAGCGATACTATCAGAGTTCGGGGAGCTGAATGCAGACTCGCTTTACCGGAGCGATTTCAAGAGCAAGGCACCGCCAATCACCAGGAAGGCGACTCCCGTGCCCAAATGGACAAGTTTCACTGGAACGTTGCGCAGCACGAAGTCCCCCGCCAGAACCGCGACCAACGATGAGGCGATTAGCGCCACGGCGGAGCCAAAGAAGACCATCTGTGGCGACCGCGAGCCGGCCGACATGGACATGATGACGAGTTGAGTCTTGTCCCCCAGTTCCGCCGCAAAAATGATCGCAAAAGCCAGAAGCCCAGACTTCCAGTCCATCGTCATCCCCCGTCTCTGAGCACAAGTGCGAATCCCTGCCACGACCAGCCTTCTCTAGCACGCCACGAATGTGCCGGACCTCCAATCCAAGGGGAACACCTCATCTTCATGGGCCAGTGCACTTCTTAACCTACTCGTCCCAGTGCCACCCGTAGAACCTCTCGCTCGATCCATCATGTAAGTCGCCGGGAGCGCCTCGGGTAAAACCTGGCGCACCCGGCCCGCTCACCAAGGTGGGCAAGGTAGCACTTTCTGAGTCGCCGTCCAAGCACGAATCGGGCTCGCAGAGGGGCAAATACGGCGAGTCTGTACTGTTTATCACCATTGCATGTTGACCGCTACCGTTACAGTTATTTAGAGTAAGTACATCTTACAACAGGCGTTCCCGTCGGCAGCGAACCCGGCAGATACCGATCGAGCGCTGGCGCAGTCCACCCAGAGCCTCATGAACATCGCACGGGCCCTGCATCAGCAGGTCGGTCATTTCCGGCTGTAGAAGGACCAGTGGCCAAAGACGCCAAGGCAGGTCGTCGCCTCCCTTGGCGTCCTCACGTTCCAGACAAGTGTTGCCATGAGATGTCGCAGGGAATTGTATGTGATATCACAGTACAGATTTCTTCCTCATGGAATCATTGGTTTTGAAGATCCGGGCAATGGCCGCCGCTAATGACTGCAGAGGGCACCGTCCGAACCGTCAAGCAGGTCAACGGACCGAACGAGGCCTGAAGGGGGAATGAGCGATGCAGTACATCTTTGGTCAGTATTCGCTGGAGGTAATCCCCGGCCCGAGGGGCGCCTGTCGGGCAGTGGTGGCGTCTGCCGTACTCAGGCACTGGGGCCTCCCGGTGGAGAACGGCAGGCGGGGAGGCGGCCGGCGTGGGTGAACGTGGGGGCCAATGGCGGAATCCTGGTCAGCACAGACCAGACGGAACACTGCGAGGTTCTGCTGCGCCTGAAGGGCGAGGATGAGAAGGCCATCTTCCCCGCCGACTTCATCCCGCCGGCCGGTTTCTCCTCCTTTGCTTATTTGCGGTCTCTGCCGGTCGATTACATCAAGGTGGACGGCAGCCTGGTCCGCTCCATCGACCGGGAGCCGACCAACAAGGCCCTGGTGCAGGCCGTCGTAACGGTGGCGCACGCTGGGCAAGTCGGTCATCGCCGAGTGGGTGGAGACCCGGGAAGTCAAGGAGGCCCTCGGTGCGATGGGAGGTCGGTACGGACTGGGGTACTACCTGGGCATGCCCGTCTCCGCCGCCCACCTTGGGCACGCACCGCCGGGCGCCAATTGACGCGTCACTCGCCGGCAGGGGGAGCGAACCGCGCTGACGAAACCTTCGGGGGTTGAAAGAGCACCGCACCGAAGGAGGCCCCGTCATGACAGAGATCAAGCACCTTGCGGACCGCATTCAAGCAAATGTGGCCCGCGTTATCATCGGGAAGGAAAAGGTCATCGAACTGGCCCTTGTGGCGCTCTTCTGCGAGGGGCACCTGCTGGCGGAGGATCTACCGGGCACCGGCAAGACGATGCTGGCCCGCACCCTGGCGACTTCGGTGGGCGCCGGCTTCAACCGCATCCAGTTCACACCCGACCTGCTGCCGACGGACGTGACCGGCGTCTCCGTCTTCAACCTGAAGACGCAGTCCTTTGCGTTCAAACCAGGCCCCATCATGGGCAACATCATATTGGCGGACGAAATCAACCGGGCGACGCCCCGGACCCAGTCGGCCCTGCTGGAGTGCATGGAGGAGCGGCAGGTGACGGTGGACAACGTCGCCCATAAAGTGCCGCGCCCTTTTTTGGTGTTGGCCACACAGAACCCGATTGAGCAGGAAGGGACTTTCCCACTGCCCGAAGCCCAGCTGGACCGCTTCTTTCTGAAGCTCGGCCTCGGCTATCCCAGCGTGGAAGACGAGGACGCGATGCTGGCGCGCCTGCAGCGCGGCCATCCGATTGAGACGCTGGCGGCGGTGGCCACGCCAGAAGAGCTCCTGGCCGCCCAGCGCCAGGTCCGGGAAGTCCACGTCAGCGACGACGTGCGGCGCTACGTGGCCGAGTTGGTCCAGGCGACACGGCGCCACCCCGACGCTGCCATCGGGGCCTCGCCCCGGGGTTCCATCGCCCTGTTCCGGGCAGCGCAGGCCCTGACCGCGATTCGGGGACGCAGCTTCGTGCTCCCGGACGATGTAAAATCGGTCGCCCTGCCGGTGCTGGGCCACCGGATCATCCTCCGGCCTGAAAGCCAGTTGCGGGGCCGCACGGTAGAACAGATCATCAAGGCGGTGCTGGAGACGGTGCCGGCGCCCGTGGAAACCGGGGCCCGCTAGCCATGCGCACGTTTCTTTGGTTTTACTTAATCGGGGCGCTGCTGATTCCGGGGCGCCCGCTCTATACGGTGCTTTACTTCGCCGGCGGGGTCTACCTACTGACCCGGGTATCGCTGCAGTATGCCGCCCGGCGGATCGAAGTAGTGCGGGAACTCTCCGATGCCCGGATTTTCTTGGGAGAGAGCGTCACGGTGACGCTGCGGCTGAAGAACCCGACGGGCATGCCCGTGCCCTGGCTGCAGTTCATCGAGAGCCGCCCCCCACAAATGGCCAGCGAGCCGTTCTGCCGGGTGGTCACTCTCGGGCCCAATCAGACACTGACCGAACGGTATACCTTGCTGGGCAACAAGCGGGGGCGATACGAGGTCGGGGGCGTCACCCTGCAGGCCGGCGACCCGTTCGGTATGGCCTCTTTCGAAGAACGGCGGGACGAGACAATCCGGTTCACGGTCTATCCGAAGGTGTCGCCGCTGACCGACCTGGGGCTGCCGGCCCGCCTGCCCATGGGCGACCTGGCGACGCGGCGGCGACTCTTTGAAGACCCGGCCTGGCTGACGGGCACCCGGGAGTACGTCGCGGGCGATTCCCTCAAGCGCATCCACTGGAACGCTACCGCCCGCACGGGCGACCTGATGGTCAAGCAGTTCCGCCATGCCATGCTGCTGCCGAGCTGCATCTTCCTGAACCTGAACCGGGCCGATTTCGGCAGCCGGAGCTTCTGGCAGGAAAGCGAGCTGGCGATTTCCGCGGCGGCTTCGCTGGGCAACTTTTTAGTCGAGCGGAAGCAGCAGATGGGGCTGGTGGTGGCCGGGGTCGACCCGGATGCGGGGCCGGAGTCCCGGCTGGTCAAGCTGCCCCTGCGCCAGGGGCGGGGCGCCGTCGTCGAAATGCTCGAGCTGCTGGCCCGGGTGCAGGCGGCTGAAGCGCCGATTCCGTTTGCCCGGGCGGTGGTGGAAGAGGCGCAGCGGCTGCCCTGGGGCACGCTGCTCTGCATTGTCGCGCCTTCGGAGACCCCGGAGTTGGCGGCGGCCTGCTCCCGCATTGCCCGGGGCGGCCAGCAGGTGCTGCTGCTGGTGATGGGCGGCGCTTCCGGGCGCCGCAGCGGCTACCACGTGTACGAGCTATCCGACGTGCGCGGGGAGGTGGTGGTGGGATGAAGCTGAAGCTCGATCCCCGGGCTGATTTCGCCCTGCCGCTGCTGCTCAATCTGGGCTCGGTGCTTACGGTTTGGATGATCGCCCGGGCCATCGAAACGTGGCTGGGCGTTGAGTTGGTCTTTGGGGTTGCGCCGCTCGCCTTCCTGTTTGCCTGCGAGAGTTATATCTTCACCACCGTTTTCGCTGTGCGGGAAGTCGATGTGCCCGATGCACTTCGCTGGGTCGAAACGGGGTTGATGCTGGTACTCGCCAAGGCATTGGCGGCGGGGAGCCTGACCGGCGGATGGGAGTCGGTCGATGCCTGGTGCGGGTTGGCGTTGCTGGCCTACGCCTGGTTCCAGGGCGGCCGGGCCGCCCGTCTAGGGCAGTACCTGCACCCGGGGCTGCTGGAGGTGGGCCCGGGCCAGGAACGGCTGGTGCGCGACGATCACAGCCAGGCTTTCGCCGCGATGCGGGAGCAGGTCTTCGGGCAGGTCGCCGCAGTGGCCGCCGTGCTGGGCATTGGTGCCTGGATGCGGGGCGACGTGCAGTTGTGGGGCTGGAGTTGGCTGGGGTTTGGTCTGCTGGTGCAGACCGTGCTCGGCGCCGTCACGCTGCTGGTTGCGGCGCAGTTGAAAGCCCGGATTACGTGGGCGCAGGAGCGGCTGGAGACGGATCCGCAGGTCTTTGCCCGGTGGGCGCCCATCGGGCTGTCGCTGCTGGTCGTGCCGATGCTCGCAGCCCTGATTCTGCCCGCCGGCCCGCGGGTGCCGGCGGAATACCTGTTCCGTCTGTTCGACCAGTCTGACCGGCAGCTGGCCGAGCCGCCGCAGTTTCCTGACTCGCCGCCGCCGGGGCCGGTCATTCCGCCCGACCTGCTGGAGGAACTGCAAAAAGGGGAGCCCGGGTGGACCTGGCACTTGCCGGTCTGGTTCTGGTACGTGCTGGGCGCCCTTCCCGTGCTCTGGCTGCTCCGGGCGGCGGCCCGCCAGCTGGCCGAACGGGTGGGGGGACGGGAACTCCGCGGGATTCCGGGCGTGCTGGCTGCCCTCGCCGCCTGGTACCTCGCCCTCTGGAAAGCGATTGCCGAAATGCTCGGCGGCGTGCTGCGCCAGGCGGTGGCCACGCCCGCCGAGGCGGTGGGCGCCCTGTTCAGCGAGGCCGGCGTCGTGGGGCGCTTCCTGCCCTTCGGCGCCCGGGCGCCGGGCGATCCCAGGTCGGCGCTCCGGTTTTACTTCGCCCGCCTCCAGACGGAGGCGGGGCGCCGGGGGCACCGGCGGGCGCCGGCGGTTACGGCTGCCGAGTTCGGGCGCCGCCTGGCCGAGGCGGCGCCGGAGCGGGCCGGCGAGATTGCCGGCCTGACGGAGGCGTATCAGGAGGCCCGGTACAGCGACCTGCCTATCCCGGCGGAGAAGGCGGGTTTTGCCAAGCGGGCGTGGGTCAGTATCGCCCGGGCGATCCGCCGAACGGATCATCCCTAGAGCCTTGATGCACGGGCGCCAGAACAGAAGAGGGGCCTTTCGGTTAGCCGAAAGGCCTCTCTTTGGTCGTCTGTGATTTCTATCACTTGCCACTTTCCAACGAATGCCTTGTAATACTCGTGAATGGATTCACTACAAGGCAAGGAGTGGTAGATCTCATGTCGATGTTCTGCAACCAGTGCGAGATGGTCGCCCAGGGCGGCTGCACCACCGCCGGGGTCTGTGGGAAGGATGCGGATATCCAGAGCCTGCAGAGCAATCTGATCAACTCGCTCAAGGGCATCGCCGCTTACGCGTACCATGCCCGCGAACTCGGCTATACGGATCCGGAAGTTGACGCGTTCTTTGCCGAGGGCCTCTATGCGACCCTGACCAATGTCAGCTTCGACATCAACCACTTCATCGGCCTGAATCTGAAGGCCGGCCAGATGACACTCAAGGCGATGGTGATGCTGAAAAAAGCCCACACCGAGCACTTTGGCGAGATGGTGCCCGTGCAAGTGCCGACCGGCACCTTCGCCGGTAAGGGCATTCTGATCACCGGCCACAACCTCAAGGCGCTCTACGAACTGCTCAAGCAGACGGAAGGCAAGGGCATCAACGTCTACACCCACTCCGAGATGCTGCCTGCCCACGCTTACCCGAAGTTGAAGGCGTTCCCGCATCTGAAGGGCAACCTGGGTGCCGCCTGGTGCGACCAGAGCAAGCTCTTCAACGAGTTCCCCGGGGTGATCATCGGTACGTCGAACTGTGTCGTCTTACCCAAGAACGGTTACGGCGAGCGCATGTTCACCGTCGGCGCCGACCGGCTGCCCGGCGTTGCCCATATTGAGAATTTCGACTTTGGCGCCGCGATCGAGAAGGCCATCGCGCTGCCCGACCTGTCGGAGCAAGCCGGCGAGGTGACCCTGACCACGGGCTTTGCCGACACCAACATCCTGCCGATGGCCGGGGCGATTCTGGAGGCGGTCAAGGCGGGCAAGATCCGCCACTTCTTCCTGGTCGGCGGCTGCGACGCTCCGGGCAAGAGCCGTGAGTACTACCGTGAGTTCGTCAAGCAGGCGCCGAAGGATACGGTCATCCTGACGCTGGCCTGCGGCAAGTATCGCTTTAACGATCTGGATCTGGGTACCATCGACGGGATTCCCCGCCTGCTGGATCTGGGCCAGTGCAACGATGCCATCTCCGCAATCAACATCGCGGCGGCCCTGGCGGGCGCCCTGGGCTGCGGCGTCAACGACCTGCCGCTGACCCTGGTGCTGATGTGGATGGAGCAGAAAGCCGTCGCCATCCTGATGAGCCTCTTCTCGCTGGGCCTGAAGGGCATCTACGTCGGCCCGACGGCGCCGGACTGGATTACGCCCAACGTCTTCGGCGTGCTGCAGGGCGCCTTTGATCTGCGCCTGACTTCGACCCCGGAGCGGGATCTGAAGGAGATGCTCGGGTAACCACGCATACGACCGAAGGCCATCCCCTGCGGGATGGCCTTCAGAAATTGTTACCTGCAGCCGGTGATGTCACTGTAGGCTGCTCATGTGAGGTAATGGATGCATTTTGCCACGGAGGGCACGGAAGTACGGAGGCCACGGAATGGGACAATAAAGTGGTGATGGCGCTGATTGCCCGGATGACGAAACCAAGCCGGGTTTCCGATCAACAACCAAGAGCCGATGAAATTGTATATTATGGTATTATATTATATTATAAAATAGACAGCAGATCCTGAAAGAGCCGTCAGACAAGGCGCAGGGACACATCTTACTAATGGGTTAATCCGCGTAGCCGTGCCATCTGCGGAATCCGCGGTCATATCACATTCCCACTTCCACTGCCGCGATTTCCGTGTCCCCTTCCGCGCCTTCCGTGGTAAAAATCCCGTTCCCATTCCCGCATTGAAGGCCCGTACAGTGACGAACCAGCAAGTTACTCCTCGGCGACGGGCCCGGCGCGCCGCACGCCCAGGGGGGACGCCAGCGTCAGCGGCCACGGATCGACGGGCGTGTTGCCGATGGTCGCCGTCCAGTGCAGGTGCGGCCCCAGGGAGAAGCCGGTGTTGCCGACCCGCCCGATTACCTGACCGGGCTCCACCCAGTCGCCCGGCTTGACGTCGTAAGCGCTCAGGTGATAGTAGGTCGTATACAGGTTCAAACCGTGATCAAGGATGATCGTATGGCCACTGACGATCATCTTTTCGGTCATCAGCACCCGCCCCGGGGCGGGGGCCAGGACCGCCGTGCCTTCATCCGCCTCGAAATCCATGCCGCTGTGGCGCCCCGTCTCGGTGCCGTTGACGAACCGGATTTGACCGAAGTAGGTGCTGATGGCCAATGCGCCGCTGAGCGGTGCGCGGAAAGGGCCGTCCCAGAGGGGATTCGGCCAGCTCTTCGAGCGGAGGGCGAAGATGCGCGCCCATTCGTCTGCCTGACGCGGGTCGTAGTAGGTGCTCTCCTGCTCTTCGGTCACGGTCAGGCGGTCTTCGGTAAACTTCTTGTAGACCACTTCAAGCGCGCCTTCATACTTGCCGTCGGGCCATGTGACAGTAACTGGATAGCTCCCGACCCGAGCATTTGCGGGGATCCCCACGAATGCTATAGGGCGGCCCTCCAGGCGAAAGACCCGGGGCTGCTCGCTCAACCCCTGTACCTTGATGGAGACTTCGCCCTCCACCGGCAGGTCGAAGCGGATCACCCCGATATCGCCCTGCTGGACCTGCGGGGGCTCCAGCGTGATCACCGGCGCCTTGGGCGGCGCCGGCACAAACGGCTTCGGCTCCGGGGCCGGCGGCGGGGCCGGGGTGGGAGCGGCGGTAGGTGGCGGAGGGGCCGGTTTTGCCCCGCCGATGCTGCAGCCTGTCAAAAAAAGCGCCAGACCCAGGGCCAGAAGCCGTTTCACGCGCAACTCACCTTCCCTGCAGATCGTCAAGAAACTGAAGCACGGCCTGAGTGAAGCCATCAGGCTGCTCCATGGGCAGCAGGTGGCCGGCGCCTGCAATCACACGGCGCTGTGCACCGGGAATCTCCGCCGCCAGCTTCTCACTGATCCGCTGAAAGTCCGGCAGGTCCAGTTCGCCGGTAAGCACGAGGGTGGGTGCGTCAATGTCGGCCAGTCTCTCCACATCGAACGGGCCCGCCGCCACGGGTGACGGCACGGGCTGCAGCCATGAAGTTCCCGGATACTTGGAGATGATGGCCCTGACCTGCGACGCCACTGCCGCCGACGCCATGGCAGGGCGGAAGAGCGGATCGGCCAGCCATGCTTCCAGGCCTTTGGCCAGTCCTTCTGACCGTGCGATCGCCACGTAAGGCTTCGTACTCGGCCAATCGGCAAACCGGTAGCCAAACAGGGCGCTGTCCACCGCAATCAGGGCGGCGCACAGCACCGGAAAGCGGAGGGCAAAGTTGACTGCCACGGCGCCGCCCATCGACAGCCCGGCCACCACGGCACCGTTGACGCCTAGCGAATCGAGCAGCTCAGCGAGGTCGCCTGCTAGCGTCGTGCCCATCGGGGGAGCACCGCTTCGCCCGTGGCCCGCCATGTCCGGCATGATCACCCGGTAGCCGGCGGCAGCCAGGGAGGGGGCGGCGGCCGCCCACATACGGTGATCGAGCGTGTGGCCGTGGATCAGCACCAGTGGAAAGCCTTCCCCAAGCTCCTCAAAGTAATGGCGCCCTGCGAACGGCATCGGCCCCGGCCCCCTTTCTGCTTACCAGCCCTCGAATGCGGCGATCCTTTCCCGCCACTCCTGCGGCAGCGGCGTCGCCCGGTTTTCGGCGTAGTCGAAGTGGACGATGACCGCCCGGCTGGTGGCTACCAGCCGCCCCGTAGTCTTCTCCTCGATCCGGCCTTCCACGATGAAGCTGCTGTTCTTGATCTCTGACACCCGGGTTCCGATTACCAACTGCTCCCGCATGAACGCCTGGGATTTGTACGAAACCGTGAGCTCTGCCAGAATCAGCCCCAGGCCTTCGGCACCGATCGCGTGCAGGTATTCGATCCGGCCCCACTCGAAGTATGTAGCGTAGACTGCATTGTTGACGTGCCCCAACACGTCAAGGTCGCGGAAGATGACTCTGTGCTCCACCACAGCACGGAATCCGTCCAAAGCGGCACCCTCCTCGTTTGGTCAGGCTCGGACCGTTTTCGTCGGCCAGGAGTCACGGGCGGAAACGGTCAGACCCTTCCTTCAACTCCTTACTTTCCACCGGCGGTACTATCAGCTATTCTTCCATTGGAGAACCCTCGTATCCTGCTCTGCCAACGCGCATCCTAACATGACAGGCATCATGGCCCAGACAGGGGGACGAAGCAAGTGATCTGGATCCTGGGAATCGCCGGCATCCTGCTGGTCATGCTTGGGCTATGGGGCGGACCGGCGCCGAAGTCGAAGCGGCGTGAAGCCGAAGCCATGGCCCGCAAGCAGCCGACCGTCTCCGATGCATGGGAAGTGCTCTCCCGGCCCCTGGAAGAAGAGATCATCAAAATTCCTGAGCACCGCCCCTGGTACGCCCCGAGCGGCGACCGGCGGTTTCAGCAGGGCCTGATGGTCGGCCTTGGCGCCGGTCTGATGGTGCTGGCCGTCACGGTCTCGCTTCTGCCCCGGGGGGCTGCGGAGCCCCGCACCGCCGCCAAGGAGCCCGGGGTGGGCGCCCCGGCCGAGACGGATACGGCGCCCGGTCAGCCGGCGGCGCCGGCCAGTCCGGCACCGGCTCAGCCCAAACCGGCGGCGCCGCCCGCACCGGCCAACGTCAGTTTCACGGTGGAACCGGGTGACCTGCCGGAGGATATTGCGAATAAGCTCAAGAGCGCCGGGCTGATTGCCGATCCCGATCAGTTCCTCAACCGGGTGGCCGAGCTGGGGGTGGACACGGCCCTGCAGGCCGGTACATTCGTGATTCCGACGGGCGCACCGCTCGATACGGTGATCGAAAAGCTGACCTCCTAGTCGTGCGGCGCCGCGCAGCGGCGAGGCCGCACGGCACCCGTAAATGGCGCATCAGCGCCGAGAAGGGCGGGGGAGGGCGTTCCTATGGATATTGAGCAGTTTACTGAGCTGGCCGACCGGCTGATGGATCGGGTGCCCGAGCCGGTGCTGGAGGGGCTGAACGGTGGCGTGACCGTTCGCCGGAACGCCCGGCGGGACAAGGCGGATCCCCGTGATGTGTACATTATGGGCGAGTATGTGACCGACCCGGTAATGGGCTGCTACGTGGTGCTATATTACGGGTCGTTCGTGGCCATTCTTACGGGCGAGCCCGATGCGGTGTGGGAAGAGGAGCTATGGGAGACCATTCGCCATGAACTCCGCCACCACCTGGAGGTCCGCGCCGGCGAGAGCGACCTGGACCGGGAAGATGAAGAGCAGATGTATGAGCTGCGAAAACGCTCGCCGCGCAGTCGGGAGTAATGATGAACCGGGAGTCCCCCAACGGTGGACTCCCGGTTTTTGCATGCAGTTCATCCGTCAGATGATGGAAAATTCTGGGTTTGCCTGGTAGACTGGGGGCGAGGTGATTTGCCTTGTCCAATCCACTGAAGCTGGTTGCCATGCGCTGGACCTATGCATCTGTCCATGGCATACGCATCCAGATGCGCTGGTCAATAGGACAAAACAAAAAAGGGCCACCTCCTGGCGGAAGGGCGCCCTCACTCAGTTTCATCTGAATCTCTGGTGAGTACGTCACGTAGTCGGGTGGCGATTCCCCCCAGGGCCTTGGCGATCCGCTCCAGGGTTTGCCCGATTCCCTCGGCTGTTTCTTCCAGGGTCGGTACCTTGGCATGGTCTCGCTGCCACCTTGCGCGCTGCTCCTGCAGATCATCGACCGAGGTGACCCCGGCCTTCCGGACCTCCTGGTCCCAGTACTGGACCTTCCTATCAGTCTGGAGGTACTCCTTGCGTGCATCCCGACTGGAAAAGCGTTTGAGGGTGGGCACGGGAGCCTTTAGGGCAGCAAGGTGTGCGGCCGCCTGACTGCGGTTTTCAAGCGCCTCGGCAGGGCGACCAAGGCGTTTCTCTTCGCTTGCGATCTCCGAGAGTTGTAGCCTGACCTCCTGTAGTTCCTGCTGGCGCTCTGTCCTGAGCGCATCTGTCTGGGTCCAAGTCAGCTGCCCACCGCCGCGTGCATATTCAAGATGTCCAAGGGCCAGCGCCTGGGGCGCTTGCCAACCTTGCCGGAGACGGGTGTCGTACCGATCCGAGACGGTTTTCTCGACCTGCAGTTTGCGGCGCTCCTGTAGTTTCTTCTCCAGGTCGACCACCACGCCGTTATGCTCCTGAACGGTGCAGCGGAAGCGTGCGGGCCCAGGTGGACCTGAGGCAGCCGCTCAGACCCCCGGGGCAGCCAGGCTACGGTGATCGACTCGATCCCCAACGCCTGCCCGCTCCAGGGAGCGGTTGGCATGGACAGCCCGCTGCTCCCGCCACCGCTCCAGCATCTCGGGGCGGTTCCAGTCCCGGTTCTTCTTGACCAAAAACCCTTCGGGGCCGACCTCCCGCATGGTGAGCATGATATGGCCATGGGGATTGCCGGGGCTACGGTGGATGGACACGTCAGCGACCATGCCCCGGGAGACGAACTCCTCCTGGACATACCCCCTAATCAGTCCCCTCTGCTCCCCCGGCGTCAGTTCCTTGGGGAACGCCACGACGACCTCACGGGCCACCTGGGCGTCTCCCCGGCGCTGCGGCCGATGATCTGGACGTTGATGTAGTAGATCGCCATCCGGTGCCACCTCCCGCTCGCTGATGCGTGGATGCCCCAGCGGGGCCCGAGCCGGGGGTGCAGGGGGCGTAGCCCCATGCCGCAACACATCGGCGCAGCCGATGTATAGTTGCGCCCTTCGCTTCGCTCGGGATTAGGGTAGCATCTCTGGCCGCGACGTGAGAATGGGGACGCCCTTGTTTTCGCTGGGAGGTGTGCGCCCGGACGATGCCGCTTCCCCACAAGGAGAAATGCCTGCTGTCACCGAGCCTGGGAGGCTCCATCTCCGTAGTCTTCTGCAGATGCAGAGGAGGTGGACCGTTCATGGCTGGAAAGTCCTTGGAACAGCGGATGAGTGACACGGAGACTAGGATCAGGCAGTTGGAGGCACGGAAACGAGTCCTTTCAGAGCAACTTAAGCGCCAGGAACGAAAGGACCGTACCCGGAGGCTTATCCAGATTGGCGGTATCATGGCCCGGTTGGGGATAGACTCGGTAGAAAAGGCTCAGGCGCTTGAGCGAGTCGTAGAAGGCCAGCCTGACGCCCGAGCCTGGCTAAAGAAAGTCGCGGCCCAGGTCGCCCCTGAAAACGAATAGAGACCCCGCTTGAGCGAGGTCTCCCAGCTATTTGACCATGAAGGTGATCTTCTGCTCATTGACGCGAGGCAGCGATGTGCCGATTCCGCCGGAACGTACGATTAACTCATGCAATCCCGGCGCTAAGCCGCGGACCGGAACGGCAAGCCCTCGCGAGTCCGTGAACTCCCACTGCGGGTAGTCGCTTTCGCTAAGGGCCGTGGCCGAGTGAGGCAGGCCATTACGGTCAACATCCTTTCCGTCGATCTGAACTCGCAAGGCTGCTCCGGGGTTGTCAGTACGGAGCCGGATGGATGTGTCGGGCCCTTGCACCTGGCCGCCATGCAGGGGAAAGTCAATCGTGACGGTGGCAAACCCTCCGGGCCCGGGCTTCGTGGTATAGGTAGGCCACGCTATTGGCGCTGGCACCACAGCGGTCAGTGCGAGTGAAGCTGCAACGAGGAGCGGCCCCAACGCCGTCACAAGGTGTCCCCCTCAGAACGTGTTGGTTTTAGTCTAGCCCCGGACAGGGCACCGGATGCTGCTTGATCATCGCCTTCGGGTAGTAATACCGCAAAATCCGCTCCCAACTGTAACCGTACTTGTCGGACAGGTAAAGGGCCGACCGCTGGTATAGCTTTTCGCCCCCGCTTCCCATCTCCTTATAGGCTCCAGCCCGATACTCGGGCGCGAAGACCACTTCGGTATCGCTCCTGACCATGAACTGGCTCCAGACCGCTCGAACAGCGTCCCGGTACCTTGAATCCTTGCGCTTGGACAGGCCGAGCAAATACACCTGCGAATTTTGGGAGTTGTCCAAGTCATACGCGGCGTTCCTGGGGTGCCACGCGTGATACCAAGCATACATAAGGATGGCCATGGCACCGGCTTTTAGCGGTTCCTCGGTGAAGTAGTGAGGCTTCCCGTTTTCCTCGAAATCCCCCATCTCGTGCGCCAGGACGTCTGCCACGTACTCAGCCATGTCCACTTCCATCACATTGAGTGGGCCGTCGAGGAGGGGCTCGCCCTTGCCCATCGGGTTCATCTGGACCCGGATCGTGCAGGGCATCTCAAGGTCCGGATCACCGTAAGAGACCATGACCGGCATGGCCGGCCACGACCCGATGACAACGGCGTTGTACCGATCTACCCAGTTGACCTCCAGCCCGAACGACTCGGCAACAAATCGAAGCGGCACCATAGTTCTCCCGCCAATCAGGCGGGGCGCCACGTCAAGGGTCCGTTGCCGCCCGTTGACCCAGGCTGTGCGGGTCCCGATGAAGACGGCAGCCTGGTTTCCCCTCCATTGAACGGTTGCCCGCAGCGCCCTGGCATCCCAATCCACCGTGGCGCCCATGGCCTCGAAAACTCCACGCAGCGGCACCAGGGTCCGGCCGTCTACAATCAACGGTCGCTGGTCCGGAAATCTGACCTGGGCGCCGTTCACAAAGACCCGGACAGGTACGCCTGACTGCCCCAGCGCAACGCCAGCGGTGGATAGGAGCAACAGCGTGATAGCAACCTGGAAACGAAAAAAGCAACGTGACACTCGCTCACCTCCTATAGAGGCGAACGAGTGTCACGTTGCTCTTGATCGACGGGCGAGGTCCTTTACGCCGTCAGAGACGGATCGGCAAACTTCCAGACCACCTCGATGGAGACTTCCCGGCTCCTGGGCGCCTTAAAGGCCACAACCCGGTCAAGCAGGTTCCTCAAGATCACCTTGCGCTTGGGCACGTCCAGGTCAGCCCAGTGCCCGGCCGACGCGAAGATGCTGCTCAGGTAGTCCTGCTCCCGCATCTGACGGACGACAGCCTCTTTCCGACCCTGTAGCTCCTCCACCTGGGCCTTCAGCTGATCCCTTTCGGCCTCGACCTCTCGCTTGTTCTCCTCGTACGAGGCGGCAGACAGGACCCCCGTCCGGTAGTCGCGGTTCAGGCGCCGCATTTGGGCCTCGAGATCCTCCAGGGTCGTTGTCGCTTGCCGGTGTTGGGATTCGAGATCGTTCAGCTGGCGGAGCAGCTTCTGCTGACGCACAGCCAGGAGCTTTTGGAACGACTGCTCACCTTGGAGGAACTCCTGAAGCTTGGCCTCGACAGCGCTATCCAGGACGTCCATTGCGGTCATGCCGCAGTCGCAGGCATGGGTGCCGTGGTTCTCCTTGCCCTGACACTGGTAGTAGAAGTAGAGCTTTCCGCTGCGATGGCTGGAGCAGTGAGAGGCCATATTCGCCCCGCACCGGCACTTAAGGAACCCCGTCAGCAGGTACTCGGACGCCAGCGACCGCACTCCGGTCGCCCCCCGGTGCCGCTGGCTCATCAGGGCCTGGGCCCGCTCCCACTCGCTCAGGGAGACCAGGGGTGGACAGGGCGCCTCGGCCACCACAGGCTCGGGGTTCTTCAGGTAGACAGGCTCCGACTTGTCCCGCTGGCGCCGGGGGTTTGTGGTGGTACGCCCGTAGACGAGCCGCCCGCAATAGATGGGGTTCTTCAGCATCTGAATGATCGTCGTCTTGTGCCACGTCAGCCCGGTCGGGCTCGGGACCCCCGTCCGGTTCAGCTCGTCCGCGATTTTGAAGGCGCCCCACTCGTCGAGGTACTTGCGGAAGATCCACCGGACCACCTTGGCCTTCTTCGGGTCGACCTCGAAGCGGCCAACCTCCTCAGCCCGCCGATACCCGTAGGAGGCCGGGATCCCCGGGTTTTTCCCCTCCTTGGCCCGTCGCAGCTTTCCCGAGAAGGTCCGGTCCTTGATCACGTTCCTTTCCCACTCCGCGTAGCTGACGAGCATGTAGAAGAACTGCTTGCCCATCGGACTGGTGGTGTCCACCGGCTCCCGGGCCGACTTCAGGTGCGTCCGCCCATCCCACTCGCCCAGCACCAGGTTGACCGTATCCATCACTGACCGGGAAAGCCGGTCTAACTTGTACACCACCACACAGTCCACATCGCCGGCCAGGACAGCCTTCCGCAGCGCCTGGAGGCGGGGGCGTTCCAGGGTGCTGCCGGAATACCCATCATCGATAAACACCAACGAGGGCGTCACCCGCCACCCCTGGCTCAGCACGTAGTGCTGGCAGCCCTCCTGTTGGACCACCAGGGTCGTCCCGTCCCCCTGGTCCTCCGTCGACCACCGGATATAGATGGCCACTCTATCCGGCCGAATTTCGCGCAACGCAGCAGGCATTGGGCATCACCGTCCAGAAATTGGATGCGCACACCAAGGTATACGTATCTTGGTGTTCTGTTGTTCAGCCTAGCGCATCCAGATCCCCTGGGACACCAACGCCCCACAGTACGGACGGTATCATTTCGCTGTCGGGAAAGGCACCCGGCAGCAGATCATCGGGTACACCGAAGGCAACTGCCCCCACCGGAGCAAGTGGCAGATCCAGGACTGGATGAAAGGCGCCAACTCCGATGACATGCACGTGGGCATCGATTGCTCAGGCTTCGTCTACCGGGCGTTGGACGAGGCCGCCCAGATGAGCGGGGCGCCCTCCCTGCAGCAGACCCTCGGCACCACCTGTGAGTACACGGCCCTCGACTCCCTCACGCCCAGGGGCCTCGAGCTTCACCGCGCCACCGACGTGCGGGCCGGCGACACCATGCGCTTCAACAACGGCAAGCACAGCGGGGTCATCATCGAAACCGTGACCAACGAGCACGGCCTGCTCAAAGAGATCTGGTACGCCCATTCCAGCTTCACCCGGGGGCCGCACATCGGCTGGATCGAAGTGACCGACCCCTGGGCGCCCATCAACAGCGAAGTCCAGCCCTGGCACGACGAGATGTGGGACTGGCTGCGGGACAACCGCTTACGCGACGTCTACTTCACCAGAATCCACTAAGCTGAAGACACATTTGCGAGTCGGGGAGGAGATCGCCTTGTTCAGCGCTCCGGCCATTGACCCCAACCGTGTCGCAGTTTACATACGCTGGTCCACGGACGAGCAGACCCAGGGCACTACGCTGGAGGTGCAGCGCGACGCCTGCCGGCACTTCCTGCAGAGCCAGGGATGGCACTTCCGGGACGACCTCACCTTTGTCGACGATGGGTACTCGGGCGGGAACATGGAAAGGCCCGCCCTGTCGACGCTGCGGTCAGCCGTGAGGGCAGGCGGCATTGCCGCGGTCGTGGTGTACAAGCTGGACCGCCTCTCACGAAACCTGCTCGACTGCGTCACCCTCGTCCGCCAGGAATGGGCCGGGGTGGCCCTCTTCTCCACCATGGAGCGGTTCGACACGCAAAGCTCCATCGGGCAGATGGTCTTTAACATCCTGGTCAGCTTCGCCGAGTTCGAGCGGAACATCATCCGGGAGCGGACCATGAGCGGCAAGCGGAAGCGCTGGGAGCAGGGCCGCAACTCGGGGTTCAAGTACGCGTACGGTTACCGAAAGTCCGCCGAGGGCGGCTTCGCTATCGACCCGGGGCCCGCCGCGGTGGTGAAGGGAATCTTCGCCGACTACCTCCAAGGCGCCGGATATGCATCGATCCGGGACCGGCTGAACCGGGAAGGCATTCCCGCCCCCGGCGGGGGCCTCTGGCGCATCTGCACGATTCAGCTGATGCTCAGGAACCCGGTTTACGCCGGTCACCTGGCAGCGGGGTACTACACATACGTAGGCGGCAGGCAGAAGCGGGGGAAGGGGCCCGCCAGACTGGTCCACAACGCTGTGCCCCCGATTCTCTCGCAGAGCGTATTTGACCAGGTGCAGACCCTGCGGGAAGGCAAGGCCCAGGCCGGGCCTGTGATCCAGCGCGACAGCGACTACATCCTCTCCACGATCATCCGCTGCGCCCGGTGCGGCGGGCCCATGGTCGGCCATAACGGCACCGGCGGCGGGCGCCGGCGATACTACCGGTGTGCGAACGGCAAGGAGTTCGGCAAGTGCGACTGCGGCGCCGTCCCGAAGGACGAAATCGAGGAGGCGGTGCTCCACGAAGTCAGAGAGCGGTATTCGCCCGTGCAACTGCGCCGCCGCATCGAGCAGATGGAGGCCCGGCGCCTGGAGACGGTTGCCGCCCGGCGGCAGGCGGTCGAGCAGCTGATGGGGCGGCAGGCTGAACTGAAGCGGAAGCGGGAGAAGCTGGACGATGACTACTTCGCCGGGGAGCTGGACGCCAAAGGGTATGGGCGGCTCGCCAACCGGCTGGATGCCGACCTCGAGGCCGTGGGGCGCCAGGTTGAAGCAGCCCGGCAGGCCGTGCGCCAGGCGGAGCAGTCGACTGTGGACACGGAGCGCCTGGGCGCCCTGGTGGCCATGCTGGACGGGCTGGCAGAACTCGGTCCGCAGCAAATCAGGCGCGTGCTCCGCCAGATGCTCTCCGCCGTCTGGGCATACCGGGCGAAGAGCAAAGGGCGGTATAACAAGACCCCCACCGAGGTGACCATCGAGCACCACGTGCAGACGCTTGCGCCGGCCTGCCGCCTTTTCGCCACGGGAGAGAGAACCGAAGGCGGCGATGGCACGTCAATCAAAATGGGGATAATTGGTTGACCTGGCATCAGTGCCCTTGGCCACCACGAGAGGAGGTTCCAACGATGACCCATTTCATGCGTCTCTTCCGCCGTTATACCGCCGTTCTTGGTCTCTTTGTGATGCTCATGGCCCTGATACCCGCCTCAGCGGCTGCTGCCCCGGCGGAGCCCATGGGGGAGGACGAAGCGGTCAAGCTTCTGCAGGCCTACGCCATCGTCCGGGGGGACCCCAGCGGCGCCCTGCACCTCGACCGGCGCCTTACCCGCGCAGAGGCGGCAACCATCTACGTCAGGGCTATCGGCGCAGAAGCCCAGGCGGCGAAACTCGCACACCTCGTCCCCTTTTCTGACGCCGTAGGTCACTGGGCGGCAGGCGAAATCACCCTGGCCAATACCCTCGGGCTGATGCGCGGCGACGGAAACGGCACCTTCCGGCCGGACAGCGATATTACGTACGCCGAGGTGCTCACGGTGATGCTGCGGCTGGTGGACCGCGAGCCCTCCGGCGCCTGGGACGCGAACCGGATCATGCTTGCGGCGGCCGAGTTGGGCATCGCCCCGGCGGGTGCCGCAGCCGGCGTCCCGGCCATCCGCGGCAAGATCTTCTGGAGCCTGGCCATGACCATCAGCCGGATCCAGCTTGCTTCCGGCCAGTCCGCCCTGCAGAAGTATCTTGATGCAACGGCACCGCAACTGACCGTCAGCAGGCTGCCGTCCCCCACCGCGGACAGCGAAGTCACCGTGTCGGGGCAGGCGCCCGGGGCGGTCAAGGCCACGGTGGCCGGGCAGCCCGTTCTGGTGGATGTCAGGGATGGGAAGTTTTCCGGCAAAGTGACCCTGACCTACGGCAAGAACCGGATTGAGGTTGAAGCCTTCGACATGGCTGGCAACCGGGCGGCCGCAACGGTGGAGATTGAGCGCGAGGCACAGGTCGCTCGCATCGAGATCAGCGGGCCGTCGACCCTCCGGGCCGGCACCAGCACCAAAATCACCGTCCAGGCTTTTGACAGGCAGAACCGCGCGGTGCCCCTGGGGCAACTCGAGGCCGAAATGTCGGGCGGCGTTGCCACCTTCGACAAGGCCCAGTCGGCCATCGTGGCCGGGCAGACTGCGGGGCGTGGCACGCTTACGCTCGTCTCGGGCTCGGTCCGCAAGAGCTTCAGCTTCACCGTGACCGGCCCCGCCCCCGGTGCCGATCGTCTGACCATCGCTCCCATCAACGGCAACATCATGCCGCTGCCTGGCAAAGAAGTGACCGTCAAAGTTCACGTCACTGACTCAAACGGAAAGCTGATGACTAACGACTACTGGCGCCAGGTCACCCTCGATGACAGCGGGCTCGCCGGTGTCACCGTTCGTCCCTCGTCGGCGCTCACAGAGGCCGGGGTGGCCACTTTCACCATCTCCAGTTCCCGCGAAGGCAAGGTCAACCTGGTCGCGAAGAGCAACGGCCTGACAGACGACGAGGCGGCTGTCCAATTCATGTCCGCCCCCCGGGTCATCCTGACCGCTTCGCCGGACTCGCTCAAGGCGGACGGCACATCGTCCCTCGCGATCCGCGCCACGCTGCAGGACGAGAAGGGGAAGGCCATGTCGAACACCTCGGGCTCGGACATCCGCATCGCCCTGCAAGCTTCCGGAACTGACGCAGACTTCACCGAACCTGATCTGGTGATTCGCAGCCGGGCCAGCAGCAGCAACGCCAGCGCCACCCTGAAGGCCGGCGTGCATTCGGGCACGGTCGAGGTCACGGGCGACATGATCAGCTCACACTCCTACCCGGTCACGTCCCTGTCGATTCCCGTCACCGCGGGTCTGCCCGGCGCCAGGCTGCAGGTGACCGGTCCGTCCGGCACCGTGGCGCCCAACCATACGGCAACCTTCACGGTGAAGGTGCTTGACGCGTCCAACCGGGTGGTTACCACCGGCGCCTACGCCTTCCAACTGCAGGTCAGCACCAGCAATGGCGAGAAAATCGTCGGCGGCCTGCCGGAAGGCGTGACCGTCAGCTTCCCGTCCTCCGACCTGCGCCCCATCGACGACGGACGGCGCGACTCCGACCCCGAGAATGACCCGGAGGCCGTGGTGGGCCGGACTTACCGCGGCACGGCCGAGATCCGCCTTTCGTACGCAAAGAGCGGCACCGTCACAGTAACGCCTAAGCTTCTCGGTCCTGCCGACGAGGCGTATCATCCCAGCATTGGCTTCGGCCCGGCGGCGGCCACGACCGAGATGGACGGCGTTGCCGGGCAGGTGCTTTACGCCGGTACGGCAGCAGGCCTGGCGCTGACCGTCGACTCGGACCTGGGCAAGAATCTGCCCGGCGGCGCCGTAAACGCTGCCAAGACGATGACCGTACGGGTTCAGGTGGTGGATGCAAATGGCGGCGACGTGCCGCAGTTCAGCAAAGCGATTACGCTGACCAGAACATCGGCGGGCGGCAAAGTCACGCGGTTGGCGGGCTCCTCAGCCGATCGCGCCTCCAAGTCGGCGACTCAGGGCCAGGCTGTCTTCGAGGTTCAGGCCACTAACACGGAAGGCTTTGACGTCTACACGGCTTCGGCACCCGGCCTGCCGAGCCACAGTGTCACCCTGGCCGTGCGCAAGACCAAGGCCGAGACTCCTGAAGTGGTTGCCGTCTGGGGCATTAAGGAGGACGGACAGGCGCCTGTCACCGGCTACGTCGCCCCGGATGACGACTACCTGGAGATCCTGCTGGCCCACCAGGCGCCGCCCAACGCCGCAGAGCCTACCTATTGGGCGACCGCCAAGGTTTACCGGCAGGGCGAGTCCAGACCCTTCTTCACCGGCGCACCCGTGGACCTGAATTCGGCCATGCCGGTCATCCGGGTGCCCAAAGCGAGCCTGCGTGCGGGCACCGCGACGTACCAGGTTACCCTCAACAACGGCGCCGGCGACACGGCGCAGCGCTCGCCCGACAACGGCCAGGCTACCGCTGTCAATGCCACGTACTCCACAGGCTACCGGCTGAACTCCGCACTGTTCGATGCCGCCACCGGCAGGTTGACGCTGTCCACAACGGCCCTGGCATCCAACGGGACCTTTGATCCCACGAAGCTGACCGTCGTCAAGGGCAGCAACCGGTTGGCGCTGGCGTCGCACAATGTCGCTGTGGTCTCCGTGGCCAAGGGTTCGGCCGTGCTGCAGTCCGACGAGTTGATCGACGCAATGGACCCGGCCGTCTTCTATGGTGATGTAACGATGGAAGCGGAAGACGGGTGGTTTGCGTCAGCCGACGGCGGTCAGGTCGCCCGGGGCGCCACCGGCATTGCCGTCAGGCCGATGGGGAACATCACCCATGCTACCCTGGACCTCTCCGGTGCCACGAAGCGGCTCTACCTGCACGGTTTCGGGTTCGACCAGGGCACCCTGAACCTCGCTGCCGTCAAAATTGGCGGTGTCGCCCTGCGTCCGGGAACCAACAGCTCGCTTGACCGGGTGACGTCCACCACCGCTACCCAGGTCTCGATCACCCTGTCGCAGGCGACCCTGGACGCCATCACGGCGCTGCAGGGCCCGTCCATCGCCGTGACGGCCGATACGGGGTGGCTCCGGGTGGCGTCCGGAGGGGCGACCTACCACGCCGGCGCCATTACCGGAGATGACCACCGGCTGTATACCAGGGTCGTTGTGAGCAGCGCACCCTATGTCCCCGCGAGCAACAAGCTGACCTTGCGGGGCAGCGGGTTTGCGGGCGCAACCCTCGACCCTGCGAAGCTCTCGTTCCATGTGGCGCGGTCGACCGCCGTGCGCCGGCTTGCGTCCGGCACCACCGCCGTCACCGTGAGCGACTCTGTCATCGAAATCCAGCTGACCAACGCTGACGCCGGCTACTTCGAGTCATCGTCGGGGTATGCCGGCAAGACAGTCTTCCTCAATACGGACGAAGGCTGGCTCGAGAGCGGTCAAGGGCTGATGGCGGCGCCGCTGCCCGCCGACACGGTCCGCTTCGCTCCCACCGCCCGTTAGGGGAAGCGTCCCGCTTGCGTGAAACGGAGCTGCCTACGTGGGCAGCTCCGTTTTTGGGTTGCTAGTGCAAGGGAAACGTGCGATCAGTGGCACATCAGTGTACGGGCCTTGAATGTGGGAATGGGAATTTTGCCGCGGAGGACGCGGAAGACACGGAATCGCGGAAGTGGAAGAGGGCTGTGAAAATGGCCGCGGATGACGCGGATGGCGATTTGGAAACCAACGCGGGTTAAAACATTAATAGAATTGTTTCTGAGCCTTGACTAACGATTCCTTTCGGGATCTCGTCTCTATTTAATAATTAAATATAATATATAATTCCCTTTGACCCACATTGCTGCCCGAAAATCCGCATGTCCCATTCCGTGTCCTCTGTGGCTTCCGTGCACTCCGTGGCAAAATGTCTCCATTACCTCACATAAGCAGCCTTCTGTTCCAAACACCCACAACAACATGCTGTTCAGAAAAGGCCCGCGCCAAGATGTCTGCTTGACTATTTCACCAGCGTCCACCAGAGCCCGTTCTACCAGGGCGCCCGCCCCCAGGTCTCCAAGCTCACGGATGTGACGGTAGCCGTGGGCGGGCATGCCGTCGCCTTCGATATCGCACCCTTTGTCCTGGGCGGACGGTCCATGGCCCAGGCGCGCCCCCTGGCCCAGGCCATGGGCGCCGCCATCGGCTGGAACAACGACTCTCAGACACTCACCCTGACCCGCGGCAACCGGACCGCCCGCTGCCAGATTGGGTCCGAAGTGGGGCTGGTGAACGGCCAGGGTCAGTTCCTGGACGAACCCCCGATTCTCGTGGGCGAAGCCGTGGTTATCCCCATCCGCTTTGCCGCCGAGGGGCTGGGCTATCAGGCACACTGGGATGAACGGCGCCGCCTGGTCAATCTCGTCGGATAGAACGGGGCCGGCCTTCCCTCAGGAAGACCGGCCTCTGGCGAGCAATTCCTCCACCCGGCGCTGCCAGCCCTCCGTATGGGCTGCCTTGCCAATGAACATCCCCCGGAGCCGCCGGACGTATTCCAGCTTCCTGACGGCGACCCGGTACCGGCTCATCCGGCCTTCGTTCAGCTCCGCATCCGAACAGCTGATCACTTCCCGCCGGAAGTTCAGTGCGACCATGGCCCGGCTCAGCCTGGCGACGGACCGCTCCGGCGGCCCGTCCAACCGGTACACGTACGTGGCGTTGCCTTCTTCGCTGGGCACCTCCACGGCCATGGCGCCCTGTTCAGGGAAGACCGCGACATACCAGTACACCGGCTTTCCGCCCGAGAACGCCTCGCGGAACCCAACATACAGCTCGGCGGCCACGGAGCGCAGCCATTCAAAGCTGGCCTGCCGGTCGGCCGCAAACGTCGGCCACAAGCCCGGCGCCAGCGCCGTAACCCGCTCCTGGCGAACCGCCTTTCCCTGCCGCAGCAAGGCGGCCAGGGAAAGGGCCGCGTCGGCGGAGAGCCCAAGGCCGGCCAAAGCTGCGGCCGTCCGCTCATACATCTCCCGGATCAGGCGGCGAATCTCCCCTTCCAGCTCCCCGAACCGGGTGCCGAGCATGCTGAAGCTGATCCGCTCTCCCAGGTCCAGCTGCATATCCAGCGCGTACCGCCCGGCATCGAAGCCCATCAGGTCGATATCCGCATACGCGGCGCTCCAGAAGTCACCGCCGTCCGGCTCGACCACCATGCTCGTGCGGTACAGGGCAATCCGGGCGGCGCGGTCTGCGTGGCGGGCGCCTTCCGGGGACTCGAACGTGTAGGCGCCGCGGAACTCTTTTTGGAACTCGGCGTCCAGCATGCCGAGGTTGCGCGTCAACTGGGCGCCGCGCCTCAGCCGCAGGTCGGTCAGGCACTGGCCGTACCAGGTGCCCAGAAAGTAAATCGAAAAGACGCGCCCGTCGGCGAGCCGCAGCTCCAGCTCGTGGTTCAGGTCGGTCACCCGGTCGATATCCGAGTAATAAAGCGAGTACGCGTTGCCGCCTGCGGCCGGGGCGATCACCAGGTTCTCATCGGTCAGCTCTACCCGGCAGGGGCCGTGATCAACCTGCCCCAGCCGGAATTTGCCCGGGTGCTGCATCGCTACTACCGCGGCGTCCCGCACTCCAGACAGAACTTGGCCCTGTCCGGGAGCTTGGCTCCGCAGCGCTGGCAGACCACTTCGGGAATCAGCCGGGCGCCGCACTCCAGGCAGAACTTGCCGCCTTCCGTGTCGGCGCCGCACTTGGGGCAACGGGCAACGGCGGTATCCACCACGTTCATGTCCCGGGTGTAGTCGGTGCTCCGCACTTTTTCCCGCATCTGCTCCAGCGTGGCTTCATGTTGGGCGGCGGCCAGTTCCTGCTGCAGTTTCGGCGCACACTCCACGCACATACCCCGGGCATCGTTCCAGCAGACTTCCGGACAGACCCACTGGCCGCACCGGGAGCACTGCCGGAAGTGGGGCCGCGCATCTTCGACGGCCTTGCGGAAGGCGTCGTCATGGGCTTTGCCGCCAACGGCCCGTTGCACGTCATATGCCGCATGGCCCACCCGCCCGAGAAACCCGCCGAAGAGGTTGGCGGCACCGCGCACGACTTCACCGACGGTGCTGGCCACGTCAGCCTCGTACGCTGAACGGTAGCCGTTCCCGCAGATGTCGCAGAAGAAGTCGAACTGGTAGCCGCGGTCGGTTGACAGATCGCTGTGGTTCTTTGTAAAGCGAATCAGTTCGCTCATGACGATGCCCCACCCCCGATAAATTCGAAACGCAAACGATAGTCCCAGTTATCTGATTCGACCCGCTCGTGCCGCTTCCTCCGTGGCGTTTTTGAAGGAACTGTGAAGATCCCCTGCCCTGGAACTTCGCTATCCGGAGAAAATGAAGCGCAGTCGCTGGTCTTTCAGGCGCTATGCGGCAGCACGCCCGCCCTCTGGCGTTTTGCGCTTCCGGCTACGGTCGACCCGGCTGGACCGTCAGTGTGAGCTCCACCACCACCGGTTTCGGATCCTCGACGCTGACCGCCCGGCTGAACGCGACTTTCAAAGTGTGCTCGCCGGCAGCCGGCGGGGGCATGTCGGGAACCTAGACGCAGTCTCAGGCCAGTCGCGTTTCACCCGTCGTTTACAGATATTGTTAACATAACCGTGCCACGTTACGGACATGCTAGATGCATCGACAGCGAAAAACGCGCTTTAGGAGGCGTTGGACGATGCAACTCGCAGCGCTCCTGCTCACCGCTGTCCTGATGGGACATCCGGGTGGCGGCCCGGGAGCGGCTGAGCAGGGGATGCCGGCGTTTGAAGGGGGGCCCCGGCACCGGCTGATCACGGCGACCGCGTATACGGCAGGGCCGGAGTCCACAGGCAAGCGTCCGGGCCATCCCGCCTACGGCTTGACCGCCACCGGGACCCGGGCCCGGCCGGGCAAGACAATCGCCGTCGATCCCCGTGTGATCCCCCTCGGCAGCAAGGTCTACATTGACAAGCTCGGCGAGTTCACCGCCGAAGATACGGGCGGCGCCATTCAGGGCGAGCGGATCGACCTGTTCATGGAGTCGGTGGACGACGCCCGGGACTGGGGCATCCGCAAGGTCCGGATTCACGTAACCGCCAAAATCTGACGGGCAGATCCCTGCCCGTCTTTTCGCGCCTGCAGGGCTTGGTCAAGTCGTTGGCGAAATGTTTAGAACACGGAAGGAGCGATCGCCGCATGGAATATCGGAATCTTGGCAGCAGCGGGCTGAGAGTCTCCCGCATCTGTCTAGGAACGATGGCTTTCGGCCGCTGGATCGACGAGGCCGCCTCGGCGCGCATCATCGACACGGCGCTGGAGGTGGGCATCAACTTCATCGATACGGCGGATATTTACGGCAAGGGCATGGATTCGGGCAGCTTTGCGGAGAAAGGCCTGTCCGAGATCATCCTCGGCAACCTTTTGGGCAGCCGCCGGCAGCAGATCGTGCTGGCGACTAAAGTCCGCCACCCCATGGGACCGGGACCGAACGATGCCGGGCTCTCCCGGGGTCACATCATGGCCGCGGTGGAGGGGTCGCTCCGGCGGCTCAAGACCGACTACCTTGACCTGTACCAGTGCCATGCCTTTGATCCCGAAACGCCCCTGGACGAGACGCTGCGGGCGCTGGACGACCTGGTGCGGCAGGGGAAGGTCAGGTATATCGGCTGCTCGAATTTCGCCGCCTGGCAGATCGCAAAGGCGCACGGCATCAGCGACCGGCTCGGCCTGGCCCGGTTCAGCTCCGTGCAGCCGCAATACAGCCTGCTGGTCAGAGCCCCGGAAGCCGAACTGATTCCTTTTTGCCGGTCGGAAGGCGTCGGGATGATGGTGTACAGCCCCCTGGGCCGGGGCATGCTGGCCGGCCGCTACCGGACCGGTGAGCCGCTGCCCCAGGGCTCGCGGGCCGCGGCTGGGGAGCGTAATCTGCAGTTGCTGATGTCCGACCGGAATCTGGAGCGGGTAGAACGCTTCCGGGCGCTCTGTGCCGTCTGGGAGAAGCCGATGGCGCAGGTTGCCTTTGCGTGGGTGCTGCGCGACCCGGTCGTGACCAGTGCGATTTTGGGCGCCAGCCGGCCCGGGCAGTTGGATGATGCTGTGGCCGGCGCCGCCCTGAAGCTGACCGATGAGCAGGTCAAGACGCTAAACGAGCTTTAGGACAAGGGGGCGATCATGATGTCCGATAAGGTGCAGCAGTATTACGACGGGATGGCGGAAAACGAGTGGGGCCGGCTGGAGCGCCATCCCATGGAGTATGCGGTCACCATGCGGGCGATGGCCGAGTTTCTGCCCAAGCCGCCGGCGACCGTTCTGGATATCGGCGGGGGACCGGGGCGATACTCCATCGCCCTGGCGCAGCAGGGATATCGGGTGACGTTGCTCGACCTGGCGCCGGGGCTGCTGGACTTTGCTCGCAAGAAGGCCGATGAAGCGGGTGTCGACCTGGCAGACATCATCTGCGGGAACGGCCTTGACCTGGCCCCCCTGCCGGACGGGGCCTTCGACGCCGTGCTGCTGATGGGGCCGCTCTATCACCTGCTGCGGGCAGAAGGCCGGCAGCAGGCCGTCGCGGAGGCGTTCCGGGTGCTAAAGTCCGGCGGCGTCTGCTTTGCGTCGTTCATCGGGCGGTACGCGGCTTTTCGCGACGTGGCGGCCTATGAGCCGCAATGGCTGTTGGAGCATGCAGAGCAGGCGCGGGCCATTTTGGAGTCCGGCGTCAGCGTCGTTCCCGACGGCGGCGGCTTTACGGACGCGTACTTCGCTCACCCGGCGGAGATTCGCCCCCTGATGGAAGGCGGCGGCTTCGAATCCCTGGCCCTGATTGCTGTGGAAGCCCTGGTCGATCAGGTGGAGGAGAAGGTGAATGCCCTGACCGGCCAGGCCTGGGAGGCCTGGGTTGACCTCAGCTACCGGACCGGCGTGGATCCTTGCCTGCATGGCGCTTCCAGCCATCTGCTGTGGGTGGGGCGGCGGCGCGCCGGGGGCGAAAACTTCGACTGACGAAACTGGATAAACAGTCCAGTCGTCCTAGGATATGTAACCGGCAACTGCCGCTAGAGGAGGCAGGTCGCCTTGCGTATCCAATCCATGCTGCCCCGCCTGCTGATTGCCGCGATCCTGCTGACCGTGGCCCTTCCCGCCCTCGCTGGTCCCGCATCGAACCGGGAGGAGAAGTTGGATCCTGCGCTGCGCCGGCAGGTTGGGCACACACCAGCCGGCGCTCAATTCACCGTGATCATCAAAGGCCGCGACCGGGCCGGGCTCGGCGCGGCCGCTTTTCGCGCCGGGGACGCCGCCACAGCCTTCAAGTCCGCCGCGGCCCGCAGCCAGGGCGCCATCATCAAGCACCTGCGGAGGCGGGGCGCCCGGGTGATCAGCCAGTTCTGGCTGATCAATGCCGTCGTGGCGCGGGTGGATCAGCCTACGCTCCGGTCGCTGGTCGACCTCGATGAAGTGGCCGCGATCCACGAGAACTTTCCGGTCGAAGCGCCGCCCATCCGGCGCAGTACAGTGGCGGCAGGCGACGACGGTGGCGGCCTGACCTGGGGTCTGGACAGGATTCAGGCCGCCCGCGTCTGGCACGAAATCGGCGTCGACGGACGGGGTGTGCGGGTCGCTGTGCTTGATACCGGCCTCGACATCACCCACCCGGAGATCGCCGGCCGGCTGCACAGCGACAGCCCGGGCGACCCGGCCCATCCCGGCGGCTGGATTGAGTTTGACAGCGAGGGCCGGCCCGTCGCGGGCTCCGTTCCCCACGACACAGGCGCCCACGGCACCCATGCCTCTGGCACCGTCGCCGGCGGGAGTGCGGGCGGCACGGCCATCGGGGTGGCGCCCGGCGCAACGCTGATGCACGCCCTGGTGCTGCCGGGCGGCCGCGGCACCTTTGCCCAGGTGGTCGCCGGCATGCAGTGGGCCGTGGAGCCCACCGACGCCGCCGGCAACCGGGCGGGCGAGCGGGCGCGAATCATATCCATGTCCGTCGGCACCGTGGGCCTGCGCCCGGAGATGATCGAGCCCATCCGCAACCTGTACGCCGCCGGCGTGCTGCCCATTACGGCAGCCGGCAACTGCGGCGAGGATTGCGTCACCAGCCCGGGCGCCGTGTACGAAGCGTTTGGCATCGGCGCATCCGCCCCCGATGATTCGATCGCCTTCTTTTCATCCGGCGCTGTCGTCAGCAAGGCCGGCTGGGCAGACCCGCCCGCCGGCTGGCCGGGCGAGTGGACGAAACCCGACCTGGCCGCCCCGGGGGAAAGCGTGCTGAGCGCCGTGCCCGGCGGCGGGTACGAAAGCTGGAACGGCACCTCCATGGCGACGCCCCACGTGGCGGGCACCGTCGCGTTGATGCTCTCCGCCAACCCGGAACTGACGCCCGACCAGATTCTGGCCGCACTGCAGGAGACCGCTTACTTCGACGCCCGCTACGGTGGCGTCCGGCCCAATATCCGGTACGGATACGGGCGCATTGACGCTTACGGGGCGGTCTCCCGCGTCGCTGTTGACAGCGGGATAACCGGTGCCGTAACTGACCGGGCGACGGGCGCCCCCCTCCGGGAAGCCACGGTCACCGCCGATGGCGCAGGCCGGACCGCCAAGACCGGGGCGGACGGCACTTTCCGGCTCTTCCTGCACCCAGGCACCTATAGCCTGGTGGTCTCCCGTTTCGGCTACGTCCCCGAATCGGTGGCGGCAATCCGTGTCACCGCAGGGAGCTACAGCCCGGCGTCGGTCTCGCTCCGCCCGTTGGCCCGGGGGAGCATCCACGGGCGCGTCACGGGCGCCCGCACCGGTGCCGCGATCGCCGGCGCTGTCGTCAAGGTCCCGAACGCTCCCGTCGAGAGGGTGACGGATGCCGACGGCCGGTACGATCTCGATCTGCCGGTGGGAACGTATCACCTTGAAGTCAGCGCTCCCGGTTTCACGGGCGCCGGGGCGACGGACCTGACGGTGACGGCCGGCACCGCGATGACCCGGGACTTCACCCTGGAGAGGCTGCCCCGCGTGGCAGTTGTCGGCGATGCGGAAGGGGCGCTGCAGCGCTTCCTGGCGGCCAACGGCTACTTCGCCGAGCCCGCCTGGTTTGATGTGGCCGCCCGCATCGGGGACTACAACGCAAGCAGAACGCCGGCAACCGGCATGTGCTGCTCGCATCCTTCGGCGCCTCGCCCTGGCAGGGCCCGGACAACTGGCCGGTGCATGCTTGCCCCCTCGAGGGCCGTGCATGAATGGATGGACGATGCCGTTAAGCACCCAAGCTTGCAGCGGTGAACGGAGAGTGAGCCGGCGAGTGTGGATCCGCAATGGTGGCTCACGTTTGAGTGCACGCCCGCCAAAGACCGCAATAGGTAATGGCAAGATCACATCAAGACCACATCAAGACCACATCAAGACCACAGCAAGACCACAGCAAGACCACAGCAAGACCATAGCAAGACCACAGCAAGACCATAGCAAGACCATAGCAAGACCGCAAAAGACTTCATCCGGGCGAAGCAGCGATCGCCTGCAGGCGTTCTCCCCACTGGTCTGGGGGCTGCGAGTGCATCATTGGCGCTAACCCCTCCCCGGGGAGGAGCCCTGTGGTCAGCCCAGCGGTGCATCGTGAACATCACCGGAATATCACCGGAACATCACCGGAACATCCCCGGAACATCCCCGGAAGATCCCTGGGAGAGATCTGAGCCTATGCGGCCCGGTTTATACTGCCCGTCCCCGCGCACCCCCAAAGCCCTGGTGTAGAGGGCGCAGAAGGACCGCATCACACCAATGCCGCTTTCTCTATGCATTAGTCAGACTTTCGAAACCACAAAAAACCGCTTGCCCATGACTGCATCAACCATGTGTGCGCCATCGCACGACTTCATCAGGGCTTACGCAAGGCTGCGCGCACCTTCATCACGGGCTGAACACCCATCCATCGGGGTTTGCTCACGCATGTCTCACGGACGGCAGACGCCGTGCTCCAGCATCCACCAGGGCCTCTGCACGTCATTGATCTGCCCATTACATGCCCCTGTCACCTGACCAATCAGCATCCTATACGGTATATCCCAATACTTCCTGTTTGCGGAATAGCTCCCCCCGCCGGTGGACATACTCACCGTTGTATCCCTTTGTTCACCGGTCCGCACGGGGGAGGCATCGCGACCCGAATGATGATCAACAAAGTGGAGATCTGTGGGGTAAACACGTCCAAGCTGCCGGTGCTGACAAACGCCCAAATGCGGGAGTTGTTCACCCGGATGCATAACGGGGAGGTAACGGCCCGCGACCAGTTAATTACCGGTAACCTGCGGCTGGTCCTCAGCGTCATCCAGCGGTTCAACAACCGGGGCGAATACGTAGACGACCTCTTTCAAGTGGGCTGCATCGGCCTGATGAAGGCCATCGATAACTTCGACTTGAGCCAGAACGTCAAATTCAGCACCTACGCGGTTCCCATGATCATCGGCGAGATCCGGCGCTATCTGCGTGACAACAACCCGATCCGAGTCAGCCGGTCCTTGCGTGACGTCGCTTACAAGGCCCTGCAGGTGCGTGACACCCTGGTCAGCAAGCTCTCCCGGGAGCCATCGGTTCAGGAGATTGCCACCGAACTGAACCTGCCTCTGGAAGAGATCGTGTTTGCACTGGACTCCATTCAGGAGCCCGTTTCGCTGTTCGAGCCGCTCTATCACGACGGCGGCGACCCGATCTACGTCATGGATCAGGTCAGCGATGAGAAGGCCCAGGATATCCAGTGGCTCGAAGGCATCTCGATTCGAGAGGCGCTGCGCCGGCTCAACGACCGGGAGCGGCTGATTCTGACGCTCCGGTTCTTCGAAGGCAAGACCCAAATGGAGGTCGCTGAAGAGATCGGCATCTCCCAGGCCCAGGTCAGCCGGCTGGAAAAGGCCGCCCTGAGCCACATGCGCAAGTTCGTGTAGCACGAGGCCCGCCCTGATCACAGCTCAGGGCGGGCTTTCGTTATGTGGGGAACCGCCGGCGCCGCCGGGGCGTCGCACAGATAAGCCAGTGAAAGGGAACCTTTTATCCGGCTGCCGGGTATATAGCTGCGAGTCAGACAATCTCCGGAGGTACTCGCATGACTCCAAAACAACCACCCCTTGACCCCAGGCGGCGTGGCGACCCACTCCGGGCAGTCCGGCGGTGCCGTTTCTGGATGCCCCTTGCCAGCCTCATCGGGGCACAGGAGCCGGAGTCGCCGCTGCCCACCCCTGAGTCGGCCGCCCTGCACGGCGAGCGGGCGGCGGAGATCTGGAGGGCCGTCTGCCAGCTGCCGGACACGCTGCGCGCAACCCTGGTACTCCGCTACTATGTAGGTCTGACCGAGGAGGAGATGGCCCGTACGCTCTCGGTCTCCACGGGGACCGTCAAGTCACGGCTGAGCAGGGCCAGGGACCGCCTCAGGTCCACGCTGCCGTCCTTACTGAAGGAGGAAGAGCGCAATGCATGAATCTGATCTCAAGCATGTCCTGTGTGCCTATGCAGCGACCGAAACGGCTCCGGACCAGCTATGCGACATCCGCCGGGAACTGAAGCGCCGAACCGTGCGCCGCCGCTGGATTCGCAGTGTGGTCGCCGCCTTTGTGCTCTGCTTTGCCTTTCTGACGTTGGTCCCGGTCGGCGGCAACGCACTGGCGGTCGTCCGCAGGGAGATTCAGCCCACCCTGTTCTTGAAGACGACCCTGGGCGAAGCCCGGAAAGTCGCCCGGGAGCCCCTGCAGCTACCTGCTACCTATCCAACCAACGACGGGGACCAGCCGCTCACGGACAGCCTGCCGGCGCTTGTCGGCCGCTGGCTGAGCCACGAAACGGTGGCCGTGACCGTCACCGGCGAGGAGGATGGGATGGGCACCATCTACTTCGACTTGCGCCGCTCCACATACAGGGCTGAGCCTGGCAGCGAGGAGATGGGCCTGAAGCCTACCTACGCCACCGAACGGAAAGTCAAGGTCGGCCGGTTCGACGGGCTCGTCTTCCTGGACGATCAGGGCCACGACGCCTGGGAAGTCCGCTGGAAGACCGACACGCATAATTATCGCCTGGTCGTCGGTCGCCCGATGTCCATCGCCGAACTAACGGCATACGCCGCGCAGATCCACTGATTCACGTTTACCATAACCCGGCTCGGGCTATACTCCTCCCATAAGCCCCGTGAGGAGGAACCCGCTTGAACCGGAGACTGACCCTCGGCCTGCTGCTGCTGTGGACCGGCGCCGTCCTGGCCGCTGCCGGCGTTCTGCAATTGGCGGGCCGTCCCGCCGCCGCCGCCTTCCAGAGCGGTACCGACCCGGCCTTCCTGCAGGAGAACCTGATCCGGCTGCACGTGGTCGCCAACAGCGACTCCGAAGCTGATCAGGCGCTGAAGCGGGCCGTCCGCGACGCCATCGTAGCCGAGGTTGCGCCGCTCTTCGCCGGCGCCCGGACCCGGGCGGAGGCCGAAGCGGCCATCCGGCCGGCCATGGACCGGATTTCCGAGGCGGCTGCCCGCGTCATCAGTAAGCAGGGGCGGCAGGCCTATGGCGTCAAGACTGAACTGGGGCAGTTCGACTTCCCCGCCCGGTTCTACGGGGAGCTGTTTGTGCCTGCGGGGCGCTACACGGCCCTGCGGGTGGCCCTCGGTGAGGCGCAGGGCGCCAACTGGTGGTGCGTGCTCTTCCCGCCCATGTGCTTCCTGGACTGGTCGACGGGCGTGGTGCTGGAGCCCAAGCCCGGCAGCGGCGGCACGCAGACGGTGGCCGTTCCCCGCAACCTTGTGGTCGAAGAGCGGATTCCGGTCAAGGCTCGGTTCGCCCTCCTCGACTGGGCAAAGCAGAGACTGCAGCGCAAGCCCGCCGCAGGTCGCATCCCGCGGTAAGCGGAAACTGGACGTGCCCGCGTGCATAGGCTCTCCTCAGAGTACCCCGGGTGGAGGGAGGGCAATCCATGGGCAGTACAAAGGCGTCCGACCTTCGCAAGGAGGTCATCGACATTCGGACGGGCCGCCGCATGGGCGAACTGATCGATGTGGAGCTGGACGATGAAAGCGGGCGGATCACGGCGATTGTTGTACCGGGCGAAGGGAAGCTCTTCGGGCTCCTGGGTTCGGGCCCGGACGTGGTCATCCCCTGGACGAAGATCAAGAAGATCGGACCCGACTGCATCCTCGTGGAAGTAGACGGGGCATATCCCGCCCTGCGGGAATAGAACGGAAGCGCTCCGTCGGAAAGGTCCGGCGGAGCGCTCGCATTATGGCTTCACCCAGTGAACGTCGCCCCGCTCCCGCACGAGCGGGTTGGCGACCAGTTCGCCTGCCGCCCTGAAGTGGCAGGCGAGGATCTCCCCGACGTCAAAGACCGTAAAAGTTGGCCCAAAACTCGGCGCGCCGGTGAGCCACCGAATCAACACCTGATCAAAGACCTTGCCCGTGGTCGTGAATCCCTCGGCCAGAATCTGTGCTTCGGCCGTCTCCCGGACCAGGCCGGGCAGGTCGGCAGACCACGGGAATCCCACCGGACGGGCTTCCCCCGGCAGGGGTTTGCGGAAATGAAGAACCAGGTCGGTCTTGGGGGCGCCCCGGGTCAACTTCTGCGTCAAATTCGGGGCAGACGGGTGGAGCGGCACGACCGTCTCCAGCACGAACCCCGCCGCAGCGCACGCGGCCAGCAGCGAGTTCCACACCGCCGAGTCCTTGTTATGGAAGGTGACGGACAGCCACCGGCCGGGCTTCAGGGCGATGTATACCTGGCGGAAGACCCGCGCAAGCATCGCATCGTAATAGGCCTGATCCCGCCCCCGGTGCGGGTTGAAGATTACTTCGCCCTCAAACGAAAGCTCGCCGCCGGTAATCCACATGTTCCAGAGCGCACTCAGCTCCAGATACTGAATGCTCTCGCCCCCGTAGGGCGGATCCGTAAAGACGTAGTCAACGGACTCCGGCGCCACCGCAGCCTGCCCCGGATCGGCGGACTCGACCGGCGTCAGGTTGGCCGACGACATTTGAAAGACCTGAAGCGCCCCGTGCCGCTCCCCGACATAGCGGTTCGTCTCCGCCTTGGCCTTGCGCATCTTCTGATACCGGTTGGCGAAGGACCGGAAGACGTTCAGCTCCTGCCACCGCCGCGGCAGCCAGTATGTGTTGATCTTCCAACTCGGGCCGCCGGCGTTCTGCTTGAAGTCAGCGATCATCTTGGTGGCCTGCGCCACCACCGAAGTAAAGGTGACTTGCAGGATCTCCCGATAGGTCGCCGCTTCGACCTGGCTGATACGGTCCCACAAGGCTGCCAGCGCCCACAGGTTCCGGCGGGTGTAAAGCCCGGCGAACGACCTGATGCCGGCCCGGTGCAGCTTCAGCGTCTGCCAGCCCTGGAAGACGGGCGGATCGGGGTACCAGTAGGGAATCTCCGACCGGCCCACCCGTTCGCTGACGGCCCGGTCTTCATCACCCATCGGCTTGACGGCGGCCCGCCGCTGCCTGGCCCCGCAGTTCGAGCAGTGGTAGCGGACTTCGTGCGGCTCATCGCCCACCCACCCGATGGAGTGGATGACGGCGACGGCCCCGCACGAGGCGCACCGCGTGGCATAGAGCCACGAGAGTTCCGCCTGTACATCCACCATGATGCTGTGGAACAGCTCATCGAGCCGCGCCAGGTCCACCGGGCTATAGGCAGTGACCCGCGTGATGAGGCACGCGATGGGATTGAGATCCACGGCGACAGCCTTTTTCCCCAGGGCGACGGCTTCGACGGCGGTCACGCCGCTCCCGCAGAAGGGATCGAGCACAACGGCATCGTCAAGCCCCTGCGTATACTGCGCGATATGCTGCCGGACCACGTTGCCGGGCTTGCGGGCCCAGTACTTGTGCAGCAGATACCGGTCCGACCACGTCTCTGCGTCCAGCCTGTTCAACTGATCGTCACCCCGGCATCCCTGTTCGCCGCCTCGCCCCGATTACCCTGTCTGCGCTGGAGGGTCCCCGGCGCCCTTTGAAGAACTATAGGGGGAGAGGAGGTGACCCGGGGATGATCACCGTGCATGGCAGCGTCGTGCCGTTCGGAGCGTCGGGCTTTTTCTTTTTCTGGGGGATCGACCGGCGCCTCGCCCCGGGCGCCCGGCGCCGGGCGCTGGCGCTGCATCCCCAGGCCGTCGCCGCCGAACAGCTCTACCCGCTGCTCTCCGGCCTGCCGCACGTGAACGCGGTCGCCTGCACCATCATGCTGCCCGACGGGGCGGCTAAGTTCCCCGGTCTTGCCATATCGCTGGGCGCCGCCGCCCAGTGGCTGCCCGATGTGGAGCGAACCCGCTCGTTCGCCTTCGGCCAGAGCCTGCGCACCTGGAGCGCCGCGGCAAATCTGCTGCTGGAACTGCTCGCCCGCGGCCGCTTTGTGCCCCTGCTCCGGGCCGAGGCGGGCTGTCTCTCCGCCGACTGGCACCTGGTCGCCCCCGAGCCTGAGGACGCCGACCGGCTCGCCCGGCTTGAAGCCGCCTTGCCCGACGTCTGCCGGGCAATCGTACCGCCGGACCGCAGCCACAAACATTATCGCCCCCCCGAAGCGGGGGCGCTGATCAGCCTGTTTTTGCGCACCGGCACGGGCGCCCTCGCCCGGCAGTTTCTAGAGGGCGTGCCCGACCGGCCCGCCGCCCGGTCGGCGGGTTCCTCCGCTGCTCAGAACTGGCTGCTGGCCCTCACGGGCCAGGAAGGACGCGACCTGCCCCCCGGTCTGCCGGACGCCGCTGCCCTCTATGAAGCCGTCGACGAATGGCTGGCGCCGGTCAGCGGCGAGCGGGGCCTCGGCGCCCTGCGCACCGGCCTGCGCCTGCGCCCCCCAGCGGACACCACCTCGGCAGAGTGGGAGCTGGAGCTTTTCGTACAGAACTGCGAAACGCCCCCGGCCCGGGTCTCCGCCCGGACGGCCTGGGACGCCCTCGGCGCCGAGCTCGAGATCGGCGGCGGCAAATACCGGGCGCCCGAGCAGCGCCTCCTGGCCGACCTGCCGACCCTTGCCCGCCTCTTCCCCGCGCTTGAGCCCTTGAGCAGCGAAGCCGCGCCCGAGCGGCTGGCCATTTCGGCGGAGGAAGTCAGCCGGTTTCTGCGGGAAGGGGCCTTCACTCTGCAGGAAGCGGGCTTTCCCGTCCTGTTGCCCGAAGGTCTGGTCCGCCCGGCGGCCCTCAGCGCCAAGCTGACGGTCAAGCCCGCCGGCGCCGCCGAATCCCGGTTCGGCCTGGGGCACCTTGTCGAAGTCGACTGGGAGCTGGCCCTGGGCGGAAGCCCCATCGACATGGACGAGCTTCGCCGCCTCGCCGCCCAGAAGCGGGGGCTGGTCGAGCACCAGGGGCGCTGGGTCCAGGTCGATCCTGAGGCCATCCAGGCGGCTCTGAAGAACCTGGAGAAGTACAAGGAGCCCGTGACCCTGGGCACTGCCCTGCGCACTGCGCTCGCACATGATAAGAAGGCGCCCGTCAAGGTGGAAGCGGCGAAGGGCCAGGGGTGGGTCGCCGACCTGCTCACCCGCCTTCAGGAGCCGGCGACCATCGAGCCGGTGCCGCCCCCGCAGGGCCTGCAGGGCACCTTGCGGCCTTACCAGCAGCGGGGCCTGGACTGGCTGGCCTTCCTGCGCCGCTACGGCCTGGGCGCCTGCCTCGCCGACGACATGGGCCTGGGCAAGACGATTCAACTGATCGCCCTCATCCTCCACGAGCGTGAGCAGGGGCTGACGGAAAAGCCCACCCTGATCATCTGCCCGGTGTCGCTGGTGGGCAACTGGCGGCGTGAACTGGCCAGGTTCGCCCCGTCGCTCCGGGTGATGGTCTTCCACGGGGCGGGCCGCTCTACCCTGCGGGCCGCCGAGCATGACGTGGTCATCACCACCTACACGCTGGCGGCCCGGGAGGAGGAGGCGCTCAAGGCAGTGCAGTGGGCGGGCGTCATCGCTGACGAGGCCCAGGCGCTGAAGAACCCGTCCACCCAGCACGCCAAAGCGCTCCGCCATCTGCACGCGGAGTACCGTGTCGCCTGCACCGGTACGCCCGTCGAAAATCACCTCGGCGACCTCTGGTCGCTGCTGGCCTTTGTGAACCCCGGATTCCTCGGTGCCGCAGAGGAGTTCCGCAAGAGCTACGCCCTGCCCATCGAGCGGTTCCGTGACGAGGAGGCGGCGGCCCGGCTGAAGCGGCTCGTCCAACCCATGATCCTGCGCCGCCTCAAGACCGACCAGTCGATCATCGCCGACCTGCCCGAGAAGCTGGAGATGGTCACCTACGCCAACCTCACCATGGAGCAGGCTGCCCTGTACGAAGCGGCCGTCCAGGAGACGCTGGAGAAGGCGGAGGGTGCGGCGGGCATCGCCCGGCACGGCGCCGTGGTGGCAGGCCTGACCCGGCTCAAGCAAATCTGCAACCACCCGGCCTGCCTGCGTGACGACGCGGGGCCGCTCGAAGGCCGCAGCGGCAAGCTGGATCGCCTGACCGAAATGCTGGAAGAAGGCCTGGCCGAAGGCGACCGGGCGCTGGTCTTCACCCAGTTCAGCAGCTTCGGCCGGCGGATGGAGGCCTACCTGGCCCGTCGCCTTGGCTGCCCCGTCCTTTTCCTGGACGGCTCCACGTCCCGCAGCGAGCGGGATGCGCTGGTGCAGCAGTTCCAGGACGGCGAGGCGCCGGTCTTCGTGCTCTCGCTTAAGGCGGGCGGCGTGGGGCTCAACCTGACTGCGGCCAACCGCGTCTTCCACTTCGACCGCTGGTGGAACCCGGCCGTCGAAGACCAGGCCACGGACCGGGCCTACCGCATCGGCCAGACGAAGCAGGTGCTGGTCCACAAGCTCGTCACGGCGGGCACCCTCGAAGAGCGCATCGACGAACTGCTCTCCGAGAAGCGGCAGCTTTCCGCCCAGGTCGTCGGTACGGGCGAGGCCTGGCTGGGCGAGCTCTCCACGGACGAACTGCGGCAGTTGATCAGCCTGGAGCGGGAGGGATGAGCAGATGAGCAAGACCGCACCCGTCGAAATCGGCTGGTGGGGGCAGCGCTGGCTCACCCACGTCATCGGGTACTTGCCCGACGTGCCTACGGAAGCGCAGCTCAAGAGCGCCGCCCGCGCCATCGCCCGTCTGCGGGTAGACAAGGGGCGGGTGGAGGCCCATGTCGCCCCATCAGCCGGGGCCAAGGAAGAGGTGGCGGTGCTCAAAATCCGCCCCCTGACCGACAAGGAATGGAAGCAGTTGCTCCAGTCGCTGGATCAGGACCGGACGACCCGGCTGCTGACCGGCCAGTTCGGCCCGGAACTCGAAGACGCCTGCAAGGTCGCTGGCATGCAGCTCTTTTCGACGCAGACGACGATCCGGTGTACCTGCCGGGCGCCGGTCGGCGAGGGCTGCCGACACCGGAACGCGCTCCTGCTCGGCGGCATGACCCTGTTCGACAGCAATCCCTACCTCTGGCTGGAAGTCCTGGGCCGGGCGCGGGCGGACCTGCAGGCCGCCCTGCAGGCGCGCCTCACCGACACCCAACAGGTGGATGATGCAACGGAAATCACCGCAGACCGCTTTTGGGAGACGGAGACGAACCCCGACGAGATTCCCGTCAGTCCCGGCGACACGGCTGCCCCGCCCGATGCACTCCTGCGCCGGCTCGGCCCCCTGCCCGTACCGCCGGAAAGCGGCTGGGTGGAGATGCACGTCACCAAGATGATCGGGCGGGGCGAGCAGGCCCATTCGGTCCTGACACGGGCGGCCCGCCCGCTTGACGAAGTGCTGCGGGAGTATGTGCGGTACATCGGTGAGGCGACTCGCGCCCTCTCCACCGGCGACCTGCCGCCCCGGTTCATCTCTGAGCCCCTCCCCGGCAAGCCGGTTGCCCTGCCGGAACGGGTCCTGCCGGAAGTGGAAGAGGTACTGCGCCAGGAAGGGGCCCTGCTCAGCCTGGAGCAGATCGTTCCCCGCTGCCCCACCGCGGCGGCACTGCCGGGCAACGCAGGCAGAAGCGCCGTGGCCCAGGCGTTGGCCCAGCTGCCGCCCGATATGGTCACCCTGGCCAGGCGTTACGCCGGCCCCCGGATCGCCGTCCTTGAAGGGCGGGCTTTCCGTCACGTCATCACCTTTGATGAATGGCGCCGGGGCCGCTTCACCGCCGATGCCGACTGGCACCGGGGCCTGCAGGCCGCCGGCGCCGAGCCGGCGCTGCCGACAGGCCTCTGGGAGAGCCTGCGCCCCGAAGTGGGCGACGAACTCTGGCTGACCGTCGCCGACCCGGCCGGACCGTATCTCAGGGCCGAACTGCTCCACCGCCGGGCCCGGCTGCCCGGCCTCGACCCGAGCAACGTGGCCGCCACCCGGGCGCTGCTGAAGCACCTGGACGAGACCAGCCAGTGGGGCGTCACCGAGCAGGAGGCCGTGGCCGTTCTGCTGGCCGAAGGCCACTACGTAAGGCGCAGCCACCAGGACGAAGCGTGGCTCCTGCCGTTTCAGGTCTCGGGCCTGGCGGCCGAAAGGCCCCAGCGGAGTTTCACCCGGGAGGCGCGCCCCTGGCAGCCCACGTTCGGAAGAACGTACGGCAGTTGGGGTGAGAAGCCGAACGCCCTCCGCTGGTACTCCGTCGATCTCATGAACGGCGGCGCTTCCAAAGCCCGGACGGAGATGGCGCTGCGCATCATCAACTGGTGGTGCCAGGCCTGGCCCGGGGCCCAGGATCGGCCGGGCTCCCTGCCGGCCCTCGGCGCCCTGCTGGAGTTCCTGTGGATCAGGACGCCCCGTGACGCCCAGCGCCACGGCGTGCAGCCCGAACTGCTGCCCGAAGTCCTAACGGACTGGTTCCGCACGCTTGAACGCCGCTACCCGACCATGGCGGGCCTCTATGAAACCCACGTCCTTGCGTGCGGGCGCGGCGAACTCTATCAGCACCGGCTGTTGACGCTGCCCGGGCCCGGGGCGCCCGAAACCGATACCCTCGGCTGGATCGTCGAAGGATATAGATGGATTGGCGCCGGCCTCTGCTGGGAAAGCGGCACCGGGCGCCCCTGACGTGGTAGAATAGTACAGAAGACTGAGATATTCGGAGGATGAGGCATGACCCCATCGGCCCGCTGGCAAGAACACGACGGCCTTGAAGTGCTTCACATCAGCGCCCTGGAGTCGGCTGGCACAGTAGCGGCCTTCTTCACCGGGCGCCGGGGCGGGGCCAGCACCCGCTGGGACGGCGGGCTGAACTGGAGCTATTCCACCGCCGACGACCGCGGCCATGTCGCCGAAAACCGGCGCCGCACGCTCGGGCTGCTCGGGCTTCCCCTGGACCGGGCCGTCATGGCCGGTCTCGTCCACGGCGACCGGGTGGTCGCCGTCACCGGCGCCGAGGCCCCGGGTCAAGATGGCGTACGGGTCGTGCCCGACTGCGACGGGCTGATCACAAACGAAAAAGGGCTTGCCCTGGTAGTCACAGCCGCCGACTGCGTGCCCGTCTACTTATACGATCCCGTCCGGCAGGCGGTGGGCGCCGTCCACGCAGGCTGGCGGGGCACCGTGGCCGGCATCTGCGGGAAGGCCGTGGCGGCCATGGTGCAGCAGTACGGCAGCCGCCCGGGGGAGATCCTCGCCGCCATCGGCCCCTCCATCGGCCCCTGCTGCTACGAAGTGGACGATGCGGTGGCCGGGCCGCTCCGGGCTTACTACAAAGACAGGGCGGAGCTCTGCCTCACCGGGAAACCGGAAACCCCGGGCAAGTACATGCTCGACCTTTGGGAGGCCAACCGGCAGGATCTGCTCGGGGCGGGCGTCACGGCGGTCACCATCGCCGGCGAATGCACGGCCTGCGCCGTACAGCGCCTCTTTTCCCACCGGGCCGAAGCCGGTACCGCCGGAAGAGGCGCCGCCGTCATCGCATTAGTCTGATGTACGACCCGCAGCACCTCCCGATTGGCAGCGCCAAGGGGGATGAGACATGCCGCAGTTCGCCACTGCACGCCGCAGCAACCTGCGTGCCCTGCGCCGAGAACTCCCGCCCCACCGCCGCCCGGCGTCCGGCTGGCGCAGGGCCCTGCTGGCCGCGCTGGCGGGCATCGCCGTGTTAGGTGCCGCTGCCTTGGTCTACCGCAACCTGCCCGTCCCGGTGGAGACAGTGGCCCTCACGCAGGGCTCCGTCGAAATCACCTATGCCGTGGACGGCCTGATCGCCCGTCAGGAGGAGGTCTACACCGCCCCGGCGGACGGCAGGCTGCGGCGGCTGGTGGCGGAAGGGCAGCGCGTGCGGGTGGGCTCGCCGGTGGCCGAAATCGTGGAAGCCGGGACGGCGCAGGAGCCTGCCCCGCCCGGCACCCCTCCCGATCCCGTGCCGCAGGGAGACATCGCCATTCGCCGTGAGATTGACCGCATCACCGCGGCGATTTACGACCGGGCATCAGCGATCAACCTGGCCAAGGCCAACGGCGACGGTGAAGCCGCGGCACGGCTTCAGGATGAATTGGATCAGCTGGCCGTTCGCCAGGAAGAGCTCTCGCAGCAACTGGGCCGGTCGCAGCCCGTGGTCGTCGCACCGGCGCCTCTGCTCTCGCCCGAGCAGCCTGTAGGGCGCGCCCTGGGCGTAATCAAAGCGGGCACGTCCGGCATCGTCATCTACCAGACCGACGGGCTCGAGGGGCGGCTGTCAGGCGAACTGAAACCCTCTGCCCTCGCCGCGATGGGTCCGCGGCCGCACGCCCCCGGGGAGACGGTGCGGCAGGGCGAAGCCGTCCTGAAAATCGTGGACAACCTCAACACCACCTTGCTGGCCGTCTTGCCGGAAGAGGCCCTCACCCGCCTGGGCGGCGCCAACCGGGTCACCATCCGCCTGGACGGCCGCGATGCGCGGCCCGTCTCGGGCCGCATTACGGGACAGGTCAGGGAAGGGGGCCAGGTGCTGCTCACCTTGTCGGCCTCGGCCATGCCGGAAGAGCTGGTTCTGCAGCGCCGCTTCCGGGCTACGCTGGTCATGGGCGCCTACGAGGGGCTGACGGTCCCCCGCACCGCCCTGGACGTGAGGGACGGATTGCAGGGCGTCTGGGTCCTTGAAGGGCTTGAGACCCGGTTCCACCCCGTGCGGGTCCTGGGCGGCAATGACCAGGTCCTGGCATTGGAAACGGACCTCGCCGTAGGCGTCAGGGTTCTTCGATACGCGCCAACCTCCATGCGGTGAGAATCAAGCGCTTTGCCAATGACCATTGGCGTGGGCGCAACCTCGGTACAATGGAAATTCTGTCTGCAAATCGGAAGGGAAGTTGGATTTTGGTGTCGAACATCATAGCAAATGTGGAACAGATAAAGCAGAGGGTTGCCGCTGCGGCCTTGCGGGCCGGCAGAAACCCGGCGGATGTCACCATCATCGCCGTGAGCAAGACGCGCACGGTAGAGGAGATTCGCCAGGTTCTGGCCGCCGGCCTTACCCACCTGGGCGAAAACCGGGTGCAGGAGCTGAAGGAAAAGTGGCCTGCCATCGGGGGGAGTGCCACCTGGCACCTGATCGGCTCCCTGCAGACCAACAAGGCCAAACCTGCCCTCGACATGGCTGATCTGATCCACTCACTGGACCGCGTTTCGCTGGCGGATGAACTGAACCGGCTGGCAGGGCGCCGGGGGGTACCCTGCAAGGCTCTGGTCGAAGTGAACGTCTCCGGCGAAGAAAGCAAGCACGGCGTCAGCCCCGGCGACCTGCCGCTACTGCTGCGGACTATCAGCGACGGCGGCCACGTGCTGGTCCAGGGTTTCATGACCATGGCTCCCCTGGACGCCGAACCCGAGGCAGCCCGGCCCCATTTTCAGCGGCTGCGGCGGCTGGCGGAGGAGGTCAGGGAGCTGAACTTGCCACGCATCCATATGGAACACCTGTCCATGGGCATGTCGGGTGATTTTGAAGTAGCGGTTGAAGAAGGGGCTACCCTGGTGCGGATCGGCACAGCCATCTTCGGCGCCAGAACTTAGCCCGGCAGGTGACTCGGTTTGACAAGCACCGCAGGGAGGGACCGGGGTCATGGCTAAGCAGGATGGCCTGTGGAAGAAGCTCGTCGACTATCTGGGGTTCGGCCCGGAAGAGGATGAGTTTGAGGAAGCAGCGGACGAAGATGATAATCAGGCCGAGGCCATCTGGCCTAACGACCTCAAGCGCCCGACCGAGCGGCGGGCCGCACCTGTCGTACCTATCACCGCAGCCCCGCAGCGTCAGCCGCAGGGGGGCTTTAGAGTCCTCGTCGTCGAGCCCCGCTCGTTCGAAGAAGTCCAGACGATCGTCGACCAAATGCGGGCCCGGCGCCCGGTGATTCTGAACCTCGAATCGCTGGACAAGGACCTCGCTCAGAAGATCCTCAACTTCCTGAACGGCGCCATCTACGCGCTGAACGGGGAGACGCAGCGCATTGCACAGGGCATCTTCTTCTTTGCTCCGCAGGGCGTTGACATCTCCACCATGGGGCGGGGCCTTACCGGCACTGCCATCGGCGGCGGCGCTGTCGACCTGCCGCCCGGCATTCTGGAAAAGCTGACCGGTGTGGCCGCCCGTGAGGAGGCCGCTGTCACTCGCTCGTCGGGGTACGTGACACGGGAAGAGGCAGACCTGCTGGTCCGGGCCACGGGCCGCGGGCTGGTGGAAGAGAAGCCCGGCCAGGAAGGCCGTCCCCGGTTCGACTGGCGCAACAAGTAGATTCACCGGAATTCTATCGGCACGGGAGATCGGGGAGGGGTCCTGGACAGATGATCCTCGCGAAAACCGCGAATATCTTTCTTGGTATCCTGGAGGTTCTGATCCTGGCGCGGGTGCTCCTTTCCTGGTTCCGCCCCCGCTACCGGACGAGCCGCAACAGCTGGTTCTTCTCCATCGATGAGATGATCTGGCGGATGACCGAGCCCATGCTCGCCCCCATCCGGAACATTCTGCCCACGGGGGGAATGGGTTTTGACTTCTCCCCGGTCATCTTGCTGCTTCTGATCCAATTCCTCGGCCGGTACATCGTTATGGCGCTTGAGCGGGTTGGAATCTAGTCGTCCTAAAGCAAGAAAGCGGGTGATCGCATGTCGTTGACGCCGCTTGATATTCACAACAAGGATTTTCCGAAGAAGACCTTCGGCGGATATGACAAGGACGCGGTAGATGATTTCCTCGACCAGGTCATGGGCGAGTTCGACCGGATGATCAAGGAGAACGACCGCCTCAAGACCCAAATTGAGGATCTGAACATGAAGCTTGATCAGTACCGGAGCCTTGAGGAGACGATCAACAAGACCCTGGTCGTCGCCCAGGAGGCGGCAGAGGAAGTCAAGGCCAACGCCAAGAAGAACGCAGACCTGATCATTCAGGAAGCTCGGCTCCAGGCCGAGCGGATCATCGAGACGGGCCAGGTCAAGGCCCGGCGCATCATGGAAGAGAATGCCGACCTGGCACGGGCGGCCCACACCCTGCGCACCCAGGTCAAGTCCATGCTGCAGGCCCAGTTGGAAGCCATCGACGGTCTGTACGACCCCTTCGCCAAGGCAGCGGCAGCGCAAATGTCGCCGGAAGGCCACAAAGAATAGCGGACAGCCCTGGGGCACCTTGCTCCAGGGCTGACTTTTTCACATGTTCCGGGTGTGAGGCCGCTTCTATCTACACGAGCGGATAGTGGCAGGACACCCAATGGTCACTGCCAATCAGGCGGAGTTCAGGTGCTTGCTCCCTGCAATCCGGCCTGACGAAAGGGCACCGCGTATGGAACCGGCAGCCGCTTGGTGGGTTGGCCGGAGATGGGACCTCTCCCGTCAGAACGATGCGCTCCCGCTTGCGGTGCGGGTTCGGCATCGGGGCGGCGGATAGCAGGGCGCTGGAGTATGGATGCGCGGGCCGCCGGAACAGCTCTTCCGAACCGCAGACCTCCACCAGCTTGCCAAGGTACATCACGCCGATGCGGTTGCTGATATGCTGCACGACATTCAATCCGTGTGCGATGAACAGATAGGTCAATCCGAACTTCTGCTGCAGGTCTGAGAGCAGGTTGATGATCTGCGATTGGACCGAGACGTCCAGGGCCGACACCGCTTCGTCCGCCACGACGAACTGCGGGTTCAGGGCCAGAGCCCGGGCGATACCCACCCGCTGCCGCTGCCCGCCGGAAAACTCATGGGGCCAGCGGTTGCGCCATGACGGATCAAGGCCGACCGTACGCAGCAGCTCGGCCACCCGTTCCGTCAGCTCGGCGCCCCGGGCCACCTTGTGGACCCGCAGCGGCTCACCGATGATATCGCCCACGGTAAAGCGCGGGTTGAGCGAACCGAATGGATCCTGGAAGATGATCTGCATCTGCCGGCGGACCTGGCGCAATTCGGAACCACGCAGGCGCAGGAGATTTCTGCCCTCAAAGTCGACTTCGCCGGCAGTCGCTTCCTGAAGGCGGAGCATCACCCGACCAAGCGTGGACTTGCCGCAGCCGGATTCGCCCACCAGGCCAAACGTTTCGCCGGGGTCGATGAAGAACGAGACATCGTCGACGGCCCGGACGTTACCGATGACCCGGCTGAGCAGGCCGTACCGGATGGGGAAGTACTTCTTAAGATGGCGGACCTCCACCAGGGGCCGGCGCTTGCGCTCAGGCGCCTGACCGATCTGATCGTTCAGTACGCTGCTCACTGCTCAGTCACCGCCTTTCCGTTCGCGGCGCGAATCGCCGCAACGTCGTCAACCCGGTGGCAGGCCACATCGTGCCCGTGCAGGTCGTGCAGAACGGGCTCCTCGGTTCGGCACCGTTCGACGGCATACGGACAGCGGGGATGGAATCGGCAGCCGGAAGGCATCTTCGCGATATTCGGCGTGGAACCGGCAATCGTATGCAGCCGCTGACCACGCTCGCTGTTGTAGCCCGGAATCGAAGCCAGCAGGCCCATGGTATATGGGTGCATGGGGCTGTCGAACAGCTCGAATACGGTGCCTTCTTCGGCAATCTTGCCGGCGTACATGACGATGATCCGGTCGGCCATTTCGGCGGCGACGCCCATGTCATGTGTGATCAGCACAATCGACATCTTCAGCTTCTGCTGCAGATGGCGCAGCAGGTCCAGGATCTGTGCCTGAATGGTGACATCCAGGGCTGTGGTCGGTTCGTCGGCGATCAGCAGGCGGGGATTGCAGGCCAGCGCCACGGCGATCATGGCGCGCTGGCGCATGCCGCCGGAGAACTCATGGGGATACTGTTTGGCCCGGGATTCCGGCTCCGGAATACCCACCAGCGACAGCATCTCGACGGCGCGCTTCCACGCCTCATCCTTCGAACTGCCTTCATGCAGGATCACCGCCTCGGCAATCTGGTCGCCGATGGTAAAGACCGGGTTGAGCGCCGTCATCGGCTCCTGAAAGACCATGGCGATCTGGCTGCCACGAATCAGGCGCATCTCTTCCTGGCTCAGCTTCGCCAGGTCCTGACCGCCGAGCAGTACCTCCCCGCTCAGAATGCCGCCGTTGTCGTAATCGACCAGCCGCATGATCGAGAGCGACGTGACGCTCTTGCCGCAGCCCGACTCGCCGACGATGCAGACCGTCTCGGCTTCGTCGATGGTGAACGAGACACCATCGACAGCGATGAGCAGGCCTTTTTCGGACCAGAATCCTGTCACCAGGTCCTTTACTTTGAGAAGCGGGCTCGCCATTGTGCCAACCTCCCCTTCGGAATGCGGACCTTTTGCCGCGGGTCAAGCGCATCGCGAATGCCGTCGCCGACAAAGTTGATGGCGAGTACCGTCAGGAAGATGCAAAGGCCCGGATAGACAGCGAACATGGGGTTGGTCAGCATGTACTCCTGCGAGTTGCTCAGCATCTGCCCCCAGCTGGTCTGGGGCGGCTGAATGCCAAGGCCCAGGAAGGAGAGCGCCGACTCGCCGAGAATCGCACCGCCCACGGAAAGCGTAGCGCTGACGATGATGGGACCGGTTGCATTGCGCAGCAGGTGGTTGAACATGATCTGCCAGGCGGGTACGCCAGTCGCCCGGGCAGCTTCGACGTACTGCATCTCACGCAGCTGCAGGAACTGGCCGCGCACCAGCCGGGCGACGCCCATCCAACTGGTGAAGACCATGATCAGGATCAGGTAGATGAACTTGCCGCCGAAAATGGCCAACACCAGGATGTTCAGGAACAGGGCCGGGAACGAGAGCATTACGTCGATAAACCGCATCAGCACGCTGTCGACCCAGTCGCCAAAGAAGCCGGCGATGGAGCCGATGATGCAGCCGACGATCACCGTTCCTGCCGCTACAGTGAAGCCTACCAGCAGGGAGACGCGGCTGCCGCTGAGCAAGCGGGAGACGACGTCCCGGCCAATGTGATCCGTGCCCAGCCAGTGCGCCTCGGACGGCACGGGCGATGCGCCCAGCAGGTCGATTTTGGCGGGCGGATAGGGTTGGATGACGGGGGCCAGCAGTGCCAGCGTGATGAAGATCAGCATCACGATCAGGCCGGCGATGGCCAGCTTGTTGTTGAGAAACTTCTTCAAAGCCTGATGCCACAGGCTCTCCGGCTTTGAGGAGAGGGTGTAGGTCTGCGCCTCCGGAGCGGGAGGGGTGGTGACAGGTTCACTCATGCTGATGCGGCCCCCTTTCCGGTCAGCCGCACCCGCGGGTCAACCAGGGCGTAGAGGATATCGGCGATCAGGTTGCCGATGATCACGACGACGGCGACGATCATGACGACCGCCATGATGACCGTGTATTCGCGGGCAAAAGCCATGTCGACGAACAGGCGACCCATGCCCGGCCAATTGAAGACCGTCTCGGTCAGGGCTGCGCCCGCGACGACGCCGGGCAGGTCCAGGCCGAGAATGGTGACGATCGGGATGAGCGCGTTGCGCAGAGCGTGCTTGAAGACGACCTTGCCTTCACTGACACCCTTGGCGCGGGCCGTCCGGACGTAGTCCTGCCCCAGCACTTCCAGCATGCTGGCGCGGGCATAGCGGGTGTAGCTGGCCAGGCCGATGATCACTAGCACGGAAACCGGCAGGATCATGTGCAGGACCAGGTCGCTGAACTGCCCGATCTTGTTCATGCTGTACATATTGGAGAGGGGGAGCCAGTTCAGCTTCAGGGAGAAGAGTTCCTGCATCAAAATGGCGAACCAGAACGTGGGCATCGCCATACCCGCATAGCCGATCACGGCCGCCGTGTTGTCTGAGAACCCATACTGGCGTGTGCTGTTGTAAATGCCCCATGGTATGGCAATCAGCATTTGCAGCACCCATGCCGTCGTCATCAGGATTAGCGAGTTCTTCAAGGCGGGCCACACAAAGTCGCCCACGGGTCGACCGGCCTTGAATGTTGTGCCAAAGTCACCCTTCAGCATGCGCGTCAGCCAGCTCCAGTATTGAATGTGCAGCGGCCGGTCAAGGCCCATGTTATGCAATTGAATTTTTACAATTTCCGGCGACTGGTTAGGCTTGATCAACATCGTCGTCGGGCCGCCCGGAGCGGCATGGATTAAGCCGAAGCTGACGAGGGAGATCAAGAATAGGACCAGAATGGACTGCAGAAGCCGCCTGATCAGGTATTCCGACATAGGCACCGCCTCCTCTGCTGCGGTCGAAAGGTAGCACCCAGAGGCAGGGAAGGGGCCGCAGCCCCTTCCCTGTATCGGGTTATCCTTGTAGCGGTACCGGTTATTGCGTCACCCACCAGTTGTTAATGTGGTAGAAGTAGCCGTACGGAATGGCCTGGACCGGCTGGTCTTCCTTGGCCCACTTAACCCGCTCGTTGTAGGCGGTAATGATGTTCTGGGTGGCGAGGAAGACGTAAGGCGGATCCTGGGCGTACTCCTGCAGGATGCCCTTATATACTTCCTTGCGCTGGGCCTTCTCGGAGACACGGTAGCCGTCGGCCCAGAGCTTATCGGTCTTCTCGTTCTTATAGAAGCCCGCGTTCTGGCCAGCAGGCGGGAAGAACAGGGAACTGAAGATTGATTCGGCGTCGGGGTCGAGGCCAAGCTGCCAGCCAAGCAACAGCGCCTGGAACTTGCCCGGGGCGAAGTGGTCGGGGATCATGGCCGAGAAGTCGAGGGTCTTGATGTTGACCTTGATGCCCACATCGGCCAGGTTCTGCTGGATGATCGCAGCGTAGGACTCACGACGCTTATTACCGGCGTTGGTCATCAGCTCGAACTCGAATTTGTGGCCATCCTTGACGAGGATGCCGTCGGAGCCGGCCTTCCAGCCGTCCTCCGCCAGCAACTGCTTCGCCTTGTTGACGTCAAACTCCCACTTCGCGGTCACTTCAGGGGAGTCAGGCCAGGCGCCGGGCAGGAACGGACCGTTCAGGAGCGAGCCGTGGCCCTTCAGTACGCTGTCAACCATGCCCTGGCGGTTGATGGCGTGGCTGATCGCCTGCCGGGTCTTGGCGCCGGCGAACGGGACCCACTTGCCGGGCCAGTTGTCCGCGTTGAAGTTGAAGGCCACGTAGTCGTAGACGGGGCCGGCGCCTTCGAAGAGCTTGATGGCCGGGCTGGCCTTCAGAGCGTCGAGGGTGGCGACGGGAACGGTCTCTAGGAAGTCGATTTCACCCTTGATCAGGGCCTGGACTTCCGTGTTCTGGTCGGCGTAGACCTTGAAAATGACCTTGTCGATATGCGGCTTCTGGCCCCAGTAGTTCGGGTTCTTTTCGAGGGTGATGTACTGCTTCTCGACCCATTCCTTCCACAGGTACGGGCCGGAGGTGAGGGTTTCCTTCGGGTCGGTGCCGTACTTGGCCTTGCCGATATCCTCAGGCTTCATATCCTTGAAGGCCTTCGCCGGTACGATGTTCGCCGTCAGAGAGGTCTCGAACCGGGAGTCAACGTCCTTCAGGGTGATCACTACGATGTCGGTGCCCTGCGACTTGACGTCGGCGATCTGCGCGTAGGCGCTGTAGCTGGGGGCGCCCACCGCTTCGTTCGACAGCGTCTTGTAGGTGAAGACGACGTCTTCGACGGTGATTGGGCTGCCGTCAGACCACTTGGCGTCTGGGCGAATCTTGATCGTGTAGGTCTTCTTGTCGGTACTGATGGTGAAGGGCTCCTTGGCGATGGACCACGGGCTGACGATGACTTCGCCCTTGCCGTTGACGTCATAGAGCTGCGCCAGCAGGAAGCTGGCCACATCTTGAGAGGACGTGTCGTCGATCATGATCGCGTTGATGGTGACGATGTCCGAGAAGGTGCCGATCGTCAGCGTGCCGCCATCCACGGGCTTGTTCGGATCGACTGCGGGAGCCGGCGGAGCGGTAGTCGGCGGGGTCTCTGTCTTGGTGTCCTTGCTGCAGCCCGCGAACAAGGCTGCGGCCATCACGATTGAAAGAGCGAGAGCGATCCACTTGCGAGCCAAATCTGATGCCCCCTTCGAGCTTGTTGGCTGTCGGTGCGTCCCTTTGGACCTGCAAATAGCGCAGACGGGGTTACGCTGCCTGACACCCTGTGGTAGATGACCAGTACCGTTGCCACTGTTGGGCTGTTTTGCTATGAGTGATTAGCCACTATCGCATTCTCCTATATGACATGAGCACAGGAGAAACGGTTCACACAATTTACTGATAGGTAGTTATCGTTGCATAGTAAGAATAAAGAGGGGGGCAACACCCCCCTCTTTCGTCACTGTATGGAGAACTCCCAAAAAGCGCTGCCGTAGTCGGGATGGATAAAGCGGTACTTGAACGCCCCGGGCTGGTTCTTTACCAGGTAGCCCAGCCAGCCTTCCATCGCACCGCCCGCCACAATCGTCCCCTGCAGGCGGGGATTGCGCTGCGCCGTGGCCTGGATGTTGAACGGCATGACCTTGCCTTCGGGCGTCTCCATCTTGAAATGGTCGGACGAGTTAATCGTATACTCTTCCTTGCCATTATTCTTTACCGAAGCTCGCATCACCAGGTAGACGTAGTTGGGCGGCAGTCCGGGCGCCTTGGTGACGGCGGACATTTCCGCCAGGGTCACGGTCAGCGGTCCGACCTGGGCTGGGGTGGCCACCTTCAGCGGGCCCAGATTCACTTTTTCGTAGGCCGGCTTGGGCTCCGGTGCAAAGAAACTCTGCTTGGGCTCCTCCTGGGCCGGGGCCGAGGGGTTGTTGGTGCTCGGGGTGGTGGTCGTAGCGTTGGCTGCCGGTGTGGCTTTATCAGCCGGCGGCGGCGTTGTGACTTCCCCTTCGATGGCCTTCTTGCCGCAGCCGACCGCCAGGAGCATCAGCAGGACGGCCAGGGAAAGCGCAATGCGCTTCTTGGTCATCAATATCACCTCTTCTTACTGCTTAAGCCGAGGATCGAGGGCGTCGCGGAGCCCGTCGCCGACGAAGTTGATCGATAGTACCGTCAGGAAGATCATCAAACCGGGCGGCACCCACATCCAGGGCATGCGGGTCAAAACGGCCATATTCTGGGACTCCGTCAACATGTTGCCCCACGTCGGAATCGGCTGCTGGACGCCGAAGCCCAGATAGCTCAGTGCCGCTTCCAGTAGGATCAGGCCGGCCACGTCCAGCGTCGCCTGCACGATCAGCGGGGCCATCGCATTGGGGAGCATGTGCCGGAACATGATCCGGAACGGCGGAGCGCCCGTTGCCCGGGCTGCTTCCACGTAGTCCCGCTCCCGCAGGCTCAGGAACTCGCCGCGCACCAAACGGGCCGAGGTGGGCCATCCCAGGAAGACCAGAGCGAAAATCAGGTTGTCCAGGCGCGGGCCGCGGATGGCCACAATGGTCAGTGCGAACAATAGGAATGGGAAAGATTGAATCACATCGACCAGGCGCATCAGCAGGTTATCGATCCATTTGCCGAAGTAGCCGGCGGTGGCACCAACCAGAGTACCCACCACGATGGAGAAGGCGACCGACGTCAGGGCGATGCCGAGGGAGACCCGCCCGCCGTGGATCAGGCGGACCATGATATCGCGGCCGACGCTGTCGGTGCCCAGCGGGTGGCGGGCGGTCGGGATTGCCCGGACGTACCGGTCGGGTTCGTCGCGGCCCCAGCCCAGGGTGCTGTCGGTAATCACGGGGGCAAAGATGGCAATCAGCACTAGAATGATCAGGATCACGGCGCCGATTACTGCGAGCTTGTTGCGCTTGAAGCGGGACCAGACGGCCTTGGTCCATGTGCTGGCACTCTCGGTCAGGCCGCTGCGGAGCAGTTCCTCGTTGGAAGGCAGATTCTTGGCAGGCTCCACGTTTGACCCTCCCTATGAGTACCGAATCCGGGGATCGACAATGGCGTAGAGCACGTCGGCGACCAGGTTGCCGACGATGACCATGATGGCGAAGAACATGTTCACGGCCATCAAAATGCCGTATTCCCGGTTATTGACCGCTTCCAGCCCAAGCTTGCCCATGCCGTTCCAGGTGAAGATGGTCTCCACGATGATCGCCCCACCGAAGAGTGCAGGGAGGCTGAAACCCAGCAGCGTGATCACCGGAATGAGGCCGTTGCGCAGGGCGTGCTTGTAAATGACGACCCGCTCGGCCAGGCCTTTGGACCGGGCGGTCCGCACGTAGTCCTGCCGCATCACTTCCAGCATGCTCGAGCGCGTGAAGCGGGAATAGCCGGCCACGTCCCGCAAGGCGAGGGTGACGGCCGGCAACACCAGATGGTTCAGGTAATCGCCCCAGGCAAATGTCTTTCCCGGAGACAGGGTGCCGTTCATGGGGAACCATCGCAGCTTGACGCCAAAGAAGTAAACCATCAGCAGCGCTGCAAAGAAGCTGGGCAGTGATATCCCCATGAAGGCGAATGTCGTCACTCCGTAGTCCAAGGCGGAGTACTGCCGTGTGGCGGAGATCACCCCGATGGGGATGGCGAGCGTCAGACCCAGCGTGAAAGAGGTTGTCGAGAGCCATAGCGTGTTGGGCATCGCATCGCCGATCAGTTCAGTCACAGGCTTGCCGGTGCGCAGGGAGACGCCCAGGTTCCCGGTCATGGTCGTCTGGAGCCAGCGGACGTATTGCATGGGAAGTGGGTCACGAAAACCCATCTCCACCATCATTTTCTCTTTCAGCTTCGGGTCGACCCGAGGCCCGAATAGGTAGGAATACGGGTTGCCCGGCGTCGAGTGCACAATGATGAAGATGATGATGGAGACGCCGAACAGGATCGGAATCGTTTGCAGCAAGCGCCGAAGAATGTAACGGCCCACAGATGTGTCCCCTTTCGTCCCGGGGGAGCAGGGGCGGCCCGGGGATACTCCCCGGGCCGCCCCCGTCCGACACGGGGGATCTACGCAGTTACTTGGAGAGCCACCATTCCTCGATGTTCCAGTAGTAACCCTGCGGGCCGGGCTTGAAGTTCATCAGCCGCTTGTTGGCAACGATGAGCGTGTTGGTGGCGTACAGCATGACGGCCGGCGCCTCCTCCGCCCAATGCTTCTGCCATTCATAGTAAATCTCCATCCGCTTCTCGATGTCGCCGGTCTGCTTGCCAGCGGCGATCAGCTGCTCGGACTTTTCGGTCCACCAGCGGCCGGCGTTGAAGGCGCCGGGGGCGATGGAGCCCTTGTCCCAGAGGCCGGTCGGGTCGGGGTCAGAGTTGCCGAGCGAGAAGCCGATAAAATACAGGTCGAAGTCGTACTCTTCGAAGACCTTGGTGTTGATGGCCGTCCAGTCGTAGCCGACCAGCTGGATGTCAACGCCGATCTTTTTCATCATCTGCTGGAAGACCGGGGCGGTGGCAATGCGGACCTGGTTGCCGACGTTCGGGTAGATCAGGCGGAGCGACAGCTTCTTGCCGTCCTTCTCACGGATGCCGTCGGAGCCCATCTTCCAGCCGGCCTGGTCGAGCAGGGCGTTGGCCTTGTCGGTGTTGTAGTTGTACTGCTCAACATCCTCGGTGTACGCCCAGGTCAGCGGATGGACCGGGGTGTACATCGTGGAGGCGTGGTCCTGCATCAGCGAGTGGATGATGCCCGGGCGGTCGGTGCCGAACGCGATCGCCTGGCGGACCAACTTGTCGGCGGTGGGGCCTGCAGCCGAGTTGAAGACCATCTCCTGATAGAGCATGTCAGCGAACTCGATGATGTTGACGTTGTTCATCGCCTGGTAGGCCGGCAGTTCGGGGGCGTTGGCCTCGACGAAGTCGAGGGTGCCGAGCTGCATTTCGCCAACCGCGACGGAGGAGTCGACAACGCGCCAGATGATCTTGTTGACGTAGGGCCGGCCAGACCAGTAGTTGGTGTTGGCCTTGAGGGTGTAGTACTGGCCTTCGATGACGTTCTCCATTTGGAAGGCGCCGGTGCCGTTCGGATAGACGTTGTAGGGATCCTGAGCCGTGCCGAAGTTCTGCACCGGCACGTACTGGTACTTGCTGGAGTCGAGGATTCCGTAGGCGATGTTGAAGAGGAACGGGGCGTTGGGCTGCTTCAGTTCGAAGACGACGGTGTAGTCGTCGGGAGCATACAGGCCTTCGAGGTTGCCGGTGGTCGCAAAGCCGTTATCGAAGTTGGCCTGGACCTCGCCCTTCAGGCCCTTCGTGTACTCTTCCCAGCCCTTGACATCTTCCCAGCCCACGTTGCGGGGACCGATGTACTTCGGATGGAAGATGGCCTTGTAGGTGAAGATGACGTCCTTCGCGGTGAGCGGAGTGCCGTCGAAGAACGTGACGCCCTGGCGCAGGTAGAAAGTCAGCTTGGTGTTGGTCGAATCCCACTCCCAGGACTCGGCGAGGGCCGGAATCGGCGTGTAGCGCTCGTCATACCGCCACAGGCCGTCATACATCATGCCGCCGATGTTGCTGGAGTAGGTGTCGGCGGAGACGATGGGGTTGAACTTGCCTTCCGGCTTGTTCCACAGGGCGAGGAGGACTTCGCCGCTCCTGGGAGGCCAGTTCTTATCGACGATGGAGATCGCGGTGGTGGCGTCGTTGTAGCTGACCTCGGCGCCCATCGCCTCGGAGATGAAGCGCAGGGGGACCATGGTCCGGCTGTCGGCATTGATGAAGACCTTGCCGGGAAGATCCTTCACCGCGCCGTTGACCGTTGCTGTCGCTTCGCCGGGCTTCAGCACGATCTTGGTGCTGCCACGGGTGGCGGAAATGGTGTTGGTGGTGCCGTCATAGTTGACTTCGGCGCCCATCTTCTCGAAGATGGCGCGGAAGGGAACCCACGTGCTGCCGTTGATCACTTCGACTTCAGTGTCAAACATGACCGGATGTCCGTTGAAAGTCACCGGGTACTTTGCAACGGGACGGGCTGCGGAAGCCGGCACTGCAAACGCGACCAAGCACAGAGCAACAACCAAGAACGTCAGGAAACGCTTCATCCACCTAGACCTCCTTTAGTGCGGTCGGAAATGAGGAGACGCGACTGAAGCGAACCAGTTACCCCCCGTCACCTCCCGGACAGAACCCTTAGAGAATCAAGTGAATCGGGAGTCCCATACCAATGCCTTTAATTCTCACTACCTCGAATATAGTCCTTTTATACAACTAACGAAAATGATGCATCCTACTATAAGAGTTAGTAATGGATAAAGACTGATACCCCGCATTGCATTCATGTCAGCCCGGCTGAACGGGAAAACTTGACAGTGAAGGGCCTGCGTGATATACTGAAGCGACTGTTCTGCCCACAACTGCATGCCCCGAGCGACAATGAAGGGGACGAGTACCGGGCCCGCCACGGGCCAGAGAGCCGGTCACCCTGGTGCAAGACCGGCCCCGAACTGCCCGGGAAGATCACCCCTGAGTCTCCACCCGATGCCGGACTCCCCGGCGGTAGACGTGGACGGATGCCCTCCGTTACCGGGGAACAGGTATACGAAAGTACCTGTGCAGGAAGGTGGATGTGCCTATGTGCACATCCAAAGTAGGGTGGTACCGCGAGCCAAAACCTCGCCCCTTTGTGGGGACGAGGTTTTCTTTTTCTCATCTTCAATCAAGGACGATTCCTGGAGGGACGCACCCGTGAGCGAGAAGCCCGATTACAAGGCGACGCTGAACATGCCGGAGACCCAGTTCCCCATGAAGGCAAACCTGCCGACCCGGGAGCCGGAGCAACTCAAGGCGTGGGAGTCCATGGACCTGTATCGCACCGTTCAGAACGCGACCCGCGGCCGCCGGCAGTTCATTTTGCATGACGGGCCGCCCTATGCCAACGGCGACATTCACCTGGGGCACGCCCTGAACAAGATCCTCAAAGATATCGTCGTCAAGTACGCCACCATGGCGGGTTACGACTCGCCCTACGTGCCGGGCTGGGACACCCACGGCCTGCCGATCGAACTGGCGGCCCTCAAGTCGGGCAAGGTCGACAAGAACAAGGTCGATCCTGTGGAACTGCGCCGGCTCTGCACGCAGACCGCCCTGCACTGGATGGGCGTGCAGCGCGAGCAGTTCAAGCGGCTGGGCGTCCGGGGCGACTGGGAGAACCCGTACCTGACCCTGCAGCCCGAGCTGGAAGCCAAGGAGATCGAAGTCTTCGCCGCCATGGCGGCGCAGGGCCACGTCTACCGGGGCCTCAAGCCCGTCTACTGGTGCGCCACCGACGAGACCGCCCTGGCCGAAGCGGAGATCGAATACGCCGACAAGACCTCCATGTCGATTTACGTTCGGTTCCCGGTGGTTGACGGCCAGGGCAAGCTGCCCGCCGATGCCTACATGGTCATCTGGACCACCACGCCGTGGACGATGCCCGCCAACCTCGCCATTGCCCTCCATCCCGAAGTGGAGTACGGCCTTTACGATACGCAGAAGGGCAAGCTCGTCCTGGCTGCCGCCCTGGCGCCCAAGGTCTGCGAGGCCATCGGCGTGCCGATGGGCCCGCAGCTGGCGACCTTCACCGGCGCCGAGCTGGAAGGCGTCACCTACCGCCATCTGCTGTTTGACCGGGTCAGCCCGGTGATCCTGGGCGACCATGTCACCGTCGAGGACGGCACAGGCGCCGTCCACACGGCCCCGGGCCACGGCCACGAAGACTTTGAAGTCGGCCAGAAGTACGGCCTGCCCGTGCTTAATCCCGTCAACGAAAAAGGCGTCTTCACCGAAGAGGCCGGCCCCTTTGCCGGGCTTTTCATCGAGAAGGGCAACCCGGTCATCATCGAGGCGTTGGACAATGCGGGCATGCTGCTTGCCCAGGGCAAGATTCGCCACTCGTACGCCCACTGCTGGCGCTGCAAGAATCCCGTCATCTACCGGGCCACGGTCCAGTGGTTCGCCAAGGTGGAGGGCTTCATGGAGACCGCCATGCAGGCGATCAAGGACGTGCAGTGGATTCCGGACTGGGGCTACAACCGGATCGCCAACATGATCGAGGGGCTCTCGGACTGGTGCATCAGCCGGCAACGGTCGTGGGGCGTGCCGATTCCCATTCTGACCTGCGAGACCTGCGGTGAGCCATCCTTTGAGCCCAAAGTCTTCGAGCGGGTGGCCGATATCGTCCGCAAGGAAGGCACCGACGCCTGGTGGATTCGCCCGGCCCAGGACTTCTATCCCGAAGGCGGCCTGATGTGCAAGCACTGCGGCGGGCGCTCCTTCCGCAAGGAAAAGGATATCCTGGACGTCTGGTTCGACTCCGGCTCCAGCCACGCGGGCGTGCTGGAGACGCGGTCCGACCTGAGCTGGCCGGCCGACCTGTATCTCGAGGGGTCCGACCAGCACCGGGGCTGGTTCAAGTCGTCGCTGCTGACTTCGGTCGTCGCCCGCGGCGGCCGGCCGCCCTACCGGGCCGTCCTGACGCACGGCTTCACGGTCGACGAGCAGGGCCGGAAGATGTCCAAGTCGATCGGCAACGTCATCGATCCCCTGAAGATCATCCAGCAGTATGGCGCCGACATTCTCCGCCTCTGGGTGGCCTCCACCGACTACCGCAACGATATGGCGCTGTCGGAGAACATCCTCAAGCAGGTGGCCGAGGCGTACCGGAAGATCCGCAACACCATCCGGTACCTGCTGGGCAACTTGAGCGATTTCGACCCGGCGACCGATTCCGTCGGACGCGGCGAGATGCTCGAGATCGACCGGTACGCCATGCACAAGCTGCAGGAAGTGGTGCAGCGGGTCGCCGACTCCTACGCGCACTACGACTATCATCTGGTCTACCATGCCATCAACAACTACTGCTCGGTCGATCTGTCGGCCATTTACCTCGACATTCTGAAGGACCGCCTCTACACCAGCGGCAAGAAGTCGGTCGAACGGCGCAGCGCCCAGACGGTGCTGTACGCCGTAGCTGACGCCCTGGTCCGCATGCTCGCCCCCATTCTCAGCTTCACGGCCGAGGAGGCGTTTGGTTACCTGCCCAAGGCTGCCGATGCGCCGGTCACTTCGCAACTGCTGAGCATGCCCAAGGCTGATCGGGCGTTCATCGACGAAAAGCTCGGCGAGCAGTGGGCGAAGCTCCTGGAAGTCCGGTCTGCGGTGCAGGCCGTGCTGGAGAAGGCACGCGCTGACAAGCACATCGGCTCCAGCCAGGAGGCGGCGGTTCACCTGTACGTGACCGGCGGGCCGGAAGGCGGGCTCGCTGAGCTGCTGCAGAGCCACGCTTCCGATTTGCCCGGCATCTTCATCGTCAGCGACGTCCGCCTGTTCGCCGGCGGTCAGGCGGCGCCCAGCGGCACGTACTACGGCCAGGGGCCGGATGACCTGTCCGTGGAGGTGGTCCGGGCGACGGGCGAGAAGTGCGAGCGGTGCTGGAACTACCGGGAACTGGGCAAGATTGAGGCCCATCCGACGCTTTGCGAAAGGTGCGCCGGCGTGGTGCTGAGTGCGAACGTGGAATAAGCTGCCGAAAAGACCGCCCTGCCATGTGGCACGGCGGTCTTTTTTTTGCGTAGAAACGGTTCACGGCCGTAGAACTTGATTCCCATGACAAGGGTCTCCCCCAGGATTGTCGAAATAACCGAAGGGTTGATGATTTTCGGAGGTTGATCGTATGACAGATGCGCTGGTTCGCGCGGTGGGCGTGGACCGTACATACGGAAGCGGCCCCACGGCCGTCCGGGCGCTGGTGGGCGTCAGCCTCGGCATCGGGCGGGGGCGGCTCACCGCCCTGAAAGGGCGGTCGGGGAGTGGCAAGACCACGCTGCTCAATATTCTGGGCGGTCTGGACCGGCCCACGGCCGGGCAGGTCTTTCTGGCGGAGACGGAGATCACCCGGCTGCCCGAGGCCGATTTGACCCGCCTGCGCCTGCGCCGCATCGGCTACGTCTTCCAGTCGTTCGGGCTGATGCCGCTGCTGAGCGCCCGCGAGAACGTGGAACTGCCCCTGCGCATGGCGGGGGTGCCGTTCAAGGAGCGGCGGGAGCGGGCTGAGCGCTGGCTGGAGTATGTGGGTCTGAAGGAACGGATGAAACACCGGCCCTACGAGCTCTCCGGCGGCGAGCAGCAGCGGACCGCCCTTGCGCGGGCGTTGGCGATGCAGCCACAGCTCATTTTGGCCGACGAGCCGACCGGCGAGCTCGATACCCGCACGGCGGCGCAGATGCTCGAACTGCTCCGGCGCGCAACCCGCGAGACGGGTGTGGCAATCTGCCTGACGACCCACGACCCGGCGATTATGGAGATGGCTGACGTCGTTCACGGATTGGTGGACGGACGGCTTGTACAGGAGGCTTAACCACTCATGCAGTTCACCAAAGCGATGATGGCTGCCGTGTTGCTGGCTATGCTGCCCCTCGCTGCCGGCTGCGGCCTATTGGCCAAGGAAGAAGAGGAGCCGGCGCCCAAGCTCGCGGCGCCGGTCAAGTCCGAGAAGCAGACGTATACGGTGCGGCGCGGCACAATTGAAGACAAGGTCACCCTGCGGGCGAGCTGGGCGCCCGTTGCCAACCAGGACCTCTTCTTCAAGAACGGCGGCCGGGTAAAAGCGGTGTACGTCACCGCCGGCGCAAGGGTCGAGGCCGGTCAGGTGCTCGCAGAGCTGTTTGCCGACGACGCCGAGTACCAGCTTGCCCAGGCCCAGCTGCGGCTGGAGCGGGTCAAGCTCAGCGTTGCGGACGAACAGTACAAGCTCCAGTTCGATGGAACCCCGGCTGCGGAAAGTGAACTGAAGCGGCTGGAGATCGATCTGAAGTCCGCACAGTTGGAAGTGGACCGCTACGAGCGGGTTCTCAGCGAGACCCGTCTGGTGGCGCCCTTTACCGGGCTGCTGACCAGCGTCAATCTCCGGGTGGGCGACAACCTGGCTGCGTACACCGTCGTCATGCGCATCGAGGATCCCGCTGACCTGATTATTGAAGCGTCGGTCACCGACGGCGAACTGATGCGGCTGGCCGCCGGGCAGCGAGTGCGCCTCGAATTTGATGAAGTGACGGACGTGACCGGCGGGACCGTCGTGCAGATGCCAGACCCCCTGGTGAATGCCCAGACGCCCGGGGCTGTTACCAAGAAGATCCGGATTGAGCCCGACGGGCACAGCCGGATGGCGAAAATGGGCATGTCGGGCAAAGTCCATGTGATCCTGCAGGAGAAGAAAGACGTGCTCCTGCTCGATACGGCCGCGATCCGCCGCTTTTCCAACCGGACGTATGTGCTCATGCAGGAGCCGCGCCGGGAGATCGATGTGACTGTGGGCATCGAAGGCGAGAACATTACCGAGATCGTCAAGCCGCTCAAGGAAGGCGATGTGGTCATAGGGAGGTAGGCAGCCGTGAAGCGAGTGCGCACCTCCCTGGCGTGGCTAGCGGCGACCCTCCGCATTGCCGCACGCCGTCTGGCGACCAACCGGCGGCTGGCAGCGGGGCTGCTGCTCGGCTTTACGGTGGCCGTGGCGGCGGCATGCAGCGTGCCGGCCTTCGCCGCCGGCGCCCTGCAGCGCGTGCTCCAGTTGGAACTGGCGGGCATCGCCGATTCGCGGATGCCCGCGGCCGTGCACCTGGCACATTTTGAAACGGAGAAGCATCCCACTACGCCCGCCCAATATGCGGCCGCCGATGCGATTGCCACGCAGGAGGGCCCCGGGCTCATCGGGCTGCCCATCGTTCCGTTCGTCCGCTACGGCGCGCTGGACTTGACGCGCGCCCGCCCGTTTGACCCGGCGGTGATGGACGACCATATTGATCGGTGGATGGCGCTGGCTTTCCTGTCCGACCTGCAGCAGCATATCGCGATCATCGATGGGCGATGGCCCGCCGAAGGCGTCGGTCCGGGCGGGTACGAAGTGCTTGTGGAAGAGGCTGCGCTCGATGAGCAGGAGATCACCGTTGGTGCGGTCATGCTCGTCCCGGTCAACCGCAGCGAGGACTCGCCGACCGTGAAGGTGACGGTCGTCGGCGCGTTCCGCCGGATCGATCCCACTGACCTGTACTGGTTCATGGGCGGAGCCTTTGACAAGCAGTTGTTCGTCCCGGAGCAGACGTTCCGGAAATCGGTACTGGCCGAGCCGCAGGCGGTCGCCGGCCAGTACTCCTGGTACTATGGCATCCGGCGGGAAGACGTCAAGATGACCGATGTCTACCGGCTCCTGTCCGACCAGTACGAACTGGAGGCACGAGTCGCACGGGTGCTGCCGAACACCGAGTATCTCGAGGGTCCGTTCGATCTGCTCCAGCGTTTTCTGTTCAAGGCCCGAGAACTGCAGCTGATGCTTCTGCTGCTGGCCGTGCCGCCGCTGGTAGTCGTAGCGTACTTCCTCATGGTCACATCGGGCCTGATGGTCGACGGGCAGCGCCAGGAGATCTCCGTGCTGCGCAGCCGGGGCGCCAGCCTCTGGCAGGTGGTCGGCGTTTACCTGCTTGAAGGCGCACTGTTGGGCGGTCTCGCCCTGACGGGGGGATACCCGCTGGGGATTCTCCTGGCCCGGGCGATGGGCGCCAGCTCCGGCTTCCTGCAGTTCGTGGACCGTCAGCAGCCGGAGCTTCTGCTCTCGCCGGACTTTTGGCTATACGGGCTGGCGGCGGCAGCTCTGGCCATATTGGCCTATGTCGCACCGGTGGCCCCCGCCGCCCGGCTGTCGATCATCTCCTATAAGTCGGAGAGCGCCCGTAAGCTGCAGCGCCCCTTCTGGGCGCGGTGGGGGCTGGATATCCTCAGCGTTGCCCTGGCCGCGTATGCTTACTATACCCTGCAACAAAAGCACGCCGCAGCCGTTGCCGCCATGGCCAAGGTGGCGGCAGGTCCGGTCTCGGCCCGCGCCGAGATGGTGCTGATGCAGCCCCTGGATATTTTGGCGCCCGCCCTGTTCGTGGCCGGCATCGGGCTGGTGCTGCTCCGGGCGGTGCCCCTGGCCGCCCTGGTGGTGGCAAAACTGGCGGAGCGGCGGGCTGGGGCGCCCCTCTACCTGACGCTGACCCAATTGAGCCGCGCCGCCTCCAGTTACACCCCGGTCGTGCTGCTGCTCACCCTGACCGTCGGCATGGGCCTGTACAGTGCGGCAGCCGCCCGGACATTGGAACGCAATACGGCAGACCGGGTCCGCTACGCCGGCGGCGCCGATCTGGTGCTGGAAGAAGTCTGGGAGTATCTGCAGGATTCCCCTGACGGACCGGTTAAGGATGTGCTGGTCCCGCCCTGGAACGTCCACTACAGCCTGCCCGGCGTGGAGCATCCGGCCCGGGTCCGGCGGGAGCCCGTGGTCGCACTGGTCAGCGGGCGGCAGCAGGGGCGGGGACGGCTGGTCTCGATCGATCCCGACGATTTCGGCAGGGTGGCCTGGTTCCGCTCCGACCTGGCACCGGCTCACTTTTATGAGTACCTCAACCTGCTGTCGCAGGACGAGGAGGGTGTGCTGGTTACGCCGGCCTTCCTGCAAAAGCACAAGCTGCAGCCGGGCGACCGGATCAGCCTGATGTCCGAGACGAACCAGGAGGTCTCCCTGGTGATCTACGGCGCCATCGGGTACTGGCCAAGTCTTTACGCCCAGGAAGGCGACTTCTTCATCGCCAACCTCGATTACATTGAGCGGAGCCTGGGGCTGCAGCCGTATGTCGTCTGGATGAAGCTGAAGGAGAACGCCAAGGTCCAGCCGATCATCGATGCGCTGGCCGACCAGTCGATTCTGACGCTGCAGGCGGTCGATCAGCGCAAGGCACTGGTCAATGCCAGGCGGGACCCGCAGCTAAACGGTCTGCTTGGCGGATTGACTTCCGGTTTTCTCCTCTCGGCCGTCATCACCATGCTGGGCTTCTGGCTTTACGCTGCCCTGAGCGTCCGGGGCCGGGTGCTCCAGTTCGGCGTGCTGCGGGCCATGGGCCTTTCGGTCCGGCAGTTGCTGAGCGCCGTGGCGCTCGAGCAGATCCTCTCGGTTGGCCTCGGCGTGGCACTGGGGACGGGCCTCGGACTGGTGGCAGCCGACCTGTTTGTGCCGTTCCTGCAGCAGGGGCTTGATCCCGCCTCGCAGACGCCGCCGTTTGTGATCGTGGCTGATCCTTCCGACCGCATTCGCCTGTATGTGGTGCTCCTCTTCATGCTGGTTGCGGGACTGACCGGTCTGCTGGCCGTGCTGAGCCGGATGCGGGTACACGAGGCGATCAAGCTCGGCGAAGATCAGTAGGAGGGGGCAGGCATGTCGTTCATTCGTTGCGAGGGCCTGGTGAAGATCTACAAGATTGCCGACCTCGAAGTCTTCGCCCTGCAGGGGTTGGACCTGACGGTGCAGGCCGGCGAGATGATGGCGATCATCGGCAACTCCGGTTCGGGCAAGTCGACGCTGCTCAACATTCTCGGCGCCCTGGACCAACCGTCCGCCGGGCGGTGCTTCGTGGCCGAGTTCGACCTGCTGCGCCTGACGGCGGCCCAGCGGGTCAAGTACCAGCGTGAGGCCGTTGGCTTCGTGTGGCAGAACAACGCCAGAAACCTGATTCCGTATCTGACGGCGATGGAGAACGTCATGCTGCCCATGCAGCTGGCGGGCAAAGCCGGGCCCGCCGTCCTGGAGCGGGCGCGTGAACTGCTCGAGGCCGTAGGCCTTGCGGGCAGGTCCCATCACCGGCTGCTGATGCTGTCGGGCGGCGAGCAGCAGCGGGTGGCCATTGCCCTGGCCCTGGCCAACCAGCCCCAGTTGCTGCTGGCCGACGAGCCGACGGGCAACGTGGATACCGCTACGGCCGCCCGCATTCTGGAGATCTTTCGGGATGTGAACCGGCGGTGGGGCACTACGGTGGTCATTGTCACGCACGACCGGGCGTTGGCCAGGGCCGTTGACCGGTACGTCCTCATTCGGGACGGGAAAGTGGCGCAGGAAGCGGTGCGGCGGGGGCCCGACCCTGACCGGGCGTCTGCCGAAGAGACCCATGATGAGTTGGTGGTGCTGGACAGCGCCGGCCGCCTGCAGATTCCGCAGGAACTGCGCCAGCAGGTGGGGCTGGGAGACCGGGCCCGAGTGGAAGTGGACGGGGACCGCATTGTCGTTCGGAAACCGTAACGGGGGTGAAGGGACTGGACGCAGGGCGAGTGCGTGAAGTGGCGGCCGTCTTTCTGAAACTGGGCATGACGGCGTTCGGCGGGCCGGCGGCGGCCATTGGGCTGATGCAGGATGAGGTGGTGGAGCGGCGTCAGTGGGTGGACCGGCAGCGGTTCCTGGACCTGCTCGGCGCCACCAACCTGATTCCCGGCCCCAACTCGACGGAGCTCGCCATCCACCTTGGGTACGTGCGGGCCGGATGGCCCGGCCTGATCGTCGGCGGCGTGGGCTTCATCCTCCCTGCGATGCTGATGGTCATGGCACTTGCCTGGGTTTACGTCCGGTTCGGCACCCTGCCCCAGGCGGAATGGCTGCTGTACGGAGTCAAGCCCGTCATTTTGGCTATTGTCGCCCACGCACTGTGGCAGCTTGTCCGGACGGCCCTGAAAGACTGGGTCACCGGGGTGGCCGGCGCAGCCGTCCTGGTGGGCGCCCTACTGGGACTGGGCGAGGTGCCCCTGCTCTTCGGCATCGCCCTGACGGTCATGGTGGTGAAGAACCGATCGGCTCTGTATGGGGCGGCGCCGGTCTGGCTGCTCGGGTTTGAGGCGGCACCGGCCGTCGCCGCGGCAGTGGGCGGCGGGCCGACGCTGGGCGCCCTGGGACTCTTCTTTCTCAAAGTCGGATCGGTGCTGTACGGCAGCGGATACGTGCTGCTGGCTTTCCTACAGGGCGACCTGGTGGAGCGCTGGGGCTGGCTGACCTCCCGGCAGTTGCTGGACGCCGTGGCCGTGGGGCAGTTCACGCCGGGACCACTGTTCACCACCGCTACCTTTGTGGGGTATCTGGTCGCGGGGTGGGCTGGCGCCGTGGTGGCCACCGTTGCCATTTTCCTGCCGGGCTTCTTCTTCGTGGCGGTGTCGGGTCCGCTGCTGCCCAGGCTGCGTCAGTCGCCGTGGATGGCCGGCTTCCTGGACGGGGCCAACGCCGCATCGCTCGGACTGATGGCGGCTGTCACACTGGCGCTGGGGCGGGCATCAATGGCCGACTGGCGTGCCGTGCTGCTCGGTTTGGCTGCCATGGGCGTGCTGCTACGGTTCAGGAAGCTCAATTCCGCCTGGCTTGTGCTGGCTGGCGCCGTGCTGGGCTGGTTGATCAAAGGGATGTAGAGCCGTGGAGCCCACCCCCTTGCGGGGTGGGTTTTTCGCGCGTTTGCGCCTGCAGGAGAAACCCATCGCTGCCGCAGACGGGCAGGACAATCTTGTGATACCTTGGAAATTGTTGGGATCGCTGCGGTTTTCCAATACATACAGAAAGGATGATTGAAGATGAAGCACAGGCCCTATCGCACCGCTGTTGCAGCTTTCATGACGTTATTGATGAGCTTGGCAGTGCCCGGGCTCGCCGTTGGCGCGGGAGGGGTCACCATCAGTCCTGAGATCAACAACTTTACGCTCGAAGAGGGTCAGACCTGGGATGAAACGATTACCGTCACGGTGCCCGCCGGAACCGGGGTCACCAAAGCCGACGTCTATCTGCTTGCAGATACGACCGGGAGTATGGGCGGGCCGATTGCTTCGGTCAAGACCGGTGCATCGAGCATTGTCAATGGCCTCATCGCGGCACTGCCCGGCGTTGACCTCGCCTTCGGGGCCGGCGATTACAAGGACTTCCCGTGGGACGCATATGCCTTTCACCATGCGCAGAGCGTGACCACGAATACCATGGATGTGCAGACTGCCATTTCGGGCTGGTCCGCCGGCGGCGGCGCCGACGGGCCTGAAGGTCAGCTCTACGCCTATGACCGGATCGCTGACGATGCGGCCCCGCTCGGCGGGACGATTGGCTGGCGGTCCGGCGCCAAGAAAATCCTCGTGGTCTTCGGCGATGCGCCGGGACATGACGCCGTCTGCCAGACCATCTCAGGACTCCCCTATGACATCACTGAGGCCTCCGTAACGGCGAAACTGGCGGGTGCCGGCGTCACGTTTATCGGCATCAGTACGATGACCGGCTACCCTGCCGGCATGGATGACAACCCGACGCTGGGCGCCGGCGACTATAACGCCGCCTGCGGCGCCCCGGGCGGCACAGCGGGCCAGGCCACCCGCATTGCTGCAGCCACCGGCGGCAGCCACGTCACCGGCGTCAACAGCGCCGACATCGTCGACTTGATCAAGGACCTGGTGACCAACGCCGTCACCACCATCAACAGCCTGAGCCTCGTGCCGACAGGCGCTACCGCTCAGTTTGTCAGCTCGATCACCCCGGCCACCTATGGGCCGCTTGCATCGAACGTGGAGCACGTGCTTGAGTTCCATGTCAGCTGGCTGGGGACGGTACGCTGTGCCGATGCGGAGCAGGTGTTCACCGGCACGCTCGATGTGCTAGCTGATGGCTCGGTCGCCGCCCAGAAGCAGGTGACCATCACCGTGCCCAAGTGCCCGCCGGTGCCCGTCCGCGATGGCCGCATGACCGGCGGCGGCAGCGTCTTCACGGCGGGGGGCGAGCGGGTGACCCACGGGTTCACGCTGTACTGCGATGCGACTGAAGGGCCCAATCGACTCGAAGTCAACTGGGGTCGGAACCGCTTCCACTTGGAGAGCCTCACCTCGGCCCTCTGCTACGATGATGAGAACCTGGCACCGGCGCCGCCGAATGCACCCTTCGATACCTACGTGGGCACCGGGTCCGGCCGGCTCAATAACCAGGTGGGCGCCACGGCAACCTGGACGTTCACGGATGCGGGCGAGCCCGGCAGCGCCGACATGGCGACCATTGAGATCAAAGATGGGGCCAACAACGTGGTCTTGAGCGTTTCCGGACTGCTCGACCGGGGTAACCATCAGGCGCATCGGAACTGAGCAACGGACAGCAGGAAACCGCACGGACCCGGTACGGGCCGTGCGGTTTCCTTTGATTGGGCGAAAGGAGACTTTCGTGAAAGCAAAGAACAATGAAACGGCGAAACTTATTGAATGCTAGAGGAGGCACCACACTTGCCGAACGATTGCCCTTTCTGCGTCCGCGACCCGGAGTATGTCGGCCGTGTCGGCCTTGAAAACGAGTACTGTCTCTTCCTGGAAGGTGTGGAACCTGTGCTCCAGGGATCGGGCATCATTGTGCCAAAGGCGCACCGCCCCACGGTCTTCGATCTGACCGACGCAGAGTGGTGGGCGGTTCGGGATCTCCTGCTGAAGGCCCGCGAGAAGATGGTGCGGGAGCTGGCGCCAGACGGCTTCAATGTAGGCTGGAACTGCGGCGAGGCGGGCGGGCAGTCGATCCACCATGCCCATCTTCACGTCATTCCCCGCTTTGCCGATGAACCCTTTGCCGGCAAGGGAATCAGGCACTTGCTCAAGAGTGAGGCAAATCTGCGGCCCTCGCTGCGGGGCTAGTTGTTTTCCATTACCCTACTCGGCGGTTTCCTCAGTTGCGGGAGCGCTCTCCTTCGCAGCTTTCTTCGCAGCGATGGTTTGGCGACGCTTTGCGTTGCGCCTGGCTTTCTCTTCTTCGCTCAATCGTGAGACCGCTTCTTTGGAGAAGTCGGTCAGATCGATATATACGCCCCAGCCCTTCACATTCCCGATGGTGACTTCGCCGGGGGTCGGCTTGACGTCATAGTACTCACGAATGCCCTTGGGAACGAGCCGGTCCAGTTTGGAGAACAGTGGATACAAGTTGATGGAGGCGCCGCTCTTCCGGTATTTGATCTCCGTGGCGCCCGGGGTATTGGGCTTGACCGGCACGATGTACATGTAGGTATTGGATTGGTCTGTGCCGACCATGCCCTCGCTGGGCCTCGGGGTGCCGAGGTTATTGTCGGTGGCAGCGGCGGCAATCATGCCGGCGGCAAGAGTGCTCAGAAGGGCGCTGGCAGCCGTTATCACCAACATGGTCGGATCATTCATGGAGCGGGTCTTGGCGAGGGCTTCGGCAGTGTTTGCCGGAATTGCGATCAGCGGAACCGGGCTGGGCTTTGTGTTCAGGACGTTCTGGGCCTGTTCCGGTTCGTTCTTGGACATCAGCATTTCCCTCCGGAGAGAATTCGCCTGCGGGGCGTACAACAATCATTGGATGGACACAGTGTGTATTCCTGCAACGTGAAAAATTAATTGATCACGGTTCACTGGCGTTGCTATCGTTGGGTTCATCCGATAGACCCTACGGAACCTGATCGGAACGTCCCGCATGACAGCGTCAAGCCTGATCGATTCCACCTGCATGACAGTGTTGCACCTGACCGATACCACCTGCATGACGGCGTTGAACCTGATCGATACCACCTGCATGACAGTGTTGAACCTGATCGATACCACCTGCATGACAGTGTTGAACCTGATCGATACCACCTGCATGACAGTGTTGCACCTGACCGATACCACCTGCATGACGGCGTTGAACCCGATCGATTACCCCTGCATGACAATGCAAACGGCGCCCTGCCTTTCAAAGGCAGGGCGCCTGTGTGGATTGCGGCTAATGGCTCTTCTCGTAGGGGATGCCGCCGGCGGCTGGCGGTGTCGAGCGTCCGACGACGCCGGCCAGCGCCAGCATCGTCACCACGTAGGGTGCCATGACCATAAACTCATACGGTACGGGAATGCCACGAATCTGCAGCAGGGTGCCCAGGCCCTCGGCCGCCCCGAACAGCAGGCAGGCCCAGATGGCCCCGATGGGGTTCCACTTGCCGAAAATCATGGCCGCCAGTCCGATGAAGCCGCGACCGCCCGTCATGCCGGAGTTGAACCCTGAGACGAGGCCGATGGAGAGGCTTGCGCCACCCAGCCCTGCCATCAGGCCGGAGAGCAGAACGCCCCAGTACCGCATTTTGTAGACACTGACACCGACCGTGTCGGCCGCCTTTGGATGTTCGCCCACCGCCCGGAGCCGCAGGCCCCATGGTGTGCGATACAGCACAAACCAGGATATGATCGCCAGGCCGAAGGCAACGTAGACAAAGAAGCTCAGTTGGAACCACTCGGGTCCGACGCTGGGAACGGTCTTGACCCGGGGAGATTGACCGCCCCAGACCCTTACCATGAAGAACTCAGTGAAGCCAGCGGCCAGCAGGTTGATGGCGGTGCCGCTAATCACCTGGTTGGCCTGGAAGTGGACAGAGGCCACGGCATGGATGGCGGCGATAAGGATACCGGCGACGACGGCCATCAGCACGCCCATCAGGGCTGAACCGGTGGCATATGAACCGTACACCGCGAACCACGCGCCGATCATCATGATGCCTTCCAGAGCGATGTTGAAGACGCCACTGCGTTCGGAAAAGGTGCCGCCCAGTGCTGCAAGCAGAAGCGGAGTGGCGGAGCGCAGCGTTGAGGTGATCAGGTTGAGAAGCAGGCCAATCATGCCGACTTCACCTCCCGCTTCACCCGGCGGTTCTGCAGGAGCCGCCAGAGCCCGTCAACCGCCACAAAAAAGATGACAACGGCCTGCACAATCCAAATGACCGTTTTCGGGACCGAGGCCCCGGCCTGCATGCCTTGTCCGCCGCGGTCCAGGGCGCCGAACAGGAAAGCTGCCAGCACCACCCCCAGAGGGTGGTTCCGCCCTACCAGTGCCACGGCGATGCCGTCGAAGCCAAAGCCGGCGAAACTCAGTGGTTCATAGAACTTCCGGGCAATGCCCAAGACCTGAATGGCCCCGGCCAACCCCATAAGGATGCCCGAGAGCAGCATGGACAGCACGATGTTCCGCTTGACGCTGATGCCCCCGTACTCCGCTGCGCCCGGTGCAAACCCGACTGCGCGGATCTCATACCCTGCCGCTGTCTTCCACAGGAAGATCCAGACGACCAGCGCCGCAGCGAGCGCCAGGAAGATACCCACGTGCAGGCGTGATCCTTTGATCAGGCCCTGTGCCAGTTCGGCAGTTGCCTGAATACGGGGCGTTCCCGCGCCACCCGATGGGTCGCGCATCTGGCTCATCAGCAGCCAGTGGGTGAAATACAGCGCAATGTAGTTCATCATAATCGAGTTAATCACTTCATGGACGCCCCGGTATGCCTTCAGCAGCCCCGGGATTGCAGCGTAGAGGCCGGCTGCCAGCATGCCAACCAAAATGGCGAACACCGGGTGGATAAAACCGGCAAGCGCGGGGGGAAGCCAGGCGGGCATGGTGAAGAAGAACCCGGCCCAGGCTGCGGCGAGCTGCCCAATCAGGTACTGCCCTTCGCCGCCGATATTAAATAAGCCGCAGCGGAAGGCAAGGGCCACGGCCAATCCGGTGATCAGCATGGGGATGGTGGAGACCAGCGTTTCCCCAAACTTGGACAGATCGCCCCAGACGTAGAGGTTGAAGAAGCGGTAGGCAACCAGAGGGTTCTTCCCCGCGGCGACAATGAAGATGGTTCCGACCAGAAGGCCCGCGACGATGGCCAGCACGGGGACCGTTATTTCGCGAACGAGGCCGCTCAGCCGCTTATCCATGCTGCCCACCTCCCGCCATCAAGAGGCCGATTCCTTCTTCTGTTGCTTCATCGTGGGGCATTTCAGCGACAACCTGGCCTTTGTACATGACCAGAATCCTGTCGGCCAGCGACATGATCTCGTCCAGTTCGAGCGAGACAAGCAGGACAGCCTTGCCGGAGTCGCGTTCCGCCACGAGCCGCTTATGGATGAACTCAATGGCGCCGACGTCAAGGCCGCGGGTCGGCTGCACCGCGATCGAGAGATCAGGTTGCCGCGTCATCTCCCGGCCGACGATCACTTTTTGCTGGTTGCCGCCCGAAAGGCTCCGCGCCATATACTCCGGCTCCGGCGGCCGAACGTCGAAAGCAGCGATCACCTTGGTGGCCAGATCGGTCATCAGCTTGTAGTTGAGCATCCCCCAGGTGCGGTATTTGCGCTGCGATCCCAGCACCATGTTCTCTGCCACGGTGAAGTCCAGGACGAGCCCGCGCCGCTGCCGGTCTTCGGGAATGTGGCCGACGCCTGCTTCCCGGATTTGGCCGGGGTCAAAATGGGTGATCTCCTGGCCGTTCAGCAGCACTTTGCCGCCCGCCGCCTTGCGCAGACCAGTGATCGCTTCGATCAACTCCGTCTGGCCGTTGCCGTCGACGCCGGCGATGCCGACAATTTCACCGGCGCGCACTTGGAGGCTCACATCTCGAACGGCCGGGAAGCCCGTCGCGTTCTTGGCCGTGAGCCCTTGCACCTGCAGAACCGTCTTGGTGGGCTTAGCGGGAGCCTTGTCGACCCGGAGGACGACCTCGCGCCCGACCATCAGGGCAGCCAGTTCGGCCTCTGACTTGCCGTGCGCGTCCACGGTCGCGATCTTCTTGCCGCGGCGGATAACGGTGACCCGATCGGCAAACTGCCGGATCTCTTTGAGCTTGTGGGTGATGATGATGATCGTCCGGCCCTGGGCCACCAGGTTTCTCATGATCTGGCCCAATTCCTGAATCTCCTGCGGCGTAAGAACGGCCGTGGGTTCGTCCAGGATCAGCAATTCTGCGCCCCGGTAGAGCGCCTTGAGAATCTCGACTCGCTGCTGCTGGCCGACGGTAATGTTCTCGATTTTGGCATGGGGATCCACGTGCAGACCATATCGGGTTGAGATGGCCTCCACGTCGGCAATCGCTTTTTGCATGTCCAGGGTGCCCCCGCGGCGGGGTTCACGGCCAAGGACGATATTCTCAGCCACCGTAAAGACGGGAATCAGCATGAAGTGCTGGTGCACCATGCCGATGCCCAGGGCAATGGCGTGGCCGGGATCCCTGATGTCCACCTTCTTGCCCTTCCACTCGATCGTTCCCTCGTCAGGGGTGTAAAGGCCGTACAGGATGTTCATCAGCGTTGACTTGCCGGCACCGTTTTCGCCCAGCAGGCCGTGGATCTCGCCCTGCCGGACATCCAGGTCGATTTGGTCGTTGGCGACCAGAGAACCGAACCTCTTGGTGATTCCGGTGAGTTTTAACATGTCATGAACGAAGGGCGGGAACGAATGTCCCGCCCTTCATCCCCCTTTCATCGGGCTTAAGCGCTATGGGGGCTAGATCTTGGGCACTTCCCAGGTCTTCAGCTTGTCCATGTTCTCCGGGACGACCACCTTGCCGGACTTGATGGCCTCGGCCCACTTGTCGACGAGTTCCTTGGTGCCGGCGGGCATCTTATTCCAGAGGGTGCTGGGAGCGTAGCCGACGCCGTTCTCCTTGAGGCCCAGGACGATGACCTTGCCGCCGGGGTAGTTGCCTTCCTTGGTAGCCTTGGAGACGTCGAAGACGCCTACATCGACCCGCTTCATCATCGAAGAGATGACCCATTCGGGAGCCAGCTTATTCTGGTCCTTGTCGACGCCGATGGCGAACTTCTTCTCAGCAGCGGCCGCCTCAATGACGCCATTGCCGGTGGCGCCGGCAGCATGGAAGACCACGTCGACGCCGTCCTTGAGCATGGCCAGGGCGGCATCCTTGCCCTTGGTGGGCTCAGTGAAGGTGCCGGTGTAGACCCGCTTGACTTCGATCGTGGGGTCGACGGCCTTCACGCCAGCCTGGAAGCCGGCGTCAAAGTGCCAGATTACGTCGAAGTCCATGCCGCCGACGAAGCCGACCTTCTTGGTCTTCGTGGTCTTGGCGGCGATGATGCCCATCAGGAAGGAGCCTTCCTGCTCCTTGAAGGTGACCGATGCCACGTTCGGAGAGGCGACAACAGCATCGATAATCGCAAATTTCTGGTTGGGGTTCTCCTTGGCCACTTTGGTGATGGCGTCCTGCATCAGGAAGCCGATACCCCAGATCAGGTCATACTTGAGATCCATCAGGCTCTTGAAGTTGGGCTCATAGTCTTCCATGCGCTTGGATTCAATGGCCTGAATCTCGGCCTTCAGATCCGCCTTGGCCTTCTTGAGGCCTTCATTGGCTGCGGCGTTGAAGGATTCGTCGTTGAGGCCACCGAGGTCGGTAGCCATGCCGACCTTGAACGCGGGCTGGGCCGGTGCGGCAGGAGCGGGCTCGGTTTTCGCAGGAGCGGGGGCGGGGGCGGGCTCTTCTTTCTTGGCGCCGCCGCAGCCGGCTAGCACGATGCTGAGAGCCAGTGCCGCTACGGTCGCTTTCGCAAACCACTTGCGCGACATATGGGAAAGCACCTCCTGAAATGGTGGCGGGAAACACAGAAAATAATACCACGTAATAGCCGAAATTACTATCGACCAAAAGGTTCTGGTACTAACTATGGGGTGCGTCGCGTAGATCGATCATTCGGAAGGATAACGGCTGACCCGGTTCGTAAACCTATAGAGGTCGATAAACCAGGGCGCAAAGGAGTACATGGCGATGCAAGCGGAATGGATTCTTATGGGTGGACCGGTCCTGTCAGGCCATACGGGCTGGCGGTCAGTCGAGGCGGTCGCCGTTGCCGGCGGCAAGGTAATCGCCTTTGGGACCAGGGGGGATGTTATGGCTGCCTGCGGCCCTGGCACGCAGGTAATCGATCTGCATGGCCGGGCCGTGATACCCGGCTTGATTGATGCGCATCTACATATTCTCGGCTACGCCATGACCCTGGACACGCTGGCCGTGGCGGGTCTGCCGAGCCTGGAAGCGGTGCGCAAGGCAGTCGCTGACCAGGTCGTCTGCAAGGCGGAAGGCGAGTGGATCGTCGGGCGCGGCTGGGACCAGGACCGGTGGCTGGAGAGACGGGAGCCGAACCGCCACGACCTGGACAGAGTCGCTCCCGGCAACCCCGTCTACCTGCAGCGAAACTGCAACCACCTTGCGGTGGTCAATACGGCCGCCCTGCGCCTGGCCGGAATTACCCGCGAGACGCCTGACCCCCCGGGGGGCCAGATCGACCGCGATCCTGAAACCGGCGAGCCGACGGGTATGCTGCGGGAGAACGCCCAGGCCCTGATCCAGCGCATCGTGCCGGAGATGGGGCATGAACGGCGCCGCACCCTGCTGCGCCTTGCGATGCGCGAGGCGCTGAGCTACGGCATTACGGGCGTCCATACCGACGATGTGGACCGCGCCGCGGGCGGCTTTGAGCAGGCGGATGATCTGTTCCGGTCCGCCATTGCCGATGCACCCATCCGGGTGACCCAGATGATTCCCGGGGACTGGGCCGGGGCAGCGGCAGAACGGGGCATTGTCACCGGCGCCGGGGACGAGTGGTACCGCTATGGTCAGGTCAAGATGTTCGCCGACGGCTCGCTGGGCGGGCGGACGGCTGCCCTCCTGGAGCCGTACAGCGACGATCCTTCCACCCGGGGCATCTACATACATGGCCGGGAGGCCTTTATCGAGTCCGTTTCGCGGATCCATGCCCTGGGTGATCAGGTGGGGTGCCATTGCATCGGCGACGGGGCGGCGACCTTGTTTGTCGATGCCGTGGAGGAGGCGCAGCGGCGGGCGCCCCGACCTGACGCCCGCCACCGGATGATCCACGCACAGATTCTGAACCGGGATCTCATGCACCGGATGAGGCAAGCAGGTATCGTGGCTGATATTCAGCCTGTCTTTATGAAGAGCGACGGCTACTGGTTCGCCGAGCGGGTTGGGGTGGAGCGGGCCCGGACCTCGTACGCCTGGAAGAGCCTGTACGACTTGGGCGTCAACCTGTGCGGCGGGTCGGACTGCCCCATCGAGCCGCTGAACATTTGGTACGGCATCCACTGCGCCGTCAACCGGCAGGACCTGAACGGCTATCCGGCGGGGGGGTGGAACCCGGCGGAGCGGCTCTCCGTGGCGGAGGCGCTGCACCTGTATACCACTGGTGCGAGTTATGCCACGTTCCAGGAAGGGGTTAAGGGGACGCTGGCGCCCGGGATGGCGGCGGACCTGGTCGTTCTGGATCGGAATCCCTTTGCCTGTGATCCCGCCGAGCTAAAGGAGATCAAGGTCGACATGACGATGGTCGGCGGCAGGATCACATACCAGATAGCATGACAAGGGCGCCCCCGGGGGGCGCCCTTCCTGGCTGCTTTAGGGCGGCGACGGCGTCGGCAATCCGCTGCTGGATCAGGGCATTTTGTAGGGGTTTCCGTCCAGGGCTGCCAGGCCCCTGAGGGCCTAGAGGCGCCGCCGCCAGGTATCGATCCACAGGTCAATCGGCCGCAGATCCTCTTCTGACAGAGCAAGGCCAACCCGTCCGATCTTTGCCGCGAAATCGTGTCGAAGCACATTGCCGGCCCAGGCATATAAGGGAGCCATGTCAGCAAGGGGGCCGGACTCTGCCGTATACCGCGCAGCCAACCCGAAGCCAGCAGCCGTCGGATGGGGGAGACCAGGACTCGCTGCCACCCACGGTAAACCGGGGCCAACAGCAAGAGCGTCAGGGTGCGTGCTACATCCGCCCGCGGGTCTCCAGCACACGTATTGATCCAGTCGATCACAGCTGTCACATCCAGACCTGCCATGAGAACGTAGACTGCCCGGACATTGCGGCCACGTGCGCAATCCTGGCCTAGATGCGTCTGACCAAGCGCCGCTTCAGGGTCGTATACCCCGCCGATTCGTAGAAGCCCAGTGGACCAGCGGGAAACTCCCAGGTCTCAAGCTCCACTTCGTCTGCCCCCTGCTCCTTCACCCACCGGTGGGCCGCATCCAGCAGAATGGCGCCGAGCCCGTGCCGGCGGCGGCTCCCCGTCACCATCAGGCTCTGGATGAACCCATACCGCCTCTGGACGACAGCCCGGTTGGGCTCCGTCTCCCGCACATACACCTCCGCCATGCCCAGTAGGGTATCAGCTTCCACACAGACGATGAGTGCGGCCATAGGATCGCTCAGGATGCCTCGCAGGCCCTGCAGCGTCTCCTCATCGTACTGAGGCATCAGGCAAAGGTGCGATGGCACACCCTCGGCATGGAAGTTATGAAACTCCAGATACAACTGAGCAAGGGCCTCAATATCCGCCTCAGTGGCACGGCGCAGCTCCATCGTATCCCACCTCGCTGTACGTGAGACGGACAGCGCGTGCCACCGGTTCCATCAAGCCTTCAACGTCTTGGTCAGATACCCCCGCACCAGATCCGGAATCCGCTCCGTAAAGCAGCTGCCGTGTCCCGGGGCGATGAAGCGGATATCCAGATCCAGCAACCGGTCCAGCATGCGGGCAAATGGCTCCGTGCAGGCCATGCCGTTGGCCGCCATCTGGGTCATGGCCCCCAGGTCGGGCAGGGGCGAAAAGTCGGGCGTGTGCCCGCCCCACTGGCTGAAGAAATCGGCGCTGAACAGCGTGCCGGTCTTGCGGTCGAAGGCCACCAGACCGTCCCACAGGTGCATCTCCGAAGGCGCCGCAATCAGTTCCAGGTCCCGGTCGCCCAGGTCGAGGCGGTCGCCATCACGGGCGATCTGCGGCTGCTCGAAGATGTCGAAGCCCATCAGTTGGCCGGCGCCGACCCGCGAGGCGATGACGGAGGGCCGGGCTTCCTGCAGGAGCAGGGAGAGGGCGCCGCACTCATCGGCTTCAAAGTGGGGGACGACCACGTAGGCCAACTCTTCCAGCGGCAGCACCTGCGTCAGTTCTGCGCGCAGACCGGGCCACATCGCCGCATTGCCGGTATGCAGCAACACCGGGCGCTGGGCCATCAGCAGGTAGCTGTTGAACATCAGATCGACCCGGCCCATGTGGGTCCGGAACATGTGCAGGTCAGGAGCGACTTCGTGGTGTGTAAAGGCAAAAGACATGTCTGTAGGCCACCCTCCTTCAGGTAGTCCAATAATTATCCCCCTTGCCCGCGTTTGCAAGCAAGGGGGATCTCCACAATTACATCACCTGAGCGAGCTTGAACCAGTAAGCGTAGAGCGCCCGCATGCCCTTGTCGAAGTTCTCCAGGTTGAAGTGCTCGTTGGGGGCGTGGAAGTTCTCGTCTTCCAGGCCGAAGCCCATCAGTACCGACGGGGCGCCCAGCACTTCGGTGAAGGTGCCCACGACCGGAATGGAGCCGCCGCCCCGGATAAACCGGGCTTCGGCGCCGTAGGCCTCAGCCAGGGCCTCCACGGCCGCCCGGATGGCCGGGTGGTCGATGGGCGTGATGCAGGCCTTGGCCCCGTCGCCCCGAATGACCTCCAGTTTGACTCCCGGCGGGCAGTGCGCTTTCAAATGGGCTTCGATGGCGTTCTGCACCCGCACCGGGTCTTGGTCCGGCACGAGGCGGCAGGTGATTTTCGCGCCGGCCTTGTTGGGGATGACGGTCTTGGTGCCTTCGCCCTGGAAGCCGCCGAAGATGCCGTTGATCTCCAGCGTCGGGCGGGCCCAGAGGCGTTCCAGGGCCGAGTAGCCGGGCTCGCCGGGCAGGGCGTTTACGCCCAGTTCCCGCTGCAGCCGGGCCTCATCAAAGCCGAGAGCGGCGAACGATTTCCGCTCCTCCGCTGAAAGCTCCCGCACGCTGTCGGAAAAGCCTGCCACGGCCACGCCCCCGTCCGCACGGCGCAGGGAGGCCAGCAGCCCGACCAGTGCATGCACCGCGTTGGGCGCCGCCCCGCCGAAGAGGCCGGAGTGCAGGTCGCTCTTGGCGCCCGTCACGTGCACTTCCAGAGCCGCCAGGCCCCGCAAGGCATATGTAAGGGAAGGAACGCCCCGCGCATAGAGGCCCGTGTCGGAGATGACGACCACATCGGCCTTGAGCAGTTCTTTCTCGGTCTGCAGGAAGCGGGCAAGGTTGGCCGAGCCGACTTCTTCCTCGCCTTCGACGAGCAGCTTGACGTTGAAGGGGAGCTTGCCTTCCGCCTTGAGGATCGCCTCGAGCACTTCGACGTGCATAAAGACCTGGCCCTTGTCGTCGCTGGCGCCGCGGGCATAGAGCTTCTCGTCCCGGATGGCAGGCTCAAAGGGCGGCGTCTCCCACAGGTTCACGGGGTCGACGGGCTGGACGTCGTAGTGGCCGTAGATCAGGGCGACGGGCCGGCCGGGATGGTCGATGCGCTCCGCATAGACGGCAGGGTGACCACCGGTCTCCATGACCGCCACCCGGGTCATGCCGATGCGCTTGAGTTCAGCGGCCAGCCAGTCGGCGGCGCGGCGCATGTCCGGCTTGTGCTCGGACAGGGCGCTGATGCTGGGAATCCGCAGCCAATCGATCAACTGGGCCAGGTGGGCTTTCCGGTGCTCTTTGAAGTACAGATCTGCGTTCATACGTTTCATCACGCTCCGTCTTTTAGCGTACCCTTCTGCAGATAGAGAGACAAGGGGGGCAGCCATGGACGACCCCTTCGATACGCTGATTGGCCAGAGCCGGGCCGTTGCCGAACTGCGCAGGCTGGGCCGCCTGGCGTCCCGCTCACGTGCGACGGTGCTGCTGTCGGGCGAGACCGGCACGGGCAAGGAACTGATGGCGAAGGCCATCCACCGGGCCTCCGACCGAGCGGGGCGCCCGTTCGTGGCGATCAACTGCGCAGCGGTGCCGGAAGGGCTGTTGGAAGCGGAGTTCTTCGGCTATGCGGACGGGGCTTTCACCGGCGCCCGGCGGGGCGGCAGGCCGGGCAAGTTCGAACAGGCCGACGGCGGCACGCTCTTTCTCGATGAGGTCGGTGAACTGGCCCCGGCCCTGCAGGCGAAGCTCCTGCGGGTGATTCAGGAGCGCGAAGTGGAGCCGGTGGGCGCAGTCCGGCCCGTCCGTGTGGATGTACGGGTCATCGCCGCATCCAACCGCGACCTGGAGGAGATGGTTGCCCGGAACGAATTCCGGCCAGACCTGTACTACCGCCTGAACGTGCTCGTGCTGCACCTGCCGCCGCTTCGGGAACGGATCGAGGACCTGCCGATGCTGACGGAGCATTTGATCCGCCGGCTTTGCAGCCGGGCGCCCGTGCCCCGGCTGGCGCCCGCCGCCGTCGAGCGGCTGATGGCCTATCACTGGCCGGGCAACGTCCGCGAACTGGAGAACCTTTTGGAGCGGGCGCTGGTGCTGGCGCCCGGTCCGGTGATCGGACCCGAGCACTTCCCGGTCCCCGCCGCCGGGCGCACAACCCCCTGGCAGCAGAAGCGGCAGGAGGCGGAGCGGACCGCCTTGCTAGGCGCCCTGGCGCAGACCGGGGGCAACAAGACGGCCGCCGCCCGGCTGCTGGGGCTCTCGCGCAGCCAGTTCTACGAGAAACTCCAGCGCCTGTCCGGCCAGAACGACGCCCTCCGCCTGAGCTGAAGGCGGAGGGCGTTCCATTACGGCGACCGGTCCGGGCCCCGGTCCCGGGACCGCCGGACCAAGTAGAGCTGCAGGGCATGAGCGGCGCCCATTTCGCTGACGCACCCTTGTGCTTCGTGGCGGTGCCGGTCTCGGTGGCGCATGAGGGAGTAGATGAGGGCGTCCAGGATGACAAAGACGTACCAGGGCGCCGCCAGCCACCAGAGCTTGAGCGCCACCATCTGCCAGGGGCGCGGGATGGCGGTGATGGTGAAAGGCCAGAGGAAGCAGAAGAGCGCCTTGATGGGCTGGCCATTCAGCAGCTGTCCCGACCCCGGAACCACCATGGAAGCGGCCGGCGGCAGAAACCAGATGTGGCTGATGGCCAGTTCGGGGAGAACCCGGTCGCTGAAGCGGCGCCCCCAGCGGCGGTCCAGTTCACCCGCGACGGCCAGCAGGGAGAGGAACCAGAGGGCATACACAAGGTATGTCACGGATTTTCCTCCTCGTAACATGAGCCTACGGGGCCAGGTTCAGGTAGTTGGCGATGAAGTACTGGTCGGGCCAAAAATAACGGTCCAGAAACTCCGGAAAGCGCATGCCAACCCGGACGTACTGGCTCTGCAACTGCCAGTACGCGTCGTGCTGCACCATCCGAACCGGCAGGCCCAGCAGCTTCGCGTCGTAGACCGCCCGCGCCGTCGGCACCCGGTGGATTCCAAACGGCTGGTATTCGCCGTGCAGCCGGGCCTGGTAACCCTCATGGGCCTGGAAGAGGCAACTGTGCCGTCCGGCGATGTAAGCCGTCAGGTTGTCAGGCACCAGGTCATCGCGGATGGGGACGTTGGTCTTTTCCAGTTCCAGTTCCATCAGGCCCAAGCGGGTTCGCCCCTGCACCAGCACGTCGCCCGGTCCGGGCGTCAGCTGCCAGCCTTCCAGGCTGCGCGGCACCGCAATATAACCGAGGTTTCCCTGCAGTTGAAAGACGGTGATGCCAGGGGTCGCCTCTGCCAGGAACCCGATCACGCCTGCCGCCACGACCAGCAGCAGCAGCCGGACCCATCCAGGAGTAGCCACCGTCATCACCTCCTGTCCTTCCAATCCCTATGTTGGACGAAACCAGCTTCACCACCGTTCAGGGCAATCTTCGGATTGCCGGATTTCCAGACGATCTGTCCGGAACACCGGACACCCGTAGGCCCGCGGATGCGGCTGCGGCAGGCGCGACGGGCTGGCACGCCCCTTGCACCCCTTGCGCGTGAGGGGGTGTATGCTCACATGGAGGCTTCGCCACAGAGGCCCTGGCTCACCCGGTATCCGGAAGGGGTCCGCCCGCAGCTTGCCTATCCGTCCCGGCCTCTGCAAAGCCTGCTTGACGATGCTGCCGCCCGCTTTCCCGCCGGTACGGCCACGCAGTTCTACGGGGGCCGGCTGACCTGGGGGGAGGTGCAGCGTGCGGCCAATGCCTTCGCCGCCGCCCTGGCCGCGATGGGCGTGCGCAAGGGCGACCGGGTGGCCATCATGTTGCCCAACGTACCGCAGGGGGTGATTGCGTACTACGGCGCCCTGAAGGCCGGTGCGGTGGTGGTCTTCTGCAATCCGCTGTATGTAGAGCGAGAGTTGGAGCACCAGCTGAAGGACGCCGGTGCCGAGGTGCTGTTGGTCCTCGACCTGCTTTACGAGCGGGTGCGCAACGTGCGGGCGCAGACTGCGCTGCGCAAAGTGATCGTGACCGGCCTGCGGGACTACATGGGCACCGCCCTGCGCCTGCTGGTGCCCCTGGTCAAGCGGGAGCTCGTCGGCAAGCTGCCTCCCGACGGCGACCTGATCAACTTCAAAGATCTCCTCCGGCGCTACGACGGCTGGGCGCCCCCGCATGTGGAGATCGACCCGGAGCGTGATCTGGCCGTTCTGCAGTATACCGGCGGCACGACGGGCCTCTCCAAGGGGGCGATGCTGACCCACCGGAACCTGATGGCGAACGTCACCCAGGTCCGCGAGTGGATGCCCGGCCTGCACGACGGCGCCGAGCGATTTCTGACGGTGATGCCGTTCTTCCACGTCTACGGTCTGACGGTCTGCCTCAACATGGCTACGCTGCTGGGCGCCACACTGATCCTCGTCCCCAAGTTCGATCTGAAGCAGGTCCTGCAGCTGATCGACAAGCAGCAGCCGACCATCTTTCCCGGGGCGCCGCCCATTTACGTGGCCATCAACAACTGCTCGGACGTCGGCCGGTATAACCTGCGGTCGGTCAAGGCGTGCATTTCCGGCGCGGCGCCCTTGCCTGTGGAAGTCCAGGCCACGTTTGAACAGTTGACGGGCGGCAAGCTGGTCGAAGGGTACGGGCTGACGGAAGCCTCGCCGGTGACGCACTGTACGCCCATTTACGGACGGCGGGTGGCCGGTTCCATCGGCCTGCCGCTGTCGGATACGGAGATGAAGATTGTCGACCTCGAGACCGGTGAGCAGGAACTGGCGCCCGGCGAGGTGGGGGAGCTGTGCATCCGTGGCCCGCAGGTGATGGCCGGGTACTGGAACCGGCCCGAGGAGACGGCGAAGGTCCTGCGGGACGGCTGGCTTTATACCGGCGACATCGCCCGGGTGGATAAGGACGGCTACACGTACATCGTCGACCGGGCGAAAGATATGATCATCGCGGGCGGGTTCAACATCTACCCCCGGGAAGTGGAAGAGGTGCTGTACGAGCATCCGGCCATTTTGGAGGCGGCCGTGGCGGGGCTGCCCGATGAGTACCGCGGGCAGACCGTCAAGGCCTACGTGGTGCTCAAGCCGGGCCCGAGCCTGACCGAAGACGAACTGATCGGCTGGTGCCGGGAACGGATGGCGAAGTACAAGGCGCCCACGCTGGTAGAGTTCCGGGAGAGTCTGCCCAAGACGATGATTGGCAAAGTGCTGCGCCGGGTGCTGCTCGAAGAGGAGCAGCAGCGGGAGGCTGCGCGGTAGGCGACGGCGCCCGGGTCAGGATGGCCCGGGCGCAACTCTTCGGGCGCCCGGGGGCAGACTTACCACTGGGAGTGGTGGCATGGAAGAGCGAACGGGTGGTCCGGAGGCAGCCGTTGGTGTCAAAATGGCCGGCGATCCCGGCGATTCGCTGCAGCAGCGGCTGGAGAAGTTGACGTTTGCGATCGAAAAGATGAACCTGGCCGAGTACACGGCGTTGCTGCGCAACCCGTGGCGTCTGCTCTGGGTCAATTTTATGGCCGGCAGCGCCCGCGGGCTGGGCCTCGGCTTCGGTTTCGCAGTGCTCTCCGCCGGGATTCTCTATATTCTGCGCGGCATCATGATGGCCAAGCTGCCGTATATCAGCGATTTCATCGCGACCATTGTCAGGCTGGTCGATCAGAACTTGAAACCGTAGAATCGACATAACGCGGGCAGAATAGCCCTGAGAGGGGGAATCGGCTCGTGGATGTCGGGCACTTTCGGGAGAAACTTTTGGCAGAACGCAACCAGTATGTGGATCAGATTGAGATGATCCGGGAGACGGGGCTGGGCGACCTCTCCCACGGTGACCAGTTGCAGGAGGATTCCACGGTGGACAACCACCCTGCAGACCTGGGCACTGAGATGTTCGAACGGGAGAAGGACCTGGGGCTGCGCTCCAACGCCGTGCGGCGCCTCCGGGATATCGATATCGCACTGGAACGATTGGAGTCGGGATTGTACGGCACCTGCATGGAGTGTGGTCAGCCCATTCCCCAGGAACGGCTGGAGGTCTTCCCCAGCGCGTTGACCTGCATTGAGTGCCAGACCCAAAAAGAGGCGCCTGCGGATCGGTTCCACCGGCCCATCGAGGAGCAGGTGCTCAACCCGCCGTGGGGGCGCAGTTTCCGGGACGGCACGGGCGACCCGGGCTACGACGGCGAGGACGCCTGGCAGGAAGTCGCTTCGTACGGGACTTCTGAATCCCCGTCGGACGTGCCGGGCGCCGTCAAGTTCACCGACATGTACAATTCGGACGAGGACGTCTACACCGTCGTCGACCAGATGGATGCTCTGGTTGATGAGGACGGCGAGCCGCTCCAGCGCGACGACCGCGACCATGCCCACCAGACCGACTGGGAGCGGGATACCGAACATACCATGTACGGTCCCGATGACATGGGCGGAGACTTTCATTGGGAGCCCGGCGCCGGTTTCCACGGCGTGATGCCCGAAAACCAGTTCCGCCGTGGCCAGTTCCCGCGGCGGCGGATGCCGTAACGGTGATTTTCCCGGGCAGGAGGCGTGGGCCTCCTTTTTTTCTATCGCCACGGATTTCACGGATTACACGGACTGATGTATCGAATCCGTGTAATCCGTGGCAAGATTTGTATCTCTTTCGCCTGATGCCAAAATTACGGCCCCACATATAGTGACAGACCCCCCTGCACTTTGGTATCCTAGCACAGGCGAGGTGACGCCAGTGTTGGCGATTTTATTGGCACTGACTGTAGTCGCGTTGGATCAGTTCACGAAGTGGCTGGTCTCTACCCGCTTGGAGGAGTTCGCCGAGGTCCCGGTCATAGAAGGGTTCTTTTCCCTGCAGCACGTCCGCAACCCCGGGGCGGCCTTTGGCATGCTCGCCGACCAGCGCTGGCTCTTCATCGGGGTGACCCTCGTAGCCGTGGCAGGAATGCTGTATTACCTCCGGCGCCCGGAGGGAAGGCAGGGCATGGTGCCCTGGGCGCTGGGACTGCTGCTGGGCGGTGCGGTGGGCAATCTGATCGACCGCATTCGGTTCGGCAAGGTCGTCGACTTTTTCCTCTTCTATTGGAGAGACTACCTATTCCCGAACTTTAACGTGGCCGACATCGCCATCAACGTCGGCGTCGGCCTTTTCATCCTCCACTTGGTGCTTACAGGAGAGAAGGAGCGGCGTGAAGGAGTATAAGTGGGTAGCTGAATCGGGAGAGGCCCGCCTGGACGCCTACTTGGCGGCGCAGCAGGAGGTCGGCCTCTCCCGCTCTCGCATCAAGGCCCTGATTGACGAGGGCCGCGTCGCGGTCAACGGCAATCGGCGGCCCAAGGCCAGCCAAGGCGTGCAGCCTGGAGACGAGATTCTGCTGGAAGTGCCGGACCCCGAACCCTATGACCTGACGCCCGAAGCAATCCCCCTTGATGTTGTGTTTGAAGACGAGGATGTTGTGGTGGTCAATAAGCCCCGCGGCATGGTCGTGCATCCGGCGGCGGGCAACTGGAGCGGTACGCTGGTCCACGCCTTGCTCGACCACGTCGACGACCTGGAGGGCATCGGAGGCGAACTGCGGCCCGGCATTGTACATAGGCTGGACAAGGATACGACCGGCCTGCTGGTCATCGCCAAGAACGAGCGGGCCATGGCGGCCCTGCAGGAGCAGATCCGTACCCATACCGCCCGGCGCATCTACTGGGCGCTGGTGCACGGCAACACCATGCCGGATTCGGGCCGGATTGAGGCGCCCATCGGCCGCCACCCCGGCGACCGCAAGCGCATGGCCGTCATCAAGACCGGCCGGGAAGCGACGACGCACTTCCGGGTGCTGGAACGCTTCCGGGGCTATGCGCTGCTCGAGTGCAGGCTGGAGACGGGCCGCACGCACCAGATTCGCGTCCACCTGTCGTTCATTGGCCACCCGGTGGTGGGCGATGCGGTCTACGGGACCCGGAAAGCGCATCTGGAGATGGCGGGACAGGCGCTGCACGCCAAGAAACTCGGGTTCTACCATCCGTCCACCGGGGAGTGGATGGAGTTTGAAACTGAACTGCCTGCCGATATGGCGGCGGCAGTGATACGCGTAAGAGAGGGGAAATAGCGCCGTGAACAACTTCGCGGACCGGCTGATTCAGGGCGTCAAGCAAAAACGGTCACATGCGGTGGTGGGGATTGATCCGGTCCTGTCGAAGCTGCCGGCCTACATGCGGGAGGAAGCGGCGGCCAAGTTCGGCCAGACGTCCCGTGGTGCGGCGGCTGCCCTGGTCAGCTTCAGCCGGCTGGTCATTGACGCCGTGGCGGAGCACGTGTCGCTGGTCAAGCCGCAGTCGGCCTTCTTTGAAGTGCACGGGGCGCCCGGTGTCGAAGCGTTCTGGGAGACGGTCCGGTACGCCCGGTCAAAGGGGCTTCAAGTCATCGCCGACGCCAAGCGCGGGGATATCGGCACCACCGCCGAGGCTTATGCGGCGGCGTTCTTCGGGCATCCCAATCCCCTGGAGAGCTGGGAGGATCCGGAGCAGGTGACCGACTGCCTGACAGTCAACCCGTACTTGGGCAGCGACGGGCTGGTGCCCTTCGTCAACAGGTGCCAGGCGCGGGGCACGGGCATTTTCGTGCTGGTCAAGACGTCGAATCCGTCGTCCGGTGAACTGCAGGACCAGGAGCTGTTCAGCGGCGAGAACGTGGCGCAGCAGGTCGCCAAGCTGGTCCACTACCTGGGCGGGCGGCTGGTCGGCGAGTCGGGCTACGCGTCGGTGGGTGCCGTGGTGGGCGCCACCTACCCGGAAGACCTGGCCCGCTACCGCCGGGAGATGCCGCGGGCGATTATTCTGGTGCCCGGGTACGGCGCCCAGGGCGGCACCGCCGCCGACGTGCCCGCCGCCTTCAACGACGATGGGTTGGGCGCCGTGATTTCGGCATCCCGCTCGGTCATCTTCGCATACGCCAAGCAGGGCGCCCCCGAGCCGTCACCTGCCGAGGCACGCGAGGCCATCGCCCGGGCCGCCGAAGCGATGAACCGGGAAATCAATCAGGCGCTCAAGGACGCCGGCAAGTTGGCTTGGTAGTCCGAATAGACCGAGCCGAGGCAATCCCCGGCTCGTTTTCCTGTCATGTTCGGCTTGACAAATGACCAAAGCCTGCCCCACCTTGTCCTTCAACGACCGAATCATTCGTGATATCGAACAAAATTTTTTGTGAAATTGGAACAATCGTTCTCTATACAACTCGCGGATAGCGTGGTAGATTGAAGATGCTCCTCGAGAACGAAGACCGAACACCGGACTCCTGAAACCACACCTGATGATTCGGACCGGGCAGTTATCTCAGGGTAGCCGCCTAACCGGCTGATCAGAATTGCGGAGGATGGATTCCGCCGGACCGTGAGCACCAGGGTTAACATGCTGGGCGTGCATTACGCGCAGGAAGTTTGCTGAGGGATCCGGAACGGTTCGGAATTTGGACTCGGGGAGCACTTTTCGCCCGGGGGCGCACGACCTATGTGCGCTCCCGGGCTTTAAGCTTTTTGGCGAGGACGTCGAAACCGGCGCGGTCGAGCAGTTCGATGCGCACGTTTGGGTACTGCAGGCGGAGCGCCTCTACCTGCCGGAGTTTCCGGCTCATGAGGTGGGGTTTCTTGGTCGTCACTTCGACATAGATGTCAAAGTCCGGCAGGTAAAAGTCCGGGCTGAAGCCCGCGGAGACGTTGCCGTTCTCATCTTCGCGAAGGACGAAGGTGCGGGGTTCATATTCCCAGCGGATGCGGTAGAACTCCAGCAGCTGGGCGAACTCCTCTTCGCTGGGGTGGGCGAAGCGGGTGGTGCGGACCGGCTCGGCCATCACCTCGTCACGCAGCACCCCGATGAACGGCAGGTCCCGATAACGCTCCCGGAAATCGAGGCCATAGCCGACGACGAAGAGGTCGCGCACGTCGAAGCCCGCATAGCGGACGGGCAGTTCGTGGGCCAGTCGCAGGCCCGACCGGTTGATCAGGGTGGCAAGGGTGAGGGACCGGGGCTGGCGCGCCCGCAGCTGGGTCAGCAGGTAGCTCATGGTCAGGCCAGTATCGATGATATCTTCGATGATCAGGACGTCGCGGTCCCGGATGTCATCTTCCAGGTCCTTCATGATCTGCACCCGGCCCGGCGCCCGGTAGGAAGCGAGGGCCATGAAGTCCAGTGTGACCGGCAGGCGGATGGCCCGCACCAGGTCCGTCGCGAAGAAGACTGCACCGCGCAGGACGGTCACCACCGCCAGACTCCACCCCGGCTCCTGCTGCCAAAGCGGACCGTAATCTGCCGTGATGGCATCGGCCAGTTCCCGGACGCGCTGCTGGATCGCTGCTTCGTCAAAGAGGATCTCCGCTACGTCCATGCGGGGGTCCCCCCCGAAGGTCTGCTGATGCAATCGGTTCACGCTCCTTCGACGCCGCCGGTCGACAAGCTACACGAGCCCTTTGAGCCGGATCCAGAAGGCAGCCCCGGCGCCCGGGGTGCTGTTGACGCCCACGGAGCCGCCGTGCGCCTCTACCAGCGATTTGACGATGGCCAGCCCCAGACCTGCTCCCTTGTGGCCTTGCCCGGTGTTCTTGCCCTGGAAGAAGCGGTCAAAGACCCGTCCGGCTTCTTCCCGGGTCAGGCCCGGCCCCTGGTCGGCCAGTTCGATCACCAGTTCCTCGCCATCGGTTCTGGCGCTGAGCGTGATCCGGCTTTCGGGGGGCGCAAAGCGCATGGCGTTGCTGATCAGGTTATTCAAAACCTGATCCAGCCGGTCCCGGTCCCCATAGATGCGGGACCGCTCGGCGTCGGGGGAGAGATCGAGGACCAGCCGCAGCCCGGCTTCTTCGGCCACCGGCTTCTGCGCTTCAACGAATTCGAGGAGCCAGGGCGCTGCGGGCATGGCCTGCAGGCGCAGTTCCAACTGGCCGGTCTCAAGCTTGGAGACGTCGAAGAGGTCGTTAATCAGCCGGGTCAGGCGGGTCGATTCGGCAGCGATGATCTGGTAGTAGCGCTGGCGCCGCTCTTCATCCTTCACGACGCCGTCCCGCAGCGCTTCAGCGAAGCCGGAGATCGAAGTCATGGGCGTGCGCAGTTCGTGCGAGACGGTGACCAGCAGTTCCTTGCGGGCCTGCTCCGACCGGCGCAGGCCGCTTACCAGGACCTGGATGCGCTCGGCCATGTGGTTGAAGTGCCGGGCCAGCTCCGTGATCTCATCGTTGCCTTGCTCGGGGACGCGCTGCTCAAGGTGGCCTTCCGCCAGCGCCCGGGCAGCGGTACCCGCGGTGCGCAGGCGCCGGACGAGTTCACGGCTGAACCAGCCGGCGATCAGCAGGGAGACCAGCAGAGCGACGACGAGGACGAAGGAGAGGCGTCGGGTGATGGGCTTGGACATCTGGTCGACGAAGGCCATTTTGCGGAACATGACGAGCGAGTAGCCCTGGAGCAGTGGCCCGGCGACATTCAGGGGCGCCCGCGCATAGATCGCGGTGGTCGTTCCGGGCAGTTCAACCTCCGGACGGCGCCGGGCCTTGGGGTCGCTCGGGATGCAGTCGGGAATGCGGAAGCCCTGGTACTGCGGCTTGGAAGCCCGGACGATCAGACACTTCTCGTCCACAAAGGCGATGGTGTCGTCGACCAGCAGGTCCTCCACTGAGGTCAGCAGCTGCCGGGCGGCGTTGAAGTCGGCGGGGTTTCGCGTCTTGATGCTCTGATTGATCCGGTTGCTCATGTATTCGGCCTGCCAGGTGACCAGTTCATCCAGCCGTTTGGTCTCCTCGGCCACCACGACGTTCCTGACGTATCTGGGAAGGGCGACGCCGGTGAGAATGGCCACCAGCCCGATCAGGACCAGGTAGGTGAGCAGCAGTTTTGCGCCGATTCGCATGGCTTACTCCTGTCCCGGCTCGAACTTGTAGCCGACCCCCCAGACCGTCTTGACGTAGCGGGGCTTCTCGGGGTCGGGTTCAATCTTTTTGCGGATGCGCTGGACGTGGACGTCCACGGTGCGGAAGTCCCCGTAGAAGCTGTAGTCCCAAACCTTTTCGAGCAACTGCTCCCGGGTGAAGGCGCGGTGCGGGTTCTGGGCGAGCATGGCCAGCAGGTCAAACTCCTTGGGCGGACAGTCGGTCTGCTTGCCCCGCACCACCAGGGAGCGCCCGGCGAGGTCGAGGATGAAATCGTGGAAGGCGAGCCGTTCCGCCGGCTTGGGCACCTGCACGGGGGCGGCCACCCGCTCGGCCCGCCGCAGGACAACCTTGACGCGGGCAACCAGTTCACGGGGGCTGAACGGCTTGGTCAGGTAGTCGTCGGCGCCCAGTTCCAGCCCGAGGATCTTGTCCACTTCGTCGCCGCGGGCGGTCAGCATAATGACCGGAATATCGACGGCCCGCAGTTCCCGGCAGACGTCAAAGCCGTTCTTGCCCGGCAGCATAAGGTCGAGGACGACAAGGTCGGGCTGCCGTTCCTTAGCCTTCCTGACGGCTTCGATGCCGTCGGCGGCTTCTTCCACTTGAAAGCCTTCCTGCTCCAGATACAGGCGGCACAGCTCACGGATGTTGGGCTCATCATCGACCACAAGGACCTGCCGTGACATGGCGGGCACCTCCGGCATGCGCTCTTTTTTCTGGGCATTCGCTGGTGACAGGCTTGTACCCTTTCCACTATGGTAGCCTCCTTTTGAAGCCGCCGCATGGATATCGTGTGAACAGATGATGAACATCACGCCCGTGCTGCGTCCGGCGTCAAAACGGGAAAGGGAGGTGGGCGGCAGTGCCGGCTGTACGCCTGGCCCGGCTCCATGCGTGCAATGGCTGGAACTTCCTGTTCCTGGCGCTTACGGGCATCATTTTGCATCTGCCTGCCCTGCGGGCAGCGACGGCCCCTGTGCGGACGCCGCTCAAGTACTTGCACATCGCCTCAGGGATGCTGTCTGTGCTGTTGCTCGCGGGCTATTTGCCAATGGTGCGGGTACATTGGAGCCGGCTCCGGGAGCGCATCGGGCAAAAGGCGAACGTAGTGCTGCTCACCTTGCTGTTGGTGGGCTGGGGGGTAACCGGGGTGCTCCTCTGGTTCAACCGGAATCTGCCTGCGGGCGCCGCAGAGTCCGCCTTGATCTGGCACGACCGCCTGACCTGGTTCGCCCTGCCTTGGGCGGCGTCCCATGCCATCACCCGGTACTTCCGGCTGCGGCTGCTGCCGGTGACAACGCCGGTGGCGGAAGACCGGCGCGTCCTGCTCGCCGGGGCGGGCACTGTGGTGGGCGGCCTACTCTGGGGGCGCCTCGGCGGACTGCTGGGGCTGCCCGGATTCGAGAAACCGACGCGCAGCGGGGCCTATGGCGCCCACGCTCCCGTCCCTGAGGGGGAAGCGTTTGCGCCCCCACCCGTCAGCAAGCCCTCAGTACCGTCCAAAGGCCGCTTCCGCGTCTACACCGTGGTGGAGCCGTTACCCCGGTTCGATCCGCAGACGTGGCATCTGGCCGTTACCGGGCTGGTGGGGACGGAACTCACCTTCACGTGGGAGGAGTTCACGCAACTGCCTCGCACCACCCAGGTCAGCGACTTTCACTGCGTGACAGGCTGGTCCGTCTATGACGTCACCTGGGACGGCGTGCGGCTCGCCGATCTGCTTGACCTGGCAGGCGTGCGGCCGGAGGCCCGGTTCGTGAAGTTCCACTCGGGCGACGGGGTCTACACGGATTCGGTCTCCCTCGATACGGCCCGCCTGCCGGATGTGATGCTGCCCTGGGCCATGGACGGCTCGCCCCTGCCCACCGCCCTGGGCGGTCCGGTCCGGCTGGTCATTCCTCGCATGTATGGCTACAAGTCGGTCAAGTGGGTTCAGAAGATCGAATTGATAGCCAAGGAGGAGATTGGCTACTGGGAGGACTATGGGTACCCCGCCGATGCATGGCTGCGCAGGGATGGGTCCTCGAAACTGTGACCGCCATTGGCGCGAGCAAAACGCCCGCACTATCCCCGAAAGGGCCGGCAGTGCGGGCGTTTTTTCATCTAAATTTCAACCCACTGGCAGATACGGATATCCGCAGGATCCCCGCCTGCTTCCTCAAACAGCACGAGCAGATTGCCCGTAGGCTTCAGCCAATCCGCAGGGAGATGGTAGTAGCGCTGGGTCGGCTGGCCGGCCTGGTCATCTTCCACCGGCGGCTGCAGCCACGGCTCGGTGGCTCCCGTTCCCGGTACCAGCCAGTACCGCCCGATGCAGTGCCCGTTGACCCAGGCCATCCCCTTCTCCATGGATCCCAGATCCAGCGCCAGGGGCTCATCCCCGGTCGGGCGGTCGAAGTAGGTCCGCCACCAGCGCAGATGCTGACCCGACGCCGCCGTGCCGTCCTCCCAGGCCGCCATGGCGCAGCCGCCCATGGTGCCATTGCCCCGGAAGAGCGCCAGCCGCTCGCCCATCAGGCCGGGACGCATCTCCCACGGACCCGCCAGGACCTCGCCGTTCCACAACACTCTGCCCCACAGGCCCTTGCGTTCCTCGACCATGTTGGCCATGCCCAGCATCCAGTCGCCCTTGACCAACCCCAGGGCGCAGCACAGAATCGACAGCTCATGGGCGCCCGCATCCACGGTGAACTTGAACGATTGGGTAAACCCTTCCCCGTTCAGGGGCCCACGGTTCTCCTGCAGGGGGGTCGCCGTCACGGCGGCAGGGAGCCCGTTAACATAGATGTATACGTAATCCGCCACCCCCTCAAGGGTGAGCGTGGACTCGCCCCCGGCAGCCGTGAAGCGCGTCGTGTACCAGCAGTAGTCCGTCTCGTCCCGGGTCAGGCTCAACTGCTCCACCGGCTGCTCCGCAACGAGGCCCGAGGACCGGTCTGCCGGCAGCGGCTCTTCTTTCGAGGCGAAGATCAGGGGCTCATCGCTGACCGGCACCATTTCACGGTGAATCTCCCCGGCATCAGCCATGTTGGCCGTGTTCAGCAGCATCCTGCCCTCGGCGAAAATGGTGACTGACTGCGGCGGCAGATGATACCGCTGTCCTTCCCAGAGCAGCAGCGCATCGTGATTCCAGTCGTCGTTGCAGAGGAAGTTGAGGGGACCATAGTCGTAGGCGATGTGGTTCAGCCCGATTTCGAACGGCAGGGGCCGCTCGTCCTGGAGCAGCACGCCCGCATAGCGGTGGAGCACTTCGTGCAGCCGCTTGAGCGCCAGGGCCTTGGTCGTGGGCATGCCGAACTCGTCCAGCGGGGCATCATAATCGTAGCTGGTCGTCTGCAGGTACATGCCGTCCCGGCAGAAGTTCGTACCGCCGTGCCACATGTAATGGTTGACGCCCGTGCCGCCGGCGGCAAAGAACCTGGCTACGGCGTAAGCAACATCGCGGACGGGGCGCCGGTGGTGAGGCACACCCCACGTATCATACCAGCCCGGCCAGTTTTCGGTCCAAATGGCCGGCTGGTCGGGATGCTCGCTGAAGTGGCGCTCAAGCTGCGTGTGGCCGTAGAAGCCGTTGATCGTCTCGATGGCGCCGGCCGCACCGCCCACGCACATGATCCAGGGCACCCCGAGGTTGAGCGACTGGCCCAGGTCGCTGGCCCACTGCTTATAGCGCTCGCCGTCTTCGCCATAGGAACCGGCGATCAGGGCATACTCGTTTTCGATCTGCGCGGCGATGATCGGACCGCCGTTTGGGGCAAAGAGCGGGCGGAGCAGATTCATAGCCTGCCGCACCCATCGGCCCATCTCCTGCATAAACGGCTCGTTCCAGGTGCGCATCTGCATGCCGGGGACTTCCCGGAGCCAGGACGGGAAGCCGCCGTAGTTGATCTCCGCGCAAATGTAAGGGCCGATGCGCAAAATGACGTTCAGCCCATGCTCCTGCGCCACCTGGCAGAACCGGACGATATCGAGCCGGCCCGTGAAGTCAAGGACGCCCCGGCGCGGCTCATGTAAGTTCCAGAACAGGTAGGTCTCGATGGTGTTAAGCCCCGCTGCCACGCTCTCCTTCATGAGCTTGGGCCACATGGAGGGGGTGCTGCGGGGATAGTGAACGGCCCCGCTGATGATCAGCCGGCGTTCGCCGTTGATCGTAAGTGCCCGGGAATCATAATGGATGTGCCCCATGGCGGGATGTGCCCCCTTTTGCTGGCGCGCATGAATTGCTTCGGGATTGTGAAGTTGGGTTCCTGTATCCATGGGCATCACTATTTATCTCGGACTTGACCCGTCTGGCGTTCAGTGCTAATGTGAAGAACGACAACGGCTGCTTTAAATCCAGTCCCGCGAGGCTGGCAAGGAGTCGACGAACTGAATGAGCCCGCGGTCCCGGGTTTTTTCGTCGGGACCCACCGGGTGCACATTTGGGAAGACTATCTCCTTGCCTGGCCAGGCAAGGAGTTTTTCTTTTGCAGGAGGTGCTGGCATGCGTGAACCCAAGGCGATGTTGATGGATGCCAACCAGATGAACCGAGCCCTCTCCCGGATTGCTCACGAGATCATCGAGCGGAACAAGGGCACGGAAGGCGTGGCGCTGGTGGGCATCCGCCGGCGGGGCATCCCGCTGGCGCAGCGGCTGGCGGCCAAGCTTCAGGAGTTTGAAGGCCGGGAGGTGCCGGTCGGGACCCTGGACATCACCCTCTATCGCGACGACCTGACCGAACTGAGCGCGGTGCCGCAGGTCCACCGCTCCGAAGTCAAGTTCAAGCTGCCCGGCACCGTGGTGATTCTGGTGGACGACGTGCTCTACACGGGCCGGACCGTGCGGGCGGCGCTGGACGCACTCCTGGACATCGGGCGCCCGGCGGTGATCCAGCTGGCCGTGCTGATCGACCGGGGGCACCGGGAACTGCCCATCCGGGCCGACTTCGTGGGCAAGAATGTGCCGACTTCCCGCAAGGAAGTCGTGGAGGTTAATCTGACCGAAGTGGACGACGAGGATTTCGTGGCCGTGTACGACCTGCCTTAGATGACATCGAAAGGGAGGCTGAGCCCTATGGCTGGACTGAAGCGGAAGGATATCCTCGGGCTGCGTGAGATGTCCACCGAGGAGATCGACCTGATTTTGGACACCGCCGATACCCTCAAAGATATTGCCACCCGGCCCATCAAGAAGGTGCCGACGCTCCGGGGCAAGTCGTATGTGACCCTCTTCTACGAGAACTCCACCCGGACGGCCAAGTCCTTTGAGCTGGCCGGAAAGTACCTATCTGCCGACGCCATCAATATCTCCGTGTCGACCTCCAGCGTGCAGAAGGGGGAGACGCTGAAGGACACGGCCCGCAACCTCGAGGTGATGGGCATTGACGCGGTGGTGATGCGCCACCCCGCCGGCGGAGCGCCCCACTTCCTGGCCAAGCAGCTGAAAGCCAGCGTGATCAACGCCGGCGACGGCATGCATGAGCACCCGACCCAGGGCCTGCTGGACATGCTGACCATCCGTCAGAACAAGGGCTCTTTCAAGGGTTTGAAAGTCGCCATCATCGGGGACATCTTCCATAGCCGGGTCGCCCGGTCCAACGTCTTCGGGCTGACCAAGTACGGCGCCGAAGTCTGGGTGGCCGGCCCGACCACGTTGCTGCCCGCGGGCTTCGAAGAGCTTGGCGTCAAGGTGACCAACCGGGTCGAGGAAGCCCTTGAGGGGGCGGATGTGGTCAACGTGCTGCGGCTGCAGCTGGAACGGCAGGAGAAGGGGCTCTTCCCGACGGTGGCCGAGTACAGCAAGTTCTGGGGCGTCAACCCGCAGCGGCTCAAGCTGGCCAAGCCCGACCACTTGCTGATGCACCCCGGCCCGATGAACCGGGGCGTGGAGATCAGCACCGCCGCGGCGGACGGCGCCCAGTCGGTGATCCTCGAACAGGTGACCAACGGCGTGGCCGTCCGGATGGCGATCCTTTACTTGCTGCTTGGGGGAGGCGACGCTGCATGAGCACGATTCTGATCAAGGCCGGACGGCTGCTGGATCCGGCTCGGGGCCTCGACCGGGTCGCTGACCTGCTGGTCAGGGACGGTCGGATTGCTGCGATCGGGGAAGGGTTGACCGGTGACCAGGTGATCGACGCCCGGGGCAAGATCGTCGCACCCGGCTTCATCGACATTCACGTTCACCTGCGGACGCCCGGTCAGGAATATAAGGAGGATATCGCCACCGGCACGGCTGCAGCCGTGCGCGGGGGCTTCGTTGGCGTGGCCTGCATGCCCAACACCAGCCCCGTGATCGATACCGCCATTACGGTGGCCTACGTCAGGGCGCTGGCTGAGAAGCAGGGGCTCTGCAAGGTCTGGCCGACGGGCGCCATCACCAAGGGCTCCAAGGGCGCGGAGCTTGCCGAAATCGGCGACATGGCCGAGGCGGGCATCGTGGCCATCACCGACGACGGGCAGCCCGTGGAGAACGCCGAGACAATGCGCCAGGCGCTGATTTACGCCAAGCAGTTCGGCCTGATGGTGATGGATCACTGCGAGGACAAGCAGCTGGCCGGGGGCGGCGCCATGCACTTCGGCAAGGTCTCCTCGCTGCTGGGCCTCAAGGGAATGCCGCCGGCGGCGGAGGAAGTCCAGGTGGCGCGCAATATCCTGCTGTCGCTGGAGACCGGGGCGCATGTCCATATTCAGCACGTCTCCAGCCGGCGGTCGGTAGAGCTGATTCGCTGGGGCAAGCAGCAGGGCGCCAACGTGACGGTGGAGGCGACGCCGCACCACTTCACGCTGACCGATCAGATCGTGATGGATATGGACTACTCGACCAATACAAAGATGAACCCGCCGGTGCGGGAAGAGGCCGACCGGCAGGCGATTTTGGAAGGGCTGCGGGACGGGACGATCGATTGCATCGCGACGGACCATGCCCCGCATCATATCGACGATAAGGAAGTCGAGTTCCAGTACGCCAAGTTCGGCATTATCGGGCTGGAGACGGCGGTGGGCCTCACGATTGACCGGCTGGTCAAGCCCGGCATCATCACGGTGGAGCAGATGATCCGGCTGATGTCCACCCGGCCTGCCGAACTGATCGGCGTGACGGCGCCGGCGCTGGTGGAAGGCGCTGAGGCGGATATCACCGTGCTCGATCTGCAGGAGACCTGGACGGTCCGGGCCGCAGAGATGGTCTCCAAGTCCCGCAACACGCCGTTTGACGGCTGGGAGCTGACGGGGGCGCCGTACGCCACCATCGCCGGCGGGAAGCTGCGAATGCTAGACATGAAGGTGATTGCATAATGGCGAGCCTCAAGGAGAGCCGCACCAAAGGCCCGTGGCTGCAAGAATGGGCTGCGGTGGTGGCACACGAGGGCGCCGGCGATGTGTACAAGCTGGTGCTGCGGGCGCCGGAAATCGCCCGGCGGGCCGTGGCGGGGCAGTTTGTCGAAGTGCGCTGCACTCCCGGCCGGTCGACGACCGTCGATCCGCTCCTGCGGCGGCCTTTCTCGTTGTGCGAGATCGGCGGCGAGACGATCAGCCTCATCTACCGGGTGGTGGGCCGCGGGACCCGGGCGCTCTCCACCGTCCGGGTCGGCGCAGAGCTTGATGTAATGGGCCCGCTTGGCCATTCGTTCCCCGACCCGGCGGCGGGGCAGGGGCGTCTGGTGCTGGTGGGCGGGGGCTTAGGCATTCCGCCCATGGTGGCGGCTGCCGCCCGCACACGCGGGGTTCGTGAAGTGATTGCAGTCGTTGGGGCACGGACGGCCACGTACCTGGCGGGCTTGGACGAGCTGCGGGCGACCGGCATCGCCGAAGTTGTCGTCGTGACGGACGATGGTTCTGCCGGTGAGCGCGCCATGGTCACGGGACCGCTGGCTGCGCTGGTGGCGGCGGGGGAAGCGGGCGAAGTCTGGGCATGCGGCCCGGAGCCCATGCTGCAGGCGGTCAAGCAGGTCTGCGTGCCGGCAGACGTGCCGTGCTTCGTCAGCGTGGAACGGCACATGGCCTGCGGCTTCGGGGCCTGCATTGGCTGCACGGTGCCGAAGGCGGACGGCAGCGGTTATGTGAAGACCTGTCAGGACGGCCCGGTCTTTGCGGCGGAGGAGGTGGACCTGGGTGGCGCTTGATCTGAGCACGGAGCTGTGCGGCATCCGGTTTAAGAATCCCGTCTGGACCGCTTCGGGCTGCTTCGGTTACGGGCGCGAGTTTGCGGGTGCCTTTGCACTGCGTGACTTGGGCGCGGTTGTGGTCAAGGGGACAAGCGTGGAGCCGTGGGTGGGGAACAAAGGGACCCGGGTGGTCGAGACCCCGGGCGGCATGCTGAACGCCATCGGGCTGCAGAACCCGGGCGTGGATCATTTTCTGAATGTCGATTGGCCCTGGCTCAAGGAGCAGGGCGCCACGGTGATCGTCAACATCGTCGGCCGGACCGTGGATGAGTATGCGGAGGTGGCCCGCCGCCTCGAAGGGTCCGGCGTGGCGGCCCTGGAGCTGAATATCTCCTGTCCGAACGTGAAGGAAGGCGGCATCGCCTTCGGCACGTCGCTGACCGGGGCAGCCGAGGTGACGGCGGCAGTGCGCCGGGCGACCAGCCTGCCGCTCATCGTCAAGCTCTCGCCCAACGTCACCAACATTGCCGACTTTGCGAAGGCGGTCGAGGACGCCGGGGCGGATGCGGTCAGCGTAATCAATACGCTGGTGGGCATGGCCATCGATATTCGGCGGCGGCGCCCAGTGCTGGGCAATACGTTCGGCGGGCTCTCGGGGCCGGCGGTCAAGCCGGTGGCCCTGCGGATGGTCTGGCAGGTGGCCGGGGCCGTACGGATTCCCGTGGTGGGCATCGGGGGCATCATGACCGGCGAGGACGCCGTCGAGTTCCTGATGGCGGGGGCGCGAGCGGTCCAGGTGGGCACCGCCTGTTTTGTCAACCCGCGGGCGTCGGTGGAGATGATCGGTCAGATCGGGAAGTTCATGGCGGAGACCGGTGTCGACAAAGTGGCCGACCTGATTGGTGCCGCCCGCCCGAAAAACGAAGAGACAGTCAGCGCGCCGGCGAAGCCGCCGGCGGAAAAGCCCCCGGCCAGGGTGGCCGCCGGCCCCACGGCGGACGCCATGCGCCAGTTCCTCAAGGATTCCGACCGAGCATAGGAGGCGGCTGCAACCCATGAACCGGGAAGAGCTTTTCGCGATTTTCAAGGAAGCCGGCGTCTACCGGGAAGGGCACTTTGTTCTGACTTCCGGTCGCCACTCCGGACAGTTTTTCCTGCTGCCCCACCTCTTCCAGTTCCCGCACCTGAACGAGCAGGTCTGCGCTGCCATGGCTGCGATGTTCGACGGTGTGGAGATTGAGACGGTGGTCGGCCCGGCGACGGGCGGCATCGTACTGGCGTATGAAGTCGCCCGGCAGCTGGGGCTGCGGCGGGCGCCTGGCAAGGCGCCCCGGGCGATTTTCACGGAGAAGACCGAAGACGGCAAGATGGCTTTGAAGCGGCAGTGGAGCCTGCGGGCGGGCGAAAAGGTTCTGATGGTCGAGGACGCCGTAACGACCGGCGGGTCGGTGGTCAAAGCGATGGAGGCGATCCAGCCGTATGGGCCCGAGGTCGTTGCCGTGGCCTGCATTGCGGACCGCAGCGGTGGGGCGGCGGCGCTGGGCGCCCCTCTGAAGGCGCTGGTGACGCTGCAGGTCGAGTCGTGGGCGTCCGAGGAGTGCCCGCTCTGCAAGGCCGGCGTTGAGCTGGTCAAGCCGAAGGGGTAGAATGCCGAACCCTCTCGCGCATCCTAAATCAGGAGTTGTCGCGAGAGGGTGTTCTGCTTGTTTCACGTTGCCGACGATGTAGTCTGCCTTCGAACCCTGATTGCTAACGTCTGTTTGATCGGTAGGACCGGGGAGGACGGTTGGGTCCTGGTCGATGCCGGCGTGCCCTACAGCACCGCCATCATTCTCCGGGCGGTCCGGGGGCGCTTCGGGGCGGAGCGCCCGCCCAGGGCGATCCTGCTCACTCATGGCCATTTCGACCATGTGGGCGCCCTGGCACAACTGGCCGGGCGGTGGGACGTACCCATCTACGCCCACGAGCTGGAGTTGCCGTATCTGACGGGGGGGGCCGATTACTCGCCCCCTGACCCTTCGGTCGGGGGCGGGCTGATGGCCTGGATTTCGCCCCTGTATCCACGCCGGGCGATGGACCTGGGCGCCCGGGTCCACGCGCTGCCCCGGGGCGGCGAAGTGCCCGGCCTGCCCGGCTGGCGCTGGATTCACACGCCCGGTCATACCAACGGGCACGTGTCGTTCTTCCGGGAACGGGACCGCGTGCTCATCGCCGGCGATGCTTTCACCACGGTGGAGCAGGAATCGGCGCTGGCTGTGCTGTCGCAGCGGAAGAAAGTGCATGGCCCGCCGGCATACTTCACCACCGACTGGCGGGCAGCAGAAGAGTCGGTCCGGCGGCTGCAGGCGCTGAAGCCCGCCGTGGCCGCGACCGGCCACGGCGTGCCCATGGAAGGCGATGCGCTGGCCCGCGGTCTGCTCCTGCTCGCCCAGCATTTCGAGCGGTTCGCTATTCCGCCGCACGGACGATACGTGCCGCATTAGCACTCGGAACAACAGAGTGCCAAAATCCCCTTGAAAACCGCGGGGCGCCCGTTGTAGAATGGGGAACAGCATCCTGTGGGGAAAGGGGGGAGAAAGTCCATGCCCATCTATGAGTTCAAATGCAACTCCTGCCGGCAAGTGTTCGACGAGCTGGTGCCCATGAACACGGAGGGCGATCTCCTGAAGTGCCCGCAGTGCGGCCAGGTGGGCGCCCGCCGGCTTGTTTCGGCCTTTGCGGCCCACGGCCTGGAAAACGGCCACATTGCGGTCGGGCGCAAGCTGACAGGCAGCTCCAGCACCGAGAGCACCTGCCCGGAAAGCAAGGCGGTCGGCGGCAGCTGCAGCGGCGCCTGCGCCAGCAACGGCAATTAGCGTGCGAAAAAGAGCCACCGGCCCGTATGGGGCTGGTGGCTCTTCCTCTGCCCACGCTTCAAGGGGCGATGGTTGCGACCTTCAGGGGGAGAATGGTATCATTGGCGAGGGAGGGGATACGTACTTATGCGACGCATCGATTATGGTGGCGAAGAGTATTTGATCCATACCCGCTCGGGAATGCGGGTCCTGGACGCCCTGCGCGAGCACGGCATCGGTGCGAAGTGCGACTGCGACGCGCGCGGCAATAGTACGCAGCAGTGCAAGGTGAAGTGGCCGAAAGACACGGCCTTCCTGCTGACGGCGCCCACGGCCTTCGAGCAGCAGATCCTGGGCAAGGATCTGGAGCAGGGGTTCCGCCTCTCCTGTCAGGCCATGTTCAAGTAACAACGGACCGCCGTGGGTAGGTGCCCCGGCGGTCTTGTTTTCCCCGGCCGCGTTATCTGATGCCAATCATGATGGCTTTCGGGTAGACCCACTCCGTTGCGGTAATGCCGAAAGCTGCGCGGGCCCGGGGCGGCGCTGCATCGAACCGGCACCGCACTTCGGCGCCCACGCCGGGCGCCGGGCCCATGCGGGCAATCCAGCCGTCAATATCGTTCGGGAGCCCGAAGCGGTGGGCTACGTCGTAGGTGAAGCCCGCTCCGGTCAGGAAGCGCTCCCATTCGGAGAGCCGGTAGGCCCGCACGTGGCTGGGGTCTCTCAGCTTGTCGATCTCGTTGATGAAGCGGTCCAGTTCATCATCTTCCGGCACGACATTGTCGATGACCAGGAGGCGCCCGCCGGGCTCCAGCACGCGGTGCGCTTCGGCGCAGAAGCGAGGAACGTCGGAGAAGTGGTGGGCGGCGATCCGGCATTTCACCACAGGCGATGCCCCGATCCGCGGCAAGCCGGGCCGCCTCGTCCAGCATCTCCGGCGTCGGGTCGACGCCGACGACACGGGCCGCGTAGGGCGCCAGTGCCAGGGCGGTATGCCCGGCGGCGGTGGCCACGTCGAGAACGGACTCTGCCCCGGTCAGACCCGCTAGTCGGGGCAAGAGGGCCAGGTCGCTGCCGGCCGCGTGAACGGGGCTGGTGACAAAAGCGGCTGCATAGCACTGATGCATACCAAGTGGGAAATACCGCCTCTTCATGACCGCATAACCACGAGGCATAAAGCAGCCCCGCTCCCCGGCAAGCGGGGGGCGGGGCTACTGAATTACCTGTACTGCTCGACGATCTTTGCCCAGAGCGCCGGATCCAGCGTCAGGTCCTGATTGACGATGCCCTCGGCCTTGTAGCCGGGGAGGAGGTCCTCGAAGCGGGTGGGATTCGGGTCCTCATAGACGATGCCGGTTACCAGTTCGTTGGTCTCCATGAGTCTCTTCATGGCGGCAAACCGGTCCGTGCGGTCGTAGGTGGCATCCTCGTCCAGGTTGGAGATTTCCTGCTTGTAGAAGTCGAACGTGTTGACCTTGTTGAAGGTGACGCAGGGGCTATAGGTGTTTACCAGGGCGAAGCCCGGGAACTGCAGGGCCCGCTTAATAATCTCCACGAGCTGCTTCTGGTTGGCGGAGAAGCCGTTGGCCACGAAGCCGCAGCCCGAGGCGATGGCCAGCTGCAGCTGGTTGACGGACTTTTCGATGTTGCCGTGCGGAGTCGACTTGGTGTGGAAGCCGCCATCAGACGTGGGGGAGGTCTGGCCCTTCGTCAGGCCGTAGATCTGGTTGTCCATGACGATATAGGTGATGTCCACGTTGCGGCGCAGGGCGTGCATATAGTGGCCCATGCCGATGGCGAAGCCATCGCCGTCGCCGCCGGCGGCGATGACGGTCAGCTCACGGTTGGCGAGCTTCAGGCCCTGGGCTGCCGGCAGCGACCGGCCGTGGACAACGTGAAGGTTGTACGAGTTGATATAATTGCCGATCTTGCCCGAGCAGCCAATGCCCGAAGCAACAGCGACTTTTTCCGGCTCGACGCCCAGCTCCATCAGCGCCTTCTGCAGGGCGGCCAATACGCCGAAGTCGCCGCAGCCGGGGCACCACCAGGACTTCTCGATCGTCCTGTAATCAGCCATCGTGGCCATTTAGACGTGCGCCTCCTTTGCGGTTTCAAGGACGATGGTGGGATCGCTGACGTTGCGCACACCGGCGCCGCCTCCGGCCACCATGAACTGAGCCTCGCCGTTCAGCACGCGGCTGCCGGCGGTGCGGATTTCGTCGACCGTGATGAGGTTGCCGTCGTACTTGAGCAGGCTGGCGAGGTTGGCCGGATTGTAGCCGGCGCCCTTCAGCATGAAGGCGAACTGGCCCGTTGCGTTTGATTCGACGACCAGCGCCTTGGCGTTGCCGGCGTACTTGCGAATCTCGTCGACCGGCACGGGGAAGATCAGGCGAATCTGCAGGACGCCGACCCGCTTGCCCGTCACGTGCTCGACCTCAAGCCGGGCTTCCTTGACGGCGCCCAGGGTGGTGCCGAAGGCGAGGAGAACCAGATCAGGATTCTCCGGCCCGTAGTACCGGACCGCTTCGGTCTTCACATGGCGGAGCCGCTGCATGCGCCGGTCCATCTGATATACGCGGTTGGCGATGTTCTCCGTCACCTTGCCGAAGGGGCCGTGCTCAGCGCCGGTGGCCAGGAATTGACCGTTCTTCATGCCGGGCAGGGAGCGGGCGGAGACGCCGGTCTCAACGGTTTGCTTACTGTAGCGCTCGAAGACGTCGCGCCCCAGGGCAGCAAGCTCCGCCGGATCAGCGATGGGGCCGCGGCTCACCGGCGGGAAGTTGGCCAGGTTGACCGCCTCGGGCTCGACGGTCTGCTGGAAGAGCGCGAGCGCCAGGTCGCTGGCGATCAGAACCGGGCAATGATAATTGTCAGCGAGGTTAAAGGCTTCTGCCGTCATGGGGATCAGCTCTTGGACGCTCCCCGGTGCCAGGACGATGCGGGGGCCGTCGCCGTGGCCGCCGTAGGCCATGGCCATCAGGTCGGACTGCTCCTGCTTGGTCGGCATGCCGGTGGAGGGGCCGCCCCGCTGCGTGTCCACGATCACCACAGGCGTTTCGGTCATGGAAGCAAGCCCGATCGCTTCCTGCATGAGCGAGAGGCCGGGGCCGGCTGTGGCGGTCATGACGCGGGCGCCGGCGAATCCGGCCCCGACGCAGGCTACGATGGACCCCAGTTCGTCCTCCATCTGTACGGCGGCGCCGCCGACCTTCGGGAAGATCTTGACCAGCGACTCGGCGATTTCGGAAGCGGGGGTGATGGGGTAGGAGAAGATCATCCGGCAGCCGCCCGCCAGGGCGCCCAGTGCCGCCGCCTCGTTGCCGATCATCAGCAGCCGCTGCTTGCCGTCGGCCGGGGCCAGGACGATCTGCAGTTCCGGCCAGCGATCCTTGACGTAGTTGAAGCCTTGCTCCATGGCGGTGTGAATCAGGGTGACGAACTCTTCGCCCTTGTTGCCCCACCGCCGGGTCGCGTACGCCTTGAAGCCTTCCAGGGGGAGGCCCAGAAACGCGGCGCTGGCGCCCAGCACGATGTTGTTCTTCATGAGCGGATTGCCCAGATTGAGCGTCATCTTATTGAACGGGATCGTCAGCAATTTGGCGCTAACGCCCTCCGGCAGTTTGGGGGTGATCGCCTCGTCCGCCAGGACGATGGCGTCCGGGTAGACGTTCTTGGCGCAAAGGTCAATGGTCTCCTGGTCGAGGGCGACTAGCAGGTTGACGCCGGCAGCAGGAGCCTGCACGTGGCTGGTGCCCAGGCGAGTCGTAAAGTCTGTGTGCCCGCCCTTAATGCGGGAGGCAAAGGTCTTGTACGCGTAGACGTAGTACCCCGCACGGCTGGCGACCGTATTGAACACTTCCACCGACGAATCAAGGCCCGTACCCTGCTCGCCGCCGATCTGCCAGCATACCTCCGAGAGCATGAAAGTCCCCTCCTCTTTCTGTTACAGGAGCCATGGCATAATGGTGTCACAGCAATATAAACCGCGAAGTCTGTGAATCCGACCATTAGAGCTTGCTCTTGACCAGAGAAACTGTCCTTATTGTCTACTTCCAACTATACTCCGCGATCGGTTATGATGAAAATGCATAGGTGACATAGAACGTATAATCTAGGTGCATAGTACTTTCGTAGGAGGTCACCTGGGTTGATCTTGCAGCATCTGATTACTTTTTGCCGGGTTGTGGAGACGGGCGGGTTTTCGCGTGCCGGGGAACTGGTCGGGCTGAGTCAGCCCGCCGTTACTCGCCAGGTGGCAGCCTTGGAGGCCGACCTGGGCACGCCGCTTCTGGACCGGAGCAGCCGGCAATTCCGGCTTACGCCTGCCGGCGAGTTGGTGTACGAGCGTGCACGGCGGCTGGCCGCAGGTGTCAGTGAACTAAGGGAAGCGGTCTCCGACCTGGTCGACCACGACCGGGGCCGCGTGAGTATCGGCGCGGTGACGACGGTTGGCGTAGGTATTCTGCCCCCAATTCTCTCCGATTTCGCCCGCCGGTATCCCGCCGTGCGGGTGACGGTGAAGGCGGGCCGGACGGCGGAGGCGTTGGAGCGCGTCCTCCAGGGCGAAATTGACATGGCGATCACGCCGAACCCCGTAACGCACCCCCGGCTCAAATCGATTCCCCTGTGTACAGACCCGGTCGTGCTGGTTTGCTCGCCGGAGCGCAAGGCCACGCTGCCCGACCCGGTACCCCTGGAGCAGCTGAGCCAGGAGCCGATGATCACGTTCCAGGCGCCCTCCCGATTCCGTACGTTCGTGGACGCCATTTTCGAGCAACACGGGATCTATCCGAACATCACAATGGAGTTCGACAGCCATGAAGCGGTGCGACTGATGGTGGAGATGGGCTTCGGCCTAGCCATGGTGCCGAGGTCGGGTGTGGACTCTGACTTGCAGGACGGGCGCCTGGTGCAGGTCAGCGTGGCCGGCCTGCCGCCCATCGCCAGAACGACGTCGCTGCTGCTCAAGCGGGAGAGCGACTCCCGGAGCCCGGCGGCGGAGAATCTCAAGCGGATGATCCTCGATTTCTTTTCGGTGGTGGAGGAGTAAGGGGAGCCCCGTGCTGTGACGTACGTCGCAGCACGGGGCCCTTTTCATCGCGAGATGATTTTGCCGCGGCGGCCGCGGAAGGCGATGTCCTATTCGTATCGCATATCAGAAACGTGCCCCCGTTTGAAGTATCCAATAATGTGATAGATTTCACTATCCAGCCATAGAAATTCGTAAGGAACGCGATATAATGTGAACGAATCCCACTCTGTATCGAGTTGGGGACGCACTTATGAAGGGGGCAACTCGCGTGGCTATCAACCGACTGGGCGGCATTCGGATCATTCTCCGGCTGGAGATCCAGAACACAGGGGCGATCTTCTCGTACCTGGCGACGGCCATCGGCGCCGCTGGCGGCGACATTCTGGCGGTCGACCTGATCCAGGCCCGCAAGGATGTAGTCATTCGCGATGTCACCATCGGCGTGGAGCACCGTGAGCATGGGAACCGGGTCGTGCAGGCCATTTCAGCCCTGCCGGGCATCAAAGTGATCAACATCTCCGACCGGGTCTTCCTCGCCCACCTGGGCGGCAAGATCGAAATCCGGGGCCGCATGCCGGTTAAGACCCGCGAGGACCTGTCCACCGTCTACACGCCCGGCGTGGCCGACGTGTGCACGGCCATCAAGGAAGATCCCAACAAGGCGTTCACCCTCACCATCAAGCGCAATTGCGTCGCTGTGGTCACGGACGGCACCGCTGTCCTGGGTCTCGGCGACATCGGGCCTGTCGCGGCGATGCCCGTCATGGAAGGGAAGGCGATGCTCTTCAAGCAGTTCGCCAACGTGGACGCGTTCCCCATCTGCCTGGATACGAAGGATCCTGAGGAGATCATTCGGATCGTCAAGTCGCTGGCGCCGACCTTTGGCGGCATCAACCTGGAAGACATTGCCTCGCCCCGCTGCTTCTACATAGAAGAGCGCCTCAAGCAGGAGCTGGACATCCCCGTCTTCCATGACGACCAGCACGGCACCGCCGTGGTGGTGCTGTCAGGCTTGATGAACGCCGCAAAGGTCGTTAAGAAGGAACTGGCGGCCCTCAAAGTCGTCATCGTCGGTATCGGCGCCGCGGGCGTCGCCATCTCGAAGATGCTGCAGTTGGCTGGCATTACGGATATCGTCGGCGTTGACCGGCAGGGGATTATCGAGCGGGGAAGGGAGTACCCGACCAATCAGATGTGGCAGTGGTATGCGGAGAACACTAACCCACGCAACATTCACGGCACGTTGAACGAGGCGATTGAGGGGGCGGATGTCTTTATCGGCGTCTCGGGCCCCGGCGTGCTGACCGTATCGCACATCAAGAAGATGGCCAGGGATCCGATCGTCTTTGCGATGGCGAACCCGACGCCGGAGATCGATCCGGAAGAGGCCGCTCCGCATGTCGCCGTCCTGGCGACGGGCCGGTCCGACTACCCCAATCAGGTCAACAACCTGCTGTGCTTCCCGGGCATCTTCCGGGGCGCACTCGACTGCCGTGCCCGGCAGGTTAACGATGCCATGAAGCTGGCCGCGGCCCGGGCCATCGCTTCGGTCGTGAAGAGCGATGAACTGCATGCCGAGTATATCATTCCGTCCGTCTTCAACAAGAAGGTCGTGGAGGCGGTGGGCCAGGCGGTGGAGGCGGCGGCATACGAATCCGGGGTCGCCCGCCGCGAGCGCCGTGAAACCCGGCCAGCGCCGGAAGGGGCGCTGAGCACCGCCGGGGCATTCGGAGCGGAGTGATGAACGGGGGCGCCTGCCGGGCGGTTGGCAGGCGCCCTTGCCTCTCTCGCCCACCTGGGGCGGAGGGAAATGCGGGGCCTACAACGAAAATACAGGAATTACGACTATCCTACTGGGGTGAATGAAGTGAGGGCTGCCCACGTCGTCCGCAGGGCGGTTGGCTGGCTGGTACTTGCCTTGATGCTCCTGGCCACGCAACCGGCCCGAGCGGTCTACTACCGTGAAGCAACGCCCCGGGGCACCGTCGGCACCAGCCGGCCGCCTATTCAGCAGCAGTTCAGCCTGGGTGCGGGGGAATCGATTAAATCCGCCCGGCTATACCTGGACGGAAACCGGGTTGAGCCCACCTGGGATGAGACCGGGCTGGTCAAGTACGTGCCCGCGGTCCCCCTGGCGCCGGGCACACATACGGCCCGTCTGATTGTCGAGATCAACCCGGCGTCGGATCTGTTCGTCTACGATCCCCTCGTTAGCGAGTTCAGCTTCACGGTGGCGGGCGGCGCCGTCGAGCTCCTCCCGCCCCCGGGGCCGGAGGAGCTGCGGGCTTTGCAGCGGGTCAACTGGTACCGCAAGGCTGCCGGGGTGGCGCCCATGGCGTACGACGCGGCCCTCGGGGCCGCGGCGGAAGGCCATGCCCGGTATCTGGCGGCCAACCCCCAGCAGCGTGAGGACGATGCCCACGGCGAAACGCCGGGGCGGCAGCTGTTTTTCGGCGCCACCACCCTGGACCGGGCGGTGTTCTACGGCTACGGCGGCGGCACCGGCGAGGTGATCAACTTCACCGACCGGGCCGAAGAGGCCGTTGACGGCTGGATGGAGACGATCTATCACCGCATCCCATTGCTGCATCCGGGCAATCAGGCGATGGGGTACGGCCTGGCGGGCAGCGGCGGCGGGCTGGTCAATGTGGTGAATGCCGGGCCGTCCGACGATGCGCCTGGCGCTGTGGCCTGGCCTTACCCCGGGCAGACCAATGTGCCCACCGGGTGGGATGGCTTGGAGTCGCCCGACCCGTTCCGGCTCTATCCCGGGGTGGGGCGGCCCGTGGGCTACACGATTACGCTGACGTTCGGCGGCAGGGTAGCGAGCCTGACGCTCGGACCCTGGTCGCTCAGGGGTCCCGCCGGCGGCGTGGAAGCCATGTCCTTTACCCCCGGCAAGGACAGTCACCTGCGTGACACGGTCGCCCTGATTCCATACGCACCGCTGGTGCCCGGCGCCGAATACACCGTGACGATGGCGGGTACGGTTGATACGGGCACGGGACCTCAGCCATATAACCATACCTGGTCCTTTACAACGGCTCCCGAACATGCCCCGAGTCCGCGCCGCATGACGACCACCACGGTCGGCGGGGTGCTGACCCGGGTCGCCGTGGATGGCACGGGTTTCGGCCAGGGGATGCAGGTCTTCCTGGGCGGCCTGCCCGTGCGGAACGTGGCAATCCAGTCCGGTGCGCGCTTCACTTTTGAACCCCCGCCGGGGCTGACCTACGGAGCCAAGGATTTGCTGGTGGTGACACCCGCTGGGCGAGAGGTCCGGTGGGACTCCTTCCTGGAGGCCGGCAGCGTGGAGTTCGCGGCCGGCGGCCCCGCCTTTTCGGAAATTCCGGTGTTGGTGCACGGCGTCAGGCTGGACCAGCCTGCGCTGGCCCACACCGGCGGCCAGGTGCTCTTGCCCGAGCGGGCGCTGGCGGAGCTTGGCGCGACCCGGGTGAGCATCGATGAAATCGACCGGAGCTATTGGACATGGGCCGGGCGGCTCGGGGACTTCACGCTGGGCCGCGTAGGTTCGACGGTGTCGGATGTCACGTACACGCTGACGCTGCCCGTGCAGCGGGTGGGCGGCGAGACGTACATTGAGCGGGAGTTCCTGAGCCGCCTGACCCTCGAACACGTGCCGGTGGTGGATGGGCGCATTCGGGTGGGCATGAGCGACATCGGCAGCCATTGGGCGCGGCCGCAGATTATCCAGCTGCTGCGGGATGGCGTCGTGAGCGGCGTCGGCGCGGGACAGTTCCGGCCGGACGACCCCCTGACCCGGGCAGCCTTCGTCAAGATGCTGGCCGGCGTTCGCCGCCTGGCCCTCCGGCCCGGCGATGCCGGCAGGCTGTCCGATACGGCTCAGCACTGGGTCGCAGCGCAGGGCTACATCGGGGCCGCCGTGCAGGCCGGCATCGTGGTGCCGGCGGAGTATCCGGGCGGCAGGTTCCTGCCGGACCAGGCGATCTCGCGGGAAGAGATGGCAGTCATGATCACGCGGGCGCTGGGGCGCGACAGCGAGGCGCGGGCCCGCAAGCTAACGGTGACGGGCGGTGCTGCCACTGTAGCCGGGCGCACGTTCACCGATGCCGGCACCTGGGCGAAGCCGGGCTACATCGCTGTTGCGGTGGAGCAGGGCATCATCAGCGGGTATCAGGAGGCAGGGGGCGCGTATACCTTCGGGCCGTTCCGCCAGGCAACCCGGGCTGAGGCGGTTGTGATGACCGTACGGACTTTGGGAAAATAGCGTAACCAATAGAAGCACCCCCTCGTTATAGAGCTTGAAAGCTCTGATAACGGGGGGTTCTGCATGTGTCTGCAGATCACCGGCGGCACCCGGCTGGTCGGTACCGTGCCGGTTTCGGGATCAAAGAACGGCGCCCTTGCCTTGATGGCGGCAGCCATGTTGCCCGCGGGCGAGTCGGTGCTGAGGGGCGTCCCCCGCATCGCAGATATTGAAATTCTCCGCTCGCTGATGGCGGCGGTGGGCGTTGCCTCGGAGTGGACGGACCGGCATACGCTGGTGATTGCCGGCGGGCGCTTGGAGGAAGGCCCGCCGCCGACGGAACTGGCACGGAAGATGCGGGCTTCCTACTATTTGATGGGCCCGTTGCTGGGGCGGTTGGGACGGGCCCGGGTCGGTCTGCCCGGGGGCTGCAGCATCGGCGCCCGGCCCATCGATCTGCATTTTCGGGCGTTCGAGGCGCTGGGCGCCCGCACGGGCATTGAAGCAGGCGAAGCCTGGGCGGAGGCGGTGCGGCTCCGTGGGGCCGACATGACGCTGGTGGGCCCCTTCGGCAGTTCTGTTGGAGCGACGATAAACGCCTTGTTGGCGGCCTGCGTTACGCCCGGCGTCAGCCGCATTTTCGGGGCGGCGCAGGAGCCGGAAGTATGGGCGGTTGCGGCGTTCCTCAACCGGGCCGGTGCCCGCATCGCTGGTGCCGGTACGGCTACGGTGGAAGTAGAGGGGGTCAGCCGGCTGCATCCCGTCACCTATGATGTGCCCGGCGACCGAATTGAAGCCGGGACCTGCCTGCTGGCCGGGGCCGCCACCGGCGGCGATGTCCGGGTGGAGGGGATTGCCCCCTGGACGCTGGACGGACTGCCCCGCCTGCTGACGAAGATGGGCTGCGCCTGCGCAGTCGAGTCCGGTGCCGTGCGGGTGATGGCGCCGGACCGCTTGCGGGCAGTGGAGGCCGTGACGGGGCCGTTTCCGGCGCTGGCGACGGACATACAGCCCGTGCTGGTGGCGGCGCTCTGCCGGGCCGCGGGCGATTCGCTGGTCGAGGAGCGGGTCTTCGACGGGCGCTTTGGCTACACGCGGGAACTGGAGCGGCTGGGCGCCCAGATTCGGGTCGCCGGCGGGACGACGGCCTTGATTTCGGGCGTGCCCGCCCTGAGCGGGGCGCCGATGGCAGGGACCGACTTGCGGGCGACCGCGGCCCTGATTGTCGGGGCGCTGGCGGCGGAAGGCGAATCGACCGTGGAAGGGCTGCACTTCCTCGACCGGGGCTACGAGGGGCTGGAGACGAAGCTGGCGGGACTCGGGGCGCGGGTCAGGCGCACCGGCTCACCGGTACCCGTACAACTATAAGCGGAAAGCGGACGGGGTTAATCCGTCCGCTCGTCTTTCTTGCCGAAAATCTGGTCCCAAAGGCTGGGCTCCCACCGATAGACCGTCGCCTTCAAAAAGACTTGCCCGCTCTGATCGATGGGCGGGGCGCCCGGCAGGGGGACGTATGCCTTCTTCTCCATCAGTTTGACGATCAGGTTGGGCATGCTCGAAACCACCTGCACATCGCCGCCGAAGATGGCCACCACCAGGTTCTCCGCCACCTGCTCAACCAGGTCGTCGAAGCTGGAGACGGTCAGCAGCACTTTGTGGACCTGTCCGACGGTCTCTTCCGGGTCGGGCGCCTTTGCCGGCCTGACCAGCTTGATCCAGACGCTGACTTTCCCGTGGCCGAAATCGGGCGGCTCAACGTGCGATCGGATCGCTGCTTCCACCGTCGCGACCAGTCTCTCCAGTTCCCCCATTCGCCTGTCCCCCCAAGTGCCGTTTGAGAATCGGGTTCAGTTCCGGGTCCGGGGTCACCCACAGCGTCTTCTGCTGTTCGTAGATGACCATGCCGGGGCGGGCGCCCGCCGGCTTGCGCACGTGCTTGCGCAGGGCGTAGTCCACGGGCACCGCGGCCGATTCGCGCCCACGGGAGTACCAGGCGGCCAGTGCCGCGGCCTCATGGATGGCCCGGTCGGGTACGGGCTGTCCCGGCGGGACCCGCAGGATCACGTGCGAGCCGGGAATCTCTTTGGTATGGAGCCAGATGTCGTGGGGCGCCGCAAGCTTTAGCGTTAAATAGTCGTTCTGTTTATTATTGCGACCGATCCAGATTTCCAGCCCGTCCGTGGAATGCACGGCGAGCGGTGGGACCGGCTTCTCTTCGGCGGTTTTCCCGGACGAGCCCTTGCGTTCCTTTTTCTCCCCCAGATAGCCTTCGGCCTGCAGTTCCCGCCGGATCTCCTCAAGCTCGGGCAAGGACGCGGCAGCCAGCAGCGTGGCTTCCACCTGCTCTAGGTAGGCCAACTCCTGGGCCGACTTTTCCACCTGTTGGGTGATGACCTGCTTGCCGCTGCGTGCCTTCTGATACCGGCGGTAGTACGCCTGGGCGTTTTCGGCGGGGCTCAGGGCCGGGTCCAGCGCGATGTTGACCATGCTGCCTTCCGGATCGTAGTAATTGACCACGGCGGCGGCTTCGTCGCCTTTTTTGATCTGCCACAGATTGGCCGTGATCAACTCGCCTTTGATGCGGAACTCCTCGGCGTTCTCCGCCGTTTTTTGCGACTCGGTTTGCAGATGGAGTTTGCGCCGGACGCGTGCGGCTTCATCACGAACGAGTTTGCTCAGGCTGCCTCGCAGCGCGGCCAGCCGGTCGGACTCTTCCTTGCGCCCGTAGAACGCTTCCAACCCGGCGCAGATTGACGTGAAGCCCGTCTGCACGGGACCGGGCCACGACTGGAGGGGCAGGACGTGGTAGTCCTTGAGCCGGCCCTCCGGGTCCAGGAGGAGGCAGGGCTGGTATTCCTGAGGGCTGGCCAGTTCGCGAACAACGGCCGTCAGGGCTTCGGGGGCGGTGCGGCTGGCAGGCGTTTCGGGGGCATAGCCGGCCCGGACAGCGGCCTCCTTCGCCAGCAGGGGGCCCAGACCGTCTACCCGGTCGAGGAGCATCTGCCAGACGGGTTTGGCCGGATCGTCGCCGGGCGACAGGTCGGCCGGGGCAATGGCCGCAGGGTCCAGCTTGCCCACCGGGGGCGGCGGTACGTAGGCAAGACCCGGGAGCAGCTCCCGGTAGCGGTTGACTTCTTCGGTCACACGGCGGATCGCATCCACAATTCGCCCCTGGGGGTTCAGGAGGACGATGTTGGAGTGTTTGCCCATCATTTCGGCCACCAAAACGAACTCGGCGGGGTTGCCCAGTTCATCCGTCACGCCGATATGGATGCGGCAGATGCGCTCACGCCCCACCTGCCGGATGGCCAGAATCCGCCCCCCTTCCACATACTTGCGCAGCAGCATGCAGAAGGTGGGGGGATGGGGCGGGTTCTTCTTTTCGATGCGGCTCAGATGCAGCCGGGCGAAGCGGGCGTTGGCAGAGACCAGAAGCCGGTGATTGGCGCCACCGGCATAGATGAGCAGGGCGATTTCATCGGGTTGCGGCTGATAGATCTTGCTGATGCGCCCGGCGGTCAGGCGGTCGCTCAGTTCGGCGACCACTGCCGCCATGACGGTACTGTCAAAGGCCATGGACGTGACGGGCTCCTTTTCGAACGGGATACAGTCACTATCAGGATATCATGGCGCCGCGGCGCCAGGCTACAGTTACTCCAAGCGTAGCGGAGGCGCGTGAACGGGACGTGCAACAAATATGGTGAAAGCATGAAGTTATCCGATAATAGATCAGAAGACTTTATCTTGCGCGTATTATTTCTGTTACAAACGTTCACAGAATAGTATGCCTCCTGTACAATGAGCAATGCGTCCAATTACGCAAGCAGGAGGGATCTGCCTGATGAAACGGTCAAAGCTGCTCCTGATTCTCGCCGTGATCGCAATCATGGTTCTGGGCGCCGCTGCTCCCGGTGCCGCCGGAACGACCAGGAATCAGTTTAAGATGCGGCTTCCCAGCTTCGCTAAAGTTGACCGGGACTTTGCCATGGATTCCGCTGCTGCCGGCATAAAGGTGACGGGCAAGGAACTGCGGGGATACAACCCCGGTCAGAGCTATCTGAGCCCCGGCAACGGTACTTCCGTAGGCAGGATTGACGCCAGGGGCAGCGTGAAGGGCCTGGCCATCCTGGTGGACTGGCCTGTGTCGTCCGCCGAAATGAGCGATGTGCCCGGTGTGGATTACGAGCAGGTTCCGGCGGACCTGTTCGACGATCTGTTTAACGGCACTGAGTACGATCCCTATGCCCGGCCCATGTGGAGCCATCTGGCGACGTATCCGGACGGCCAGCCGGCTTCCACCCGGGGCACGCTCAGGAACTACTACGATGAGATCAGCTACGGCCAGTTCAGCATCGACGTCGATGTGGTGGGCTGGGTCACCCTGCCGCATGGCTATGACTACTACATGGGTCAGAACAAGGGCCACTATAACGACAACGGCGACGCATATATCGGCGAACTTGTGGAGGACGCGGTCCTCGCGGCCAAGGAGCAGTTCGACATCAACCTGGCTGATTGGGCGATTCCGGCTCGGCCCGGCGATTTCGCAGATCTGGCGGGGAATGCGACTTCGATCGTGCAGGACGGTCAGACGATCGACAAGGTCGTGCCGAACCTGTTCATCATCCATCGCGGGACCGGCGCCGAGTACAGCCGCGACCCGAGCATCATCTGGTCGCACGCCTGGAGCATTGTAAGCGCGAGGTACTGGGGTGAGTACTACCGGACCAATGTGCCCCCTGACGAATCTGCCCTCCGGTGGACGGTGGTTGACGGCGTCGTTGTCAACCAGTACAACACTTGCCCGGAAGTCGGCCAGAATATCACCGGCTTTGGTATCGATGCGCCGCGGGCGCCCTCGCCGGCCTATGTGGGTGTTTACGCGCATGAGTTCGGCCACGTGCTGGGGCTGCCCGACCTCTATGACTACGGCTACGACTCCGAAGGCGTCGGCGACGTCAGCCTGATGGCCGGTGGCTCCTACGGCCGTGAGTATCCCGACCGGTACTACTCGGGCAACTCGCCGAGCCATGTAGAAGGCTGGGGCAAGCAATACCTCAGCTTCCTGAACTTCAAGGACATCATGCCGACGGCGACTCCCGTGACAAAGACGCTGAGACCGGCCAACGAGTCGAAGGATGTGTACCGGATCAAAGTTCCGAACGGACTGAGCTACGAGTACTTCGTCATGGAGAACCGACAGCAGCAGGGCTTTGACCGGGGACTGTCGTACTTTGGCGACCCGGCCCTGCACGGGCTGGTGGTCTATCAGGTTGACGAGAGCGTGTTTGCCCGGACTTTCTGGCGGGCCAACGAAGCGAACAACCCCCACTGGACCAAGCGGAGCAGTTCGGCCAAGACCGGGGGGGAGACCCACTACGCGATGGCCGTACTGCAGGCGGACGGCCAATACCAGCTTGAGGTGGGCGGCTACACGGACGCAGCCGACTTCTTCCCGGGTTCCCTGGGCGTGACTTCACTGCTGCCGGCGCCCGTTAACGGGCTTGCCAATACGGCTTCGTGGTATCAGCTGGCACCGGGCCGGTCTACGACCGGCATCAAGCTCTCGGACATCACGGAGAACGATGACGGGAGCGTAACCGTCACCATCACTTACGAACCGTAGGCGATTTCACGCAGGAGCAGGGGCGGCCGCCGGCCACCCCTGCTCCGTGCACATTCATACTACAGGGCGTTGACGATGTCCTCGAACACGTCCTTGAGCCTCGGCCCGAGCAGCATGACTGCTGCGATGGCCACGACGGCGACCAGCGCCAGGATCAACCCATACTCGGCCATCCCCTGTCCCTCACGGCGCTTCAGCAGATTACGGATCACGAAAATCGCCCTCCCCTGTCAATCTGTCAGCTTGCTCCCCCAACGGTCGCCGTTCTGACCATCCAGGTCGACGGGAATAAAGACCGTCGCCCGGAGCGAGTTGTTAGTTTCGTCGGATTCGGTGATCGCGTTGTCCGGGTCGATGGTGGCGATGACTTCAATATCTGCACCCTCGGGCAGGGGCCCGGAGGGCCAGCTCAGCGTGGCCGTCCAGCCGTTGTCGGACCGGAAGGTGACGGGCTGCCTGGGCCGCTCGATGCCGTTCACCCTCAGGCTGACGCTGGTGGTGAGGGTTTCGGGGCAGCCGGTGCAGACCGCCCGGACCTGGGCGGTGAAGCCCGTTGCGCTGGCGGATTCAGGCACCGCCAGGTTCCGCAGCGTCAGGTCGGGCAGGCGGTAGAGCCTGTATGCCTTGAGGACGGTCCGCTCTTCAGAGTTGCTGTTGACGCCGACGAGCATCAGGCCGGAGGCGACGGTCATCTGGGTAGCGGTGCCTCCGATGGGCTCCCACCATTGCTCGCCCTGGTCGCCTTCCCGGTAGGGTTCGTCGGAGAGCTTGAGCGGGTAGCCGCCGTAGGTGACTTCCTCGCCGGTCCATTTGTCGTAGGCCCGCACGTAGCCGCCGGTGTCACCGACCAATATTACGTGCCCCATGGGCACGGGCGCCGTGTTACCCTTGAAGTCGCCCATGTCATGCTGCCAGGCCACCTGGCCGGTCGCCTTGCCCATCGCCACGAGGTAACCGCCGCCCTGATTGGGCCCCCGGTCGTTGCGATAGACGAAGTAGACCTTGTCCTCATCAACGCCGGGTCCGTTGTTAATGAAGGAAGGCTGGGCGCCGCCGTCGTCGGTACAGGCCTGCATGCCCGGGTACTGGCGGCACCAGAGCAGTTCGCCACTGTCATGGCGCAGGGCGTATAACCTGCCGAACTTGTCGGCCATGAAGACCGTCTCGGCATCGACCGCAGCTTCGCCGGGAATGCCGGCGGCCGTCACCACCGCTGCCGGCCAGGACGGGGCGAACTCGCGCCGCCCGTCGGTGCCCAGGCCGTAGGACATCATATAGCCATGGGTGCCCAGGCCGGGCGCCGTACGGGCATCCGAGGCGATGATGAAGCTCGATTCGCCCAACGGGACGGGCGAGAAGGAGATGCGCCCGCCGACCGGCAGCGTGCGCTGCGTGGCCACGCCTGATGCGATGCCCCGGACGATGATCGCCTCGCCGTTGGTCGTACCGATCACGACGATATCACCGCCGAAGACAAGGGGTGCGCCGACGATGCCCCGGTCGCCCCGGGCATCGATGATATAGCCCCCGAGGATCTTGCCGTCGTAGGCCCGGATTGCCACCAGCGACGCCGGATGGCCAAAGCCGACGTAGATCACGTCGTCGGTCGGGCGGACGCCCTTCCAGTAGGCGGCCTGGGAGGAGGCGAAGGGCCGGACCTCCTTGCGGGACCCGAGCTTCAGGCACTTGAGGGCCAGGAGCTCGTCCTTGGCGAGGAGATCGGGTGACGAGCAGAGGGCGTCCGCCGGCGTCGACCAGAGAATGAACCCGTCACCGGCTAACTGCTGCCGGTAGCTCTCCACACTCTGGTTGGGGCCGCGGGCAGCCGGCGTCATGTCAGCGTTCAGGGCCCAGAGCCTGTCCCCGGCGACATGGTAAACACGGGTCTCGGCTGCGCCGTTGCCGTCAAAGTCCCGCTGAATGACCAGGGGCTGACTCCGGGAGAGACCCAGGGGGACTTCCCAGACAGGCCTGGCGTTTCTGTCGAGCGGATACTCCGGCTCGGAAGGCGTGTAGTGGGTCCGCCACCGGCTCCGGCCGTAGTCTGTCACCTCCTCGCTGAAGAGCGGAGGTGCGGCTGCCGCCGCCAGGGCCGCTGTGGCCAGCAGCCCGATGGCGATGCCTGTGGCCCAGCGTGTCTTCCTTTTCATGGCTTTCCTCACTTCCCGCAGTAGACTGCGCTGACGCAGGAGACGTTGCTCATCTGCACCCGGGCGCTGCGGTTGCCGTGATCCCAGGTCACCTCGCCGCCGAACCCCTCCGTCAGGAAGCGGACGGGGACGAACATCCGGTCGAGGAAGAGGACCGGCTTTTGATCCAGCTGGACGCCCATGAAGCCAACCATCCCCTGGTCCTGGCTTAGCCAGAGGGTAATGGCCTGAGCACGGCCCGGCATTTTCAGCTGAGCCCGCCTTTCCTGCTGGTTCCAGTCCACCTGACCGCCGAAGGCCTCGGTGAAGAAGCGGACAGGCATCATGACGCGCCCCGTGGAAGCGGCCAGCCAGGGGCCGGGTTCCTGGACGCCGCGGATGGGATCGTAGGGTGTCCGCAGCAGGCGCCCGTTCAGCCAGACCGTCACCCAGCCGCCGAAATCGGGGGGCGTGGCCCGGGGGAGCGCCTGCTTGACGGGATCATAGGCGAAGACCGGTTCAGGGGTAACGACGAACTCCGGGATCCCGTCCACGCAGACGACCTGGATGTGCTCGGTGCCCGGCGGTCGGACCGTGATGACCGGCGTGTTGCCGTTGCAGCGGGCATGAAGGTCGCCGTGACCGGCCGACGCCATGGGCAGGAAAGCGACAGCCAGGGCCATGGCGCCGGCGGTTGCCAGCAGCCGCGGCACGTTGAGCCGACCAGTAGCCATTGACGTGTCCGCTCCCTTCGCTTAGCGCTTGACCGGCACGGCCGTACCCGTCCGGGTGAACCGGAGCTCGCGGATGCGTACCAGCTTGAGGAACGAAGTCGGCATCGACATGGTCGCTCTGGCCGTCACTTCGGCCTTGGCCTGGTTTACCGTCACGGTGAGATCCTCCACCTGCGGCCCGAGGCTGCCGTCGGGCCAGCGAGCGTTCTGGGCAAAGGTGTTCCGCGCCACCGGCACCGTCGATTCGGGCAGCACCAGCCACTCACGGGTAATGCGATAGCTGCCGCAGCGGAACGGCCAGGTACACTGAGCGCCGGCCCTCGTCTTCCATTTGCCCTGGATGATCAAATCCCACTGCGGACCCGAAATGACGGCGGGAGAGGCGGAGTCCCACTCCATGCAGTCGTAGGGCAGTCCAGTGATCGGGTCGTAGCAGGTGTTCTGGGCGGCTTCCCACCGGGTGATTCGCAGTTCGGCCATGGGGATCACCTGCAGGGCGCCGGCCAGCGACGCCGCATCGACGGCGGTCTGGAGCTGGGCCCGCAGCAGGTGCGCCCGGCCGAAGTCAAGCGCGAGCCCGGCGAAGAGCAGCAGGATGGTGAAAGATGCCGCCGCCATCACCATGACGGCGCCCCGGGTCTCACGGCGCAGCCGGCTGAGCATGGGTGCCCTCACCTACCTCTCTACCCGGAAGACCGCCTGGCTCCGCAGCGCAATCGTGCCGTCGCCGGGGCTGGAAGGATCGATCAGCCTGGCCAGCAACGGTACGAACAGCGGCTGCCGGTAATGGACCGTCACCTGGATATAATCGCCCATGCGTTGAAACTGGACGTCGTGGGCGGGGTTGAAAAGGACCTTGCCGTCGGCCGAGATCTTCAGCCCGCCGCCGTTGATGGCGTCGACCGCCTTGGCCCGGGCGATGCCGTCTTCCTTGGCGATGGCCCAGGTGCGGCCCGCTTCCCGGGCGGCGCCGGAGACCACGATTTTCGAGTTAATGACGACGCCCATGACCATGATCCCGACCAGGATCAGAATCAGCAGGGGAGCTACCAGGGCGAACTCGACCATGGCAGATCCCCGGCGCTTCTCTTTCAGCCGAAGCAGCATAGCCGGTCACCCCCTATAAGAGGAGCTTCGCAATCTGCAGCAGGGCGGGGCCCAGCAGCAGGACCATGAAGGGCAGGAGGATCATCAAGAGCATGGGGATGCGCATTCTTACGGTTGTGACCTGCGCGATCCGCTGCGCTTCCTGCTGCTTGAAGAGCCTGATCTGCTGGATCTGATAGCGGATGATCTCGGCCACCGAGGTGCCGTACTGCTCGGCCTGCATGATGGCGTTGACGATCACCCGGAGATCTTCGCCGGGCACCCGGGTGACGAGGTCCCGCCATGCCTCCGCCCGGGGCTTGCCGGCGGCCATCTCCTGGACGGCCCTCAGGAACTCTCGGGCGACCAGTCCGGGGGCATCCGCTGAGACCCGCCGCACGGCTTCGGTCAGGGGCAGACCGGCGCTGATGGCCGTGGCAATCAGATCGGCGAAGAGCGGCAGCTCCTCGGCCACCACCTGGCGCCGGGCGCCCACCCGGCCGTTCAGCCACACATCCGGGGCGATGAAGCCGGAAAGGCCGGCGATCACCATCAACAGCGCTGCCACGGCACCCGGCTGGAACAGGGTCATCAGCGAAAGCAGCAGCGGCAGCGTCACCGCCAGCACCGCCTTGGCGCCGACAAACTGGGCGGCGTCGAGCCCGAACGGGCGCCCCGCCCAGATCAGCTTCTGCTCGTAGGCCTCCATCACGGCGGCCGGCATCAGCTGCCGGAGCTTCCCGATGAGCCCGGCGTCCCGGGAATCGGTCTCCCCACCCGGGCCGTCCGCCTCCAGGGCGTAAATCAGGTCCGCGACCCGCCGTTCCTTCTCCTTCTTCATCAGATAGGCGCCGTACACGGCGCCGGTGCACGCCACCAGCATCAGGACAAAGATCAAGGCCATGACGTGCACCTCCTAATAAATCCGAATGTCGACCATGCGCCGGATGGTATACCACCCAAAGGCGATGGTGCCGAAGCAGCCGCCCAGGACAAACCGGCCGGGCCAGCTGCCGAAGAGCGGATCATAGTATCCGGGGCTCAGGAAGTGGAGGACCGTCAGCACGACGAAGGGCAGGGCGGCGATCATGTTGGCCGACATGCGGCCTTCGGTCGTAAACGACTGCACCGTCCGTCGGGCGTTCTGCGCCTCCACGATGGAGCGGGCCACCTGATCGTAGATATGGGCCAGGTTGCCGCCCACCTCAGCCGTAATGCGGGCCGCCACAATCACTGCGGCGAACTCCCGCACGTTAATGCGGGCCTGGGTCTGCGCCATGGCTTCATGCGCCGGGACCTGCAGGCGCATTTGCTGCTGGATGCGGCGGAACTCTTCGCCCATGGGATTGGGCATCTCGGCCGCGATGGAGTCCACCGCCTGCAGCAGCGTTCCTCCTGCCCGCAGCACGCTGGCTGCCAGGAAGAGCGCCTGCGGCAGCTGGGCCGCGAACTGGGCTGCTCTGCGGGCCTGCAGCCGCTTTACGTACACGTGCGGCCCGATCAGCGCCGCAGCTGTGACGAGCATGGCGCCGTTTGTGTGATGGGTCAGGGCCAGCGCCGCGCCCACCAGGAGGCCGGCGCCGGCGATGAAGTAGTAGACGCTGCGCTTCCAGCCGAGGCCAGCCTGCAGGGCAGCCTTTTCCCAGCGGTCCATAAAGGTCTCCCGTTCGGGTTCGCCGGTCGGCTCATCGGGTCCGCCGCCGTCCTGCCGGTTCCCTCGCCGCCTGAGCTGGTAATAGGCCAGCAGGCCGAGGGAGATGCAGGCGAACATCAGCAACGCAATCAGGTTAAGCAATCAGGTCACCCCCTGGAGCTTCACTCCGGCCCAGAGGCAGCGCTCGGCCACCCGTACGGAGGGCCTGCCCGTGGGCGTCAGCCGGTCGGTTTTCGGGTCGTACCGCACCAGTTCATAGGTGTCGATGTCACCATCGGAAGTCCTCGTCACTTCGGCGATGGTCAGGATCCGGCGGGCGCCGGTCTTCAGCCGCGCCACTTCGATGATCAGGTCGAAGGCGGAGCAGATTTGCTGGCGGATCGCCCGGGCCGGCAGCCCGCTGTCGGCCATCAGCACCATCGTTTCGAGCCGGGCGAGGGCGTCGGAGGGGCTGTTGGCGTGCAGCGTGGAGAATGTGCCGTCGTGGCCGGTGTTGGCCGCCTGCATCATGTCCAGCGCCTCGGGACCGCGGCACTCGCCGACGACGATGCGGTCGGGCCGCATCCGCAGGGCGTTGCGCACCAGTTCCCGGATGGTGATCTCGCCGCGCCCCTCTACGTTCGGAGGGCGTGTTTCCATGCGCACGACATGGGGCTGCTGGAGCATCAGCTCGGCGGCATCTTCGATGGTGACGATGCGCTCATCGGCGGGGATAAAGGAGGAAAGGGCGTTCAGCAGGGCGGTCTTGCCGCTGGAGGTACCCCCGACTACCAGAGCGTTGCAGCGGGAGACGACCACCGAGCGGAGAAAATCGGTCACAGCAGGGGTTAGCGTCCCGACTTCCTGCAGCTTCTCGACCGTCAGGGCCCGCATGAACTTCCGGATGGTCAGGCAGGTGCCGTTCAGGGCGACCGGCGCCAGAACGGCGTTGACCCGGCTTCCGTCGGGCAGGCGCCCGTCCAGAATCGGGTTGGACTCATCGATACGGCGGCGGAGGGGGAGGGCAATCCGTTCGCACAGCTCCCGCACCTGCTGCTCACCCACAAACTTGATGGACGGCTCGGGCTTCAGCCGCCCGGAGCGCTCCGTCCAGATATCGTCATAGCGGTTCACCATGATCTCCGTGACGCCGGAATCGTCGATCAGCGGCTGAATGGCCCCGAAACCGGCGATGTCGTGGCAGAGTCGGGTGATAAACGACTGCCGGGCGCCGGCGGCCACCAGTGGGTCGGATTCGACCAGGTAGGCGATCTCCCGGCGCATCAGCGTCATGACGCCCGGATCGTGCGGGCTGAAGAGGATGTTCGGATCGATGCGGCTGAGCAGCCGCTCCCGCACCCGGGTCTTGAGGGCCAGATAAGCGGCGTCCTCGCCCGGCTCCGGGCCCTTTCCCAAGCGATCGCGCAAGAGACTCACCCGCAATCACCTCCTCTACAGGCTCTGCCACCAGCGCCGGACGGACTGAATCAGTCCGACGGGCCGGTCTGTCTCCACGGGACTGGTTACCCGGGCCAGGGGCGAGTCCGGCACGCCGGCGAAGCGGAGTGCATCTGCCACCCGGTGCACAGCGGTGGCGAAGTCAGTATTCGACCGGAAGGTCGGCGTCAGCATGCCGCGGTTGACGGCGGCTGCCAGGCCCGGCAGACTGGGAATCCGGCCCGCCAGAGGCACGCCGGCCAGATCGATGATCTCCGCTTCGGGAATCTCCTGCCGGGGCGACGCCCGGTTGATGACCAGCCGGAATTTGTTCAGGTTCAGGCCAATCAGGGCGGACTCCTGGGTGAAGCGGCGGCAGGCATAGAGCGATAGGAGATCTGGTGTTGTGACAAGCACGACGGCATCCGCCTTTTCGAGGGCGATCACCGTCGAATCTCGCAGGTCGGTGTCGAGATCGGCGACGGCGGTGTACCCTTCCGTCCGGGCACGGCGCAACACTGCCTCCGTTACTTCTGCTGTCAGCAGAGGGGCATCGACCAGGCGGGCCGGGCCGGCCAGCAGGTGGAGTCCGCTGGGGTGAAGCGTCGTGCGGCCGCTCCCGACCGGATAGTCGAGGACGGAGGGCCGCAGCGAAGCCTGAAGGAGGGGAGCGGCGTCGGCGCCCCCGGCATCCAGGTCGATCAGGAGGGTCGGGGCGCCGGACCGCCTGACCAGATGCATGGCCAGCCCGGCGGCGATCAGCGTCTTACCCGTTCCGCCCTTGGGGCTCCACACGGCGATCAGAGGACCGGCCACCCGCCATCACCTCCCGTAGCGCTGCATGAATGAATCGGGCGTCACGCCCGTAGTCGCCTTTTCCTCCTCGGTATCCACCCGATACGGGTTGGTCGCGAGATAGATAGTGCCGGCGAGCTGCGCATAAGCGATCTCTTCCGCCTGTGCCGGGGTGACCATGACGACCACCGTGGCCTTGGCGGTGCCTTCCGCTTCCGTGCGGTGCAGCACCGGAATCGCCTTGCCGATCACCTTGGAGAAGGTGGTGGCGGGGCCGTTCTGCCGTTCGACCCGGACCGCTGCGATGATATCTACCTTGTCGCCGGATTGAATGGTGCCGCCGACGCCCGTCGCGTTGTCGACCGGGATCGCCAGGGCCCGCATGCCGGCCTGACCGGTCTCGGTCAGCTTGGCCGCCAGGGAGCCGGAAGAGCCGCTGGCAGTTGCCAGGTGACCCTGCCTGACCACATCGCCCTTGAGGATGATCGTCCGGGCATACCGGCCGTTCAGGGCGGAGACCTCCTTGACGGCATCGGCGGGAACGGCGCCGCTGGGCATCTGCTGGACCGTAAACATGCCGGCCGTGAGCGGGGTAAAGGCGGGAATCTCCTGCGTGGCCACCAGCACCGTGGTGGACCTGGCCACGCCCTTGAGGAAGGTAACGGACAGCAACGCCGCGATGAGGCCCAGGGCGATGCTGATAACCAGGATCACCATGCCGCCGGAGCGCTGTCTCACAGGTCATCTCTCCCTTTTTTCGACAGATTCGTGGACGGGGCCGGAGTCCGGGCACGAATCGTCAGACGGACGCATGCAGAGTTTTCCGACGAACGTACCTTAGGCAGATCCTACCAAGTGGGCGGCAGCCAGGTCAACGCGGCGTCATGGTATCATCTGGAAGGGAAAGTCCGATACGCGGATAGCTCCTAATAACTATTGAGAATCGTTCTCGTCGACGCTACGATAAGAGGGAAGAGTCGGGGAAGGGGAGATGACCATGCGGGTCACAACGGGGCGTGCATTTGCCAGAGGCTACGGGCATTCTCCGGCCGTAGCTCCATTGTGGGCACTGGACTTTTGGGCCGCCCTGCTTGCGCTGCCCCGCCTTCTACGTCTCCCGCCCAGACCGCGCCCGACATGTGTCCCAGGTGGCCCCCAATCGGGAGACCGCTGCTAGGGGCAGAGGCTGTTGCACCCATGGCCACGAGGGCCGTCTGCCGCGCTAAGCGTGCAGACGGCCCCCTTTGTCGTTTGTGAGCATCGATTACCAAGGGCCGCGCGGCGTGCTCCTACCGCACGCATGGCCGCCCCAGTGCAACTGCCTCTGCCGCACCAGTGAGGAAGCAGAAAGTCTCCCGACTCACCAGCCCTTGGCGCATCAAGAAACCTTGAGGAAATCTTGAGCCCTTTTTCCGGTTAACATGCTATACTTCGAACCGTGAGCGAACCGAATTGCAGCGCCCTGGACCGCTCCCTGGCGTCCGGGGCGTTGAACGTTGGAGGGAACAGGTCGTGCGCAACAAGGTGATCGCGTCGGTAGTGATTGTCGCCTTGCTGGCGGGGGGTGGCTGGTACTGGACCAGAGTCCGGGCGAATAAGGCTGCAGCCCAGAAAGGGACACAGTACATTTTCGCCACCGTCAGGAAGGGGGATATCCGCTCGACAATCTCCGGCACCGGTCCGGTCGCTTCGATTAACGGCGTGCTCGTGAAGTCGAACCAGACCGGTACGGTGACCCAACTACTGGCCCAGGACGGCGATAAGGTCAAGGCCGGACAGTCCGTGGTGATCCTCAAGAACGAAAACCTGGAGGCGCAGCTCAAGCAGGCGCAAGTCGATCTGCAGAGCAGCCAGGCCAACTTGGAAAACCTACTGAACCCACAGGCGACGGCCGTACGGGCCCAAATGCTCAAGGTCGAGAATGCCAGGTTGACGCTGAAACAGCGCCAGCAGGATGTCCGCAATCTGACCGTGAAGGCGCCACAAAGCGGCGTCATAAACGCCGTCAAGGTGACGGCGGGATCCGATATTGCCAGCAACGTGTTGCTCTTCACGATCTTTGACGACACCAAGGCCACGTTCACCGTCTCCGTTCCTCAGTCCGCGGCCGGACTACTGACCCCTGGATACCCCGTAAAGGTGACGCTGCCGGGCTTCGGGACCGTGACCGGCGAGGTGCGGCCCAGCGCCGGTGCTGCCACCCCTGGGTCGGGCAACCGCGATGCCAACGTGCCGCTGTCGGTGGCACTGCCCCCGATGCCGGGTCTGCGCCCGGGGATGGTCGGGCAGGCAGTGATCGAAAACAGTGGCCTAGACTACATCATTCAGAGCAACGGCACGGTCGACAGCACGCTGGTTGAGGTGCGCTCGCAGGTGGCCGGGACGATCTCAGAACTCGCGGTGGCCGAAGGTGATCGGGTTGCCGCCAACGACGTCCTGCTGCAGCTGATCAGCGAAAGCCTGGAAGTACAGTTGGCGCAGGCCGAAAACGACGTCAAGACGCAGGAGCAGGAGCTCAGCAACCTGCTCGACCCCGCCAATGACCCCAGCGGTCAGCTGCGCCAGTTGAAGGCCAAGCTTGATCAGGCCCAGATCACTCTGGCGACCCGCCAGGCCGATGTGGACGATCTGCAAGTGAAGGCCCCGGTTGACGGCCAGATCTCCTCGCTGCTCCTGAAAGTCGGCGACCGGGTGACGACGGGCGCAAACCTGTTCCGGGTGGCCGATTACGGCAAGATGCAGATCGCCATCTCGGTGGACGAGCTGGACGTGGCCAAGACCAAAGTGGGCCAGAAGGCGCAGATCACCCTGGATGCGCTCCCGGGCCGGAACTACACCGGCGCGGTCTACAAAATCAACCCGGAAGGCGTCTTCCGCAACGACATCGCCACGTTTGAGGTGACGGTTCAGGTCGATCATCCGCAAGGGCTCATGGCCGGCATGAACTCCACCGTCAACATCATCACCGAAGAGAAGGCGGGCGTGCTTTGGCTGCCGGCTCAGGCTGTCACGGTCCGCCAGGGGCGGGCGTTCGTCCAGGTCCTGGAGGGGACGGAAGTCAAGCAGAAGGACGTGGAAGTCGGCACCCGCACCAGCCAGCAGGTCGAGATCAAGTCCGGCCTGAAGGAGAACGAGCAGGTGATTCTGACCATCATCCGGCCGCAGACGACGACGGGCGGCATGGGCGGCATCTTCGGCGGCGGAAACCGCCAGCCGGTTCAGACCACCGTTCCCCAGCAGCAAGGCCAGCAGCAGCCGCAGGTGCGCCAGTTCCAGCAGGGACAGTCCCCCGGGCAGGGGCAGCAGCGAGCCCCGGGGCAGTAGGGAGAGCCGTTCAGGCAGGGGGTAGCGCCATGATTAGCATTCGTGGCATGACCAAGGTGTACGGCGTCGGGGAGGCCAAGGTGGTCGCCCTCGCCGGCATCGACCTCGAAGTGGCTGCAAGTGAAATGGTGGCCGTGATGGGACCGTCCGGATCGGGCAAATCGACCCTGATGAACATGATCGGATGCCTGGACCGGCCGACCACGGGCCAGTATTTCCTGGCCGGCCAGGAGGTCGGCTCCATTGACGACAACCGGCGGGCCGACGTGCGCAACCAGCATATCGGCTTCATCTTCCAGACCTTTAACCTGCTCCCGAAACTGACGGCTGTGCAGAACGTGGAGACGCCCCTGGTCTACCGGGGGTACGGCGTGGGCAAGCGCCGCACGCTGGCCGGCGAAGCCCTGGAGCGGGTCGGACTCGGCGCCCGGGGTCACCACCGGCCCAACCAGCTCTCCGGCGGCCAGCAGCAGCGGGTCGCCATCGCAAGGGCCATTGCTTCACACCCGTCGATCCTGCTGGCGGATGAGCCCACCGGCGCCCTGGATTCCCGCACCGGTCAGGAAGTGCTCGCCCTCTTTCAGGAGCTGAATGAAGAAGGGCGGACCGTGGTGATCGTCACCCACGACGAGCGCGTTGCGGCCCACTGCAAGCGGGTGGTCCGGCTCAGCGACGGGCTGATCGTCACCGACGAACCGAACCGGGAGCGGCTGGACGCCCGGGCGGAGCTTGCCCGGATGATCGGTGCCGCCTCAGGGGAGGTGGCACATCCGGCATGATCTTCTCCGTCATTGAATCGATGCGGGTGGCCTGGCTCGGCATCGCCGGGAACAAGCTGCGCACCGCGCTGACCATGCTGGGCGTGATTATCGGCGTGGCCGCCGTGATCTCCCTTGTCTCGGTTGGGCAGGGCGCCCAGGTGCAGGCTACCAGCCAGATCCAGGCGCTGGGTTCCAACCTGATTACGGTAATGGCCCGCGGCGGCGGCTACCGGATAGAGGCGTCGGATATTCCCGAACTGATGGCCACCGTTCCCGGCATCCTGTATGCGATGCCCACTGTATCGGCCAGCCAGCAGACCGTGAAGGCCGAAGGCGCTTCCTATCAGGTCGACATTGAAGGAAGCAATGCTGACTATCCGGCGGTACGCGAACGGGGTGTCAGCCGCGGGGTTTGGTTTTCCGAAGGAGATGTGACGACCCGGCGGCGGGTGGCCGTCATCGGCTCCACCACGGTCACCAAGATCTTCGGTGAAGGGGTCGAACCCATCGGCCGGGTGATCCGGGTCATGAGTCAGAGCTTCACCGTGATCGGCGTCGCCGAGACGATGGGCACCGGTTTCGGCGGTCAGGATCAGGATGACCGGATTTTCGTACCGTACACGGCTCTGGCCAGGCAGCTTGGCCTTAACCGCATTCAGACGCTGATTCTGAAGACGAGCCCGGAGGCGGACTCCAAGGTCATCACACAGCAGGTTACCGACTTTTATGTAGCAAAGTTCCGTAATGCTGAAGCCGTGCGTGTTCAAAGCCAGGATCAGCTCCTGGAGACGGTCAGCAGCATGACCCGGATCTTTACGCTGCTTCTCGGTGCGATTGCGTCGATCTCCCTGGCGGTGGGGGGCATCGGCATTATGAACATCATGCTGGTGTCGGTCTCGGAGCGGACCCGTGAGATCGGGATCCGCAAGGCGATTGGCGCCAAGAAGCGTGATATTCTGCTCCAGTTCCTCATTGAGGCGCTGATTCTGTCAGTCACCGGCGGCATCATCGGGATCCTGCTCGGTTCGCTCGGCGCCCGGGGAATCGCAAGGGTGATGCAGTTCCCGACGGTCGTCACCTCATCCGCCGTCCTGCTCTCCTTTACGTTCTCGATGGCGGTGGGTGTGGTCTTCGGCTTCTATCCGGCCTTGCGTGCATCCAATCTGGACCCGATTGAAGCGCTTCGCCGTGAGTAATTCCTTCAATACTGAGGAGGATCTGCGAATGAAGTCCAAGCTTGTGCGCGGTGTGGTGGCCGCACTGGGGATCATGGCTCTCATGTTGGCTCTGGTCGTCGTCAACCCGTCTGACACCGCAGCCGCAAATCTGACGGGAGGCCAGTATACGTACCTGATTGACGGGGAAGAGGTAACCTTTACCTTCGACCCCGTGGCCCGCCAGAATGGACTGCTGCTGCCGACTGAGGTCTTCCAGAAGTTCAACATCTCCATTGAGGGCGCTACAAGCAAGAACATCACCTTAAGAAGGGGCCCTGTCAGTGCCATAGTTGCCATCGGATCGACCAGATATAGTCTGGGCGCCCAAACCAAGGTAGCATCTGCGGCTCCCTTGCGGCTCAACGGCCGGGTGTTTATCCCGTCCGATTTGCTGAAAGAGTTTGGCGTTGATTTTTCCCAGGATGGCAACTTCGTCTCCCTGAGCAACTATACCGACCGAGTGTTCGACGTGAAGGAGCTCTCTGCTTCCGAATGGCATGAAGCCACGGTGTATCGGAAGTTTTCGGCCTCGATAAAGGCAGACAGCGGCGTTAACCTATATGGGGAGTTCTGGCTGCTAAACGCCGAGATGATTACTGCCGGTAACCTGGACATGACGTACGGCATGAGGGCCCGGCTGCTGGGCATGCTTGAGAGCAACACAATGGTGTTGGTTAAGCTGTCCAACCTCTCCAACAAGTCTGGAGCGATGGTCACTTCCGGAACATGGCTGATTGACGATCACCGAAACCAGTACGATGTGCTGTCGATCATCGATATCGGCTCCGGGCTGGTTAACAGCAAGCTTGCTCCCAGTGCTGACCGCTACAGCGTGCTGGTATTCTCGAAAATCCCGCCCAACACCAACAACGCAATCCTGTTCTATGACAACAACGGTAACACGCTCGGAACCTTCCGTGGGTTCTAGCAGTTGGTAAGGAAGAGGGAGCGGAGAGCATTAGGCCTCCGCTCCCTCTTCGGTGCACCCGGCATCGGTGCCGACCAAATGTGCGAAACTCCTCTGTCCGGCCTGTGGAGCGGTGGTGCAAGAACTAGTAGGGTGGCCCGGCGGCTGCTGGCCCTAAATCTTCTTGATCTCAACTTTCCACTCAGAAGGTCCCTGCTCCAGGTAGTTCCACTCAAACTTGCCCGGCATTTCGGCAGCAAACTGATAATACAGCGGCTTGGGGTCGTGATCGTTCACGAGAATCATGGATTGGCCGGAAGCCAGGCTGCCGAACGTCTGAAAGATCGTCGGATGCTTCTGATAGGGGGGAATGGGTCGGACATCGAGCACCACGTTATCAGCCATAGGAACGCCCTCCTTTGAGAATCGGTCTCATCCGTCTGATTCCAGACTACGCCCATTGTGTAGGGCAGACTGTGATATTGATCACCTATGTTCCCTGTGCTTATTCATTCGTCGGCCCTAGCGCCTTGAGCGAAAAAGTGCTCGTCATGTATAGTTATGTGTGCTCATGTTCGTAGCGATTCTCTCTACTGGCGCGAGGCGTGGCTGTACTCCGTGCGAACCATTCTCACGAGTTGTGATCTCCATCACACTGAAAGGCGCAAACAGTGCCTACACTGGGGGCAACGAGACTTTCCCAGGAGGGGTTCTGACATGGTGGCGAACCCAAGCACCCGGATTCGCTCGGTAGGCGCCGGTGAGGGAATTACCCACGCCCTGCTGGCCGTCGACGGTTCTGCGGCATCGGTCAGGGCCGCCGGGCGCCTGCGCTCGATCCTGTCGGCGTTCCCCGATGCACGCCTCTCCGTGATCTATGTGGCGCATTTGCCACGTGATCTCCAGGTCAGCGGCACCGGGGAGAAGGTGATAGTCGAGTTTCCCCTGAGCAGCATGGTCCGGGCAACGGCGGCGCCGGCCCTCCAGGCTGCCATGGGCGCCCTGGGTTCGCTGGCAACCCGGGCCGAGACCGAAGTGCAGATCGGGGAGCCGGCGATGGAGATCGTCGACTACGCCCGCTCCCAGGGTGTTGATCTGATCGTCATGGGGCTCAAGGGAACCGGACCAACGACCGTGGGCGGAGTGTGCAACAAGGTGCTTGCCCTGGCGGACTGCCCCGTACTGCTGGTCCAGTAGAAGCTAGTCTATCGGCATGGCCCGGCGCGTATCAGTTGGATGTAAGTCCAACCGGTCCGCCGGGCCTTCGTGTACGATTCGCCGGGCCGGCCTTCACAGAGGTGGGGTGCGCAGTGGGAGAGCAGACTGAGGCGGGTTTGTGGCATCAGTTGGAGGCTGGCGAGGTCCTTGCCCGCACGGCGTCCGACATGAGTACGGGGCTGACGGCACGCGAAGGCGAACGGCGCCTCGCTCAGTATGGTCCCAACCAGTTGGTCGAGGCCAGCAGGACGCCCTGGTGGCAGATTTTGCTCGCTCAATTTCAAGATTTCATGGTGCTCGTGCTGCTGGTGGCGACGGGAATTAGCTACTTCATGGGCGAGACAGCGGATGCGATCACGATTGTGGTCATCGTGGTCGTTAACGCGATTCTGGGGTTTGTCCAGGAGTACCGTGCGGAGCAGTCGCTGGAAGCGCTGAAGCAGCTGACGGCGCCCGTGGCCCGGGTGCTGCGTGACGGCCAGGAGACGCAGTTGGCGGCCCGAGAGTTGGTGCCCGGCGATATCCTGCTGCTGGAGGCCGGTGACAAGGTACCCGCCGATGCCCGGGTGCTGGAGGCAAGCGGCTTCGAGGCCGAGGAGGCCGCCCTGACCGGCGAGTCGCTGCCCGTCCGCAAGACCCCGGCCTGGCTGGGGACCGAGGAGACGGGGCTCGGCGATCGAAAGAACATGGTCTACATGGGTACGACCGTGACCAGGGGCCGGGCCACAGCGGTGGTAGTGGCAACCGGCATGGCGACAGAGATGGGCTCCATTGCCGGGCTGATGCAAGCGGTGGAAGAAGAGGAGACCCCTCTGCAGAAGCGGCTGGAGCAGTTGGGCAAGTGGCTGGTGGTTGCGTGCCTGGGCGTATGCGCCCTCGTGGTCGGCGTCGGCTTCCTCGGCGCCCCGGAGTTGACGAAGACGGAGATCACCCGGCTGTTTCTGGCCGGCGTTTCGCTGGCAGTGGCGGCCATTCCTGAAGGGCTTCCGGCTATCGTGACAGTGGCCCTGGCGCTGGGTGTGCAGCGCATGATCAAACGGAATGCGATCGTTCGCAAGCTGCAGGCCGTGGAGACGCTTGGCTGCGCAACGGTAATCTGTTCAGATAAAACTGGCACACTGACCAAGAACGAGATGATGGTCCGGGCCGCCTGGGCCGGTGGCACGCGATTCGAGGTGACCGGCGACGGGTATCGCCCGAGCGGCGATTTCCTGGTGCGGGGTCAGGCGGTCAGGCCGCTGGAAGATCCGGGACTGACCCGGGCGCTCAAGTCTGCCACCCTTTGTTCCAACGCCCATCTGGTCGATGGCGGCGGCAAGCGCCGGTCCGGGCTGAAGAAAGGTGCACCGGCGTCGGTCTGGTCGATCCAGGGCGACCCGACGGAAGGCGCCCTCATCGTGGCGGCGACAAAGGCCGGCTACCGGCCCGACAAGCTTCGCCAGCAGATGCACCGACTGCTGGAGATTCCCTTCGAGTCCGAGCGCCGACGCATGTCGGTAATCAGCCGGACGGAGGAAGGGGAGACGGCGCTTCATCTGAAGGGCGCCCCCGACACGGTAATGGAGCTGTCCACGCACATCCTGATCGACGGGAAGGCGCAGCCGCTGACTCGGGAGATGCGGGAAACGATTCTGGCCGAGAACGAGTGGATGGCCGGCCAGGCCCTGCGCGTGCTGGGCGTCGCTTATCGCCCCCTGCCCGAGGGCTGGGTGCCGGGCGCCGATCTGACGCCTGACCAAGCCTCCGAGCGATATGAGCAGGAACTGATCTTCCTTGGCCTGTTCGGCATGATCGATCCGCCGCGGCCGGAAGTGAAGAAGGCAGTCGCCGCAGCGACACGGGCAGGCATTCGAACCGTGATGATTACCGGAGACCACCCGGGGACTGCCCTGGCGGTCGCCCGGGAGCTGGGCATCACCGGACCCGACGGTCGGGCGGTAACGGGGCGGGAACTGACCGCGATGCCCGACGATGATCTGGTGGAGACGGTCCAGCGGGTGAGGGTCTTCGCCCGGGTATCGCCTCAGCACAAGCTGCGCATTGTCCGGGCGTTCAAGACGCTGGGCGAGATCGTCGCCATGACCGGCGACGGCGTTAACGACGCCCCGGCGGTGAAGGAGGCCGACATTGGTGTGGCCATGGGCCGCACGGGCACAGACGTGACCAAAGAAGCGTCGGCCATGGTCCTCTCGGACGACAACTTCGCCACGATCGTGGCGGCGGTGGAAGAAGGCCGGGGCATCTACGACAATATCCGCAAGTTCATTCGCTACCTGCTCTCGTGCAATACCGGCGAAGTACTGACCATGTTTCTGGGCGCCATCCTGCAATTGCCGCTGCCGCTGTTGCCCATCCAGATCCTGTTCGTCAACCTGGTCACCGATGGGCTGCCCGCACTTGCGCTTGGCGTGGAGCCGCCAGAGCCCGACGTGATGCGCCGGCCGCCCCGGCGGCCCGACGAGGGCGTCTTCGCCCGGCGGTTGGGGATCAAGATTCTGGGGCGGGGAATCCTTATCGGCGTGGGCACACTGGCGGCCTTTGTCGTCGGCGCCATGACGGCCACCATGACGCCCGGTCTGACACCCTTGCAGGACCCTCAGGTGCTAGAACGGGCAAGAACCATGGCGCTGGCCACGTTGGTATGTGCGCAGTTGATCCATGTGTTCGATTGCCGTTCGGAAAGGCGGACGATTTTTGAGACCGGACTCTTCGACAATCCCTGGCTGGTGGGCGCCGTGGCCTCTTCGCTGACAGCCCTGCTGCTGGCCATCTACTGGCCGCCGCTTTCAACGGTATTCGACACGTCGGCGCTGACCTGGCGCGACTGGGGCGTTGTGCTGGTTTTTGCCAGCGTCGGTGAAACGGCCGTTGCACTGCGCCGTTTCCTGCTGTTCGGCCGGCCCGTGCGTCTATCGCAGCCCAAGGAAGAGGCATAGCTGAGCCTCTCGGTGGTGAGGCTAATTTCAGCAGGAGCCAACTGAAAGGAGACCAGACATGAGACGCACTACCTGGCAGCAGCTCGGTCTCACCGCCATGGCAGCCATGCTTGCGGTCGGCTGCGCGACCGGCGCCCCGCAAAGGAGTCCGGGCGGGAACACTGTCCAGAACTCCACCACGGGCGATATTGACGCCTGCGCCGTAGCTCTGGGCAACGCCACCGGCACCGCCGGCGGCGGTGGCGGCACCACGGGCGCGGCCGGCGGCACCACGGGCGCGGCCGGCGGCACCACGGGCGCGGCCGGCGGCACCACGGGCGCGGCCGGCGGCACCACGGGCGCGGCCGGCGGCACCACGGGCGCGGCCGGCGGCGCCCCTGGCACAGCCGGCGGCACGACCGGCGCAGCGGGTACAGCCGCGAATAACGCCGGCGCCCCCGCCGAAGCCACGGCTAATGGTATCCTTGTGGGAAATGTCGCCCTGGTTGCTCTCCCCACCTTTGATAACATGCCCACGACCTCCACGGGCGGCGGCCCGACCGGTACCACGGCGACGCCCGCGGCTCCCCCGGGCGCCGGCACCGCCGCCGAGCGGACCGGCAGCACCGGCACGACGGGCACCACCACAACGGGCACCACCGCCGCCCCGGGCACCGCCGGGAGCCCCGTCGGCGCGACCGGCGGCCCCAATGGCATGCCCGCAGGCGGGGGCGGCGCTGCCGGCACGACCGGAACGGCCGGCGACACCGGCACCACGGCCCTGGACCGCATCCGCACTTCCTGCCGCGGCCTTACCGAAATTCGCATCGTCACCGACCCGGGTGACCGCACCCGCCTCGCCCAGGTGGCCATGGCGATGCGCAGAGGCACCCCGGTCACCGAGTACATGGATGACATCGCCCGGATCAGCCGGAAGGCCACCATCGCCGGCGGCGCCAGTGGCCCCGGCACCAGCGGTGCAGGCGGGGGCGGCGCCGCCAGCCCCGCTCCGGGCGCCACCGGCACGCCGCCCGGACAGATGGGCCCCGGCCACACCGGCACGCCCGCCAACCGCTGATCCTATATGCAAGCCCCTGACTTCACACACGAGGTCAGGGGCTTCCGAAATTGTTCGCAGTTCCGAATATATCCCGTGGAAAGGTTAACAATTCCTTTCAGCAGGCGTGGCGTGGCCCGGCAGCGAAAAGGGAAGGATAATGCCAGCATTGGACCGGAGCGATTGGCCATTTGACACCTTCCGCCATCGAAGATACAATGAATTACCACTATTGGTCATGGTAACGGGGGCGACGAACACCGTGGTACGTTTTACCAAAATGGAAGGCCTCGGCAACGACTACGTCTATGTGAACAATTACGCGGAGCAGGTACCGGAAGAAAAACTACCGGGGCTGTCGGTCGCCGTCGCCGAACGCCATTTTGGTGTCGGCTCCGACGGCCTGATTGTCATTTTGCCCCCGACGTCCGCCGAGCACGATTTCCGCTTCCGGATGTTCAACGCCGACGGTTCGGAAGGGGAGATGTGCGGCAACGGCATCCGCTGTTTCGCCCGATACTGCTATGACCGGGGCCTGACCACCAAAACCCGCTTCAAGGTGGAGACCCTGGCCGGCACCATCATCCCCGAGATTATCCTGGATGAAAAGGGCCAGGTCAGCGGCGTCCGGGTCGACATGGGCAAGCCCCGCCTTCAGCGATCGCTGATTCCCATGGCCGGTGCCGACGCCGAACGCGTCGTCGACGAACCCTTCGAAGTGGATGGTCGGACCTACTGCATCACCACCGTCTCCATGGGCAACCCGCATGTGATGATTTTCGTGGATGACGTCGACGGTGTCGACCTTGCGTATATCGGGCCGAAGATCGAGCGACACGCCCTGTTCCCCAAGCGCATCAACGTCCACTTCGTCCAGGTCATCAGCGCGTCCGAACTGAAGATGCGCACCTGGGAACGCGGCTCGGGCATCACCCTGGCCTGCGGGACGGGCGCCAGCGCAGTAGCGGTGGCCGCACACCTGCTGGGTCGCACCGGCCGTTCGACACTCGTCCACCTGCCCGGCGGCGACCTGCAGATCGATTGGGACGAGGCGACTGGGCACGTCTTCAAGACCGGCCCGGCGACCTACGTCTGTGACGGGGAGTTTTTGAAGGGGTATTAAGCAACCACAGTAGGAGGCTGACGGATTCATGCCAAAGCGCGCTGAACGGATCGCCACCGTCCCACCCTATCTTTTTGCCGAGATCGACAAGAAAAAGGCTGCTGCCATCGCCCGCGGCGTTGACGTGATCTCCCTGGGCATCGGCGACCCCGATCTGCCCACCCCAAAGTTTGTCGTCGATAAAATGAAAGAAGCGGTGGAAAACCCCAAGTGGCATCAGTATCCCGACTATGACGGTTCTCTGGCGTACCGGACGGCGGTCACCCAGTTCTATAAGCGGCGCTTTGGCGTGGATCTCAACCCGAAGACCGAGGCTCTGGCGCTGATCGGCTCCAAGGAAGGCATCGCGCACATCATCTGGGCGTACATCGATCCGGGCGACATCGCTCTGGTGCCCGATCCCGCCTATCCCGTTTACAAGACCCACACGCTGCTGGCCGGGGGCACGCCGTATCTCATGCCCCTCACCCGGGAGAACAACTTCCTGCCAGACCTGAAGGCGATTCCGGAAGATGTGGCCCGCAAGGCCAAGCTGCTGTTCGTCAACTACCCCAACAACCCGACCGGCGGCGTCGCCGATATCGAGTTCTACCGGGAAGCGGTCGCCTTCTGCAAGAAGTACGACATCCTGCTCGTCTCCGATAACGCCTACTCCGAAATGACCTACGACGGCTTCAAGGCGCCGTCCGTCTTTGAAGTCGAGGGCGCCATGGAGACCGCCGTCGAGTTCTGGTCGCTCTCCAAGCCGTTCAACATGACGGGCTGGCGTATTGCGGCCCTGGTCGGCAACGCCGAGGCCGTGGCGGCACTGGGCATCATCAAGACGAACACGGACTCCGGCCAGTTTACTGCCATTCAGGAGGCCGCGATCGAGGCTCTGACCAGCCCGGAAGCCGACGGCTTCATCGCCGAAATGAACGCCATTTACACCAGGCGCCGCGACATGGCCGTTGCCGGCCTGCGGGCGATTGGCCTCGATGCGCAGCCCATGAAGGGTTCGTTCTACCTCTGGTTGCAGGTCCCCGCCGGCCACACCAGCACCAGCTTCGCGGGCTTACTGCTCGAAGAGGCGGGCGTCATTGTCACCCCCGGCAGCGCCTACGGCGCCCATGGCGAGGGCTACGTCCGGCTCTCCCTATGCCTGAAGGAGGAGCGGCTCCAGCAGGCGATTGAGCGAATTCAGAAGCACGTGAAGGTATAGGGCAGGGATTTTGCCACGGAGGACACGGAGGACACGGAGAACACGGAGAACACGGAACGGGAACAGCACGGAAAATGAAATTATTATTAATATTTATTTTCCGTGTTTCTCATTCCGTGGCTTCCGTGTTCTCCGTGGCTAATTCCCTGTCCCACAAAAAGCGGAAGGTGTTTCCCAAGAGCATCACGAACAGAAGAAAGCCAAAGGATAACCCCGGGCGCCCCGCCCGGGGTTTACATAGAGGGGGTTCACGCACGTGCTTGTCCGCAGCATGACCGGCTTCGGCCGGGGCGAGGCCGGGGGCGACCTGGGCCGGATTATCGTCGAAATGAAGGCCGTCAACCATCGCTTCTCCGAAGTGGTCTTCCGGATGCCCCGGCAGTTCGCCGCCCTGGAAGAGCCGGCCCGCAAACTCGTCCAAGGGCGCGTCAGCCGCGGTCGAGTCGACGTCTTCGTCTCCTGGGAGGCAGCGGCCAAGGCCCGGGGCGTCAAGGTTGACAAGGAACTGGCAATAGCGTATTATAATGCCCTGATGGAGCTAGGAGGAGAGATCGGGAGCAAATCGGAGCTTTCGCTCGATACTCTGGCGAGATTGCCCGACGTGCTGAAGGTGGAGGAAGGCGAAGTCACCGCTGAAGATCTTTGGCCCTCGTTTGAGGCTGCCGTAGCCGCAGCGGTGGACAGCCTCATCGCCATGCGCGAGCGGGAAGGGGCCAACCTGAAGCAGGACCTGCTGGTCCGGGCCGACCATATTGAAGAACTAGGCCGTGCCGTCGCACAGCGCGCCCCGCAGGTGGTCGACGAGTATCGTGGCCGCCTCGCCAAACGGCTCGAGGACCTGCTCGGCCAGTCGGGCGTGATCGACCCCCAGCGTCTGGCTCAGGAAGTCGCCATTTTCGCCGACCGGTCCGACATCACCGAAGAGATTCAGCGACTCTCCAGCCACCTCTCGCAGTTCCGCTCCGCCCTGGGTGGCGGTGACGCGGTAGGCCGCAAGCTGGACTTCCTGGTGCAGGAGATCGGCCGCGAAATCAACACCATCGGCTCCAAGGCCAACGACGCCACCATTACCAACCATGTGGTTGCATGCAAGAGCGAGCTGGAGAAGATCCGTGAGCAGGTCCAGAACATCGAATAAGCATATCTGGCTGAGCCTGAGTAGGGAGGCCTCCCGCTGTGGACATTAAACTGGTGAACATCGGCTTCGGCAACATCGTCTCGGCCAACCGGATCGTCGCCATCGTCAGCCCCGAGTCGGCGCCGATCAAGCGAATCATCACCGAAGCGAGAGACAAGGGAGTCCTGATTGACGCTACGTATGGCCGCCGGACCCGGGCTGTCGTGATCACCGATTCCGATCACGTGATTCTCTCTGCCGTCCAGCCTGAAACGGTGGCCCACCGGCTGACCTCCAAGGAGGTCGCCGTCACCAACGAAGAAGAGGACGAATAGCAGTCATGCCGCTCAAAGTCAAAGGCCTCTTGATTGTCGTGACCGGGCCCTCCGCCGTCGGGAAGGGCACCATTTGTGATGCCCTGAGGCAGGAGGCGCCGGACGTCAGGTGGTCCGTCTCCTGTACCACCCGCCCGGCGCGCCCCGGCGAAGTCGACGGCAGGGAGTACTTCTTCCTTTCCCACGAAGAGTTCCAGCGCCGCATTCAAGCGGGCGAACTGCTGGAATGGGCTCAGGTTTATCAGAACTGGTACGGTACGCCCCGGCAGTATGTCGATGAAATGATCGACAACGGGTACGACATGATCCTGGATATCGATATGCAGGGCGCCCGCCGCGTGCGGGAGATGTACCCGGGGTCGGTCTTTGTTTTTGTAATTCCGCCGTCCATGGAAGCCCTTCGCCGGCGTATCATGGGCAGGGGGACCGAATCGGACGAGTCGGTGCAGCTTCGCCTGCAGCAGGCTCCGAAATGGATTGAAGAAGGACTCCAGTACGACTACGTCATAGTCAACGATGAACTGCAGACAGCAGTCCGGCACCTGCATTCGATCATCGTGGCGGAAAAGAGCCGCACCACCAGGCATGGCGGGGCCCTAATCCGCCAACTGCTAGAGAAAGGAGAGTTGGAGTGAGATGATCAAACCGTCTCTGGACCAGCTCATCGATAAGGTGGACTCCAAGTACACGCTGGTCATTCTGTCGGCCCGGCGCGGCCGTGACATCCAGTCCGGCAAGTCCAAGCAGGTCGATTCCCGCTCAAACAAGCCCGTCACCATCGCCCTTGAGGAACTGGTGGCCGGCAAGCTGTTCTTCGAGCGGACGAAGACCCAGGTGCGTGGGACCCACGACTGATACACCCGCTATGCAGCCCTAAGTTGGGCGCCCGGAGCCCGGGCGCCCTTTATACTTTTCAGGAGGTCACGCCAAGTCATGGAACTGCCGCTGCAGGGAAAGACCGTTCTGCTGGGCGTCAGCGGTGGCATCGCGGCGTACAAGGCGGTAGAGATCACTTCCCGGCTGGTCAAGCTGGGCGCCGCAGTCCACGTGCTGATGACCCCTGCGGCCACGAAGCTGGTTGCCCCGTTGACGTTCCAGGCGATTTGCCACAACCCCGTCATGGTGGAGATCATGCGGGAACAGACGAGCGGGGTAGATCACGTCAGCCTGGCCCATCAGGCCGACCTCATCATCGTCGCGCCCGCCACCGCCAACACCATCGCCAACCTGGCCGGCGGCCATGCGGCGGATTGGATCGGCGTGTGCGGGCTGGCGGCGCGCTGTCCGGTACTGATCTGTCCCGCCATGGAAGCCAACATGTATGCCGCGCCGATTACCCAGCGAAACCTGGCGACACTTGCCAACCAGGGCTGGCGCCTGATGGAGCCCTGCGAAGGCCGGTTTGCTTCGGGTCTGACAGGCAAGGGCCGGCTGCCTGAGCCCGCCGAAATCGTGGAAGAAGCGCTGCGGCTGCTGATGCCCCGGCGTGACCTGGCGGGCCGGAAGGTCCTCGTCACGGCAGGCACTACCAGGGAAGCGCTGGACCCCGTCCGCTACATCGGCAACCGCTCCACGGGCAAGATGGGCTACGCCATCGCCGAGGCCGCCGCAGCCCGGGGCGCCGCGGTCACGCTGGTGACCGGCCCCTCGACCCTGAACCCGCCCGCCGGGGTTTACACCGTACGGATCGAATCCGCCGTGCAGATGCTGGAGGCCTGCGGCGCAGCCTTCGCCGGCGCGGACATCACCATTGCCGCCGCGGCGCCCGCAGATTACCGTCCCGCCGATTACCACGATCAGAAGATCAAGAAGGCCGGCGACGAAATGGCGATCAGGCTGGTCAAGAACCCGGATATCATTGCCGAGCTGGGGCGCCGGAAGGCGCCCGGACAGGTGACCGTGGCGTTTGCCGCGGAAACCGAGCATCTGATCGACCATGCGCGGGAAAAGCTCGTCAAGAAGAACGCCGATTTCGTCGTCGCCAACGATGTGACGGCGGCGGGCGCCGGCTTCGGCACCGAGACGAACAAGGTCAGCTTCGTCACGGGCAGTGCCGTAGAAGAGCTGCCCCTCATGAGCAAGCGGGAAGTCGCCGACCGGATCCTGGACAAGGCGGTGCTGCTCCTTGGGCGTTGAGTCTGTGCAGCTGGCGCAGGTTGCCGTTGATGTGACCGCCGAGGGGACCGACCGGCTCTACACCTATGCGGTGCCGCCGTCGCTCACCGGCAGGCTGGTGCCGGGACAGTGGGTCAGGGTCCGGTTCGGCCCCCGGGCGATGGTGGGCCTCTACGTCGGGCCGGCCGACACGGCCCCGGAAGGCGTCGCGATCAAGCCGGTGGAGGGGCTGCTGGCCGACATTCCGCCCATTCCCCGCCACCTGATCGACCTGGCCCGCTGGACGGCCGATCGCTACCTTTCCACCTTTGCCGCCGCCCTGCGGCTCCTCCTGCCCGCTGAAGCCCGGCGGCAGGAAGTGAAGACCCTGAAAATCACCCACTACCGGCTGCTGCTTGAAGATGAAGTCGCCCACGAAATTGCCGCCGGCATTCGCAAGCGGGCGCCCAAACAGGCAGCGCTGCTGGAGTACCTGGTGGGCAATGGCGGCGACGCCGCTCTGCCCGCACTGGTGGAGCACCTGGGCGACACGGTGCGCGGGGCGATCAAGGTCGGCCTGGAGAAAGGGTGGATCGAAGCGGGCGAGTCGCTGAAGCGGCGAGACCCCTTCGGCGGCGAGAAAGTGGCCGCCCAACTGCCGCCTACCCTGACGCCCGAGCAGGCTGATGCGCTCCGTTCGATTGGGCAGGAGCTCATGGCCCCGCCTGGTTTTCGACAGCCGGTGCTGATCCACGGCGTCACCGGCTCCGGCAAGACGGAGCTTTACCTGCGGGCCATCGCCGCGGTGCGCGAGCAGGGGAAGCAGGCCATCTGTCTCGTCCCGGAAATCGCCCTGACGCCGCAGATGATCGGCCGGTTCCGCGCCCGGTTCGGGGCCGCCGTTGCGGTGCTGCACAGCGCCCTGTCCGCCGGCGAGAAGTTCGACGAATGGCAGCGGATTCGCCGGGGCGATGTCTCCATCGTCGTCGGCGCCCGCAGTGCGATTTTTGCCCCGTTTGAAAACGTGGGCCTTATCATCATTGACGAGGAACATGAGCATAGCTACAAACAGGAGAGTCCGGCCCCGTGCTATCATGCCCGCGACGTCGCCGAAGAGCGGGCGCGCCTGGCAGGCGCGCTGCTGGTCCTCGGCAGCGCCACCCCGGCGCTCGAATCCTTCCATAAGGCGCAGACGGGGCAATACCGGCTCGTCGCCATGCTCCACCGGGTCGATGTGCGCCCCATGCCGGCGGTCACCCTGGTCGACATGCGGGAAGAACTGCAGGCAGGCAACCGGTCGATTTTCAGCCGGGCCCTGCAGGAAGCTCTCGACCAGACGCTGGCGGCTGGCGAGCAGGCGATTCTCTTCCTCAACCGCCGCGGATACAACACGTTCATCATGTGCCGTAGTTGCGGCGAAGCCATTACCTGTCCCAACTGCGCCGTCGCCATGACCTACCACCTGGGCGACAACCACTTGAACTGCCACTACTGCGACCACCAGGCCCGCGTGCCGGTCATCTGCCCGAACTGCAAATCCAAGCAGATACGTCACATGGGCGCCGGCACTGAGCGGGTGGAGGAGGAGCTGAACCGGCTCTATCCCCGTATCCGCGTCGCCCGCATGGACGTCGATACGACGAGACGGAAAGGTTCGCATGCCGCCATCCTCAAGCTTTTTGGCGAGCGGAAAGTCGACGTGCTGGTCGGCACGCAAATGATCGCCAAGGGGCTCGATTTCCCGGAAGTGACCCTGGTGGGCGTCGTGCTGGCGGATACGTCGCTGAACCTGCCGGACTTCCGGGCGGCAGAGCGGACTTTTCAACTGGTCACCCAGGTCGCGGGCCGGGCCGGGCGGGGGCTGAAGCCCGGGCGGGTGCTCGTCCAGAGCTACCAGCCCGACCACTACAGCCTGCAGGCCGCACAGCATCATGATTTCCAGACCTTCCACGACCGGGAGATGATCTTCCGCCGCGAACAGGATTACCCGCCGTTCTCCCATCTGATCCGCATCCTGGTGACCGGCGAAGACGAAGCAGCGGTGATGCAGACGACGGCAAGCATAGCCGACCTGCTCCAGCAGTGCCATTTCCACGGACAGGTACTGGGTCCGGCGCCGGCACCGCTCTCCCGGCTCCGGGGCCAGTTCCGCCACCATCTCGTGCTGAAAGGTCCCGACCCGACCCGTATGACCCGGGAGATCCGGGCCGCCTTCGCCGCAGCGGGCGGCAAGTGGCGCAAGGGGAAGGAGATCAGGCTCAGCGTCGACGTGGGGCCTGTGAGCATTTTATAAGGAATTTGCGGTGCGATTGCGAAGTGGAGGGCTATCTGAGATATGGCGATCCTGAACATCATCACCGACACGAACGCCGAGGTTTTGCGCAAGAAGGCCAAGCCGGTCACCAAAGTCAACGCGTCCATCCGGCAGCTCCTGGACGACATGGCCGAGACAATGTACGAGGCGCCGGGCGTGGGGCTGGCGGCGCCGCAAGTCGGCGTCTCCAAACGGATCATCGTCATCGATCCGCACGATGAAGAGACCGGACTGTTCCAGCTGGTCAACCCGGAAATCGTCGCGAAGGAGGGCTGGGTGCTGGGCAGCGAAGGCTGTCTGTCGATCCCCGGCTACCTGGGCGACGTGTACCGGTATGAGAAAATCCAGGTCGTGGCGCTCGACCGCAACGGCCGAAAGGTATATATTGACGCCGAGGGGTGGCTGGCCCGCATCTTCCAGCACGAAATTGACCATCTGGATGGCATCCTGTACACCGACAAGTGTGCGAATCTCCGGGAAGTGAAACCCGGCACGGAAGAGGCGGAAGAGGCCGCCGCGAACGGGGCGGCGGTCGAACTCCCCGCCAAGGAGGCCGTGGCGGTCAGCGAAGGGAATAAAGGGGAGTAACCCTCCATGAAAGTATTGTTTATGGGCACCCCGGACTTTGCCGCGGACAGCCTCAGGGCCTTGCTGGCCGCCGGGCACTCGGTAGTCGGGGTCGTCACCCAGCCGGACAAGCCGGTGGGGCGGGGCGGGAAGGTCAGGTTTCCGCCGGTCAAGGACGTGGCGCTGGCAAATGGCCTGCCGGTCTTTCAGCCCAAGCGGGTCCGGCGGCCCGAAGTGATCGAGCGCCTGCGGGAGCTTGGCTCAGACGTTACGGTCGTGGTCGCCTTCGGCCAGATTCTCTCCAAGGAGGCGCTGGAGATCAGTCCGCTGGGCTCCATGAACGTGCATGGGTCGCTGCTGCCGCGCTGGCGGGGGGCGGCGCCCATCCACCGGGCGATCATGGCGGGCGATGAAGAGACGGGCGTTACCACCATGTGGATGGACGAGGGTATGGACACCGGCGATATGTGCCTGATGGCCAGAACACCCATCCTCCCGGAAGACACCGTCGGCACGCTGCACGACCGCCTTGCCGTCATGGGCGCCAAGCTGCTGGTCGAGACGCTCCGGCAGGTGGAGGCGGGAACGGCGCCGCGCATCAGGCAGCCGGAAGAAGGCGTCACCTACGCCGCCAAGCTCGAACGGCAGGACGAAATCATCAACTGGGATCGGCCGGCCGAAGACCTGGTCAACCAGATTCGGGGGCTCAATCCATGGCCGGGAGCATATACCGCAGGGCCGAAGGGCACCGTGAAAATCTGGCGGGCATCGCTCTACCATGACCGGCGCGGCAGGGGCACGCCCGGCCAGGTGTTGGAGATCATCAAGAAGCAGGGCTTCGTGGTCGCCACCGGTGAAGGCTTTCTGCTGGTTGAAGAAGTGCAGCCGCCGGGCAAGAGCCGCATGGAGGCCCACGCGTTCGTTAACGGCGGCGGCGTGCAGGTCGGCACGCGCTTTTCCGCTCCCACGGCCTGAACCTTTCGGGTGTTTCGGTGAGTCTCTTATGTATAGAATCATGTGTACAGCCAATTCCTAAGGAAAGATGGACAGGGAGGGACCGCAATGCTGTTCTGGGGAGACCCCACCTGGTTTTTGGCCATCCCGATCATGATTCTGGTCTTCTGGGCCCAGGCGCGCGTCAAGAGTGCGTTCCGGGAATGGTCCAATGTCGGCACCTCTTCCGGCGTCACGGCTGCCCATGTCGCCCGGGACATCCTGGACCGGAACGGCCTGAGCGATGTGCCGGTCGAATATGTGGAGGGCGAACTGACCGACCATTACGACCCGAAGACCCGGGTTGTCAAGCTGTCGGCCTCCACATACAGCAGCTCTTCCGTGGCAGCCATCGGCGTTGCGGCCCACGAAGTGGGGCACGCCATTCAGCATGACCAGGCCTATGTGCCGCTGTTCATGCGCAACATGATCTTCCCTGTCGCCCGCCTGGGCGATATGCTGGGCCCCTGGATCGTCATGCTGGGCCTCATGTTCGCATATGCCACCCGGGGGGGCGGGGGCATCGCCCTGGTGATGATCGACGTCGGCATTCTGCTGTTCGCCGTGGCCGTAGGCTTCTACGTGATCACCCTGCCGGTGGAGTTCAACGCCTCCAGCCGGGCTGTTGCCATTTTGGAGACCGGCGGCTATATGACCCGCGACGAAGTCGCCGGCGCCAAGAAAGTTCTCAATGCCGCTGCCCTGACCTACGTGGCCGCCGCGGCCGGCGCCCTGATGATGCTGATCCGCCTCCTGATTCTGCGGGACCGGGCCCGCCGTGACTGATGGTGGACGCTAACCGCCGGCTCGTGTACAGCACCGAAGCGGCGCTGAACCAGCGCTGCCCGAAGTGTCGCGAACTGCTGAGCGCCTGCACCTGCCGGCCTGAGGAGGCCGTTCCTGCCGCATTGACGGTCAAGCTGCGCATCGAGAAGGGCGGCCGCGGGGGCAAGGAAGTCACAGTCCTCTATGACCTGCCTCGCAATCAGGCCTTCCTGAAGGATCTGGCGGCCAAGCTGAAAAAAGCGTGCGGCACCGGGGGCACGGCCAAGGAAGTGGCGATCGAACTGCAGGGCGATTTCCGGGAGCGACTGCGCCAGCTCCTTCCCACGATGGGCTATAGGGTGAAAGGGTAAGGGACCAAGCGACACGGCGGTGCATACCATATGCACCGCCTTTCGTTATGTCAGCACACAGCGGATGTAGCAGTTTGCAGAAACGCACCAAGAACCTTGACCCCCTGGAAAAGCAAGCTTTGCGGATACGCGGGTAACGGTAGCGCACTACCTTTAGATATGCTATTTTAGAATCCAATACCAACCTACCCGTAAAATTCAGCACAACCCATGTTGCACCAGGGGGACTACAGCATGAAGTGGCTGAACCGACCAGTACGCTCAATCCGGATGATTCCCGCCCTGTCCGTCGCTGCATTTGTATCGATTGCGCTGTTCTGGACATTAGGTTCGGAAGCCCTTGTCGTGCTTCAATATCCGCTCCATGAGTCAAGTGACAGGATTGAGGCAATCCAGGACGTGGCTGGTATTCTGGTGGAAGCAGTGTTGCTCTATGCGATCCTGCGGAAGTTGGTGATCCGCGCTGCGGAGTCTGAGGCAGCTCTGGCGGAAAGCGAAGAGCGCCTCAGGCTCATTGTCGACTCTATGGAAGCAATTGTCAGTGTCGTCGATACCGACGGGCGGATTATCGCGGCTCACGGATCGCAAAACAACCCACATGCTCAGCTTGCGGCCAGCGTGACTGGAAAGCTTCTATCAGAAGTCGGGCCGTATCAGACGATGTTTGAGCATGCCAAACCCCGACTCATGGCCGGCGAGCCGGTCAATGAAGAGCTAGTCGTTCCAACGCCTGAAGGGGACAGGGTTCTGGAAGTAACGATGAAGGTTCTCTACCCAAAGGCCGCGGAAGCGAGTGCTGTGGCGGATCCGCGCTTCCTTCTGGTTGGGCGTGACGTAACGCGCCTGCGACTGGAACAGTCGGAACGGCAGCGAATCTCGAACCTGTTTGAGGCGGTGATTGAGGCGTCTCCGGAAGGGATCACCGTTCTCGACCTGAGAGGACGGGTCAAGCTCTGGAACGCTGGCGCCGAACGCATTTACGGTTGGCAGCAGTCAGAGGTGCTGGATCGTCCCCTGCCAACAGTCCCCTTGGACAAAACGGATGAGTTCACCGAAAAACTAGCGCGTTGTCTTCGCGGCGAGGTGAGCCGGGGGCGGATTACCCGCCGGCAACGGCGCGATGGAACACCAGTTGAGGTCAGAATCTCTACGGCTCCATTTCGTGACCAGGCCGGCGAGATCGTTGGCACCGTTTCGGTCGTAGCAGATATCTCCCACCAGCGGCTGGCGGAGCGGGCGCTGAACCGGTATCGGTTGGTGGCAGAAAACACGAAAGAGATCGTGCTGTTTGTCCATCCGACTGACCTGCGCATCCTGGATGCGAACAAAGCGGCTATCCACGCCTACGGGTACAGCCTTGAGCAGTTATGCAGGATGACCATTTGCGACTTGCGTAAGGCGGACGAGCCAGAGTTTGTTGCGCAGCAATTGCAATTGGCCTTTGAGTGCGGGGCAACTTTTGAGACCCGTCACACACGCCGCGACGGTAGGTCGTTTCCGGCGGAAATCTCCTCCGCCGGTGCGTTTGTCGACGGCGAACCGGCACTGGTGAACATCGTACGGGACATTACCGAGCGCCACCGGCGTGAACAGATTCGCAGTCTGGCTCACGAGATGGATCACGGCATTATGGTTCAGGACCGCCTCGACCGCGTGCTCAGTGCCGTCGGAAGCGGCCTTGCAGACCTGTACGAGACCAACCTGGTCACAATCACCATCTTGAACGAGGATGGGCAGGTTCTAAACGAAATCTCCTGCGGCAAGGAGAGCCCGGCCGTGGGTGAGATCGCGGCGCTCCGGGACGTTCCGAAGGCCGAGATGAGCCCTGCTGCACAGGCGATCATGTCGGGGGATTTCCTGGCTGGAGACCTGCGCGGGGAGCCGGTGGTGGGCGAATGGCGACCTCGCCTGCTTGCTGCCGGGTTCGTTTCCTACGCGGCATGCCCACTGATTGCCCGGGGCGACACTGTCGGGGCCATGGCATTTTTCGCAAGCCGGGAAAAGGTCTTTGAACAGGGCGTAAGCAGTGATTTGCAGTGGTTCGCAGGACAGATTGCTTCCGCCGTGATGAGTTCCCGGGCGCAGCATCAGATTCAACTCCAGAAAGCCGCCCTGGAAGCAACCGCAAATGCCGTTGTCATCGCCGAGCCCGATGGAAAGATCGTGTGGGTAAACCCGGCGTTTACCCGGCTGACCGGCTATGAGCCGGGAGAGGTGCTCGGAAGGACGCCCCGCGTGCTCAAGTCGGGAGTGCATTCAACTGCCTTTTACAAGCTGCTCTGGGAGACGGTCCGTTCCGGAATGATCTGGCAGGGTGAAATGGAGAACCGGCGCAAGGACGGTTCGATATACCTTGAGGAACAGACCATCACACCGGTAATGGACGCCCATGGGACTGTTTCCCATTTCATCGCCATTAAACAGGACGTCTCTGAGCGCAAGCGCAGAGAGTCTGAACTCCAGTTCCTTCTGCGCCACGACCCCCTGACTGGCCTCTTGAACCGGACAGCGCTGGAAGAACGGCTGGAGAAAGTGATCGCTACCTCAGATGCTGAGCATCCTGGTGTGTTTGCGCTGCTCGACGTGGACAGGTTCAACTCTGTCAACGACTCCATGGGCCATCCAACGGGCGATCAGGTCTTGATCCAGTTGGCTCAGTTGCTGCAGACCGCTGTGCGCCCTGGCGATCTGGTCGCCCGCTATGGCGACGACGAGTTCGCCATCGTGGCAGACCGGATCTCCCTTGAGGATGGACGGAAACTTGTTGAGCGAATCAGGCACCACGTTGAGTCCGCCAACTTGCCGATCGAGGGCCTCCTGATTCAGCCAACCGTCAGTATCGGGCTGGTCACTATCGACGGCAAACACGACGTTGCAGCGCTGATGATCTGTGCTGATGCGGCTCTGTACCGGGCAAAGGAAAGCGGTCGGAACCAGGTGGCGGTCTATGCGGAGGAGACTGGCGGTATCGATCCGGCCACTGCCCCTACGCTTTGGGCCAACCGCATCAAGGAAGCACTGAAGTTGGGCCACTTCGTGCTCTATTATCAGCCCGTGGTCAGGCTGGAGACTGGCGAAATTGACCATTACGAAGCCTTGATCCGAATGATCGCACCGGACGGGTCCGTGGTTCTACCCGGTGAGTTCCTGGAGGTGGCCGAGCAACTCAACCTCATGCCACTGCTCGATCGGTGGGTGGTTGACGCTGCTCTGTCCGAGCTAAGAAACCATGACACCCTCAGGCTCTTCGTCAATCTTTCCGGGCAGAGCATGAATGGCAGTTCCTTCCTGGAGAGCATCGTCGCGAAGATTCGTGAATGCGGTCCGGAAGTGGCGTCCCGTCTCACCTTTGAAATCACGGAGACCGTGGCTGTACGGCACCTCACCCGGGCACAGCAGTGGATGAGTCAGCTCGACAAACTCGGCTGTCGGTTTGCCCTAGATGATTTCGGGATGGGCTTTTCCTCATTTAGCTATTTACAGGCGTTGCCAGTGCACTTCATTAAGATTGACGGTTCTTTTGTCCGCAACATTGACACAAGTGCGACCAACCGCGCCCTGGTTCAGGCGATCGCGTCTGTGGCGCACACCCTTGGAAAGGGCGTCATCGCCGAATGGGTGGAAAGCCCCTCCATTTCCAGGATTCTGCGCGGGTTCGGCGTTACGCATGGGCAGGGCTATGGTCTGGGGCGGCCAGCGCCGACTCATCAGAGCCCGTCCGGACGCCTCAGTCAATGAAGGAGCAAGGAAACTGCATGGATAGCCGCTACGAACGAACTTCCCGACTGGTCCTCCTCGTCGCGTTTATTGAACTGGGACTCGGCCTTGGCCTCAGCATCTGGCCCCAGGAGTTTCAGCCGCTGGCGTCCGGACCCGGTTGGTCGTACCAGGCCATATTATCAGTTGGCCTGTTGGCCGGCGGCGGCGTTCTCCTCGAACGGGGCCGGTACCGACTGCCATTTTGGCTGCAAGCGGTTCTGGCCCTGGTACCTGCCGCACCGCTGGTAGTCCCTGCCGTGGTGTCCGGGCGTGAAGGACTCTGGGTCGGGATGTTCTTGTACGGTCTCATGGCGCTCGCCGTCATGTGCGAGCCCTGGGTGCACAGGCTGGCATGGCCCCGTGTTAGCGGTCCCCAACCGGACCCGGCCGCGTTGATTCTTGCGGCGGTCATGCTTCTCAGCGCCGTCGGATTTGTCCTGCGTCCGGCTGGGCCAGACCACCCCGTATTGGGTGTTCTCAGTCCGGTGTTCCCCATCCATATTGCGTTTGGGTTTCTCGGGGCGATTTGCCAGGTGCCGTTCGCCCTTGGCATTGTCTGGGCCGAGCGTTATCGTTGGCTCCTCCGGCCGTTGGCGCTGGTATTTCCGCTGACGTTAGTCGCCGTCCATTCCGTAGCCGGCTACTGGACTACCGCCGTATCGTTCAGTATCTGGTGCCTGACCACCCTTAGTGGCTGGAGGCCCCAAGGGGCCTCCCACCGACACCCGGCACCGGGCGGACACCGCACCGAACCGGTCGAACTGGCGGGTGAGATATTGCCAGGGGTGATTCACCGGTTGGAGGCGTGGGCGCCGGCCATGGCGCTCTGCATCTCCGCTGTTTCCGCAACCGCCGTACACGCCGAAACCGCATCGCCCGTCGCAAATCTGGGCATTGCCGCGATTATCGGCTACACGTTTCTCGTCCGTTGGATCGCACCCGAGGCCGGCACACCCCTTCAGCGAGCATTCTGGCATGTCGCCATTTTGACGGTAATCGGCGGTGTGCTCTTTGCCAGCCGCAGCGCTGTCGGCCAGAGCATTGCCGCACTGCTGGTGGTCGTGCCCGCCCTTTCCGCGCGTGCTCTCGGTCCGCTTGCGTCTCGTCGCCTCCTGTACCTGCTTCTCGCCGTGGTGGTCTTTGGAGAGACATCGCACTTCATGCAGGGTACGGAGACCTGGGAGGTATCGTTGAACCAGGCGCTTCTGGAACTGGTGGCCGTCGTCGTCGCCAGCGGCATTGCCCTGGCTTCGGCACGCGAGCAGTGGGGCCTGGTACGGAAGCTGGAGGAGGCCAATGGGAAACTCTCGGACGGCCACGCCGAATTGGCAGAAGCCCATATGGAGTTGCAGGCGCAGCAGGAAGAACTGACAGCACAGCATGAGGAGCTTCTGGCGACTAACGAGGCCTTGTCTGCACAGCAGGAAACGTTGGCCGCACAGAACGTTCAGCTCATGGAACAGCGTGAGGCGCTGCAGCGGCAGCAAGCAGAGTTGGAACGGCTCAGCCAGCGGCTGGAACTGATTTTGAACGCGGCGGGAGACGGCATCTGCGGGGTGGATCTGAACGGGCGTACGACGTTTGTCAATCCCGCCGCCGCCCACATTCTGGGCTATGAGATCCCTGAACTGACCGGCCAATCCGTCCATACGATCTTCGGCGACCGTGCCGAATTCGTCTGCGGGCAGTGTCCGGTCTGCGTTGTCGCCCTGGACGGCGTCGCCCTGGGCGCCCGGGAGTCCCTGTTTTGGCGCCGCGACGGCAGTGCGGTACCGGTGGAATACACTGCCACGCCCGTTGAGGAGTCCGGCAACGTCGTCGGGGCAGTGATCACGTTCAGGGATATCACGGAGCGGCGGGCAGTCGACCAGATGAAGCGTGAGTTTGTTTCGGTCGTCAGCCATGAGCTCCGGACGCCCCTGACCTCGATTCGTGGCTCGCTGGGCCTGCTGGCCAGCGGAGCGCTCGGTGAACTAGGCCCGAAAGCGCGGCGCATGGTGGAGATCGCTGCCACAAACTCGGATCGACTGGTGCGACTGATCAACGACATCCTTGACATTGAGCGGATGGAATCCGGCACCGTGCAGATGGAGATTCAGGAATGCGACGCTGCGGCCATCATGACCCAGGCGGTCGAATTCCTGCAGGCGATCGCGGCAAAAGCCGCCGTGAGCCTAGAGGTCGAGCCGCTCCGGGCAAGAATTCAGGCAGACCCGGACCGAATCTCGCAGACGCTGACCAATCTGCTCTCCAACGCCATCAAATTCTCTCCGGCCGGCAGTACCGTCTCGCTGACCGCCCGCCGGCAAGATGACCACTATCTTTTTGAAGTGGCTGACCAGGGGCGGGGCATTCCGTCGGACCAACTGGAGTCCATCTTCGAGCGGTTCCGGCAGGTCGATGCGTCTGATTCACGTCAGAAGGGCGGTACTGGACTCGGACTGGCCATCTGCCGGTCGATTATCCAGCAGCACGGCGGGCGAATCTGGGCGGAGTCGGAACCGGGTAAGGGGAGCCGGTTCTTCTTCACCCTGCCTGCGTCTGGCGCGCCACACCCGAGGGCCCGAATCGAGGCGGCTCACCCGGCGCAACCCGCTCAACCGGCCCGGCCTCATGTTCTGGCGTGCCTCTTCGCCCCTGACAGAGTGGAGACGCTCCGACCGACCCTGCTAACCCGGGGATACCAGGTGGCGACCGCCGGATCCAGTCAGGAGGCTCTGGCGGAGTTGCGTCTGCGGCGGCCTGACGCCGTGCTGGTCAATCTGGACGGCCCGCACAAGGCGGGGGTGGAGACCATCGCCGCGATCAAGGCCGCCCCGGGCGCCGGCGATCTGCCGGTCATCATCTGCAGCAGCTGGTCGGCAGAGGCGGGCGTCACGGAGGCTGGCAGCGGCGTGGATTGGGTTGCCGACCCGCATAATGAGACGGCCCTGGTGCACGCCCTGGAGCGGGCCATGGTTCGCCAGAGCCTCGGTGCGAAGGTCCTGATCGTAGAAGATGACCCGGATCTGGCAAGTGTCTTGCTGACCATGTTTCAACGCCATGGGGCCAGGACATCCCACGCACGCACCGGTAGCGAGGCCATTGCCATGACGCAGCAGGCGGCGCCCGACCTGCTGGTGCTTGACCTGTACCTGCCGGAAGTCGACGGTTTTGCCGTCGTCGATTGGCTCCGCCGGCATGGGTGTCTGAGCAGGGTGCCCGTGGTCGTGTACACGGCCAGGGATCTGAGTGAGACAGACCGTCAATCCCTGCAGACGGGCAATACCGTGTTTCTGACAAAGGGCCGCATATCCCCCGCCGAGTTCGAGAAGCGCATCGCGTCGCTCCTCACCCCATTTTCATCGCAGCCAGGAGGGACCACAGGTGACGGGAAATCGCCGGCTATTGATTGTTGATGATGACGAAGATATTCGCGAGGTTGCGCAGGTGACTCTGGAAGTCTCCACTTGCTGGGAGATCGTTACTGCCGCATCGGGCGAGGGAGGCATTCGAACGGCTGTTGCCACGCCGCCGGATGCGATTCTGTTGGATGTGATGATGCCCGATCTGGACGGCCCGAGCACGCTTCGGCATTTGCGGAGCCACCATGAGACGGCCGGTGTTCCGGTCATTTTCCTGACAGCCAAGGTGCAGGCGACCGACCGCAAGCGCCTCGAAGGTCTCCCGATCTCCGGCGTGATCGCCAAGCCGTTCGATCCCATGACGCTGGCCGGCGAGATCGCAGCCATTTTGGGCTGGGACCGGGCAGAAGGGGGCAGCCGTGTGTAAGATTCTGCTGATCGGGCTGCCGGAAGAGGTCGCCCAAGACCTCGTCGGCCATGTGGCACCACAGGCGCGGGTTGCCCATGTGCTGAGCGGGCAGGAGGCGCTGCTGCAGTTGGAAGCCGAACCGATTTCCCTGGCCGTGGTCAACCACCAACTCAGCGACATGAGCGGCGAGCAACTCCTCGGCCACCTTCGGAGCAGTCCCTCGGGCCAGCGAGTCTCCCTGATATACTGCCTGGCCGAAGGGCCGGGCGGAGGGCTTCCCAGGCGCCTCGTCAGTCAGTTCGGCGTCAGCAGGCTCATGCTGCATCCTCTGGAGATCCGGGAACTGGGCGAGCACATCGCACATGAGTTGGGTCTGCCCGAACCAGCGGCCGTTTCGCCGCAGCGGCAACCTCTGCCCGCACCGGTGATGGACGTCTGGGCCCGCACCAAAGGCCGTGTCATCGAGCGGGTGACCCGGTTGCAGAACGCTTGCCGGGTGTTGGGGACCGGCGCCCTGGATGAGCAACTGCGCATCCAGGCGGAGCGGGAGGCGCATAAGTTGGCCGGCTCGCTGGGGACGTTCGGCTTCGGGGTCGGCTCAGACCTGGCCCGCCGGATCGAGCACCTTCTGCAGGCCGGGCTGCCTGTGGATGCGGCAAGGGGCCGGCGCCTAGCCGAGTTGGCCGACGCGCTGGCGAAGGAGCTGAATCGGTACCTGCCTGAGTCGGCTGAGGAGTCCTTTGAGCCGGGGCAGGACGCGCTTCAGATCTTGATTGTGGATGACGATCGGGAGCTGTGCGACCGGCTGGCGGCAGAAGCCGGCCATTGGAATGCTAAGGCCGCAACGGAATACAGCGTGGCTGAGGCGCGGGCGGCCATCGCACGATGCCGCCCATCTGCCGTGGTGCTGGATCTGTCATTTGCCGATCGTGAAGACACCGGGCTTTCGTTGCTCGGGGAGCTCTGCGAGGCGACCCCCCCGATTCCCACCGTCGTCCTGACGGCCAGAGGCGGGCTCATCGACCGGGTGGAAGTGGCCCGGCTTGGCGGGCGCTGCTTCCTCGAGAAGCCCGTTCCGCCCTCTCAGGTGATGGAGGCGGTCATGTCCGTGCTCAGCGGGCAGCAGCGGGCCAAGCGGGCCAAGGTACTCGCAGTGGATGACGACCCGGAGCAACTGGCAGTCCTGCGTTCGCTGCTGGCTCCGGAAGGATTGGAACTCGTGACCCTATCCGATCCGCTGCGTTTTTGGGAGACGATCGAGAACGTCGCTCCGGATATGCTGGTGCTGGATGTGGATATGCCGCACATCAGCGGGCTGGAGCTCTGCCGGGTGATCCGTAACGATCCGCGCTGGTGCACGATCCCTGTCCTGTTTCTGACGGCGTCCGCGGGGCAATCCATGATCCACCGCGTTTTTGCTGCCGGCGCGGATGATTTTGTCGGCAAGCCCATCGTGGGCCCGGAATTGGTGACGCGCATCCAGAATCGGCTGGAACGCACGAAACTGCTTCAGAGGCTGGCGGATACCGACCCGTTGACAGGCGTTGGCAATCGCCGCCAGTTCAACCGGAGCCTCCAACACTTCCTGAAACTGGCCGAACGGCACAAGCAACCCGTCAGCCTGGGCATCCTCGACCTTGATCATTTCAAGCGGGTCAACGATGCGTTTGGCCACACCGTGGGCGATGCGGTGTTACGACGGTTGGGCGAGCTGTTGCTGCGAAAGTTTCGCGGCGAGGATGTCGTCGCGCGCTGGGGCGGAGAAGAGTTTGCGCTGGGTATGTACGGGATGGCACGCCACCACGGGGTACACCGTCTGGCCGAGGTGCTCGAGGAACTGCGCCGCGAAGAGTTCCTCACACCGGAAGGGCAGTCGTTCCGGGTATCGTTCAGCGGCGGAATCGCTCAGTTCCCGCGCGACGGTACGGACCTGCTGACCCTGACACGGGCTGCAGACCGGGCGCTCTATGAGGCTAAGTCCCGCGGCCGGGGCCGCGTGCTGCCAGCCGGAATCGAGTACCGCACCGCCGGCGCCGATGTGCTGTTGGTCCTGGCAGATGACGTCCTGGGCGGGCAGATTGGGGAAGCGCTTGTCACCCGGGGTCATTCAGTTGCCAACTTCCGGGATTGCCGCAGCGCCACAGCGTGGCTCCGCGACACGGCGGCCGGGCAGTCGGGGCAGTTGCTGGTGCTGGACGCAGATCTGCCGGAGGGTACCGACTGTGATGCCCCGACCCTGATGGCTGAAGCTCAGGCCAGAGGGTTCACGCTCCTGACAGTGGGCGGACCGCCGCCTTCACTCCCCAAGCCGCTAAGCGTTGAGGCGCTGCTGCAGTGGAGGTGGCAGCAGGAAGATGCGCGTCAGGGAGCATAGCGCAAAAAGAGACCCGTGGGATCTCCCTCCCACGGGTCTCATTGCTGCGGCGACGACTCGCGCACCGTGACGGTAATCAGGGTCAGATCATCGTCGACGGCCAGGTGCTTGTTGAATGCCATCACCGTCGCGGCGATGAACTGGCTGGTGCCCAGCCTACGAAGGGCTCCGAGCCGCTCCTGCAATTGTGTAATGCCGCTGCGGATGGAGCAGCCCTTTTGTTCGACCAGACCGTCGGTATAGAGCACCAATCGGGCCGGCACTTCCAACGGCAGGATGCGCTTCTGCGGGCGCCCCGGCAGGTCAAAGCCTAGTGGCAGCGCCGTACGTTCCATGACATCGATCCGTCCGGAAGCCTGCAGCAGCAGACCGGGCGGGTGCCCGGCGTTCGCATATTCGACCGTGTGGTTCACGGTGTCGATGACGACATAGAGGGCCGTTGCGGAGTGGGGGTGGACCAGGTGAATGTGCTTTTCCATCTCCTCGAGGACGACCACGGGGTCAACCACCCGGGTCACCAGCGCATGCATGATGGTCCGAAGCGCCATGCACGCCAAGGAAGCGGAAGGGCCGTGACCCATCACATCGGTCAGCAGAATGCCGTAGCGGCCGGGACTGATCTCGCACCAGAAGTACATATCGCCGGAGAGCGCACCGTGGGGGATATACTCTGCCTCAATCTCAATGGAATCCGTATAGATTGGCTTACTGAGAACCCTTCGCTGAACCAGGCGGGCGAGGCTCAGTTCCTCCTCACGCTGGCGCTCCACCTTCTGACTGTGGGAGGCAGTCTCGTTCACCTTGACCGCCCGTCTGATCCGGGCCAGGTTCTCCGGCCGGTCCAGGCTGCCGCTGATCCACTCGGTGGCCCCGGCATCGAAGCTGGCGTCCGGCTCGGGCCGACCTTGCTCGTCCGCCATTACCACCACGCTCAGGCCGCTCCAGCGATCCCAACGCCGGATTTCCCGGCACAAAGTAAGCACGCCGGCCTGCGGCAGGCCGCAGCCCAGGATAACCAGGTCCATGCTCGTAGCAGGGGCAAGGGGGTTCCAAAGCCCCAACGCTTCCTCGACGTCCTCGATCGATGAAGCCAGGCACACCATGGGAAACCCTGCCCGGCCCAAGCACTGGCGCAGCTCCGCCTGTTCCTCCGGCGGGCCGGCCACCAGGATTGGCATGGCGGCCCCTCCTTCCGTGACAACTGGCAACTACAAGGATACACCATAAACCACATAAATTCCAACCATTAACGTTACTGTTTGATACTACTTGAAAATGTAATCCCTTTGAGTATGATTAGAGTAAGAAGACCTTCCGCAAGTGAAAAAGGCAAACCTGCCGAAAGACAGGGACGCAAAGCCACGGGCCTAAGCCGCAGGGGTATGGCAGCCGGGTTACCACGTGAGTGCAATGGCTTGCCCATTCCCCCACGTGGGGGAATGGGCTTCGTCATTTGGAAGGGGGGATCCTGATGCATGGTTTGCGGCAATGTCTCGGAATCACGCTGGTTCTGTCCCTGCTCTTCGGGTCGATGGCCGGGAGTGCCGGAGCCAAAGGAGTCTCCACGGATCGGTACCTGGTTGGGGTAACAGGCCCGAATGGTGAATCGGCCATCGCCGGCCGGGGCGGGGCTCTGGAGAAGAAGCTGGAGCGGCTCAACCTGGCTGTGGCCCAGCTTACGCCGGAGCAGGCAGCCGCCCTGGCGAAGGACGACCGGATTGCGTTCATGGAGAAAGATCAGCGGGTCTCGCTGGCGCCGACGACCTGGTCTAGCCAACTCTCGTGGTCGGACCAGCTCTCATGGTCGGATCAGCTCTCGTGGTCGGATCAGCTCTCGTGGTCGGATCAGCTCTCGTGGTCGGATCAGCTCTCGTGGTCGGATCAGCTCTCGTGGACGGATCAGCTCTCGTGGACGGACCAGCTCTCGTGGACGGACCAGCTCTCATGGACCGACCAGCTCTCGTGGACGGACCAGCTCTCATGGACCGACCAGCTCTCGTGGGTCGACCAGCTTTCCTGGACGGACGGTCACCAGATTGCCGTCGACTGGGGAGTGCGTGCAGTTGGCGCCGCGAACGGGGGGGATCCGGGCGACCGCGGCCAGGGCGTCAAGGTGGCGATCCTTGATACGGGCATTGATGTGACCCATCCTGACCTGAATGTCGCCGGCGGCGTCAACCTGATCAGTGACGGCGAGTACACCGACGACAACGGCCACGGCACCGCCATGGCCGGCATTCTGGCCGCAAACGGAGAACACGGGCTGTACGGTGTCGCTCCCGCTGCCTCGCTGTACGCTGTGAAGGTGCTGGGCGCCAACGGCGAAGGCGACGTCAGCGACTTGGTCCGTGGGATCGACTGGGCGATCGAAAACGGGATGGACCTGATCAACCTGAGCGTCGGCGCCCGGGGCAAGAGCCAGGCCCTGGACCAGGCCCTGGACCGGGCCGCCGCCGCAGGCATTACCGTGGTGACTGCCGCCGGTAATAACGGAAAGGCCCACGGCCGAGGCAACACGCTGGATTCCCCGGCCCGGCTGGGCGACTCCCTGGTAGTGGGAGCGGTCGGCCCCAATCTGCAGCGGGCTACCTTCTCAGCCACGGGCAAGGAGCTTGACGTGGTGGCGCCGGGCGTCGGGATCATCAGTACCTACAAGGGCGGCTATGCCGTCGGCACCGGAACTTCCCAGGCTGCCGCCTTTGCCACCGGTGTTGCTGCATTGATCATCGCCGAGCATCCCGGCGCCGGCCCGGCCCGTGTTGAGGCGTTGCTGAAGGCCCGGGCTGTTCCGCTGGTAACCGACTTGCCCGACCCGCGGTACGGTTACGGCTTCGTCCACGTTCCTGCTCCGGGTCAAAAGTAGCAGGTCGAGGCCGCCGGAAGGAGGGTGTGCCATGCCTCGCTCAGTCCACCTGTTGGCATGGAGTCTGGCGTTGGCGGGAACCCTGCTTCTGGCGGCCTTTGTTCCGACGATTCCGGCGGCTGACCTTTTGTCTGCCCTGGGTATGGCAGCGCTGGCCGTGCTGTTCGAGCGGCTGGCCATGACCCTGCCGAACCGGGTCAACTTCTCGCTGGGGTCGACCATCGTCTTTTTGGCGTATGGCGTGCACGGGCCCGGCGCAGCCTATCTCGCCGAAGCGGCTGCGGCCATGGTGATCGTCCTCAAAGTCAAGAAGCCGGTCCAGAAAGTTTTCAATTTCGGTCAGTTCCTGGTGTCCGCCGGCGGGTTTCACCTGGTCAGCGCTGCGCTCGGTGGGGGACCGCTAACACTGCTCGCAGCCAGCCTTGGGTTCTTCGTGGTCAATACGTTCTTGCTGGCCCTCGTCTTCCGTCTTGCCACACGGCGTCCGTTCCGCGATCTCATTCTTGACATTATTCAGCAGTCATATGTAGGTGTCATCGGTTCGACGATTTTGCTCCTGCCCATGCTATATATGTTCCGAAGCGGAGGCTGGCTGGCGCTGCTGCTGCAGTGCGCAGGGCTTCTGGCGTTCCGGTATGCCACCAATCTGTACCTGGAGCAAAAACGGGTCCACCTCAACGTTGTGGGCCGCCTCTGCGAGATTCTGGAAAAGAAGACGGGAGCCGCCGAAAGCCATGCCGGACGCGTGGCTTTCTTGGCCCGCACCATGGCCGAGGCGCTGAAGCTCCCGGCCGAGGAGGTCGACACGATCTTCACGGCGGGCCTGCTGCACGACGTCGGTGAGGCGGAAATCGACCCGCGGGTCGTGGCCGTCATGGCCAGGAAAGTGATTCCGACCCTGGCCGACCGGGAGGCCTACAAGGCCCATCCGGAGCTGGGGGAAGCGCTCGTCCTGCGCATGGAGGGGATGGGCCCCGTTGCCCGGCTCATCCGCAGCCATCATGAGGCCTGGGATGGCTCCGGCTATCCGGACGGACTGAGCGGGGATGCGATCCCCCTCGGCGCCCGGATTCTGGCGGCGGCGGAAGTGCTTGAGGATCTGGAAGGCGATCGCGATGCCAAGATGACCCTACTGCCCAGATTGGTCGGGACGGCCATTGACCCGGGACTGGGAGACGTGGTGAGTGCTGCGCTGCAGAAGACCGAGCTCCCCGCCGCCCGGGCCGCCGCAATGATCGAAGATGCCGGCGTGGCCATGCTGCAAAACAAGCTCCTGCAGACCGTGCGCAGCTCGCAATTGCTCAAGACAATGGGTGTCGGGCATGTCCTCTCCTACGACAGCAGTACCGGGTTTACCAACTTTCTTGGTGACCGGGTCGAACCACCGGCCGGTGCGGAAGTCCTCCGCCTGGCACGGGAGGCCGTGCAGCGGCAACTGCCGGGACGTCAGCATGTGGTCGACGGCGGTGTCGCCTATGACGTTTACGTGATTCCTGCAGGCGTGGATGCCGCCAGCGTACTGCTGTTCGATGTGACTGAGGCGCTGGCAGTGGAGCGTGAACAGACCAGGACGATCTTTCGGGCTTACCGTGATGTGATGTCCGTGGTCACCGGTGGACGGCTGACCCTGATCGATGAAGAGGAGAGCGGGGCACTGCTGGCCGAGGGGGCTGTGCTCGGTGAAGCCGTCTTGGCGACACCCAACGACGCCGCTCTGGCCAGAGCGCTTATCGAAGAGCAGGCGCCCGCCATGGGTTTTTCGCAAGCCGAAGCTTTCAAGCTGAAGGTATGCGTCTCCGAAGCGGTGACCAATGTCTTCAAGCACGCCGGCTCCGGACATTTTTCCCTCCGGCTCCACGATGGGGCCCTCCGGGCAGTCATCAGCGACCGGGGACAGGGGATTCCTTACAACATCCTCCCGCGGGCGATTCTCCTGGAGGGATACTCGACCCAGAAGTCTCTGGGCAGAGGCTTCTCCGTGATGCTCCGGTTCGTGGACCGGCTGTATGTGCACACGGCTGGCGATGGAACGGTGATCGTTCTTGAGCGTCGGCCGGGCCAGGCGGCTTCCCGGGGGAGCGATGGCCCACCGTACACGCAAAGGGGGGAATTGGTGTGTTAGCTCTATCCTGCATGGAAACCGACGAACAAGTGACCATCAAGGTCGACGGCGAACTGGCGATCGAAACCGTGGAGGAGTTCGAGGCTGCCACCGCCCGCTGGACCGGCTCCGGCAAGCAGATCGAACTGGACTGCCGGTGTCTTGCTTTTATCGATTCGACCGGCGTCAGCGGCCTGATCAAGGCCGTGGTGCGCTGGCAGGCATCAGGGGCGCAGGTGGCGGTCAACAATCTGAGTGATGATCTCAAAGAGATGCTGGGCATCCTCGGGTTCTATGAGGCGATCAGCGACCAGGGGTAAGCAAGCGAGCAGGGGGGATACAAGGTGAGCTGCCATCCTGAGGTCCCCTATTGGCCCCGCAAGGAACCCGACGAGGTGCAATGGCAGCGGGAACTGCGTTTTGCTGAGCGGGTGCAGGCCTTAATGTCTGGCATGAAGAGTGTTGCGGGGGCCGGGGCCGAAGCCGCCGGCTGCAGCATTCCTCACTATGCCGTCGGGGGCGACTACTTCGACATTCTCCCGCTCTCGGACGGCGGTCTGAGAGTGATTGTGGCCGATGTGATGGGGAAGGGCTTCGGCGCCGCAATGATCATGACCATGGTCCGATCGGCAGTCCGATCCGCGACGCACGCCGGACTTGCACCCGGAGCCTTGCTCAAGCACACCAACGACATGCTGTATGAGGACCTGCAGCAGGTGGGCGCCTTCGTCACCCTCTCCTGTACCGACTATCAGCCGGCCAGCCGCACGGTTACCGTTGCGGGTGCGGGGCACCCTTACCCCTGGCTGATGCGTGGGGAGAATCCGACCGTTCGGATCGAGGCCCGCGGCGTGTCAGTCGGGATGCTCCCCAACCGGCGATACCAGGAACAGGTGGTGGCTGTGGAGCCCGGGGACCGTTTGGTCGTCTATTCCGACGGGATCGTGGAGGCGAGGGAGTCCGACGGACGGGAACTCGGAATCCCCGGCCTGGAGTCGCTGGTCCGGGCAGTTACCGGCCAACGTGGCCGGGAATGGCTCAAGGCCGTCCTCTTCGCTGTTGCAGCCCGTGCCCGAGAGGTCCGCGATGACGTGACACTCGCCGTTGTTGAATTTGGTGATAACAAAAAATGAGCCCGTGTGGGTGGAGTGATACTGATGAGGAGTTCTCCCGTCCTACTGGACCTGGGAAGCGACTCGTTCCAACGGCTTGTTTCACAGGTAGCTGGCTGTCCCTGTACTGTCTCCTTTGACCGGCCGCAAGGGCGGCAGTCGGTCAGGGCGAGATTTGGGACAAATCGGGGATTCGGGCTGGTGCTCCGTTTCGGTGCGCCCCTCCCGGTGGTCCCCGCACAGGTGCTGGTCGAAGTGCCCGAAAGACAGCTCACCTTTGAGGCGACAGTGCAGCCCGTGGTGGGGGAGTCTGAGATCAGGCTCAGCTATCCGCTGTGGCTGGTGGGTCCCCGGGAGTGCTGCGGAAAGGTTGCCAAGGTGGATCTGCACCTCCGATACGCGGAGAGCGGCACGGCCCGGTGGCACTCCGGCCGTTCGGTGGAGATTGCGGACCAGGCTGTCAGCTTTCTGGGTGAGGACCAACTGGCGGAAGGGACTCGCGTCGATCTGCTCATCCGTGTCTCCCTGCAACCCCTTCCGATGCATGCCATCGGCCGCGTCCTCAGGTCAGTTCCCACCAGCCTGGGGACGATGATTGACGTACTGCCGGTTGCCTGCTCCTTTCAGACAGAACATGCTGTGGCCAGCGCCCTGGGCAGGCCCTTGCTGCCCAATCGCCTGGCGGAAGAGGGGGAATGTCAATGTGGGGTGATCTCCCCCCGGATGTTTTCGCTAATCTACTGAACCTGATCGCATACTTTCCACTCCGGCGTGGCGCCCCATTATCGACGCGCCATCCGCTCATGTCAGGGCATGTGCAGACGATGCAGTCCGCTGCGGACGCCATGTTTGCCGAGGGTCGGCTGCAGAAGCGCATGGTCGTGACGGCCGACGGACGACTGCAGATTTACGCCCTTCCTATTTCCGACGGCCATGGCGTGATGCTGGTCTGGGACCTTTCCCGATTCGACGGGTTCCTTCAGCAATGCCAAATGAGCATTACCCACATTTATCGTGACGTCGTTTACTCGGCGACCGGCGGGCGCATGATCCTGGTCCCGGATTGCGAAATCCCCGAATGGGTGGGGCAGCCGGAGCAGCGATGGGTTCACCCGGTGCGCGAACCGGGCGACGTGCCGCTATGTCGCCGGCTGGTGACGGAACAGATGAACGCAGCGGGAGGCGATCGCAGGCAGACGGCCGAAATGGCCCTCTGTGTCTCGGAAGCCGTCACAAATGCGCTCAAACACGCCGGCGGCGGCGATTTCGAGCTCATCAAGACGACAGACAGCTGGGTTGCCAAAGTGCGTGACTACGGCTCCGGCCTTGATCGCTCGCTCCTGCCCCTGGCAACCCTGTTGCCGGGTTTCAGCACCAAGCCGTCCCTTGGCCTTGGATTCACGGCAATGCTCAAGTGCATGGACCGGGTGGTGCTGGCCAGTTCACCGAAAGGCGTGACGATCCTCCTCGTAAAGCTGATCTGTCCGCCGCCGTCAGCATGAAGGAGGTGTGAATTTGGCAGATGACAGCGTCGCACTCCTGACGGGCGTTCCCGTGCGAAGGGGGGCGATGGTCTTTCAGGCCGGTCCCGGCGATCCCTTGCCGCGCGCCGGCGCCGGAACCGCAGAGGCTGCAAACAAGCATGGCTTGATCGCCACGCTTGAGGGGCTGGCCGTCGTTTCCGACGGCAAAGCTTCTGTGACATCCGCCGAGATCCATTACGGCGACATCGGAATGAGCCAGACGCTAACCGGGACGGGCAACGTCGTGGTGACCGGCAGCATTATGCGCGGCGCCAAGGTGAAGGCCAATGGGTCTCTGGTAATCCTTGGGGAGGTGATCATGGCCCAGGTGGAGGCCATGGGCTCCGTTGTGCTGCGCAAGGGCTGCATGGGTGCTTCGGTTACCGCCGGCGTCAACCACCACCGGTATCGCCTGAGCCTTGAACAGCTCCAGATCGTACAGGCCTCCTTGCAGCGGCTCATATCGATCGTGGAGGAGCTGAAAGGGCATCCGTCGTTCCGGACGCTGGATTTGACGAAGAACTTGCAGCCCTTGCTGGAAGTGCTGGCGGTACGCAGCTTTGCCGATTTCACCGTTCACGTGGCGGAAGCCGTGAAGCGGTGCCAGATCCACGAGTACCTGGCGGGGAACTTGACCGAATTGACCGGGCTCCTCCGCAACCGGTTCACGGGGTTCGCCTTTCTCACCGTGACCCGTGACGAGGTGGAAACGGCCCTGAATCTCTGTGGTGCAGCGATTCAGGAGCTGGAGTCGGCCGGCAGTGCGGACCGGGATGTGTTCATTGTCGGCGGACCGGCTGAGGACTCCGTAGTCAAGGCGCTGGGCTCCGTTGTGTTGGCAGGTGCCAATCTCAAGCGCTGCCGGGTCGAGGCGGACAAGTCCGTCAGGGTCGAAGGCGATGTGCAGGGCGGGACAGTGCGGGCAGGTTTGAGCATTGCCGCTTCCCGGGTGACCGAGTCGGCGGTGCTGAGTGTGAGCGGAGGCGGGGTCATTCGGGTCGACGGCGCCACGAGTGAGGTGGTCGCGCAGGTAGGGCACCTGACGGAGCGACTGCGTGCCGGGGCACAGGCTACGATAATAAGGCAGAAAGGCAACGCACTTGAGGTCTGCCCAGCCGGGGAGGTGAACTGAGTGGCCGAGGCGCGCATCACATTTGTTGGTAGCCTGGACATTAGCACCGTGACCAGTTTCACGGAGCAGGTTCAGGCTGCCGCCCAGGGGAGCGACCGGATCGTCGTGGACTGCACGGAGATGGAATTCCTGGATTCCACGGGCGTCCGTGGACTGGTCGTGTTGAAGCAGCAGATGGCCAGCATGGGAAAGCAGCTGGTCTTTGAGGGGTTTGGCTCACACATTATTGACATTCTTGACATATTGGGGATCCGCGAAGTGGTCATCGATGCGTAGCGGTCAGATGGTGCTCGCTGCGAGCTTCCCTTTTGTGGCCCTAAGGTTAGCCTAGCATCGCCCCAAGGTTGGCCTTTCGGCTGCGCAAGCTTTCTCATCGTGCTCCTCATGTGGGAACATGGCAAGGGCGCCCCCGGGGCGCCCTTGTTTTAGCCTTCACTCTTCTTGGACCCTCGACGCCTGCAAGCTTACATTTGCCCAGAAGCGAGGTTCAGGGTAAACTGAAAGGTAGACTTTTATCGGAGGCGAGCCAAGTGCCCCGTCCTGACTCTCAACCCCCGCGCTCCGCACGGGAAGCCGCCCTGCGTGCCCTGCGGGACGTCGATGTCAAAGAAGCTTACGCCAATCTCGCGCTGGACGCCCACCTGACGCGTTCCAAGCTGGAAGGGCGTGACCGTGCCCTCGCCACGGAGATTGTGTACGGCGTGACCCGCCGGCGCGGCACCGTCGACTGGGCCATTGGCCAGGTCGCCACCCGGCCTATCGACCAGATCGACCCGTACATACGCAATATCCTCCGCTCCGCCGTCTACCAGGTCCTCTACATGGAGCGGATTCCCCACTCCGCCGCCGTCGACGAGGCCGTCAACCTGGCCAGGCAGTACGGCCATGAAGGCGTGGCCAAGTTCGTCAACGGCGTGCTGCGGAACTTCCTGCGCCGGCTCCCCACCCTGCCCTGGCCCGACCCCGCCGCCGACCCGGTGGGCGCCCTGGCCGTCCAGCACTCGCACCCCGAATGGCTCGTCCGCCAGTGGTCCGACCGCTTCGGTCAGGAAGACGCCGTCAGGCTGATGGAAGCTTCCAACCGGGTGCCGCCCCTGACCGTCCGGGTCAACATGCTCAAGGCGACCCGGGAGCAGGTGGCCGAGGCGCTGGCCGCGGAAGGCATTAAGACGGAGCCGACGCCTCATTCGCCCTTCGGCCTCATCATTCACGAACTGACTTCGGCCTCGTACCTGGACAAGCTCAAGCCCATGAAAGCCGGCCACTTCACCGTTCAGGACGAGTCCTCCATGCTGGTGGCGCCCGTCGTCGCCCCCCAGCCCGGGCAGACCGTCATCGACGCAGCGGCGGCGCCGGGCGGCAAGACGACCCACATGGCTGAGCTGATGGAGAACCAGGGCCGGGTCATCGCCGTCGACGTACACCCGCATAAGGTTGAGCTCGTCGAACAGAACGCCCGCCGGCTGGGCGCCACCATCATCGAAGGGCTCTGCGCCGACGCCCGGGAGATTGGGCAAAAAATGCCCGGCCGGGCCGATGCAGTGCTGTGCGACGCCCCCTGCTCCGGGCTGGGCACCCTGGCACGGCGGCCCGATGCCCGCTGGCGCAAAACGCCGGAGGACGTGACCCAACTCGTCCCCATCCAGCAGGCGATGCTCGAAAGCGCGGCCGTGGCCGTCAAGCCCGGCGGCACGCTGGTTTACTCGACCTGCACCATCGAGCCGAGGGAGAACCAGGAGTTGGTGGAAGCCTTTGTCCGGGAGCACCCCGACTTTGCGTTCGATGACATCCGGCCCTACCTGCCCCTGTCGCTGGCGGGCGATGCCCGGGGCGGCTGGATTCAACTGCTGCCCCACATTCACGGGACGGACGGCTTCTTCATCGCCCGCATGAAGCGTACGTCATAGAAGATTCAAAGCGAGGGATTGCATGAACCGCCCCCTGGTCGGCATGACGCTGGCGGAGATGGAGGCGTTCGTCCAGGAACTGGGCGAGCCGAAATTCCGGGCCAAACAGCTCTTTGGCTGGGTCTACGAAAAATGCGTCAAGACCTTCTCGGAAATGACCAATCTGCCCGCCGCGTTCCGGGCGAAGCTCGAAGGGGCCGCCCTCCTGCAATTGCTGGAAGAGGAGACCCGGCAGGAGGCCGCGCCGACGGAGACGGCGAAGTACCTCTTTCGGCTTCAGGACGGTCAAAAGGTTGAATCAGTCTTGATGCAGCACGACTACGGCAACGCCGTCTGCGTCACCACGCAGGTCGGGTGCCGCATGGGGTGTACGTTCTGCGCCTCGACGTTCGGCGGGCTTGTTCGGAACCTTTCGGCGGGGGAAATCGTCGATCAAATTATCATGATGCAGCGGGACCTGCCCGCCGGCGAGCGGGTGGGCAGCGTGGTGCTGATGGGCTCCGGCGAGCCCATGGAGAATTACGACGAGTGCCTGAAGGCCATTCGCCTCATGCACGAACCGGACGGGCTGAACATCGGCTACCGGCACATCACCATTTCGACATCAGGCCTCGTGCCGGGCATGCGCCGGCTGGCCGATGAAGGGCTGCCGATTACCCTGGCCGTATCGCTGCACGCACCCAACGATGAGCTCCGCTCCCGGCTGATGCCCGTAAACAAACTCCACCCGCTCCGGGAGGTGCTGGCGGCGGCCATCGACTACGGCGAGAAGACCGGGCGCCGGGTCACCTACGAATACCTCCTCATCGAAGAAGTCAACGACAAACGGGAGCACGCGCTCGAGTTGGCCGGGCTGCTCAAAGGCTCCCTTGCCCACGTCAATTTGATTCCCATGAACCCTGTGGCCGAGCGCCCGCAATACCAGCGCCCGTCCCGGGGCCGGGTCGTGCAATTTCGCGACCTGCTTGAGGCGAACGGGGTCACCGCGACGATAAGACGAGAGATGGGCGGCGATATTGACGCCGCCTGCGGACAGCTTCGCAACCGTGTAGCCCGCCAGCGAGGGGTAAAGTAGCGGCGCCGTGAAGCGGCGAGGCCGCACGGCACCCGTAAATGGCGCGTCAGCGCCGAGAAGGGCTTCTAGGAGTTGAAAGATTGTGCGCCTGAACTTTTCGCATCGCTCCGATCCCGGTCAGGTCCGGCCTAATAATCAGGATTCCTATTCCGTGGATCTGCTGGACCCGCGTGGAATCGCGGCCCTGCTGCTGGTGGCAGACGGCATGGGCGGCTATGAGGGGGGCGAAATCGCCTCCCGCCTTGCCGTGGAAACGGTGCGCTCCCGCGTGTTGACGGCCATTTCCGACTGGGCCGAGCGCGGGACCCTGGGCGACGGCCTCGTCCAGGCCTTTGACGCGGCCAACCGGGCCATATTACAGGCGCAGAGCGAAAAACGCGAGCTGAACAGCATGGGCACCACCTTGACGGCCACGCTGATCTGGGCGGACCGGATCATCGTCGCGCACATGGGCGACAGCAAGGCGTGCCTGGTGCACGGGGATGCGGCAACCTTGATCACCTCCGACCATAATGTCGCGGGTGAACTGATGCAGAGCGGGCATTTGACGGCCCAGCAGGCGGCGGTTCATCCCCAGCGGCATGTGCTGACCCGGGCCCTGGGCATCGGCGAGTCGATCGTCGTGGAGCGGCGCGATCTTGTCTGGCAGCCCGGCGACACGCTGCTGCTGCTCACCGACGGCCTCTCCAACCTCGTGCCCGTCGAAGAGATTCCGGGCCTGCTTGCAGCCGGTTTCTCCGACCTGAGTGACCGGCTGGTGGATCTGGCCAACGAGCGCGGCGGCCACGACAACATCACGGTGCTGGCCGCCCGGTGGGAGGGTTAGCAGCAAATGATCGGAAAAATACTCGCCAGGCGGTATCGGATCGATGAACGGATCGGCGGCGGCGGCATGTCGCTGGTCTACAAGGCGCACGACCTGCAGCTCGACCGCTCCGTGGCAGTCAAGGTGCTGCGGGGCCAGTTCGGCACCGACGAGGACTTTGTGCGGCGCTTCCGCCGGGAGGCCCAAAACGCGGCCAGCCTGTCACACCCCAACGTGGTGCAGATCTTCGACGTCGGGCGGGACGACGAGCAGTACTTCATTGTCATGGAGCTCGTGGAGGGCCAGACCCTGAAGGCGATGATCCAGTCGCAGGGGCCCCTTCCCATCGCAGAGGCGACTCGTATTGCGGTGGAAATCCTGGCCGCCCTCAGCCACGCCCACACGAACCGGATCGTCCACCGCGATATCAAGCCGCACAATATCCTGATCGCCCGGGACGGGCGCGTCAAGGTGACCGATTTCGGCATCGCCCGTGCGACCACCACGGACACGGTGACCCATACGGGCTCGATCATGGGCTCAGCCCACTATTTCTCGCCGGAGCAGGCCAACGGCCAGCCCACGGGGGAGAAGTCCGACATTTACTCGACCGGCATCGTACTGTATGAGATGGTGACCGGCGGCGTCCCCTTTCAGGGGGAGAGCCCGATCACCGTGGCGCTCAAGCACATTCGGGACAGGGTGGTGCCGCCTTCGCAGCTGAACAGCGAAGTGCCTGCCGAACTGGATGCGATCGTGCTGCGCGCGCTGGAAAAGGACCCCGAGGATCGGTATCCGTCGGCCGACGAAATGCGGGAGGCGCTGGAGCAGTTTGCCGTCGACCATGCGGCGGGGCGGACGCACATGGCCTCCGGCGACTTTCCGACCATGGATCTGCGGGGCATGCGCGGGCGCCGGGGCCGGCGCCTGGCCGACGAAGACGAGGAGGACGACGATTACGAACCGGATCCCCGCAGCACCCGGCGCACCTGGATTTGGGTCGCCGTGGTGGCAGCGCTGGTGATGGCGCTAATCGGCGGGGGCATCTGGGCGATGGTGAGCCTCCTGAGCACACCCGAAGTCGACGTGCCCAACGTGGTGGGCCTGCCGATGACTCAGGCGGTCGAGGAGCTGAAGAAGGCCAAGCTCTCCGTGAATGTGGGGAGCGGCAGATACGACGACCAGCCGATCAATACGGTGGTGGATACCAGTCCGGGGCCCAATGAGCGGGTCAAGCAGAACCGGGAGATCACCCTGATCCCTTCCCTGGGGCCGAAATCAGAGACGATCCCGGACGTGAGGCAGCGCCCCGTGGACGAAGCGCGGCTGATGCTGGAAGACAGCGGTTTCAAGGTCGCCGCGGAAGTGACCAGCCGGACCGATCCCACCGCCGCAGGCACCGTCATCGATTTAGCGCCGCCCGCCCTGACTACGGCCAGGGTGGGGACGGTGGTCCATCTCACGGTCAGTTCCGGGCCTTTGAAAGTGCCGTCCATTATCAACCTGACCCTGGCGGACGCCACGAAAGCGCTTGCCAAGGCTGGCCTTGTGCTGGGAAATCAGGAGTACGCGCCCGACCCCACCAAGCCGCGCGACACCGTGCTGTCGAGCACCCCGGCGCCGGGCACCACCGTGGCGCCCAGCACCGTGGTCAACCTGACGCTGGCCGCGGGGCCGCCCACCACCGGTACGGCCTTTGAACGCGAACTGACCGTGTTGGGTGATGCCACCCGTTACTACGACTTCCGTGTCGAACTGGTTGATGTGGTCGGCGGTGTGCCCAGCACAACGGTTCTGATCAACGAAAAGCGGCAGGGTGGTTCCAAAGTGAAGGTCTCCGGCCGTTTCTTCGGACAGGCCAACCTGATCGTCTATGTCGATAACGTCGAAAAGGCGCGGCCGGCGCTGCCCTGAAGAGGAGGATCCAGGCGTGTGGCGGTAGGACAGGTGATTCGGGCACACAGCAACATCTTTTACGTCCTTTGCAACGGGCAGGAGGTGGAATGCCGGCCGCGGGGCCGGTTCCGCCTGGACAAGACGGGGGTGCTGGCCGGCGACCTTGTGGAGCTCCATTTGGAGCAGGACGGCGAAGGCCGCATCGACAAGATTCTCCCGCGCAAGTCGGAGCTTCAGCGCCCGGCGATCGCCAATGTCGATCAGGCGCTTGTCATGTTCACCATCAGGGAGCCGGAGGCCGACTACCTATTCCTGGACCGGGTGCTGGTGAACGTGGCCCGGGTGGGTGTTGGCGTCGTGCTGATCCTGAACAAAGTGGACCTGCTCTCGGCGGACGAGGTAGCGGCGTTTTGCCGGCTTTACGGCGAACAGGTCGGCTATCCGGTCGTCACCATGGCTGCCAAGCACGGCACTGGGGTGGCGGAACTGAAGCCCTACCTTGAGGGCAAGGTCTCCGTGCTGGCCGGCCATTCGGGCGTGGGCAAGTCCCGGCTGGTGCGGGCGCTGCTGCCCGGACGGGAAGATATCAAAGTCGGCGACCTGTCGGCCAAAATGGGCCGGGGCAAACACACGACCCGGCACGTGGAGCTGATCCATCTGCCCGAGGGCGGCCTGGTGGCTGACGCCCCTGGCTTCACCTATCTGGAGTTTGCCGACATTGAGAAGCGGGACGTCCCGGCGTGCTTTCCGGAGTTTGAACGCTTCGGGCGTGAATGCCGGTTTGACGACTGCATGCATTACAAGGAACCAGACTGCGCCGTCCGGGAGGCGGTGGCAGAAGGGCGGATCGCCCGGAGCCGGCACGAGAACTATCTCCTCTTCCTGCGGGAAGTAGATGCGCTGAAAAGGTGGTAAGCGCCCGATCATGAACAAGGCGATGATCGATCCGTCCCGCGTCAAAATTGCGCCGTCTGTGCTGGCCTCCGACTTCTCCGACCTGGCCGGTGAACTGCGCCGCATCGGGGATGCCGGTGCCGATTGGGTTCACCTGGACGTAATGGACGGGCATTTCGTGCCGAACATCACCTTTGGCCCGCCGGTCGTGGCCAAGATGCGCTCCCGTTCACACCTGCCCTTCGACGCCCATTTGATGATCGAGCATCCCGAGCAGTACGTCGCTGACTTTGCGAAGGCCGGCGCCGACCTGATTTCCGTACATGCGGAAGCCTGCACCCATCTGCACCGAGTGCTGGGGCAGATTCGCGAAGCGGGGGTCAAGTCCGGCGTGGTGCTCAACCCACATACGCCGGCCGGCGTGATCGAGCACGTGCTCGATCTAGTTGATCTGGTGCTGATCATGTCCGTCAACCCCGGCTTCGGCGGGCAGAAGTTCATTCCCGCTGCCCTGGTGAAGATTACCCGGGTCAAGGAGATGCTGACGCTGGCCGGTCTGGCCGGCAAAGTTGAGATTCAGGTCGACGGCGGCGTGGATGAGAAGACGGCGCCGCTCTGTATTCAGGCCGGTGCGACTTGCCTGGTGGCCGGCACGGCAGTCTTCGGCAAGCCTGATTACGCCTCAGCCATTGCCCGGTTGCGCGGATAAGTGGTGACTGGCAGGAATTTGAGGTCGTAAAGGCAAATACTTGAAGCATCTACCTATGCGGAGGTGGCCCCGGTGGGCACCGAACAGCAATATGTGATCTTTCGCTTGATGGGGCAGCTCTTCGGCGCTGCCATCGACGTGGTTCGGGAAGTCACCTACCAGACGCCGGTCACCCGGCTCCCCAACACGCCCGAGTACGTGGAGGGCGTGGTAGACCTGCGGGGCGAAGTTCTGCCCGTGGTCAACCTGCGCAAGCGGCTGGGTCTGCCTTCTCGGGATGCGGACACTGAGACCCGGCTCATGGTGCTCAATCTGGGCGAACGGGCCGCGGCGGCCCTGGTTGTCGACGGGGTCGACCAGGTGCTGACGATGGGCACGGAAGAGATTGTGGCGCCTGATGCGCAGGTGACGCGCATTGGTGAAAACTACGTCACCGGTGTGGCCAGGAGCGGCGAGAACCTGGTGGTCATCCTAGATTTGGCCCGGTTGATGAACGACTGAGACGGCGGCGCCCGGTCAGCGAGGAAAATCGCTGACCGGGCGCCTTTCTTTCAGGCAAGTTTGGGCCGGGGATTGAATACGGTAGAACGAAGCGACAGCCGGGGGGTTCGAGACGGGCCCGGCGTTGGGCCGGCACCTTCGGAGCAGGCCGCTCATATGGTGAGAACGTCCCATATGGCCCCACCTGGCAGGGGGGATCTGCATGCGCCTGGGCGGCTGGGGGAAGCGATTCCCTCTGGGCGGCTGGGGGAGTAAGTTTCCCCGGCATAAGGCGGTTGGGTACGGGCTCATTGCCATAGGCGCGGTGATCATGCTGCTTTCGGTGCCCCTGTACGTATATGCGGCCTTGCTCGGCGGACTGATCGCGTACGCAGGATATGTGTTGAGGGGTCGCTAGCCGGCGAGAATTGAGAGAACCGGCTCGGGAAAGGGGGCACCTTTGTGCGGATCACCGTCATCAAGCTGCCGAAACCGCTGGGACGCATGGTCATGGCGATACTGGCCATCTTCTCCGGCAAGAAATCGGCGGACGATAACAGCGGGGACGCGGCTTAGGCGGTTGACGCCGGGCGTTCCCGGTCCCAGCGCACGGACCCCGGCGGCTTCATTGCCGCCGGGGTCAAGCTTTTGCTATAATAACGGGGTTACCCAGCGTGAATGGGAGGAGTGGGCCCATGGCTGACTATATGGTCCGGGCGATGGACGAGAGCGGCAGCATCCGGGCCTTTGTGGCTACAGCGACGGCCCTGGCGGACGAGGCGCGGCGCCGGCACGACACGTGGCCCACGGCGACCGCCGCCCTGGGGCGGGCGCTGACGGGGACGGCGCTCCTGAGCGCCACGCTAAAGGACGAGGGCGAGTCGATCACCTTGCGCCTGGCCGGGGACGGGCCCATCGGCGGCATTACGTGCGATGCGGATGAGCAGGGGCAGGTGCGGGGCTTCGTCCGGGAGCCCCACGTGGACCTGGACCCCAAAAACGGCAAGTTCGACGTGGCCGGGGCCGTGGGCGGTGGCTATGTGCACATCACCCGGCAGCTGGCCATTGAGGGCATCTACACGGGTACGTCGGAGATCGTGTCGGGTGAGATCGGCGATGACCTGGCATACTACCTGACCAAGTCGGAGCAGACGCCGTCGGCGGTCTCCCTGGGCGTCCGGGTGGCGCCGGACGGCTCCGTGCGGGCCGCAGGGGGCGTATTGCTGCAGCTTCTGCCCGCGACTTCGGAGGAGGAGCGGGAGCAGCTCGAGGTGAATCTGCAGGCGCTGGGCGCCGTCAGTATGGCCGTGGAGTCGGGCATGACGCCCGAGGAGATTCTGGGCTCGGTCCTGGCGGGCATCCCCTACAAGATTCTGGAGAAACGGGACATTCACTTCGCCTGCCGCTGCACCCGGGAGCGCGCCCTGTCGTCGCTGGCATCGCTGAGCAAAGATGACCTCCACGAGATGATCCACGAGGACGGGGGCGCCGAACTGGTCTGCCAGTTCTGCGCGGAGAAGTATCAGTTCAGCGCTGACGAACTCCGGGAGATTCACGGGGATACGAAGGGCACCGCGCCCGGACACTGAAGGTATTCGCAGCTCACGAAACGCGCTATACCACCAAAGAAACTCCGAGGCCTTTGGTGTTGACAAACGCGGTAGCCAGTGGGTAGCGGGTTCTTGGCGCCCCCGCAAGGGGCGGACGGCGCGAGGCAGGGGCGGGCGGCACCCCCGAAGTCGCCGTTCGGAGCCGATGCGTACAGGCAGTTAGCCCCGTTACCCCAGATTATCAGCCGCCATCGGCGGTGCGTCCCTTAGAGAAGGTACCCGATGACGGTTCCGATGGCGGCGCTTGACCGAGGGCTTACTGCCTGTAGCAGCGGCTCCGGGGCAGCGAGGGGGTGCTGCCCACCCCTGCCGTCAAAACGAGCTAGGACGCCCACATGAGAAGCGCGCCAAAAAACCCGGCATGCCCAAAAAGGCAACCGGGTTTGTCAGCTCGCAAGGTCTCGGGAGTTAGATCGCCCGCTGGACCTTACCAGAACGCAGGCAACGGGTGCAGACACTTACCTTCAGAACGCGGCCGTTTACCAGAGCCCGCACCTTCTGTACGTTCGGGGACCAGTTCCGCTTCGTGCGGATATGAGAGTGGCTGACCTGCATGCCGGTCCAAACCGACTTGCCACATACCTCGCAAAGTCTTGCCAAGGTCGACACCTCCTCCCGGAAAATACCACGGAAATCCCAGAGCTCTTTTAGAGCACAATCCACATCATAGCATAGCGCCCGCATAGCTGGCAAGCCGTTTACGTAAATGCTCATAGGAAGGAAAATCCCGAGCGGAGGAAGAAATAAGTACGGCTGGAAAGGGAGGGGGACAACCGAGTTGGGCAAAGAGGTTGTCACCAACTTGGGGCGGATTCATCTCGCTGAAGATGTGATCGCAACCATGGCCGGCGTGGCCACAACCGAATGCTACGGCATCGTCGGAATGTCCGGCTCCCGCTTCAAGGATGGTATTTCGGAGCTCCTGGGGCGCGAGAACCTGGCCAAGGGCGTCGAAGTCGCCCTGGAAGACGACACGGTGGAGATCGGCCTGCACATTGTGGTGGGGTACGGTACCCGCATATCCGAAATCGCCCGGAATGTAACCGGCAAGGTGCGCTACGTCGTCGAAAGCTGCACCGGGCTAAAGGTCCGCGGCGTGCATATCCATGTCGAAGGTGTCAAAGTCGGACACGCCCGGTAAGGCACTCGTGGAACTATATCTTTGTGACGTGTGGCCGGAAGCCAGCCGAGGCCATACGACTGAGGAGGGCACCGGTAGTTGAGCAACCAGGCAATCGACGGCAAGACGCTGAAGCAGATGATCCTCCACGCTGCCCGGCACCTCGAGGCGAACAAGGACGCCGTCAACGCACTGAACGTATTCCCGGTTCCTGATGGCGATACCGGCACAAATATGGCTGCCACCATGGGTTCCGCCACCCGTGAAGTCGAGCGGGCCCAGGAGCGCACCGTGTCGGAAATGGCCGCCGCCATGGCCCAGGGCAGCCTGATGGGCGCCCGGGGCAACTCCGGCGTCATTCTCTCCCAGCTTTTCCGCGGATTTGCCAAAGGGTGCGAAGGCAAGGTCACCCTCGACGGCCCCGCCCTGGCGCGGGCGCTGCAGGAAGGTGTCGACACGGCCTACAAAGCCGTCATGAAGCCCGTGGAGGGCACCATTTTGACCGTCGCCCGGGAATCCGCGGCGGCGGGTATGACCGCGGCCCGCCGGACGAAAGATGCGGTTAAAGTGATGCAGGCCGTGGTCGAGGCGGCCGATATCTCCCTGGCCCGCACGCCTGAGCTGCTGCCCGTCTTGAAGAAGGCCGGCGTGGTCGACTCCGGCGGCAAGGGTTTCGCCCTCATTTTGCACGGCTATTATTTTGGTCTTACGGGCGCCGAGATCATCGGGACAACTCCGGCCGCTCAGGTGGCGGGCGTGCCTGCCCGGGGCGAAAAGCACGACACGTCTCCGGCGGCCCGCATCGACTTCAAAGTCGACGAAGAGATCGCCAACATCCAGTTCCCGTATGACTGCGAGTTCTTCATCCGCCGTTATCGGGACGGCAAGCCGGTTCCCCTCGACGAAGTCGCCCACCTGCTCGATCCCATGGGCGACTCGATCTACGTGGTCGGCAGCCCTGAGTACGCCAAGGTGCATATTCATTCCGGAAATCCCGGGCCGGTGCTCTCCCTCTGCATCCAGTACGGCGACCTGGTCGACATCGTGATCCACAATATGCGTGAGCAGCATGCAGACTTGATGGAGAACGTCAGTCACGCCCGCGAAGAGGTCCGGCCCGTGGAACCCGACCCGGACTCGATGGGCGTTGTGGCTGTCGCCGTCGGCGACGGGCTGGAAGCGATATTCCGGTCGCTGGGGGTGCAGGAGATCATTCAGGGCGGGCAGACGATGAACCCGTCGACTCAGGACCTGCTGGATGCGATCGAAAACTGCCCCGCCCAGCAGGTGTTCGTCCTGCCCAACAACAAGAACATCATCCTGGCAGCGGAGCAGGCTGCGGCGCTGACCAATAAGAAAGTCTTTGTGGTGCCGTCGCGCTCCATACCACAGGGAATCGCGGCCATGGTCTCCTTCCTGCCCGAGGGTGACGCCGAGAAGCTGCACAAGTCCATGGCCCGGGCCCTGGAGCAGGTGGATACCGGCGAGATTACCTTCTCCGTTCGCGATACGGTCTTTGGCGACATCGAGATCAAAGAAGGCGACATTCTCGGCCTGTGGAACGGCAAGATCCACCTGACGGGCAAGTCGCCGGAAGCGGTTCTGATCTCCCTGATTACGCAGATGACCGAGGCGAAGGGCGGTGAAGTGATCTCCGTCTTTTGGGGTGAAGGGACGGACGAGGAGCGTGCGAACGCCCTCGGCGACGACCTGCGCCGCATGTTCCCCGACCACGAAGTCGAAGTCCAGTATGGCGGTCAGCCGCTCTACTACTACGTCTTTAGCCTGGAGTAACGGATTATGGCGCGGGGCGGTGCATGACGCACCGCCCTGCTCGCGTTTCACGGCATCAACCTGCGCAATAGGGAGAATCGTCAGTATTCAAAAGCAGGCGAGCGGTCGCGGCGCTCCCGGCAGGTCTTGTTCGCCTCCGTATCGAACACTAATGGCCGAGGTGAACAGCGTTGCCTCCGAACAAGAAGGTGCTGCCTTCCAGCGACCCCCTCCAGCAGCCGGTCCAGTTCCTCAAAGGGATCGGGCCGGAGAAAGCCAAGGACTTTCACAAACAGGGCATTACGGTAGTGCATGACCTGGTTGAACGGGTGCCGCGCACCTATCGCGACTACAGCACATTCAAGCTGATTATGCAGGCCCAGGCCGGCCAGGTGGAGACGCTCAGGGGCCGGGTCATCGGAGTGCAGGAGCAGCGCCCGCGCGGCCGCATGACGCTGGTCAAGGTCCTCATCGGCGACGGCTCGGGCACGGCCGCCGGGGTTTGGTTCAACCAGCCCTGGATGGCCAAGCGCTTTCCGGTGGGCACCAGCGTGATCTTCGCGGGCGCCGTGGAGCGGCGGGGCGCGCAGGTGCAAATCGCCAACCCGGAATGGGAGATCATCGACGAAGAAGGCAGTACCGACCCGATCAACGCGGGCCGCATCGTCCCCATATACCCGCTCACGGGCGGCCTGAACCCCCGTGACGTGCGCCGGGCCGTAAAGCAGGCGCTCGACATGGCTGCCGACCAGATGCCCCAGACCATCCCCCCGGTCATTGCCCAGAAGCAACGGCTGCTGCCCATGACCCAGGCGTGGCGGAACATCCACTTTCCGCCCGACGAGGAGCGCCGCAAGCAAGCCCGGGAGACGCTGGCGTTCGAGGAACTGCTCGTCCTCCAAACGGGCCTGGCCCTGCTCCGTCGCCAGACGACAGAGGAATCGGTCGGCGTGGCGCACGGACCGGACGGCGAGGTCTGCCGCAAGTTTTTCGCGGGCCTGCCTTTCCGCCTGACCGACGCCCAGCTGAAAGTGATCCGGCAGGTTTCCGCCGACATGGAACTGCCCAGGCCCATGAACAGGCTGGTTCAGGGCGACGTGGGCTCAGGCAAGACCATGGTCGCTGCCGCGGCACTCGCCAAGGCAGTGGACAGCGGCCACCAGGGCGTCCTGATGGCGCCCACCGAGATTCTGGCAGAGCAGCACTACTTGAACCTGCGCCGCATCTTCACGCCCCTGGGCGTGGAGGTGGTCATGGTCAGCGGTTCGCAGACGAAAAAAGAGCGTGAGTCGTCGCTCGGCATGCTCGCCATGGGCATGGCCAGAATTGCCGTTGGCACCCATGCCCTCATCGAAGAGAAGGTCGTTTTTCATGACCTCTCGCTCGTCATTACGGATGAACAGCACCGCTTCGGCGTCAAGCAGCGGGCGCGGCTGCAGAACAAAGGCGTGACGCCCGACGTACTGGTCATGACCGCCACGCCGATTCCCCGGACGCTGGCCCTCACCCTATATGGCGACCTGGATGTTTCGGTCATTGACCAGCTGCCGCCGGGGCGCAAGCCGGTCGGCACCTATTGGCGGCTGGAGTCGGCCCGTCGCCAGGTGTACGATCATCTGATGAACAAGGAAGTGGCCGAGGGGCGCCAGGGCTACGTCATCTGCCCGCTGGTGGAGGAGTCGGACAAGCTGCAGGCGCAGGCGGCCACTGAGTGGTACGAGCGGCTGCAGGAGCAATACCCCCATGTCCGGCTGGGGCTGCTTCATGGCCGAATGAAGCCGGATGAGAAGGACCGGACCATGGAGGCCTTCCGCGCGGGCGAGATTCACGTCCTGGTGGCAACCACGGTGGTGGAAGTGGGCGTCGACGTGCCGAACGCCTCGATGATCCTGATCGAAGGGGCCGACCGGTTCGGCCTGTCCCAACTGCATCAGCTCAGGGGCCGGGTGGGCCGCGGGCAACACCAGTCCTACTGCGTGCTGATCACCGACGCCAAAACCGAAGATGCCCGCCAGCGCATGCAGGTGCTGCAGAAATGCACGGACGGCTTCTCCCTTTCGGAGAAGGACCTCGAACTGCGCGGTCCCGGCGAGTTTTTCGGCACCCGCCAGCACGGCATGCCCGATCTGCGGGTGGCCAACCCGATTGCCGACCTGGCGATTTTGGAGCGGGCCCGGACCGACGCCATGGCCCTGGTGAAGGCGGATCCGGCGCTCAGGGCGCCTGAGCACCAGGCGTTGCGCATGGCCGTGAAGACCCGGTTGGGTGAGGAGTTCGGTTTTGTGCTGGTCGGTTAGGAGAAGACTGAAAGTGAAGCCATAGTCCACACGGACTAGTGGCTTCACTTTATTATAGTCATGCTATTACATTGCTGTTTCTTTCACACATCGGCACGTGATAAAGTATTTTTTGGGAAGACTTACCGACATATCTTAGGAGGTAACGATCTTGACAGCTGGCGCCCACACTCCCCGCACTACTTCGGGCCGGCTTGTTCGCAGACTGTCGCTGACCATCGCCGGGGTTGTCGCTTCGGCAGCGTTCCTCCTGGGTGTCGTGGGCCTTTTCATCAACTGGGGTGCCATTGACCGTGAGTTTAACGAACGGCTGAAGGCCATGGCCGAAGTGGCGGCCTTCTCCATCGACGGAGACGTGTTTGAGACCTTCCGAACGGAGGCCGACGCCGAGCGCCCGGAGTATAAGTGGATCCAGCACTCGCTTAACGAAGTGCTGAAGGCGCAGGGGCTGCTGTACGCGTATACCGTGATCCTCAACGAAAGCGGCAATCCGCAACTGGTGGCCGATGGGTCCGAAGAGCCGGAAACAATTGGCACCGAATACGATCCCACAACAGAGCTCAAGACCATGTACGAGACGGGCAAGCCCACCTTGACCCGGATCATCAAGGACGAGTATGGCGAGTACAAGACAGCCTACGCGCCCATCCGCAACAGCGCCGGAAAGGTCGTGGGCGCCGCCGCCATGGACCTGCCCGCCAAGAGCATTCTGGCGGAAATGAAGCAGACCGCCGGTACCTACGCGCTGGCCTGGGCCGGCGTGACGCTGGTGGGCCTGCTGATCGGGCGCCGGGCCGCCGGGCGCATCGCCAAACGGGTCACGCCGATGGCCGGTGCAGCCCGGGCGTTCGCCGCCGGCGACCTGACGGCGGTTTTCGCACACGGCAAGCCGCCCCACAAGCCCGACGAAGTGGACGAACTGCAGGCCAGCCTCCTTACGATGCAGCAGAACCTCACCGGCCTGGTCGAGGAGCTCCGGCAGAGCGCGGCCCGTGTGGTCGATGCGACGGCGGGCTTGACCGGTGCGGTGGAATCGGTCAGTGCCGTGGCCGGCGAAGCCGATGAAGCCATGAGCCAGGTCGCAGCGGGCACCACGGAGCAGGCTGCGAACGCCTCAGAGCTGGCCGGGTTCTTCAGCCAGTTCAGCAAGAGCCTCAGCGACTTCGCGTCTGCGGCTAACACGCAGGCCACACTGGTCGCACAGGCCGCCGAGGAGGCGGCCGAGATCGCCCGGGTGACGGAACTGGTGGTAGCCGCCGCTTCCGAGGCGGCGCGGGTCGCCGGGGAGACGACGACCGTGGCGGGCGCCGGGCGGGAGGCTGTCACCGAGGCCGCACGGGCTGTGGAGCAAATCTCCGGCGTCGTCAGTCAGGCGACCGGCGGCATGGAGCAGCTGAACAACCGCGCCGGTCACATCGGCCAGATCAGCTCGACCATTCGCGAACTCGCTGAGCAATCGAGCCTGCTGGCACTGAACGCCGCGATTGAGGCGGCCCGTGCGGGTGAACACGGGCGCGGGTTTGCGGTGGTCGCCGAGGAGGTCCGCAAGCTCGCGGGCCGGTCGGCCCAGTCGGCAGATCAGATTACGGAGATTCTCGGGTCGATCCAGACTGACGTGCAGGTGACACTCGGCCAGATGCGCTCCGGCCAGGAGGCCATGTTGAAGGGCAGCCAGCTGGCCATGCGGGCCCAGGAGTCGCTGGTCGTCATCGGGGAGAGCGCGGAGAAGACCCGTACCCGGATTGACCAGGTGGCGCTGGATTCTGCCCGGACGGCGGAGCAGGCGCGGGCCATCAGCAGCAAGGCCCGGCAGGCGGCGGATCAGGTGCTCGCCTCCACGGCCGGCGCCCGGGAGGTGGCCGCGGGCGGGGGCCGGGCCCAGACCGCCGTCCAGAGCGTGGCGGCGATTTCGGAGGAGACGGCGGCTTTGACGGGCAGTTCTCAGCAGTTGATGGGCCAGGTGACGCAGAGCGCCGCTCAGGTGCAAGCGGCGGTGGGCAGCCTGACCGGTCTGGCCCGGGAGTTGGAGCAGGTGACGTCCCGTTTCAAAGTGTAGCCGCACAACCAGCTGCGCCGCCTGCCATCATGCAGGCGGCGTTTCGACTCCAGCCCTGCACGTGGCAGGAAGTATACGGTTAAGGCGTGAATTATTACGGGCATATTTCCCTTTCCGGGAGGGGATTCCATGGCGCAATGCCCCCACTGCGGTGCGCCCGCCAACGGCAAGTTCTGTCCCAACTGCGGTACGCAACTGATGCAGCCGCCGGTGCCGCCGTACGCTCCGCCCTTCGCACCGGCGCCCCGGCCATCGCGTCCTGTCTGGCCGTGGATTGCCGGCGGGGCAGCCCTGGTGTTGGTGCTCGTGCTCCTACTTGTGGCCGCGCTGGGAGATGAACCCCCACCGCCTCGTCCCGCCGCGCACTCGGGCGGTTCGACGCCTGCGCCGAAGTCCGAGCCGGCCGCACCGGCGCCGGCCAAGAAGCCGGGAGCGGGCGCCTACTACGTGGGGCGCTGGCGCTGCTGGAGCTTCGGCGGCGGCTCCTGTCCCGTGGGGTGGGAGCAGCTGCTGATCAAGGAAGACGGGTCCTATACCCTGGCCGGCGTTCCGGGCAAATGGCGGGCCGAGGGGGAGAAGGCGGTCTTTTCCGGTCCCCTGGAGTTTGCGGGCCCGGCGGCGCCGTACGAACAGGACCAGTTCAAGTTCGACTATGTGGACAAGAGCGGGTTCGGCACGTACATCCTCTTCGTGAAATGGTAGCGGCCGGGGGGCGCCCTGCCGGCCTGAACCGCCACGGTCCGGACCGCACAGTTTGAAATCGCACGCGGCGGTCGAACCTTTTGGTGGACCGCCGTTATCTTTATGGCGAAGCGGTCGGGGAAACGGGATTTGGGGCAGGAAATCGCACGCCTCACCGCTAATTCATTTCGCGATTTACCACACTGACGGTAAGTACGTGCCACGGAGGATTAGAGAATGACTACTCCCTGGCTGCAGGATCTGATGTTCAAATACCGGAGCTCCATTGCCAACGTTTTCGTCCTCCACTTCAACGTGGGTGACTACGCCGGCCCCGACAACCGCCGGGTGCGGGATGTGCTGGTGCAGGACTTCCTGGAGCAGGGTAACAAGCGGATCATCGCCATGTACAACCGGGCAGAAGGGCTCACCTTCCCCCGCCCCGGCATGCGGGAGGAGTTCATTCGGGCGCTGACCGGCGAGATTGTCACGAGCGAGGAAGTAAAGCTGCCGGTCTCGCCAGGGCAGGCCTTTGCACTCCTCGACAAGCTCCTGTACGGGACGGAGCCGTGCGGCGTGGTCATCGAACAGGCAGAGACGATCCTGCCGACCGAAGACCTGGCAGGCATGGATCAGGAAGAGCTCCGGGCGCTCACCTTCCTCAAGAAGTGGGCGGGCGACGTGCGCCTGAGCCGCCGGGGCAGCCCGGTGATCCTGCTGACGCAATCGCTTACGGAGCTTCATCCGCACCTGCGGCTCGCCAGCACGAAGATTGAGTCCCTGCTGGTCCCGCTGCCGGATGTGCACGAACGCCGTGCATACATTGACACGATGGTCTCCAAGCGGCAGCTGGAGTTGAGCATGAGCGTCGAAGAACTGGCAAACGCCACGGCAGGGCTCTCCCGAATTCTGATTGAAGATATTGGCCTGCGGGCTGAAGCGAGCGGCTCGCCCATTACGCTGGAGTTCGTCCGGGACCGCAAGGAGTCGCTAATTCGGGCCGAATTCGGCGATGTGCTGGAGATTGTCGAGCCCCGCTTCGACTTCACCGCCCTGGGCGGCCTGACCGAAGCGAAGCTCTTTGCCGCCAAGAACATCGTGGCGCCGCTCAAGACCGGCAACTTCCGGCGGGTGCCCCTGGGCGTCCTGCTGACGGGGCCGTCGGGCACGGGCAAATCGGCCTTCTTCTACGCACTGGTCGCCGAAGCCGGCGTAAACGGTGTGAAGCTGAACCCGGGCAAGATCCTCGGGCCCTATGTCGGCCTGTCGGAGCAGAACCTGGAAAAAGCGCTGCTTGGCATCGAGTCGCTGGCACCCTGTCTGGTCCTGATCGACGAAATCGACCAGATCTTCCAGCGGGGCAGCGGCGGCGACAGCGGCGTGCAGCAGCGGCTCTTCGCCCGCATGCTGGACTTCATGTCAAACCCGCACAACCGGGGCAAGATCGTGTTCATCGCCGCTACCAACCGGCCGGATCTCATGGACCCGGCGCTGAAACGGCCCGGGCGGTTCGACCGCAAGATTCCCTTCTTATTGCCCGGCTACGCCCAGCGGGTCGCGATTCTACAGGCGGTACAGCACCGCTATAAGATTGCGGGAACCCCGACGTGGGAAGAGGGCGCCAAAAAGACCGAAGGCTACACGGGCGCCGAATTGGAATCGGTGGTGCTGAAAGCGTGGGAGCTGGCAGAGGACCGCGGCCACGGCGAACTGGCGCCGGCGGACGTGGACGGCGCCCTGGAGCGGATTCGGCCCAGCACCGCGCAGGTCCAGTTCATGACCGACCTGGCGGTCCTCGAATGCGATGATAAAGATGTTTTGCCGCCCGAGTTCCAGGACTGGCTAGACAAGCGCCGGGATCTGGAGGAGCGGGTGGCGAGGTTTAAGGCAACGCACAACTTGTAAGCGATCGTTCAATCGAAGGAGGAAAAAGTCATGGGATTCTTTGAGCGGCTTGGTCGGTTGATTCGGGGGTTTTTCTCCCTGTTTGTCGGCGGTCTTGAAGAGAAGAACCCGAAGCTGATGCTGGAGGACCTGAAGAACCAACTGAATCAGGCCAAAGTGCGGTACAACACCACGACAGCCAACATCATCGCCCGGGAGAAGGTCGCCAAGGCCAAGCTCGCGAGCGCTCAGAAAGAACTGGATGAGTGCCAGCGGCTGATTCAGGAAGCCAAGCGGCAGAACAACCGGGAACTGGCCCTGCAGCTGCTGATTCAGGAGGAGAACCTGCAGGCGACATTGAACACCACCCAGCAGGCGTATGACGCCATCAAGGCGGAGGCGGACAACGCCCGCAAGGAGTTCGAGAACTTCCAGAACGAGATGTTCCAGAAGATGTCCCAGATTGAACAATTGAAGACCCAGGCCGACCTGGCCGAACTGAAGAAAGATATGAACCAGCTCCGCTCCAACTACGCCACCGAGAACGGCGCCGGCAAGATCAACGAAGGCCTCAAGCAGGCCGAGGAGATCATCCAGGGCAAGCTGGCCAAGGAAGATGCGATCTCCGAGCTCGGCAAGAACTCGATCGACGCCCAGATGCGGGACCTGAAGGCCAGCGCCTCCAAGAGCCGGGCCGAAGAGAAGCTCGCCGCCCTGTTCGGCGACGCCCCCGCCACCCCTGCCGACGAGGGCCGGGTCGTCAAGAAGGAGACCCAGGGCTAAATCATACTACCACGGCCCCTCCAAACGCTGAAGCGAGTGCATCGGAGTAGCGAGAGCGCTCCGATGCATTCGCCACGCCAGATGGGGGGCAAGCAGCAAGTTCCGTGGACACTGCGATTTTAGCGCCGGAGGAACTTGCTGCGCAGCAGCTGGTGCGGGGGGGTGACAACCCCCCATGCACTTAAAGGAGGTGCCGCTGTGAAGATAAAGTGGGGCAATCTTTTCGCGTTCTTGCTGATCATCCTCGGTGTCGTCGGGTACTTCCAGTGGGACACGATCAAGGGGTTCATCGACAAGAAGAAGACCACCAGCGTGCCCATCAGCCAGAATACGGTGCTTTTCGGCCGTGACACCTGGATCACCGGCGGCGTCCCCGAACTGGGACTGGCCCGCGGGTATCAGCGCGATCATGGGCTCGAACTGGAGCAGTCCTACTACCCGTCCGATACCGAACGCCTGGCGGCGCTGGGCGCCGGCAAGATTCATATTACCGAAATGTCCTGGCCGTCGCTCCTGTACAACCTGGAGCGGGCCGAAAAGGGCAAGTACGCCGACCAGATTCAGGTCCTCGCGTTCATCGACTATAGCCGCGGCGGCGATGGTCTGGTTGTCCAGAGCAGCGTCAAGACGGTCAATGAGTTGATGGGCAAGCGGGTGGGCTTCGTCGGTGACGGTACCGGCAAGTACCTGGTCTCATTCCTGCTGCGCATGGTCGATATGCGCTTTGAAGATGTGAAGGCGCAGCCCTATGACGACGAGAATCTCATGGTGGCAGACTTCGCCGCGGGCAAGCTCGACGCCATTGCATACTGGCAGCCCGGCATGAGCGACGTGCTGAAGAAAGTGCAGGGCTCCAAGGTCCTGCTCTCCACTGCCGACATGCCCAGCCTGATTCCCGACGTACTGATCGCCAACCGCAAATGGCTGGCCGACAACCAGTCCAAGGCGGAGAACTTCCTGAAGTTCTGGTTCGAATCGGTCAAGCACATCCAGGAACGGCCTGACATGGCCTTCGACCGCTGGGCGGAAGCGCTTAACAAGGCGATGTATACCGACGGCGGCAAGCAGGAGCCGATCTACGGCACCGATAACACGGCCGCCGGCCTCCGGGATATCTTCACCAAAGAAGTCCGCCTGGTCGGGTTCGAGGAGAATCTGAAGCTGATGGGCGTCACGCAGCCTTCGGAAGTCGAGCAAATGGTCAAGTTTGCCGTCGACAACTGGAAGCGGGTCGAGTCCCTGACCGGCCCCAACGCCAAGGAACTGGTCAACAACCGGGCCATGGTCGCCATCAAGGATGATGTGACGCTGAAAGTCGGCGCGATCGACGCATCCAAGTCGGGCAACGCCCCCGTTCAGGCGGAGAAGCCGAAGGAGTTTGACAAGGCGGCCGATCCGAACAAGCTGAATGAAGTTGCCCAGATGGCCATCCCGAACATCGAGTTCGACCCGGACGCCACCAGCATTACGGCCGCCGGCCGCAAGGTGATCAACGAGATGCTGGCGCCCCTGATGAAGCAGTTCCCCAACTTCTACCTGATGGTCGACGGCCACACCGACGTGGGTGGCGACGCCAACGTGCTGCAGAAGCTCTCCCAGGGCCGTGCCGACTCCGTCAAGGCCGAACTGACCAAGCTCGGCTTCCCGGAAGCGCAGATCATTACCCGCGGCTTCGGCGACAAGAAGCCGCTCTTCCCGAACCCCAAGAACGACACGGAAAAAGCCAAGAACCGCCGCACCGAATTCCGGCTCTTGCGGGATAAATAACCCATAACCAACAGCCAACAGCCAAACAGCACAGGCTAAGCTCCGGGTGCGCTGCATCGCCGAAGATGCGCGGGCGGGTGCGGTTGGGGGTTGAGGAGCATCGGTGAGGGTAGTTCAAGGTCCGCAGCGAAGCGAGGACCATTACAAGGATAGGCCGAACCGCCGCGACGAGCGCCCCCTACCGCATCCGCCCGTAGCCTGGTTGCTTCGGTGATGCAGTGCCAACAAGCAGAGGAGGGATCAGGCTGTGCTGTTCCGGCAGTTGATGTCCGCAGCCACCGACGTGCGGACGCTGCTCATCCTGGGTGCAGGCGTGATTGCCGCTGCGGTGCTCTCCAACCCATTCCCGGCACTGATTGGGCTGGGTGTTTACCTGTGGGCGGTGCAGCGCCTGGCATCGAGCGGGCGGTACCAGCAGGCGGCTGAACACCTGGAAACGATCAAGGGGCTCGACGAACGCTATAAGGCCATGGAAGCCGCCGTGCGGGAACTGGCCGAGGTACTGCCCCGCACGAAATCCGAGCCCAACCGGCGGGCCGGGGATGTTCAGCGCTGCGCCCGCTCGATTTACCACGAATGGCTCTCCCACGCCGCGGAGCGCAAGGACCAGGCGCCCGTGGTCGGGGAGGCGCTTCACCTGGCCGCCCTCTACATGCGGATCCTGAAGGCCTACCTGACGCTCCACGCCCGCCGCGACCACAGTAGCAGTGCCGATGTGGAGAACCGGCTGGCCCGCAACCAGGCCCGTCTGGAGCAGACGACCGACATGGAAGCCCGCCGGACCTTGCTGGAGGCTATCGAATTGGATCAGCGGGTGCTTGAGCGGGAAGCCGAGCAGGAAGCCGAGCGGGAGCGGTTTGAGGCCAAGCTTGCCGCCATCGAGTCGACCATGGAGCTGTACCAGCGCAATATCTATGACCCCGGCGCGACGCCAGAGGGCTCTCGTCTCCACGAGATGCTGCTGGAGGCGGAGGCGATGGATCAGGCGCTGGACGAGGTCCACCAGCGGACTCGAGTTCGCGGCGGATAGGGAGGGCTGACGATGACCGAGATCTTCAAGAAGGCGCTCGGCGTCTTTGTCGATTTCGACGAGGAAGAGCGACCGGCCGAAGCTGAGCAGGCGGCGCCCGCCGAACCGGCTGCGCCTGCCGAGCCCGCTCCTGACCTGGCGCAGGACCCGGATGTGGCCCGGGCCCATCAGGCGATCTTACTGCTGGCCGACTTGCCGTTATCGGAGATCCCCGTGGAGAAAGCGCGCAAGCTCATCGCCGGCGCCCTGCAGCTCGGTGGCCTGAATGCCACGGACCTGGCCGGTTCCCTGAAACGTGCTGCGGGGCTCTATCAGGCAGCCATGGAGGCGGAACTGGCAGCCATTGGCGACCGCCACCGGGTCAACGTCGAACGGGTGCAATTGCTTGAGAAGGCGCTGGCAGAGGAGAAGGACCAGTGTGCCGCCGAAGTCGCTGAGCGGAACCGCCGCATTGAGCAGGCAAAGGCCGAACTAAGCCAGATCGAGCAGGCCATGGCCTTCTTTATTACCCAGGATCAGTGACAGACGAAAGGGCCGGCCCCCGAGAGGGCCGGCTGAAAAAGGGTGGCAGGACTTTGTCCTTGCCACCCTTTTCCGTTTTCGTGCTGGGAACTCGGTCCATGGCCACGCTTGCACCGGGGCAATCGGACCTCTGTTTAGTTCCTCGGGTCCGCTAATTGGTCGCTGCCATCATGCGACGTCTGCGGAACAACATCGACAAAATAAAATAACAATACTAGTACATTGACTTAAATTGTTCAAATGTGATTAACTCGAAAGAGATGCCTGACCAGTAGATTCGAAATCTGCCACAACACAGGGGGGGATATGAGCTTGACCAATCGCCCGCGCATCGTGTACCTCGTAATGACTCGGGATGAGATCGGTGAGGTTGCCCAGGACACGACCCCAGTTGGGGCAACCTGCTCACCGATGCGACGAAAATCAGCATTCTGGAGCGCATGTGGTGGCGGTGGGTGCCGACCGGCGTGCTCGTGTCGCTGACCATCCTGAGCATCAACTTCATCGGGGACGGTTTGCGAGATGCGTTCGACCCGCGTTCAAAGCCCTCCTGACGCAGGCGACCCGCCGATTCGGGCCCGCCCCAACCTGATCAAACTGGGCGAACTGGGGTTTGACTGGCAGGCGCCCACAGTGAGAGTAAACGGGCAAATGGCAGAAAGGGACGTGAGTGCGTGTTTGATGTGCTCATAAAGAACGGGACCGTGATTGATGGTACGGGGCGCTTGCGTTTTCGGGCCGATGTGGTCATTGAGAATGGGCGGATCGCTGACGTGGGCCAGTTTCCAGCGGCCCAGGCGCACAAAGTGCTCGACGCACAAGGGCTGATCGTCGCCCCCGGCTTCATCGACACCCATGTTCACTCGGACGTCATGCTCCTTGCCGACCCGCAGCACCCGCAAGGGATTCTGCAGGGAATCACCACAGAAGTGCTCGGACAGGACGGCCTTTCGTATGCGCCGCTGTCCTATGAGAACCTGGAAATGTACCGTCGATATCTGGCCGGCCTCAACGGCAATCCCGACATCGCATGGGATTGGCGGTCGGTCAAGGAGTACCGGTCGCGTTTTGATGGGACAGTCGCCGTGAACACCGTATACCAGGTTCCCCACGGCGCCATTCGCCTGGAGACGGTAGGGTTCAAGGACGTTCCGCTGACGGGGGAGTACCTTGAGAAGGCCAAACAGATCATCTATAAGGCGTTTGAGGAAGGGGCCGTGGCGTTCTCCACCGGTATGAGCTACTACCCCTGCTCCTTCAGCGATACCGACGAGATGGTGGAACTGTGCAAGGCGACCCGGGAAGCGGGCGGCCTTTACGTCACCCATCAGCGGACTGTCTTCCGTAAGGGCCAGACCCCGTTTGATCCGACCGGGGAGACACTTGAGATCGCCAGACGTTCCGGGGTGAAGGTCCATTTCTCTCACTACCGGACCGGACCCGGCAACCGCGGTCAGGCGGCAAAGCTGATGGAGCCGATTGAGGCCGGTCTGCAAGCGGGTCTCGACCTCACCCTGGAACTTTACCCGTACCCGACCGGCAGCGGTTACTGCCTCATCTTCTTGCCCTACTGGGCCGTGGACGGAGGGTACTGGGAGATCATGAAGCGGCTCGGCGATCCTGCTACCCGCAAGGAGATCGCCTACAACCTGGACCCGGTTAACCTTTCAAACCGTCGCTGGGACGAGGTGGCCTTCTCCTACATCCCCTCCGAGCGCAACCGCTGGATGGTGGGCAAGAGCTTTGCCGAGGTGGCCGCGGCCAGGGGCACGACGCCGGAAGAGATGCTGATGGAGGTGCTCTACGAGGAGGGGCTCGGCGTGGGCCACTGCGGCCTCCCGCCCAGGGATCCGGCCATCGGGGAGGCGCTGGAGCGAGATCATCTCACGCTGCTTTCGAAGCCCTACTATATGGTGGGCAGTGACAGCATTTCCGTCGGCACCCGTCCCCATCCCCGCGGGTGGGGCTGTTTCCCACGGTTTCTCCGCCTGCAGCGAAAGCATCCGGATCTCATCAGCCTGGAAGCGCTCATCAACCGGATGGCCTACGTCCCCGCGCAGCGCTTCCAGTTAAAGGACCGGGGGGAGATTGCCCGGGGCAAGGCGGCCGATATCGTGGTCTTCAATCCGGAGACGGTGACCGACCTGGCGACTTTCGAGAACCCGAAGCGGCATCCGGCGGGGATCGAGCACGTGCTGGTCAACGGTCGGCTGGCCGTGGAGTTTGGAATATGCCTGGGCGTGTACGCAGGCCGTGCGCTGCCCGCTTAACCTTTCGGAGAAACAAGAGGAAAGGACGGAAATCGGAAGTGGACATTTACGGGGAACTCGGGGTTGTCAGGCGGATAAATGCCGTCTCCACATACACCATCTACGGCGGGTCGATTTGGGCGCCTGGCGTCCAGGAGGCCATGGCGTCGGCCAGCCAGGCCTATGTGGACTTGAATGAGCTACAGGTTGCCGTCGGGAAGGAGATTGCACGCCTGACGGGCAACGAGGCCTGCTTCGTGGCGGGCGGGGCGGCTGCCGGGCTGACGATCGTCACGGCCGCGATCATAGCCGGGACGCAGCCGGCTCGCATCCGCCAGTTGCCTGATACGACGGGCATGAAGGACGAGGTGATCACCTTTCGGCGCCAGCGCGTCGTGTACGACCAGGCCGTCCGGCTGGCCGGTGTGAGATTCGTGGAAGTGGGGCTGAACGGCTCGAACCATGCCTGGGAGCTGGAAGCGGCCATTACCGGTCGTACAGCTTATGTCCTGTATTTTGCTGGGACCCACCAGGAGGAGAACGCCATCCCTCTGAAGCAGGTAGTGGCTATCGCCCACGAGCGCGGCGTGCGTGTTGTGGTGGACGCCGCCGCACAGATTCACCCGGAGCAGAACCTCCGGCACTTCACGCGGGAGATGGGGGCGGACGTCGCCATCTTCAGCGGGGGGAAAGGGCTGCGGGGCCCTGCCAGCACGGGCCTGGTGCTGGGGCGCCCGGAGATCATTGAAGCATGCCGGGCCAACTCGGCGCCCAATCACAGCCTCGGCAGGCCGATGAAGGTGAGCAAGGAGGACCTGTGCGGCGCCCTTGCGGCGGTCCGGTGGTTCGTCGGCCAGGACCACGCGGCCGAGTCGGCATTGCGGGAGTCACAGTGCCGCCACATCATGGACGCGGTGCGAGATGTGCCCGGGGTAACGGTGGAGCGTCTCTTCCCGTCTAGCTCGGGGCAGCCGATTCCCCGTGCCCTGGTCCGGCTGGCATTCCCTCAGACGGTGACTCCGGAAGAACTATTGGCCCGCCTGAAGGAGGGCCAGCCCTCCATCCTGGCCTTGCCTCATGGGAAGGACGGTGTGGCGTTCTTCACCGGAACGCTTCAGCCGGGAGACGAGAACACGATTGGGCAGCGGCTGCGGACGGTCCTCAGCGGCGACCGGTAAGCGATAGGGGGCGCCCGAACTTTGTTCGGGCGCTTCGTATTCGGAGGAATAACAGATTATATCAAAATAAGTTTAAAATACAGTATTGATATGTTAGCATACATTGCTTAGTATTTAGATAATGTAACCGGTTGCCCTAACCGGTTGCCGCAACCGGTTGGCCCCGAAGAGGAGCGATCTGCTTGTCCAAACCGACGTTGCTGCATGTAGCAAAGCTGGCCGGGGTGTCGAAGGCAACCGCTTCACGAGTTTTGAATGGGACCGATTCCGGAGTGCGCATCTCCGACCAGACCCGAGAGCGGGTCCGGGCGGCCGCCCAAAAACTCGACTACCGCCCCAACGCTGCAGCACGGGCCCTGGGATCCCGCCGGTCCGGCCACATCGCCGTCGTTCTGCCCGCTGCCCCCGAACCCTGCCACGGCTACCATCGGTTCTCTCACTTGAAGCTCTCGGAAATGCTTTCGGGCATCCACGATACCATCAGGGAGCACCAGTTCCACCTGATGCTGCAGATTGCCGGCGCCGATTTCCTGAAGGATGAGTACGTCTTGGGATTATGGAAGAGCGGCGACGTTGACGGAATCCTCTGGGTGAATCTACCTTTGCATCCGGTGCTGGCTGAACTGGCGTGTCCGGTGGTGGCCATCAACGCCATGGATCCGAAGATTCCCGTCGGCTATGTCGTCACCGACCAATACGGCGGGAGCCGCGAAGCGGTTGAGCATCTGATTGCGAGGGGCCATCGCCTGATCGCTCACGTGCAGGGACCGGAAGGGTTTTACCTGACATCCGAACGTCGCAGGGCCTACCTGGATGTGATGAAGGAGCACGGCCTTGAGCCGGTGATCGAGCAAGGGGACGCGTTTGAGCAAAGCGGCGCCGAGGCCCTCGCCCGCCTCCTGGAGATGGACCCGCGGCCCAGTGCGCTCTTCTGCGGCGGTGATCTGATGGCTGTGGGCGTACTGAAAGAAGCCCGCAACCGAGGCCTCAGGGTCCCCGGGGATCTGGCCGTGGTCGGGGCCGACGGCACGGAGCAGGGCTTCTACACCGACCCCGCCCTGTCCACTGTCAAGATGATCGTGTCCGAGGTCGCCAAGCAGGCGACGGAACACCTGGTGGAGGCGATTCTGAATCCGGACCTGCCGCCTCCCAGAGCGGTTCTGCCGACCGAGTTTCATCCCCGAGATTCCAGTTAAGTGGAGGGAGATCACATGTCCGTGCGCCGGGTCCGTGAGTTGGTCGAACGTCTTCCGAGGGCCGGTATGGCCCGTCTGCCAACCGCCCTGGACGAGCTTCCCCGCCTGTCCGAGGCGCTGGGCGGACCCCGGATCCTGATCAAGCGTGAGGACCTGAGTGGTCTTGCCATGGGAGGCAACAAGGCGCGGGAGCTAGACTTCTTCATCGCCGATGCGATCGGCCGTGGCGCCGATGTCTTCATCGCCGGCGGGGGCGCCGCACAGTCGAACCACGCCGTGCTCTGCGCAGCGGCGGCCCGGCGGGCTGGCATGAAACCGGTGATGCTCCTGCAGCGGGCGGGCAAGTTCCAGAAGGTGCAGGGCAACTTGTTGCTCGGCCAGCTGCTGGGCACTGACCTGCGGCTGGTGGAGGCCACGGAGATGAACATGGCCGTCAGCCACCGCACCCACTTGCGGGATGCCATGGAGGAGGTGGCGGCGGAGTACCGTCGACAAGGTCATAGCCCCTACGTGCTTCCCTCCTCGTTCCACCCGCTGGGAGCCATCGGCTTTGTCGACTGCGCCGTGGAGATGGAGGAGCAGCTGCAGGCCAGGGGAATCCGGGCGGACGCCGTCTACCTGACCTCCTCGGGCGCCACCCAGACCGGACTGGCCCTGGGAGCCAAACTACTGGGCGCTCCCTGGCGGGTGGTGGGCTGCAGCCCCAGCAACAGCATCGAGGGCGTGCAGGAGCGCATGGCGGGTCTGGGAAATCGTGCAGCCGAGATGCTCGGGGTCCCCGAGCGGTTGTCCCCTGCCGATATCCGGAACGAGGACTACAGCGGGTCCGGGGGATATGGGGTTCCGTCGCCGCAGGGGATCGAAGCAATCCGGCTGGTGGCGCAACTGGAGGGACTCTTCCTGGACCCGATATACTCCGGCAAGGGTATGGCCGGCCTGATTGACCACATCAGGCAGGGGCGCCTGCAGCGGGGGCAAACGGTCGTTTTCGTGCACACTGGCGGCCTTCCGGCGCTGTTCGCCTACCATCAGGAGGTGGGTGCCCTGTGAAGTGGGCGATGTTCACCTATCCCTGGGATCTGCATGACGAGGGGATCGAACTGGCCTTGGACACGATCGGAGGCGTTGCCGGCATCAACGAGGTCATATTGGCGGTCTCCTACCATGTGGCCACCTATCTCCTGCCGCATAACCCTCGCCGCCGGTTCTATTTCGGAGAGGACGGGGCCATCTTCTGGCAGCCCGAGGCGGCTCTATACCCCACCGAGCTGCAGCCACGAATGAGCGAACTGGTTACCGGGCCCGACTATCTGCCTGCGATCGTGCGGTCGCTCAAAGCACGCGGGCTGCGGTTCAACGCCTGGATCGTCTTCTGTTACAACCACCATCTGGCTCGCCGGCACCCGCACCTGACGCAGACCAGCGCCTTGGGCGATCACCATCTGGCACAGCTGTGTCCGGCCCAGCCGGCCGTACGGCAGTATGCGGCGGCCATGGCAGAGGATGTTGTGCGCAACCATGGGGCCGATGGGATCTACCTGGAGTCACTCAACTACCTCGCCTTTGGCTATGGCCAGTGGAACCCAAAGGTCTTCATCCCCTTGTCCCCGCTGACCCGATTCCTGCTGGGGGTCTGCTTCTGTCCGGCCTGCAAGACAGCGGCAGTTGCGGCCGGGGTGGATGCGGAGGGTCTGCAGCACGATGTGGCTGAGTTCCTGTCCGGGGCAATTGCCGAGGGCACCGATGAGGATTACCGGTCTGACCTGTCCGGCGATGAGATTCGCCGGAGCTTCAGTGGCCGCCTGGCGCCCTATCTGGATGTGCGGGCCGCTAACGTGACGGCAGCGTGGCGAACGGTGATCGAGCGAGCGCGGCAGGCTGCAGGAGGGCGTACCCTGGCCGTCGAGGCGGGGCTCCCGCTCCAGGCCGATGATCCGGTAACCGGGATGCGCGTGGCCGAGCTCGCACCCTTGCTTGACAGCCGGTACCTGAGCGGGCCAGACCAGCGAGGGTCCGAGTGGTGGGAGGCGGCACGGGCTCTCTCCCTCCAGAAGCCTGCGGCTACCGTTCAGCTGGTGCAAGGGCAGATGAACAGTCAGGAGCAAATCCTCGATTGGGTGGGCCGAAGCCGAAGCCTGGGCGCCGGCCTTGCGTTCTACAACTACGGACTCCTTCGCCGAAAGCAACTGTCCTGGATCGGCGAAAGCAAGCGGCTTGTCGGCCGGTAGGGGCCCGGACGTTCGCCCTGGCCCGGCCTGATTTCGAGAAAGCGGAAACCACAGGAGGCGTATCCCAATGCAAGCGTCCCGGAGGATCTTTGGTATCGTACTGGCACTGATCCTGCTGACCAGCCTGGCTGCTTGTGGCAGCGGTGGCAGCAAACCCGGTTCGGCGCCCGGCGGCGACGGCCAGAACGCGCAGGCGGAGAAGAAGCCCGTCACTCTGAACGTCTGGAGCGGCTATCCTGAGCTGGAGGCCTACTTCAAGAAGGTGGCCGCGGAGTATCAGAAAGCCAATACCAATGTGACGGTCAACGTGCTGACTCACCCGCTGGCGGACTACCAGAAGAAGCTGGCCGCCACCATCCCGGCCGGTGCTGCCGCGGACGTCCTGGAGACTCCCCACTCCACCATGAACCGGTACATCGCCCCCGGCCTGATGGCCGAGGCGCCGGCCAAGGTGCAGGAGTTTGTCATGGGCAAGGCCTACAACAAGGAGTTCCAGGAGACTGTTTCGGTCAATGGCAAAGTCTATGGGGTCCCTCTCTTCCGGGGCCAGGGTGTCCTCTACTATAACACCAAAATGTTCAAGGAGGCCGGCCTGACCGCACCGCCCAGGACCATGGAAGAGTTGATGGAGTACTCTCGGAAGCTGACCAAGCGTGACGCCAACGGCAAGATCACGGTGAGCGGCTTCTCGCTCCGCCTTGCCGGCCTGCCGGCCGGCGTCACCCAAAAGTTCGGCACGCTCCTCTACAACTTCGGCGGGAACATTCTCAAGCGCACTGGCGACAACAAGTGGGTACCCGACTACGACAACGAGGCCGGTCGCAAGGCCGTGCAGATGTATATGGACTTCCTGTTCAAGGACAAGGTGGATGATCCGGCGCTGAAGCATGATGCTGAGGCGTTTGAGTTGGAACAGACCGCCATGTTTATCCGGGAGTCCTGGGTAATCGCCGACATCGCCAAGAAGGCGCCCGGCCTCCAGTACGCCACAGCGCCCATGCCCACTGGCACCATCTTCCTCCCCTCCAACCTCTATGTACCCAAGAGCAGCAAGAACCAGGATGTGGCCTGGGACTTCATCCTCTTCGCCCAAAAGCCCGAGTACCTGCTCTTCTTGATGGAGGACTCTGGCTGGCTGCCTAATCGGGTAGATGTTGACTATAGCCAGGTATCCCAGAAGATTCCCGGTTACAAGGGCTTCCTGGACAAGCCCGCGGGCTTCACCATGTACACGGAGCCAGACCTTCCGGTCTATGACGAGATCGCCTCCAAGCTGGGCGGGCGGCTGGCGCAGTTCTTCACCAAGGCGGAGAACAACACGCCGGAAGCCATAGACAAGCTTCTCAAGGAGGCCGCCGTCGAGACCCGTGCGATCCTGCAGGCAAACAACCTTCTGGGGAAATAGCTGGCGCAAGGGCGGGTCCGGTGGGAAACGTCCCTCCGGACCCCTCCTGAATGAAGGGGAGGGTTTCCTTGACACGGAGCCGGTGGTGGTTTGCCTACTTGATGCTTGGCCCCGTGGTGGGGTTGTTTTTCTATCTGCGAGGGCTGCCGATCCTGAAGACCTTTTGGATGAGTTTCTTCAACTGGAGCATGGTCAACCAGAATCAGCCGTTCGTCGGTCTCACCAATTTCCTTACCATGTTCAAAGACATCCAGTTCCAGCTGGCCCTCAAGAACACGACCATCTTTGCGTTCGTCACGGTGCTGATCAGCGTCCCGCTCTCGCTGGTGCTGGCCGCCGTGCTGGCCAAGCCTCGACGTTTCTCCGCCTTCTATGAGGCGATCTACTTCATTCCCTCGATCACCCCGATGGTCGCCGTGGCGGTTGCCTGGAAATGGATCCTGGACGCCAAGTTCGGCCTGCTGAACTATGTGCTGGGATTTCTGGGCGTGGAGCCCAAGGCATGGCTGATCGATCCCCGGCTGGCCATGGTCTCGGTCATATTGCTTAGCGCCTGGAAGATCCTCGGACACAACATGATTATCTTCCTTGTTGGCATTCGGAACATTCCTGGCAGTTACTTTGAAGCAGCATCCATCGACGGGGCTTCCCCGCTGCAGCGGTTCTGGCATATCACGGTACCGTTGCTCACACCAATTACGTTGTTCGTCGCCGTTATGACGACCATTAACAGCTATAACGTGTTCACACAGGTCTACGTGCTGGCCTCCGATGTGCAGGGGTCGCCGGGCTTCCTGGTCCGCGTACTGGCCTACGACATCGTGGAAAACGCGTTCAGCTTCTTCAAGATGGGCTATGCCTCGTCTGAGGCGGTGGTTCTCTGCCTGATCGTCCTGGCGCTCACGTTCATTCAGTTCCGGTGGCTGAAGGACCGGACAGTATAGGGGGGAAGGCAGTATGCAGCGGACGCTCAGAAAGGTTGCCGATGCGGCTGTGCACATCCCGCTGACCCTGGGCGCGATGATCATGGCAATCCCCTTTCTCTGGCTAATCAGCACGGCGTTCAAGGTGGAGAAGGAGGTGGTCGCCTGGCCGCCCCTGCTCATTCCGCGTGAGTGGACCCTGGTCAACTTCGTCGGGGTCTTCAAGGCGGCACCCTTTCAGACCTACTTTTTGAACAGCCTCCTCTTCGCACTGGCCTCCACCGCCGGCATCCTGGTCACCTCCACCGTTGCCGGCTACGTGCTGGCCAAGATCAAGTTTCCGGGACGGGGCGCCCTGTTCGTCTCCGTCCTGGCAACGGCGATTGTCCCTTTCGAGATCTACATGATCCCGCTTTACGTGACCATGAAGGACCTCGGGCTGATCAACAGCTTCACCGGGATCGCCATGCCTTATCTGGTGATGAGTTTTGGCATCTTCTTCATGCGGCAGAACATCCTGGCCTCGATCCCGGATGAACTGCTAGAGGCAGCTCGCATTGACGGCGCCTCTGAACTGCGGACCTTCCTCCAAATCGTCGTCCCCCTCCTGAAGGGAGCGATGAGCGCCCTGGCCATTTTCGCCTTTATCCAGGGCTGGAACGCCTTCATCTGGCCCCTGCTGATGGCTACTGACCAGACCAACTACACCATGGAACTGGGGCTCGCCAAGTTCCAGTCGGCCTTTACCATCAACTTTGGCTTGTCCAGCGCGGGCTCGGTGATCAGCATCGCCCCGATTATCATCATGTTTCTGCTGCTGCGGCGGCACATCGTCGATGGCCTGGCGCTGACCGGGCTAAAGAGCTGACCCATGGCTGAAGGGGGAACAGGGATGCGCCTGACAGGACGTGTGGCCGTTGTGACGGGCGCCGCCCGGGGCATCGGCCGGGCCACTGCTGCGCGGCTCGCGGCTGAGGGCGCACAGGTGGTGGTGGCGGACATCCTCTCGGCCGAGGCGGAGGAGTCGGCCCGGGCGATTCGGGCAGCGGCGCCCGGCAAGGGAGGGGCACAGGCGGCAGCCCTGGACATCACGGATCGACGTGCCGTCGAAGCGTTTGTGGACGGGCTGCCGCAGATCGACATTTGGGTGAACAACGCAGCGGTCACGGCTCAGGACCCGGATTACCATGGGCACCCCTTTCTGGAGGTGCCGCTCGACCAGTGGGAGCGGGTGATGGCCGTCAACCTGACCGGCACGTTCATTGCATCGCAGGTGGCGGCCCGCAGGTTCTGCGCCCGGGGAGCCGGTTCCATCGTCAATATCGCTTCCATTCAGGGGCTCTGCCCGACGGAGAACCATGCCGATTACAGCGTCAGCAAAGCCGGGATCATCATGCTGACCAAATGCATGGCCGGTGAACTGATTCGCTTCGGGGTGCGGGTCAACGCAGTCCTGCCGGGCCCCATCGCCGTCGGGCTCACCCCGACGCCACTCCGGTCCGCAAAGAGCATGGAGCGTCCGGGGCAGGCGGCGGAGGTTGCTGACGCCGTGGCCTTTCTGGTCAGCGACGAGGCATCGTTTATCAACGGCGCCTGCCTTCAGGTGGACGGGGGGCGGGGCATCCGGATGAGGCGGTCGGGCGAGTGACCCGGAGGAGGGCTGCGCAGTGATCGTTGTTCGGGCCCGGACGTTGCTGGACGGCATGGGATCGCCTCCGCTGCGGAACGCAGCCGTCCTGGTGGCGGAAGGGCGGATCCAGGAGGTAGGTCGGGCCGAGTCCCTTTCGGTCCCGGCAGGCGCCCGGCTCATTGATGCCGGAGACGCGACAATTCTGCCCGGGTTGATTGATGCGCACCTGCACCTGGCCATGGGCCATCCGGATGACCCATACTACCAGGAGGTCCGGGAGGATCAGGGCCGGCTCCTCATGTGGGCGGCGGCCAACGCCCGGGCCTGCCTGGCGGCCGGGCTCACCACCGTTTGCGACTGCGGGGGACCCGGGGACGCCACCATCGTGCTCCGCGAAGCCATCCGGGCCGGACTCCTGGAGGGCCCCCGGATGATAGTGGCGGGGGCGCCAATCACCACCACCGCCGGACACTGCCATTGGCTGGGCAACCGGGCCGACTCCCGCGATGAGGTGGTAAAGGCGGTCCGGAACCTGGTGGAACGCGGGGCGGATTTCGTGAAGGTGATGGCCACCGGCGGGTCGCTTACCCCGGCATCGAACCGGTACACGCCGCAGTACTCGCGCGCGGAGATCGCCGCGCTGGCTGCAGAGGCTCACCGGCTCCGGAAGCACGTAGTGGCCCATTGCAATGCCGCTGAGGGGATCCGGCGCTGCGTGGCAGGTGGTGTCGACATCATCGCCCACTGCAATTGGCTTGGCGAAACGCCCGAGTACCTCGACTATGACGATGACGTGGCGCGACATATGGGGCGGCAGGGGACCTATGTGGACATGAACATTGCCGGAGGAATCTCCCCGTTGAAAGGCCGGGACGGTGTGCTGCGGGAGTGGCACCACGGGGGCCCAGTCCCGGGCGCCCGCTGGGAGATTCTCCGGCACATGCGGCAGTATGGGATCCAGGTTTACGTCACCAGCGATGCGATCGGTCGGAACTTTGCGGAACTGCCCCACACGCTGGCGACGATGCAGCGGCGTTTTGACTGCGATCCTGTGGACCTGATCCGGATGGTGACCTCGGTTCCGGCAATGGCCATGGGGCTGCAGGAGACGACGGGGGCCCTCCGACCGGGACTCGCCGCCGATCTGCTTGTCGTCCCGGGGGACCTGACCGCTGGCCTGGAGGGACTGCAGGCGCCGGAGATGGTGTTCCTGGAAGGCCGCCTGGCTGCGGTGCGCGGGCGGGTCAGCCCCGCCGCCCGGACAGGGATCGGGGCGGACGCTTGAAGGCAAAACCGGAGGAGGATATTGAGATGGCCGACTACAGCCGGATTTCTCCCGAAGCGTGGGAGAAGCTGGGCAGGGTCTCCACCGCCACGCTCTCCACTGAACTGCTCAAGAAAGGGCTGCGCAACACGTTCCTCCAGGGGCCCCGGCCATTGGGCAAGGGGCGCCGCATGGTGGGATACGCCTTTACCCTCCGCTACATTCCCATGCGGGAGGATCTTGATCTTTCCGGCGACTGGGACAACACCCGCAACGTGCAGCGGATCGCGGTGGAGGCGGTGGGGGAGGGCGAGGTGCTCTGCATCGACGCCCGCGGCAACACCCGTGCAGCCACCCTGGGTCACATCCTGGCCACGCGGATCATGCGCCGGGGCGCAGCAGGGATCGTCAGTGACGGCTGCCTGCGGGATTACCCGGACATTCAGCAACTCGACCTCCCGGTGTACGCCGCCGGCGCTAATGCCCTACAGAGCAGCATGCAGCACCACCCTGCGGACATCGGCGTGCCCATCGCGTGCGGCGGCGTGGCCGTATTCCCGGGCGATGTGCTGGTGGGGGACGACGAGGGGGTAATCTGCATCCCGAACCACATGGCCGAGGAGATTGCTCACAGGGCGCATGACCGTGAGATCCAGGAGAGCTTCATATGGGAGAAGGTGAACGCGGGCGCCTCCATCAAGCATGTCTATCCGCCTGATGCGGAGACCCTGGCGGAGTTCGCGGCGTGGCAGCAGAAGCGCGCCAGATTGGGAGGGCATGAGTGTGCACCCCAGTGACTACGGCACCGCGGTTCAACGCCCCGCCGACTTCGACCGCTTCTGGGCCCAGGCGCTGGCGGAGGCAGAGGCGGTCCCCTTGAACGGCCGGGTGGAGCGGAGCGAGTACTGGTCCACCGCGGAAGTGCAGGTCTACCGTGTCAGTTTCAACAGCCTGGGTGAGGTGCGAGTGGGCGGCTGGTACGTCACTCCCAGCGGTCCAGGCCCTTTCCCGGCGCAGATTTTCACTCCCGGGTACATCAGTGACCCGGCCATCCACTTCGGCTGGGCGCGTGAAGGCTACGCCACCCTCATGCTGGCCCATCGCGGCAAGTTGGGCAGCACGAGCCAGTGGAACCCGGGCTACCCGGGGGTCCTGACACACAACATCACCGACAAGAACACCTACAGTTACCGGGGCATCTACATGGATGCCGTTCGGGGGTTTGATCTTCTCCTCACCCTCCCGAAAGTCCGCCCGGATCGGGTGGCTGCCCAGGGCTCCAGCCAGGGCGGGGCGCTTACCACCGTCGTATGCGCCTTCCGGGGCGAACGTATCATCGCTGCCGTCGCCGGAGCGCCCTACCTGACCGGGTTCATGGAGGCCATCCGTCTGACCCGTTCCTACCCGTACGAGGAGATCAACGAGTATCTGCGCCACTACCCCGCACGAGTGGACCAGGTGCGGGATACCCTGGCCTACTTCGATTGCCATAACCTGGCCCCCATGGTGAAGTGCCCCATCCTGGTGAACATCGGCATGCAAGACGACATATGCCCGCCGGAGACGGGTTTCGAGTACTTTCGGCGGCTGGGCTCCGATCAGAAGGAGCTGAAGGTTTACGACCCTGCCGGACACGACGCGGGCCGGCACGTGAATGACGCGCTGATTCGGGCACACCTGGCCCGGTACCTGAAAGCATAGGGGGGGGCGGGTTGTTCGCACCTGAAGATTTTGGGGCCTACTGGCAAGGGACGGAAGCCGAGTTGGCCGGGTTGGACCCTGCACCGGAACTGACCGTTATCCCCATGCGCTCCACCTTTGCGTACACCTACTACGAATGCCGGCTGACCTCCCTGGGTCGGTGGCGGACCTGCGGCTACTTCAGCAAGCCTAATGGCTCCGGCCCGCACCCTGCCGTGGTCTTTGCCCCGCCATATGGGTCCGTAGCCTACCCCCCGCCCTCCTGGGCCCGGGAAAAGTATGTCACGTTTACCGTACGCTCACGGGGTATGCGGGGTTCCGACAGCCCAAGCGCGGGCTTTTTTCCCGGCTTCATGACCACCGGTGTGGAGGACAGGCAGCGCTTCATCTACCGGGGTGTCCTTTGTGACCTTCTGCGGGGGTTTGACTACGTGGCAGGCCGCGTCGATGTGGACCGGGCCCGGATTGCCATTGTAGGCAAGGACGGCGTCAGCAGCAACCTGGCGCTGGCTGCGGGTGCCCTGCGGCCCTTTGTGGCGGGACTGGCGCTTACCATTCCGGATTGGGTCAATCTCTCAGAGAGCCTGCCTGCCGCGATGACCTATCCCCTGGCGGAGTTCCATCACTACTTCCGGGCCTATCCAGAGCGCCGGGAAGCCGCCCTCGAGACCATGAGGTACTACGATGCGCTGAGCTTCGCCCCGCATGTATGCGCAAGGGTGCTCCTGCAGAAGGCTCCCGCCTCGGAGCTAGCGGCAGCCAGTCTCACCGCCAGCAGGGGAGTAGAGATCTTTCACGACTCGGGAAACCCCAACTTTGTCCATACACAGCGTCAGATCACGTGGGTTGCGGAGGTGCTTGAAGCATGAGCCGGATCGAGTCCAGGTTGAGGGAGATGGGTTATGTGCTTCCGGACCGGGAGTGGAAGGGCCGCATTTTGGCCTGCCGGCAGGAGGGGAACCTGCTGTTCTGCTCAGGTCACGGTTGTCGGGACCTGGACGGTGGGCTTCGCTACGTGGGCCAGGTCGGGAAGGATCTGACCGTGGAGCAGGGGAAAGAGGCCGCCCGCAACTGCGCCCTCAACACCCTGGCGGCAGCCAAGGCATTCCTCGGCGACCTGGACCGGATTGAAGCCGTGGTGAAGGTGTTGGGCTTTGTGAGCAGCGCTGATGGCTTTGGCCAGCAGCCGGAAGTGATGCACGGGTACACCGACCTGTGGGCCGAGCTTCTGGGCGAGGAGAACGGGCGCCATGCCCGCTCCGCCATCGGGACCAACTCCCTGCCCGGCAACCAGGCGGTGGAGGTGGAGTGCGTTCTGCGGGTGCGAGTCTAGAATCGGGAGGGAACCCAAATGCGGCTGAAGGACAAGTATGCACTGGTGACCGGCTCTACCAAAGGACTGGGGCAACGGATTGCCGTCGCGCTCGCCCGTGAGGGAGCGACCGTGGCCGTGACCGGTCTTGAGGACCCGACCAGGGTGCTCGATGCAGTTGCCTCCGCCGGCGGCCGGGCCAAGTACGTCGGTCGGTTTGACCTCCGCAGCCGGAGTGAGGTCCTTGCTCTGTGGGATGCTGTGGCCTCCCGGTTTCCGCGGGTGGACATCCTGGTCAACAATGCGGGATACAGTCTGCCACGACCGTTCTGGGAGGTGACTCCGCAGGAACTGGGGGATCAGATGGCTGTCAACTTTGAGGCGGCTTTTCTGCTGGCGCAGGCCGCTGCACGGCAGATGATCCGGCATGGCGGTGGACGTGTCGTAAACATCTCCACCAGTGGTGCCCAGCAGACCCATGGTGATCGGGTGATCTACAACGCGGCCAAGGCCGCGCAGGAGGCGATGACGCAGTCCCTGGCCTCCGAGGGCGGCCGCTATGGCATTCTGTGTAACGCAGTGGCGCCCGGTCCCATCGCCAATGAACCAGACCAACTCCAGATCAACGCTTCCACACTTGCCCGGCGCCGCTCCGTGCCTCTGGGGCGAGTTGGGGAGCCGGAGGATATCGCAGAAGCGGTGCTCTTCTTCTGCCTGCCGGAGTCCAAGTACATCACCGGGCAGGTACTGTTGGTGGATGGGGGGCGCAGTGCACAACTGCCCCGTATCAACCCCACATGGCCAGAGGAATAGCTCGGACGTCCTGACGACTCGAAGCCCACCCAGGAGAACCCGGAAGGAGATCGGTAGTGTGTTGACGCTCAGGACCTTGACCAAGGAGGCGTTTGCCCCCTACGGGCTCATCCTGCAGCACGGTTCGGAGAACCCAGCCTCGTTCCAGGTGATCGCCAGAGCGGACGAGCCTACCGGCTGGCAGTTGGCGGTTTCCCGGGTCGTCCGAGGCGTGGTGACGACGCTCGCTTGCCACCCCAACACCATGGAGAGCTTCACCCCGCTCGCGGGCGTTGGTGCTCTGGTGGTGGCCGCTTCAGCATGCCCTCAGGAAGTCGCCTGCTTCCTCCTGGACCGGCCGGTCTGCCTGCATAAAGGGACGTGGCATTGCACGCTCGCGGTCACGGATACGGCTACCTTCGTGATTTCCGAAAACCGCCAGGTCGAGTCTGAGAGCTACTCGCTGCCGCAACCCCTGGTCATCGGTCTCGGCGTTCATTCACCTCCCGTTGACCCATACGCATCTTGCCGATGAGACGATCAGGAAGCCGAAACTCCCTTTGAAGAGAGCCGTTCCATCACGAGTTGCTCATCCTCTCACATCGGGCATTCCCTTCTTCAATTCGGGCGATGCAAGATCATTTCGATAAATGGAAAATCCCCCACCAACCTTGAGGGTTGATGGGGGATTTTCAACCGGCGCGGAGGGGTGCCGGCCCTTTTTTGCGCCACCCTGTGTCTCATGTCACCGTCCGCATTCCCTTGCGAAGCAGGTCCGCCATTGGACCGGGGGGGAGCGGCCGGGTGAAGCAATAACCCTGGCCGAAGGGGCAGCCCAGTTCCTGCAGCATTCTGGCCTGGTCATGCCGCTCGACGCCCTCCGCCACGACTTCGACGTTCAGGCCCCGGGCCAAATCGAGCACGCCGCCCAGCAGTGCCTTATCCCGGTCGCTCGCTGTGCTTTCGGCAACGAATGTTTTGTCCAGTTTGATAATCGAAAACGGGAAACGCCGCAGGTATGCCAGTGATGAGTACCCCGTCCCGAAATCGTCAATAGCCAGCGACACGCCGTGGCTTCGCAGGGATTCGAGGTGATGCAGCACCGTGGTCGTGTGGCCTAGCAGGCTGCTCTCCGTCACTTCCAGGACCAGATGCGCCGGCGCCAGACCGGATGCCGCCAGCGCCCCCTTGACGGTCGCCGCAAGCGCGGGTTCTTCCAGTTCACCCGCCGATAGGTTCACGCCCACGGCCAGAGTAGCCGCCGTCGGGAACTCCTTCTGCCAAAGCCGGGTCTGGCGGCACGCCTCGTTGACGACCCACTTCCCGATGGGGACGATCAACCCCGTCTCTTCGGCCAGGGGGATGAACTCCGAGGGCGGAATCACTCCTCGTTCCGGATGGTCCCAGCGCACGAGCGCCTCCAGATACAGCACATGCCCCGTGTCCAGGGCAACGACCGGCTGGTAATGGAGCACCATTTCACCGGCCTGTACCGCCCTCCGCAGTTCCGTGGAGAGGTCCAGACGGCTGCGAACCGCACGGTACATCTCCGGGTCGTAGATGCGCACCTGGGCCTTGCCCCGGGCCTTGGCGTCATACATGGCCATATCGGCGTTGCTCAGCAGTTCGTCGGCGTTGTCCGCCCGGTCCGCCTCTCCCATTGCGATGCCGATGCTGGGCGACACCGTGACGTCCCGCCCTCCGGCACGTACGGGTTCGCCGAACGCCTCGATAATCCGCTCTGCCACCTCAGTGGCTTCGGCCAGGCTGACCGACCGGAGCATGATGGCGAATTCGTCGCCCCCCAGGCGGGAGACGGTATCGCCGGTGCGCACACAATCGAGGAGGCGGGCCCCGAGGGTGGAAAGGACTTCGTCGCCGACCTGGTGGCCGTAACTGTCGTTGATTAACTTGAAATCATCCAGGTCGATGAAGAGAACGGCAAACTCCCGCCGGCTGGGATCAAGCACAGCCTGCTCGACCCGGTCGCGAAAGAGCGTCCGGTTGGCCAGGCCTGTTAGCGGGTCGTGCAGCGACTGGTGGCGCACCTGCTCTTCGAGCGATTTGCGCACCGAGACGTCCTTCAGGACGACGGCCACAGAGTCGGGCCAGGGCTGGACATAGACTTCATACCACGCACCTGAAACCGGATAGCAGAACTCGAAACAGGCGAGATCATTTTCAGTGGCGGACCGCTCCGCGGGCTCGCGCAGGATGGCGCTCAGCGCTTCAGGAACAGCTTCCCATACGGGCCGGCCAACGAGCGCCGCCTTCGTCTGACCGACCAGTCGCTCGGCGATGGGGTTGACATAGGTTAGAATGTGGGTGCGTGAGAAGACAAACAGGGCATCCGGCGACCGATCCGTCAGGGAGGTGATGAAGACTTCGATGCGGCGTTCGTTGGAGACCGTTATGGCCGCCAGCCCTAGAATGCCGAACACTGTCAGCCCAACGGGAATGGCGGCCATGTAGCCTTGATCGATAACCGAGACCGGGCGGGCGGGCGTGGGAACCAGTTCGGCGATGCCCATGCCGGCCTGCTGAAGGGCGATGCCGGCTGATCCCATGGCGACCGAAAACAGGATGCGCATGGTCGGTGCCAGGTCTCTCCGCAGCCGCAACCTGCGATCGAGCAGCCACAGTCCGGCGATCGTCGCGCCAGCCACCAGGACCAGCCAGGTGGAGAAGGACACCGCTCGGTAGCGGATGTTCGCGGGCATTTCAACGGAAGAGAACATCAGCCAATGCGTGGCCACAGCGGCGAGGCCGGTCAGGAGGAAGATCATACCACGAACCCATGGGCGTGTATGGATCAGGTCCAGCGCCATGACCCCGCAGTATACAGCAAGCACCGCAAGGGCCAGGGCCCCAAGTTGGTAGGACAGGTTGAGGGAGAAGGGCAGGGGCAGCCGCATCGACAGGAGCCCGATGTACAGTGCGGACCAGACGCCCAAGCCCACGGTCAGGGCCGCGGCCGTCCGCCAGAACCGGCGGGCCATGCCGACTGCGACCAGGATGCGGTCGATGAGGACCAGTAGCGTCGCAATGGATGCCGCCAGGAGTGTAATAGCCAGTATCAGCAACCCTGGATGATGAGAGAACCAGATGGGCAATCGGAGAATGGATGGCACCTCCGAAAAGTAATATATTGTATAGACTTAAACATAAAGGGTCTTCGATGAAGGCCACCCAATTCCTGCTTGGGGGCGTGAGAAACAGATCCATGGTTGAAAAGGAAGCAGGCGACTGGGTCCGGGGCACAAGAATGGTGCATCGGCAGCGCTCACGCTGCGCCGATGCACCCATTTGGCCCCGGGTGGGGTATAATATCGATGACTTGAGGAAGGCCCGTTAGCTGGGGCGTGCCAACGCCTTTTGGATGTACGCTGCTGCGTCCGGCGTTTTACACGAAGTGTCGCCGTGGTCGATGGCGACTTTCCCGATTCGGCCGGCCGCTGCAATAGCGGATGCGGTTAACTCCGGGCGGTAGATGCCAATGGCGATCAGGGCGTTGTTCATCGCTTCCCGCTTGCGATTGGGGGCCGTATGGATCGACTGCTCGATCTCAGTCAGAAGCTGTGCGTAGTCCAGCCGCTCCCGGCCACTCTTGGCCAGTACTCCGACCAGATGCCAACCGGCCCGCCCGACTTGCTCCGCCGGCGACCCGATCCAGGCCAGGGCCAGATCGCCGGCATAGGCTGTCTTGCTGATCAGGTTGTTGACGAACTCATCCGTCACAGCGTGCCATTTCAATGCCCGGACCCAATCCTCCACCTCAGCTTGCTGCAGCGCTTTGGGATCCGCGACCATGGTGGCAATGACCATCGCTTCAAAGCTCCCCGATTCCCAGAGGCGGACGGCCAGCGCATGGTCCTGCTTGATCTTCTTGGCCAGCTTACGAATTTCGGCCCAGCTGACGCCGAACATGTTGCTGCCGCCACCGTGCCTGCCGTAAATTTTCCGGTTCTGCTCCGTTCCCAGCGATTCCAGCGTCTGCATCACTTCAGCAAAGGTCATAGCAGCGCTCCCTCCCGGTTTCGCGGTATCGGTCTCTCTCGCTGGAGCATTCCCCGTTTTCGAATCAGAATCCTGCGGGCATCATCAGACAGGAGGTTCCCATGATCGGACGCACTCACCAAGGAGCCTGGGGCGTTGAGGCGACGGCCGCCCGCCTGGCGGATATTCACGGTGCGCTGCTCTGTTCGCTCCAGTGCCTGGGCGCCTGGATCGCCGGGGTGCCCCAGCTCGAAACGAAACTGGCGATGGCGTATCACCTATACGATCACGCTCATCTGGCCGATCAGATCGGCCGGCGGATCTACGACCTGACGGCGGAACGGCCCCAGGTGCCGTCGCCGGCCAACCGGTCGCTGCTCGGTTTTTTGGAGGCGTTGGCTGCACTGCAGGGGCCCGGGGCCCAGACCGCCGGGCTCTATCAGGTCCTCCTGCCCGCTGTGCTGGAGACTTGCCGCGAAGTGATCGAGAAGACCAACCCCGTGGCGGATGAGCCCACCGTCCGCATTCTCCACTCCGCTGCAGAGATGCTGGAGAATCAACTGATCTGGGCTGCACGCCAGCCCGCTGGTCGGGAGACAGCGACCCGCCTGCGGGCAGCGCTGGCCGCAGCAGGCGGACTGCACGGCCCCGGACCGGAGGCGGGGCGTCCCCCCGGGGAGGAGTTCACCGTCCGTCCGCATCTGGTAGACAAGCCTGCCAGGGACGAACGTTTCGCGGAATTGCCGCCGGGCAAGAAGATGCCCAAAGCGAAGCCGCTGGAGACGCCCGAAGGCCGCGTCCGGCTGCTGCACATCGCCCTGATCAACCTAGAAGTGCCCGCAATCGAAGTTTGTGGCCGGATGATCGCCGAGTTCCCCGCGGCGCCCTGGGAGCTGAAGCTCGACCTTGCCACCCAAATCTGGGATGAGGCCCGCCACGCCGTCATGTGCGCGGACCGGCTGGCCGATCTGGGCGGCACCCTCGGCCAGTATCCGTGCCATCACAAGGTGTGGGAGCATGCCATCGCCGGGCAGACGCTGGCCGAACGGTTTGTCACGACCCAGCGCATCCACGAGGGGAACGGGCTGGATCAGACCCTGATGGCCCGTGACGCCCTGGCTGCCGTCGGCGACCAGGCCACCAGCCAGATCATGGATTTCATCATGGCTGATGAGGTGCTCCATGTGCGGAGCGGCGTCAAATGGGTCGAACGGCTCGTTCCCGACCGGGAAGAACGGGCGCGGCTGTTGCGCAGCGTCGAGGAACGGCTGGGTATCGCCGCCGTTGCCGGCCCGCCTTTGAACCGGGAAGGGCGCCGCAAAGCGGGCTTCAGCGAGGTCGAATTGGACTGGCTGACGGCAATTCGGGAGAGGCGGGGAGAGCAGTGAGCGAGCAGAGCCGTGAAGCCGTGCTGGCGGTCCTACGGGCGGCCGGGGGTCGCTGGGTGAGCGGTGAAGAGTTGTCCCGCAGCCTCGGCGTCTCCCGGACCGCCGTATGGAAACTGATCGAAGGACTGCGGGCGGCGGGCTATGTTTTGGAAGCCTTGCCCCGGCAGGGCTACCGCCTGCTCGCCAGCCCCGATGCTGTCACCGCCGCTGAAGTCCTGCCCGGCCTGGCGACCCGGACGTTCGGACGCACGATGGAGTACCGGGAATCGGTGGGCTCCACGAATGATCTGGCGAAACAGCTGGCCCGGGGCGGGGCTCCCGAAGGACTGCTGGTCATCGCCGACGAGCAGACGGCTGGCAAGGGCCGGCTTGGACGCGCTTGGTCCACGCCCCGGGGCTCCGCCCTGGCCATGTCGCTGGTGCTGCGCCCGCAGCTGCCGCCCGTTCAGGCGCCGCGGATTACCCTGGTGGCGGCGGTGGCCGTCGCCCTGGCCGTCCGGGAAGTGACCGGTCTGCAGGCGGGCATCAAGTGGCCGAACGACCTGCAGTTCGGTGGCCGCAAGTTCTGCGGCATTTTGACGGAGATGGAAGCCGAAATGGAGCGGGTCGGTTTCGTCATCTGCGGCATGGGTTTGAACGTCAACCTGCCGAGTGAGGCCCTGCCGGAAGCGTTCCGAGAGACCGCCACCTCGTTGATGGCCGAGCGCGGGGCGCCCGTGGCCCGGGCGCCGCTGGTCCGGGCCGTCATGGCCCGCTTCGAGGAGAACTACGGCGACCTGGTCGCCGGCCGGTTTGACGCCGTGCTTGACCGGTGGCGGGCGCTCTCCATTACCCTGGGGCAGCCGGTGCGGGTCATATCGGTCACCGGGGAGCCCGCCCTCGAAGGCACGGCGGTCGATGTGGACGAAGAAGGCGCCCTCCTCGTGCGGGAGAGCGCCACAGGAAAGCTCAGGCGGGTCTTTGCGGGCGAGGTCACGCTCCGGCCGGCTACGGCACCCAGTCCCGCCAGCTAATCTCCCAGCCCTGGCCGGGGGCGCAGAGCGGCGCTCAGCGCAAGGCGCACGGGCTTCTGGCGGGAGAGCGCTGCGTATGTTTTGCCCGGAGATTACCCGTTGATCGCCTGTTGACATGGCCGATACGCGTGTGGTAGAGTTGGTTCAAACTTCATCGGACTCCTATGTAGCGATGAATGGGGAAAGTACCCGACCTCGATCCGTCACAGCGAGCCGGCGACTGGTGCAAGGTCCGGCACGGGGAAGGTTGGCGAATGGTCCCATGAGCTGTCCGCTGAACGCAGGGCCCTGCCTGTGCAAGTAGGCTGACCGGTGGCTTCCGCCGTTATCGGGTAGAGGGTATGTTGGTACCCGCGGCTAAGCGCGACGGTCCGCTTCAAGGCTGTCGAATTGGGGTGGCACCGCGTAGGTCTATTCAAGGCCTTCGTCCTCTGATCAGGGGGACGAAGGCCTTTTTGCATTGTCTAAAAGAGGTGGGTAAGGCATGTATCAACCGAGCCTGGGCACGTACCGGAGCCTTGCGAAAGAATACTCGCTGATCCCGGTCTACCGGGAGGTGCTGGCCGATCTGGAGACGCCCATCTCGGTCTTCATGAAGCTCTGCCAGGAAGAGCCCGGCGCCTTCCTGCTCGAGTCCGTCGAAGGCGGCGAAAAAGTGGCCCGCTATTCGTTCCTGGGCTGCCGGCCGCTCCTGACGCTGGCGCACCGGCACGGCGAAAGCCGGGCGATGGAAGGCGAGGCGGCCGCCGAATACCGGACCGTCGGCCAGATGACGCACGGAACGGAAGGTGGCCGGACGTTCCGGGGCGACCCGCTGACGCACCTGCGCGACGTGATGGACTCCTTCCGGGCGCACCAGCCCGCCGGCCTGCCCCGCTTCTTCGGCGGTGCCGTGGGCTATCTGAGCTACGACGCCGTGCGGGCCTTCGAGAAGCTGCCCGGCACGCCCCGGGACGACCAGGGCCTGCCCGATGCGCTCTTCATGATTACCGAGCTGGTAGTCGTCTTCGATCATCTCAAGCACAAGCTGCTGCTGATCGCCAATACCCGCCCGGGCGCCGAGCCCGAAGTCAGCTACCGGCGGGCCGTCGCCCTGCTGGACCGGGCCGCCGAGCGGCTTCGGAGCCCCGTGCCGGTGCCCCCCGGCGTTTCGCTGGTCCGGCCCCGGCCCCTGGAAGTGACGTCGAACCTGACCCGGGAGGAGTTCGAGTCGGCAGTCCTGGCCGCCAAGGAGTACATCAAGGCGGGCGACATCTTCCAGGTGGTGCTCTCGCAGCGGCTGCAGACCAGCGTGCGGGCCCGGCCGCTCGATATCTACCGGGTGCTGCGCACCATCAACCCGTCGCCGTACATGTTTTACATCACTTTCGGCGACCTGAAGATCATCGGCTCCAGCCCGGAGATGCTGGTTCGGGTCGAGGACGGCATCGCCCAAACCCGGCCCATCGCCGGCACCCGGCCCCGGGGCAGCACCGAAGCCGAGGACCTCGCCTTCGAGCAGGAGCTTCTGGCGGACGAGAAAGAACGGGCCGAGCATATCATGCTGGTCGACCTGGGCAGGAACGACCTGGGGCGGGCCTGCCAGTACGGCACGGTGGAAGTCCGCAACATGATGCACGTGGAGCGATACAGCCACGTGATGCACATCGTCAGCGACGTGCAGGGGCAGGTGGCGGAAGGCAGGGACGCTTTCGACGTGCTGCGGGCCTGCTTCCCGGCCGGCACCCTGAGCGGGGCGCCGAAAGTCCGGGCGATGGAAATCATCGACGAAATGGAGCCGGTTCGGCGCAGCGTTTACGGCGGAGCGGTGGGATACTTCGCATGGGGGGGCGCCATGGATACCTGCATCGCCATCCGGACGATGGTGATGAAAGGCGACAAGGTGACGATTCAGGCCGGCGCCGGGATTGTGGCCGACAGCGACCCGGCGGCGGAGTATCAGGAGTCGCTCAACAAGGCCCGTGCGGTCATTCGGGCACTCGAAACGGCAGAGGAGGGGCTGCTATGATCCTCGTCATCGACAACTATGACAGCTTTACTTTCAACCTGGTGCAGTTCCTCGGCGAGCTGGGGGCGGACCTGCAGGTATATCGCAACGACCAGCTGACGGTCGATCAGATCAAGGAGATGGATCCCGAGAAGATCATCATCAGCCCCGGGCCCTGCACGCCAAACGAGGCCGGCATTTCGCTCGATGTGATCCGGCACCTGGGGCCGACCCGCCCCGTGCTGGGAGTCTGCCTGGGCCACCAGGCCATCGGTCAGGCATACGGCGGCACCGTCCGCCGGGCACCCTACCTGATGCACGGCAAGGTCAGCCGGGTGCGCCACCGGGGCGATGGCCTCTTCGCCGGACTGCCCGATCCCATGACGGCGACCCGCTACCATTCGCTGATCGTCGACCGCGACTCGCTGCCTTCCGATCTCGAAGTGACGGCGGAGACGGAAGACGGCCTGATCATGGGGCTGAAGCACAAGAAACACCCCGTGTACGGAGTGCAGTTCCATCCCGAATCGATTCTGACCGAAGGCGGCAAGCAACTGCTCGGCAATTTCCTGGCGCTGCGCGCCAGCTAAGGGGGGACGCTGACCGATGGAGATGGATATGAAGGCGCTGATCCAGCTAGTCGCGGAGGGCAATGACCTGAGCGAGGCGCAGGCCGAGACGGCCATGACCCTGATGATGAACGGCGATGCGACCCCGGCGCAGGTGGCAGCGTTTCTCATGGCGCTGCGGATCAAGGGCGAGACGGTGGGCGAAATCACGGGCTGCGCCCGGGTGATGCGCTCGCGGGCGACGCCGGTCACCCATGGCCGGGAACTGGTGGTCGATACGTGCGGCACCGGCGGTGACCGGGCGGGCACGTTCAACATCAGCACGACGTCGGCTTTCGTGGTCGCCGGCGCCGGGGTGCCGGTGGCAAAGCACGGCAACCGGGCGGCCTCCAGCCTGACGGGCTCGGCCGATGTGCTCGAAGCGCTGGGCGTCAACCTGAACCTGACGGCGGCGCAGGTCGGCGAGTGCATCGATCAGGTGGGCATCGGGTTCATGTTCGCCCCGTCGCTGCATACATCGATGAAGCACGTGGCGCCGGTGCGCCGGGAGATCGGGATGCGGACGATCTTCAACCTGCTCGGCCCTCTGACCAACCCGGCCATGGCCGGCGCCCAGGTGATGGGTGTCTTCAGCCCGAACCTGACGGAGCCCCTGGCCCGGGTCCTGGGGAACCTCGGCTGCCGCCACGCCCTGGTCGTTCACGGCCTGGACGGTGTTGACGAGGTCTCGATCTCCGGCCCCACCGTGATTTCGGAGATGGAAGACGGCCTGGTGCACACCTACCGGATCATCCCCGAAGACGTGGGCATTGCCCGGGCGCCCCGGGAGTACATCCGGGGCGGCACCAAAGACGAAAACGCCGCCATCACCCTGACGGTGCTCGGCGGCGAAACCGGCCCCCGGCGCGACGTGGTCCTGCTGAACGCCGCCGCAGCCCTGCTGGCCGCCGGTGCCGCCCGCTCGCTCAGAGACGGCGTCGCGACGGCCGAGCAATCGATCGACTCCGGCGCCGCCCTGCGAGCCCTCGAAAACCTGCGTGCTTTGAGTGCAAAGCTCGCGGCAGTCGCTTCCTAATAAACCGCATAATGCCGCCGCTCGGTCCACCCCCTAACGCCCGGCCGGCGACGGAACCAACAGGGCTAACCAGGCGCCTTCCCCAGTCCCACGTCACGGCTTGGGGGCGGCGCGGCGGGAACCCGATTCATGAGAGTCGATTCCTATGAGGGTGACCTCAGCGACGTCCGGAGGCGAACTTAGGGGCGGTAGCCCATACCCGTGATTCGCCGATTTCGGCGGTGCGTCCCTTGGAGAAGATCCCTGTAGGCCGGTTCCGAAATCGGCGTACCAGACGAGAGGGCGTACCGCCCCTTAGTGAGTCTCCGGGGAGCCACGGTCACCCTCATGGGAAGCGACGAGGCTTAGAACCGTGATCTCCGGTGGGCACAAGATCCGCACAGGCAAATGCGCCACCCCGAGCCCGCGTGACGTGTACACCTGACAATGCGGCGCCTGGTAGAGACCGGCAACGTACCGGCGCCCCCCGGGCGGCAGGAGGAGCGGTCCGGTGAACGGCAACCTCACCTGGCCCCCGTGGGAGTGCCCCGAAATCTGCAGCGCCACCCGGTGCCGCGCCTCAACCCGGTCGGCAAAATCCGGCTCGTGGCACAGCAGAATCCGCACCGCCCCCTCGGGCGCCCCCGCCATGGCGGCATCGAGATCCGGCGATCCCAGAATCGCCTCATCCACCCCGGCCAGCCACAGCCCCGGCGCCGCCTCCACGCCCCGGTTGACCAGCAGCGGCACCGCCGGCTCCGCCCGCATTTCGTCAGCGTGGTCATAATCCCAGTTCCCCAGCACGCCCCAGGCGCCCCGCACGGGCGCCAGCAAATCGGACAACAACCCGACGGAGCCCGCCCCGGAGACGAAGTCCCCGGTAACCACAATCAAATCAGGACGCTCGGCTGCCAGCCGTGCCGCGGCAGCCCGGATATATTCCGGATCAACCAGCGCCCCCACATGCAGGTCCGTCAGCACTCCAATGGTGAAGTTCTTCAAGTGTGGCGGAAGCGACGTCAAACGGACAGCAACCCGCTCCACGGGAATTCGCTCGACTGCGAACCGATACCGGCGCCGGACCACAAACGTTATCAGCCGGCTCACGGCATAGGCAAGCCGGCGCAAGTACCGGCGAATGGTGCGGCGCAAGTTCACGGTCAGGCCTCCTTCAGGCTGGCGGGCGACAGCTTACCGTTATGACGTACAGCACCCATCAAAGGTTTATCGCTTGAGAGGAGAGTCATCGTGGCTACCAAAGCAAAGGTCCCCGTCACTACCGTTTTCTCCGGCATCCAGCCCAGCGGCCAGCTCACTCTGGGCAACTACCTCGGCGCCATGCGCAACTTCGTCAAGCTCCAGCACGAAGCCGACTGCTACTTCTGCATCGTCAACCTGCACGCGCTGACCGTTCCCCAGGACCCGCAGGCCCTCTATAAGGCTACGCTGGATCTGGCTCGCCTGTACGTCGCCGCCGGCATTGACCCGGAAGTGGCCACGATCTTCGTCCAGAGCCACGTGCCCGCCCATGCGGAGTTCGGCTGGCTGATGGAGTGCAGCACGTATACCGGTGAACTGAAGCGCATGACTCAGTTCAAGGACAAGTCAAAGAAGGCGGAAGTCGTCACCACCGGCCTCTTCACCTACCCCTGCCTGATGGCCGCCGACATTCTACTCTACCAGACCTCCCACGTGCCCGTCGGCGAAGACCAGAAGCAGCACCTGGAACTGAGCCGCGACATCGCCATCCGCCTCAACAACCGGTTCGGCGATTTCCTGACCGTCCCCGAGCCGTACATTCCCAGCCGGAAGGCCGGCGGCCGGATCATGAGCCTGACCGACCCGACCAAGAAGATGTCCAAGTCGCTGGAAGATCCCAACGGCAACATCTATTTGATGGACACGCCGGACATCGTTCGCAACAAGGTCAAGCGGGCCGTCACCGACCTGGGCCGCGAGGTCAAGTACGACGAAAAGAACAAGCCGGGCATCTCGAACCTGATGGTGCTCCTCAGCCTCTGCACGGGCATGAAGCTGGAAGAGATCTCCGCCAAGTACGACGGCTACGGTCAGTTCAAGAAGGACGTGGCCGAAGCGGTCATTACAGCGCTGGAGCCGATTCACCAGCGGTTTGCCGAGCTCTCCGAGCCCGGCGTCATCGAGGCGATTCTGGCCAAGGGCGCCGAGAAGGCTACGATGGTCGCCAACCAGAACCTGCGCCTGATTCAGGATAAGCTGGGCCTCGTGCCCCGCCCCCGGTAGCCCCGCATGATTCTGGAGCGCATTCTCGCTACGAAGGCGCAGGAGGTGGAGGCGGCGCAAGCCGCCCGCCCCCTGAGCCGGGTGATGACGGCAGCGGCGGTGGCCCCGGCGCCCCGGGGCTTTCGCCGGGCGCTCGCCGCTGCGCCCGGCATGGCCGTCATCGCCGAAGTGAAGAAGGCGAGCCCGTCCAAGGGAGTCATCCGCCCGGACTTCGACCCCGTCGCCATCGCCCGGGCGTATGAAATCGCTGGCGCCGCCTGCCTTTCCGTCCTGACGGACGAGCCTTACTTCCAGGGTTCGCTCGTCTACCTGCAGGCGATCCACAAGGCCGTACAGCTTCCGCTGCTGCGCAAGGACTTTATCATCGATCCCTACCAGGTCTACGAGGCCCGGGCGGCGGGCGCGGACGCCATCCTCCTGATCGTCGCTGCCTTCCCGGATGATCCCCGGCCCATGCACGAACTTGCCGCCCTGGCCGCCAGCCTGGGCATGGACGTGCTGACGGAAGTCCACACCGCCGCCGAGCTGGAGACCGCCTTGAAGAGCCCCGCCGCCAACCTGATCGGTATCAACAACCGCGACCTGCACTCATTCCACACGACCATCGACGTGACGCTGAAGCTGGCGCCCGGAGTTCCAAATGACCGGCTGCTGGTCAGCGAATCGGGCATCGCCACCCATTTCGACCTGATCACCCTGCAAAAGGCGGGCGCCGGGGCCGTGCTGGTCGGCGAATCGCTGATGCGCCAGCCTGACGTGGCTGCCGCTCTGCGCACGCTCAGAGGGGTTTGACCGGACGAAGGAGGAGTCCCCATGTGGGTCAAGATCTGCGGCATTACCACCATGAAAGCGGGCGTGGCCGCCTACGAGGCCGGCGCCGATGCGGTGGGCTTCGTCTTCGCCCCGTCGCGGCGCCAGGTCGATCCTGACCGGGCGCAGGCGCTGATCATGGGGCTCCCCGCCGACATCGCCAAAGTGGGCGTCTTTGTAAACGAGGAGCCCGGCGCCATCAATGCCATCGCCCGGTATGCGGGCCTGACGCACGTACAGCTGCACGGCGACGAGCCGCCCGAAATGCTGGGCGAAATCGAACTGCCCGTCCTCAAGGCGTTCCGGCTGCGCAGCGTGGGCGACCTGGCGAAGCTGCCCGCCTATCGCAAGGCCGCCGGGCTCCTGCTGGAGCCCTACGTCGACGGCCAGGCCGGCGGCACGGGGCAGCGGCTCGACCTCAGCCTCTTCAAGGCGGCGGCCGGTCTGCATCCCATGCTGATTCTCGCCGGCGGGCTCGACCCCGGCAATGTACTTGGTGCCATTCGGGAAGCCCGGCCCCACGGCGTCGACGTCTCCAGCGGCGTGGAGACCGACGGTCAGAAGGACCTGAATAAGATCTACGACTTTACAGACCTGGCAAAGGAGGCCCTGGACGCATGAGAGAGCCGTCCCAGCCTGACACGAGGGGCCACTTCGGCCAGTTCGGGGGCCGGTACGTCCCCGAGACCCTGATGAGCGCCTGCATCGAGCTGGAGCAGGCCTACAACCGCTATAAGGACGATCCTGACTTCGTGGGCGAACTTGCCTATTACCGCAAGCACTATATAGGACGGGCGACGCCGCTGTACTTTGCGGAGCGGCTCACCCAGCATGTGGGCGGCGCCCGCATCTACCTGAAGCGGGAAGACCTCAACCACACCGGCGCCCACAAAATCAACAACGCCATGGGCCAGGCCCTGCTCGCCCGGCGCATGGGCAAGCCGCGGATCATCGCCGAGACGGGCGCCGGCCAGCACGGCGTCGCTACCGCCACGGTCTGCGCCCTCTTCGGGCTGGAGTGCGACGTCCACATGGGCGAAATCGACGTGGCACGCCAGGAACTGAACGTCTTCCGGATGCACCTGCTGGGCGCCCGGGTGCTGCCGACGAAGTCGGGCTCCCGGACGCTGAAGGATGCGACCAACGAGGCGATCCGCGACTGGGTGACTAACGTCGAAACGACACACTACATCATCGGGTCGGTGGTGGGACCGCATCCCTACCCGATGATCGTCCGGGACTTCCAGCGGGTCATCGGCGAGGAGACGATCGAACAGATCAAGGAGCAGGCGGGGCGGCTGCCCGACTGCGTGGTTGCCTGCGTGGGCGGCGGTTCGAACGCCATGGGCATCTTCCACCCGTTCTCCGCTTACCCGGAAGTCCGGTTGGTCGGCGTCGAAGCGGGCGGGCACGGCCTGCACACGGACAAGCACGGCGCCACCATGACGGGTGGCGGCCAGGTCGGCGTCTTCCACGGCGCCCGCTCCTACCTGCTGCAGGACCAGTTCGGGCAGATCACGGAAGCGCACTCCATCTCCGCCGGCCTCGACTACCCCGGCGTCGGCCCGGAGCATTCCTACTTCCGGGACCAGGGCATCGCCGAGTACGTTGCCGTCACCGACGAGCAGTCGCTGGAAGGGATGCGCCTGCTGGCCCGTACGGAAGGGATCATCGCAGCGCTGGAATCGAGCCACGCCGTCTATCAGGCGGTGGAGATCGCCCGGACCATGTCAAAGGACGAAACTCTGATCATCAATATTTCGGGGCGCGGCGACAAGGATATGGTCCAGGTCAGCCGGCTGATGGGGGGGGATCTCTAGCATGAGCCGCATCTCCGACAAGTTCGCTGCCTTGAAGGCGAAGGGGGAGAAGGCGCTGGTGGCATACATCGCGGCCGGCGATCCTTCCCTGGAGGCAACTTCTGCCCTGATCTCCGCCTTGGAGTCCGCGGGGACTGATCTGATCGAACTGGGCCTCGCGTTCTCCGACCCCCTGGCCGACGGCCCCACCATTCAGGCTGGGTCCCAGCGGGCGCTGGCGGCCGGCGCCACCGCGGACAACGTGCTCGCGATGGTGGCAGAGGTGCGGCGCGCCGGCGTCGCGATTCCGCTCTTGATCATGACCTATTACAATCTGCTGGTGCGGCCGGGCGTGGAGAACTTCTGCCGAAGGGCGAAAGCGGCGGGCATTGACGGGCTGATCATTCCCGATGTGCCCATGGAAGAGGCTGATGAGCTGCTGGAAGCGACCCGGGCCGCGGGCCTGGACCTGATTCAGTTTGTGGCGCCGACGTCTACCCCGGACCGGATCGAAAAGCTGGCCCGCCTGGCCGGCGGCTTCGTCTACTGCGTTTCGCTGACCGGCGTGACGGGCGAGCGGACGGCGCTCCCCGCCCGCTTCCGGGAGATCGTAGCGGAGACGAAGCGGAATACGGAGACACCGGTCTGCGTCGGCTTCGGCATCTCCCGGCCCGAGCAGGTGCGGGAGATCTGTGCCATCGCGGACGGGGTGATTGTAGGCAGCGCCCTTGTGCGGCTGTGCGGCGAGGGGAGCCCACTGCCGGAACTGGTGGCGCGGGTCGGCGCCTATGCCAGAGAATTAAAGGCGGCTACAAAATAAAGGCTTGATTCTTGGGGGCCAAGTGTGTATACTCTGCACTAATATCACAAAGTGATGATCGGGATAAGTAAGCTAGTCACCCAGAGCGGCAGAGAGCCGGCGTTTGGTGAAAGCCGGTGCCTGGGCCGGGCCGAATACCCCCGTGAGCGCGGCGCCAAATCCTGCGAAGGCAGGTAGTAGGCACGACGGAACGCCACCGTTATCAGGGGCGGGGAGGATGTTGGTCCTCCGTTTCTCAGAGTGGGTGCTCGTCATGGGCGCCAAGCAGGGTGGTACCGCGGGAGCAATGGCTCCCGTCCCTCAGGTTATTTCTTAACCGGGGGACGGGAGCTTTTTGGTTTTACAAAATCAGGGGAGGGGACCCGGCATGATTATCGTGATGCGGCGTGGGGCGTCGGATGCGGAGATCAATCAGGTACTGGACAGCGTGAAGGGTGTGGGTTTCGGGGTCCATCTCTCCAGAGGCGTCGAGCGGACGATTATCGGGGCCATCGGCGGGGACCGGGGCACCCTGGAGCGGCTCAACCTGGAGGCGCTGCCCGGCGTGGAGAAAGTGGCCCCCATTTCCAAGGCGTACAAGCTCGCCTCCCGGGACTTCCACCCGGAGGATACCGTGGTGCACATCGGGGATCATAGCGTGGGCGGCGACGGCCTCTGGGTCGTGGCGGGCCCCTGCGCCGTCGAAGGCCGGGACCTGCTGCTCGAAAGCGCCCGCCTGGTGCGGGCGGGCGGGGCGCACGCCCTGCGGGCCGGCGCCTTCAAGCCCCGGACCAGCCCCTACAGCTTCCAGGGCATGGGCGAGGAAGGTTTGAAGATCCTGGCCGAAGCCCGGGAAGTGACCGGCCTGCCGGTCGTCACCGAAGTGATGGACACCCGAGACGTCGAATTGGTAGACAGGTACGCCGACGTGCTGCAGATCGGCACCCGGAACATGCAGAACTTCAACCTCCTGCGCGAGGTGGGCAAATCCCGCCGGGCCGTGCTGCTCAAGCGGGGCATGACCGCCACCATCGAAGAGTGGCTCATGAGCGCCGAGTACATCATGAGCGAAGGCAACCACAACGTCATCCTGTGCGAGCGGGGCATCCGCACCTATGAGACGGCGACACGCAACACGCTCGACCTTTCCGCCGTGGTTGTGGCCAAGTCGCTGACGCATCTGCCCGTGGTCGTCGACCCCAGCCACGGCGTGGGCAAGCGCAACTGGGTACTGCCCATGGCCCGGGCGGCGGTCGCCGCCGGCGCCGACGGCATTCTGGTCGAAGTCCACCAGCGGCCCGACCAGGCGCTCTCCGACGCCGCCCAGACAATCGGACCCGCCGCCTTCCAGCAGATGATGCACGAAATCAGCGCCATCTCCGAAGTCCTCGGGCGGCGGGTGCCCATGACGTCGCACACCCATGTCGGCTAGCAAGCCCACCGTGGCAATCTGGGGCGCCGGCCTGATCGGCGGATCGCTGGGCATGGCCTGGCGCCGGGCCGGCGTAACCGGCCGGATCATCGGCGTGGATCCGGCGCCCCTGGACGAGGCGCTGCGCCGGGGGGCCATCGATGTAGCCGCTGCCGATCCGGCTGAGGCGATTGCCGCGGCAGATGTGATCGTCCTGGCGGCGCCCGTGGGCGCCATCATCGCACAGGCCTCGTCACACGCCCGGTGGGTCCGGCCCGGCGCCGTCGTCACCGACGTCGGCTCCACCAAGACGGAGATCGTTCGGGCCTGGGAGGCGGCGCTCCCGGCAGGCGCCGCCTTTGTAGGCGGTCACCCGCTCTTCGGGCGGGAAGTCGGGGGCGTGGTCAACGCCTCCCCCGACCTGCCGAAGGGGTGCACCTGGGTCCTGACGCCCGGCGCCCGCTCGACGGCGGCGTCGCTGAACACCGTGCGGGACCTGGCGGCCGCCGCGGGCGCCAACGTCCGGCTCATGCCCCCCGAAGAGCACGACCGGCGGGTGGCGGTCGCCTCGCACTTACCCCAGGTGGCGGCTACGGCCCTTGCCGCCGCAGCCCTCGCGGCCGACCGGCGGCTCGGCGGCGTCCTGAGCCTCGCGGCCAGCGGGTTTCGCGACACCACCCGCCTCGCTTCCAGCCCGGTGGAGATCTGGCAGGACATTCTCCTGACGAACCGGGAGGCCGTCCTGGAAGCGCTCGGCGACTACCGCCGGTCGCTCGACGCCTTCGAGGCGGCCCTGCGGCAGAGCGACCCCGCCGCCATTGCTGAGGCGTTCAGCCTGGCCCACGACGCGCGGCGCCGGCTCCAAGCACGAACGGAGTGATTGAGGCTATGGACGTCCAGGTCTTCCCGGCTGCCCGCCTGGCGGGCACCATCAACCCGCCCGGCTCCAAAAACTATACCACCCGGTACCTCCTTGCCGCGGCCCTTGCCGATGGTCAATCCGTCATCGAATATGCAGCCGAAAGCGAAGACAGTGAGGCCCTTCGCCGCTGCCTGCTCGAACTGGGCGCCACCCTGCGCACGGACGGAGATCGCCTGATTGTAACTGGCTTCGGGTCCTGCCCGAAGAACCCCGGCACCCTCAACCCCGGCAACGCCGGCGCCGTCCTCCGGTTCCTCATGGCCGTTTGCGCGGCGGTGCTGCCGCAAATTACGTTCGTGACACAGTACGCGGACAGCCTCGGCAAGCGCCCCCAGCAGGATCTGCTGGACGCCCTCGCACAGCTGGGCGTACGCAGTATGAGCCGTGAGGGGCGCCTGCCGATCACCCTCTTCGGTGGCGAGCTGCCCGGGGGCACCGTCCGGGTCAGCGGCGAGATCTCCAGCCAGTACACAAGCGCCCTGCTGTTTGCGGCGCCCCTGACGGGCAAGGCAATTACGATCGAAGTGACGGGCGACATGAAGTCGAAGCCGCCCATCCGCCAGACCCTGCAGGTGTTGCGCGAGGCGGGTATTATCATCGAAGCGGCCGATGATCTCCGTCGGTTCCATATCCCCGGCGGGCAGCGGTATCAGCCCCGAACCTATACGGTGCCCGGCGACTATCCGGGTGCCGCCGCCATCATGGCGGCCGCGGCCGTCGTCGATTCCGATGTGACCATTGAGCGCCTCGCGGAAGACGACCAGCAGGGCGAGCGTGAGGCGGTCGCCGTGCTCCGGGCGCTGGGCGCCGACATTGCGCACAGCGGCGGGCGAGTCCGCATTCTAGGCGGACGGCCGTTGCAGGGTGGCACTTTCGACGGCGATCGCTTTACCGACGCCGTTCCCGCCTTGACCGGCGCCGCGGCCGTTGCCGCCGGCACGACCATTTTTGAGAATGTCGAAAATCTGCGTTATAAGGAATGCGACCGCATCAGCGATTATCGGGCTGAGCTGCAGAAAATCGGAGCAGCGGTGGCGGAGGAGCGCTCGAAGCTGATCATTCACGGCCGGCACGGCGCACTGCCGGGCGGTGCTGAAGTGGAGAGCCATATCGACCACCGGGTGATCATGGGACTGACGATTGCGGCCTTGGCCGCGCAGAAGCCCGTCATCATTCGCGACGCCCACCATGTCGCCAAGTCGTATCCGGCCTTTTTCGATGATCTGCGCAGCCTCGGCGCCCGCATTGAGATCATCAGATAGGGGTCACCTCTATAGTCGGCGACCGCCCGCACCGAGCAATCCGCGATTTGCTCGTGCAGGCGGTTGTCGCCGTTTTCGGGGCGCCGCGCATGGGCGTCGCCCGTGGCAAATGATTCTAGTATGTGACTGCGGATTTCGTCGCACATTAAAGCCACCAACACATAAGGAGGTCACCGAACGACATGGCCAACAACAACAACAACCAGATCCTGGTCAACAACGCCCGGCAGGCGCTCGATCAGCTGAAGAACGAGACCGCTTCTGAGCTCGGCATCCAGAACTATGCCCAGCAGTACAAGGGCGACCTGCCCAGCCGTGTCAACGGCTCCGTTGGTGGCTACATGGTCAAGAAGATGATCGCCCTGGCCGAGTCCCAGCTCGGCGGCACCCGGTAACCTCCTCGTCTCATGTCCCGGCCCCAGTACATGAACTGTCCTAGGAGGGTCTGACATTGGCGAACGTGTTTGGTGGCACCACTGCCGGATTCGGCGCAGCCGGCCAGACGGCCGGTGGCGGTGGCGGTGGCGGTGGCGGGAATAACGAGATCCTGGTCTCCTCGGCTCGCCAGGCGATGGAGAGTTTCAAGAACCAGACGGCCAGCGAACTGGGCATCCAGAATTACGCCCAGCAGTACAAGGGCGATCTGCCCAGCCGTGTGAACGGCTCTGTGGGCGGGTACATGGTCAAGAAGATGATCGCCCTCGCCGAGCAGCAACTGAGCGGCGGAACCAGTCGATAACAATGGACCGAGGCAGGGGACCTGAGCCCCTGCCTCATTTATTTGGGAATGGGGACGGGAAATTTGCCACGGAGGCCCCTTTTCCGTGTCTTCGTTCCGTGTCTTCGTTCCGTGTCTTCCGTGTCCTCCGTGGCTCATTGCCCCTGTCCGCATCCCGACGCTTAGTTAATGTACCGTAGCAAATCCTGGCTCGTCACGCTGGTGTGAAGGACGGCATTCAAGGCCCCGGCGATCACCTTGGACATATCTTCGATCATGTCGTCGATCTCCTTCGGTGTCACCACCAGCTCCCCGACCGCGGGTGAGATGACCTGGTTGATCATCTCCTTACGCTCCTGAGGCGAGCCAAAGAGCTGGAAGAACGCCTTCTGCCCCTGGAACTGGGTATGGAGTGCCTCCATGGTGTCGTGGGCGATCGTCGATGCGTGCACCACCGTCGGCACGCCGATCGCGATCACCGGGACACCGAGGGTGTTCTTGTTCAGCCCCTTGCGCTGGTTGCCGATGCCGGAGCCCGGGTTGATGCCCGTATCGGCGAGCTGCACCGTGGTGCCGATGCGCTCCACGCTGCGGGCCGCCAGCGCGTCGACGGCGATCACCACGCTCGGCTTGATCCGCTCGACGATCCCCTGGATGATCTCTGCGGTCTCAATGCCCGTAATGCCCAGTACGCCCGGCGACACCGCCGCCACGGAGCGTAGCCCGCCGGCCACGTCGGCCGGAACGTAATCGCGCAGGTGGCGGGTCACCAACAGTTTCGAGGTGACCCGCGGCCCCAGGGCATCGGGGGTGGCGTTCCAGTTGCCCAGGCCGACGACCAGTGCGCTGTCCTTCTGGCCCAGGTTCAAGAGCCTGGCCAGCTGATCGATGAGGACCTTGCCGACCTGCTCCTGCAGTTCCCGGTTGCGCCGGCGCAGCCCAGGGGAATCGATGGTGACGTAATTGCCGATCGGCTTGCCGATGGCTTGCTCCCCCTCGGGGGAGAAGACTTCGACCCAGCTGACCGTCGCCGCGTCGCTCCGCTCTTCATTCAGCCGAACGCCGGGAATCTCCCTGTGGGCGTCGCCGCGCATGGCCGCTGTCGCTTCCAGGGCCAAATCGGTATAGGGAGTATCGTACAGATTGTCACGAGTCACGGGGGCTCACCTCGCACATGTCTCTCGCCCCATAGTCTCGCCACTGTCTGCCGTTGGCATGCAGCATGACAGCATCCAGAAGGGTTTGGCCGGCATTGAAAGGGCATTGAAGAGTACACAGGCGCCATTCGACGATATGCAGACCCTATAGGGGCTCCTTTTGACGGTGTGTAGACCCCATATAGACCCCATGTAGATGCCTTTTGGCGCCTTTAGGAGGCTTCTGGCGGCTTCTGGCGGCTTCTGACGACTGCCCGACGACGCACCCGCGGCCCCGACGCAATGCCCAACCAATGTCATGCAATGGATACCTTGCCATTGGTCGACTTTTGGGGTATAGTGAGAATTACCACTCGCATTGCAGACCATTGAAGGACTGACATTGCCTGCAATGCCATTTTTGGGGGGAACGTCATGGCTGCCCCATCCAAACCGCCCGAAACCCTGGCGCCCCACCACGTTGACATGGGCGAACGGGGCATCTACCACACGGGCAACCGGCTGAACGACCTGACGGGCAAGGAATGGGTCTTCAGCACCCGCTCGGTGATTAACAAGGCATACCCGCCCTCCTTCCAATTCGAACTCCGCAGCCGCCACGGTGGGCAGAAGCCGCCCGAACTCTGCGCGGACCTGATTCGCACGTTCACCAAAGCCGGACAGCGCGTTCTCGACCCCTTCGCCGGCGTTGGCGGGACACTCCTGGGCGCCACTCTCGCCGGGCGCCGGGCCACGGGCATCGAGTTGAACCCCGCCTGGGTCGACATCTACCAGGAAGTCTGCCGCCGCGAGAACCTGAACCCTCAGGCCATCCTGACCGGCGACTGCCGCACCCTGCTCCCCGACCTGGAGCCGGGCGCCTTCGATCTGCTGCTGACCGACGTGCCCTACTGGGATATGGATCGCCGGCGCCGCTCCACCGGCAAGTTTAAGCGCGCCGGCGGCGCCGCCTCCGAACGGCGCCAATCCAAACTGAACCGGTTCGACCCCGACGCCCCCCCGGCACCTACTACCGGCTTGTCGGGCCTGGAAGACTGGCTCTCCATGCTGGGCGACGTCTTCACCCACGCCCGCCGGCTGCTCAAGCCCCGCGCTTACTTGGCCGTCTTCATCGGCGACATGTACCATTCCGGGCGGTATCATCCGCTTTCGGCCTATCTGATGGGGCTGCTCGACAACCTCGGCTATACGATGAAGGCAAACCTCATCTGGTACGACGTCTCCAAGAAGCTAAACGTCTACGGATACCGCTATGAGTTCATCCCCAGCATGACCCACCAGAATATCCTGGTCTTTCGCGCAAAATAGGGGGGAGAAACGTGGCGGCACCAGCCCTGGTCACGCGGCTCAAACCGGTCTATGTGCAGAACCGCAAGTTCATCGGCAGCAAGTACCACCTGCTGGACTTCATCGACGGGGTGGTGGCAGAGCGCGCCCCCGGCGCCCGCACGTTCGGCGACCTCTTCTGCGGCAGCGGGGCGGTGGCGGGCCACTTCGCGTCCCGGGGCATGACGGTGGTCGCGGCCGATAACCTCTACCACAACTGGGTCGCCGCCCGCTGCTTCTTCGGGGGGCGTCCGGGGCAGGTGAAATGGCCGAAGCTGATCCGCATGCTCGAAGAACTGAACGAGCTGGCGCCGCTTGAGGGATACTGCTTCCGGGAATACGGCGGCACTTACTTCACCGAACAGAACGCTGGCCGCATCGACGCCGTGCGGGAGGCGATTGCCGGCTGGTCAGCCCGCCGGCTGATCAGCGCACAGGAAGAAGCCGTCCTGATCACCAGCCTCATCTACGCCGCCGACAAGGTGGCCAACACCTGCGGGCAGTACGATGCCTTCTTAAAACATCTGGGCGCCGAGCCATACTCCACCGAAGGGGTGCACCGCGTCGACGCTATGGTCTACAAGCCGATTCAGCTTGGCCTCCCGCAGGTCGTCGAAGGCGCCGGACACCGGGTCCTTCTGGGCGATGCGACCGATCTGGCTGGGGCGCTTCACGCGGACGTGCTCTATCTCGACCCGCCGTACAACAGCCGGCAGTATGTCGACAACTACCATGTGCTCGAAAACATCGCGCGGTGGGAGAAGCCCGAGTTGTACGGCAAGACCCGGAAGTTTGCACGCGACCCGCTCAAGAGCCGGTACAGCATGAAACGGAGTGCACCGCTGCAGTTGGAGCGGCTGATCGGCCACGCCCGGGCCGGGCACATTCTGCTCTCCTATAATAATGAAGGCATCGTGCCGGACGATGTGATTATCCGGGCGCTGGAGCGGCGCGGGCCCGTGGAAGTCTTTACACGCTCCTACGCCATTTTCGGCAACGGCGCCGGGCGCTCCATCCGCCGGCCCATTGTCGAACGGCTCTTCTGGTGCCGGGTTACGCAGACGCCGGTTATGTAACATTCGCGTAAGTTTTCGCTCCCGGCTGATGGAAACGGACAGGAAACTGCCACCGGGCAGCGAAATAATTGGATAAGGGGACAACAGCAGGGGGACATAGGCTTGCCGTCGGGGCAGGCCATGGCTTCCTGCTTTCATTATGCCGGCTCCCGCGGTGCGAAGCCGGCTCACAGAATTCCAACACCGAGAGGGAGGGACCCATGAGAAGGAACTGGATCACCACGCTGGCCGCAGCAGCTCTCATAACCGGGCTGTGCCTGCCGGCCGCCGCAAGCGAATCCCCTGCCCAACCCCCTGTTCAGCCCCTTGTGGCATCCGCTCGTTTTACTGATCTGCCCAAAGTACACTGGGCCCATGACCCGGTCATGCGCCTGCAGAGCGCCGGTGTAATCGCCGTCGATCGGAGCGCACGTTTCCGGCCGGATGACCCGATCCTTCGCAGCGAACTGCTGAAAATGGTGCTGGCCGCCCGGCGTATCGACGCCGGTCCCGAATGCGCCGGCGTGTTCGCAGACGTCCCTTGCTGGGCCTGGTACGCCCCATACGTCGAAACCGCCTTCCGGATGGCCATTACGGACGGCCAGTCCGCATCGCACTTTGCACCAGACGCCGCAGTCAGCCGCCAGGAACTGTTCACGGTGATCGTCAGAGTGCTGGGCCGCCGTTGGGAGGCGGCCAATCTCGGCTGGTCGGAGATCAGGCAGATCCTCGGCGGCTTCGCCGATGCCCGCGATGTGGCCCATTGGGCCGAGCCTGCGCTCGCCCTTGCCGTACGGGAGTCTCTCGCTGCCGGATACGCCGACGGCACGTTCCGCCCCGGGGCCACCGCCACGCGCGCCGAAGCCGCCACGGCCGTCAGCCGGATTCTCCTGCCGGCCGCCCAGGCCGGACAGGTGCGCATCGACGGGCGAAATGTGACCTTTGGCCGATCGCTGGAAATGACGGCTTCCGCCTTCGCCACCGGGGAGCCGGGTGTCGGCACTGAGACGTACACGGGCATCAGGGTCCGTCCTGGCACCGTCGCCGTTGACCCCCGGGTCATCCCGCTCGGGCGCCTCCTGTACGTACAGGGGTACGGCTACTCCGTCGCCGCCGACATCGGCGGGGCGATCAAGGGAAACCGAATCGACCTGTTCACCCACGACTATGGCGAGGCCGCATACCGCTTCGGCCTTCAGCAGCGTATGGTCTGGGTCCTACCTTAGCAAGCGGTTCTCGGGGGGATGGGTGCGCCATGCGCTCATCCCCCAAAAAAATGAGCAGCACCGGCAAGGCCGGACGCTGCTCTAGCAGAGTGGGAGAGGAGATTGAACGGAGGAAGAGCCGGTGGAAGGGGTGAAACCACTCCTCCCGTGCGGGTCCATCGGTCATGGACGGGCTCTTACTATCCGTATTGTGCCGGTCCGCCCGGGGTTTTATACACCCTCCGCTACGTGAAATACTCAATCGTGGCTGCCGGGAACTGCTCGCGAATCAGCATCTGCATGTACGTCTCAATTTCACCGGCTTCTGCCTTTGGGTACACGTACTTGGCGGCCCCGGGGAATTTCCCGGGCTTCAACTGCCGCTCCGACTCTTCCAGGGGGAGCTTCGTCGCGGGATACGCGGCCAGAATCACCCGTTTGGTCTTCGGGGTGAAGCGGTACTGAATCAGCTCAAACGTGAGCGCCCCGCCCGCATGGGGTCCCAGCCGGTCTGCCAGGAGCTGGAACGTCTCGGCGTATGCCGCGTGCCAGCCGTCGTGCCGAATGATCGGCGCCACAACAAACCCCAGCGGATACCCGGCGTCAGCCACTTTCCGTGCGGCGGCGATCCGCTCTTCCAGGCTGGCGGTGTGCTGCTCGAAGCTGCGAATCACATGCGCCGAGTTGATGCTGAAGCGCACCTTGGTGTGCCCGTTGTGTTGGGTCGTGGTCAGATCATCGACCGTGTCGAACTTGGTGACAAACCGAAACCGGCCATGCTGCTGGCCTGCAAAGAAGCGTACACACTGGGCGACCGACCCGCCCAGGTGCTCCAGTGCCAGCGTGTCGGCCGTGGAGGATCCTTCAAACGACGTGATCTCAGGCGCCTTGATGCGTATCCGATCCGCCGCTTCTGCCAAAATCTCTTCGAGGTTGACGTATAGGCGGATGAACGGGCGCATCTCAAACGTGGAAGCCAGGTAGCAGTATTGGCAGGCGCCCGGGCACCCGCCGGCGAGCGGCAGGTGGAAATCGGCGGACGGGCGGCAGGTCTCGAACTCCTGCTTTCTGTGAACGGCCAGCACCAGCACCCGCTTGGCCGCCTGATACTGCTTGGGCGTTTTGGCAGCTGTCAGGGTCCGGGAACGGTTTGATGCAGGCAGGTGTTCCACCGGTATGCCCGCCCTGCGAACCCGATCGTATACGTCGCGCCCCATGGCGTAATTCAGCGCGTCATGCTCCAGGGCGAGGCGGTCCGGCCAGAAGAGTTCCATTCTCCATCCTCCTCGCGAGAGTCTTATACAGGAAACCAGGGGCTCTTTGGAGAAGGCAAGTATGGTTTATGTTCCCCGAGCGCGCCACGCCGTATCCGCATGAACGGCTGGCCTTTCGGGAACAAAAGGCAGAGGTGAAAAAGCGTGCGCGTCATCACAGGAACGGCAAAAGGGCGACATCTGGCGACGGTGAAAGGGCGCGACATACGGCCCACCGCCGACAGGGTCAAGGAATCGCTCTTTAATGTGCTCGGCCCGCGGGTGTCGGGCAGCGAGTTTCTCGATCTCTTCGCCGGGTCGGGGGGTGTGGGCATCGAAGCGCTCAGTCGCGGCGCCCGCCGGTGCGTCTTCGTTGAATTGATGACGCCTCACCTGAAGGTTGTTGAGCAGAACCTGGCAGCGACGGGGCTGACGGAGCGGGCCGAGCTGCTGCGGCGGGATGCCCGGGCCGCCGCAGCCGACCTGGGCCGGCGTGGCTGCCGGTTCGACCTGATTTTCGTCGATCCGCCTTATGGCAAGGGACTGGTGGACGATGCCCTGAAGGAGATCACTGCGCACCGTCTGCTAAAGCCCGGCGGATGGGTGATTTGCGAACATCACAAGAAGGATGCAGTTCTGACTGAAGTGGTAAGCCAGGAGCAGGCAGGAGGTTTGACCAGGTTTCGGGAACTAGTATTTGGAGAGACTGTCATTTCGCTCTACGAGCTCGGCTCTCCGGTCTGACTGGCCTCCAGAATCCCGACCCACAGGAGGAACGCGGGTTGAAAAAGGCGATCTGTCCCGGGTCATTTGACCCCGTTACTAACGGTCACCTCGACATTATCCGGCGTGCAGCCCGCACGTTTGACCACGTCATCGTGGCCGTTTTGCACAACCCGCGCAAGGCGCCGCTCTTCTCGCTCGAAGAACGCGAGGAGATGCTCCGGGCCTGCACGCAGGATCTGCCGAATATCAGCGTCGACAGCGCGACCGAAGGGCTGCTGGTCGACTTCGCCCGAGCGAAGGGCGCCCAGGCAATTGTCAAAGGGCTGCGCCCCATCCAGGACTTCGAATACGAGTGGCAGATGGGCATGGTCAACATGCAGCTCAACGACGAAATCGAAACGTATTTCCTGATGAGCCGGAACCAGTACTCCTATCTTAGTTCCAGCATCGTCCGGGAGCTTGCCTCCCTGGGCGGAAAGCTCAATGACATGGTGCCGCCTCTGGTGGAAGAGCGCCTGCGCCGCAAGTTCGGCAGCAAGCAGCGGTGAACGCAATACGCATTGGCATAAGTTGCAGGAGGTTATGACGGTGGAGATCATGACCATGCTCGACCGCCTGGAGGACGCCATCGCCCAGGCAACCAAAGTACCCCTGACCGGCAGGGTTCTGCTGGATCCCGATGAACTCCTGGGCCTGGTCGACGAAATGCGGGAACTGCTGCCCCAGGAGATTCGGGACGCCAACCGGGTCGCACGGGACCGCGATGCGATTCTGTCCGAGGCGCGTGAGCAGGCCGAGACGACCGTGCGCGAAGCGCAGTCGCTGGCCGCCCGGCTCACGGCGGAGCATTCCGTCGCGCAGGAAGCCCAAAAGCAGGCGGAAGAGCTGATCGACCAGGCGAAGCGGGTGGCCCGCGAGATTCGTCAGAACGCCCTGGAATGGGCAGACGAGCTGTTCGGTCGCGTCCAGCCCGACCTGGAGAAGATCGCCGTCGACACCCAGAAGACCGTCATGGCCGTCCGCAAAGCGCGGGAAGAACTGCAGCAGCAGCTCTAGGAAGGGCGGATCCGAAGGTGCGGCTACATCAGCGGTTATGGCGCTCCTACGGCCGGCGGACGCCCTGGACCCGCCGGCTTCTCGTATTGCTGATTTCGCTCACGGCGCTGGGCCTGACGCTCTGGTTCACGCCCACGCCGTGGTACATAACGGCCCCCGGCGCCGCCGTCGATACCGGCGGCATGGTGGCGGTGGCAGGCGGCTCGGCGCATCCGGGGCGCCTTTTCATGCTGGTGGTCACCACGCAGCCGGCCAACCTCTTCTGGTATCTGTATGCGAAGCTGGACCTCCGGGCCGAACTGGAAACGCCCCAGCAGTTCCTCGGCGACATTGAAGATTACGACAAATATCTGGAACTGACCCGCCGCATGATGGCGGACAGTAAGCAGACGGCCATGGCCATCGGGCTGAAAGAAGCGGGCTACGGTCGGGGCACGGTGCCCGTCGGCGCGGAGATTACCGACCTGGCTGCGGGCAGCCCTAACCAGGGTGTATTTCAGCCGGGCGACGTGATCATCGCCATCGAGGGGAGGCCGGTGTCCTCGGCGAGCGACCTCCGGACAGCGCTGCAGGGCTTCCGCCCCGGCGATTTGCTGGCGGTGCGGGTCAAACGGGGCGGCAAGGAGCTTGATCTGCGCGCCGCCACGGCCGAGAGTACGGACCCTGCCCGCAAAGGCCAGCCGGTGTTCGGGATCTTCATTAAAGACAGCCTGCTGTTTGATGTGCCCCTGGAGATCCGCATCAAAACGGGAGCCATCACGGGACCGTCGGCGGGGCTGATGTTTACCCTGCAGATCGTCGACCAGCTGACCCCTGGCGGTATTACGCGGGGCAAGGTGGTTGCGGGGACGGGCACGGTGGAGGCGGACGGATCGGTGGGCGCCATCGGGGGCGTGCGGCAAAAGGTGTTCGCGGCCGAAACCGCCGGGGCCAACGTGATCTTCGTGCCCCGGTCCAATTACCCGGACGCCGCCGGCGTGGCTACCCACATTACCGTGGTGCCCGTCGACCGCGTGGAAGATGCGTTGGCCTGGCTCCGGTCCGCGGAGGCGAAGGGCGGAGCATGGCAGCGAGGATCCCGCATGGCGGCCCCGCCTTTTGGCAATAGTAGGGGAGCCAGGGAATGATGCTGACTGGTTGGTGAGACCCTTGCGCTTCTCCCGGTCCCAGATCCTTCAACGTTATCGGACCGTCCTCCGTGTGCTGACCCGGTACGGCTTCGGATCGCTGGTCGAGCATCTGGGCGCCGGCGGCGCGGCGCAGCCGGCGGGAGCCGGCGCCGAAGAGCGGGCCGGGCGGGGCGAGCGGCTGCGGCGGGCGCTGGAGGAACTGGGGCCGGCGTTCGTCAAACTCGGACAGATGCTCTCCACCAGGGGCGACATTCTCCCCCCGGACATTGTGGGCGCCCTCGAACGGCTGCAGGACCGGGTGGCTCCGTTTCCCTTCGAGCAGGTCATGGCCGTGTTGGAAGCGGAGCTGGGCGCCCCCGTCGACAGCCGCTTCCGCTGGATCGACCCCGTCCCAGTGGCGGCGGCGTCGCTTGGGCAGGTCCACGGGGCCGCCCTGATAGACGGGCGCCCGGTCGTGATCAAAGTACAGCGCCCCGGCGTCCGCGAGCAGGTGGAGCTGGACCTGCAAGTGCTGCAGGGGCTGGCCGCCCTCGCCGCCCGGCGGACGGCCTGGGGCCGCAGCTACGACTTGCCCGGCGTGGCCCGGGAGTTCGCTGCGATGCTGCGCGGTGAGCTCGACTACCGACAGGAAGGGCGCAATGCTGACCGCTTCCGTGCCAGTTTCGCTGACGACCCCCTGGTTGGGTTCCCCGGCGTCTGTTGGGAGCATACCACGGGGCGTGTGCTGACTTTGGAGCGGGTCGGCGGGCTCCGGATCACCGACCTTGATTCCATGCGCAAGCAAGGCATCTCACCGGCGCAGGTGGCCCAGCGGCTGGCGGGGGCGATCTTCCGGATGGTGCTGCAGGACGGCTTCTTCCACGCCGACCCCCATCCGGGCAACCTGTTTATCGGACCCGGCGGGTCGATCATCTTCGTCGACATGGGCATGGTGGGGGAGCTGAGCCCTGCCATGCGGGAGCACATTATCGACTACGTAATCGGCGTCGTGGCCAAGGATACGGACCTCGTCGTCGAGGCGATCCTGAGCATGGGCGTAATCACGCGGCCGGCCAACATGGCCGCTCTGCGGCGCGATTGCGACCGGCTGCGCCGGAAATACGGGGAAGTGCCCATCCGGGAGGTGCAGCTCGGCCCGGCGCTGCGGGAGACGCTTGCACTGGCCCGCAAGTACGAAATCACTTTTCCTAGCGCCTATACCGTGCTGCTCAAGGCACTGACCACGCTGGAGGCGGTCTGCCGCCGGGTCGATCCGGACGCCACCCTGGTGGGGCTGGCGGCGCCCCATGCTGAGTTGGTCATGGCGACGCGCCTTAAGCCGGAGCGAGTTCTGGGGCGCCTCGGCCGCGACCTGCTCGATGCCGGACGCCATTCGCTGCGCATTCCCCGGCAGGTCAGCCGGCTCCTCGACGCCATGGAAGAAGGCGAATGGCGACTGGCGCTGGATCACAAGGGGCTGGAGCCGGCCCTCAGGCGGCTGTCCGCCATCGCCAACCGGCTTGCGATCGCGATTTTGCTGGCGAGCCTGATCATCGGAACCGCTCTGGTCAGCAGCACCGGCAGAGCAGATTCGTTCCTGCGCCGGTATCCGGTGGCCGACCTGGGTTTTCTGCTCATTTGCGCTGTCGGTCTATGGCTGATCCTTTCAATTCTCGGCTCCAGACGTTCGTAAAGGCATAGACGTTGACAAATGGAGCCAAAGGCCGATATAATACGTGATGTGCCTTCAGGCAGGGTGTTTGAGCCTGAAAGGCTGTTTTGAGGTGACGATTCCGGTGCGCATCAACGTTTCGGATATCAAGATCGAGGCGGGAAGCCACAAGAAGGTGCCCGTGCAGGTAGCGGTCGAGTCGGTGGAAATGGCGGGTCAGCAGGTTGTGTTTGACCGCCCCTTCGAAGGCGAAGCGGAAATCTGGAATGCGGGGGACCGCCTTCTGATTCAGGCTTCCGTCGCCGGTGAGGCCACGCTCGAGTGCAGCCGCTGTCTGTCGCCGGTCACGCTGCCGCTCCAAGTCTCCTTTGAAGAGGAGTTCGTCGAAGGGGCGCCCAGCGAGGGAGCCGAGGAGCCTGATTCCGATGCGGAGGCCGAGCGAAGCGTTACGTACTACAGCGGCGACGAAATCGACCTTTCCGACCCCCTGCGGGAGAACATCCTGCTGGAGCTGCCCATGAAGCCGCTCTGCAGCGACGAGTGCGAAGGTCTCTGCCCAAGCTGCGGCACCAACCTGAACGAGGGTCCCTGCCAGTGCGGCGAACAGTCTCACACCGTTGATCCCCGGCTTGCGGCACTGAAAGATCTGCTCCGAAAGCCGGATTCCAACTCATAACAATTCCCCCCGGGGCACGGTTCTCGGGTCCGTCATCTGATCTGACGGAGATGTGAAAGGGGTGTAACCAGCATGGCGGTTCCGAAGAAAAAGGTTTCCAAGAGCCGGCGCGATTCCCGGCGGGCTCACAATTTCCGGCTCGAGGCTCCGAACCTGAGCATCTGCCCTAACTGCAAGTCTCCGACTTTGCCGCACCGCGTCTGCCCGACTTGCGGCCAGTACCAGGGTCGGCAGGTCATCAATATGGAGCCTGAGGCGGCTGCGAAGTAAATCTCTACTAGTGAAAAGAAGCAGGGAGCAATTGCTCCCTGCTTCTTTTTTTATCGAAAAAGTTTTTTCTGGCTACCCCCAGAATTCAGACCAGGGAAATCGTATGATATGATCGAACCAAGTTCTTGGTATATGGGGACCATCTAGAGGAGGATTTTACACAATGGGAATGATGTGGGTACGGAAATCTCGTGTGGTCGCACTATTGGCTATCCTGGCGATTGGGTTGTACGCAACTTCGGCGTATGCGGCGCCGAAGGGCCAGAACTCCGGGCAGGAGCAGAATGATTCGGCGTCGGAACTGGACGACAGCGACGCTGAGCAGTCTGAACTGGACGAGTCTGAGTCCGACGAGGCTGACGTGGACGAGGACGAGGCCGGAGCCGAGGACGAGACGCAGGACGAGACCGAAGACGAGACCGAAGACGAGACCGAAGACGAGATCGAAGACGAGACCGAAGACGAGATCGAAGACGAGACCGAAGACGAGATCGAAGACGAGACCGAAGACGAGACCGAAGACGAGACCGAAGACGAAATCGAAGACGAGACCGAGACGGAAGGGAAGAACGGGAAGCCCGTGGACCTGTCCGGCAAGGGCAAGGCCAGCGAGCACAACCCTAATGTTGATGAAAATGGAAACCTGATTCCCGGCTCCGCCGCCGACCAGGATGATGACGACGAGGATGAGTCTGGGGACGAGGATGAGTCTGAGGACGAAGATGAGTCTGAGGACGAAGTGGACGAGGCCGATGACTCGCTCGACGAGGCTGCAAAGCAGGCCCGGGAACTGGCCAGAGAGCAGGCCAAGGCAGCCCGGGAGTTGGCCAAGGAGCAGGCGAAGGCAGAGGCCAAGGCGAAGTCCCTGGCCCAGGCGCAGGCCGAGCGCGCCGCCGGCGAAACCAGCCAGTACCTGGTCTACGTCAACGGCGAACGGCTCAATGTGACCCCGGTCGCGCGGAACGGCCGCACGCTGGTGCCTTTCCGCCGGCTGGCTGAGACGCTCGGCGCCACTGTAGCTTGGGATCCGAGCACGCGGACCGTCATGATGCAGATGGGTGACCAGTCCGTCGTGCTCTCGATCGATTCGACCCAGGCCGTGGTGAATGGGGCGGTCGTCGAGCTCCCTGTCCCGGCCGAGTTGGTCGAAGGCAGTACGTTTGTTCCGCTTCGCTTCATCGCCACGGCCCTCGGCGCCGAAGTAGAGTATGACGAAGCGACGGGTGCCATCACCGTCATCGCCGAGGAAGAGGACGAGGAGATGGACGAGCCCGAGGCCCCGGCGCCGACCGAGCCCGAGGCTCCGGTGCCGACCGAGCCCGAGGCTCCGGCGCCCACGGAGCCTGAGGCCCCGGCGACCGGCACTGACGCTGGCAACTGATCTTCAGCGACCTCCCATCTCAGGGAGGTCGCTTCTTCGCGGTCTGCCACGCCATTATGTGGGTGATTGCTGCTTATGTGAGGTAATGGATGCATTTTGCCACGGAAGGCGCGGAAGTACGGAGGACACTGCAGGGGACAATAAAATGGCGATGGCGCTAATTGCAATTGTATACTATATTATTACACCAATTATAAAATAGACGACAGATCATGAAATGCATAATCCGCGGCCATATCACATTCCCACTTCCACTGCCGCGATTTCCGTGTCCCCTTCCGCGTCTTCCGTGGGAAAATCCCGTTCCCATTCCCACATTCAAGGCCCACACCGTGTCGAGACTGTCTCCACGCGCTGCTCACTCACGCCGCTCTCGATGATGAACCATCCATACACAAACCATACTCTATTCATAGAAAGGAATCTGTGCCAACATAAGCCTCAGAGGTGAGCCGGATGGATACCTTCCCAAGCAAAGACCTGCCGCCCGCGCTTAGCGAGGACCTGGCCGCTGCCTTGCACGAAGGCGAAACCTTCAGCATTGCCCCATGGGTCCGTGCCCTCATGGCCCCGACCGCCGCCCCGGCACCGGCAGTCCCCTTCCCCGGGGCCGCCGACCGCGCTCTGGCCCTCGCCACCGTATGGAGCGAGGCGAAGTACAACTTCGCATACTGGGACAAGTTGCCCGGCGAAGCGTGGTGGGACGGTCAGTTCCAGGCCTTCCTCCCACGAATCCAGGCCGCCGCCACCGAGCAGGAATACTGGGGGCTGCTTACCCAATTCGCCCGTCTGCTCGGCGACGGGCAGACCGGGGTCACTCTGCCGCACCACCTTCGCCTCACCCTGAAAACGCCGCCCGTCCGTGTGCTCGCCGTCGAGGGGCGCCCGGTTGTGGTGGAAGGAGCGGAGCTGCCGCCCGGAACGGAAATTTTGGCCGTCGACGGCAAAGACGTCGACGGGCTCAGAATTCACATTGCCGAAACTGTCGAATCATCCACAAGACACTACACCGAGGCCGCAGTGGCTGCCCGGATCCTACGAGGCCCCGCGGGCACGCCCGTGAATGTGCTCGCCCGCCGGTGGGACGGCACGGAGTTCGCGGTCACCCTCCACCGTACCGGCCGGCTCCCGCGGCCGCCCCGCCTGGAGGTGCAGACCCTCGGCGCCGGGCGCCTGCGTGTCGCCATCAACACCATGGGCGAGACGGAGGTGGCCGCCGAGTTCCACCGGCGCTTCCCGAATTTCGAAGGTGTCACCGGCCTGGTGCTCGATCTCCGGCGAAACACCGGCGGCTCCACGACGGTCGCCCACAGTATTCTGGCTCGTTTTCTGGCGGCCCCCGCACACTCCGCGGCCGTGCGCGTCCGGACTTATGTACCCGTCATACGGGCGTGGGGCGGCAGCCAGCGCTGGCTGGCCATGCCGCCCGACGAAGTGGCTCCTGACAATGCCCGCCCGGGCTGCACGGGCCCGGTGGCCGTGCTCAGCGGGCCCTTTACCGCCGGCGCCGCCGAGGATTTTCTGGTGGGGTTCAAGGCCGCCGGACGCGGCCCAATCGTCGGAGAGCCTTCCACGGGCAGCACGGGCCAGCCGCTCTGGGTGCCGCTCCCCGGCGGGGGCGCCTTCCGCGTCTGCTGCAAGCGGGACACCATGCCCGACGGCACTGACTTCGTCGGCAAGGGCATCCAGCCGGACATTGCCTGCGCCCCGACCATCGCAGGGATCGCTTCCGGCCGGGATGAGCCGCTGGAAGCGGCGATGCGCTATCTTGACCAATAGAAAAACGGTGGCCTCCCCCGGGTTTTTCCTGGGGGAGGTCTTGCTTACCAGGAACCCAGGGGTTATACTTGGGACCAGATCCTAAAAGCAAGTTTTAGGATCTTGCACACCGCCATGCGAGGTGAGCAGCGATGGCATCCGGAGTCAAGAAGCGGGACCGGCAGTCCCAACTGCGGGAGAAGATCCGGGAAAACCCGTTCCTCAGCGACGAAGATTTGGCCGAACTATTCGATGTCAGCATTCAGACAATCAGGCTTGACCGGCTTGCCCTTGGCATTCCCGAACTGCGGGAGCGCACCAAACATGTGGCGGAACGGACGTACGGCATCGTCAAATCGATGGGCAGCAAGGAGATCGTCGGCGAACTGATCGACATCACCCTTGGCGAACGGGGCATCTCCATTTTGGAGACCACCGAGGAGATGGTCTTCGAGCGGAGCCAGGTCGTGCGGGGCCAGTACATTTTTGCCCAGGCCGAGTCGCTCGCCATTGCCCTGATCGACTCGGACATCGTGCTGACCGGCCTGGCGAACGTCAAGTTCAAGCGCCCCGTCACCGTCGGCGAAAAGTTGGTGGCGAAGGGCGAAGTAATTCGCCGCCGTGGGACACACTATGTCGTCCTGGTTGAATCGCGCGCGGGGCTCGACAAGGTCTTCCGCGGCAAGTTCTCCGTGTTTGCAGTAGACCCCGCCAGGGTGACGGGAGGGCGAGACGAATGAAGATCGCAGTTGACGCAATGGGCAGCGACAACGCCCCCGCCCCGGAAGTTGAGGGCGCTATCCTGGCGGCCCGCGACTTCCCGATCGAAGTCGTTCTGATCGGCGACGAAACGAAACTCAAGGCGGAGGCGGCCAGGCACGGCGGCCTGCCGTCCAACGTGACCATTCACCACGCAAGTGAAGTGATCACCACGCACGAAGAGCCGACCAAGGCGTTCCGCACCAAGAAGGACGCCTCGCTCGCCGTGGCTGGGCGCCTGGTCAAGGAAGGCAAGGCGGCTGCGCTCCTCACAGCCGGTTCCACGGGCGCCCTGGTCGTGGTGGGCACCCTTGGCATCGGGCGCATGAAGGGCATTGAGCGCCCGGCCCTGGGCACCGTCTTCCCCTCTGTCGAAAAGCCGGTCTTTGTGCTGGATATTGGCGCCACGCCCGACTGCCGCCCCGAGTGGCTCGTGCAGTTCGCTCTGATGGGCGATGTGTACGCCCGGGAGATCCTCGACCTGAAAGCCCCCCGGGTGGCGCTGCTGAATAACGGCGTCGAGGAGGAGAAGGGCAACGCCCTGACCAAGGCGACCTATCCGCTCCTCAAGGCCACGGCGGGCATCAACTTCACCGGGCACATCGAAGCGCGTGAAGTCATGTTCGGCGGGGCCGATGTCGTCGTGACCGATGGATTTCCCGGCAACATCCTGCTCAAAACCTTTGAAGGGGTGGCCATGGGGGTCTTCAAGGCGCTCAAAGATGCGCTGACCTCTACGCCCACCGCCAAGATCGGCGCCCTGCTGGCGAGGCCGGCGCTCAAGCGAATGCGGGCGAAGTTCGACTACACCGAGTACGGCGGCGCCCTGCTGCTGGGGCTGAAAGCCCCGGTGGTCAAGTGCCACGGCTCGTCCAATGCCAAGGCGATCCGCAGCGGCCTGCGTGTCATGTACACCGCGCTGCAGGGGAAGGTCATCGACAAGCTCGGGTCCTCCATCGCCGCCTATGACGCGACTCATCCACAGACCGAGGGCCAGCCCTCGGCATAGAAGGGAGAACCGGAGAATGTCCTTACGCTCCGTCGGAATCACCGGCGTCGGGATGGCCGTGCCCGAACGGATCCTGACCAACGCCGACCTCGAAAAAATGGTCGATACTAACGATGAATGGATCGTCTCCCGCACCGGCATTCGTGAGCGGCGCATCAGCGAGCCGGGCGAAGCCAGCTCCGATTACGCCGTCAAGGCCGCCCGCAAGGCCATGGAGATGGCCGGCGTTACGCCGGACGACATCGATCTGATCATCGTCGGCACCGTCACTCCGGACATGGTCTTCCCGTCCACCGCCTGCATCGTGCAGGACGCGCTGGGCTGCACGAAGGCTGCCGCCTTTGACATGTCGGCCGCCTGCCCCGGATGGCTTTACGGCGCCGTCATGGCCCAGCAGACGATCGCGTCAGGTATGTACAATTGCGCACTGGTCATCGGCGTGGAGCTCCTCTCCAAGCTTGTCGACTGGGAGGACCGCAACACCTGCGTGCTGTTCGGCGACGCCGCCGGCGCGGCGGTGCTGCAGCCCGTCAGCGACGGGCGCGGCATCCTCGCTTCGGTATTGGGCTCCGAGGGCGCCGGCGGTTGCCACCTGCAAATCCCGGCCGGCGGTTCGCGGAACCCGGCGTCTGCGGAGACCGTGGCCAAGCGGCTGCACTACATCCAGATGAACGGACCGGAAGTCTTCAAGTTCGCCGTCCGGGTCATGAACGAGGCAACGGTACAGGTCATGGAAAAGGCCGGCATGGCCCGGGAAGACCTGGATCTTCTGATTCCGCATCAGGCCAACATCCGCATCATTGAAGGAGCTATGAAGCGGCTCAAGCTCGGACCCGAAAAGGTCGTCATCAACCTTGACCGCTATGGCAATACCTCTTCGGCCAGCATCCCGGTAGCCCTGACAGAGGCGTTGGCTGAAGGACGGATTAAGGACGGCGATGAGATCGTCCTCGTCTCGTTCGGCGCCGGGCTGGTCTGGGCAGCCGTGGCGCTGCGGTGGGGGAAGTGACCCGACTGAGAAGTGCAAGGGGGTACTGAACCATGGGTGTGCGGATTGTCACGGACAGCACGTCGGACCTGCCGGAGTCAACGCTAAAGCAGTACGGAATCGAGATGGTGCCGCTGACGGTTCACTTCGGTCCGGAAGCGTTCCTGGACTCCGTGGAGATGGACGCGGGCGCGTTCTGGGCCAAGCTCAGGACCAGCCCTCATCATCCGAAGACGGCGCAGCCTTCTCCCGGCGACTTCCTCAAGGTCTATGAGAAGTTGGCTGGCACGGGTGACGAGGTCATCTCCATTCACATTTCCACCAAGCTGTCGGGGACAATGAACTCCAGCCAAATTGCCGCCCAGATGATGCCGAATCTCAAGGTGACCCATGTCGATACCCGCAGCGCCACCTGGGGGCTCGGCATGATGGCGATTGAGGCCTCGCGCATGGCGAAGGCCGGCAAGTCGACGGAGTCGATTGTCTCCGCCGTCGAGGCGATTGCTCAGCGCATGCACATCTTCTTTACGCTCGACACGCTGGAGTTTTTACAGAAGAACGGCCGCATCGGCAAGGCGCAGGCGCTGCTGGGCGGACTGCTGGGCATCAAGCCGATCCTGCAGGTCGACCGCGAAGGCGTTGTGGCGCCGGCCGACAAGGTGCGCGGCAAGTCCAAAGTGCTCCCGCGGGCCCTGGAAATGATGCAGGAGCGCGTGCCCGCCGGGCGCCGCATTAAGGTGGCCGTTCTGCACACGCAGGTCCCCGACGAGGCCCAGCGCTGGCTGGAAGCCATCAGCAAGCTCTACCAGATCGACGAGAGCTGGTTTGGCGAAGTAGGTCCCGTCATTGCCACCAATACGGGCCCCGGTACCGTTGGTGTCTGTTTCTACGAAGTGTAAACACGACGAAAGAGAGTGACCGATATGGCCAAAGTGGCCTTCATTTTCCCGGGTCAGGGCAGCCAGTATGTAGGGATGGGCAAGGAACTGGCCGAACAGTTCCCGGCCGTTCAGCGCCATTTCGATCAGGCGGCCGAACTGCTCGGCTTCGACCTGGCGCAGCTGTGCTGGGAAGGGCCTGAGGAAGAGCTCAAGAAGACCTACAACCAGCAGCCGGCCATCCTCACCCTGTCCGTCGCATGCCTTTCCCTGCTAACCGCGAACGGTCTGAAGCCCGACGCGGTCGCCGGCCTCTCCCTCGGCGAGTACTCGGCCCTGGTGGCCGCGGGCGTGCTGTCATTTGAGCAGGCGGTGCCCCTGGTGCGGCGCCGGGGCATGTACATGCAGGATGCGGTCCCTCTGGGAACGGGCGGCATGGCGGCCGTATTGGGCCTTGACACGAACCGGATTGACGAGATTTGCGCCCAGGTCCGGCAGACCACCGGTCTGGTGGTCGAAGGGGCAAACTACAACTGCCCCGGCCAGGTGGTCATCTCCGGGCACAACCCGGCCGTCGAGAAGGCGATGGAATTGGTCCACCAGGGCGGCGGCAAGGCCGTCAAGCTTTCGGTCACCGCCCCGTTCCACTCCAGCCTGCTTACCCCCGCAGGCGACATGCTGAGCAACGCCCTGGCGCAGGTCACCCTGCATGACGCCACGGTACCGGTCGTCGCGAATGTGACGGCCGCCTACGTCACGGAAGGCGCCGCCATTCATGACCTCCTGGTCCGGCAGGTCTCCACGCCCGTCCGCTGGGAGGAATCGATGCGCCGGCTGTTGGCCGACGGCGTCGATACCTTTGTGGAAGTCGGGCCGTCCCGGACGCTGACCGGGTTCATGAAGAAGATTGATAGAAAAGTCACAATGTTCAATGTTGAGGATGCCCAGTCTCTGGGTAAAGTCCTTGATTCTTGTGGGAGGGTCTGCTAAGATGTTGCTAGCCAAACGGGTGGCAGTTGTAACCGGCGCTTCCGGCGCCCTGGGAAAGGCGATTGCCACCGCTCTCGCCGCTCAGGGAGCTGCCGTGGTGGTCAACTACGCCAGGAATGCCGGGTCTGCGGAAGAGCTTGCCCGTTCCATCAAGAATGCCGGTGGAGAGGCGCTGGCCGTTCAGGCGGACATCGCCACCGCCGAAGGTGCTGAGGCGCTGGTGAAGGCGGCCGTCGAAGCCTTTGGCAAGGTTGACATCCTGGTCAACAACGCCGGCATCACCCGCGACGGACTGCTGATGCGCATGAAGGAAGATGACTGGGACGCCGTGCTGGACACCAACCTCAAGGGCGTCTTCCTCTGCACGAAGGCCGTCGCACGGCCGATGCTGAAAGCACGGTTCGGGCGCATCATCAACATCGGTTCCGTCAGCGGACTGCTGGGGGTAGCCGGTCAGGCCAACTACTCCGCCGCCAAGGCCGGTATGGTCGGACTCACCCGGGCTACGGCCCGTGAACTGGGCAGCCGCGGCATCACCGTCAACTGTGTGGTGCCCGGGGCGATCGAAGCGGGCTTGCTGCTGGAACTGAATGAGGAACAGCGGGCAAGCTATCTGAAACAGATTCCCCTCGAGCGCTTTGGCAAGCCGGAAGATGTCGCCGCCGCCGTCCTATTCCTGGCGGGGCCGGGGGCAGATTATATCACCGGGCAGACACTTCCTGTCGACGGTGGGCTAACAATGCAGTAAAGGTTTCTTTCAGCGTTATTCAGCACCTTTCCGCATTTCCTGTCAGTGTGTCGGGAGGAGGTGAACCCGCATGGCTAGCAAGGACGCCATCTTTGAGAAGGTAAAGGCTATTATCGTTGATCAGTTGGGCGTGGAGGAAGAGGAAGTTACGCTTGAAGCTTCCTTTATTGAGGACCTCGGCGCTGACTCCCTGGACATCGTGGAACTGATCATGGCTCTCGAAGAAGAGTTCGAGATCGAAGTTCCCGATGAGGATGCCGAGAAGCTCCTGACCGTGGAAGCCGCGGTTAAGTACATTATGGAGCGGAAGTAGGTCGCATCTGACCGACAGGTTTTCCAAGCACGCAAGTCCCGTAGTGGCGCCCTACGTGGCGACTGCTGCGGGACTTTAGCATTTCGGGGTCTAAACAAAGGAGTGGCTTCATGGGGCACCGGGTTGTCATTACGGGCATGGGCGCCGTCACCCCGCTCGGGCTGAACGTCGGCGACTTCTGGGCGGGGCTGAAGGCGGGACGGAGCGGCGTCGGGCTGATTACCCGCTTTGATACGGCCAATTTCGAGACGAAAATCGGAGCCGAAGTCAAGGGGTTCAACCCTGCCGACTTCTTGGACCGGAAGGAAGCCCGGCGGATGGACCGCTACACGCAGTTTGCCATGGCGGCGGCGAAAATGGCCTTCGCTGACGCTGGTCTGGAAGCGGGGGCAGTCGAACCCGAGCAGTCCGGCGTCTACTTCGGCAGCGGCATCGGGGGTATGGAGACCTATTCCGAGGAACTCACCACACTGCTGCAGAAAGGGCCGGGACGGGTCAGCCCCTTCATGATCCCGATGATGATTGCGAACATGGCGGCAGGCACCATCGCCATCCAATGGGGCCTCAAGGGCCCGAATATGACGACGGTGACGGCGTGCTCTTCGGCCAACAACGCCATCGGCGAGGCGTTCTACGCCATTCGGGAAGGCCGGGCTGATCTGATGGTCACCGGTGGTTCGGAGGCCTCCTTCGTGCCGGTAGCCTTCGCGGGCTTCGGCAACATGAAGGCGCTCTCTACCCGCAACGAGGAGCCGGAAAAGGCGTCCCGCCCGTTTGACAAGCTGCGCGACGGCTTCGTCATGGGCGAAGGCGGCGGCGTCGTCATTTTGGAGAGCCTGGAGCACGCGAAAAAGCGGGGCGCCCGGATTTACGCGGAAGTGATCGGGTATGGGTGCGCAGCCGATGCCCACCACATGGTGCAGCCGCCGGAAAACGGTGAAGGCGGCGCCCGGGCGATGAAGCGGGCCATTGCCGACGCCGGCGTGAAGCCGGAAGATGTCGGGTACATAAACGCCCATGGCACATCCACGCCGCAGGGCGACATCGCGGAGACGCGGGCGATCAAGGCGATTTTCGGCGACCACGCCCGCAAGCTGGCGGTATCATCCACCAAGTCGATGCACGGGCATCTGCTGGGGGCCGCCGGCGCCGTGGAACTGATCGCCACGGTCATGGCGATGGCGGACGGGGTTCTGCCGCCCACCATCAACCTGGAGGTGCCCGATCCGGAGTGCGACCTGGACTACGTGCCCAACCAGGCGCGGGAAGCTCGGGTTGATGTGGCGCTTTCCAACTCGTTTGGTTTCGGCGGCCAGAATGCGACGGTCATTGTACGCCGCTGGGTGAGCTGAAGGAAGGGTCGGACCGTTTCCGTCCGAAACCTTCTGCCGACGGAAACGGTTCGAGCCTGACGAAGCGGAGAGCTGAAGGAAGGGTCGGAGCGTTTCCGTCCGTAACCTTCTGCCGACGGAAACGGTTCGAGCCTGACGAAGCGGAAACAGCGATACTGCGAGGCGAGGTGTAGGACATGGCAGGTTCGCTGGAGGAGTGGACGCAGACCGGATTGGGCCACGTTTTCCACAGCCCCCGACTGCTGTACGAGGCCCTGACGCACACTACTTTCACCAACGAGAATCCGGGCGCACCGGCCAACCAGCGCCTGGAGTTCCTCGGTGATGCGGTGGTGGGCATGGTCGTCGCGCAGTACATTTTCGAGCAGTTCCCCGACCTGCCCGAAGGGGAGTTGACGAAGATCCGCGCCGCCGTGGTGTGCGAGCCGACTCTGGCTGCCCGCTCCCGGGCGCTCGGGGTGGGCGAGCACATGCGATTCGGCAAGGGCGAGTCCGTGAGCGGGCGTGACCGGGATTCGATCCTGGCCGACGCCCTTGAGGCGTTAGTGGGTGCCCTGTTCATTGACGGCGGGCTGGAGGTGGCCCGCAGCTTTCTACTGCGGGAGTTGGCGCCTCTGATTGCGCCCGCGCGCAGCGGCCTGGTCCGGGTCGATTATAAGACACGGCTGCAGGAATGGCTGCAGGAGCGCTACCCGGAAGGACCCGCGTATCGCCTGCTCACGGAGGAAGGCCCCGCCCACAACCGCCGGTTCCAGGCCGGCGTATACCACCGGGGGGAGGAGCTGGGCACCGGCTGGGGGCGCAGCAAGAAGGAAGCCGAGCAGGAGGCTGCCCGGGGGGCGTTGGACAGACTCGTCAGATGAGAAAACAGTTTACACAGATTACACAGATTTTATGGTTACACAGATTATGATACTAATTATTATTAATTAGTTTTGTCCCCCGATATTCTGTGTAAAATAGTGTATTGAACTCTGGGACGCCTACTTGCAGGCGTCTCTTGCCATTTGCGTCCTGAAATCTTATTGTAATCCTCCTGAGAAAGTTTATTTTCAAATCTTCACAAAAAATATACCAGATAAGATAGAGGATATTGACAGTAGTATGCGAATATGAGATATCAATGATGTAGTACTCGCGTAGATACATAGCACTAGATCGCTCTCCAGAGGAGGATATACTGTGGAAGTACTCAAGGTATCAGCACAATCCAAACCCAAGTCCGTCGCCGGTGCCCTGGCCGCTGTACTGCGTGAAAAGGGGTCAGCAGAAGTTCAGGCTGTGGGGGCAGGCGCTGTCAATCAGGCCGTCAAGGCGATTGCCATCGCTCGCGGATACGTAGCACCAAACGGTATTGACCTTGTGACAGTCCCGGCGTTTGCCGAAATCACGATTGAAAACGAGGAAAGAACCGCCATCCGCTTCATCGTGGAGCCTCGGTAACAAGACAAATTCGGGCCTCGCCGCCGGCGGGGCCCTGTTTCTTTGTCCACCGAAGCAGGGAGAACTGACCCCATCCGTCGAACTCATACTTCTGCACCGGCGCCAGATGGGCTACGGCTACACCTGGCGTTCGCTTTTGTATTGTCACCCTTCCGTCCGGCCGACCCGGACTCGAGGAGGCTGCCGCGTGTATCTCAAGCGTCTCGAAATCTTCGGCTTTAAGTCCTTTGCTGACAAGACAGAACTCGAATTCGGCCCCGGCATCACGGCAGTGGTGGGGCCAAATGGCTCCGGCAAGTCCAACGTCTCGGACGCTGTCCGCTGGGTCCTCGGCGAACAGAGCGCCAAGGCGCTCCGGGGCGGCTCCATGGCTGATGTGATCTTCGCCGGCAGCGACGGTAAGAAAGCCATGGGCTTTGCCCAGGTATCGCTGGTGCTGGACAATACGGACGGCCGGCTGGGCGTCGGTTTTACCGAAGTGATGGTCACCCGCCGGGTCGACCGGTCAGGCGAGGGCGAGTATTTCATCAACCAGGTGCCCTGCCGGCTCAAGGATGTGCAGGACCTGTTCCTCGATACCGGTGTGGGCAAGGACAACTACTCGATCATCGGGCAGGGCAAGATCGACGAGATTCTTTCTAGCAAGCCCGAAGACCGGCGGGCCCTTTTTGAGGAAGCGGCCGGCATCTCCCGGTACAAGGCCCGCAAGAAAGAAGCCCAGCGCCGGCTGGATGAGACCGAGCAGAACTTGCTGCGCATCACCGACATCATCGGGGAGCTTTCCAATCAGATGGAGTCACTGGCCGACCAGGCCCGGCGGGCGGAAGTGTACACCAATCTGAACGAGGAGCTGACCAGGCTTGACGTTGGTCTGCTTGCCTATTCGCTAACCGGAGTAGCCGACCGGCTGGAAAAGCAGCTGGCCGACAATCAGCACCTGCGCGAGCGGCTCGCCGAACTGGAAGAGAAGCTGTCGGCGGGCGACCAGGCCGCGGAAGTTGCCCGCAACCTGGCCGAATCGTTGGACCAGGAGCTGTCCGTCGTCACCGGACAATTGACGGAAGCCGCAGGCCGGGTGGAACGGGCCGAAGGCCGCATGGCCTTGGCCGCCCAGGAGCAGAAGGGTGCCCAGGCCGAGCAGTTCCGCCTCGAAGGCGAGCTGACGGCCCTGGAAGCGAAGCTGCAGGCCGTAATCGCTGAGTCCGGCGCCCTGGAAGATCAGGTGTTGCGGCTCCAGTCCGAAGTGGCGGCCGCAGCGGACCAGCAATCGGAGAAGGAGCAGGCCCTGCAGGGCGTCCAGGCCGAAGTGGCAGCCGCCAGCCGGGAGGCGCAGGCCCGCAAGGACGAAATCGTCGCCATTCTTCAGCTGGAGGCGGAGAAACGGAATGCTGCTCTCGCCGCCGACCAAGCCGGCGAGGAGGCGGCGAAACGGCTGAACCGCTTGCAGGCTGAGCGTGAGCGCGCCCAGGAGGCGGCGGAGAAAGCCCGGGGCGCCGCCCTGAGCGTGGCCGACCAGCAAGCCGGCCTCTCTGAAGCAAAAGACCGGGCTGCCGCAAACCTGACAGCCCTGCGTGCAGAGCGTCTGGAGGCCGACCAGAAGCTGCAGGAGCTGCAGCAGAAGGGCGGCGCCATTCGTGAGCAGATTCAGGGCGCCTCGTCCCGCCTGGGCGCGATCGAAGAGATGATCAACGCCTTCGAGGGCTATCAGAAGGGCACCCGTACGATCCTGATGGGCCGCGAGCAGGGGCATCCGTGGGCGGCCGAAGTCCTGGGCGCCGTGGCCGAGCTAATTCGCACGGAGCCCAGGTACGAGAAGGCGATCGAAATCGCCCTGGGCGGCAGCATTCAGAACATCATCACGGCGACGGACACGGGCGCAAAGGCCGCGATCGAGCACCTGAAGAAGACGAACGGCGGGCGGGCCACGTTCCTGCCCCTGAGCACCATCCGGCCCAACAGCTTCCGGGCCGATGAGGAGCGGGAGTTCAGTGGCGCGCCTGGCATCATCGGGGTGGCGCTGGATCTGGTCCGGTTCGAGGATCGGTTCCGCCCGGCCATGGCCTCGCTGCTCGGGCGGACACTGATCGCGGGGGATATCGACGCCGCCCTGGCGTTCGGCAGAAAGACGGGGCAGCGCTACCGGATTGTGACGCTCGACGGCGAACTGCTGGCCGCGGGCGGCGCCCTGACCGGCGGCTCCACCGGCGGACAGGGCGCCGGCCTGCTGTCACGGGAGCGCGAGCGGGAAGACCTGACCGCTCGCATCGCCCTGCAGCGTGAAGAGCTGGCGGCTGCCCGTCGCGAGTATGAAGAAGTGCAGACCCGGCGCGGCGACCTGGACAAGCAGGTTCAGACGGCCGAGCTTGAGCTGCGCACCATTGAGACAAAAATCACCCAGGCGGAAGGCGAGGCCCGGCGCCTGGCCGGCGAAGCGCAGCGCTGGGAAGAAACGATTACCGGCTTCGCCGCCGAAGCCCAGCTGATTGAGTCCGATGCTGAAGCGCGGGCCGCGTCGGCTGGCGGGCTGCGGGCCGAACTGGCCGCATTGGGCGCCCGCAAGGCGGAGCTTGAGGCGGGGGTTTCCCGCATGAACGAGGAGGGGCTGGCACGCCTGGCCGTCCTCGACGAGCAGACCCGTGAGCTGACGGCCCTCCAGGTCCGGCTGGCGCAGCTGGCGCAGGAGCTGAAAGGCCTGACCGGCCAGCGCAGCCGCCTGGAAGCGGAGACCGAAGGCCTCCGGACTGACATGGCGGCGCGGGAAGTGCAGAAGGCCGGCGCCGCTGACCGCCTTGGGCAGGCCGGCGCCGACCTCGAAGCGGCCCGTGCCCAGCTCGAGGAAGCGGCAGCCGAGCGGCGGCGGTTTGAAGGCGAGCGGGACCGGATTCAGTCCCGTAAGCTGGAGGCGCTGGAGCAGGTCAACAATCGGGAGCGGGAGATGCGCGGTTTCCGCCGCTCCCAGACCGACACCCAGGGCCGCCTGCAGGCCGGCGAAGTGGAAGAGGCCCGCCTGCGCATGGAACAAGAGAGCCTGGTTCAGCGGCTGAGCGAGAACTATGGCCTGACTCCCATCGACATCACCGGCCGGGCACTGGCTGAAGCCGAAGTCGCCTTCGCCCGCGAGCGGACCCACGCCTTGCGCGAGGAGATCAGGGCCCTGGGCCCCGTCAACCTGCAGGCGATTGAAGAGTACCGCACGGCTCAGGACCGGTTCGCCTTCCTCGGGCACCAGCGCGATGACCTTACGGAAGCCAAGGAGTCGCTCTACCGGGCAGTCGAGGAGCTGGAGAAGCGCATTAAGACCCACTTCCTCGATTCGTTCGGCGTGATTCGCCGGGAGTTCCAGCGGGTCTACCAGGAACTGTTTGAAGGCGGCAAGGCCGACCTGCACCTGGTCGACGAAAACGACTTGCTGGAAACAGGCATTGAGATCATCGCTCAGCCGCCCGGCAAGAAGCCACAGCCGCTCAGCCTGCTGTCGGGCGGTGAGCGGGCCATGACCGCCAGCGCCCTGCTCTTCGCACTGCTGCGAGTCAAGCCCACGCCTTTCGTCGTGCTTGACGAAGTGGAAGCCGCTCTGGACGAGGCGAACGTGGAGCGCATCGGCAAGTACCTGCGGTCGTATTCACAGACCGGCAACGTTCAGTTCATTTGCATCACGCACCAGCGCGGCACCATGGAAGTGGCGGACGCCCTTTATGGAGTGACCATGGAGGGGACGGGCGTTTCCAAAGTCGTCTCCGTGCGGCTGGTCGATCTCGAGCGGGAACGGGAGGCGAGTTGAGGTGGAAGAGCAGAAACGCCCCGGGCGCTGGGTTTTCCTACTGATTGTGCTGGTCATCGGGGTGGCGCTGGTGCTCTTTGAGATGTTCCTCAACTGGTTGTTGCCGGGAACCCGGATATAGGGAGTTGAAGGAAGGGTCGGACCGTTTCCGTCCGTAACTTCTGGCCGAAGGAAACGGTTCGAGCCTGACGAAACGAGGAGTTGAAGGAAGGGTCGGACCGTTTCCGTCCGTAACTTCTGGCCGAAGGAAACGGTTCGAGCCTGACGAAGCGGAGAGAATAGTGGTGTCAAGTCTCCAAGGTAAGAGGGGCGTGTCCTGTGGGATTCCTTGATCGGTTGAAGGAAGGCCTGTCCAAGACCAAGGCGGCGCTGGTGGATAAAGTGACCAGCATCATGTCCGCCTTTCGGAAGATCGACGACGACCTTTTCGATGAGTTGGAAGAAGCGCTGATTCAGGGCGATGTCGGCGTCGAAACCAGCATGAAGCTGGTGCAGGAGCTGCGGAGCGAGGTGCGCGCCCGCGGGCTGAAGAACGGCGAAGAACTGCTCCCAGTGCTCAAGGAGCTGATCGCCGGCATGCTCGGCGAGCAGGTGGAGCCCCTGCGCATGGCCGCTGCGGGTCCGACGGTCATCCTCGTCGTCGGCGTGAACGGCGTCGGCAAAACGACGACCATCGGTAAGCTGGCGCAGCACCTACGGGCCGACCGCGGTCTGAAGGTCGTATTGGCCGCCGCCGACACGTTTCGGGCCGCGGCCATCGACCAGCTGAAAATCTGGGGCGATCGCGCCGACGTTCCCGTGGTGGCTCACGAAGAGGGCTCCGACCCGGCCGCCGTGGCGTTTGACGGTGTCAAGGCCGCACGCGAGCAGGGCTACGACGTGGTGCTGATCGACACCGCCGGCCGGCTGCACAACAAAGTCAACTTGATGGAAGAGCTCCGCAAAATCAAGCGGGTCATCCAAAAAGAGCTGCCGGACGCACCGCATGAGACGCTGCTGGTGCTGGATGCGACTACCGGCCAAAATGCCGTGCAGCAGACCAAGCTCTTCAAGGAAGTCGCCGGCGTGAGCGCCATTGCCCTGACCAAGCTCGACGGCACCGCCAAGGGCGGCGTCGTGGTGGCCGTCAAGGACCAGGAAGGCGTACCGGTCAAGTTTATCGGCGTGGGCGAACGGCTCGACGACCTGCAGCCCTTTGACCCCGGCGCCTTTGTGGATGCCTTGTTCACTGTGGAGAAGGCATAAGGGGAATATTTGCCACGGATTACACGGATTATCTAATGAACTAACCCGTGCACTCCGTGTACTCCGTGCAATCCGTGGCGAAAAATGCCCCAGTCCCCAGAAAGAAGGTGGGCGCCCTGGATCTGAAGGAAGTACAGCAGGAAGTCGACCGCTGGATCGCGCCGTTCGGCTACTGGCATCCGCTGGCCAACCTGGCCCGGCTGACGGAAGAGGTGGGCGAACTTTCCCGGGAGATCAATCACCGCTGGGGTCCCAAAACCAAGAAGCCCACCGAAGAGACGGCCGACCTCGCGATGGAGATGGGCGACATCCTCTTCGTGCTCACCGCCATGGCCAACCAGATGAACGTCGACCTTGAAGATGCTTTCCGCAAGGTCATTGCCAAGTACGAAGAGCGGGACAAGGACCGCTGGAAAAGGAAGGACTAATGCCGTGAGTGCGAAAGGAAAGCCCCCGGTCGTCGTGGTGGGCACCATCTTTGTCGACCTCAAGTGTTTCCCTAAATACGAACTTAACTTCCGGGGCCGCAATCCCGGCACCGCGCGCTTCTTCCACGGCGGCGTGGGCCGCAACGTTGCGGAGACCATGGGCCTGCTGGGGTCCGATGTGCGCTTCGCCTCTTCTGTACAGGAAGGGGGCATCGGCCATGAGGTGCTGCACCGGCTCAACGAAGCCGGCGTCGAGGTGGATGCCATCAACGTCAGTGCAGCGCCTGACGCCCACGGTATGTGGGTTGCGATTCTCCACCGGGACGGCGACCTGGCTTGCTCCATTTCGCAGATGCCGGACACCCGCTACATGGAAGAGGCATGGGCCAAGCATGGTCAGCGAATTCTGCGCGACGCCAAGCTGGCCGTCCTCGAATTCGACCTTTCAGACAGGCTGGCCCAGAGCGTCCTCTGTGACGCAACTGCAGCCGGTGTACCCGTAGTCGGCCTGCCTGGCAACTTCGAGTGCATCCGTCGGCGGCCCGACCTGTTGCCGCTGTTGAACATGTTCATTTGTAACCAGGTTGAGGCCGAGGAGCTGGTCGGCGGCAAGCCAATCTCCTCCATTCCGGCGGCTAGAGCAGCGGCGAAGGCGATGCTGGCCCTGGGGTTGGAACAGGCGGTCATCACCCTGGGTGCGCAGGGAGCGGTCGCCTTGGCCCGCGGGTGGGATGAGCCCTACCATGTTGCTGCCCTTCCCGTTGACGTGGTAGATACGACCGGCGCCGGCGACGCCTTCGTTGCTGGGCTGAGCCATGCCCTGGCAGCGGGGGCGGGGCTGAAGCGCGCCGTGGAGGCTGCCGCCCGGGTGGCGGCCTGGACGGTAAGCAGCACGGAATCCGTCTGCCGGGATATCCGGCAGCGCATTGCCGCCGACAGGTGGGAAGGGTGGGGCGAAATCGCCGCCGCCAGCCGCCAGACCTCGTTCAAGATTTAGCTGCCTTTACTTAACGAACATGCCAGCAGGCCATCGGATGCCGACGACCTGCTGCTTTCATGTCTGGGATCGTTTGATGGCCATCAAACCAGAACGCAGACCACTTCTGGGCCAAGGGGGTGCCGGGCCATGGCTCAAGGCGTTCATCTGGATTCGTCGCTATTATCCCGCGGTGTGGTCGGAGTTGTTGGGAAATCGCAGGCGAATTACGTGTCGGGGCGGCCTCATCGCCCTAGAAAGGGCTCATTTTTCCCAGCGGACCCGTTCGTGACCCCGTGAAGCGAGAAAGCGGGGGTTCGCAGAACTGATCGGTGCCAGTTTCCAGCGGTTCGCCGCTCAATTCCACGTGTGGATCAGGGTTTGCCGAGAAAACTGCGGCACACGCTGCGACGATGCCGCCCTCGACGCTTACTCGTTAGCCTTCCTTTCCCGTCAATCACTTTCCCTTGACAGGCCGGGTCTTCCCGGCCTATACTCATGAAGGTGTCCAGGTGTTTTCCTTGACAGCGCGTGTGTCCACGGGGAGGCGGCGGTGTTGAAAGACCTGGAGAATATGGCCCTGCTTTTCGACTTCTACGGCGCCCTCCTGACGGACCGGCAACAGGAACTCATGCAGGCGTATTACCTGGAAGATCTGTCGTTGGCCGAGATTGCCGGTGCCGGCGGCGTCAGCCGGCAGGCCGTCCACGACCTGATCAAACGTGCCGACGCGGCGCTCTACGAGTACGAAGCGAAGCTGGGCTTTGTGCGGGAGTACCGGCAGCGGCAGGAGCGGCTGACCCGGCTTGAAGAGGCGCTGGACCGCGGCGATCTGGCATCGGCCCGGGCGATCCTCGAGGCGGTCAAGACGGAGTAATTCCACCCACAAAGGGGTGATGCAGCTGTGGCGATGTTTGAGTCGCTGACCGAGAGACTGACGAACGCGTTTGCCCGTCTGCGGGGCAAAGGCAAGCTGACCGAGGCCGATGTAACCGAAGCCATGCAAGAGATTCGCATGGCCCTGCTTGCGGCGGACGTCAACTTTAAAGTCGTCAAGGCATTTGTGGCCAAAGTCAAGGAGCGGGCCATTGGGCAGGAAGTCATGGAGACGCTCAACCCCGGGCAGATGGTCGTCAAGATCGTCTACGAAGAGCTGACGGCCCTGATGGGCGGCGCCAACGAGGGCCTGAACATGGCCGACCGCCCGCCGACGATCATCATGCTTTGCGGCCTGCAGGGCGCCGGCAAGACGACCCATGCCGCCAAACTGGCGCTGAAGCTGAAAAAAGACGGCAAGAAGCCACTGCTGGTGGCGGCGGACATCTACCGGCCGGCTGCCATCAAGCAGTTGGAAGTGATGGGCCAGAAAGTGGATGTGCCGGTCTTCTCCATGGGCGATCGGGTTCGTCCGGTGGAGATCGTGCGGGGCGGCTTTGCCTATGCCGCCGAGCACCACCGCGACGTGATCCTGCTCGACACGGCCGGGCGCCTGCACATTGACGAAGAGCTGATGGGCGAACTGCAGCAGATCAAGGAAGCTGTCAATCCCCACGAAATCCTGCTGGTGGTCGACGCCATGACCGGCCAGGACGCCGTCACCGTTGCCGAGCATTTCAACGAAAAGCTGGGCATCACCGGCGTCATGCTAACCAAGTTGGATGGCGACACCCGCGGCGGCGCCGCCCTCTCCGTCCGGCAGGTGACGGGCAAGCCCATCAAGTTTGTGGGCGTTGGCGAGAAGGTGGAGGCGCTGGAGGCGTTCCACCCGGATCGCATGGCCCAGCGCATCCTGAACATGGGCGACGTCCTGACGCTGATTGAGAAAGCTCAGGAGCAGATCGATCAGAAAAAGGCCGAAGAGATGGCCAAGAAGATGATGAAGGCCGAGTTCGACTTCGAGGATTTCCTGGAGCAAATGCGGGCCATGAAGCGTATGGGTCCCTTGCAGGACATTCTGAAGCTGATCCCCGGCCTGGGCGCCCAAATGAAAGATATTAACATCGATGAGAAGGAGATGGCCCACGTCGAGGCCATGATCCTGTCGATGACGCCAAAAGAACGGCGCCACCCCGAGATCATCAACGTTCGACGGCGTGAGCGCATCGCCAAGGGCTCGGGCCGCCCCATCGCCGAAGTCCACCGGCTGATGAAGCAGTTCGAGCAAAGCAAGAAGATGATGAAGCAACTCGGCGTCATGGACAAGATGATGAAGAAAGGGAAGGGGAAGGGTTTCCCCAAGCTGCCCGGCATGGGCGGCGGCTTCCCCGGGCCGTTTGGCAAGCGGTAATCATGTGGCATGGGACCCCGGGCACCCGCCCTGGCTATACACGGACTCCATTAGGGTATAACCCTTCAAATTTGAGGAGGATGAATCACATGGCTTTGAAGATCCGCCTGAAGCGCATGGGCATGAAGAAGGCTCCGTTCTATCGGTTTGTCGTTGCCGAAGCCACCTCGCCCCGCGACGGCCGTTTCGTGGAAGAGTTGGGCTACTACAACCCGACCAAGAACCCCGCGATCGTCCAGATCGACGAGGAGAAGGCCCTGAAGTGGCTCGCCAACGGCGCCACCCCGACCGACACCGTCCGCTCCATGTTCTCCAAGCAGGGGATCATGAAGAAGTACGACGAGAGCAAGAAGTAAATCCCCGTCCAATTCAGGGGGTAATACCATGCTGAAGGAACTGGTAGAGGTGCTGGTTACCGGCCTGGTCGAGCATCCGCAACAAGTGACGGTTACTGCCGTCGAATCCCCCCGTGCCGTTACCCTTGAGGTCAGGGTGGCGGAGGGGGATATGGGCAAAGTGATCGGCCGTCAGGGCAAGGTCGCCAAGGCGATCCGGACGGTGGTCAAGGCCGCCGCGGTCAAAGATGGCCGCCGGGTCTCCGTGGAGTTCATGCCGTGAGCATTCAAATTCTTCGCCCGGTAACGATTAAGGCCAAGGTGACCGAGGGCCTCAAGGTCCGCCTGGCCAACGAACTGCATGCCGCCATGCAGATGATCGACGACGAAATGCAGCAGCTTGAGTCCCAGGTCAAGCGTGCGCAGTTGACCGCGACCATTTCCGCCCAGCAGCAGATGCAGTTGCGTCAGCTCGTGGAGCAGGAGAAGGCCAAGCGGGCCGACAAGAAGGCGCAGATCCACGAAGAGCTGCAGGCGATCCAGGCCCTGCCCATGGGATCTGAAGTCGTTCAGGGGACTGCCCAGTCCCTGGCAACGATCGACGTGGGCGACGACTACGACGCCCTCGTCTCCCTGGAGGTTGTGGTGGAAGACGGCAAGGTGATTGCCATCCGCCGGGGTGAAGCCTAGGTGACCGCTGATTTGATCAAGATCGGACAGATTACCGCCCCGCACGGCGTGCGGGGCGAGGTGCGGGTATATCCGCTGACCGACTTTCCGGAGCGCTTCACGACGCTGCGCCGGGTCCTGCTCGGGCCCGATGCGCGGCCCGTCGGGGTTCGCTGCCGGGGCGCGGTCAAGAACCTGATCATCCTGCAAATCGACGGCGTCGAGGACCGGGATCAGGCGGAGAAGCTGCGCCTGCAGTATGTGCAAGTGCCCAAGTCGGAAGTTCACCCGCTGCCCGAAGGGCATTACTACGTCTTTGACCTGATCGGGCTGGATGTGGTCGATCCGGAGGGCAAGCTTCTGGGCATACTGGTCGACGTGACGACCGACAGTCCGGCCCACGACATCTATGTCGTGGAGACGGCGCCGCGCAAGCGCTACATGGTGCCCGCGGTCAAGACCTTCGTCAAGGAAGTCGACCTGGCCGGAGGACGGGTGGTGGTGCAGCCAATTCCGGGGCTGCTCGAAGACCTGCTCTAGAGGAGAGGCCGCAGATGTCGCAGTGGGTCTGCGGTATCTGCGGCCTTTGGGAATCTAGCCACGGAGGACACGGAAGACGCGGAGATTGAGGCAGACGCAAAATTGGAATTTATATTGCCGTTTTATTTCCTTGTTCCTTTCCGCGTCTTCCGTGATTTCCGTGTCCTCCGTGGCAAACTCCCTGTCCCAATGCCCAAGGATCGAGGGGGGTGCCAGCCCATGTTGATTCACTTGCTCACAATCCATCCGCCCATCGTTGCCGGCCCCTTGCAGGAGTCGATCCTGGGGCGCGCACAGGAGCAGGGGCTGCTGGATATCCGGGTGGTCAACATTCGTGACTTTGCCCTGAGCAAGCACCAGCAGACCGACGACTACCCTTACGGCGGCGGCGCCGGGCTGGTCATGAAGCCGGAGCCCGTCCACGGCGCCCTCGCCTGGTGCAGGGAGCGGGCGCCCGCCGGGGCCAGGCCGCCCCGCATCATCCTCATGGACCCCCAGGGCAAGGTCTTCAGCCAGGCCCTGGCGGAAGACCTGTCACAGGAGGATCATCTGGTCCTGGTCTGCGGGCGGTACGAAGGCTTCGATGAGCGCATCCGGGCCATGGCCACCGACGAAATCTCCATTGGCGACTATGTCTTGATGGGCGGCGAACTGCCCGCCCTCGTCATCATCGAAGCCGTCTCCCGGCTCATTCCCGGCGTGCTCGGTGACATCGAATCCGCAATCACCGAATCGCACACTTCGGGCCTGCTGGAGGGCCCACAGTACACCCGCCCCATCGAGTTCGAAGGCAGGCGGGTCCCGGAGATCCTGACTTCCGGCAACCACGGAGCGGTGGAGCGCTGGCGCCGCAAGGAAGCACTCAGGCGGACGCTCGAACGGCGCCCGGACCTGCTCGCGAAGATCGAGCTCTCCTACGAAGATCAGGTCGATCTGGCCGATCTGACGGGCTCCCCGCCGCCCGCAAAGCCCGGCAAAAAACGGCGCGGGCGCTGAGATTTCCTTGCCTGGGCCATGCTTCCCTGCTATAATAAAAGCCGTGTCATAACGGGCGGTCCGCTGCCGAGCAACCCACGCGCTGGAGCCTTGGCATGAACGCCACGTCAAAGAGGTGAAACTTGTAATGTCCAACATCATCAACGAGATCGAGCGCGAGTATCTGCGGAATGATATTCCGGCCTTCCGGCCTGGCGACACCGTTCGGGTGCACGTTAAGGTCGTCGAAGGTACCCGTGAGCGTATCCAGGCGTATGAAGGCGTCTGCATTCGCCGCCAGGGCGCCGGCCTGAACGAAACCTTCACCGTTCGCCGTATCTCTTACGGCGTCGGCGTGGAGCGTACGTTCCCTGTCCATAGCCCCCGCCTCGCCCAGATCGAAGTGGTCCGCCGCGGTGTAGTCCGCCGTGCCAAGCTGTACTACCTGCGGAACCTCACCGGTAAGGCCGCCCGTATCCGCGAGAAGACTTTCGTCAAGAAGTAGTCTACAAGAAGGACGCTCCGGTCAACACTCGCGCGGGTGGTGAACGGGGCGTCCCTTTTTCTCACGTGCGGCCGGGGCGGGACTGAACCCTCAGTCCCGCTTTTACGTACTTGGATGTAGGGATGCGACTTTGGGGGGTTGGACTTGGCAGAGATCACAGAGGTCCCACCGCCCGGCAAGCGGAAAGGCCCGTTACGTGAAGTCATCGAGACCCTGATCATGGCGCTTATCATCGCACTGGTAGTTCGCTGGCAGTTCGTTGAAGTCTACCGCGTAGAGGGTTCGTCCATGGAATCCACGCTGCACAGCGGTCAGCGCGTGCTGGTCAACAAGTTCGTGTACCAGTGGCTGCGAGAGCCGAAGCCAGGCGATATCGTCGTCTTTCAATATCCCAAGGAGCCGGACCGCGACTTCATCAAGCGGGTGGTGGCCGTCTCAGGCGACCGGGTAGAGATCAGGGCGGGGAAGGTTTTTGTCAACGGGCAGTTGTTTACGGAAGCGCCCGGCATCAGGCTGTCCGAAGAAGACAGTCCCGCCGAGGTGACCGTCCCGCCGGACTCGGTCTGGGTCCTGGGCGATAACCGGAACAACAGCGAAGACAGCCGGTGGTTTGGTCCCGTAAACCTCGACTACATCAGGGGCATGGCTTTTTTCCGAGTCTGGCCGCTGGGCCGGATGTGCCGCTTTATCAATCCTGTCGATGCAGCACCAAACTTGTACCGGGGGGTTTTCGTGTGCCCGTGATCCAGTGGTTTCCGGGGCATATGGCAAAGGCGAAGCGCGTCCTGCAGGAGAACGCGCCGCTGGTCGACGTCATCCTCGAAATTGTGGACGCCCGCTGTCCCCGGGCCAGCAGCAACCCGGATTTAATGAAGCTGGTGGCTCACAAGGCGCGCATCAAAGTGCTGAATAAGGCTGACCTGGCCGATGCCGCCGCTACCCGGGGCTGGCTGGACCACTTCCGCCAGCATGGCGAAATCGCCGTCGCCATTGACGCCGTGAAAGGTACAGGCGCCAGGGAAGTCATCAGCACCATCCGGGAAGCGTTTGCGCCCAAGCTGGCGGAGTGGACGGCAAAGGGGCGAAAGCCCCGGCCGGCCCGAGCCATGGCCGTCGGCATTCCCAATGTCGGCAAGTCGTCGGTGATCAACCGGCTCGTCGGCGCCCGCAAGGCGGCTGTCGGCGACAAGCCGGGCATTACGCGCGGGAAGCAGTGGGTGCGCATCGGGGGCGATATCGAACTGCTGGACATGCCGGGTATTCTGGTCCCCAAGTTCGACCACCAGTGGGACGGCGTGCTGCTGGCATCCATCGGTTCCATTAAAGATGACGTCTACGACCAGATGGAGGTCGTTGGCCAGTTACTGCCCTACTTCTGGGAACACGCGCGGGAAGTGCTGGCTGATCGCCTGGGCCTTACGGAGGTCACCGGCGACCTGGGCGCCGGCATCGAGGCCATTGGGCGACACCGCGGACTGCTGCGGGCCGGGGGCGCCGTCGAAACGGACAAGGTCGCTGCGCTGGTACTCAGGGAGTTCCGCGAGGGGCGCCTGGGACGCATCAGCCTTGAGCGGGCGCCGGTGTAGCCTGACGCGCTGTTGAAGCTGAGGACGCGAATAAGCGGTGGGTGAGCCTTGCTCATCCACCTTTTCTGCATGCCTGGAACCCTGGCTCACCCCATCGCCTTCAGGAGCGACAACACCAGATACAACAGCGGCCCGCCCCCCACGTAGAGCCAGCCGAAGAACGCGGTCACGGCCGCCTCCCGCTTGTAACCGCGGCGAGCGTACAGGAACCGTTCCACCATAAGGGTGAGCAGACCGGAGAAGATGGTGATTGCCAATGCTGATGCGGTATAGGCTTGCTGCAGCCCTTCAAGCCACACCGCCGTCACCCCCTTTCCCGTTCGTCGATTCGCCCCCGCCCGCTAATCCATCGTCATGCCAGTTCGCCGCACACTGACCTGCACGTCAAAGCTCAACTGCGCCCGGGCGAAATCGGAATTCCAGTCCCGGATGCCGGCCCACGCCTGCGGCAGGTGGGCTCGCACCAGTTCCCCAAGGCCCAGGATGTCCGACTTGAACTCCTTTTGCAGCCGTGCCGTCAGAGCCGTTGCACGCCGGGAGACCAGTCTGGCCGCTTCGCGTTCGATCAGCCCGGCCACGGCAGGGTCAGAGCTCCGTAGTCCGACACTCAACTCGTTCAAGTCGGCCTCCAAATCAATCCGAACGCGGGCCCGGATGCGTCCGTTCGCCAAGCCCAGCCGCCAGCGGGCCTTCCGCCCGTATACCGTGAGGGACGCCTTGCCGCCGTTGGGCAGGGGGACAGCCAGGAGTTCGCCGCCCCGCTTCAGGCCCCGCATCTCCATGTAGGTCGCTGTCTCCTCCAGGTTCAGTTTCCCCACCATCCGATGGCCGAGAAAGACCGCCAGACCGGTCAGCGCCGGGTGGTCGGGCGCCGGCATCCGAATCAGGGGGGCGATTGTCTCTTCCCCCTTGTTGGAGATGCGGGCCAGGAAATCGCCCCAGTAGATGTTCGGCAGCCGGCCGGTCTTCACCGCGTCTTCGAACATGTCGCTGAGGAACAGCGCAGGAACTCGCTCCAGCGAAGGCTGTGAGCGGATTACCTGCTCCGCGGGCCCCTCCGACACGGCGACCCAAAGTAGGCGGCGGGCTTCCGGAATTCGCCGCACGTACTGCACAAAGTCGGTCATGCCATGGTGGGCAAACTCCTCGCTGAAGACCAGGATTCGGATATGTCCAAAGCTGATTTTCCGGTGCAGGGCAGCTTGGGTCCTGCGGGCCGAATCGGGGCCGTCCTTCCCGGGGGAACGGATCACGGTCACGGTGTCCCGCACCCCGCCCATCCCCTCACCGCCGCCCAGGGGAATCCGACCGGGAATGGCGATCTGGCGCGTCACCACGAGTCGGCACCCTTCACTGTCGCCTTCCGCGCACAGGTCCACACCGGAGGCGAGAACCGTGCTGTGCTCTTCGAGCTCCCGCCGGTCCCAGCAGCCAGCCAACAGCAGGCATGACAGGAGAAGGGCCGCCCACAGTCTTCGGGTTCGGCGCACTGCGGCGTACCCCCTCAAACCGTTTTGGATTGCTCAATCCATGGACATGCCGGTCCGCCGCACGCTGACTTGGGCGTCAATGCTGAACTTCGCCCCGGCGAAGGCGGCGGGCCAGTCCGGGATGGCAGCCCAGGCACCTGGCAGGTAAGCCCGGACCCGCTCCCCAACGGATAAGATATCGGCCCCAAACTCGTGCTGGAGCTTGCGGATCAGAGCAGCGCCCCGCTCTTCCACCATCTTTGCGGCCCCGCGCTCAATCAATTCCAATGTCCGGAGATCCGACCCGGTTTGGCCGGGGCTCAGCCGTATCAGTTCCGACTCCAACTCGAGGGCGATTTGGACACGGACCTGCCCCTGCACCCATTGGAGTCGGTAAACAGCCCCCCGCCCATAAACGGAGACGGTAGCGTTCTGCTTCGGCGACAGGGTCACCTCCAACTGCTCCCCTCCTTTCCGTCTGCCCTGGAGTTCCTGGAAGGTGGCTGTCTCCTCAGGGGTGAGCTTGCCAACCATCCTGCTGCCGCAAAAGACGGCAAGTCCGGCCAGTTCCGGTTGATCCGGCCCCGCCATCCGGAGTATCGGCACGACCGCCTCCTCGCCACGATTAGACGTCTTGATCATGAAGTCGCCCACGTTCACCTGCGGCAGGCGGCCTCCTTTGATGGCGTCATCGAGCATACTGGCCAGGTAGAGGGCCGGCACATCCTCCAGAGCGGGCCTGGCCTTGAGCACATCCTCCGCCCTGCCTTCGGCAACCGCCAGCCATAGCAGCCGCCGTAACTCCGGCAGACGGCGAAGGTAGTCGAAGTACTGCGCCACGCCGCGGCGAGCGAATGCCTCGCTCAGGACGATCATCCGGTTGTGACCGATATGAATCTTCCAGTTCAGGTCCGCCTGGGCTCTCGCGAGTGAATCGGCGGCGTTAGCGGCGGGGGTTCTCATCACCACCACGGTATCGGCCTGCCGCGTCCCGCTGCGTTCGCCACCCAGGGGTATCTGACCGGGAATGGCAATCTGGCGTGTGACGACCATCTCGCAGCCCTCGCCTTCGTCACACACGTCCACGCCGGCGACGAGTACGTTGCTGCGCTCCTCCAGTTCCCGCCGGTCCCAGCAGCCCGTGAGGAAGAGGATCAGGGTCAGCAGGAGGGCAACTCGTCTACTGCGTCGGTGCGGCACTCCGGGTCGCCCCTTTCCTGCGCAAGCGTGCGATTCCGGTCATAAACACCGGCCCGCCGACATTCATGGTTACCCCAAACAGCCCCCAAGTGATGCCGGCTTGGTAGAGTGTATGGACATCAGGCGGCGCCATGGCGATGATGTAAAGGATGGGAACCAGGGGGATTGCCATCACCTTGTGGTCGCGCAGCTTGAACATCTGGGCGATATTGAGCAGGGTAGCGTAGTAAGTAGCGGCCACTGTGGTGAAGACGGCGGCCACCCAGATGCCGAGAAAGGCCGGCTCCAGCCGCTCCAGGATGAAGCCCGGTACAGTAGTGTTCTTGATGAGCTCGAATGTGGGCCAGACGAGGAGCTTGGTCTCCTCCAGCCCGAAGACGGCCAGGGTGGCCGATACGGCCAGCATGTAGACGAAGGTTGACAGACCGATCCCTACGAGTCCGGCTTTGACGGCCTTTTCCGGCCGGTTGAGAGAAGGGAGTAGAAAGAGTGCAACCATATAGGCGACGTAGCCTGTAGTCGCGAGGACAGCGCCACGCAGGAGGCCGAGCCCACTTGTGCCCAGCAACGGAAACAAGTAGTAGGCATGGGCGTTCTTGAGCGCGAGCAAGCAGATGGTGGTCAGCGGCGCCAACATGATCGGAAAGAAAATTTCGAACACCCGGGCGAAGACTTGCTGGTCATAGCGCACAAAGTAGGCCGTGGTCAGGAGCAGCAGTATGATCGTCACCTCGACCGGGGTACTGGGGAGCACCGCGGTGCGCACCACGGCGCCGAACTCACGGACTGCCAGTGCCGTGATCAGGATTTTCATCACCAGGAGGGCCCCTGAATAGAGCCAGCCGACGGGCCGGGTCAGCACCTTCGGGGCGTACTCCACGGGACTGCGGCCCGGGAACCAGCGGGACAGCTTTGTCGCAGCCAGCCAGGCCAAGGTGACTGGAATCGCCCCCAGGAGGGTGGCCAGCGGGCCGCCGGTGCCGGCCTGCTCGACGATTAGCCGCGGCAAGGCGAGCACTCCGGCTCCGATGTTGGCCCCCACCAGGATTGTGACCAACTGATACGGCGTAATGCTGCCATGCTCTTCACCGTTCTGGCTTGCCAGGTCCGCTCTCCCCTTCCAGTCCGAGATTCTCGTCGCCCAGCACTTTGGTCGTGTGCGGCATGCGGGTTGGATCACCGGTCCGCAGAAGCGCCGGTCTCCGGTTCATGGACCAGAGCGGCACCCGGAAGAGGGTGTCCTTCGCATCTGTGCTCCGGGCGGGGGCGAACGGCGTCAGGTAGGGGATGCCGACCGACTTGAGCGAGGCCAGATGCACAACAAGGCCGATGACGGCCAGCATGACCCCGTAAATCCCGAAGGTCCCGGCTGCCAGGATGATCGGGAATTTGACGATGCGCAGGGCGATTGCAGCGCTGTAGCTGGGCACTGCAAAGGAACCGATGCTGGTCAGGGCCACGACGATGACCATGAGCGGCGAGACGATGCCGGCCCGCACGGCCGCCTCGCCAATGACCAGCGCTCCCACGATGGAGACCGTGGGGCCGATCGCCTTGGGGAGCCGCAGCGCTGCCTCGCGCAGGATCTCCATGGTCAGTTCCATGAAGAACGCTTCGGCCACCGACGGGAATGGGACACCGGCACGGCCGCCCGCGACGGCCACGGCGAACTTTGTGGGCAGCATCTCGGAGTGAAACGAGATCAACGCCACATAAAGCGACGTAAACGTGAGGGAGAAGAAGAGAGCGATGACGCGGATGCCCCGCACCATGGTGGCAATCAGAAAGCGTTCATAGTAGTCCTCGGGGACCTGGTAGAACTGGCTGAAGACTGAGGGCAAAATCAGGCAGACAGGTGTCCCGTCCACCAGGATCACCACCCGCCCTTCCAGCAGGTTCGCCACGGCCCGGTCGGCCCGCTCGGTGTTCTGAATCTGCGGGAAGGGGGAGAAGTGGTGATCTTCAATGATCTGCTCCAAATAGCCACTTTCGAGAACCCCGTCAATGTCGATCCCCTTGATGCGGGTCCGGATCTCATCGACAATCTTGGGGTTCGCCACATCTTCCACGTAGCAGATGACGACATCGGTGTTGGTCCGGCGGCCGACCCGAAACATCTCCAGCCGCAGGCTGGGATCCCGGAGCTTGCGCCGGAGCAGCGACATATTGATGCGGACTGACTCCACGAAGCCGTCACGGGGGCCGCGCACCAGGGCCTCGGTCGGGGGCTCCTGCACGCCCCGCTCCTCGTACCCCCGCTGGGGCACTGACAGAGCGGCGGGAACGGTATCGATCAGGAGCGCCGTAGAGCCTGAAATGATCTCGTCGACCAGATCGCTGAATACGGCCCGCTCGGTCACCGCAGTATTGATGACCAGAAACTGCTGCAGGTTGCGCAGCAGCGGATGACGGGCGGCCCCCGCTTCTCCCGGGTACCCGGGGGCCGGGCTTTGCTCAACAGCCAGTCGGATTTGGTTGCCTCGTTGCATCAGGGGACGCAGCAGGAAATCATTGACGCCGGGGTTCTCTACGAGGCCGTCCAGGTAGACAAGGGCAGCCCGCAGGTTCAGCCCATCGATGGTGAAGGTGCGGAAAACAAGGTCGGCGCTGTTCCCGAAGATCTTCTGCAGCGCTTCCAGGTTCTCTCCCAGGTCCGTGCTCAACCCGCCGCCGCCGTTTTGGCGGCCGCGCCCGATCGCTGGCGTCACCTTTCGGACGTCGCTCCCGTTGCCGCTGTCGTTCGCCCCGTCCTGGTTGATCGACGGCCGCGGCACAGGGGCGTTGCGCTCGGCCCTGGTGCGTGCCGGCGGGTCCGGCCGGGGCGGCGCCTCGTTCGGTGCGCCCCCGAAGAGCAGCATCTTCAGCACTTTCCACAAGGCCGTTCATCTCCGTCTTGTCCCAAGGGGTAGACCCACATGCCCTTGGGTTCATGGTCTCCCCCTAGTTAGATGGCTATGCATACCATGCAAGGGCCGGAGTGACTGCCCGACCTGATTACCTTTCCATCCCCCGTCACCCAATCAGCAGGATTTTTCGGAAAAACCGTCGAACCAACTTCTACTACCCGAAGCACTTCCGGAGGCGATCAGGCCCTGGAAGAGCGGGGCTGTTTTTTCTGCCTAATAGGGTTGGGGAAGGGCGGTGGACCACCGCTTGGTGGGCTGGCCATGCAGATGAACATTAAGAAAATGAGCCTGCGCAAGCTGCAGGATCTGATCCAGGAGAAAGGGCCGGAGATCTATTTCCAGGTAATCCAAGTCCTGGGCAACGACCCACGCGGCGGTGCCCAGAAGTTGGTCCGCCAATGTCAGGCGCAACTGGACGAGTGGAAGCGCGAAAAAGAGCGCATTGGCCGCATGTTCAGCTATGAGCGCCAGGTCTGGGCGATGGGCTATCGCCTTGCGGCCGGCCTTGACGAAGTTGGCCGGGGCCCCCTGGCCGGCCCCGTGGTTGCGGCCGCGGTTATACTCCCCGGGGAGCTCTTTCTGCCCGGCCTGGAAGAGACCCGCCGCCTATCCGGAAAACGCAGGCAGGAGCTATATGAAGAGATTCGCAGCAAGGCGCTTTCCATTGGCATCGGCATGGTCCATCCTGACGGCATCGACGAAGCGAACGTCATGATGGCTACATATAAGGCGATGGTCAAGGCTGTAAACGCCCTCACCGTCAGTCCGGATTACCTCCTGATCGATTCGCTGCACCTGCCGGGCGTCTCGCAGCCTCAGGCGCCGATTGCTGGGGGCGATGGGCAGTCCTGCTCCATCGCCGCTGCCTCTGTGGTGGCTAAGGTCACCCGAGACGAGTACATGCTGGAAATGGACAAGCTTTACCCGCAGTATGGGTTCGCCAGCCATAAAGGGTACGGAACGCTGGAGCACCGCGAGGCGCTGGAGAAGTACGGCCCCTGCCCGATCCACCGCCGGAGTTACGGTACGGTGCGGGAGATCATCTCGCTCTCGTCGGGCGCCGTCTTCTCGGACGAATAGGTGAAGCCGGGCATGTCGCGGACCGCCCTCGGGCGGTTGGGCGAAGAGGAGGCAGCACGCCACCTGGCGGGGCTCGGGTACCGAATTGTCGCCCGCAACGTACGTTTCCGCTTTGGTGAACTTGACATGATCGCCGAAGAGAATGGCTGTCTGGTTTTTGTCGAAGTGAAAACCAGAACGGGCACCGGATACGGGACGGCAGCCGAAGCGATCACTCCTTTGAAACAGAGACAATTGCTAAGATTAGCGGAAGTGTATCTGTCAGGACGAGGCTGGGAAGGGCGCACCTGCCGCTTCGATGTCGTGACAGTGGAGCCTGCCCCGAACGACGGCTGGACGTGTACACTGATACGCAATGCCTTCGGGGCCGGATGATCCCTTGACATCAGGCGCCCTGTTTTGTAAAATCGTGGAAGAACACTTGTTTGTGCCCGCGGAAATGCAACCGCCCGGGGAGTCTCCCCGGGCTTTTTTCATGGGGGTGTGTGCTCTGTTCGTCCGGGTGCTCAGCTTCGCCCTTGAGGGCATTGAGGCCGTACCGGTCACGGTGGAAGTCGACGTGAGCCCCGGCATTCCGGCTTTTGATATCGTCGGCCTGCCGGATGCAGCGGTCCGCGAATCCCGCGAGCGCGTCCGGGCGGCGATCCGCAACGGCGGGTGGCCGTTTCCTGCCCACCGCATCACTGTCAACCTGGCGCCGGCCTATACCCGCAAGGGGGGCCCCGGATTTGACCTGGCCATTGCCCTGGGAATCCTTGCTGCCGGCGGCCAGGTCCCGGGGCCGGCGCTGGATGGGGTGGCCTTTGCCGGCGAACTGGCCCTCGATGGTGCCCTCCGCCCGGTGCGGGGCGCCCTTGCCATGGCCCTGACGGCGCGGGCGTCCGGCTGCCGGGCACTCATGGTCCCCCCGGGCAACGCGGCGGAAGCGTCGCTGGCCGGCAGCAGCGTCTTCACAGCCAGGGATCTGACGACCGTAGTTCTGCACCTGACCGGGCAGGCGCCCCTTGAGCCGGCGCGAACGTCATCGAGCGCCGTGGAGCCGGACAGGCCGCCCGCCCCCGACCTGGCAGACGTAAAGGGTCAGCTTGCGGCGCGGCGGGCACTGGAAGTCGCCGCTGCCGGCGGACACAATCTGCTGATGATGGGCCCGCCCGGCGCAGGCAAGAGCCTGCTGGCACGGTGCCTGCCCGGCGTCCTGCCGCCGCTGGAGCCGGACGAGGCCCTCGAAGTCAGCCGCATTCACAGCGTGGCCGGGCTCCTCGCCGGGGGCGGACTGCTGCGGGCGCGCCCATTCCGGGCGCCCCATCACTGCGCGTCCCGCTCTGCCATTCTGGGGGGCGGAAACCCGCTCCGGCCCGGCGAAATCACGCTGGCGCACCGGGGCGTCCTGTTCCTTGATGAACTGCCTGAATTCGACCGTCCCGTCCTGGAGGGTTTGCGGCAACCGTTGGAGGAAGGGAGGGTGTTGCTATCCAGAGTCCACGCAAACGCCGCTTTCCCCGCCCGCCCCATACTGGTTGCGGCGGCCAACCCGTGTCCCTGCGGGTACCTGGGCGATTCGGCGCGGGCGTGCATCTGCCCCGCGGCGTCCGTCAATCTGTATCGCTCACGGCTTTCCGGCCCCCTGGTCGACCGGTTTGATCTGCAGATTTTTCTGGAACCGGTCCCGTTCGAGCATTTGCTCGTCTCCGGGGCCGGCGGCGCCGAGCCCTCGGAGACCGTCCGCCGCCGCGTCGTGGCGGCCCGCGCCTTGCAGCGGGCGCGCCTGCAGGGAACGGGCATGACCTACAACGCGGAAATGACCGTCCCGCAGGTCAGGCGCTACTGCCGGCTGCCCCGCGGCGGCGAATCCCTCATGCGCCAGGCCATGGAGCGCTTTGGGCTTTCTCTGCGGGGGCATGACCGGGTGCTCAAAGTCGCCCGCACCATTGCTGACCTCGCCGGCTCGGAAGGGCTCGAAGTGCCCCACGTCGCGGAGGCGCTGCAGTATCGCAGCCTGGAGCGAACCGCACAGGCGGTGGGTAAATAGGACGCGCCTGCCGCGGCATGCTAGTCTTGGCCGGTCTGTCCGACCGGCACAAACTGAGCGGGAGGAAATCACCATGCCCGGCGAATACTCACATGAACATCCCGTCACCATTCACCACGGTCCCATGGCCGGAAAGCGGGGCAGTGACTGGGAAGACGACGCCCGCAAGCTCGAAGAGCTCAATGCGAAGCGCATCGAAAACCCCATGAAGACCCCGCCTGACGACTTGACCAGCATTGATAAGGCGCATGCCGCCCGTTCCAAGTCCGACGAGGGCCGGTGGGACCAGTCCGAGTCGACCGTCGGCGGAGACGACATCAAAATCTAGCCGGACGGATGCAGGCCGGCAGGTGGCGCCCGCCGGGGTGTCCACCTGCTGTGCTATGGGAGGTCAGTCTGCGTATGCTGCCGGAAAACGGTGAGATCAGGCGGCTGCTTGCCGCCACCTGGGAGGAGATCCACGACGGTGCGGGGAATACGCTGGGATGCGCTGCCCAGCCGGCCCGCTTTAAAGTGGAGCGCCCCTACCTCGCTCGCGGGGGGTTCCTGGTCGTGGAATATGACGAAGCGAGCGGGGAGTACATCGGCACCGAATTCGACGCTCTGTTGCATCCCAAGACACGGGAACCATATCCGGCCGGCCACTCCGAACGCGTGTGGCGGGCCCGTACACTCGAAGACGCCTACCAGCTGGTCATCACCTATCAATAACGCCTTCCAGGGGGTTCTGCCATGCATCCGTCCAGTGGCGCCAGTCTTCCGTCCTGCGACCGTGAAATTGACCTGCGCGGCGATCTTTGTCCGATTACCTTTGCCAAGACCAAGATCGCCCTTGAGGAAATGGAAGTCGGGCAGGTGCTCCGAGTGCTGCTGGACTACGAACCCGCGACTCGCAACGTGCCCCGCAGCGCGGCCATGTATGGCGACGAAGTGCTGCATGTCGGTCCTGTGGGCCAGGCTCTCTGGGAAGTCTGGATCCGCAAACTGGTTCCGTAGGATGGGGCCTGCCCGCTTAGGGCAGGCTTCTGCTCGTCCATCTCCGGGCAAAAACGCGCGAGCGGCCGCGAACGCCGCTCCGGCGTTCCTGAACGCCCCCTTCATTCGTCACAGTGAAAAGGGGGTACCTTTCCAAGGCCAGGACCATCGGGTATAATGCGAAATTGAAACGCTAAAGGGGGGGCCAGGAACCACGTGAACCAACAATGGGACACCCCTGTGACTCGCCACCTGCTTGATCTGGCTCAGGCGGCCCTGCCGGAGATCGTGCGGGAAGTCATTGCGATCTGCGAAATCCCGGCCCCGACGTTCGACGAGGCCGGGCGCACACAATACGTGCAGGAGCGCATGCTTGATCTGGGGCTGGATCAGGTTGTGGTTGATGATCTGGGCAACGTCGTGGGGCGACACCCCGGTAAGGGTGGCGGACCGACGGTCCTGCTGGCCGCTCATATAGACACAGTCTTTCCCGTGGAGACGGATGTCACCGTCCGCAGCGACGGTGAAGTCCTGCGGGCGCCCGGCGTAGGCGACAACTCGGCGAGCGTGGCGACCATGCTGCACGCGATCCGGCTGCTGCGGGAAGCCGACGTCCGGCTGACGGGCGATATCCTGTTTGCCGCCACGGTGGGAGAGGAAGGTCTGGGAAACCTGCGCGGCATGCGTGCCGTCATGGAGTCCTACGGTGGCGAAATCGACTACGTCATCGCCCTCGACGGTTCGCTGGGCAGCCTGGTCCGGCAGGGGGTGGGCAGCCGCCGTTTCCGGCTGACGGTTACCGCCGAAGGGGGGCACAGTTGGGGGTCATTTGGCAGCCCCAGTGCCATCCACGGGCTCGGCCGCATGATCGCCCAGCTCTCGGAAATCCGCGTACCCACGAACCCGAAGACGACTTTTAACGTAGGTCTGATTAGTGGCGGGACGTCCGTCAACACCATCGCCGCCAAAGCGGAGGCGATCATTGATCTCCGTTCGCTCGATCTCGAGGAACTGAAGCGCCTGGAAGAAAGGGTGCGCCGCATCGTCGCCGACGTCTGCCGGCACTCCGGCGTGGGCGCCGACTTCGAACTGCTCGGCGACCGCCCCGTCGGCATGATTGCCGACGACCACCCGCTCTGCGAGGTCGTGCGAAAAGTTCACAAGCAGATGGGGATCCAGACCCGCTCGTACCCGTCCAGCACCGACAGCAACGTGCCCCTCTCCATGGGTATTCCGTCCGTCACAGTGGGCGTTACGCTCGGGGGAAACGGCCATCGGACTGACGAGTACATACACACGGCGCCCCTCACCAGAGGTCTGGGGCAGATTCTGCTGCTGTTGGCTGCGGTTCAGCAGTTGCCCGTGCGTGCTCGGCTCATGTAAGGGGGAACACGGTCGGTGGACGGAGCCTTGGTTTGGCTGATTCTGGCCCGGGCGCCCGGTGTGGGCCGGATTCGCCTGGCGAAGCTGATGAACGCCTACCCGGATCCGGCGGACGCCTGGCGCGCCAGGAGCTGGGACCTCATGGCCGTGGAAGGCTGGAGCCGCCAGACGGCCGAAGCCCTGGTAGCAGTCCGCGGCAGCACCGAGGCACGGCGGGAAGCCGAAGCCGAGTGGGAGAACGCAAAGGCGGCCGGGCTCAAGCTCGTAGCCATGTCCGACGCCGACTACCCCGTACGGCTCCGTTATACCGTTGATCCACCGCCGTACTTTTACCAGGCGGGACCCTGGCTGCCGGATGCCCGGCCGGTCATCGCCATCGTCGGCACACGCAAGCCAACTTCCTACGGGCTGGCGGTGGCCGAGCGGTTTGGACGGGATCTTGCCCGCCTGGGCGCCGTCGTGGTCAGCGGCATGGCCCGGGGCATCGACTGCGCCGCCCACCGGGGCGCACTCGAAGCGGGAGGCTCCACCGTTGCCGTCCTGGGCGGTGGGGCGGATGTCTGCTACCCCCGGGAAGCCGGCCCCATTTACCGGGCGATCAGAGACACCGGAGCCGTGATCTCGGAGCAGCCTCCGGGGGCGGAGCCCCGCAGTGAGTTCTTCCCGGAGCGGAACCGCATCATCAGCGGGCTCGCCCATGGTATCGTGGTGGTGGAGGCGGGCGAGAAGTCCGGCACCCTGATCACCGTGGCACAGGCCATCAGCCAGGGGCGCGACGTCTTCGCCGTCCCCGGCCCAATTACCAGTCCCATGTCTGTTGGTCCCCACGCTCTGCTCAGGGACGGCGCCGTTCTGGCGACCAGCGCCGAGCAGATTCTCGAGGAACTCGGGTTTGAGCGCAAAGCAATGGTGCTTCCTGCCGGTCGCCGTCCCGAACTGGACAGCGAACAGGAGCGAGTCCTGGGCTGGATGGGCGGGGAGCCCCGCTGGGCCGGCGATCTGGCTGAAGTCTGTGGCCTGCCTGCGGGTCAGGTGCAGGGGATGCTGACCATGCTGGAACTGAAGGGACTGGTCCGGCAGCTGCCGGGCGGCCAGTACCTGCGCATCGGATAAACGCGGCGTAGGCGGAATAGTCTAAGAAACCGACGGATCATAATAGCGGTGGCAAGGCAGCACGGGGGTGTGGACTGAGTGTCCAAGAACCTGATTATCGTAGAATCGCCGGCCAAGGCCAAAACCATTGAGAAGTTTCTGGGCCGAAAGTATACCGTAAAGGCCTCTATGGGCCATGTGCGGGATCTGCCCAAGAGCCAGCTCGGGGTTGACGTGGAGGCCGGGTTCGAGCCGAAATACATCACGATCCGCGGCAAAGGTGAGATTCTCAAAGAACTGCGGGACTCCGCCAAGAAGGCTGACAAGGTCTTCCTGGCCACTGACCCTGACCGCGAGGGCGAAGCCATCTCCTGGCACCTGGCCAACGTTCTGAAGATCCCAACCGACCAGCCGGTGCGCATCGAGTTCCACGAAATCACGAAAGACGCCATCCAGAAGGCGATCAAGAAGCCGCGCGCCATCGAGCACAACCGCGTCGAAGCGCAGCAGGCCCGCCGCATTCTGGACCGGCTGGTAGGCTATAAGCTGAGTCCGCTTCTGTGGCGCAAGGTCCGCCGCGGCCTCTCCGCCGGTCGGGTGCAGTCCGTAGCCGTGCGGCTGATTGTCGACCGCGAGGAAGAGATTCAGCGATTTGTGCCCGAGGAGTATTGGTCCCTTACGGCCCGCCTGGCTGCCGACCGCGGGGCGACGCCTTTCCCGGCGAAATTTTACGGAACGGCGGCCGGCAAGGTTGAACTCAAGTCGGAAGCCGAGACCAACGCAGTCCTGGCTGCCTCCGAGGGAGAATCGTTTGTCGTCCAGGCCGTCAAGAAAAAGGAGAAGCGGCGCAACCCCGCCTTCCCCTTCACGACCTCCAGCCTGCAGCAGGAAGCTTCCCGGAAGCTGGGCTTCACGGTCCGGCGCACCATGGCCGTGGCTCAGCAGCTATACGAAGGCCTCGACCTGGGTGAAGGCGGGCACACCGGCCTGGTCACCTACATTCGAACGGACTCGACCCGCATCGCTCAGGAGGCGGAAGAGGCCGCAGCCCGCTACATCCAGAGCACGTACGGGCAGGAGTACATTCCGGCCGAAAGGCGGGAGGCGGAGAAGAAAGCCGGTGAGCAGGGCGCCCACGAGGCCATTCGTCCCACCGAAGTCACCCGCACGCCCGATTCAACCAAGGAGTTCCTGTCGAGCGACCAGTACAAGCTTTACAGGCTGATCTGGGAGCGGTTCGTCGCCAGCCAGATGGCGCCCGCCGTGCTCGATACCGTCAGCGTGGACATCATCGCCGGGGAACAGATCTTCCGCGCCAGCGGATCGAGCATCAAGTTCCCCGGCTTCATGAAGATCTACATCGAGAGCGAAGATGAAGAGGCACCCAAGGAAGAAGATGGCTTGCTCCCTGACCTGGTGGAAGGGCGGACGTTAAACCTCGTGGAGATTCTGCCCAAGCAGCACTTCACGCAGCCGCCGCCCCGGTTCTCTGAAGCCATGCTGGTCAAGGCCCTTGAAGAACGTGGCATCGGTCGCCCCTCGACCTACGCGCCGATCATCGAAACCGTACAGGCACGCGGCTATGTGGAAAAGGAAGAGAAGCGGTTCAAGCCCACGGAACTGGGCCGGCTTGTCACGGAGATTCTCAAGGAGTACTTCCCCTGGATCATCGACGTCGAATTCACAGCCAAGATGGAAGGGGAACTTGACCAGGTAGAGGAAGGCGAAGCCGAATGGCACCATGTTCTGCAGGAATTCTTTGAACCGTTTGAGGCGACCCTAAAAGAGGCGGAAGAGAAAGTCGGCGGCTTCGAACTGCAGGACGAAATCTCCGACGTCATCTGCGAAAAGTGCGGCCGCAACATGGTCGTCAAGTACGGGCGCTTTGGCAAGTTTCTGGCCTGTCCCGGCTTCCCCGATTGCAAGAACACGCGGCCCATTTTGGAAGAGACGGGCGTAACCTGCCCGGTCTGCGCCCAGGGCGGCATCGTGGAGCGCAAATCGAAAAAAGGCGGGCGCAAGTTCTACGGCTGCAGCCGCTACCCGGAGTGCGACTTCGTCTCGTGGGATAAGCCCGTGGCCAAGAAGTGCCCAGACTGTGAAGCGCCTTTCCTGGTCGAAAAGAAGCACAAAGAACTGGGCATGGTATACATGTGCAAGACTGAGGGTTGTACCTTTGTCGAGCCGGTTGAAGAAGCAGAAGAGGTGTCTCTGTAAATGACGCAGCCCCAGATCACCGTCGTAGGCGCAGGCCTCGCGGGTTCGGAGGCGGCCTGGCAGGCCGCTTCCCGTGGTGTGAAGGTGCGGCTCTACGAAATGCGGCCGGCCCGGCAAACGGAAGTCCACAAGAGCGGCAACTTCGCGGAGTTGGTCTGCTCAAACTCGCTGCGCGGCAACGGCCTGGAGAACGCAGTCGGGCTGCTTAAAGAAGAGATGCGGCGGCTCGGCTCCCTGGTCATGCGGGAGGCCTACGCCACGGCAGTCCCGGCGGGCGGAGCCCTGGCGGTCAGCCGCGATCACTTCGCCGAGGGTGTGACCGCGGCCCTGGCCCACCACCCCAACGTGGAGGTCATTCGGGAAGAGGTATCGACCATTCCGAAAAAGGGAATTGTCGTAATTGCGTCAGGACCGCTCACTTCTGACACCCTGGCCGCGGAGATCCTCCGGTTTACCGGCGAACAGTACCTCTCCTTTTACGATGCGGCGGCGCCCATCGTCACCCTGGAGTCCATCGACATGGGGCGGGTTTTCCGTCAGAGCCGCTACGGTAAGGGGGAAGGCGACGAGTACCTGAACTGCCCCATGGAAAAAGACGAGTACCAGCGCTTTTACGAAGCGCTGGTCGCGGCTGAGAAAGCGATGCCGCACCTTCCGGGCGAAGAGAAGGTCTGCTTTTTTGAAGGCTGCCTTCCGGTGGAAGAGATGGCCCGCCGCGGCCCCGATGTACTGCGGTACGGCCCCCTCAAGCCGGTGGGACTGACCGATCCGCGAACCGGCCGCCGGCCTTATGCCGTTGTTCAGCTGCGCCAGGACAACGCGGCTGGCACTTTGTATAACATCGTGGGGTTTCAGACCAGCCTGAAATGGGGAGAACAAAAACGAGTCTTCCGTCTCATTCCCGGCCTCGAACAGGCAGAGTTTGAGCGGCTCGGCGTGATTCACCGGAACACTTTTATCAAATCGCCCCGGGTGCTGCTGCCGACGGGACAGAGCCGGGTCAGACCGGACTTGTTCTTCGCGGGGCAGATGACCGGCGTGGAAGGGTATGTCGAGAGTGCTGCCGGCGGCATGGTGGCGGGCATGAACGCCGCCCGCCTTGCACTGGGACAGGCCCCTGTGGAGTTCCCCCGGGAGACCGCGACGGGGTCGCTGCTGCACTACATCACCCATGCCGATGCCGATCGCTTTCAGCCCATGAACATGGCCTTCGGCCTCATGCCCGAGCTGGAAGGACCGAAAATCAGGGATAAGCGCCTGCGCAAGCGGGCTATTGCCGACCGTGCCCTCCAAGGTTTGGAAGCGTGGGCGCCCCGTGCATTGGGTGTGACGCTGCTGCCTCCGCGTTCGGAGGGACTGGTCGCCGATGAAGAAGAGGCCTGAAATTGGCAGGCAAAACGCCAGAAGTTGGTGTCAGGACGAGCGGGCGTGACCGGGGGGGAAAACAGGCAAAAACCCGCCACAATCGGCTTTGGTGAATTGCACCCGGATTGAGGTATTTTCTGAATTGTGGTCTTGCCCGTCGATTATACTATGTGCTAGGATAGTATCCGACCATGGTTCGACAAATGACCCTGTACAGCTTCCAAAAATCATCTCATTTTCCCAATTACCTGCCAGCATGGGTCCGTCCGCCTCCTCGAGCACGGAAAGGTTTTTGGAAGATGTCATATGTTGGTCATTATGCCGAATTCATGCTGAAAAGGACTTGTCGGAGATACCGCGGCTATGGTAAAGTGCGAAAGGACACAATACCAAACCGTTTCTGGTGTCGGATTCTTCCCGGATCAGGATTCTGTTCCTCGCTTCTCACCCTGGCAGGTCATGGTTGGCATGGCAGGCAAGCCCCGGACTCAGTGTTGGAGAAGCCGGCCTTCGATGATCCTGGTTCTCGGCCCAGCCTCGCGTGAAGAAGTGGCCCGTGGGCCAGGAGATCGTCGCCACCCTTGACTGTTTGCCGCTTCATCCTATAGAAAACCACGCAATTTGAATGGAGGCCTGTTTCAATGAAGACACTGCTTGAGAAAACCCGCCGGATCAACCGACTCCTCCAGAAGAGCGCCGGCAGCGCCGTGAACTTTAACGAGATGGCCCATGTGCTCTCGGAGCTGCTGCACTGCGACGTGTTCGTCGCCTCCCGCAAGGGCAAGATTCTGGGGGCCGCCCTTCAGTCCGGCAATACCGATGAGCATCTGCATGGCGCCACTTTCACCGACGAGTTCAACCTCCGGCTGATGAAGCTTGACGAGACCACCTACAACACCACCGACCACAAGCTGACGGTCCTGCAGGGCGGCGGCGAGTACAGCTACGAAGCCAAGCTGCTGACCATCGTTCCCGTCAACGGCGGCGGCGAGCGGCTCGGCACCCTGCTGCTGACCCGGTCCGGCGAGTTCGCCGACGAGGACCTGATCCTTGCCGAGCAGGCCGCCACTGTGACCGGTGTCGAGATTCTCCGGGCCCATGCAGGCGAGCTGGAGGAAGAGGCCCGCAAGAAGGCCGCCGTCCAGATCGCGCTGGGCACCCTCTCCTACTCCGAGTTGGAAGCGGTGCAGCACATTTTCGACGAGCTCGAAGGCAGCGAGGGGCTCCTTGTCGCCTCGAAGATCGCCGACCGGGTAGGCATCACCCGTTCGGTCATCGTCAACGCACTGCGCAAGTTCGAGAGCGCCGGCGTCATCGAGTCCCGCTCCCTGGGCATGAAGGGCACCCACATCAAGGTGCTCAACGACCGCCTGGTCGAGGAACTCCGCAAGCTCCGCTAATACGCCAAGCAAGGCACCACCATCGCCGGTGGTGCCTTTCCTTTTCTCGGGCAAAGGAGAAACACGAAAAAAATATTAATAAATAATTTCATCTTCCACGTTGTTCCTATTCCGCGTTCTCCGCGTCCTCCGCGGCAAAAATGATCCAAAAGACCCTCGTAAATTTCACTACACGAACCGATAATTCCCAATAGAGACCTTACATCACAAGCTAAGACACAGAAAATAAGCAATGGGCTTCCAGGAGTGACACAGAGCGCACAACTTCCATGATTACCTACCCCAGCAGGAGGGATTTGACTGCGTAACATAAAATATGTATGAGTGAATAATGCCCGAAAAATATCGGATCTTGCGTACGGCGAAAGAGCCGACCAAAAATGGGTGCAAAAATCGAGGCTCCTCACTGTTTGGGTCGAACTTATTCTCATTTCCTTCGTACCAGTAGTAGAGAATTCCTCTGCTCGGGGGTGATGGACTTGCCCATGTATCCGAAAGTGATCGGCATTCTGGAGCAGTCGGTGAGAGCGGCCGGTCTTCGCCACCAGGTCATCGCCAACAACATCGCCAACGTCAACGTCCCCGGTTTTCAAGCTTCCGAAGTCGCTTTCGAGGATCAACTGCGCGACGCTCTTCACGGCAGCCAGGTTCAATCCGGACTGCAGGGGCTCACAGCTGACCCCCGCCACATTCCAATTCACCCGCCGTCGCAGGCGCCCGTCCGGGTTGATCCCCGCATTCAGGTTGCCGCCACCGGCATCATGCGCCAGGATGGCAACACAGTGGACGTGGAAGCCGAAACGGCCAAGCTGGCGGTCAACCAACTCTGGTACCAGGCCCTGGTCCAATCGGTGCAGGACGAATTCACCCGTCTGCGAACGGCGATCAACGAGGGGAGGCGGTAGCCGGTGATCAAATGGTTCTCGGCCCTGGAGACCAGCGCTTCGGCGCTTACCGCTGAGCGCCTCCGTATGGATGTCATCTCCAACAACATTGCCAACGCTAACACGACCCGGACGCCGGAAGGCGGACCCTACCGGCGCCAAATGGTGGTGCTCGGCAGCCGGCCGTCGTTCAGCAGCGCCTTGCTGGAGGCGACCGGGGCGGTTGCAGCCGCCGATCCGGCGGACCAGGTCGGACGGGGCGTGCGCGTCGTCCAGATCGTCCAGGACCAGCGGCCCTTCAAGCTCAAGTACGATCCGACCCATCCCAACGCCGACTCGGGCGGGTATGTCCAGCTGCCCAACGTGGAGACCGTCACCGAGATGGTCGACCTGATCTCGGCCAGCCGGGCATACGAGGCCAACGTCACCGCCCTGAACGCATTCAAGCAAATGGTTACGGCGGCACTGCAGATCGGTCGGTAGGGTAGGGAGTTGAAGGAAGGGTCGGACCGTTTCCGTCCGTAACCTCTGGCCGACGGAAACGGTTCGAGCCTGACGAAACGAGGGGGTAGCTCATGGCCATTCGGATCTCCGGCATGCCCCAGATGCCCAAGGTCGACATGAACCCGCAGCCCCAGGGAGCAACGGCGGCTTCGCCGGTCAAGGAGTTCGGCCAGTTCCTCGCTGAAGCGCTGGCCAACGTCGAGGCGGCCCAGCACGAAGCCGCAGCGGCCGCTCAGCGGCTGGCGACCGGCGAAATCAAGGATATTGCGGAAGTGACCATCGCCTCGGAAAAGGCGACACTGGCACTGCAGATGACGGTGCAGGTCCGCAACAAGGTCCTGGAAGCGTACCAGGAAATGATGCGCATGCCCGTCTAGGTAGCTGACGCGCCAGGAGGGCCCCTCGGGAAGAGGTGAAACGTTTTGGACTTCGCCAGAATTAGTGAGCAGGCGAAGGACTTATGGTCCAGGCCGGTCGGAAAACTGCTGTTCGGAAGCATTGCTGCCTTACTGGTGGTCGCGGCGGTTTCGAGCTATTTGTGGACCCGCCCCAACTACTCGCCGCTTGGCAAGTTCGATGGCACCAACGCTCCAAAGGTGCAGAAGAAGCTGGAAGAGGCAAAGATCCCGTACCGGCAGGAGCAGCCTGACTTCACGTTTACGGTACCAAGCGACCAGCTTGAGAAGGCCCGGCTCCTGCTGGCCGAAGCGGAGCTGGATCCCACCGGTGCGGTCTGGTCGCCCCTGACCTGGAAGGGCATGACTTCCTGGAGCGATACGGAATTCGACAAGCGGCAGCTCTGGGTCGAGCAGAAACAGAACAGCCTGGTGCGTGCCATTCGGGCGCTCAGCGTCGTCGAGAATGCCCATGTCGAGATTACCGTCCCCATGGAACAGAAGCTCTTCAAGGAGCAGGAGAAGCCCGTCACGGCCAGCGTCGTGATTCTGCCGAAGACAGGACAGAAACTGACGACGCCGGTCGTCGAGTCGATCATGGAACTGGTGGCCAGCTCCGTCGAAGGGCTGGACCGGACCCGCGTCACCATTGTTGACTCCTCCACCAGCAGAGTCGTCTCTCAGGATGCATTCAAGCAGACGGCCGCCACCGGCGCAACGGGCGATGAGACGAATGCCCAGCTGGCCGTGATCAAGCAGTACCAGGATCGCTGGCAGCAGATGCTCAAGGAGCAGCTCGAGATCGTGGCCGGCCCCGGGAACGTCTCTGTGATTGTCACTCCGGAGATCAACTTCGACCGGATCACCGTGGAAGATACTCAGTATAAGCCCGGCGCCAACGGTAAGGGCACCACGCTGAGCGAGTCGACCAGGAGAGAGTCGTCATCAGGCGGCGGGGCAACACAAAGTGGCACCGGATCTTCCGGCGTGACGCCCAACGTGGAGACGGGCGTACCCGGCTATCCCGGCACGGTCACCCCGAGTGGCGGCCCCATTTCCACCGACGAGGTGGAGACGATCGTCAACTACCTGGTCAGCCAGACGAAAACGATCACCGACAAGCCGGGTGGCGAAATTGAAGCGCTTTCCGTCGGCGTGCTGATCAACTCCAAGACCATCGACGCCGATGCCGAAGCGAAGATCAAGACCGTGGTGCAAACGGCCATGGGCGCCAAGGCCAACGTCGAAGTCGCCGCCATGCAGTTCGCACCGTCCGCGTGGGATCTGCCGGATACGACGCCGGTCACCCCCATCAGGCCGCCGATTTCCGTCAACTGGCTCTACGTGCTCTTCGCCGTGGCCTGCACGCTGGGCGCCATCGGGGCTGCCATGCTCTTCTTCCGACCGCGCAAGCCCGTGCTTGAGCCCGTTTTCGCCGGCCCCGAGGCCGCAATGATGGGCGGCATACCGGTGGCCGACCTGGAGATGGCCGTGGCCGCCGAGGCGTACGGTACCCATGCCGCTCCTGCGGGGGCGGGTCAAGCGGCGGAGCCGGCGGGGCCTACCCCCGAAGATATCAGCGCTATGGCCCCGGAAGAGATTGCCCTGCTGGGCGATGAGTTCCTGCAGAAACTGGGCGTCGATCCGGCCAAGGTTCGGATGCGGGAAAAAGTCGAGAAGATCGCCAAGCAGGATCCGTCGGCGGTCGCCAGCCTTCTGAAAACCTGGATCTCTGAGGGATAAAGGGTGAAAGCGCTTGGCCCAGACCAGTATCAAGGAACTGACCGGGCGGCAGAAGGCCGCAATCCTCCTGATTTCGCTGGGGCCGGAGATCTCGGCGAAGGTGTTCCATCACCTCCGGGAGGAAGAGATCGAGGCGATTTCGCTGGAGATTGCCTCCCAGCGGCAGATCGCCCCAGATATCCGGGAGAAGGTCCTGTACGAGTTCTACCAGATTCACCAAGCGCAGCAGTACATCTCCCAGGGCGGCATTGACTACGCCAAGGAGATTCTTGAACGCGCACTGGGCAGCAACAAGGCGATGGAGATCCTGCAGCGGCTAACCGCCTCGCTGCAAGTCCGTCCGTTCAGCTTCGTGCGCAAGGCCGATCCCAACCAACTGATCTCCTTCATTCAAGGCGAGCATCCGCAGACCATCGCCCTGATCATGGCATATTTGCAGCCGGAGCAGGCTTCGGTGGTGCTGGCCTCCCTGCCGCCGGAGCGGCAGGCGGATGTGGCCCGCCGCATGGCGATCATGGACCGGACCAGCCCGGAAGTTCTGAAAGAAGTGGAGCGGGTGCTGGAGCGGAAGCTTTCCAGCGTCGTGAACCAGGACTTTACCGCAGCGGGCGGCGTCGAATCGGTGGTGGAGGTGCTCAACCGGGTCGACCGCGGCACCGAGCGGACCATCATGGAATCGCTGGCGGTCCAGGATCCGACCCTGGCCGACGAAATCAAGAAGCGGATGTTCCTGTTCGAGGATATCACCACACTGGACAACCGATCCCTGCAGGCGGTGCTCCGCCAGGTCGACCTGCAGCGTGACCTCCCCCTGGCGCTCAAGGTCGCCAGCGAGGAAGTCAAGAAAAAGATCTTCAGCAACATCTCGCGCCGGGCGCAGGAGAATCTCCGTGAGGCGATGGACTACTTGGGCCCCGTCCGCCTGCGCGACGTCGAAGAAGCTCAGACAAAGATCGTCAACATCATCCGCAAGCTCGAGGAAATGGGAGAGATCATCGTAGGCGGCAGAGGCGGAGGCGAAGACATTGTCGTCTAGTCAGACCGGCGAGCCGAGACCCCATTCATCCCGGGTCATCAAGTCAGGAACCGATGTCGCAGAGCGTTTCGCGTTCCCTGCCCTCAAGCAGGGTGTGTTGCGCGAGCTGTCGCCTTTGCTGCCCGAGGCCGGGCGCCCCCAGCCTGCCCTTGCCCGAGAGTCCGTCCCGGTGGCGGTCAGACCCGAAGCGGCGGCTGAGGCGGAAGCCCGGGCCCGGGCGCTGGAGCGCCGGGCCGCCCACGTGCTCCAGGAGGCCCAGGAGGCTGCCGCCAACCGGGTAGCCGAGGCGGAAGCAAGAGCGTGCGAAGTACTCGATGATGCAGCGGCGGAAGCCGGCCAGATCCGGGCCGGGGCCCGCAATGCCGGGTACGACGAGGGCTTCGCCGCCGGGCGCCAGGAAGGCCTGGATGCGGGGCGGGCTGAGGCCGACGTGCTGATGGAGGCTGCCCGGCAAGAGGCCGACGCCCTTCTGGCCGAGGCCCAGGCCGTAGCAGTCTCCATTCGGGAGGGCGCGCTCGAAGAACGGAATCGGCTGCTCGACGCCTCGCAGCAGCAGATGTTGGATTTGGCCTTTGCCCTGGCCCGGCAGATCCTGAGGGTCGAACTGGCTCTGAACCCCGACAGCGTCCTGCCCATGGTGGAAGCGGCGGTGGCAAAGCTGAAGGGCGAGGAGGAGCCGCACATTCGGGTCAATCCCGCTGTGAAACAACTGCTCGACGATTACCGGGGGCGCCTGCTGGCGGCCCTGCCCGGCGCCCGGCGGATGCTGATCGAAGCCGATCCGGCCCTGGAGCAAGGCGATTTCCAGGTCTCCGGCGCCCAGGGGTATATCGACGGTCGCCTCGACAGCCAAATCGGCCTGCTGCAGGCGGAACTGAAAGCAGAGGAGCGGTAGCCTTGGGGCTCAACTGGGCGGAGCTGCATGAGCGCATCAGCCGGGCCGAGCCGGCCCCCGTGGTGGGGCAGGTGACGGGCGTGGTGGGCCTCGTCATTCAGTCCCGCGGGCCGCGGGCGATGGTGGGCGAGCTCTGCTGGGTTTCGCCCGGGGATGGCAGCCGCGACGGGCTGTGGGCCGAAGTGGTCGGATTTCGCGACAAACACACCCTCCTGATGCCGCTGGGCGTGCTGGAAGGGCTTTCTCCGGGGTGGGAGGTGCGGGCGACCGGCACGGCTCACCCCGTCGGTGTTGGTCCCGGGTTGCTGGGGCGGGTGCTGGACGGGCTTGGCCGGCCGATGGACGGCCTGGGCCGGATGGAGACCACCGCACAGTATCCGGTCAACGCCATGCCGCCCGACGCCCTCTCCCGCCAGCGGATTACCGCGCCTCTCTCCACCGGCGTACGCTCCATCGACGGTCTGCTGACCGTGGGCAAAGGCCAGCGCATCGGTATTTTCGCCGGGTCAGGCGTCGGCAAGTCGACCCTGCTGGGCATGATGGCCCGCGGCACCACTGCCGATGTAAACGTAATCGGGCTGGTCGGCGAGCGCGGCCGCGAAGTGCGGGAGTTCATCGAAGAGGATTTAGGCGAAGAAGGGCTGCGGCGGTCAGTGGTGGTGGTCGCCACGTCGGACCAGCCGGCGTTGGTGCGCATCAAGGGCGCCCTGGTGGCGACGGCTATCGCGGAGTATTTCCGGGATCAGGGGCTCGCTGTGCTCCTGATGATGGATTCGGTCACCCGTCTGGCCATGGCCCAGCGAGAGGTGGGCCTCGCCGTGGGCGAGCCCCCCGCCACCCGGGGCTATACCCCGTCCGTCTTCGCGATGCTGCCCAAGCTGCTGGAGCGATCCGGGAACAGCCATTCCGGCTCCATTACCGGAATTTATACCGTGCTGGTCGACGGTGACGATGTCAACGAGCCGATTGCCGACGCCGTGCGCGGCATTCTTGACGGGCACATCGTGCTTTCCCGCCGGCTCGCCTCCATGAACCACTACCCGGCTGTAGACGTGCTGGGCAGCGTCAGCCGGACGATGCCTCAGGTAACCAGCACGGCACACCGGCGGCTGGCCGCCAAGGTCCGCTCCACCCTGGCCACCTATCGGGAGAACGAGGATCTGGTCAACATCGGCGCCTATCAGACCGGCGCCAATCCCATGCTGGACTTCGCTTTGCAGAAACTCCCCCTGATCAACGACTTCCTCATTCAGAACACCCATGGCCTGACCGACCTGGAATCGGCGCTGCGGGGGCTGGAGGAGATCTTCCCGGAAGGGGACTAACCAAGCGTGAAGCGCTTTCGCTTTTCCCTGGAGAAGGTGCTGCGGCTGCGCAGCCAGGAGACGGAGCAGGCGAAGCGGGCCCTGGGCGCGGCGCTGGCGGCGGAGGCGGCGGCCCGGGCCGCCGCAGAGGAGGCCCGCCAGGTGCTGGCCCGGCGGACAGAAGAGGCAGCGACGGCGGAGCGCACTGGCATGACGGCGTTCGAGTTCGCTTCGCTCCGCACGTACCTGACTTTCTTGCAGCGTCAGTTGGAAGCGGCGGGGACGGCCCTGGCCGGGGCGATCGCCCTGACACAGCGGCGGCGGCTGGAGCTTCTGGCCGTGAGGCGGCGTGAGAAGGCGCTGGAGAAACTGCGGGAGCGGCGGTTTGATCAGTATCGCCTGGAGGGCCTGCAGCAGGAGCAGAAAGAGTTAGATGAATACGGCAGTCGCCAGACTCTTAACAGTCAGGCCTCCGAACCCGATGTATAGGGGGAGGAGGCCTGATTTTTCATGTCCAAACCGTCTCAGACGCCCTTGCTGGGGGGGCGCCTCCTGCCCGGCCAGGCCGGCGGGGGTTTGCGCGGCGGTCCGGCCCTCTCGCCGCTCCCGCCCAAGGGCAAAAGGGGAGGCCGCTGGCTGCTGTGGTTGATCCTGGTGCCTCTGCTCCTGCTGGGGCTGACATATGTGCTGGGCCGTACGGTCGAGCCGATCCGCGCGAAGCTGGAGCAAATCCCTCTGGCGGGGCCGCTGCTCTTCCGGGCGAAGGTCTGGCCGATTCTCTGGAACAAACCCCCGGCCAAACCCGCCGACCAGCCTCCCGCCGGGGCGCCGGCGACCCCAGCCACGGGCAGCCAGCCCACAGCCGCCCCGCCGGTCGATTCCGAGCTGCTTGATGAAGCAGCCGCCCGGCTGGCTGCGGCCGAGTCGAAGGAAGCAGAGCTGAAGCGCAAAGAGGCGGACCTGAAAGCTCGCGAGGCTGCAATCAGCGACATGGAGGCCAAGCTGAACAAGGCCGTGGCCGACACCGAAGCCCTGGAACTGCAGCTGGAAGGCCAGCTGCGCAGCGAGCAAGACAAGGTCGAGATCGTCCGGAGCATGACGCGCACGCAGCAGGCTGCGTTCTTTGACAGCCTGACCGATGAAGAGGCGGTCCGAATCCTCAAGTACATGGATGCCGCGGAGATCGGCCCGATCCTGGGAAGCATGAACCCCTACCGCTCCGGGCGCATCTTCGCAAAGCTCCCGGCGCTCGCCCAGCCTGCCACCACGCCGTAAGCCTTGCCGGTCCCCGGTCCGGCAGGATTGTCCCACGCACATTGGCGTGAAAGGAGGTGAGCGATTGCAGCAGATGAGTCTCATTGCGATGAACACGCCCCAGACCGGCGCCCCGCCCGCCGGCCAGCCGATTGCGCAGGGAAGCGCTGCGGCTGCCTGCCGGCTGCCCCTGGCGGGGGTATTCCAGGCGCTGCTGCTGGAGGCCCTGGGGGGCGCCCAACCGGCGGCGCCCGGCGCCCAGCCCGCAGCACCCGGTGCTCAGATGATGGCGCCCGGTGGTCAGACAGCGCCGGTCCAGGTCCTGCCAGGCCACGTGCCCGCACAGGATCAGGCAAGCTTCGCGCCCGCTCAGGCGGGACTGGCCCCCGCCACGGACCCGGTCTTGCCGATCCGGCTGACAGGACCCGCTGCGGCCCCGGCTCCCCCGGAAGTGAAGCCAGTGCCGGAAGCAGCGCCGGCTCCCCCGCAACAGCAGGAGATAGAGCAGCCCGCTGGCGGCGGGGGCGCACCGGAGGCCGCAGTCATGCAGGCGGTGCAGACCCAGGTGCTTGCGGGCCAGACCGTCCCGTCCACATCCCCAACTCTGGCCACGGCACCCGATGGTCCCGCGGCTCCGGACCGGGCCGTGATGGTGATCTCCCCCGAAGCGCCGGCCGATCGGCAGTTGGAGATTTTCGTCCAGAAAGCGTTGCACAGGGCGGCGGGCGGCGGCGAAGCCGCGCCGACCACCCAGGACGGGCAGGCCGACCCGAAGCAGCCTACATTTGAGGACCTGGTCAGGCTGGTAGCCGAGGTCGATCAGGCTGCCACTGAGCGCCCCGGACCCCGGCGCCCCGGGGCGGAGGCCGAAGCGGCACCCCTGGCGAAACCGGAGACCCCGAACGCAGAAGCACCGGCAGAACACGTCGCAGTACACCAGGAGATGCCCCGAGTCGCCCGGGATCCGGCCCCGGCAGGCGGCACCGACGCCGCCCAATCTGCCCCGGCGCCCCGGCAGGAGATCGACCCCGAGCAGGTGCTCCGGCAGGTCACGCGATTCGTCAAAGTCATGGTGCAGAGCAAGCAGTCCGAAGTCCGGCTGCAGCTGCACCCCGAGCATCTCGGCCACGTCGCGGTCAAGCTCGTGGTGGGCGAAGGCGCTCTTCGGGCGAATCTGGTTGCCCAGGATGCGGCTGTCAAGGCAGCGCTCGAGGCGAACCTCGATCAACTCAGGACCCGGCTCGCCGACCAGGGCTTCCAGGTCGAACAGGTCCATGTGACCGTCGGCGGCGACGGCGGATTTGGACAGCCCCAGCACTCCCGGCAGGGCGAGCAGCGGCAGCCCCAGCAGCCGTGGCGGCCCAGCTACTTCACTCCCGCCGGTCAGGAAGAGCCTCGTCAAACGGGAGAGCAGCGGCAGACCCCGGTCCCCACGTGGGCAGTCAGGGGCACCGGCGTTCGGCTGAACAGTCTCGCATAGGCAGAAAGGAGCGAGCTTCGTGGCCGTAACCATGCCCGACCCCAGTACCTGGTACAAGGTCGGCAGTTCATCAGCCCAGAGCACGGAGCAGCAAGCCAGGGAGCCCAAGACCAGCCTGGGCAAGGATGATTTCCTGAAGCTGCTGATCACCCAGATGCGCCACCAGGATCCCCTCAAGCCCATGGAAGACCGGGACTACATGGCCCAGTTGGCCCAGTTCAGCGCTCTGGAACAGATGATGAACGTGGGACAGGCGACCAGCATGAACTATGGCATGTCCACCCTGGGCCGGACCGTGACGGCTACTGATCTTGATGGCTTCCCCGTTCAGGGCACCGCAATCAGCGTCCGGCTGGTTGACGGCACGCCGATGGTCAAAGTCCGGACCGATGATGACAAGATCGTTGAAGTGGAATTGAGCAGCGTCAGCCAGGTCGACATGGAGTAGGCGGCAAGGGGAGGGAGCCAGGTGACGAACCGGATTTTCGTCGGGCCGCGGCCCGTGGGTCCTGCCCCCCAGTCCGGTCAGGCCCAGCCCCGCAAAGCGCAGAGTACGTCCCCTTCCGGCGCGTTCCAGCAACTGCTGGACAGCGCCCTGTCCCAGCCTGTCAGGCTTTCGGGCCACGCCCAGGAGCGGCTTAACGCCAGCCGGCAGCCCCTGAGCGAAGTCGAGTTGCAGGAACTGGCCGGCGCCGTGGACCGTGCCGCCCAGAAGGGCGCCCGCGACGCGCTGATTCTCATGCGGGACCGTGACCTGGCCCTGGTGGTCAGCGTCAAGAACCGGACTGTCATTACCGCCGTCGATGGCGACCGGGTGAAGGAGAACATCTTCACCAACATCGACAGCGCCGTGATTGTGTAAACAAAGAATCGGGGCTGGACCTCAAGCTGAGGGGGCCCCGGACTCCGGCCCGAAGCTGCCGGAGTCTCCCCGCCACTCGCGCGCCTTCCATGGACGGCGCCGGCGCGCGGTGATTTACCCCATAGGGAGGTCATTTTCTATATGATGCGTGCTCTGGCTGCAGGTGTGCAGGGAATGCGGGTCCATCAGGTGCGCATGGACGTCATCGGCAACAACATCGCCAACGTCAACACCACCGCTTTCAAGGCGTCGCGGGTCAGTTTCGCCGAGCAGTACAACCAGACGATGCAGGGCGCCACGTCGCCCGGCGTCACCCGGGGCGGCGTCAACCCCAAGCAGGTTGGCCTCGGCGTCGGCGTGGCCGCGATCGAGACGATTCAGGAGCCGGGCAACCTGCAGGCGACGGGCAAGGCGACCGACCTGGCTCTCAGCGGCAACGGCTTCTTCGTCCTGCGGGACGGTGGCCGCTACGTTTACACCCGGGCCGGCAACTTCGACTTCGACTCCGATGGGTTCCTCGTCAACCCCGCCACGGGCCAGCGGGTCCAGGGCTGGATGCCCGACAAGACGACAAGCACATTTCCCACCCAGGACATCGCCAACATGACTGATATCCAGTTGCCTGTAGCGGACGCCGTACTGGCCAAGCAGACTGGCCTGGTGCACTTCGACCAGTCGCTCAACGCGGCAGCGCCCATCGGCACGGTGCACACGGCGGCGGCGACAGTGCTCGACTCGCTCGGCAACGAGCACGTTGTCACCCTTACCCTTACCAAGGCCGCCGCCAACACCTGGGACGTTGCAGCATCCTGCACCGGCGCCACAGTCACCTCCCTTACGGCCACGGGCAGCCTCGACTACGGCGCCGGCATCACAGAACTGCGGTTCGACGGCAGCGGACAGTTGGTGGACAGCACGCCACTCGTCACCAATGACAGCTTCCAGATGAACGTGGTGTTGGACGCTTTCGCTAACGGTGCGACAGACCCTCAGACCGTAGCCCTTGATTTTGGCAGCGTCATTCAGCCAGCATTCAAGGCTGACACGGATCCCTCGACCCTGCGGGCGCTGGACTACGACGGCTATCCCTCGGGCGCCCTGGACCGCATCTTCATCGACACTAAAGGCGTCGTCACCGGCTACTACACCAACGGCCAGTACCGGGAAGTCGCCCAGGTCGCCGTGGCCAACTTCTTCAACCCCGCGGGCCTCCTGAAGGACGCCAACAACAACTGGATCGAATCGCCGAACTCCGGCTGGGCGCTCATCGGCGCGGCCGGCGAAAGCGGCCGGGGCGTCATCGCCTCCAGCAACCTCGAAATGTCCAACGTCGACATTTCGCAGGAATTCACCAACATGATCATCACCCAGCGTGGGTTCCAGGCAAACTCAAGGATTATCACCACCGCTGACGAAATGCTCCAGGAGGTCGTGAACCTCAAGCGCTAAACACCTGGCTAAAAATGATCGGGGGCCGCCGGTCGCCCCGGCGGTCCCCTGCGAGGAGTGGCTGACGTGATCAAAGTATCCCGTCTGCGGGCCCATGAGCCCGAACTTGTCATCAACGCCGAACTGATCGAGACCGTCGAAGCCACGCCGGATACCGTGATCACGCTGACCACCGGCCACAAGGTGATTGTGCAGGAGTCGGTCGACGAGATCATCCGGCTGGTAGTCGCCTACAAGCGCTCCATCCATCAGCCTGAAAAGGCGCAGTAACACCGGGGGAGAGGACAGGCGGTGGATCTGGCCACCCTTATCGGCGCAGCCGCCGGCATTGCGGTCGTGACCCTGGCCGTGGTCCGGGGCGGCTCGCTCAGCGATTTCGTCGATCCGTACGCGCTGGCCGTTACCCTGGGCGGCACGGTGGCAGCCACGCTGATCCAGTATCCGCTGCCCCGCCTTAGAGTCGCCCTCAAGTCTCTCGTCTCCATCGTTCGCCCCAACGCCGATGACCCCCGGCAGGTGATTGAGACCCTGGTTGGCTTCGCCGAGCGGGCCCGCCGCGAAGGGGTGCTCTGCCTTGAAGAGGACGCCGACCACGCCGAAGACCCATGCCTAGCGAAGGGGCTCAACCTGCTGGTGGACGGCACCGGCGAGAGTGAACTGCGGGCAATCCTGGAAGCCGACCTGGCCAACCTGGAAGCCCGGAACAGACAGGGCGCCGGCCTCTTTGAAACCATGGCGCAGTTCGCCCCGGGCTTCGGCATGCTGGGCACGCTGATCGGGTTGATTCAGATGCTCCGGCGCATGGAGAGCCCTGCCGCCCTTGGTATCACCATGGCCTCCGCCCTGCTGGCCACGTTCTACGGCGTGCTGCTGGCCAACCTCGTCTTCCTGCCTGTGGCGGGCAAACTGAAGGTGCGCGGGGCCGAAGCGGTGCTGCGCCGGGAACTGATCATGGAAGGAATCCTGGCCATCCAGGCCGGCGACACGCCTTCGCTGCTGCGCGAGAAGCTCAGCTCCTTCCTGCCGCCCGAGCAGCAGACCGCCCGGGCCAGGGCCCACGCCGACGAGGAGGAGTGACGCCATGCGCAGCAGCCGCCGCCTCGCTTCGTTTGAACCTGAGCCTCCGGGCGGGGCGCCCGCCTGGAGCCTCACCTACGGGAACCTGATGGTCGCCCTGGTCGCTTTCTTCGCGCTGCTCCTGGGCTTCGGCGACCTCGGCGCCGCACCGCCGGCGACGGCCGCATCCGGGGAGGGGCAACCCGCCCGGGTGGCTTCGCTCTCGTCGATCAAGCGGCGCATCACCGCCGACCTTGAGCTGAAAGGCGCCCGGGAGTTGATCCAGTTTGAAACGAGCACCGACGGCGGCCTCGTGATCAGGCTGGATTCGGGTGCCACCTTTGCCAGCGGCGTCGCAGAGATCATGCCCGGGGCGGTGCCCGCCCTGGACGCCGTCGGCGGCGTGCTGGCGCAGACCGGCAACGCCATCCGGGTGGAGGGCCACACCGACGACATTCCCATGCGGCCCTCGCCGCAGTACCCGGACAACTGGGCGCTCTCCAGCGCCCGGGCCAACTCGGTGCTCCGGTATCTGCACGATTACTATCAGATTGGCGGCGAGCGGCTGTCGGTGGCGGGGTATGCGGACAGCCACCCCGTCGCCCCGAACACGACGGAGAAAGGCCGAGCCCAAAATCGGCGGGTCGACATAGTCGTCCTGCCTCGGTAGGGCGGGAGTTGAAGGAAGGGTCGGACCGTTTCCGTCCGTAACCTCTGGCCGACAGAGACGGTTCGAGCCTGACGAAACGAGGAGTTGAAGGAAGGGTCGGACCGTTTCCGTCCGTAACCTCTGGCCCTATCTTACGAGGAGGAACTGGCGTGAAGAGTCGGATCATCTACATCGTCGGCGGTGTGCTGGCCCTCGCCGTCGTGATCGGAGTCAGCGTCCTGACGAGCTACCTCGTCGGCGGACGCGGCGCCACTGCAAATGCGGTCAATAACGCGGTGCCTGCCCATGCGGAGATCACGAGCGAGAACACCATTATGCTGAACGAGTTTGTGACCAACCTGGCCGACCAGCGGCAGTACGTAAAGGTGACGATGCACCTGGTGCTGACCCGGGCGAAGGATAAGGAGCAAGTCGAGAAGGCCGTTCCTCGCATTCGCGATGCGGTGGTGCAACTTTTAAATACAAAGAAATCCATGGAGGTAACAGGCAGCGCCGAAGCCAATAAACAACTAAAGGCCGATGTCCTGAAGACGCTCAACGATCTGTTGGGCGCCAACACCGTACGTGAGGTGCTGATTACGGACATCGTCGTACAGTTCTAGACATTCTCGGCGCTGACGCGCCATTTACGGTTGCCGTGCGGCCTCGCCGCTGTGCGGCGCCGCACTAGACCGCACCAGCAAGAAAGAGGGGGCTCCCGCTCTTGAGCGATATTCTAACCCAAGCCGAGATCGATGCCCTCATATCTGCCATGGTCAACCAGGACCAGGAAGCGGAAGCGAAAAAAGCGTCCGGCGGTCAGACGCCAAAGCGGATTCGGCAGTACGACTTCCGCCGCCCGGACAAGTTCTCAAAGGATCAGATCCGCACCCTGCAGATGATCCACGAGAACTTCATCCGCCCGCTCCAGACGTACTTTGCCGGCCGGTTCCGCACCATGGTGCAGATGGTCGTCGGCTCGGTTGACCAGAACACGTACTCGGAGTTCATCCGCTCCATTTCCAACCCGTCGGTCATCTGCGCGTTCACCATGCCGCCGCTGCCGGGCACCTGTGTGCTGGACATCAATCCGGTGATCGCCTTTCCTATGATCGATCGGCTCTTCGGCGGTCCGGGGGGCAGCCTGCCTCAGACGCGCCCGCTGACGGAGATTGAGTCGGCCGTCATGCACGGCGTCATCCGCGGCACGCTGGATGCCTACGCCGAAGCTTGGCGCAATGTGTACGACATGAAGATGACTCCCGGCAACATCGAGACCAATCCCATGTTCGTGCAGGTGGCGGCCCCCGGCGAAATCGTCATCACAGTCGCCGTGGACGTGCGGGTGGGCGAGCACGTGGGCGTAATCACCCTCTGCCTGCCGCACCTGACGCTGGAGCCGATCCTGGACAAGCTGTCCGCCCACAACTGGTTCAAAACCCAGGCCCGTGAAGTCCGCGCCGCCGACGTTGCCGCCATCGAATCGGTCGTGGGTGAGGCGAAGGTGCCCGTTGCAGTCGAACTGGGCCGGGTGGACCTGACCGTCCGGGAGATTCTCGGGCTGAATATCGGCGATGTGGTGGTGCTGGACACCAAGCTGACCGACCCGGCGAAAGTGAAGGTCGGCAACGAGACCAAGTTCTTGGGCAGGCCCGGACAGATTCGCGGCCGCGTGGTCGTGGAGATCGACGGCGATGCCATAAAGGGGGACGACGACGATGCATGAGGAGCCCATCTCCCAGGCAGAGATTGACGCCCTGGTCCGGGGCTTGTCCGGCCCCAAGGCTGCGGCGCCCGCTTCGGCGGCTCCGGGCCTGAGCGGCCAGGCTCAGGCGGTGGCGGAAGGGCTGCAGGAGTTCCCCGGTCGGGCCGCACAGGCCCTGACGGATCTGGCGGGCACCCCCTGCCAGGCACTCCTGGGGGGAGTACATGAGACTACCGTCAAGGAGATGGCGGACCTGCTGACAGGGCCCGTGCTCTTCGGACGTACGCCGCTCAACCAGGGGCTGCAGGGCACCGCCTTCTTCGGCGTGCCGCTGACGCTGGCCCTGGCGGTCATCACCCACATATACGGCGGCGTGGCGCCGTCGGCCCTGGATGATTCGGCCCTGGGCGCACTGGTCGACGGCCTGACCCAGATGAATCACGCCGGGTTGACAGCTGTGGGCGACCTGCTGGGCCGCCAGACCTTTGCCGGCGCCGTGGAAGTGCTTAACCTGCCCACCCTGGCCGAGGCTTCCGGCTGGGCGCCCGCGACGGCGGTCATGGCGGCGGCCATCGACCTGACGTTGGGCGACGACGCCGGGCGGCTCTATCTGATTATGCCCCAGCCCGTCTGGACACCCATTGCCGACGCGGTGCGTGAGAAGCAGTCCGCCCGGAGCCGGCATGCGGCGCCTGCCCCTGCCCCGGCCCAGGCGGCGCCGCCCGCCGCCAGTCCCAGCCCCGCCCCGCGGCAGGCCGCTCCGGCCGCGGCGCCCCCTTCGCAGGTAACCTTCCAGGCGGCCCGCTTCCCGGAAGTTGCCCCTCGCCCGGCGCGGGAGGAAACTCGTAACATTGAACTGTTGATGGATGTCTCCTTACAGGTTACAGTAGAATTGGGACGAACCCGGAAGCAGATTCGCGATGTCCTTTCCATGGGTCCCGGCTCCGTGCTGGAGCTGGACAAGCTGGCTGGCGAACAGGTGGATGTCCTGGTCAACGGCAAGCTGATCGCCAAGGGCGAGGTTGTGGTCATCGACGAGAACTATGGCGTGCGCATCACCGATATCCTTAGTCCGGTGGAGCGGCTGCAGTCTTTCCGCTAGGTTTGTTCCCGTAGCCGGCGCTGGTGAAGGGGACTTGTTGATGGATACCGCGAATACCACATGGGAGCTTTGGAAAGCGGTCTTCCTCTTCGGGCTTGTCGTCGGGCTGGCCTGGCTGTCCACCCGCATGGTCGGGTATCGGATGGGCCTGGCCGCCCGCGGCCGCATGGTGCGCGTACTGGAGAACGTGCCCGCCGGGCGCGACCGGTCGATCATGCTGCTCGAAGTGGGGGGCCGCATCTATTTGGTCGGGTCGACGGCCGATCGGATCAGCCTGATCGATGCCATTGACGATCCCGACGTCGTTGAGCGCGTGTTGACGCAGACGCCGCCCGAGCAGTCGGGCCCCCTGCCCGCCTCGTTCCGGGAGATCCTGGCGAAGGTGCGCGGTCAGTCCGCCCCGCCCGCGGCGTCCGGTGAGGAGGAGAGCACGGAGGAGCGGCTCCGGCAGCAGCTGGACCGGCTGCGGCGGCTGCAGGACAAGGAGAAATAGGGGGTAGCTGCCATGCGTCTGCGCATGAGACCCGGGCGGTTGCTCCTACCGGCCGCGGCGCTCCTGTTCGGTGCGGTGATCATCGGAGCGGCGGGGCGGGCAATGGCGGAGCCGGCGGTGCCCCTGCCCACGGTCAACATTGGGGTCGGCCAGTCGGACAGTCCGGCCGATGTGGTCAGTACCCTGCAGATTCTCGGCCTGCTGACGATTCTGTCGCTGGCCCCTTCGATTATGGTGATGATGACGGGCTTCACCCGGATCATCGTGGTGCTTTCGTTTACCCGCAGCGCCCTGGCCACCCAGAACCAGCCGCCCAACCAGGTGCTGGTGGGCCTGGCGCTCTTCCTGACGTTCTTCGTGATGGCGCCCACTTTCAGCCGCGTCAACACGGAGGCATTGCAGCCTTATCTGCGCGGAGAAATCGGCCAGGCGGAGGCGCTGGCCAAGGGCCAGGAGCCCCTGCGCGAGTTCATGCTCAAGCAGGCCAACGAAAAGGATCTGGCGCTCTTCGTCAACCTGGCCGGCTTGCCCAGGCCGAACTCGGAGAAGGATATCCCTACATACGTCATCATCCCGGCATTTGCGGTTAGCGAAATCGCTACCGCCTTCAAGATCGGGTTCCTCATATTCATTCCCTTCATCGTCATTGACATGGTGATATCGGCGACATTGATGTCGATGGGCATGTTGATGCTCCCGCCAATGATGATCTCCCTGCCGTTCAAGATCCTCCTCTTCATTATGATGGACGGCTGGCGGCTGGTCGTGCAGTACCTGATACAGTCGTTCCATTGAGGCTTTGGAATTCAAGAATTGGCAGCGGAGGCGCGGACGACGAGAGTTCGTGGCCCCGAGCCTAGTGTTCCGGGCTTTCTTGCGCGTCAAATCAGCCCAACCGACGATTGGCAAAGATCCCGGGTATTCGGACTGAGAACGTTCGTATTGAGAGCCCCGCCATGGCGCATGGCGGGGTTCTCTATCAGGTGCGTTGGGACAAGCGGTGGCGCTGATCCCACTTCCACTGCCGCGATTTCCGTGTCCCCTTCCGCGTTTTCCGTGGTAAAAAATCCAGTTTCCTTTCCCACATTCAAGGCCCGAACTGTGACATAGCAATGCGTTGAGTCGGAATTGGCCCACGCCTTCCCGCCAAACTGGCAGGAGAGTTGGAGAGATTTGCCGTATCAGTATCACAATGTTGCCGTATGTTTAGGAACGACGCCTAGAACATTCCAGTACTCTGAATACGTATATGTTAGTGTCGGGTGCGGTCGTCTGAAGAGGGGGGTCCGGGTTGACCGAAGAGTTCGTCATAACCCTGGGGCGCAACGCGCTGTTGACGGTTCTGCTGGTGAGCGGCCCCATTCTGCTCCTGGGACTGCTGGCGGGTCTGGTCGTCTCCATTTTTCAGGCGACCACCCAGATCAACGAGCAGACGCTTTCCTTCATTCCGAAGATCGTCGTCGTACTGGTCGCCGTGGTCCTGTTCGGTCCCTGGATGCACCACACCCTGATGGAGTTTGCAACCGGCGTCTTCGCCCGGATTCCGGAGATGGTGAAGTAGCATGGAGCTCACCGTAACGGATCTGATCCTGCGGCGCATCGATATCTTTCTCCTGCTCTTCATGCGCATGCTGGGGCTGTTCACCACTGCGCCGATTTGGTCGAACCGGCTGGTGCCCGTGCAGCTGCGGGTGGCCATCTCCTTCGGCACGGCAGTAGTCGTCTCGCCGCTCTTTCGGGACCTGGCCATGCCCGACTCCTTCGCGACGCTGGGGACCATGGTCGTCCGGGAGCTGCTGGTCGGTATGGTGATCGGCTTCGTCGCCGCGCTGGTGCTGAGTGCCGTCCAGCTGGCGGGCCAGTTGCTCGACATCAATATGGGCCTTTCCATGGTCAACCTCCTGGACCCCATGACCAACACCCAGATGCCCGTCGTGGGCAATTTCATGTACATCCTGGCCCTCCTGATCTTCTTCACGATCAACGGCCACCACATGCTGCTGCAGGCCCTCATGGACTCCTACGCCCTGGCGCCCATCGGCAAGGCGGTGCTGACCCCCGCCCTCGCCGAGTCGGTGGTCAAAATGGGCGCCAACCTCTTTCTGATCGGGTTCAAAGTGGCGGCGCCGGTCCTGGCCGCCCTTTTCCTGACCACCGTCGCCCTGGGCATTCTGAACCGGGCCGTCCCGCAGATGAACGTCTTCGTGGTCGGCATGCCGGTCCAGCTGGGCGTGGGCATCTTCATGCTCATGGTGGCCCTGCCGCTCTTTCTCTCCTTCCTGCATGTCCTGTTCCGGGGCATGTCGGTGGATATCATGACGCTGCTCCGCCTGCTTAAGGGGTGAGTCAAGGTTGGACCTGCAGCTCTTTGCGGGCGAGCGGACTGAAGAGGCAACGCCGAAACGGCGGGAAGAGGCCCGCAAGAAGGGCCAGGTCTTCAAGTCGATGGAACTGGTCGGGGCGTTGTCGCTGCTGGCCACTTACTTTACCCTGCAGTATGCGGCGCCGTACGTGGCCGGGCGAATCTTCTCCTTCTCCCGGACGCTCTGGGAGCAGGGCGCCATGCAGGACTGGTCGGAGGCCGGCGCCCGGACGCTGATGAACAACGTCTACATACTCGTCGCCACCGTGGCGGCGCCCGTAGCTCTGGCGGGCGCCCTGGCGGGGGTACTGGGCAACGTGGTGCAGATCGGCTTCCTTTTCACCGGGGAGCCGCTGGCACCGAACTTTGAGCGCATCAACCCCGGCAGCGGGCTGAAACGCATCTTCTCCAAGCGCTCCGTAGCCGAGATGCTCAAGGCCCTGGTCAAGGTGACGATTATCGGGTGGGTCGCCTACCGCACCGTTGCCGACGACCTGGAGGCCTTTCCGCTGCTGATTGGCCTGGAGCTTCCGCAGATGATCCAGTTCTTTGTGCAGCTGATCTCGCGGCTGCTGCTCTGGGTGGGCGTCTCCATGCTCGTCCTTGCGGTGGCGGACTACGCATACCAGCGCTGGGAATACGAGCAGTCGATCAAGATGAGCAAACAAGAGGTCAAGGAAGAGTACAAGCAGACCGAAGGCAACCCGGAGATTCGCTCCAAGATTCGGCAGAAGCAGCGGGAGATGTCACGCCGCCGCATGATGCAGGATGTGAAAAAGGCCGATGTGGTCGTGACCAACCCGACACACTTCGCCGTCGCCCTGGCCTACAAGCAGCCCGAGATGACGGCTCCAAAAGTGCTCGCCAAGGGGCAGGGGCTGATCGCCCTGCGCATCAGGGAACTGGCCCAGGAAGGGGAGATCCCCATTGTGGAGAACCCGCCCCTGGCCCGGCAGTTATTCAAGGTGACCGACATTGGACAGGAGATCCCCCCCGATCTGTTCCAGGCCGTGGCCGAGGTGCTCGCCTACGTCTACCAGCTGAAGCAGAGGGGTTACTAGTGCCGTTACCGCCCTTCTCGGCGCTGACGCGCCATTTACGGGTGCCGTGCGGCCTCGCCGCTGCGTAGTGCCGCACTAGACTAGGAGGTCGGACCATGCCGTCACGCGGGGCCGTGAACCTGAGCAAGTACAGCGATATCCTGATCGCCCTGGTCATCGTGCTGGTGGTGGCCATGCTGGTGATCCCCGTGCCCGCCGGCCTGGTGGATGTGCTGCTGGCGCTCAACCTGACCGTTTCGGTCGGCATAGTCCTCGTCGCGATCTATAATACCGAGCCACTGCAGTTCTCGGTCTTCCCGACGCTGCTCTTGATCACGACGCTCTTCCGCCTGTCGCTGAACGTCTCGTCGACGCGCATCATCCTCAGCGGTGCGGAAGCGCCGCAGGTGATTACGGCCTTCGGCGAGTTCGTAGTCGGCGGTAACGCGGTGGTCGGCTTCGTCGTCTTCCTGATCCTGGTCATCATCCAATTTGTCGTGATTACCCGGGGCGCCGAGCGCGTCTCGGAAGTGGCGGCCCGCTTTACGCTGGATGCCATGCCGGGCAAGCAGATGGCCATTGACGCCGACCTGAACGCCGGGCTGATAACAGAGAACGAGGCCCGCGCCCGGCGCCGGTCCATCGAACAGGAAGCGGACTTTTACGGCGCCATGGACGGCGCGTCCAAGTTCGTCAAGGGCGACGCCATCGCCGGCATGATCATCAACGTGATCAACCTGCTGGGGGGCATCGCCGTCGGCGTGCTGATGCTGGGGCTCGACGCGACGGCCGCACTGCAGCGCTTCGCCCTGCTGACCGTGGGCGACGGCCTGGTCAGCCAGATTCCCGCCCTGTTGATCTCCACGGCGACCGGCATCGTCGTCACCCGGGCGGCTTCGGACGGGAACCTGGGCCAGGAACTGGTCGGCCAGCTTATGCGCCAGCCCCGGGTGCTTTACCTGACCGGCGCGACCATCGGCGCCCTGGGCCTGGTGCCGGGTCTGCCGCCGACGCCCTTCCTGATCCTGTCGGCGGTTGTACTCTTCCTGGCGTGGCAGTTGACGCGGGCGGCAAGGCGGGCGGCGGCGGATGAGAAGCAGCGGGCCGAGAGCGACGTGCAGGTGGCGGCTGCCGCCGAAGAGCGCAAGCCGGAAAACGTGCTGGCCCTGCTGCAGATCGATCCGCTCGAAATCGAACTCGGCTACGGCTTGCTCGCCCTGGCCGATACCAATATGGGCGGCGACCTGATGGAACGGGTGGTCATGATTCGCCGGCAGACCGCCCTCGACTTGGGCTTAGTACTTCCGTATATCCGGGTTCGTGACAATATGAGCCTGAAACCAAACCAATATGTGATAAAACTGAAAGGCATTGAAGTGGCTCAGGGCGAATTATTACCAGACCACTTTTTGGCGATGGACCCAGGTACCGTGATCCAGCCGGTGCCCGGCCTGGAAACCAGAGAACCGGCCTTTGGCCTGCCGGCCCTGTGGGTCGCCGAAGCGGACCGGGAACGGGCAGAGCTGGCGGGCTACACGGTGGTCGATCCGCCGGCAGTCGTCGCCACCCATTTGACGGAGATCATCCGCCGGCACGCCCACGAACTGCTGGGCCGCCAGGAAGTGAAGCAGCTCCTCGACATGATCAAGGAGTCCCACCCGGCGGTGGTGGAGGAACTGCAGCGGGCCCTGACGCTCGGCGAAATGCAGAAAGTGCTGCAGAACCTGCTGCGGGAGTCGATCTCCATTCGGGATCTGGTCACCATTTTCGAGACCCTGGCCGACTATGGAGCCGGCACCAAGGATCTTGAGGCGTTGACCGAACTGGTCCGGGCGGGGCTTTCCCGGTCCATCGCCCGGCAGTTGGGCCTGTCGGGAAAGGTGCGGGTCATCACCGTGCATCCGGATCTGGAAAACCGGATTGCCGCGGCGATCGACCGGCAGCCCGGCGGCACCTATTTGAACCTGGAGCCCGAGACGATCCACCGGCTGCTGAATTCGCTGATGCGGCTGGCAGGGGACATGGCCGCCCTGGGCTCGGCGCCGCTGGTGCTGACCTCTCCGGCCATTCGCCCCTACTTCAAGCGGATCACGGAGCGTTCATTACCGAAGTTAATCGTTTTGTCATATAACGAAATGGATCCCAACCTCGAAGTCGAGGCAATAGGGATGGTGAATGCGTAAGTGCGCGTGAAGAAATTCGTCGCCAGAACGTTGCCGGAAGCGATGGTGCAGGTGAAGGCAGAACTCGGGGCCGAGGCGGTGATTCTGCACACCAGCGAGATCAGGGTGGGCGGAGTCTTTGGGCTCTTTGGCAGCCGAATGATCCAGGTGATGGCTGCGGTGGAGGAGCGACCCCTGACCGAGAAGGCCGTCGCGGCCGGCGGCGCTTCCCGGCCCGCACCGCCGGTGCATGCCCCGGGCCCTGTCCGGCAGCTGGCGCCTGTGGCGCCGGAGCCGCCAGCGCAGCCGTCCGAGGCCCCTGCCGACCGGGCGGCCCCTGCCGCCATGGATGAGATGTCGGCCTTCCGGGGTGAGATCTCCGACATGAGGGCCATGATGGGGCAGATCATGTCAAGGCTCGAGCAGCCATCGTCCGCCCGACCGCTGGAGCCGCAGGCGCGGGAGCTCCTGGCCGCCTTGAAAAAAGGCGGGGTGGAGGATGATGTGGCCTCATCGCTGCTGTCCCGGGTTCGCAGCCGCATCGCCAAGGGTAACGGTGACTGGACCGAGGCCAATGAACTGGCCCGCATGCTGATGGTCAAGGATTTGAGCGGCGTGCAGACGGTCAGCCCCGCGGGGCGCGTTGTCGCACTGGTCGGGCCCACGGGTGTAGGCAAGACCACGACGCTTGCCAAGCTGGCCGCACATCTGGCGCTGAACCAGGGGCGGCGGGTCGCCCTGATTACGGCTGATACTTATCGGATTGCCGCTGTGGAGCAACTGCGCACATATAGCGAGATCATCGGCGTGCCCCTCGAAGTGGTCTATGACCCCTCGGAAGTCAGGGGCGCCCTGGCGAGCTTTCAGGACAAGGATCTGATCCTCGTCGACACGGCGGGGCGGAGCCCCCGCAACCGGGCGCACATGAACGAACTGAAGGCCTACCTGGATGTCCTGGAACCTTCGGAGACTTACCTCGTCCTGTCGCTGACGTGCAGCCACCGGGATGCCTCCATGATCGTGGACCATTACCTGCCCATGGGGTTTGATCACTTCCTGTTCACCAAATGGGACGAAGCTGTAGCACCCGGGCTGATTTACAATATCGTCCACAAGTATAAGCGGCCGCTCTCGTACGTGACCAACGGGCAGAACGTGCCGGACGATATTGAGGTTGCCAATCCGGAAACCATCACTCGGGCCATTCTAGGGGTTTAGCATATGAGGGACCAGGCAGAACGGCTGCGGCAGATTGCGGACAAGCTCAAAGTGGAGTCGGCTGCAAATGTGCGGCGGCCCACACGGCGGGCTCGGGTGCTGGCGGTGACCAGCGGCAAGGGCGGCGTCGGGAAAACGAACATATCGGTGAACCTGTCCTACGCGCTGATGGCGCTGGGACAGGAAGTGATGGTGCTGGACGCGGACCTGGGATTGGCTAACGTGGACGTGCTGCTTGGCACAGTTCCGCAGAAGCACCTGGGCCACGCCCTTTCCGGCGCGGCAGACATTCTGGACGTGATTTACGAAGGGCCGGGCGCCCTGAAGCTGATTGCCGGGGGCTCCGGCATGGGCAACCTGGCGGACCTGTCCGAGACCGATCTCCAGCGGTTTATCCAGAGCCTGCGCAGGCTGGAGTCCCGGGCGGATTTCCTGGTCGTGGACACCGGCGCCGGTCTGGGCCGGAGCGTCCGAAACTTCGTGTTGGCAGCAGACATGGTGCTGGTGGTGACGACCCCCGAGCCCACGGCCATGACCGACGCTTACGCACTGATCAAGTCTGTGGTGCAGAAGAACCCGGCAGCGGACATCAAACTGATCGTCAACCAGGTCGAGAGCCGGGCGGAAGCCGATGAAGCCGCAGCCCGCCTCAGCACGGCCATGCTCCGGTTTCTGGGCGCTTCCACCGAGTACCTGGGCGCCATTCCGGTGGACCGGGAGGTGCCACGGTGCGTGCGAAATCAACAGCCGTTCTTCCTCGCGACGCCCAACAGCGCTGCCAGCATGGCGATCCGCAGCATCGCCGGCCGGCTGTTGGGCGATCCGGAGAATCCGAAAGCGGGCGTGCCGCTTTTCTTCGATCGGCTGAGCCGCGTATTTGCCAAGTGGCGCTAGTCAAGTGCGGCGCCGCGCAGCGGCGAGGCCGCACGGCACCCGTAAATGGCGCGTCAGCGCCGAGAAGGGGAGGAGGACACCGTTGGAACTGCCTAACATCAACCAAAAAGTCGAACTCAAACTCCTGACCGGGCCGTTTGCGGCGGCGTACTCAACGTATGTGGAGGATGCCGGCCATGACGGAATCACGGTGGTGCACCCTTCCGTGGGTGGCAAGCTGGTGCCGCTCGCCCCGGGCGATACCGTGCGCCTGGAGTACGCCGTTAAGGGACTGGCCCGCCTGGCGTTTGCCACGCGGGTGACCCGGGTGGATCCCGCCTCCGTTCCTTTGATTACCGTGGCACTGCCGGAGGCCAAGCAGGTAGAGCGATTTCAGCAGCGCGATTTCGTTCGGCTCGACGCCGAGCTGAAGCTGCTCTACTACGTGGTCAGTACGCCGGATAACGCGGCCCGCCCGGGGGGCGTCTTTCGGAGCCATACACGGGACATCAGCGGAAACGGGGCACAAATTCTGTGCCCGGATCAATACCCGCCGGGGACGCAGTTGGACATCCACCTGGAGGTGGGCGACCGGGTGGTCCACGCGGTGGGCGAAGTGATCCGGCTGGTCCACCAGCTGAGCCCGCGGGAGTTCTGGATGGGCGTCCGGTTTGTCGGGCTCGACGAACGGGATCGTGACGTCATTATCCGCTACATTTTCGCCGAGCAACGGGACCGTCGCCGAAAGGGCCTGTTGTAAACGAACATCTACAAAATGAGATTGGGGGTGCCCCCTTGGTCGACACCGCAGCTTTGTGGAAGCGATACAAAGAGACACGGGATGCGGCAGCCCGCGAGGGGCTCGTCGTGGCCTATGCCTCGCTGGTCCGGTACGTGGCGGGGCGGTTGGCATTGGGGATGCCTTCCCAAGTGGAACTGGACGACCTGGAGAGCTATGGCCTGTTCGGCCTGCTTGAAGCGATTGAGCGGTTTGACCCCGCCCGGGGCGTAAAATTTGAAACGTATGCGATGACCCGGATTCGCGGCGCGGTTATTGACGGGCTGCGGGCCGATACCTGGGCGCCGGCCCTGCGGCAAAAAGTCAAGCAAATGGACGAAGCGCAGGCGGTGCTGGAGAGTGAACTGGGCCGGGAGCCGACGGATGAAGAGCTGGGCGCCAAGCTCGGCCTGACCCCGGCGGAGCTGGTCCGACGCCGTTCGGAAGTGTCGGCGGCCGTGATCCTGTCGCTCGATGAGATGCCCATGACCAGTGACGACGGCGAGGGACTGACGGTATCGGACCGGCTGGAAGATCCCAACAGCCCCGACCCTGTGCAAGAGACCCTGTTCACGGAGCGGAAGGAGATTCTCGCCCGGGCCCTTGAGAAACTGCCGGAGAAAGAACGGCTGGTCGTCACACTTTTTTACTACGAAGGCTTGACGGCCAAAGAGATCGCAATGATCATGAACTTATCAGTTGCACGCATTTCGCAGCTTCATTCCAAAGCGATCCTGCGCCTGCGGGGGCGGCTAAGCAGGGCGAAACAGCAACTGATCTCGTAACACCGCGGGGGGGCACGGAGATGAACGGATCGGCTGACAAGACGTCGTATGGCCTTCATCCCCAGCCTGCCCATGGCCGGGTGACCGTTCGGATCTCTCCGGACGGTATGGAAGCCGCCATGACGATTACCCCGCCCAAGGGCACCGGGCAGGTTGTGAGCCTGCCACAGGCGCTGGCGGCCCTGGGCAAGGCCGGCGTGATTTTCGGTGTTGACTCACAGGCGGTGGAGGATCTGGTGCGCCAGGCCTCGTCGGTCTCCATGTTCGACGCCGCCGGCAAGACGACGGTTGTCGCTCGGGGAAGGCCGGCGACCAGGGGGCAGGACGCCGTTATCAGCCATCATGACCTGCTGCAGATGCCCTCCGGGTATCCGCAGTTGAAGTCCGACGGCAGCGTCGATCATTTTCAATTGAACCTGGTGCGCAACGTCACCGCCGGTACGCCACTGGTAAGCAAGCAGCCCGCCACGAAAGGCGTGCCGGGCACGAACGTGCTGGGCGCCCCGGTACCCTGCGTAGACGGAAAGGATCAGTCGCTGCGGGTCGGCAAAGGCTGCCGCGTCTCTGACGATGGATCGTCCGTAATCGCTGAAACGGAAGGGCATGCGGTCCTCGGATACGATGGGCGGGTCACGGTCTCGCCCATTTTTGAGATTCGCGGCGACGTGGACACCAGTACGGGGAACATCGACTTTGTGGGCAGCGTCGTGGTGATGGGCAGCATTCACCAGGGGTTTGTCGTGCGGGCCGGCCAGAACGTGGAAGTGCACGGCGGCATTGACGGCGGTACGGTGGAGGCCGGCGGCGACGTGATCGTCCGCTACGGCATACAGGGCGGGAGCCGCGGGCGCGTGGTGGCCGGCGGGCGCGTTCAGTGCCGGTTTATCGAAAATGCTGACGTGCGTTGTCACCGAGACCTGACCGTCGGCGACGGCATTTTGCACAGTAAGGTCCGCTGCGGCGGCAAAGTGCAGATCACCGGACGCCGTGGCACCATCATCGGCGGGCAGATCAAGGCCAAGGATGAAGTGATTACCCGGGTCCTGGGCTCCAGCCTGCTGACCAACACGGATATTGAGGTGGGTGTCTCTCCGGAGACCCGTGACGAGCTCGAAATGGTGCGGCGCTCGTTGACGGAGGCGGAAGCGGGCCTGCGCAAAGCGCAGCAGGCAGTCACTTTGCTGCGGGACCTGGAGGCACGCAATCCGGCGGAGTTCTCGCCGGAGAAGCGGGCCATGCTTCTCAAGGCGCTGCGGAGCCAGTACCATTTCCAGGCGCAGCGCGATCAGCTCGCAAGCCGCAAGGCGGTGCTGGAAGAGGAACTGCACATTAGCCTCCAGGGCCGGGTCCGGGCATATGATACCGTCTATCCGGGTGTCAAGGTCATCATCGGCAAGGAGACGTATCTGGTCGTAGATTCGCTCCAGCATGTTTGCTTCTATCTGTCGGACAACCATGAGATCACCCTTGGCGGAGCGTAGTCCAGGCGGCACCGGCCCATGTCAATGAGGGGGGTGGGGCGCCATGACGGTTCGTGCCGTGGATATGCAGACCATGATTCCCCGGCTGAACGAGGCCAGCAGGCTTCAGCATCAAGCTGAGCAGCAGCCCCAGATGGCCCAGCATGTGCAGACGGCTGTCGCGCAGGCGCGCGTTGAGCGCGCACAGCATCAGGTAAACAGCAAGATTCCGGTGGAGCACGCTGCGATCAACAAGGACGGCGGGGGAAAGAGCGGGGGCGGCGGCCGGCAGGGCGCCGGGAAGAACCGCAGGGACGGCGGCGCCGGGGAGCAGCATCCCGCAGAGCCCGGCCTCGGGCATAGGCTGGATGTGAAAGTCTGAATCAAGCGCAGAGGAGGACTCGCCTTGTTGCCATGGCTAGCCCTGCTGGTGGGCGGAGCGGTCTCGCTCTATTGCCTCTGGCAGTTCAGACGCTGGCTCGGTGTTCCTCAGGAGGCGGTCCCGGCCGCGAGCCGGCGGCTCGAAGTGTTGGTGGACGAGCTGGTAGCCACCGCGGAAGCGGCGTCGGCTGTGGTGCAGGAAAAGGCGGATGCGTTGACCGAGCTGGTCGCCCAGGCAGACCGGCGTTTGCACGCGCTTGCGGCGGCAAGTCAGGCCGTGGCCGGCCCGGCTGTGGCAGGTCCGGCGCCTGCGGCACCGGTAGCGGCGGTGGCGCCTGCAGCGCCCGCAGAGCCGATTGCTGCCGCCGTAGAAGCGGCACCCGCACCGACGGCGGTCCATCCGGATCTCCACCGCCAGGTCTATGCCCTGGCTGACGGCGGCCACGACGTGACGACCATCGCCCGGCGCCTGGGCCTGACCAAAGGCGAAGTGATGCTGATCCTTGGCCTCAGGAAGGGGGGTGCGCCTTGCTGACAAACCATACCCGCAAAGGGCTGACTCTGGCCCTGGGCGTGGGCTTCGGCCTTGGGCTGATGGCCGGCGCCATGCTGTGGTCCTTCGGCGCCGCTCCCGACCTGACCGACGACGAGATTGTGGCGCGGGCCCGGCGCCTCGGCATGACCCGGGCGACTGAGCTGCCCGGCGCCAAGGTGACGCTGCTGGTGAAGCCTGAAGCCACCCTGGAGGATCTGGCGGCGATGCTGAAAGCATCGGGCACCTATGCCGACGGCGAGATGTTCATCGCGAGGGCCAAGGCGAAGCATCCCGACGGTAAACCCAAGGCGGGCCTGCACGTAGTCACCCCCGGAGAGCCGGTGGATCAGCTGGTGGACCTGCTGGTCGGCGAACCGTAGAGACAAAGCATGGTGGAGACAACCCCCGGCATATGACTGAGTTGGCCGGGGTTTTTCCATGCCCCCGAGCCGGAGGGGGAATCGACTCATGGCGAAATCGGAGCGGGGGCCGGCCTTTGCACTGGGACTGCTCCTGGGGGTTGCCCTGCTGTCGGTGCTGGTCTGGGGCGCGGGCAGGTCCGTCCAGAAACATGGGGTGACCGTCCGGGTGGAGACCGGGGAGATCGCCGCCCAGGTCGAAGCGGAAGTGAAGCTAGCCGTTCGCCGGGAGCTGCCCGCCACGCTTGCTGCCATCCGGCAGGAACTGCCGGCCCGCGTGGCCGCCGAGACGGCCCGCAAGCTCTCCGAGACTACAGTGAATGTGGGTGGTTTCAACATACCGGTGCCCGACGCCGCCGCCCAGCAGGTCAGGTCTGCCGTGGAGTCGGCGGTGCGGGCGGGACTGAACGTCGCCGTGACCGATGCGGACGTGGGCGCCTTGGCCGACCGGCTTGCAGGCCGGGCGGGCGGCATGGTGCAGGAGAAGCTGGCGGAGTACCTCAAAGGCCGAACGTTTCCTGTCGAGTTATGGAAAGGCTTTTCGATTCCGGTGACCGTGATCCCACAGTAAGGCAACAAGCACCTCCGGACGTGAGCCGGAGGTGCTTGTTTTTCATAAGGGTGAACATTTCCAGGTACTTTGTCGGTCATATGGGTGGAGCTCCTGTGGAAGTGAGGTGTACATATGCGAAAAAAGATCGGCAAGGTGGCCCGGTGGCTCCTGGTACTCATCCTCCTCGGATTGACCGGGCTGGGCTTTGCCAACGCCCGAGAGGCACAGCGGCGCAGCCGGCCGCTGACCGATGCAGTTCTGACCCCCGGGCAGAAAGCGCAGGTGGCCGGAGCATTGCGGCTCCAGCACGACCTGGGGGACCGAATCTGGCCGGGGTTTCCCGGAACCGCCATTCCGGTAATCCTCTTCAACGACGGCTATGAGTTCCTGGTCGGCCTCGCAGGCGCGCCGGCGCCCTGGGAGGCGGTGCCCGGCGACGATGTGGCCGGGCAGCCAATCCACAGGCGAGTGGCGGCGAACCCACAGTCGTTCGCGGTGCCGGTCGGGGACGGTTGGGCCGCCAGCCTGGGTTCACTGGATCTGATGAACCGGGAGCTATTCCTGGGCTTGCGGCGCGACCTGCCGCCCGTGCTGGCCCAGCTCGTGCCTTACCCGCTGGTTACGGTCGGGCCGGACTTCGGCAAAACTGCGCTGCTGCACGAAATGTTCCACGTCCATCAGGCGGTGCGGAGCCCGGACCGGTTCGCACAGGCCGAGGAGTTGTATCGCCGCCATCGTGGCGGGTACCCATACAATGACGAAGCATTCGCAGCGGCCTGGGACCGAGAAGGACAGCTTCTCGCCGCGGCCATGAAGGAGACCGATGCGGGCGCGGTCAGGCGGTTAGTCGACGAGTTCCTTGATGTTCGCTCGGAGCGGCGGACCCGGGCGGCACTGAGCCCGGAGTTGACCGCCATGGAGCAGGAACGGGAATGGCTTGAGGGTGTAGCCCTTTACGTGGAGATGCGCGGGCACGCAGAGGCGGCCGCGGCCGGCTGGGAAGGGTTTGCCCCGGGCCTGCGCTGGTGGCAGACCTATTTGCAGAACCTAAAGTCGGAACTAGGGCGCCGGGGGGGCGACCAGCGGTTCTACATGAGCGGCATGGCCATGGCCCATTTGCTTGACCGTCTCCGCCCGGACTGGAAGGAGAAGGTGCTCGAATCAGGAATGACGCTCGAGCAACTCCTACGGGAGGCATGAGTGGCTTGACGGCAGTCTCACGCGGGCGGCCTGGACCCCCCTGAACCGCAATACCCTTCATCCGTCTCACGCAGTGGGACATCGGCATCTGTCCGGGGAGGTGGCCAAGGATGTTTTGGTTCCATTCAGCCACGGTCGGAGGCCTTGTTCTGGCCATTTATGCGATCCGGCGAGGCCAAAAAGGGCTGGGATGGGCCGGCCTGACATGTTTTGTCTGCGCAGCCCTGATCATCATTTTTTGGAATCAACTTTGGTCTCTGTACCGTTACCGTCTCTTCCCGATGAACGAACATATTCTGCAACTCCTGTACTTCGGGTTCCTTTTTCTGGGGGGATTCTTTACGGTGTGCGGTTTCCTGTGCACCTTTGATCGCCCCAAAACAGGTTCCTGAAGGCTTTCCAAGGGGCAGGTTCATCAAAGGGGCTAGCGAGCAGAGCGACCCTTACAGCCGTCGACGCCCCCCCGACCGCCCGACATAAAGGGGTTTGCCAACTAAGCCCTCGTTGTGCTATATTAGCCTATGGTGTCATTACACACGCAGGCGGACAGAACGGGGATGCTGCACCCAAATGCAGCCCCGGCACACTGGAGGATGCCTGCGGAGGCCCCAAATCAATCGGAGGTGAGCGTTTCCAGTGTCTGTTATTTCCATGAAGCAGCTGCTTGAAGCCGGTGTCCATTTCGGTCATCAGACCCGCCGCTGGAATCCCAAGATGAAGGAGTACATCTTCACCGAGCGGAACGGCATCTACATCATCGACCTGCAGAAGACCGTCCGCATGGTGGAGCACTGCTACAACTTCGTGCGCCAGGCCGCCGCCGACGGCGGCAAGCTCCTGTTCATCGGCACCAAGAAGCAGGCGCAGGACGCCGTCCGCGAAGAAGCTGAACGCTGCGGCGGCTACTATGTCAACCAGCGCTGGCTGGGCGGCATGCTGACGAACTTTGAGACCATCAAGAAGCGCATCAACCGCCTGTCCCAGCTCGAAGAGATCGAGACGACCGGCGAATGGGCGAAGCTGACCAAGAAGGAACAGGCCGGCCTCCTGCTCGAGAAGGAGAAGCTCGAGAAGTACCTGGGCGGCATCAAGGGCATGAAATCCCTGCCCGACGCGGTCTTCATCATCGATCCCCGCAAGGAGCGCATCGCCGTCGCCGAGTGCCGCAAGCTGGGCATCCCCATCGTGGCCATCGTCGACACCAACTGCGATCCTGACGAAATCGACTACATCATCCCCGGCAACGACGACGCCATCCGCGCCGTCAAGCTGCTGACCGCGAAGATGGCCGACGCCGTCATCGAAGGCCGTCAGGGCGTTGACGCCAGCCAGGCTCCCGAGACTGAAGGGGCTGCTGAAGCTGAGGAAGCTCCCGCTGTAGAAGGCGAGTAAGGATCGACGTATGAGCGGGGCTGACTTGAGGAAGCCTATCCCACGAATGTCTGCAGTTCGATTGGGAGGAGACCTGAGTCGCCCCGCTTTGCTATGCATATCGAAATTACCAAACTTTACCATCGAAACACTGGCGGGTGGCAAGGAAATCTTGACACTCTCCTGCAGAATAGGGGGTTTTCCGAAATGGCCGAGATTACCGCGAAGATGGTAGCTGACCTGCGTGCCAAGACCGGCGCCGGCATGATGGACTGCAAGAAAGCTCTGACTGAGGCCGGGGGCGACTTCGACAAGGCGACCGACTGGCTGCGCGAGAAGGGCCTCGCCGCTGCTGCCAAGAAGGCCAGCCGCATTGCCGCCGAGGGCCGCATTTTCGCCACCCTGCGCGAAGGCGCCAAGCTGGGCGCCATCGTCGAAGTCAACTGCGAAACCGACTTCGTTGCCAAGGGCGACGATTTCAAGTCAATCTGCGAGACCGTGGCAAACGCCGTGCTCGACAAGAACCCCGCCGACGTGGAAGCCCTCAAGGCTGACCTCGGCAACCTGATCACCGAAGCGGTTGCGCGCATCGGCGAGAATATCCAGGTCCGACGGTTCGCCCGGTACGAAGTGGCCAAGGCCGGCCGTGTCCACGCTTACATCCATGGCGACGGCCGCGTTGGCGTGCTGATCGAAATGGAGACCGGCTGCGAAGTAGCGGACGGCGACACTCTGAAGGGCCTGGGCCAGGAGCTCGCCCTGCAGATCGCCTCCATGAAGGCCCGGTATGTTACCCGCGCCGAAGTGCCCGCCGCCGAGCTCGAACACGAGCGGGAGATCTACCGCGCGCAGCTGATCAACGAAGGCAAGAAGCCTGAGATCGCCGAGAAGGCTGCCCAGGGCCGCGTTGAGAAGTTCTACAAGGAAGTCTGCCTGCTCGATCAGGAGTGGGTCAAGGACAGCTCCAAGACCGTTGGCGCCCTGGTCAAAGAGACCGGCAAGAACTGCGGCTGCGAAATCACCGTCAAGCAGTTCGTCCGGTGGGAAAAGGGCGAAGGCATTGAGAAGCGGTCTGACGATTTTGCCGCCGAAGTGGCGAAGGTGGCCGGGCTGAAGTAACGCGGAGGAGGGGCGGGAGGTAGCACACCTCCCGCCCTCATGGTCTGCGCCGTTCCCGGTTCCTCTCCCTTTTGTGAATCACGTCCGCTACGAGAGGAAACTCTTAGTAGGGCGTAGAAAGCCTCAATGCGGCAGGGAGGTAGTTGTCTTGCAGAGACCGATCTACAAACGGGTGGTGCTGAAGCTCAGCGGTGAAGCTCTGGCCGGGGATCGCGGTTTCGGGCTTGACCCCGTCGTACTCGACTATATCGCAAGTCAGATTCGGGATGTGCGCGACCTGGGCGTTCAGATCGCCGTGGTTGTCGGTGCCGGCAACTTCTGGCGCGGGCGCCTGGGGCAAGAAATGGGCATGGACCGTGCTTCAGCCGACTATATGGGAATGCTGGCCACCGTCATGAACTCCCTCGCCTTGCAGGACGCTATCGAAAAGTACAACGTCGATACACGGGTGATGACGGCCGTCGAAATGCGGCAGGTCGCTGAGCCTTTCATTCGCCGGCGGGCCATCCGGCACCTGGAAAAAGGGCGGGTCGTCATTTTCGCTGCCGGGACGGGCAACCCGTACTTCACCACGGACACCACTGCCGCCTTGCGGGCCGCCGAAATCGAAGCGGAAGCGATTTTGATGGGCAAGCAGGGCGTTGAAGGCGTATATGATTCCGATCCCCGGAAGAATAAGGATGCCGTCAAGTACCATGAGGTATCCTATCACGAGGTACTTACCAAAGGGCTGCAGGTGATGGATTCGACCGCCACTGCCCTTTGCATGGATAATCGCATTCCGCTGATCGTCTTCGATATGCTGGGCAAGGAATACGTACGGCGAGTCATCCTCGGTGAGGATGTGGGTCAGACATATGTCAGGGGGGATAAGTCGTGACGAAGCAGATTGTTAAAGAAGCCGAAGAGAAGATGAAGAAGTCGCTTGAGGCGTTTCGCGCGGATTTGGCCGGTATGAAGGCGGGACGTGCCACGCCCGCAATTCTCGATAAGATCCGTGTTGACTACTACGGGTCGCCAGCGCCGATCAAGCAGGTGGCGACGGTCGAGGTGACCGATTCGCGCACCCTGACGATTAAGCCCTACGAGCGCAGCATGATCAAGGCGATCGAAAAGGCGATCAACACGTCTGACCTGGGCATCAACCCGAACAACGACGGCATCGTCATCCGGCTCGCCATTCCGGCGATGACCGAAGACCGCCGCAAGGATCTTGTAAAAGTCGTTCATAAGCGGACGGAGGAAGAGCGGGTCATCATCCGCAACATTCGCCGCGACGCCAACGAGCATATTAAGAAGGAAGAGAAGGCCAAGACCGTCTCCGAAGATGAGTCCAAGCGCAGTCAGGACGAGATTCAGAAGCTGACCGACAAGTACATCAAGGAAGTTGACCATGTCATGGCTCTCAAAGAGAAGGAGATCATGGAGGTCTGAGTCCGTGGGGGTACCTGAATCGCCCTGGCGGTGGGACGTGGTTGGGCTTCCGTGGACGGAAGCGGAACCGATCCTGATCGCCCGGGGTCTAACGTATGAAACGGTGACGACAGCACCGCCTAATCGCCCGGTTGGCACGGGACAACTCCGCGTCGTGGCCCAGCGGCCACGACCGGAGGGTCTTCTGCTGGTGCTGGCCCATCGGACCTATGAGCGGCCCGCGCCGTGAATCTGGCGGCGCTTCCGCTCCGGGCATAGCCTTGATTGGGCCCAATGCCAGACGGCAGGGAGGTTTTTGAGGGTTGTGCTAGACAATATACGCAGGCTGGTTGGCCTGGAGCAGGATGCCCCTGCGGCTCCCGCGAAGGGGAACGCCTCGGAGACTGGTCCCCGCCACGTCGGTGTGATCATGGACGGCAATGGCCGCTGGGCACAGCGGCGCGGCTTGCCGCGCAGTGCCGGGCATAAAGCGGGCGTCGAGGCTCTCCGCACGGTTGTAAAGGCCTGCCCGGAACTGGGGATTGAAGTCCTGACCGTTTACGCCTTTTCCACGGAGAACTGGACACGCCCCAAAGATGAAGTCGATTTCCTGATGTATCTGCTCGTGGAGTACTGCCGCCGGGAAGTGGCGACCCTGAATGAAAATGGGGTTCGCATCAACGCCATTGGCCGCATTGACGAATTGCCGCCGCTCCAACGGGACGAGATCTACCGGGCGGTGGAAAAGACCCGGCACAACAACCGCCTCGTGCTCAATGTTGCTGTCAACTACGGTGGCCACGCGGAACTGGTCGACACAATGCGCCGCATTGCAGCGCTGGTGCAGGCCGGACAGGTCAAGCCCGAAGAGATCGACGAAGCGTTGATCAGCCGTCACTTGTATACAGCCGGTCTGCCGGAACTTGACCTGGTGATTCGGACCGCCGGGGAGATGCGGCTGTCGAACTTCATGCTGTGGCAGGCTTCGTATAGCGAACTCTGGGTAACGGACGTCGCCTGGCCGGATTTCTCCCGCGAACTGCTGGAGCAGGCGGTTATGGCGTTTCGGCGGCGGGACAGGCGATTTGGCGCAGTTTTGCAGCAAAGCAGGTGACCCATGCGCGTTCGCATTCTGACCGGCCTGGTTGGCATACCAATCTTTCTGGGCCTGCTTTACGTTGGGTCGTGGCCCCTCTTCGTCCTTGTGGCGGGGATGGGCCTTATTGGCTTTCATGAGTATGTGCAAATGTGGCAGCACAAGGACGTGCACATCGCCCGGGCGGGCTTCCTGGCAGTCCTCGGGCTGCTGCTGTGGGCGTTTCTGACCCCGGAGAACGCCGTCCTTCTCGGGGCGATTTTCGCTGCTTCGGGGCTGACAGTGCTGACGTGGCTGATCTTTCGCTTTCAAGAGCGCAACATCATCGATGCGCTGGTCACCCTGGCGGGCATCATGTACGTGGGCTGGCTGATGGCGCACCTGCTGCTGCTCCGCCAGCTGGGCGGCACGGGCACAGGATGGGATGCCGGCCTGAAGTGGCTCAGTTTTGCGTTCTTCAGCACGTGGGTGGCTGACTCGCTCGCGTACTTTACGGGCATGGCTTTCGGGAAGCGGAAGCTGGCGCCCGTCATCTCGCCGAAAAAATCAGTGGAGGGGGCCGTGGGCGGCGGTGTCTCCACCCTGTTGGTGGGCGCCCTGTATGCGCCTGTGGTAGGCATTTCCGCCTGGCAGGGAGCCCTGATTGCACTGGGCGCCTTCGCGCTTTCCGTCCTGGGCGATTTGGCTGAGTCCGCGCTGAAGCGGTACACCGGAGTGAAGGACTCGGGTTCGCTTCTGCCGGGCCATGGCGGCGTGCTCGATCGTTTTGACAGTAGCCTTTTTGTCCTTCCGTTCGTCTATTACGTTGCCAGGCTGTTTTTCTTCTAACGTCTGACCGCGCAGCGGCAGTGATCCGGAGGTGCTTATGGTTAGGCCCTGGCTGTATTCTCTTCTGGGTTTGGCCGGCTTTCTGGCCGGCGTGTACCTCCTGCTTCAATATGCCCTGCCGCTGGTGCTGCCCTTCGTCATCGCCCTGGTGATTGCCGAACTGATGGACCCGATTGTCAACCGGCTGTCTGGCAAGAAAAAGCTGCCACGGACGATAGCCGTCAGCCTGGTGCTGCTCACCTTTGTCGTCATTTTCACCACCGCAGCCACAGTCGGTATCGCCCGTTTGGTCGAAGAGATTCGGGGAGTTGTGCAGCGCGTGCCGCATTTGTATGCCATCGCGATGGACATGGGTGCCCGTTTCGCCGAGCAGTTCAGCCGGTTCAATGAGGCCCTGCCGGGTTCGATTCGGGAGATGCTGGCTGCAAACCTGGCCGATGTCCAGACGAGCCTGCAGCACTCGCTGGAGGGGGCGGCCTCCGCACTCGGCGTCGTCAGCAGTGTGCCGGCCTTTGTTACCAACATGCTGATCGCCCTGATCGCCACGTTCTTCATCTCACGCGATAGGGCGATGATCGGCGAATTTCTGCTTTCGCTCTTTCCGTCGGTCTGGCATGGGAAGCTGCGCCGGGTTAAGGATGATGTGTGGAGCAGCACCATGGGCTGGGCGAAAGCACAGTTCATGCTGATCCTGCTGACCATGATCCAGACGATCATCGGCCTGTCGCTGATTGGTGCGAATTACGCCGTCACCATGGGCGTGGTGGTGGGGATTGCGGACATGATGCCCGTATTGGGGCCGGCCGCGATCTATCTGCCCTGGATTCTCTATAGCTTCATCTTCGGCAGCAAGATTTTCGGCCTGAAGCTATTGATTCTCTATGCGGTCGTCGCGGGCATCCGCCAGGTGCTGGAGGCGAAGCTGGTGGGCGATCAGATCGGCCTGCACCCGCTGGCCATTCTGCTCTCGCTCTACCTGGGCTTCACTTTCTTCGGCGCCCTCGGCGTGGTAGCCGGCCCGCTGATCACCATTCTGCTCAAGTCGATGATCAAATCGGGGCTGCTGCCCATTTTCCAGGATGATCCGCCGCCGAACTGAGGCCGGATTGGAAAACAGCCACGGGACTCCGTGGCGAAACTCCCCTTCTTAAATAAGGAGACGTAGCTAGAATGAAAGGCATCAGCATCATCGGCTCTACGGGATCGATCGGGACGCAGGCGCTGGATGTGATCGCCCATCTGCCTGAGCGCTGCCGGGTGGCGGCGCTGGCGGCGGGGAGCCGGGTCGACCTGCTCGCGGAGCAGGTGCGGCGGTTCCGGCCGACCCTGGTCTCGGTGGCGGGGCCCACCGAAGCGCTTGGCCTGAAACGCCTCCTGCTGGAGCAGGTGGACGGCCAGCCCCTGCCGGAGATCATGCACGGCGCCGAAGGGCTGGAAGCGGTGGCCACCTGTCCCGGAGCGTCGACGGTGCTGACGTCCGTAGTCGGCGCCCTGGGCCTGAAGCCCACCATGGCCGCCATTCGGGCCCATAAACAGATCGCCCTGGCCAACAAGGAGACCCTGGTGGCCGCCGGTGAACTGGTCATGGCGGCGGCGAAAGACGCCGGGGTTTCCATCATCCCGGTCGATTCGGAGCACAGTGCCCTGTTCCAGTGCCTGGCTGGCGAAGACCCGCTGAAGATTCGCCGCTTGCTGCTCACGGCCTCCGGCGGGCCGTTCCGGGGGCGCAAGGACCTGTCCGGCGTGACCCGGGAGGAGGCGCTGAAGCACCCGCGCTGGGTGATGGGCGCCAAAATCACGGTGGACAGCGCCACCCTCATGAACAAGGCGCTGGAGATGATTGAGGCCCGCTGGCTCTTCGACGTGCCAATCGAGGCCGTGCAGGTCGTCGTCCATCCGCAGTCGATCATCCATTCCGCCGTCGAGTTCGTCGACGGGAATGTGGTGGCCCAGATGGGCCCTACGGACATGCGGCTGCCGATCCAATACGCCTTTACCTACCCCGAGCGGGTAGCAGGGTACCTGGAGCCGCTGGACCTGTTCAAAGTGCGAACCCTGACTTTCGAGCCCCCGGATGCCGTTACCTTTCCTTCCTTGAACTACGCCCGGGAGGCCGTTACAATAGGAGGAACCATGCCTGCCGTAATGAACGCCGCCAACGAAGTGGCTGTGGGTCGCTTCCTTGGCGGAGAACTCACCTTCAGCGGCATTTTCGGGGTGGTCCGGAGCGTCATGGACCGGCATCAGGCCGTCCCGGCAACCGACCTGGACGTCATCCTGGAGGCAGACAACTGGGCCCGAGCGGCTGCACGAGCCCTGTAGAGGTGGTGATGGGGTGGGAGTGACCGATTTCCTGTGGGCGATTCCGGTTTTCGGGTTGCTCATTTTCATCCATGAGTTGGGCCATTTCGCGGTCGCCAAGTCGTTCGGCATTCGTGTCCACGAGTTCGCGTTGGGATTTGGCCCGGTGCTGGCCGGCTTTGAAGCGGGCGAGACCAGGTATAATCTGCGCGCCGTGCCCCTGGGCGGCTTTGTCCGCATGGCGGGTATGGAGGACGGCGACCTTGATGACCCACGGGGCTTCAACCGCAAGCCGGTGCTGGCCCGCGCCCTGGTCATCTTTGCGGGTCCCGTCATGAATTTCGTCCTTGCGGCCCTGCTCTACGCGGCGCTGCTGTTCTTCATCGGTGTCGACGTCAGCGACAGTACCCGGCTGGGCGAAATCATGAAGAGCTGCGACACCGTCATCGCGGGCCAGACCGTCACCCGGCCCTGTCCGGCCTATACGGCGGGCCTCCGGGCGGGCGATGAAGTCACTTCGATCAACGGCACCCCCGTTCGTGCCTGGCAGGAGATTCAGGACGTGGTCTCCAAGTCGCAGGGCAAGACGCTGGCCTTCGTGGTCAAGCGAGGCCAGGAGACCGTGGAGGTCCGGTCCGAAGCCGTTTTCGAGGCGGGACGCTGGATGGTCGGCATCCGGCCATCCACCAGGCGTGAGCCCCTGGGCACGGCCCTTGTGCAGGGTGTATCCTGGACCTATAACACGTCGGCCATGTGGTTGCAGGGCTTTGTCGGCATGATTATGGGGAGGGTCCCCGCGGAGCTATCCGGACCGGTGGGCATCACCCGGACTATCGCCGAAACTGCTTCCCACGGGCTCGACATGCTGGTTCTGCTTTCCGCTTTCCTGTCCATCAATCTGGGTCTCTTCAACCTGCTGCCGATTCCGGCGCTTGACGGCTCCCGCCTTGTCTTTCTGGGCGTGGAGTCCGTGCGGGGCCGAAAGCTCGATCCGGCGCGCGAGAACGTCATCCATTTCGTCGGGTTCCTGATTCTGATCGGGCTGATGCTGGTGATAACCTACTCGGAAGTACGGAAGCTTTTGTAAGGAGTTGAAGGAAGGGTCGGACCGTTTCCGTCCGAAACTCCTGGCCGACGGAAACGGTTCGAGCCTGACGAAACGAGAGGAGCACACTTATGCCAGAGCGTAAAGCGACTCGCCCCGTCATGGTCGGCAACGTGCAGGTAGGCGGCGGCGCCACCATCTCCGTGCAGTCCATGACCAAGTGCGATACGCGTAACGTGCCGGAAGTCGTCAGGCAGATTCGGGAACTGGAAGAGGCCGGCTGCGACATCGTGCGTGTTGCGGCGCCCACCATGGAAGCCGCCGAGTGCTTCAAGGCGATTCGTAAGGAGTGCAGCATCCCCCTGGTGGCGGATGTGCACTTTGACTACCGCATTGCCCTGAAGGTGCTGGAGGCGGGTATCGACAAGCTGCGGATCAATCCGGGCAACATCGGTGACCGGTGGAAGGTGGAGGAGGTCACGCGGGCCTGCAAGGACCGGGGTGTGCCCATCCGCATCGGCGTCAACGCCGGATCCCTTGAAGATGAGTTCATTGAGAAGTTCGGCTATCCGACACCCCAGGGTATGGTGGAGTCCGCCCTGAAGCACGTGGCGATTCTGGAGGATCTCGATTTTCGAGACACCATTATTTCCATAAAGGCATCGGACGTCAAGACGATGATCCAGGCTTATCAGCTGTTGGCCACCAAAGTGGATTACCCGCTGCACGTGGGCGTGACGGAGGCGGGCACGCCGTTCGCCGGGACGATCAAATCGTCCGTCGGCATCGGAACGGTGCTGGCCGGGGGCATTGGCGACACCATTCGGGTCAGCCTCTCCGCCGATTGTGTGGAAGAAGTGCGCGCCGGCTACGAAATTCTGAAAGCGCTTGGGCTGCGGACTCGGGGCATCAACATCATCTCCTGCCCGTCGTGCGGCCGGGTTCAGATCGATCTGGTCCGGGTGGCCAACGAAGTGGAGAAGCGGCTGCAGCATATCGATGTGCCGCTGAACGTCGCGGTCATGGGCTGCGTGGTCAACGGCCCCGGTGAGGCCGCTGAGGCGGATGTGGCCCTGTTCGGCGGAAAAGGCGTCGGCATGCTCTTTGTGGGCGGGGAACAGGTACGCAAGACCAGCGAAGCGGAGATGGTGGAGTCGCTGGTGGAACTGGTGGAACAGAAAGCAGCGGAGTTCAAGGCCAAAGGTCTGGACAAGGCGATGGGCTACCAGCGCCACGGATAGCGGCGGCTGATCGCTATGTCACAGTACGGGCCTTCAATGCGGGAATGGGAACGGGATATTTACCACGGAAGGCGCGGAAGGGGACACGGAAATCGCGGCAGTGGAAGTGGGCATGTGATGTGTCCCTGCGCCTTGTCTGATGGCTCTTTCAGGATCTGCCGTCCATTCTATAATTAAATACAATAATAATATATAATTCCATTTACCCTTGATTGTTGCTCGGAAACCCGCGTTGGCTCTGATCCGTAATCTGCGCAATCAGCGCCATCGCTATTTTGTTGTCCCACTCCGTGTCCTCAGCGCCTTCCGCGCCCTCCGTGGCAAAATGCCTCCAATACCCCACACTAGCAGCTACTGTTACAATAGCGCCGGAAAATGCAGAGAGCGACATCCGCCAATGCGGTGCCGCTCCTCAGTGCATGCTATGGTAGTCGGCAGACCAGCCACTATCAACTGACCAGGAGGTCGCTGATGACCGCCTCATGGCACTCAATCAGCGAGTCGGGGCAGTGCGCCCGGGCGAACTCCAGGACTTGACCGGCTCCGTATGAGTCCGTGTCGATGACGATGTGCCGGGGGCAGCAGACGGTAAGGTACTCAAGGGCTTCCCGGGCAGAACGGACGGCGACGACCGCTGTGCCGGCCGAACGCATGACAAACGGCAGGTCGAGGTATTCTGACAAGACGAAGGTCCAGGGTCGGAGTGTTGTCACCGTCTTCACCGCCTCGCCACTTTTATACGGGCCTAACTATTCGTATAGAGTATCTTCTTGAACAAATATAACACCTAGGCCAATGGAAGTACATAGGGATGTTCCAATGCAATGGAAGCACGGTAAAGGGATGATAAAGCGCCGCCCCACCGGCACTGGTTGACATGGATGATCCGACCTGTTAGTCTACCAGTTGAGAACAGCGATGAAGGGGCCTGCAGGGCGCCTCGCGATTCAGAGAGCCGGCGGACGGTGCGAGCCGGTGCGCGAATGCTCTTGCTGCCCACCCTTGAGCTGCCGGTGTTGAGCCGTGCCGGATTCCCACCGTTACAGGGACTGAGCGGGCCTCCACGGGGGCCAAATAGGGTGGTACCACGGGAGTGATTGCCCCGTCCCTTACCGGGATGGGGCCTTTTTATTTTGTTCGAGGAGTGTGGCAAATGGCAGAGGAGAAGGGAATCACGCCCCAGGCGGAAGATTTTTCGCGTTGGTACATTGACACCATTTCCCGGGCGGAACTGATGGACTACTCCCCGGTCCGGGGCTGCATCGTCTTCAAGCCCGACGGGTATGAACTGTGGGAGCGGGTTCAGCAAGGGCTGGACCGCCGGTTCAAGGCCACCGGACATCGCAACGCCTACTTCCCCATGCTGATTCCGGAGAGCTTCTTCGAGAAGGAGAAGGAGCATGTGGAAGGCTTCAGCCCTGAACTGCCCTGGCTGACGGAAGCCGGCGGCGAGAAGCTGGAGGAGCGCCTCGCCCTCCGCCCGACTTCCGAGACGATCATCGGGCATATGTACAGCCAGTGGATTCAGAGCTACCGAGACCTGCCGGTGCTGCTGAACCAGTGGGCGAACGTCTTCCGGTGGGAGAAGCGGACGATGCCGTTCCTGCGGACTTCCGAGTTCCTATGGCAGGAAGGGCACACTGCCCACGCCACGGAGGAGGAGGCCCGCCAGGAGACGCTGACCATTTTGGAGATTTACCGCGACTTCGTGGAGAGCGAAATGGCGATTCCCCTGCAGGTCGGCCAGAAGACGCCCTCTGAACGGTTTGCCGGCGCCGTGGACACCTACTCCATCGAAGCGATGATGAAGGACGGCAAGGCCCTGCAGGCCGGCACTTCGCACTACCTGGGTCAGAATTTCGCCAAAGGCTTCGAGATCAAGTTCCTTGACCGCGACAACCAGCAAAAGTACGTCTATACGACGTCGTGGGGCGCCTCGACCCGCCTCATCGGCGCCCTGGTCATGGTGCACGGCGACGACAGGGGCCTGGCGCTGCCGCCGCGCATGGCGACCGTGCAGGTGGTCATGATTCCCGTCGGGCCGCCCAAGCTCCGGGAGAAGGTCATGGAGAAGTTTACGCCCGTCTTCGAGGCGCTGAAGGACGCCGGCGTTCGGGTGCACGCCGATTTCCGCGACGAGACGCCGGGTTGGAAGTTCAACGAGTGGGAGATGCGCGGCGTGCCGCTGCGGCTGGAGCTTGGGCCGCGCGACGTCGACAGCAACCAGTGCGTCCTGGCGCGGCGAGACACCGGCGAGAAGGTGACGGCTGGGCTTGACGGCATCGTCGACACGATCAAGAACTTGCTCGATGCGATCCAGGCGAACATGTACGAGAAGGCGAAGGCGTTCCGCGACGAGCACTCGCACTACGACGTGGACACTATTGAAGCCCTCAAGGCGCACATGGATGAGCGTGAGACATACGGCTGGATCCTGGCGGGCTGGTGCGGCAGCAACGAGTGCGAGGCCAAGGTAAAGGAAGAGACGAAGTTCACGGCTCGCAACATCCCGTTCAACCCGCCGGCGACCAAGCACAAGTGCTTGTACTGCGGCGGCGAGGCGAAGCACACGGTCTGGTACGCGAAGGCTTATTAGTGGCTCAGAGGGGCGCCCAAATCGGGCGCCCCTTGTGCATGCCGACACTTCTGCTGGAGATACTGTGGTTGGTCCACGAAGCAACCAGTGGGAGTGATGGGATATGGGAATGATTCTGGCGGCCCTGGCGCTGTGCTTGGGCCTGCTGGTGGGAAGCGGCGCCGCTCATGTGGCAGGCGTGCCCATGAGCGCCACATCTTCTGCGCGCATCGGCGCGGCCTTGCAGCCGGCCCGGGTGATCGAGGTGACGGCCAAAGAATACCAGTTTGACCCGAAAGTCATCCAGGTAAAACCCGGGGAACGAGTGACCGTGCGGCTCCGGAACGTGGGCACGGAGCGGCACGAATGGGAGGCCGAGGGCCTGCATGCCGAGATCAAGCCCGTTGCGCCCGGCACCACGGGTGAGGTGACGTTCACGGCGCCCGACAGGCCCGGCACCTACGAGTTTGCCTGCCACGTGGACGGGCACTACGAGAAGGGCATGATCGGATTCGTGGTGGTCCGGTGAACCTGGCGGAGTATACACTCAAGCAACTGGCAGCCTGGGGCGTACGGCGCGTCTACGGCGTAATGGGCGACGCGATTCTCACCTTGATGGATGCGTTGGGGCGCCAGGGCGATATTCAGTTCGTCCAGGTCCGGCACGAGGCGGCCGCCGGATTCATGGCCTCCGCCGAAGCGAAGCTGACCGGCGGGCTTGCGGCCTGCATCGGCACCAGCGGGCCGGGGCTGGCCAATCTGATCAACGGCCTGGGCGATGCGTACGCCGACCGTGTGCCGCTCCTGGTCCTCACCGGGCAGGTGGAGTCCTACAAAGTTGGGACCGATGTCAAACAGGATGTGAATCAGCAGGCGCTGGTGCAGGGCCTGGCGGGATACACCGCACAGGTCACGGCGCCGGGCGCCGCCCCCGCCATCCTGGCCCGTGCTCTGAAGACGGCCGTGGCTGAAGGGCGGGTGGCGCAGGTGAGCGTGCCCAAAGACTACTGGGGCGCGCAAGTTGACGCCCCGTTCCATCCGCCGGAGCCGTTTCTGACCGCTCCGCCCGTGCCGGCGCCCGCCGTGGTGGCGGAGGCAGCCGGCTGGCTGCGGGGTGCCCGCCGGCCAGTGATACTGGCAGGGCACGGCGCCCGGGGCGGCGCCCGCGAACTGCTGGCCCTGGCGGAGGCCTGGGGCGGCGGGGTCATTCTTGCCCTCGGCGCCAAGGGGATGCTGCCCGGCGCCCACCCGCTGGTCCTGGGTGGCGTCGGCACGGGCGGCAGCGATGCCGCCCACCGGGCGCTGCAGGAGTGCGACCTGGTGCTCGTCGCCGGATCAACCTGGTGGCCTGCGGACTATATGCCGGCGGGCGTGCCCGTCATCCAGATCGACCGGTGCCCCGCCAATATCGGCGCAAAGACGCCGGTGGCGTATGGATTGCCCGGGGATTGCCGGGAGATCCTGCGCGGTCTGCTGGCGGCCGGCGTGGTGCGACGGGTGGAGTGGATCTCCCGGCTGGAAGTGCTGAAACAGGAGTGGGAAGCGACGCTGGGCCGGGAGGCGGAGGCCGGCGACCCCGGGGGTCCGGTCTCTCCGGCGCGGCTGGTCCGGGCCCTGGAGGAAGCGATCGCAGGGAACACCGTGATCACCGTGGACACGGGCGATCATCTTCTCTGGTTCAACCGGCATTTTCGCGGCTCGGGGCAGCAGCAGGTCCTGTTCAGCGGCACCTGGCGGACGATGGGCTTCGCCCTGCCGGCTGCCGCTGCCGCCCGGCTGGCCCGGCCACAGGCGCCAGCCCTGGCCCTGGTTGGCGACGGCGGGCTGACGATGCAGCTCGGCGAACTGGCGGTGCCTGCCCAACTCGGGCTCGACCTGACGGTGGTGGTGGCCCGGAACGGCGCCCTCGCCCTGGAGGAGTTCAAAGCCCGGTCCGAGGGGCTCACCCCCTTTGGCCATACACTCAACAACCCGGATTTTGCCGCGGTGACGCGGGCTTTCGGCTGGCAAGCCTGGAAAGCAGAAAGCCCGGGCGACCTGGAGCCCGCCTTGCGAGCGGCTCTGGCGCACCCGGGCCCGGCACTGGTGGATGTCAATACCGCACGAGACGGGTCCCTGCACAAGTCTTAGGCCCGGCAGAACCGGCGGGCCGTCTCCGCGATCACCTGCGCGACCGCGACGACCGAATGGAGATCCACCCACTCCACGGCCTCGTGGGCGCCCGCCCCGTCGGGGCCGTAATTGACGGCGGTAATCCCGGCGGCGGCGAAGAGCGCGGCGTCCATCCAGTAGCCGACGCCCGCTTCTGCCGGCGCCGACCCGGTCGCCTTCAGCGCGGCGGCCCGCAGCTCCCGGACAACCCGGTCCTCCCGGTTGCACAGCAGGGGCGGCCGGTCAAAGAAGCAGTTCACCTCAGCCTCCTCGCCGGCGGCCCGGATGACACCGAGCAGTTCCTCGGCTACCTGGGCGGGCGTTTCGCCGGGCAGCGTCCGCCGTTCGACGGAGAGCTTGCACTCCGGGGCATACGTGGAGATGCCCGTGCCGCCCTGAACGAGGGCGCAGTGCATGGAGGCGGGCCCGACCAGGGGATGGATCCGGCTCCGCAGCACATCGCGGTCGAACAGCTCCAGCGCGGTGATGATGCGGCCCATCTTGCCGATGGCGCTGACGCCCAGATCCCAGCGGCTGCCGTGCGCCGCCTGGCCCCGGGTGATAATCTCCGCCCAGACGAAGCCCTTGTGCCCGAGAATCAGGTCCTGAGCCGAAGGCTCGGTCAGGATGCAGCCGTCCGCCCGGTGGCGCCGGACAAAGTCGGCGGCGCCCAGGCTGGCGTACTCCTCGTCGGCCACCAGAGCTAGAACCAGCTTGCCGGGAAGGTCGCCTTCGGCGGCCATCTGGGCGGCAGCAGCCATAACCGCGGCCACGCCGCCTTTCATGTCGTAGGAGCCGCGGCCATAGACCCGGCTGCCTTCCACCCGGGGCTCAAACGGCGGAATCGTCATGCCGGCGGTGCCTACCGTATCGATGTGTCCGCAGAGACAGAGCGTCGGACCGTTACCGGCGCCGACTTCAGCGTAAACGTTCGGGCGCCCGGGCGCAGCCTCTTCCAGCCGCGCAACAACGCCATGGGCACTGAGCCAGTCCGCCGCAAAGGCAGCGACGGCAGCTTCACCGGTGGCCTCATCCGGCGCGAGGGTGGGGTTTACGGATGGGATCGCGATCAGGTTGCGCAGCAGGTCAAGCACGGCCGCAGGGGCGAGGGCGTCGGACATCGGCGGTCTCCTCCTGATGGTTCTACTCCCGAAAATTGTACCACTAATGTAGGAGGGCAGGCGCCCTCCTTTTTATCTGCCTAAAACGATTGGCTGCGGCGTTCGTCAGCAAAATGGAGAAGGTGGAGGGCGTCAGCCTGGTCAGCCCCCAGAAGATGACCAGTGTGATCATCGGCGACGGCGAGCAGGCGTTCCTGCAGGTCTTCGACCACAAGCTGCTGCAGCAGTACTCCGAGACGATGCTGGAAGAGGGGACGTGGGAGAGCGCCGCCGACCAGATGGAGCAGGGCGGGCACACGATCGTCTCCCCGGCGATTGCGGCCCGCTTGCAGGTGGGGCTGGGCGACCGGCTCACGGTGTCGTCGCCGGACGGGCCGGTGGAACTGACCGTGGTGGGCATCATGACCGATATCACGCCGTATGGCGGCACCATCAATATCGACCGGCAGGACTGCCTGAAGCACTGGCACGATCAAACGAGCACGAACGTGGCCGTCCTGGTCGAGCCGGGCGCCTCGCCCGCGGCGGTCAAACCCCATCGGGATGGCGACCGCCGTCGTCCTACTGCTGGCGCCGATAGTGGGCCACGTGCCCGCCCGGTGGGCGTCCCGGCTGGATGTGGTGGAGGCACTTCGCTACGAGTAGTTGCATAGGATAGGCTGGAGAGGCACGGGGGCGCGCCTGTGCGTCTCAAGCCCTCATCGGGGAGTGGGCAACCGCCCCACGACGGCGGTGGAAGAAGCCGCAAGACCAAGGTGGAAGCAAACGTGGCGGACCACTGGAGGATGCCAGGGCGGGCTTAATTCAGAGAGGAACGAAAGCGGAAGGCGACCAGTGAAAGGCGAAAACGTGAAACCGGATCGGGGACTTCCCGCCGTCCGGGATTTTCGAGGGGGAGCCGGAAACCGAGTTATGGTAAGGCTAGTGAGACACTGCAACGGGGAAACCCACAGAAACCGTGTAATCCGTGGCCAAATATCTGTCTCCTTTTCACCCGCTGGCATAATCTCACAAGTGGGTTGACACAACATAAGCAACTTTGGCATACTATAAGTAGAGTAACCATCATCTGCATATGCGTACCCGGCCTACGGGCCGGGCTTCTCTGGCCCCAAAAGTTGCGTAAGGGAAAAAGTGTTGGCCGGGTCCAACATAGGAGGGTAACTACCATGAATAAACGTGGATGGGGAGTCTGGCTGGCGCTTACGCTGGCAGCCGTGCTCCTGGTGACGGGCTGCGGCCCCGCCTCGGGCGGCGGTGCCGGCGGCAAGCTGAAGGTCACAGTGACCACCGGCATGATCGCCGACCTGGTGGGGAACGTCGGCAAGGACCACGTCGAAGTGACGGCGCTGATGGGGAGCGGCGTCGATCCGCATCTGTACAAGGCATCCGAAGGCGATATTGCCAAACTCGCTGACGCACAGATCATCTTCTATAACGGCCTCCATCTCGAAGGCCGGATGGGCGATATCTTCGTCAAAATGGCCGCCCAAAAGCCGACCATCGCCGTGGCGGAAGGCATTCCCAAGGACCTCCTGCTGGAGACGGCAGCCGGCACGGAAGACCCGCACATCTGGTTTGACGTGGCCAATTGGATCAAGGCCCTGGACGTGGTCCGGGACGGATTGGTCGCCAAGGATCCCGCCCATAAGGCCGATTATGAAGCGAACGCCGCCGCTTACCTGACGCAGCTCCAGGAGCTCGACAGCTACGCCCGTACCCAACTCGCTTCCATTCCCAAGGAGCAGCGGGTGATGGTCACGGCCCACGACGCTTTCAACTACTTCGGCCGGGCCTATGATGTCGAAGTGATGGGCCTGCAGGGCATCTCCACCGCCGCCGAGTACGGCCTGAACGACGTGCAGCGGCTGGTCGATCTCCTCGTGCAGCGCAAGATCAAGGCGGTTTTCGTCGAATCCAGCGTACCCAAGCGCTCCATCGAAGCGCTGGTGGAAGGGGCCAGGGCCAAGGGCCATACGGTCGAGATCGGCGGGGAGCTCTTCTCCGACGCCATGGGCGCCCCCGGGACGCCCGAGGGGACTTACCTGGGCATGGTGCGGCACAACGTGGACACGATCGTCAAAGCGCTCAAATAAAGGGGGCTGCGGCTATGTCAGAGACGCCGTTGGAAGTGCGGGACCTGACGGTGGCGTACCACCGGAAACCCGTCGTGCAGAGTATAAACCTGACGCTCCCCGAAGGGCGGCTAGTGGGCATCGTCGGGCCGAACGGGGCGGGCAAGTCGACCTTGCTGAAGGCGATTCTCGGCTTGGTGCCGGCGGCTACCGGCGAGGTCAGCGTCTTCGGGCGCCCGTACGCCGAGCGGCGCAGCCTGGTCGGCTACGTGCCCCAGCGGGGCTCCGTCGACTGGGACTTCCCCACCGACGCCCTGGACGTGGTGCTGATGGGCCGCTACGGCCGCCTGGGCTGGCTGCGGCGCCCGGGGGCGGCTGACCGGGCGGTGGCCCTGGAGTGCCTGCGGCAGGTCGGCATGGCCGATTTTGCCGGGCGCCAGATCAGCCAGCTCTCCGGCGGCCAGCAGCAGCGCGTCTTTCTGGCCCGGGCCCTGGCCCAGGATGCCAAGCTCTATTTTATGGATGAACCTTTCGCCGGGGTGGACGCCGCCACGGAGAAGGCGATTGTGGTCCTGCTGAACGAGCTCAAGCAGCGCGGCAAGACGGTGGTGGTGGTGCACCACGACCTGGCGACCGTGAAGGAGTACTTTGACTGGCTGGTGCTGCTTAACATGCGGGTGATCGCGGCCGGCCCCACCGCCGAGGTCTTCACGGCGGAGAACCTTCAGAAGGCCTACGGTGGGCGCCTCACTGGGCTAGGATCGGCGCTGGGCGGGCCGGCGCCCGAAACGGCCGCGGCCACCAGCGACGGCGGCGCTGTCGGCGGCGGATTCCTGCCCGCCGCGGCCTTTGAGGAGGCGTAAGGCGATGGACCTCTCCTGGCTCTCCATCGCCGACGCCAATACCCGCTGGGTACTGGGCGGCGCCTGCCTGCTGGGCCTCAGTTCGGGCGTGCTGGGCAGCTTCGCCCTGCTGCGCCGGCGAAGCCTGGTGGGCGACGCCCTGGCGCACGCCGCCCTGCCCGGCGTCTGCCTGGCCTATCTGCTGACGGGCACCAAGAATCTCGGCCTGTTCCTCGTCGGCGCCGCAATCGCCGGCCTCCTGGCGACCATGGCGATGAGCGCCATCACCCGCTACTCGAAAATCAAGGAAGATGCGGCCCTGGGCATCGTGCTGACGGTCTTCTTCGGCCTGGGCATCATGCTGCTGACGGTGATTCAGAAGCTGCCGGGCGGCAATCAGAGCGGGCTGGATAAGTTCCTGTTCGGGCAGGCCGCGTCGCTGGTGGGCAGCGACGTCCGGCTGATGGCGGCCATCGCCGCCGGGCTTTGTCTGGCCGTGCTGCTGCTGTTCAAGGAGTTCAAGCTGCTGGCCTTCGACCCGGGCTTCGGCGCCGGGCTGGGCCTGCCCATGGGCCTGCTGGACTTGGTGCTCAACCTGCTGATTCTGCTGGCGGTGGTGATCGGGCTGCAGTCTGTGGGCGTCGTCCTGATGGCGGCCATGTTGATTACGCCGGCCGTCGCGGCCCGGTACTGGACTGACCGCCTCGGCGTCATGACGGCCCTGGCGGGGGTGTTCGGCGCCGCGGCCGGGGCCCTGGGCACGCTGCTGTCGCAACTCGGGCCCCGGATGCCCACCGGGCCGCTGATCGTCCTGGCGGCCACGCTGGTCTTCCTGGTCTCCCTCCTGTGTGCACCGCGGCGGGGGCTCCTGGCCCGGCTAATCCGATTCGTCCGGCTGAAGCGGCAGGTGGCCCGGGAAGGCGCCCTGCGGGCGGTCTACGAGCTTGCCGAAGCGGTGGGCGACCCCAGGGCACTGGTGACTCCCGACGAGCTTAGGCGGCGGCGGGGGGTGACGGGTGTGGGCGCCCTCGGCGCCCTGGCCCGGGGCGGCGCCCTTGAGGCTACCGGGGGCGGCTGGCGCCTGACGGCGCAAGGGTTGGCGGAGGCCCACCGCCTGGTTCGCGAGCAGCGGCTCTGGGAAGTCTTCCTCATGCATGAAGGCGAACTGGGCGGGCAGTCCGTCGACCGGGACGGCGCCCGGGTCCCGCCCGCCGTCCGGACCCAGCTGGAGCAGTTGCTGACCCTGCACGGCCTCGAACCACGTCTCTATAAGGAGGGCGCCTAGCGTGGACTGGTACGCAAGCGGATCCATTATCGCGACGGGCGCCCTGGTTGCGGCTTCGGCGGGAATGGTCGGCTGCTTTCTCGTGCTCCGCCGCCTCGCCCTGCTGGGCGACGCCATCAGCCACGCCGTGCTGCCCGGCATTGCCCTGGCCTTCCTGCTGACGGGCAGCCGCAGCACGCTGGTCATGGTGCTGGGGGCCGGCGCCCTCGGCATTATCACCACGTTCCTCGTGCAGACCCTACAGCGGGCGGGCGTCCAGGAAGACGCCGGCATCGGCGTCAGCTTCACGGCCCTGTTCGCCGTCGGCGTGGTACTGGTCTCGCTCTTCGCCGGCAAGGTCGACCTGGACCTAGACTGCGTGCTCTACGGCGAAATCGCCTACACACCTTGGGACACCCTGGTCATCGGCGGCATCAACCTCGGGCCTGAATCGCTCTGGACCATGGGGTCGATCTTCCTGCTCAATTTCTCGGTCATCGGCCTGCTTTACAAAGAGCTCAAAATCTGCGCCTTCGACCCCGCCATGGCAGCGGCGGTGGGCATCAACGTCGCCGTCATCCACTACGTGCTGATGGGGCTCGTCTCCGTCACCACGGTTGGCGCGTTCGAGTCTGTTGGCGCGATTCTGGTGGTGGCCATGATGATCGTGCCTGCCGCCACGGCCTACCTGCTGACAGAACGGCTGGGCGTCATGCTGCTGCTGGCGGTCCTGCAGGGGGTGGTCAGCGCCGCCGCGGGCTACTTCCTGGCAAGGCAGCTCGACAGCTCCATCGCGGCGGCCATGACCACGGTGTCGGGCGCCTTCTTTGCACTCGCGTTCCTCTTTGCGCCCCGGACGGGGCTGGTCGCAAGGGCCCTGGCCCTGCGGGGCCTACGCACCGGGCAGCAGATGATGCAGTAAGAATCTTTCCGGTCTCCTGACGGGGACCGGTTTCTTTTTGTCGTCTCACAGGTGATGGGACATTTGGCACTCTTTCCATTGGGCATGCTAACGTTTTGGAGGAGGGACGATGCATGACGATGGAACCCACCGCGACGTAGTGGTCAAAAACACCGATGGTGCAGCCCTCAAGTGAACGTTTGTCGAGCTTCAGAGCGTCCATAAAGAAGTGGCCCATGAAGCGAGCCGCCGGCTGCAGCAGAACGGCGCCCGAATGGGGTCGGGCGCCACACAAGCGGCGCCTCAGGGCATTCACCCGTGACGGGCGGGAGCCGGAGGGGAGGAGGAAAATTCCTCGGGGACAAGGAATACGTTGTAACGGAGCGTTCGCGTCACCAAAGGCAGAAACGTCCGGTGACTTGTGCCGGAACGGAGGTAGGTCCTACATGAGAGTCGCCGCGGTAATCCCTGCGTTAAATGAAGAAGCGACGATTGGCGATGTGGTCTCCACGCTCCGCCATGTCGATATCGTGGAAGAAGTGATCGTCGTCAGCGACGGGTCGACAGACCATACGGCGGACTTGGCCCGGAGCGCAGGCGCCCGGGTAATCGAACATAAAGAGAACATGGGGAAGGCGGCCGCGATGAAGACCGGCTTCGACGCGACTGGGGCGCCGGTCGTTCTGTTCATGGATGCGGACCTGATCGGGCTCACCCCCACCCATGTCATGTCGCTGCTGGCGCCGCTGCTGAGTAATGGGGCCGACATGACCGTCGGCGTCTTTGAAGACGGACGGGGCATGACCGACCTGGCGCAGCTGGTGGCGCCGTACCTGTCCGGCCAGCGTGCTGTTCGGCGGGATGTCGTTACGGAGATGTTCCGGGAAGACCCGGAAGCCATTGACTGCCGGTTCGGGATCGAAGTGGCGCTGACCCGCCATGTGAACCAGAAGGGCTATCGGAAAGCTGAGGTCTCACTGGGCGAACTGAGTCACCGGATGAAGGAAGAGAAATTGGGGCCCATCAAAGGGGCGGCGGCGCGGTTGAAGATGTACTATGAAATCCTAAAGTATGCTGCCACGAAAGGGTAATGCCGCGTGACCGAGCTGATTCAGGCCAACATTCAATCCTTCTTTGATTCGTTCTGGACCACAACCGTGCCGCTGCTGATCGCTGCAGTCTGCGGCGGCTTCGTCGGTCTGGAGCGGGAGCGGTCCCGGCGTCCTGCGGGTCTGCGCACCCATGTGTTGGTCTGTGTGGGCTCGGCCCTGCTTATGCAGGTCTCCCTGGCCATGTATGAAATGGCCGTACTGCGGGGGGCCGGCAACGGCGATCCCGGCCGGATCGCCGCCCAGGTCGTCAGTGGCATCGGCTTCCTTGGCGCCGGCACCATCATGCGGGAAGGCGCGAACATCCGCGGCCTGACCACGGCGGCGTCGCTCTGGGTGGTGGCGGGCATCGGCCTGGCGGTCGGCGCCAACATGTACCTGGAGTCGATCTTTGCCACCGTCATCGTCATGCTGACGCTGAAGACCCTCTCCGAAGTGGAACACCGGTGGATTTCCAAAGGCGGCATGCACACCATCACTGTCCACGTCAGTGACTCGCCCGGGCGCCTCGGCATGCTGGCAACGGTCTGCGGGCGGTGGGGAGCGAACATCCGCAGCGTCAGCATGAAAAACAGCCCGATTCCCGGCACCGTCGAAATCTCCTTCTTTATCCGCATGTCCGGGCGCAATCCCGACACTGCAGGGCTCATCGGTGATTTGATGGGAACAGAAGGTGTTGTCTCCGTCACTGAAGAAGAATAAGGCGACAAACCAGCGCGGGCGCCCGAATGTTCGGGTCGCCCGCGTGATGTCACTTTTTGTGCCGTCTGGGGTGAAACGAACGCTTATGTCGCCGCAAACAGACTGGCTCCGTATGGTCGACCGGACCTCTCTCCCCGCAGACGTCCAGAGCCTTCTGGATGCCGCCGCGCTCCAGCGGGTGGAGGTCCGGCAGCGCGCCCGGGAAGTCGCGCTGCACGTACTGTTGCCCGGGCGCATGTCTCTGGCCGCCCGGGAGGCGGTTGAGGCCGCCATTGGGCGCGACTGTTTTCCCGGGCTGTCCGTAACCGTTCGGCTGGTGCCGCGGGTGGCCACGGCGCCCGCCGACCCGGAGGCGGCCATCGCCGCCGCCTGGGACGAAGCGACGCTGCAGGCCCGCACGGCCCTGCCGCGCCTGAACGGCATTTTGGACAAGGCCGTCTGGCGTTTGGAGGGGCAGACCCTGCGCGTGGAAGTCCCCACCGAGGCGATGGTAACCGTGGTGGAGGGCTGCAGCGGCGCTGCCCGCCTGGAAGAACTTCTGAGCCGGGACACCGGCCTGAACCTGACCGTCCGTTTCGAGGTCAGGCCCAAGCCCACTAAGGTTGAGGCGAAGCCGGCCGACCCGACCGACGAGCACGCGGACCCCTTCGCCGACATCCGCGAAGATGACGCCCCGCCGCCCGAGCCGCCGGCCTACATCGACCCGGCGCAGGACTTGATGCAGGAGTATCTGACGGACTGGATGCAGCGCCAGTCGGCCTTCGGCAAGAAGGAAGCCGCGCAGAACGGCGCCGGTGCCGTCCCCTCGGAAGGCCTGCTCAAAGGCCGTGCCATTCCCGAAGATGCGCCGGTGCGCGACATTCGGACGGTGACGGAAGAAGAGAACCGGGTGCTGATCGAAGGCGAAGTCGTGGGGGTGGACTCCCGCGATACGAAAACCGGCAAGCAGATGATCTCCTTTGCCGTCTGCGACCTGCTTCGGCAGACCAAGCCCGGGGAGATGGGCGACACCCTGCCCGTCAAGCTGTTCCGCGACCCGGCGAAGGATCCGGACTTTCTGCAAGTGATCAAGAACGGTGCCTGGCTGAGAGTTCGGGGCAACGTCGCCCCGGACAAGTTCTCCGGCGAACTGACCATGATGGCCGATGACATCGTCGTCGGGAAGCGGCCCGCGCGCTCCGACAATTACGACGGACCCATGAAGCGCGTGGAGCTGCACGCCCACACGCTCATGTCGACCATGGACGGCATGATCGACCCCGAAGAGCTGGTCAAGCGGGCGATCAAATGGGGGCACCGGGCCGTCGCCGTTACGGACCACGGCGTCACGCAGGCCTTCCCGGCTGCCACGCACGTCAAGCTGCCCGAAGGCTTCAAGCTCCTCTTCGGCTGCGAGTTTTACCTTGTCGACGATGGCACGCCCATCATCGTGAGGCCGCCCCACGGGCTGCCCCTGGCGGAAGCGGAGTTCGTCGTGCTCGATATTGAGACGACCGGTTTCTCGCCCATCGGCGACGACATTATCGAAGTGGGCGCCGTCCGTTTCAAGAACGGCATCATCGGCGAGTCGTTCCAGCGCTTCGTCAAGCCCTCCAAGCCGATCCCCGAAGAAGTGCAGAAGCTGACCAACATTACGCCCGACATGGTCGCAAACGCAGATGAACCCAAGAAAGTCCTGCGGGAGTTCTTCGACTTCATCGGCGATGCGATCGTCGTGGCCCACAACGCCCAGTTCGACTACAGCTTCCTGCGCTACCACCGCCATAAGCACCTGGGCGAAGAGTTCGTGGGCCCGGTGCTGGACACGCTGATCCTCGGCCGGTCGCTCATGCCCCACATGAAGTCGCACAGCCTGGCCGCGCTGACCAAAGAACTGCAGATTACCCTGGTCGACCACCACCGGGCCGACGCTGACGCCAAGTCAGCCGCCATGGTCATGGCCAGGCTGATGGAAAAGGCGCCGCACATTGAGACGGTCGAACAGATCAACGACCTGACCCGGGGCATGAACGTCGAACAGCTCCGGCCGTATCATGTGACGTGCCTTGTCCAGCACCAGCCCGGCATAAAGAACCTCTACAAGCTGATCACCAAGAGCCATACGGAGTACTACAACCGGACGCCCCGAGTGCCCCGCACGGAGCTGGAGAAGTACCGCGAAGGCCTGCTGATCGGCACCGGCGGCAACGGCGGCGCCCTGTACGACGCCCTGCTGCGCGGCGTGCCCGAGCACGAGCTTGAACAGATGGTCGATTGGTATGACTATGTCGAAATGGTGCCGCGCGATAACATCCGCTACCTGCTCGAGCAGGGTCAGGTCAATTCCGAAGAGCAGTTAATGGCCCTCAACCGGCGCGTGTACGAGCTCGGCAAGAAGATGGAAAAACCGGTCTGCGCCGTCAGCGACGCCCATTTCTTCGACCCTTACCAGCAGATCTTCCGGAAGATCCTCAAGGGCGGCATCGGCTTCCGCAACGACGAAGTCGACGCACCGCTCTACATGCGGACGACCCAGGAGATGCTGGACGAGTTCGCCTACCTGGGCAAGGAAGCGGCCCTGGAAGTCGTCATCACCAATCCGAACCTGATCGCCGACATGATCGACAGGGTCAAGCCGGTGCCCGAGAAGCTCTACCCGCCCATTTTGGACGGCTCCAACGAAAACACGCGCGACCTCTCCTACCAGAAGGCGCGCCGCGTTTACGGCGACCCGCTGCCCGAGAAAGTAGAAGCACGGCTGGAGAAAGAACTGAAGGCGATCATCGGCAACGGGTTTGCCGTGTCGTACTACATCTCGCATCTGCTGGTCAAGCGGTCCAACGAGATGGGCTACCTGGTCGGCTCCCGCGGCTCCGTCGGCTCATCGTTCGTCGCCTGGGCCATGGACATCACGGAAGTCAACGCCCTGCCGCCTCATTATGTCTGCCTGGACTGCAAGTATATTGAGTGGCACGACGACGGCAAGACCGGCTCCGGCTACGACCTGCCCCACAAGGCCTGCCCCAAGTGCGGCAAGCCGGATATGTACCGGGACGGCCAGGATATTCCATTCGAGACGTTCCTGGGCTTCAAGGGCGATAAGGTACCTGATATCGACCTCAACTTCTCCGGCGACGTACAGGGCAAAGTCCAGAAGTTTTCGGAAGAACTGCTGGGCGGCGAGAAGTACGTCTTTAAGGCCGGCACCGTGGGCACCATCGCGGAGAAGACCGCGTACGGCATGGTGAAGGGCTGGATGGAGGAGAACGGCATCGCGGGCATCCGGGAAGCGCACGTGGGGTATCTGGCAGCGGGCGTCGCCGGCGTTAAGCGGACGACGGGGCAGCACCCCGGCGGCATGGTCGTCGTGCCTATCGGCATGGAGATCGAAGAAGTCACCCCGGTCCAGTTCCCTGCAGACGACCGCAACTCCGGCGTCAAGACGACCCACTACGACTACCACAGCTTCGAGCAGGCGCTCATGAAGCTGGATATTCTGGGGCACGACGACCCGACGATGCTGCGGATGCTGCAGGACCTGTACCGGGAGAAGTCGGGCGACCAGGCATACGACATCCGCACGGCGCCCATCGATGATCCGAAAGTGCTGCGGCTGTTCAGTCCCGGCGGTCAGGAAGCCCTCGGCATCGAGCCCGGGCAGCTGCAGTTCGATCTGGGCACCATCGTACTGCCGGAAATGGGCACCCGCTTCGTCCGCCAGATGCTGATGGAGACTAGCCCCAGGAACTTCTCTGACCTTGTGCGCATCTCCGGCCTCTCCCACGGCACCGACGTATGGACGAACAACGCCCAGGACCTGATCAAGAAGGGGCTCTGCACGCTGCAGACCTGTATCCCCTGCCGCGACGATATCATGGTCTACCTGATGTACCAGGGCATGGAGCCGGCGCTGGCCTTCAAAATCATGGAGTCGGTCCGCAAGGGCAGGGGCGTGGCGCAGGACATGGAAGATGCGATGATCGCCGCCGGCGTGCCGGGCTGGTATATCCAATCCTGCAAGACCATCAAGTATATGTTCCCGAAGGCCCACGCGGCCGCGTACGTCCTCTCCTGCCTGCGCATCGCCTGGTTCAAGGTGTACGAGCCCCTGCTCTTCTACGCCACGTACTTCACCGTACGCGCCGGCGCCATCGATGCTGACCTGATCACCCGTGGCCCCGAGGCGGTGCGGCGGTACATCGAAGAGGTGGAGGCGAAGGGCAAGGAAGCCACCCCGAAGGAGAAGGACTCCCTGACGGAATACGAGCTGGTGGAGGAAGCTTTCAGGCGGGGCATCCGCTTCAGTAAGGTCAGCCTGTACGAATCGGATGCCACCCGGTACTTGATCAACCCCGACGGGACGCTTCTCTGCCCGTTCAATTCCTTGGCCGGCCTGGGCGACAACGCGGCCATCGCGATCGTCGAGGCGCGCGAGCAGGTCAAGGAGTTCATGTCGAAGGAAGACCTGAAGAACCGGGCCCGCCTCAACAAGTCGATTATGGAGCTGCTGGAGAACCACGGCTGCCTGAAGGGCATGCCGGACGGCAACCAGCTCGTGTTCGCTTTCTAGAGTGCATGGCGAGGGCCGGGGTGCTTACGGCGCCCCGGCCCATGGCATCGTCATTTCGTATCCATCTGCATTGTCGGGAGGACCCGTTCGCAGACCGGCTCCCAGTACTCTTTCCAGAAGTCAAGGGAGTACATGTGCGGGGCCGAGCAGGTGAGCGTAAAGTGTGAGCGCCCTGCCGGTACCAGATAGTGTGAAAGATAAGTGGAGCCCCTGCCGTCTTCCTCCGGGCGGGCTTCCAGCACGTGGCCCACCTGCCTGGTCCCAACCTGCCGGATTCCGTGAGCGAGCACCCGATCGCCGCCCGCCGCTACGGCAGACTTCAGCAGTTGACCCAGTTCGGCTGCCGGGGCGGGCTCTACGGAAATGGTCCAGGAACTGAAGGCGATGGTCAGGCGGCCATCCCGGTCAACCCTGGGATGGGAGAAGAGCGACGGATACTCCAGGCGAATGCCCTGCTGGGCATCATAGTACTCCACCAGGGGAGCCCGGTTCGGGTCCGTCTCCCGCCACGGGCCCGTGGCGATGCTGGCGGTGAACCGGCGCCCTTCGGCGTTGCCCGCCCGCAGGTGAAACCAGGTGTTCTGTGCCTTGGGTGACACCTTGACCAGCCAGATTCCGTCTTTGACCGTGGCGTTGATCGGCTTGGCCCCTTCTTCGTCGAGCGTCAGTTCGACCCAGGTGATGGCCGGATCCAGTACTTCGCCGAAGATGACATGGGTCTCTGACGTGGCGAATGTAGTGCGCCCGATCTTTTCCTCCACATGGCCCAGGTTCGCCCGCTCATACGAGAGCGCCCCCACTCGGGGCAGTTCGCCGCCCAGGCTGACAGCGTCGGTCATGCGCCACTTTCCCAGCAGCGTCTGCTCCAGAATGGTGGCGGAGAGGCCGCGGTGCTTGTCCGTCCGGAACAGTACCAGGGACCGACTCCCCCCAAAGGGCTCCCGATAGGCGATGGCGGCTTGCAGCCCGAGCACTTTTCCGAGCGCTTCCTCCATGGTATTGTAAGCCGGACGGGGCGGTGGGCCTTGGCGGCAGCCCGCTGTGGCTGCGGCCAGAAATAGCAGCGGCACAAACCAACGGATCAGGCGGTGCGACATTGGGCGTTCACCTCTACGGTCCGGAGATCAGTTGCTTATAAGGTAACATATTCAGGGGTTGCATAACAGATCCGAGGAGGCCCACACATGACGATCATGCCGCTGCCCTACGACCAACCGGCTCTGGACCGTTTCGACCGGGAAGGGCCGTTCATCTGGCTCTGGGAGCCCGACCGGGTCGAATGCGTTCTGGGCGCCGGCACGCCCCCCGGCGACGTCGACCTGACGCTCTGTGCGGCGAGCGGCGTCCCCGTTTACCGCCGCCGCGGCGGCGGGGGAGCGGTGGTGCTGGCCCCGGGGACGCTGGTCATCACGGCGGCCTACGATGCTGCCGGCAAGCAGTTCGCGACCCAGTGGATCAACCCCATCGCAGAAGCGATCGTCCGGGCCGTCGTCAGCCTCGGCGTACAAGGCGCCCGCGTGGCCGGTCTGGGCGACGTGGCCATAGGTGAACGGAAGATTCTGGGCTCCAGCCTCTACGCAAATCGCCGGGTCGCCCTGTACCAGGGCAGCCTGCTGGTCGATCCCGACCTGAGCCTGATTCCCATCTACCTGCCCCATCCCTCCAAAGAACCGGAATACCGGCGCGGCCGGGATCACCTCAGCTTTGTCACCGCCCTGGCCTGCGAGGGTTACTCGGGCGGCATGGCGCCGCTGATGGCGGCACTGGAGCGGGAGCTGAAGCAGGTCCAGGCATCGCCCTGAAGGCGGGCGCATACTCCCTCCATTGTGGGGGTGTGCGCTCGCCTTGTCGCACCCCGGGTTAACCCCGTGCCGCAGGGGCAAGAATCACTGCGGTAAAGGTGTTGAAGGGGGATGCGACATTGGCCCGGTCTCGCAGCAGGCATCGTCGGTACACGCACAGGGGGGCGCCGTCTCAGCCGGCCTTGCCGCCGCCGCCCCCGAAACCGGGACGCGCAACGGACCAGCGCGATTGGGCACGCCCCTGGATTCCCTGGGCCGTTGGCGCAGGTCTGATGTTAGCCGGCGCGTTGGTCGGCTGGGTGTTTCCTTTGATTCTCTTCAAGCCGATTCTCGGCAAGCCCGCAGTGGTTGCTGCCCCACCTCCCAGTGCCGCGACGGCGGAAGTGCAGGGCTCCCACCCACAGCTCGGGGCGGGGACGGGGGAGCAGGTGGAACTGGTCTGGCTGGTCAAGAACACGGGGGGGAGCACGTGGTCAAGCCATGCATATCGCTTTGCTCCCCTGGAGGGACAAGGTGTGCCCGTCCTGCCGATGCCGGCTGATGTGAAGCCCGGGGCGGTGGCGACCATCCGGGCCCGGGTCACGGCGCCCGCTGAGGAGGGAACATGGCAGCCCGTATGGGAGATGCAGGGACCCAAGGGGCCGGTGCCTGGCGGGCGCCTGTTTGCCACCGTGAGGGTGTCGGCGTTGTGGGGGGCGGCGGGCCCGAAAGTGCCGGCGCCACCGGATGGGCCATACCCGGACCCGAACCCGGGCGAGCCGGCCACGCTGCCGCCACCGCCGATCCCGGAGCCGACGCCCGACCCCGGGCCTGCCCCTGACCCTGATCCGCAACCCAATCCCGACCCTGATCCAGACCCAGACCCTGACCCAGACCCAGACCCAGACCCAGACCCTCAGCCCAACCCCACGCCTTCGCCCGACCCCGGCCCCGTCCTCCCGCCGGTGCCGCTGCCGTAGCCGTTTCTGATCGCCGGGCAGGAGAATCCTTCATGTACCGGGAAGAGATATCCACGAACGTTACCGATCATTTGGGCATTCGGGAAGCAGCCACACCCGGCTCACCGGACTTGCCTATACAGCACCACTTCCAGTACCATATGCAGGGGAGGCGTGGCCCTCATGATTCCATTCCTGAACGTCCTGCAATATCTGCTCCTGTCGCTGTGGGTCGGCGCCATGTTCGCCTTCGGCGCGCTGTACGCCCCGGTGCTCTTCCGCATTCTCCCCTCCCGGGACCAGGCGGGCGCCATCGCCGGTGAAACCCTGGCCCGCATCGATGTGCTCGGTCTGGTCACGGGCGGCATCATGGCGGTCGTCACCGTCCTGCAGACCATCGACGGCGGCTGGAAGGCCATTGACCTGGGCCGACTGCTCACGGCAGTGCTTATGCTGGCGCTGGTCGTCTTCAGCAGCGTCACCATCCGGCAGCGGCTGAACGCCGTCCGCCAGCAGATGGGCAGGCCCATCGATGAAGTACCGGAAGACGACCCCCGGCGGCTGGAGCACGGCAAGCTGCACCGGCTCTCCCGCCTCATCTTCAGCATCAACATGATCCTGGGCGCCCTGCTGATCATCCTGTCGGCCCTGCGCCCCGCCTGAGCGACTGGAGGCCTGAAATCCCCCATTGGAGTACAGACTGATCGCCCTGGACCTTGATGGCACCCTGCTGGGCGGCCGCCACGAGATCTCGCCCCGCACACGGGTGGCTCTCTCGAGAGCCCGAGAGCGGGGCATCGTTCTGGCTGTGGCAACGGGCCGGTCGCCCCAATCCGCATGCCACTTCAGCCGACTCATCGGTGGCGGCCCCGTCATCTGCTGCAACGGCGGCGGCGTCCTGGACGCGCAAGGCGAGTATCTGTCCCTCAAACCGATTCCGCCGGCGCTCCTGCGCCGGAGCCTGCAAATCTGCGAGGAGTCCCGTCTCCTGCTGGAGTGCTATACGCCGGCAGGCATCGTGCTGGACCGCCCGGCCTCCCACATGGGCGCCTACCTGCGGTGGGTCCGCCCCGGCATGAGCCTGCCCCGGGCCCTCGGCTGCGTCGCGGGCATCTGGCGGACAAACCGTGTCGCCAGCGTTCGCAGCCTCGTCAAATGGTCTGAGCGACCTGATCATCCGCCCGTGCTGAAGCTGATGGCCGTCGGTGGGCCGGAAACCCTGGCCCGGGCCGCCGGGCGGCTGCAACGGGAGGCCCCGGGCCTGGAGGTCACTTCATCGGGCGCCGAGAACCTGGAGCTGACTGCCGCCGGCGTGAGCAAAGGGTACGGGCTGCAAATGCTCTGCGCCCGGCTGCAAATCCCCCGGCAGGCCATTCTGGCCTTCGGCGACTCGGACAACGATCTGCAGATGCTGTCGTATGCCGGCACGGGTGTGGCCATGGGCGGCGCCCCCGCAGCGGTCAAGGCGGCAGCGGCCCGGGTCGCCCCTTCCGCCGATGAGGACGGTGTCGCATCCGTGATCGAGGAGTTGTGTCTCAGGTGAAGTACCTTGAAGGCATCACGCAGCTGCTGGTCGGTGCCTGGGTCGGCGCCATGGCGGGCTTCGCCGTGACCGCCCCCCAAATCTTCGCAGCCTTCGGCCCGGACCGCCAGGCGGCGGGAGACCTCGCCGGCGACATGATCTGGCGGCTCAATCTCGTCGGCATGAGCCTGGGCGCCGTCGCCCTGCTGCTGTTGTTGGCGAGGCTGCGCGAGCGGATCAACCGGTGGCGCAGCGCCCTGCTGGCGGCAGCCCTGGCGCTGGCAGCCTTCGGCGCCCTGTACATCTTCCCGCAGATGGCCAAAGCCCAGCCGCCCCGGCCCATTCAGGAATACGCCGTCACCGACCCCGTGCGGATTGGCTATAACAAATGGCATGAGCGCTCCCGCCAGATCTTCAGCGGCGCCATTCTCCTCGGCGCTTCCGTCGTGATTCTGGGGAGCGTGCGAAGGGAGACCCCGTAACCGATGGACTGGGAGAGGCTCATCCTACAAGTGCTGCACGAATCGCGCCCCGCCTACGATGAGCCGCCTGATTGGCGGTCCGTCCTGACGCTCTACAAAGGCCTCACCCCTGACGAGGTCGGCGATCTCGACCGCATCATTCAACGCATGATTACCGACGACTATCGTAACCCATTCAGTGCCAGGGAGAATCTGCCCTTTGACGACACCATGGTCAACCTGCCGGCCGGCATGGTGCCCGACGACCTGCTCAGCATCGAGGCGGCCGCGCTGGTCGCCACCGAGCGGGGCCTCGGCGGGGCTCTGTTCGCCCTGAACCGGCTGATGCGCTCGCCGCGCTGGCACGCCCTGTCGCCCCGCCTCTTCTGGCTTAACCAGGAAGGCTTTGCGGCGCAGAAGAAGCTGATGGCTACCGAGGCGGGCCGGTACCTGGGCGCCCTGCTCGGACTCGCCTGCGGCGACGCTCTGGGCGTCACGCTGGAGTTCCTGACCCGCGCCGAAGTGCGGCGCAATCATCCGGACGGACACAGGGAGATCACCGGCGGCGGCCCGTTCCGATTTTCCCCCGGCGAATGCTCCGACGATACGGCCATGGCGATGGCCGTCGCCCGGGGCATCATCGAGGCGCCTGACCGACCGGTGGAGGCGGTGGGGCGCCACTTTCAGGCCTGGTACGGCAGCAATCCGCCCGACGTGGGCTCCACCTGCCGGCTCGCCCTGGAGACCCATCGCAAGACCGGATCATGGGCTGCGACCAGTACCGAGGTTGCACGCCAGCTGGGACCCCGGACGGCCGGCAACGGCGCCCTCATGCGGACCCTGCCCGCGGCCCTCGCTTATGGGGCCGACACCGCGCAGGCCATTCAAATCGCCCGCATGACCCATCCGCATCCCGATTCGGACGCCGCTGTGACGGCCTATCACACCATGGTGAACAGCCTGGTGGGCGGCGCCGCCAAGGCTCAGGCCCATGCGGCGGCCGTCCAAGTCGCCGGACACCTGGCGGACCGGATACACGGCATCAGTGCGGCAGCCGAGACCGACATACAGGCGACGGGCTACGTTGTAGACACCCTGCAGGCAGCGATGTGGGCCTTCATGACCACCGAAACCCTGGAGGACTGCATCGTCCGGGCGGTCAACCTCGGCGACGATGCCGACACGGCAGGAGCCGTGGCTGGCGGCCTGGCGGGCGCCTATTACGGGGCCGGTGCGGTGCCAAGGCGCTGGTCGATGGCCCTGAAGATCCGGACCGAGTTGGAAGAGGCGGCAGAGCAACTGTTCGTGCTGTCGCGGCCCCACAAGCAATAGATGTTGAGGTGGCATGTCGAAATGGCGAACGAAAAGACCACGGTCGATTTCAGCCAGACGATGACCCAGAAGATCTTGTACAGCCTTCTGCCTCTTGCCCTAGCGGTTGTGGTTGTGTTCCTGAGCCCGATGATTCCCGGAATCGGCGGAACCATCGCCGTACTCGTCTTTGGCATCCCCCTGGGCCTGGTGACCTACTTTGTCTCCGCAGCCTGGGCCTACAAGCTCGAACTGACCCCGTCCGAAATCCTCATCAACGACCGGCGCGTCATCACAAAAATCCCCATGGATAAGGTCGGCATGGTCGTCCGGAACGGCGGCTTCCCGTTCCCGACCCTGTGGGTGATCACCCGAAATTCAGGCGTCGGTCATGAGATTCCCACCAAGAAAGTCGATCCCAAGGCGCAGGAGCTGATCGAGGCCTACCGACAGCGGAATCCGGGCAAGACGCTCACCTATGTCGCCGTCCCCGGCAACAACCTCCGTTCGGTCCCGGCGTTTGTCAGCGAACTGAAGCGGCGTATCCCGCCGCTCACGGTGGATGAGCGTCTCGCCGCAAAATAGGCCGGCACTTGCTTGCCAAACTCGCCTCTTTGTGCTAGTATTTAGAAGGGGTACGAGGGCTTGGTTCTAGTAAGTCTTTGAGGAGTGGGTGTTCACCCACTCTTTTCAACGTCCGGCATTACCGCTGGAATCTTGCAAGAGCCGGTGCCAAACCGGCTCATTTTATGCCCTCCGCCGGGACAGAGTAATCCTTGTGCCATATGTTGATCGGAGGCTTGGTCGAGTTTGGGGAAAGGTGCGAAACCGGTCGAAGTAACGGTCGAGGAACTGGCCCGGCCGCTGGTGGAAGAGCGGGGGCTGGAACTCGTTGGGGTCGAGCTTATCAAGGAGGGGGCGGACCGCTACCTCCGGGTCTACATCGACAAGGAGGGCGGCGTCACCTTTGACGACTGCGAAGCAGTCAGCCGAACGGTGGACGCCAAACTTGACGAGATTTGGCCCGACCCGCCGTACGATTACTTCGAAGTCTCTTCGCCCGGGCTCGAGCGGCCTTTAAAGCGCGATGAAGACTTCGCCCGCTATGCGGGGCGTGTGGTGGCTGTCACCACGTACGCTCCGGTAGACGGGCAGAAACTGTTTGTTGGCACTTTGGTCGGATTGGTTGACGGCCGCATCGTCATCCGTCCCGTCCAGGGGAAGGACGCCGGCAAAGAGATTGCCCTTGACCGCAAGCAGGTGGCAAGCGCCCGGCTCCATGTCGAGTTCTAAGGCATTGTGGAGATTTTTTGAGCGGCCGCTCAAGTAGCCGCAGGAGGAGACATAAGACATGAAGGCCGAGATTCTTGAGGCGCTTGATGACCTGGTACGCGAGCGGGGCATCGCGAAAGAAGTGCTGATCGAGGCGATCGAGGCGGCGCTTATCTCGGCGTATCGCCGGAACTTCAGCTCCGCCCAGAATGTGCGGGTCCATTTCGACCCGAAGACGGGCGACTATAAGGTGTACGCCCAGAAGGAGATCGTGGAAGCCGTCGAAGACGCCCGCCTCCAGGCTTCTGTGGAAGAGGCGAGGGTCAAGAACCCCGGGCTGGGCCTGGGCGACATCCTCGAAGTGGAAGTCACGCCCCGCGACTTCGGCCGCATCGCTGCGCAGACGGCGAAGCAGGTCGTCGTACAGCGGATCCGCGAAGCGGAACGCGGCATTATTTTCGAAGAGTATTCCAGCCGTGAAGGCGATATTGTCACGGGTCTGGTGCTCCGCCAGGACCTCAAGACCAAGGCGGTTTATGTGGAACTCTCCAAGGGAGTTGAGGCCATCCTGATGGCCAACGAGCAGATTCCGGGCGAGAAGTTCCACGAGAACCAGCGCGTCAAAGCATACGTCATCGAAGTAAAGCGGACGACCAAGGGGCCGTCGATCTCCCTCTCCCGGACGCATCCCGGGCTGCTCAAGCGGATGTTCGAGCTTGAGGTGCCCGAAATCCACGACGGCGTCGTGGAAATCAAGGCGATCTCCCGCGAAGCGGGCGCCCGCTCCAAAATGGCCGTCCACTCACGCGACGAGAATGTGGACCCCGTGGGCGCCTGTGTCGGCCCCAAGGGCATGCGCGTGACGAACATCGTCACGGAGCTTCAGGGCGAGAAAATCGACATCGTCGAATGGAGCCAGGATCCCACGGTCTTCGTGGCCAAGGCGCTCTCGCCGGCGAAGGTGGTCTCGGTCGACTGCGAAGACGCAGGCCGCATCGCCCGGGTGGTCGTGCCCGATTACCAGCTCTCCCTCGCCATCGGCAAGGAGGGGCAGAACGCCCGCCTCGCCGCGAAGCTGACGGGTTGGAAAATTGACATTAAGTCCGAATCGCAGGCCAAGGCCGGCGCCTGGGAAGGCGCCGAAGAGACCGACGACGAGTAGTCTGGTTTGCGCCTGTGAGTCCGGTCCCGAGGAAGGGAGGTGGCCATGATGGCCAAAGGGCAGCATCAGCCCAAAGTGAAGAAGGTTCCTCAGCGCATGTGCGTAGGCTGTGGTCAGTTAAAGTCAAAAAAGGAGCTGCTGCGGGTGGTCAGAACCCCCGATGGCGTCATCGAGCTTGACCTGTCTCCCGCGGGGAAGAAAGCCGGGCGCGGCGCTTACCTCTGTCATAATGCGGACTGCCTTGCGAAGGCGGTCAAGGGGAAGCGTCTCGAACGGGCCCTGGAACACCCCGTCTCCGATGAGGTATGGGCCAAGTTGGAAGCGGGGATGGTGACGCCGGGTTGATCCCAAAGGCCCTCGAACAGATGCTTGGGCTGTGCCAGCGGGCCGGACAGCTGGCTTCCGGCGACCTCGCCGCCGAGCAGGCGCTGAAGAAACGGAAGGCCATGCTGCTGATCGTGGCCGAAGATGCCAGTGACCGAACCCGTGACAAGTTCACCGGTCTGGCAATGTCGGTAGGTGTGCCCTGCTACGTGCTGGGCACCCGCGACGAATTGGGGCTGGCGCTGGGAAAGGCCCATCGGGCTGCAGTGGTCATCCAGTCCAGGGACTTCGCCAAAGGCCTGATCGGGATCCTCGAAAAAGAGGGCCTGACGCCTGTCTCGGTACGGGGGTGATCAGATGGAGCCCAAGGTCCGTGTATTTGAACTTGCTAAAGAGTTAAGTGTGGACTCCAAGCGCGTTCTGGAAGTCCTTCAATCTTTGAATGTGGATGTGAGAAATCATATGAGCACCATCGACCAGAAGTCCGCCGAGAAGGTGACCGAGGCAGTAAAGCGTACCCCGGCCAAGAAGGCCGAAGCCGGTGCCGCTGATACCGCCAAGGCTGCCCGCCCGGCGGCCGCTGCGGCAAAGCCGGTGCGGGAAGCAAACCCCGCAAAGGCCTCGCTGCTGGAGGACTTCTTCGGCGCCAGCACCAAGCCGCGCCAGCGCGTGGAGGATATGAAACGGGAGCTGCGCCCGGCCGGCGAGCGGCCCACCGGCCCTGCGGCCGAGCGCCCGCGCATGCCTTCCGCCGACCGCCCGTTGGCCGAGCGGCCGCGCCCGAGCGCTATGGCCGAGCGGCCCCGTTCGGCGGAGCGGCCCGCCGCGCCCGCCGGCGAAGTGCCGAAGGCCCGGGCAGCCGCCGACGTCGCTCATGCGGGGCAGCGTGCTCCGAAGGCGGAAGTCCACAAGGCGGAGCAGGCCACTCAGCACGTGCCTGCCGAGGTTGCAGCGCCGGAAGCCCCAAAGGCCGAATCCACGAAGGCAGAGGCACCGAAGGCAGAGGCGTCTAAGGCTGAGGCTCCCAAGGCTGAAGCTCCGAAGGCTGAGGCTCCCAAGGCTGAAGCTCCGAAGGCTGAGGCTCCCAAGGCTGAGGCGCCGAAGGCTGAGGCTCCCAAGGCTGAGGCTCCGAAGGCCGAGGCTCACAAGGCAGAAGCCCCAAAGGTCGAAGCCCCCGTGGCAGAAGCCCCGAAGGCGGAGGCTGCGGTGGCTGAAGTTCCGAAGGCTGAAGCCCCTAAGGCGGAGGCTCCGGTGGCAGAAGTCCCCAAGGCTGAAGCCGCCGCCGAGGCGGAGAAGCCTGCCGCTCCCACCCGTCCGCTTCCTTCCGGTCCCCGCGCCGGGCTTCCGGCCGGTCCCCGTGCTGCCGCTCCTGCAGGTCCCCGTGCGGGCGCCACCGGTCTGCCCCGTGCGGCCGGTCCTGCTGAAGGCACGCCCGCCGTTCCCTCCAACCTCGGCCTGCCGACCCGTCCGGTTCCGCCGGGACCCGCGGCCGAGCGCCCTGCTTTCGAGGGACCCCGGCCTCGTACTGCCGGTCCTGTGCCCGCGGCCGGTCCGTCCGGCCTCGGCCTGCCGACCCGGCCCGTGCCCGGCGCCCCTGCCGGCGACCGCGGCCCGCGGCCCGGCTTTGACCGCGGTCCCCGTCCCGCCGGACCCGGCGGCTTCGACCGTGGTCCCCGTCCGGCTGGCGCCGGCGGCGACCGTGGTCCGCGCCCCGGCGGTTTCGGCGGCCGTCCCGGTGGCGGCTTTGGTGCCCGCCGTCCTGGCGGCGGCGCTGGCGGCCTGCAGATTCCCAAGGTCGACCCCAAGGTTGCCGAGCAGGCCAAGCCGGCTGAAGGCAAGCGGCCCATCGGCCAGGGCGGCGACCGCAAGAAGGGCGACGCCTTTACAAAGCGTGAAACGGCGGCCTCCCGGCCGTCTGAAGAAAAGCTGTTTGGCCGCCGGCCCGGGCTCGGCGGCAAGGCTTCCGTCGTTGAGCGGCGCAGCCTGAAGCCAATCACCATCGAAGGGCCGATGACCGTCAAGGACCTCGCCCACGAGATGGGTGTCACGGCGTCCGAAGTGATCAAGAAGCTGCTGACCGGTTTCGGCATTATGGCCACCATCAACCAGGAGCTTGACATCGACACCTGCGTTCTCATCGGCGGCGAATTCGGCATCGATGTGGGCGTCAAGGAAGCCGAGAACGTCCTGGAAGAGTACGACCAGGTGGATGATCTCAACGAGGCCGATGAACTGAAGGAGACCCGGCATCCCGTGGTCACCATCATGGGCCACGTCGACCACGGCAAGACCTCGCTGCTCGACGCCATTCGCTCTGCCAAGGTCGCCCTCGGCGAGGCGGGCGGCATTACCCAGCATATCGGTGCTTACGAAGTCGAATCGAACGGACGGAAAATCACCTTCCTGGACACCCCCGGCCACGAGGCCTTCACCGCCATGCGTGCCCGCGGTGCCAACGTAACGGACATCGCCGTCCTGGTCGTGGCAGCGGATGACTCCGTCATGCCGCAGACCATTGAGTCGATCAACCACGCCAAGGCCGCCGGCGTTCCCATTCTGGTCGCCATCAACAAGATCGACAAGCCGAACGCCGACCCCAGCCGGGTGAAGCAGGACCTGACGGCCCACGGTCTGATTGCCGAAGAGTGGGGCGGCGAGACGATCATGGTCCCCGTTTCCGCCAAGCAGAAGATGGGCATCGACGACCTGCTTGAGTCCATACTGCTGGTCGCCGAAGTTCAGGAGTTCAAGGCCAATCCGGAGAAGGATGCCCGGGGGTATATCCTCGAAGCCGAACTGGATAAGGCCCGCGGTCCCGTCGCCACAGTGCTGGTCAAGGCCGGTACGCTCAACAACGGCGATGCGTTTGTCGCCGGCTCCGCCTGGGGCCGCGTGCGCGCCATGTTCGACCACCGCGGCAAGAAGCTGAAGTCCGCCGGCCCGTCCACCCCGGTCCAGATTCTGGGCTTCCAGTCTGTGCCGGCCGCCGGCGACGTCTTCCGGGTCGCTCCGGACGAAAAGATCGCCCGGACCATCGCCGAGAAGCGGACCGCCAAGGCTCAGGCCGAGCGGACGGGTACGAAGGCCATGTCCCTGGACGACTTCATGTCCAAGGTGGCCGAGGGCGAGGTCAAGGATCTCAACCTCGTCATCAAGGGCGATGTGCAGGGTTCTGTGGAAGCGCTGCGCGGCCAGCTCGAAAAGCTGCGCAACGAAGAAGTCCAGGTCAAGATCGTGCACAGCGCCGTAGGCGCCGTCACCGAGACGGACGTCATGCTGGCCTACACCTCCAAGGCGATCATCATCGGGTTCAACGTCCGTCCGGACGACCGCGCCGACCGTGCCGCCAAGGAGCAGGGCATCGACATCCGGATGTACAACATCATCTATAACGTGATCGACGACATCAAGGCTGCCATGACCGGCATGCTGGCCCCGAAGATCGAGGAGGTCATCCTCGGTCGGGCCGAAGTCCGCGAAACCTTCAAGGTACCGAAGGTGGGTATGGCCGCCGGCTGCATGGTCGTCAGCGGCAAGGTGACGCGCAACGCCAAGTACCGCCTCATCCGCGACGGCGTCGTTGTCTGGAGCGGCGAGATCAACGCTCTCCGCCGGTTCAAGGACGAAGCCCGTGAAGTGGCTGAAGGCTACGAATGCGGCATCACGCTGGAGAAGTTCCAGGACTTCAAGCCGGGCGACATCCTTGAGGCTTACGAAATGAAGGAAGTCAAGGCCGGGTAACCCACGTAAACCTGCGGGCCGGTGGTGGCATGGTGCTGCCACCGGCTCCCTTACATAGGGGGCCGACTCGTCATGTTCATCGCCGCCATCCGCCTTGAGCTCTCCATCCCCGAATCCGGGTCACTCAAATCCAAGCGCATGGTCCTCAGGTCCCTGATGGACAAAGTGCGCTCCCGGTTTGGCGCCGCAGTCGCCGAAGTTGGCGACCAGGACCTCTGGCAACGCGCCGCCGTGGGCATTGCCCTGGTCTCCGGCGAAGAGTCCCACGTTCGCGACATGGCCGCGAAGGCGATCGGTTTTGTCGAGTCGAACTGGGAAGGCGAAGTCCTGGCGATTGAGACTGAGATTTTGTAGGGGGAATGGGGAAATTTGCCACGGAGGACGCGGAAGGCGCGGAACCCCACAGAATGGAAATGGAAATTATAATTATATATTATTTTATGTTTCCTCTCCGCGCCTGTTCCATTCCGTGTTCTCCGCGTTCTCCGCGTCCTCCGTGGCAGTGGCAAAATCTTGTCCCGATTCCAAGAGATTGATCGTAGGCGTTACTTATATTACATTATTCTCTTAGGGGTCAATCAAAATGACCTCATCTCCCAATCTGTGGTAACAACGCTCCGGCAGCCCTCATCAACAAAGAGGGCAGACTAACCGGAACCAGGAGTGTGATCACACATGTCGACACAACGCGCCGCCCGGCTGGGCGATCAGATTCGTGAGGAACTCTCCACCCTGTTCCGCACCGAACTGAAAGACCCCCGCATCGGCTTTGTCTCCATCGTCAAGGTGGAAGTCGCCGGCGACCTGCGCCACGCCAAGGTCTTCGTCAGCGTACTGGGGGACGACAAGCAGAAGAAGGAAAGCCTCAAGGGCCTGACCAGCGCCACGGGCTTCCTGCGCAGCGAACTGGGCCGGATCTTGCAGCTGCGCTACACGCCTGAGCTGCATTTCGTGCTGGACGAATCGATCGAACACGGGACCCGGATTGCGCAACTGCTGGTACAGGTGCAAAAGGAGCAGGGGCAGGGTGAGTAACCAACTTGATGCGGTGGGCGCCGCTCGCCTGATTGCCGGGTCCGATGGGGTTTTGGTCTTCTATCATGTCTCGCCGGATGGTGACTGCATCGGGTCGACGCTCGGCATGGCCCACGCCCTGCAGAAAGCGGGAATCCGGACCACAGCCGTCGGGGTCGACCCGGTTCCCCGCCTTTACGAATACCTGCCGGGGTGGGATACCCTCTTTACGCCCTACGGCGAAATCGAGGGCGACTGGGATCTGGCCCTGATTTTGGACTGCGGCGACCTGGAGCGTGTCGGCCCTGCCCTGTCCGTGGTCAAGAAAGCAAAGCGGACGCTCAACGTCGACCACCACATTACCAACGCTGCGTTTGGTGACTACAACTACCTGGACTTTACTGCCGCGGCCACGGCTGAAATGGTCTATCTGATCACGCGGGAGCTCGGCGTAACCGTCGACTTCAACATTGCGGCCTGCCTTTACACGGCGATTGCTGCCGACACCGGCGGCTTCCGGTATGACAACTCGATGCCCCGGACCTTTCGCATTGCTGCAGACCTGGTCGACGCCGGCGCCCAGCCATACGAAATCGCCAGCTGCATCTGGGAGAACGAGTCGATGGCCCGGCTTGCCCTACTTGCACAGGCGCTGTCGACCTTGCAGGTCGATCCCACCGGTCAGATCGCCTGGATCTCCGTTACCCGCGAGATGCTGGCCCGCACCGGCGCCGGCGAGGAGGACGTGGAAGGCCTGGTCAACTACGCCCGGAAGCTCTCCGGCGTTGAAGTGGGCGTGCTGTTCCGCGAAACGCCCGACGGCCGGATCCGGGTGGGACTCCGTTCCCGACGGTTGGTCGACGTGGGCGAAATCGCCAAGCAGTTCGGCGGCGGTGGACATGCCCGTGCCGCCGGGTGCGGTGTGGGCTGTGACATTGAAGAAGCGCGCACCAAGGTATTGGGCGCTGTGAGGGCGGTATTCTAGGCATGGACGGCATCCTGAACCTACTGAAGCCCCCGGGCATGACTTCGCACGACGTGGTCAGCGTCGTCCGGCGGGTCTTGGCGATCAAGAAAGTCGGTCACACCGGTACCCTCGATCCCGGGGTGGCGGGTGTGCTGCCCATCTGCGTTGGACGGGCCACCCGGCTCGCCGAGTACATCGCCGGGGAGGATAAGGCCTACCGGGCGGAGATCACGTTTGGCGTGACCACCGACACGCAGGACTCCTTCGGCGCCGTTACGGGCGAAACGGACGCCTCCCACATTGGCAGAGGCGATGTCGCCTATGCCATCACCAAGTTCCAGGGGCCGATCATGCAGGTGCCGCCCATGGTCAGCGCCGTCAAGGTCGACGGCAAGCGGCTCTATGAGCTGGCGCGGGAAGGGGTGGAGGTGGAGCGGGAAGCCCGCCCCGTCACCATCCACCGGCTGCAGCTCCTCGACTTCCGGCCCGGGCTGCACCCGGTCGCCTTCGTCGACGTGGTCTGCTCCAAGGGGACCTACATCCGCACCCTTGCGCACGACTTGGGCCAGGCGCTGGGGGTGGGCGCCCACATGTCCTACCTGGTCCGGACCCGTTCGGGACCCTTTACGCTGCAGCAGGCCGCCACCCTGGAGGAACTGGCGGCGGGGCGGGCGCCCGTGCTCACCCCGGCCGCAGCCCTGGGCGCCATGCCCCGGGCCACGGTCTCGCCGGCGGCAGCCGAACGCCTCAAGCACGGCATCGCCCCTGATATGCAACTAACGGAGAAGCCGGGAGTCACGGTCGCCCTGCTCGATCAGGCGGGTGAACTGCTTGCCCTGGCGGAGACGCTCGATCCACGCGGACTCAAGCTGCTCAAAGTATTCGCCTGAGAGGTTGTGCCATGGAGCTTTATTCATCGGCGGGAGCAATTCCGCAGCGGGGGACCGGCAACCTGGTGGCCATTGGCAAATGGGACGGTGTCCATTTGGGGCATCAGGCGATCATCTCCCAGCTGGTGGAGGAGGCCCGGCAGGCCGGCGGCCAATCCGTTGTGATGGGCTTTCATCCCCACCCCATGGCGGTTCTGCGCCCGGACGCGGCGCCCGCCATGATTCAGACCCTCGATGAGCGGGCCGAATCCCTGGCTGCCATGGGGGTGGACGTCCACCTGGCGATTCCCTTTAACCACGAGTTCGCCAACATGTCTCCTGAGGAGTTCGTCTGCACCGTCCTCCTGCGGGACTTGAAAGCTCGGAAAGTCATTGTAGGCTTCAACTTCACCTTCGGGCGGGGCGGGCTTGGCACGGCGGAGATGCTGAAGTCGCTGTGCATGCCCCACAACCTGCAAGTTGAAGTGATGGCGCCCGTCCGCGAGGACGGCGAGTCGGTCTCCAGCACCGAAGTCCGGCTCTATGTGGCAGCCGGCAATATGGAGCGCGTGGCAGGCCTCCTGGGGCGCCCGTTCAGCCTCACGGGCGTCGTGGAGCACGGCGACCAGCGGGGCCGCACCCTCGGCTACCCGACGGCCAACATGCGGCTGGCCCCCGGCCGACAGCTACCGGCGCCGGGGGTGTACGTCTGCCAGGTCACCGTGCTTTCAGAGCCTTCGCCGTGCGGGGAAGGCGAACGGCCCTGCACGGTCTCCCCCCGCTCGGGCCCGCGCTTCGGCGGCATGCTCAACCTGGGCTGGCGGCCGACGTTTCAGGGGAAAGACCTGCGCTGTGAAGCCCATCTCTTGGACTTCCAGGGCGACCTTTACGGCCGGGAACTGCGGGTGGACTTCCTGCGCCGCCTGCGGGGCGAGCAGTCATTTCAGGGCACCGAAGCGCTGGTCCGCCAACTGAAGGCAGACGAGGCGGCGGCCCGGGAATTCCTGGCGCACCATGGCTAAGGAGCGGCTCGACAAACTGCTGAGCCACATGGCCGTGGGCTCCCGCAAGGATGTCCGGGAGATCATCAAGGCCGGGCGCGTCAGGATTGACGGCGAGGTCATCACCGACCCCGCGATGCAAGTCGACCCGGATACGCAGGCCGTGGTGCTCGACACGGTCACACTCACCTACCAGTCCCATTTTCACGTGATGATGCATAAGCCGCCCGGCTACATCACCGCCGCCGACGATCCGCGGAAGCCGACCGTTATGGACGTGCTGCCGGCTGAACTGCGGCGCCGGGACTTGATGCCGGTCGGTCGGCTCGACAAGGATACGGAAGGGCTGCTGCTCTTCACCACCGACGGCGAACTGACGCACCGGCTGCTCTCCCCGAAGTGGCATGTGGACAAGAAGTACCTGGTGCGGCTGGAACGTCCGCTAGCCCCCGGCGCCGCCGCAGCCTTCGCGGCCGGCATCGTCCTGGACGACGGCTACACATGTCTTCCGGCGCGCCTGGAGAGTCTCGGACCGCAGGAAGCCACGGTAACCATCCGCGAAGGAAAATACCATCAGGTCAAGCGGATGTTTCAGGCCGTGGGAAATCACGTCGTCTACCTCAAGCGGCTGGAAATGGGACCGCTTTCGCTTGGCGACTTGCCCCTGGGGCAGTCACGCCCTCTGCTGGATGCCGAAATCAAGGCACTGTACGACTCTGCCGGACTTGCCCGGACCTAGCGATTGTGGTAAACTTACGTCTGTCGCTGAGAACCGCCCACTCGGTCCTGCGCCTCCTCCGGCGAGGCACTGGGTCGGCGGCGCTTGCCGAACATATTGGGCGGGCTTTCGCCCCGCCGCCAGGAGGTATGTCTCATGCCGCTGTCCGTTGAGGAGAAGAAAGCGATCATCACGCAGTTCGCCACCCACGAAGGCGACACCGGTTCCCCCGAGGTTCAAATCGCCCTGCTCACCACTCGCATCAACGAGCTGACCGAGCACCTGCGCACCCACAAGAAGGATCACCATTCCCGCCGTGGCCTGCTCAAAATGGTCGGCCAGCGCCGTTCTCTGGAGCGGTATCTGCAGAGTGTATCCATGGACCGCTACCGCGCCATCGCCGAAAAGCTGGGCATCCGCCAGCGCAAAGCCTAATCACCCAGAACGGCCGGGCAGTCATGCCCGGCCGTTCGTTTTTCGCCGGACCTGAACGAAACGTCCGGCCCGATCGGTCTTCCTTGTGAAGAGGTGAGTGCGACGTGCTTCCATCCGACACAGCCAGGCGTGAGGCGTTTACGGCGCTCTTTTCGCAGATGTCGCCGCGGCTTTTCCGGACGGCCCTGGGCCTGCTCGGCAACCCTCACGACGCCGCCGACGCGCTCCAGGAGGCAGGGCTGAAGGCCTACCGTCACTTCGATAAGCTTCACGATGCCGATGCCGGCGGAGCCTGGCTTACCCGCATCGTGATTCACGCGTGTTACGACCAGGGGCGCCATCGTTCCCGTACCACCCCTATCGGCCTGGACGTCGAAAGGGAAGAGGCGGGCGCCCTCCCGGCGGAGACGGACTGGGAACTGGTGCAGGCGCTGCAGGAACTGCCCGAGGAGCAGCGAACCACAGTGGTGCTTCGCTTCTTCCAGGACCTGACCATTCCTCAGATTGCCAGCGTCATGGCTGTGCCGGACGGCACAGTCAAATCCAGGCTCCATACGGCTCTCTGCCGGATGCGCAGCCTGCTTGCGGCGAACAGAAAGGAGGGAGTGCGGTGAAGCCTCACGCCATTGGAAGTAGCTGCCAGCGGGTGCAAGCGGTTCTGGACGAAGCCCTGGCCACGGGCCTGCTCAGCCTCCCACCGGAACTTGCCGCTCATGCGGAGCGTTGCTCTCGCTGCGGGCCTGAAGTCAAGGAGACCGAGCAGCTGCTGTCACGGCTAAGGGGCGCCGCCGCCGGCATTAGCCTGGGGCCCGTGCCGCATGCCGTGGACGCCGTGCTGGCGCAGATTTCGTCCCAGTCAGCACCGAGAGCATTGATCCTCAACGAACAGCCCAAGGTGAAACGGGTTCGCACGCGGTGGATTCTGGGCCAGGTCGCCGCAGTCGCTGCGGTGCTATTGATCACCGTCGGCGGTCTGGGCTTTGTCATTCTAAAGCTGAACGAGGCCGTCAGCGGCGTCAAGCCTGGCGACGTCCTCGCCAAGCTGGCAGCGCCGTTCCGGTATTCCGACCAGGCGCAGGTAGAAAAGGGCAAGTAGCAGTTGTCGCCGGGGAGCACCTCCCCGGCGTCTTCTTCCTGCTGGTTCTACCCGTGGCCTATGCATAATTCTTGGCGTTGGCAGGAAACGCTATTTCAGATGTAGAAGCCAACAAGGTTAGGAATAAGACGTGCCAAAGGATGGCAAGCCGCCGGGAGGCGGCCAGCGGGCGGGCGTACGGCGCCATTTCCCTGCGGGAAACGGCGGTCCGGCGCGGGTACCGTTCGATGCACACCGGTCCCAGGCACAGAAGGAGGACCAAAGTGAATCCCAATAGGTATACGATGGAGCTCGGCGGTCGCACCATGACCCTCGAGACGGGAGCCCTCGCTAAGCAGGCTTCCGGCGCCGTACTCGTCCGCTATGGCGACACGGTTGTGTTGGCCGCCGTGGTCGGCAGCGCTTCCCCCCGTGAAGGCATCGATTTCTTCCCCCTGACCGTCGACTACGAAGAGCGGCTCTACGCCGCCGGTAAGATTCCCGGCAACTGGTTCCGCCGGGAAGGCAAGCCCACCACCAAAGCCATCCTCTCCGCCCGGCTCACTGACCGCCCCATCCGGCCCCTGTTCCCCGACGGCTACCGCAACGACGTCCAGATCGTCGTGACTGTCATGTCGATCGACGGGGACAACGTTCCGGAAATCATGGGCATCGTTGGTGCCTCGGCGGCTCTGACTATCTCCGACATTCCTTTCGAAGGCCCGATTGGCGCCGTGATCGTCGGTCGTGTAAACGGGGAGTTTGTGATTAACCCCACGGCCGAGCAGGCGGCGCAGTCCGAAATGCACCTGGTCGTGGCGGCCACCGAGCAGGCCGTGCTCATGGTCGAAGCCGGCGCCAAGGAAGTGCCGGAGGAGATCATGCTCGAGGCTATCCTCTACGGCCACGATGTCATCAAGAACACCATCATCCCGACTATTCTCAAAATGCGGGCCGAAGTGGGCAAGCCCAAGCGCGAAGTGAACCTCGCCCTCCCGGCGCCCGACATGGAAGTTGCCGTCAAGGAGCTTGCCACGGCGAAGCTGCGCACGGCCGTTCGCAACCCGGACAAGCTCGCGCGCGAAGAGGCGGTCGCCGCCGTGGGCCAGGAAGTCCAGGAAGCGCTGGCCGAGCGGTTCCCCGACAGCCAGAAGGCGATTGCCGGGGTGCTGAAGTCCGTGCTCAAGAAGGAAGTCCGCAAGGCGATCATCGAGGAAGGCATCCGGCCTGACGGCCGCGGCCTGGCCGACGTCCGCCCCATCGAATGCGCCATCGACCTGCTGCCACGTACGCACGGCTCCGGCCTCTTCCAGCGCGGCCAGACCCAGGTGCTGAGCGTCACCACATTGGGCACCCTGGGCGATGTCCAGGAACTGGACGACCTCAGCCTCGAGGAAGAGAAGCGGTATATGCACCATTACAACTTCCCGCCGTTCTCCGTCGGCGAAGCCCGGCCCATGCGCGGCCCCGGCCGCCGCGAAATCGGCCACGGCGCCCTGGCAGAGCGTGCTCTCGAGCCGGTCATCCCGCCGGACGACGAGTTCCCGTACGCCATCCGGGTCGTCTCGGAAGTCCTGGAGTCCAACGGTTCCACGTCCATGGGCTCGGTCTGCGGCTCGACCCTGTCGCTCATGTCCGCCGGCGTGCCCATCAAGGCGCCGGTCGCGGGCGTTGCCATGGGCCTGGTTGAAGATGCCGAAACGGGCCGTTATGCCGTTCTGACCGATATCCAGGGCATCGAAGACGCTTTGGGCGACATGGACTTCAAGGTCGCCGGGACTGCCAAGGGCGTCACCGCCCTGCAGATGGATATGAAGATCTCCGGCACCGGTCGCGATATCCTGGGCAAGGCGCTCAGCCAGGCCAGGGAAGGCCGCATGTTCATCATGGAGAAGATGCTCGAAGTCCTGCCGGCGCCCCGCAAGGAGATGTCCAGGTACGCCCCGCGCATCATCATCATGAAGATCCATCCCGACAAGATCCGCGACGTCATCGGCAAGGGCGGCTCCACGATCAACAAGATCATCGAGTCCACCCGGATCGGCAACGTCAAAGTCGAGATTAACATCGAGGATGACGGCACGATCCATATCGCCTCCATCAACGAGGAGGCCGGCATGAAGGCCGTTCGGATGATCGAGGGCCTCACCAAGGATCCCGAGCCCGGCATGGTCTACGTCGGCAAGGTGACCCGCCTCATGAACTTCGGCGCTTTCGTCGAAATCATGCCCGGCAAGGAAGGCCTGGTCCACATCAGCCAGCTGGCCGAGGAGCGGGTGAACAAAGTCGAAGACGTGGTCAACGTCGGCGACGAAATCACCGTCAAGGTCACGGAGATTGACAAGCTGGGCCGCATCAACCTCTCCCGCAAGGAAGTCCTGCGCGAAGAGAAAAAGAAGGCCGGCCAATAAGCTGAGCCCCAGGGGTCGGGCGGTCTACCGCCCGACCTTTACATTATGCGACACGGGCATTGGGAAATTTGCCACGGAGAACGCGGAGGACGCGGAGAACACGGAATTGAAGACAAACGCGGAATGGGACCGCGTCCTCCGTGGCTGATTTCCCCATTCCCACTCCCGCACAAGGAGGCGCAAACCACAAAGTGAGCTTCTACCAAATGACAACGCTGCCCGGGGGTCTCCGCGTCATCACGGAAGAGATACCCCACGTGCGGAGCGCCTCCGTCGGGGTCTGGGTCGGCGCCGGCAGCTGCGGCGAGGAGCCGGCTGTCATGGGCGTTTCGCACTTCATTGAGCACATGCTCTTCAAGGGCACCGCGACCCGGTCGGCCAGGCAAATCGCCCAGGCGATCGATGGGCGGGGCGGCAGCCTGAACGCTTTCACCAGCAAGGAGCACACCTGCTTCTACGCCAAAGTGCTCGACGAGCACCTCCCCATCGCGGTGGATGTGCTCTCGGACATGGTGCTCCACTCGCTCTTTGACCCGGCGGAGATCGACAAGGAGAAGGGTGTCATCCTGGAAGAGATCAAGATGTACGAGGACGTGCCCGACGACCTCGTCCACGACCTCTTTACCGCCGCAATGTGGCCCGGCCAGGCCCTGGGCCGCCCCATCGTCGGGACGGCGGCGACGGTACAGGGGCTCGCCCGTGATACCATCCTCGCTTACCGCGACGCCCACTACACTGCGAACAACATCGTGGTGGCCGCGGCCGGACACCTCTCGCACCAGCAAGTCGTGCACGAAGTCGGGCAGGCCTTTGCCGAACTGACGACGCCCGGGACAGACGCCCCGGTCATCTGTGGCGACGAACCGGTGCTGCCCGCCAAGTCCCGGGCAAGGGTCCGAGAGAAGGAGACCGAGCAGGCCCACCTGGTGGTCGGGATGTCGGGCCTGCACCACGATCACGAGGAGATCTACGCCCTGCACCTGATCAATACGGTGCTCGGCGGCGGCGCCTCCAGCCGGCTCTTCCAGGAGATCCGGGAGGAGCGGGGCCTGGCCTACTCTGTATACAGCTATCAGACCAGCTTCCGCCGGACCGGCGACTTCGGCGTGTACGCCGGCGTTTCGCCGGCTGTGGTTCACCAGGTGCTCGAGCTCGTGCTCGCGGCGTACCGGCAAATGGGCTTGCGCGGCATCGAACGGGAAGAACTGGCGGAGGCCAAAGATCAGCTCAAGGGCCAGATCATGCTCAGCCTGGAATCCACCTCCGGCCGCATGACCAGACTGGGGCGCGGGGAGCTGACGCTGGGCCGCGTCCTGAGCCCGGACGACATTATCGACCGCATCAACAGCGTCACCACCGACGAGGTGGCAGCGCTGGCCGGCCGCCTCTTCCTGCAGCAGCCCAAAGTGCTTTCCCTGGTGGGACCGGTCGCCGGGCGGCTGGACCTGAAATCCCTTGGCTTTGAGGAGGTATCCCATGGCTGACCGTCGGTTTGCTCCCATCTCCACGCACGCGGGCGTCGCCCTTCCCCAGCGCAAGACCGCCCGCTCCGCCGGCTACGACTTAGCAGCCGCCGCAGACACGGTCATAGAGCCCGGGCGGGTCGCCCTCATCCCCACCGGCCTGAAGGCGTACATGGCGCCCGACGAGGTGCTGCTGCTGACCATTCGCAGCAGCCTGGCGGTTAAGCGCGGGCTCATGCTGGCCAATGGCGTAGGCGTCATTGACGCCGACTACGCCGATAACCCGGATAATGAAGGTCACATCATGGTCGCCATGGCAAACCTCGGTCAGGCAGCCGTCACCGTCGGGGCGGGAGAGCGGATCGCCCAGGGGATCTTTGTGAAGTACCTCATCACGGAAGCTGATGCCGCCGGCGGCGAACGTCAGGGCGGTTTTGGCAGCACGGGCACCCAATGAATTGTCCGACGAGTCTTTTGTCCTATTCGCCCAATTCGACAATAGGACCAGAGTCCTATCTACTAGGGACCTTTGATATTTATACCTAGAACATTTATGGTGTTATGATGTTGGCAGTCATCGATGCGGGCGAGGAGGCGAGTGCCGTGTCACCGAGCGTGCTGCGGGAAATCGAAGAGCTGCGCCGTCAACTTCACAAAGGTCTGGGGCCACGGTACGACCCCGTTCGCCTGCAGGAGTTGACGCCGATCAGCCAGAAATTTGACAGGCTGGCTGTCGAAATTGGTCGGCGGGAATTGGAGAACCACCGTGAACTCATTCGGCGCTAACATCACAAAAGCCCGGCGGGCTTACACCTGCCGGGCTTCTTCTTGTCCGCAAGCGCCCACTGGGGCGAACACGCCGGTCGCGATCTCCACCTGCGCCCCACCTATGGCAACTGTAAGTAGCATTGGGAATTTACATCAATGTCGTAGTCCAAATTGCCTGTTGTGGTGCAGGAATTCCATCACAGAGCGCAGAAATCATGCTTACATATTTTAGTTGGAGAATGTAAACGGGGGTGTAAATGCGTGGAGGCCGGGCAGGCGGAGACGAAAGTGGTTGTCTTCCGCGTAGGCAAGGAAGAGTACGCAGTCAGTATTTCCGCTGTGCAAGAGGTGGGACCATGGTCCCAACCGACGCCTGTGCCTGAAGCACCGCCGATGGTAGAGGGCGTCATCAATCTGCGCGGCGACATTATTCCGGTCATGGATCTGGGGCGGCTGTTCAGAACGGCCAGATCCAAGGACCTGGCTGACTCAAAAACCATCGTCATGGAAGTCGACGGGCACCGTGCCGGTTTCGTCGTTGATGATGTGACTGAAGTCCAGACCGTGTCCCCCGGCGATGTCGCACCGCCGTCACCTGTTCTGCGAGCCGGCTCCCACACGGGCGCCATGGTTTCCGGCATCATCAAGATGGGGGAAAACCGGCTTGTGGTGCTGGTTGACGCCCGCCGCATTCTGGCCCACGCACAGCTGACCGCTGTGTAGCGGCCCATCAGGCTCGAATGGAGGGAGTCAATCGTGGCACAGCAGGAGCAGCGCGAGATCATCACGCAACTGGTCGTGTTTCAACTCGGACATGAACTTTATGGCGCTGATATTTCCGTCGTTCGGGAAGTCAGCCCCTTGCAGCGAGTCACTCGGGTTCCCAGGACGCCCAAGTACATCGAAGGGGTGACCAACCTGCGCGGCCGGGTCATCCCGGTGGTCGACCTGCGGCGCCGGTTGAATCTGCCGGTATCCGCCGCCACCAAGGCGACACGCATTGCCGTGGCCGAGCTGGAAGGCGGGCAGGTTGGCATGGTCGTCGATGCCGTGCTCGAAGTCCTCCGGGTCCCGCAGAGCAGCATTGAGCCGCCTTCGCAGCTTCTCTCGAAGGTGGATTCCGAGTATGTGCATGGCGTCGCGAAGGTCGACGGCCGCCTGATCATCTTGCTTGATCTGGCGCGGGTGCTGCAAAGGGAAGAACGTAAGGTCGTCTAGGAGGGATACCTGCGATGGGCTTTGACTTCGACATGTCGGCAGAGGACATCAAGGTGTTCCTCGATGAGGCCGAAGAGCAGCTGCAGGCGATGGAAGCGGGCATTCTGAGGCTGGAGAAGGATGGGCAGAACCCGGAACACCTCCAGGAGATTTTCCGCGCCGCCCATACGCTCAAGGGCTCCTCTGCCACCTTGGGCCATAAGAAGATGGCAGAAGTGACCCATTCTATGGAGAACGTACTGGATAAGCTTCGCAAGGGTAAGCTAGCGCTGACCACTGCAGTGGGCGACACCCTGTTGGCCTGTCTGGACGTGCTGCAGGCCTTCAAGGAAGAGATCGCCACCGGCCAGGAGTCCGGCGTGACCACGGCTGCGATTATGGCCCGCCTGGCTGCGATCGACGGCAACGCCGCTCCTGCCCAGGAGGCCGCTCCGGTTCCTCCGGAGGCGCCCGCCGCGCTTCCCTCGGATGCGCCTCCCCTCTCCGCCGAGGAAGAACAGAAGCTGACCGCTGCCCGCCAGAGTGGGAAGAACACCTTCTGGGCGGTGCTGCTGCTGGACAAGAACTCCCCCATGCCCGCAGTTCGTGCCTTTCAGGCGCTGCTGGCCATGGGCGACGTCGGCGAGATCATCCGTTCGTGGCCCACGCAGCAGGAAGTCGAGGAGGACCGGATTGGCGACGACCTGAAGATCCTGCTCGCTACCGGCGAGTCCCTCGACAAGGTTCGCGCCGTGCTGGCGTCGGTGCCGGAAGCCGGTATCGTAGCGCTCTCCGCCGTCTCTGCCGTTTCCGCACCACCGGCGGTTTCGGAAGATGCCGCGGCCGCCCTGCAGTTGGTCGAAGCGCCCGTAGTGTCGGAGTCTGCCGGCACAGTCGATAAGGGTGCCGTGGCGAAAGTCGGGAAGAACGAGTCGCGGACGGTGCGGGTTAACGTCGAGGTGCTCGACAACCTGATGAACCTTGTGGGTGAACTGGTCATTGAGCGGACGCGTCTGAACCAGGTGCTGACCCGCCTGGAGATGGATAAGGAAGGCGACGAAGTCGTCCAGGTCATGTCCAGCGCTCTGGCGCAGATCAGCCGCATGACGAGCAACCTGCAGGACGAAATCCAGCGGGCCCGCATGCTGCCGGTCGAGAACTTGTTCCGCAAGTTCCCCCGCATGGTGCGCGATACCGCCCAAAAGGCGAACAAGGAGATCGAGTTCGTCGTGCTGGGCCAGGAGACCGAACTGGACCGCTCCGTCATCGAAGAGATCGGCGATCCCATGATGCACCTGCTGCGCAATGCCGTCGACCATGGGATCGAGGCGCCTATGGACCGCCTGCGCACCGGCAAGCCCGCCAAGGGCACGGTGATCCTGGAGGCGTTCCACGAGGAGAACCACATCATCATCTCCGTGCGGGACGACGGCCGCGGCATGGATCCCCAGAAGATCCGGGCCAGCGCCGTTCGCAAGGGCCTCATCTCCGAAGAGGCCGCCCGGCGGATGCCGGACCACGAAGTGGTTAACCTCGTCTGGGCGCCCGGCTTCTCCACGGCGGAGAAGGTGACCGACATTTCGGGCCGGGGCGTTGGGCTCGATGTGGTGCACAAGAACATCGAGAAGCTGAACGGCTCGGTGGAGATCATGTCCGAAGTGGGCAAGGGCACCGAGTTCCGGGTCAAGCTGCCCCTGACTCTCGCGATCATCCGCTCCCTGCAGGTCGAAGTGGTCGGTACTACTTACTGCATCCCGCTCAGCTCCGTGGTCGAAACCGACCGCATTCCGGTCAGCCAGATCCAGACCGTGCGCGGCCGGGAAGTCATCGTCAAACGCGGTGAGGTCATTCCCCTGCTGCGGCTGGTCGAGGCGTTTGAACTGGACCGCCCGGAGGGATACGAGGAGCCGGAAGAGTTCTTCATGGTCATCGTCTCCGTCATGGGCAAGCAAATCGGCCTGGTCGTCGACAATCTGATCGGCGAAGGCGACGTCGTCATCAAGCCGCTCGGCAAGTTCATCGGCGATATCCCTGGTATTTCGGGAGCGACGATCATGGGCGACGGCGACGTGGCCATCATCCTCGACATCTCTAGTCTGGTCGGTGCGGTTCAGGCGGAGATCAACCGTCGGGAAGCGCTCCGGAGCTAGGGAGCTGAGCGGGAAAGGGGGCTGAAGGGGGCAGCATGGATCTGACACACGCCGAACTTGAGGCCCTTTACTCGATTGTGCAGAAAGGGCTGAACGATAGCTCCCGTGCCCTGTCCAGCATGACCACCGGCGGCATTCAGCTACAGGATCCCCGCCTGCAGTTTTTGTCACTGGCCGTCGTCCCCAACATCGCCGGCGGTCCTGAAAAGGTCGTCGTAGCCGTTTACCTGGGAATCGAGGGGGACCTGAACGGTCACCTGATGCTGCTCTTCACCCAGGAAAGCGGCCTGCGGGTGGTGGACATGCTGATGGAGATGCCTCCGGGCAGCACCCGTCAGCTGGACGAACTGGCTGTTTCGGGGCTTGCGGAACTTGGAAACATCTGCTGTTCCTCGTTCCTGAACGCGCTCTCCGACCGGACAGGCCTCACGATTGTACCCACCACGCCGGTAGTTGTCGTTGACATGGCGGGGGCGATTTTGGAGTCCGTCGTGACGGAACTTTACCTCAACGGGGACGAGGTGTTGGTGGTGGAGACGGGGTTCAACGGTGAGATTCCCGGGCATTACCTGCTGATGCCCGATCAGGATTCCATGGCACGTCTGGTGGCTGCATTGGAAGAGATTGAATGAGTGTAGAGACGATTGCGGTAGGCCTGGGCGAACTCAAGTGCGGCACGAGACCCGAGCAAGTGCTGGTCTGCTACGGACTGGGTTCTTGCATCGGGCTGGCGCTCTACGATGCAGTCGCCCGCGTGGGCGTCATGGTTCACGTGGTGTTGCCGGAAAGCAGCCTGAGCCGGGGCCAGGTGGTCCAGCCGGGCAAGTTCGGTGACACGGCCATCCCGGCCGCCATCGCAGAGGCGGTGAAGCTCGGGGCCGTTCGTTCCCGTCTGGTTGCCCGTATAGCAGGGGGCGCCAGGATGCTCAACATCGTGGGAGCGGGCTCCAAACTGGACATCGGCAGCCGCAATTGCGATGCCGTGAAGTCACAGCTTCAGGAACACGGGATTCGCCTTACAGGAGACGATACTGGTGGGACCTATGGCCGGACGCTCCAGCTTTTTGTGGGCACCGGCAGGCTGCTGGTCAGTACTGTGGGCCGGGGAGAAAGAGAACTTTAGGTAATATCGCGGGAGGGAACCGACTTGCCCAAGATTCTGTTGGTTGATGACGCGGCTTTCATGCGCATGCGCTGCGCCAAGCTGCTGACGGAGAACGGTTACGAGGTCGGCGAAGCCGAGAACGGCCAGGAAGCCATTCAGAAGTATCAGTCCTACCGGCCTGATCTGGTGCTGATGGACATCACGATGCCGGTGATGGACGGCATCACGGCGACCCGGGAGATCAAGACGCTTGACGTGAACGCTAAGGTTGTTATGGTTTCCGCCCTCGGACAGCAGACCATGGTTATCGAAGCGATCAAGGCCGGTGCAAAGGACTTCGTGGTGAAGCCTTTTGAGCCCGACAAGATCCTCTCCACGGTCAAAAAGTTCGTCGGTTAGCCGGGCAGCCGTATGGAGAACGCGCACTCCGTCAAGCCGATCCGCGTGCTGGTCGTCGACGACTCTGCGTTTATGCGCAAGATCCTGACCGACCTGCTGCAGACGGATCCAGCGATTACGGTCATCGGTACCGCTCGCGACGGGCTGGATGGGGTCCAGAAGTTCACGGCCCTGCAGCCCGACGTGATCACCCTGGATATCGAGATGCCCAACTTGGACGGCTACGGGACGCTCCGGGAGATCATGGCCAGGCGCCCGACGCCGGTGGTAATGGTCTCGAGCCTTACCCGGGAAGGGGCCGAAGCGACGGTGCGTGCCCTGGCCCTGGGCGCCGTCGACTTCGTGGCCAAGCCCTCGGGGTCGATCTCGCTGAACATGCACGTCACCCGCGATGAACTGGTCGCCAAGGTAAAGGCCGCAGCGGGGGCGACTCCCAGGTACCGGCGGGTGTTGGGCGAGCTTCCGCCCCTGCGCCGTGAAACGAAAGTGGAGCGTCCGCCCTTGCACGACCTGGCCGTCCTGCCCCGGCGGCTGGTCGTGATTGGCTGCAGTACCGGCGGCCCGGGCGCATTGCACCAGATCATACCTAAGCTGCCCGCTGACCTGGCGGCCGGGGTATTGGTGGTGCAGCACATGCCCCCGGGCTTTACGAAATCTCTGGCCGGGCGGCTGGACGAGATTTCCGCGATCCCGGTAAGGGAGGCCCAGGAAGGCGACCGGGTCGTGAGCGGTCGTGTGCTGGTGGCGCCCGGCGGGTACCACATGAGCATTAGCCCTGACGGGACAGTCCGCCTCAACCAGGATCCCCCCATGCACGGGGTCAGGCCTGCCGTCGACAAGACGCTGGAATCGGTCATTCCGATCTGGAATCAGCATGTAGTCGGTGTCATTCTTACCGGCATGGGCTATGACGGCGCCAAGGGAATGGTCGGCGTCAAGAAGCATGGCGGACGAACCATTGCCGAAGATGCAAGCACATGCGTCGTCTACGGGATGCCCAAGGTCGTCGCAGAGATGGGGGCGGCGGATCAGGTGCTTCCGGTTCACGACATTGCCGACGCCATCGTCAGGCTCGTGCGAGAGGGGTAAGGGCGGGGATGAACTTACCGGGATACCCGGTCTTCCGTAAGGCCGTGCTCGACCTTACGGGAATCGACCTGGACTGCTACAAAGGAACCCAGATGGAGCGGCGCCTGCAGACGATTATGCGGCGGGTCGGCGTGGCGGATCTGGGCGCGTACGCCAGGCTGCTTTCGACTACGCCCTCACGGGTAAAGGAGTTTCAGGACTTCCTGACTATCAACGTCTCAGAGTGGGTCCGCAATCCCGAGAAATTTGAGGAACTGCAGAAGGTGATTCTGCCGGACCTGCTCAAGCGGGCGCCCCGCCTGAAAATCTGGAGCGCCGGTTGCTCGAACGGGTCAGAGCCGTATTCCGTGGCCATGTTGCTCGATGAGTCCGACCCGGCGGGGCGGCACCAGATTCTCGCCACTGACCTGGACGAAGAGATTCTGAAGGCGGCCAGGGCGGGCGTCTACACGGACAAAGACATTCGCGGCGTCTCTCCGGCCCGGCGCAGCCGGTACTTCATTCAGGACGGTGACAAATTCACCGTCAAGCCCGAGCTGAAGAGCCGGGTGCAGTATGAGCGCCAGAATCTCCTGTCTGACCCGTTCCCCACCGATGTGGATCTGGTCTTATGCCGTAACGTCGTCATTTACTTTACGGAAGAAGCCAAAGACGAGCTGTACCGCCGGTTCCACCGGGCCCTCAAGCCGGGAGGCATCCTGTTTGTCGGGGGCACGGAAAGCCTGTTGAAAGCCAGGGACCTGGGGTATGCCAGTGTCTCACCATTTTTCTATCGTGCTGTCAAATAGCGGAAGGTCATCGCTACTAGCATGTAGAATGGAAAGGTAAATATGCTTTGGCCGCTCAGCGGTCGGGATTTGGCTTGGCTGACCGGCTCTTGTCATGATGGGCATGGCTGGACCGGCCCAACTTCTAGAACGTCCTAGATAGAAGGGATGGGTAGAGCAAGTGAAAGCGGAGTTTGTCAATCCTTTTGTCACAGCGGCGTTTCAGGTCCTACAGACTGAGACCAAGTCGGAAGTGACAAAAGGAGCTGTTACTCTTCAAGATTCACCGCTCGTCTCCGATGAGGTGACAGTACTCATCGGCGTGGTAGGCCGCGCCCAGGGACTTGTCCTGTATGGCATGTCGGAAAAAACAGCCAAGGGACTGGTCTCGAGCATGACGGGTGAGAATATTGCCGTGTTCGACAGCTTGGCAGAGAGCGCTGTGGCTGAACTTGGCAATGTCATCACGGGCTTGGCCAGCGGTGAGCTTGAGCGGGCCGGCTATCCCTGCAAAATTGCGCCGCCGTCCGTGGTGGTTGGCAAGGGCACCAGCATCTCCACGCTCTCCATAAAGCGCCTGGTCATACCTTTGCAGACCAGGCACGGCGAGATCATCGTTCACGTGGCGTTGCGGGAAACCTATTGACAACTTAGTGTTATCTTGGGTAAGGTATTTGCAAATACCGGACAAGCCGTCCGGACGGGCTTTGTATGGCCGGCGAAGGTATTTCCCCCTTCGCCGGCCATTCTGTGCGCAAGAGAGGTGGCAGGGAATGCAGCAGGTTCGGGTCGCAGTGGCCGGCGCTACAGGTAAGGCTGGCCGTGAGATGGTGCGGGCGATCGTGCGCGATCAGGGCTTTGCCCTGGCGGGCGCCATTGCAGTGCAGGGTGTCGGGAGCGATGTGGGCGAGTTGATCGGGCTGGAGAGCGGCCAGACCGACGTGAAGGTGGAGGGCAGTTTGGAAGATGCCCTCAAAGCCGGCATGCGGGCTGATGTGCTGCTCGATTTCACGACCCCCGCAGCGGCCCGAAAAACCATCCCCGCTGCCGTGGCGGCGGGCATCGCCCCGGTAGTGGGGACCACCGGACTGGACCCTGCGGATTTCAACCGGTTTGCCGAACTCTGCCGGGAAGCCGGACTGGGCGGCGCCTTCATCGCCAACTTCTCCGTCGGCGTCATGCTGATGATGCGGTTTGCCGAAGAAGCCCGCCGGTTCATGCCCCATGTGGAGATCATCGAAATGCACCATCACACCAAGCTCGACGCCCCTTCGGGGACGGCGGTGCGGACCCGGACCCGCCTGGAGCAGGCGATGGGCGACCTGGCGGCGCCGCCGGTAGCCGTTCACTCGGTGCGGCTGCCCGGCCTCGTGGCGCACCAGGAAGTCATTTTCGGCGGCCCCGGGCAGATACTGACGATCCGTCACGACGCGCAGACCCGCGAAGCCTATGTTCCCGGCGTCCTCTTGACCTGCAAGTGGGTGCTGAAGCACCGGGAAATTGCGTTTGACCTCGAGGACGTGGCCTACTCCCGGTAAATCCTGCCGCTCTCACCCCCGCCGTCTTCCGCCCATATCATGGACGCAGAGGAACGGATCAGATTGGGGGATCGTGCGATGAGCGTGCGCGGAAAGACCGTCGCCGTCCTGGGCGGGGACCGGCGTATGGCCGAAGCGGTCCGGTTTTTCCTGAAGGCGGGCATACATGTAACGGTCTGCGGTCAGCCCTTGGCGGATTCGCTGCCGGGCGTGTCAAGCTGCTCCCGGGGAGCGGAGGCACTGGCAGGCGTGCACGCCGTGATTTTGCCGGTCCAGGGCGTCAGCCCCGAAGGCAAGGTCTTCACAGCGGCGGAGGCGCCCGACTGTTACATCAATGCGGATGCTCTCAAGCGGATGGCGCCCGGCGCCGTCGTTTTTTCGGGGATAGGGAACGCCTTTCTCCGGCAGATGTGCACAGAGGCCAACGTACCGCTGGTAGAATACCGGGAAGCCGACGAATTTGCCATCTGGAACGCCATTCCGTCGGCGGAAGGCGCCATTCAGATGGCCATGGAAGCGACGCCCTACACCATCTTCGGCAGCCGCTCGCTGGTGCTGGGTTTTGGCCGGACGGGCAAGGCGATTGCCCTCCTGCTCCGGGGCCTGTTCAGCGAAGTGGCCGTCGCCGCCCGCAAGGAATTGGATTTCGCCCGCATCTGGGCGGCAGGCTACAAGTACACTCCATGGGACCGGCTTGCAGCCTCGGTCGCCGATGCGGACATCATCTTCAACACTGTACCCGCGATGGTCCTTCCCAGAGAAGTCCTGGCCCAGGCACCGGCCCACTGTGCCATCATCGACGTGGCGTCGGCGCCGGGCGGTACGGACTTCGCAGCGGCCCAGGAATTGGGCCTGACGGCGAAATTGGCGCCCGGATTGCCCGGAATTGTCGCCCCGGTCACGGCCGGCAAAATCATCGCTGAACTGATCGTCCGCCACCTCGAGCACCTGACTGGGGAGGAGGAGGAGCGGTGAATCAGGGAAAGCTGGCCGGAAGGCTGCTCGGTGTAGCCATGTCGGCCTCGCACTGCAACCTGGCGCGGGCGATGAAACAGTTGGAGGTGCTGGTCGCCGAAGGCGCAGATGTGATTCCGATTATCTCTACGAACGTGCGGACCACGGAGACCCGGTTTGGCAAGCCCGACGACTGGATTACGGAGATCGAACGGATTACGGGCAAGCATCCCCTCTCATCCATTCCCGAAGTGGAGCCGTTCGGCCCGAAGGTTCAGCTCGATTGCCTGGTGGTAATGCCCTGTACGGGAAACACGCTGGCCAAATTGGCAAACGCTATCAACGACACGCCGGTCTGTATGGCGGCCAAGGCGCAGATGCGCAACCACCGCCCGGTAGTGCTGGCCGTAACCACCAACGACGGGCTCGGTATGAACGCCCGCAACCTCGGGGCGATGCTAGTCTCCCGGAACGTTTTCTTCGTCCCCTTCGGCCAGGATAACCCGGCCGGCAAGCCCACTTCGATCGATGCCGACATTGAAGGGTTTTTGCTGCCGACCATCCTGGCGGCCCTGGACGGGCGCCAGCTGCAACCGCTTTTGCTCGGGCCAGTGAAAGGATAACGGGCATTTTGGACATTACACAGATTACACAGATTATCGGATTACACAGATGATAAATCGAATGGTCTGATAATCGTCGAAATCTGTGTAATCTGTGCAAAAATGCCCCCCGAAATCTTAACAAAGGACGCGTGAAGCACATTATGAAGAAGGTCAATGTTGCTGTAGTCGGCGCCACGGGCGCCGTCGGTCATGAACTGCTCCGGCTGCTTGAGGACCGTAACTTCCCCATCGGCACCCTGCGCCCGCTCGCCAGCGCCCGCAGCGCCGGCAGCACCATTACGTTCCGGGGCGAGCAGGTGACGGTCGGGGAGGCCAACGCTGACGCCTTCGGCGGCATGGACATCGTCTTCTTTGCGGCCACGGGGTCGCTCTCCAAGGAACTGGCCCCGGCCGCTGCCAAGGCGGGCGCCATCGTCATCGACAAGTCGAGCACCTGGCGGATGCACCCCGAGGTGCCCCTTGTCGTGCCCGAAATCAACCCCGAAGACCTGCGCAAGCACAAGGGCATCATCGCCAGCCCCAACTGCACCACCATCGGGCTGATTATGGCCCTCAAGCCGCTCCATGACCTGTCGCCGCTCAAGCGGGTGGTCGTGACGACCCTGCAGGCCGTCTCCGGCACCGGCAAGGAAGCGATTGAAGAACTGGAGAACCAGGCCCGGACCTGGGCCGCCGGTCCCGTAGAGGGTGAACTCCCCCACGAAATCTACAAGCGACAGATCGCCTTCAACGTGCTGCCCTATGCCGAAACCTTTACCGAGAACGGCTACAGCACCGAAGAACTGAAGCTCTCCGCGGAGACCCGTAAGATCATGGGCCTGCCGGAACTGCCCGTCACCATGACCTGCACCCGGGTGCCCGTCTTCATCGGCCACTCGGAATCGGTGCTGGTCAGCACGGAACGGAAGGTTACGCCGGCCGAGGCGCGGGAAGCGATCGCCAAGTTCCCCGGCGTCAAAGTCGTCGACGACCCGGCCAACTTTGTCTTCCCGACGGCCATTGACGTGGCGGGCACCGACGACACGCTGGTCGGGCGGATTCGTGAAGATCTCACCGACCCCAACGGCCTGTGGCTCTGGGTCGTGAGCGACAACCTGCGCAAGGGCGCAGCCACCAACGCCGTGCAGATTGCGGAGAAGCTGGTGGAGATGGGGCTCGTTTAGCAATTTGCTGCCTGAAGGGAGGGACGGGACTGCCCATCACGGCAGCCCCGGACTGATTCCATGCGGATCATCGTTCAGAAATATGGCGGGACGTCCGTCGCCACGCCCGAAGGCCGCGAACTGGTGGCCGAGCGCGTGGAACGGGCCGTCCGGGAAGGCCTTGCCACCGTCGTGGTCGTCTCCGCGATGGGCCGGCAAGGAGCCCCGTACGCCACTGACACGCTGATCCAGCTGGCCTATGCAGCCTGTCCCGAATTGGCCCCCCGCGAATTGGACTTGCTGCTGTCGTGCGGGGAGATTATCTCCAGTGTAGTCGTGGCGGGAACCCTGAAGGAACGGGGGCTGCCGGTCGTGGTCTTGACCGGCGGCCAGGCGGGGATTGTCACGGATGACACCTTTGGTTCCGCCCACATTCTCAAGGTGGATCCCGGTCCCATGCTGGTGCGGCTCCGCGAGGGGCGGGTTGTGGTTGTGGCCGGGTTCCAGGGGCGGACCCAGGCCGGCGAAATTACCACGCTGGGCCGGGGCGGGTCCGACACCACGGCCGCCGCCGTGGGCGGAGCGCTCAAAGCCGAAGTCGTCGAGATCTATACCGATGTGGACGGCGTCAAGACAGCCGACCCGCGGCTGGTCCCTGACGCCCGGACGCTGACGGTCACCACCTACGACGAAATCGCTCAGATGGCGCACTACGGCGCCAAGGTCGTCCACCCCCGGGCGGTCGAAATCGCCATGCAGCACCGGGTACCGCTGCGCATCAAGTCAACGTTCCAGGACGGACCGGGAACGCTCATTACATACAGCATGGAGGCCGCCGGCACTTCCTGGAGCGAACTGCACAGCGACAACCCGGTCACCGGGGTGACGCACGTCTCCGGCCTTGCACAACTCAGCATTGCGGCGCCGGACGGACCGGCATCCCTGCAGTCGGCCTTCCGTACGCTGGCCGACAGCGGCATCTCGGTTGATCTGATCAACGTTTCTCCGGGGACTGCCACGTTCTGCGTGGAGGAGCGCAAGCAGCACCAGGCCCGCAACGTCTTGAGCGGCATCGGGTTGGTGCCGGCGGTGCGGACCGGTTGTGCGAAAGTTTCCGTGGTCGGCTCCGGCATGCGGGGGCGCCCCGGCGTCATGGCGACCGTCGTTGAAGGCCTCGCCCGCGCCGGCGTCGAAATCCTGCAGACCGCCGATTCACATGTCACCATCTCCTGTCTGGTGGAGGGCGCCCAGCTTCAGATGGCCGTCCAGGCACTGCACGATGCATTCAGCCTTGGCACGCCGGCCTGAGCGCAGACTCCTCCCAGCTGATTTTGTCTAAAGGAGGATCATACATGCCTGACTTTGGCAGATTGATTACCGCTATGGTCACGCCCATGAACGCCGACCTGTCCGTCGACTACGAGCGGGCGGCCGAACTGGCCCGCCGCCTGGTGGAGACGGGGTCGGACGGCATTGTCGTCTCCGGCACCACGGGCGAGTCTCCTACGCTCTCCACCGGCGAAAAGCTGAAGCTTTTTGAGACCGTGGTGAAGGCCGTCGGCGACCGGGCTGCCGTCATTGGCGGCACGGGCTCCTACAATACCGCCGAAACGGTCGAACTGACGCACAAGGCGGAGGCAACCGGCATTCACGGGATTCTGCTGGTGACGCCCTATTACAACAAGCCGCCCCAGGAAGGACTGTACCAGCACTTCAAGGCGGCGGCGACCGCCACCCGCCTGCCCTGCATTCTCTACAATGTGCCATCGCGGACGTCCATCAACATGGCGCCCCAGACGACCCTCCGCCTTGCGGAGGTCCCCAACATCGTCGGAATCAAGGAGTGCGCCGACCTCGGCCAGCTCACCGAGATTCTGAACGGCGCCCCGGAGGGGTTCCGCGTCTGGTCGGGCGACGATGCCGCCACCCTGCCGTATCTGAGCCTGGGCGCCTATGGCATCATCAGTGTAGCCGCGCACGTAGTCGGCCCGCAGATGAAGGAGATGATCCAGGCGGTGCAGGGCGGTCAGGTGCCGCAGGCGGCGGCCTGGCACCGCCGGCTCTACCCTGTGTTCAAGGGGCTGTTCACCGTGACAAACCCGGTGCTGGTCAAGGCGGCCCTCGCCATGACCGGGTTCCCCGTCGGGCCGCTGCGTCCGCCGTTGGTTGAAGCCACGGGCAAGGAGCAGGAGGCGCTGCGGGAAGTGCTCGCCGCAGCAGATCTACTCTAAAATCGACGAAAACATGAGAAATCGGACGCCTGGGGCAGCTAATTGCGCTCCAGGCGTTTCTTCCTCATTCTGGAGCGTTGTACAATCTGCTTCCAAAAAGTGTACTATAATCTATACAACGGAATACCCTGGAAACCCGTCCATAGCAAACCCGGCGAAAGCCGGCGACGCAAAGCCAAGGGTCTAAAGCCGTCCGGCCTCTCCGGGCAGCGATGACAGCCGGTTGCCGGGCATATACAGGTCAGTCGCGCGAGTGGCGACCTGCTGTCTTGGCATACCTTGCCTGGTCAGCAGGTTTTTTTTGCCTGCACCCCCACACCGGGATTACTTGACACGCATACTATTTTGCCGAGGACTGAGGGGGGAGAAGCATGCTACTGACAGCAGAAGCGCAGCAGCGGCGCGACAATGGCGCAGCCTTGCTGGGGCGCGGCCTGTTAGTGGCGGCGGGCGAGGAGTTCGCCCGGTGGCTCGCCCTGGTGGAGTCGTCCGGCGACCCGGAGCAGATCATTCCGGCCCTCAACGGTCTGGTCAAGGCGGCGACGAGCCGGGGCGACCAGGAAGGCGCCCTGGCGTATCTGAATAAGGGGCTGGTGCTCTGCGACCGGGCTGCTGTCGGCAAGATCCACAAGCTGCGGGTGTATCTGAACCTGATGATCGTCTACACCGAGATGGGCCGGCTGGATGATGCCCTCCAGTTTGTTCGAAAAGTTGAGGAACTCCGGGTGGATGAAGATCCGTCACTGCGGCTGATATACTGGCTGAACCAGGGGGTACTCCACTGGCGCCGGCAGGAGTGGGAGCCAATGCGAGAGGCCTCTGATAAGGCGTACCGGGAAAGCCTTTGTACCGGCGACATCGGGCGGCGCAACAAAGCGTTGACCAACCGGGGGATCGCCCACCTGGAGCTGGCCGATTACACCCGGGCCGAGGAGGACCTGAAGTCGGCGCTCAGTCTGGCTGACCGGCTCGACCCATCGGAGCTGGCGTATGCCTACGCCGAACTGGGCCGGCTGCACTTTCTGCGTGGAGATTACTCGTCTGCCCTGGATGCAGGGCGGGACGCGCTGGGCGCCCTGCTCACCGACCTGGCTTTTTTGGACAAAGAAGAGGTGGCCCGGGTAAGCCGTCTGTTTGGCATCATTTTTTCGACCCTCGGCCAGCGCAACCTGGCCCTCAAATACCTCAACCGTTCCGCCGCCTATTACAGCCAGCTGGGACTGCGCGGCGAGTGGCAAAGAGCCACCGAAATGATCGGGCAGGTGCTGTCGGGCCCCGTCCGGCCCGCCCGCAGCCAATTGCACAGCGAAGTGCAGCAGCTGGACTTCCTCACGGGCGTGCTCGACCTGACCGACGATTTGGAGAGCGTGGATCCGTACCTGCGGGGCCATTCGGAACGGGTGGCCAACCTCGCCCGGCTGCTGGGGGAGGCATGCGGACTTCCGGACGAGGACCTGGTCACCCTCAACTACGCGGCACGCCTGCACGATGTAGGCATGGTCGCGGTCGATGCCGAGCTGATTCGCCGCGAAGGGCCCCTTAACGAAGCTGAGCGGCGCCGGGTGGCCATGCACACGGAGATCGGCGAAGAGATGCTGCGGCCATACGGGCTGCCCAGGGAAGGGCTCCAGGCGATCCGGCATCACCACGAACACTTCAACGGGGGCGGCACCCCCGATGGCCTCGCCGGCGATGCGATCCCCCTGCTGGCCCGGATTATCACCGTGGTGGATGTATACGATGCCCTGACGTCGGAGCGGATTTACCGAGGCGCCATGACCCACGATCAGGCTGTGGACGAGCTCCGGGCCATGGCGGGGCGGGAACTGGATCCAGTGTTAGTGGAGCGCTTCCTTGCGCTTCATGACATATAAACCCCTATGTACAGGAGGCGAGCACATGAAGAAGCTGGTAGCGCTGGTTCTGGTAGCACTGACGCTGGCTGCGTTTGCCGGTACCGCTTCGGCTAAGGCCCGTGGGGAGATCGTTTGGGAGTACGCCCGGCAGGGACACGGGTACGGCCACTACAAGTAAGTCAGCCTGAGAAACTGTAAAGTAAGAGTGGTGAAGACGAAGCCCCGTGGTCACACGACCCCGGGGTTTCGTCTTTGCACTCAAGCGCTTGTGTAACACAAGGCTGCTAGTGTGGGGTAATGGATGCATTTTGCCACGGAGGGCGCGGAAGGCGCGGAGGACACGGAGTGGGACAACAAAATGGCGATGGCGCTGATTGCGCAGATTACGGATCAGAGCCAACGCGGATTTCCGAGCAACAACCAAGGGTAAGTGGAATTATATATTAATATTATATTTAATTATAAAATAGACGGAAGATCCTGAACGAGCCATCAGACAAGGCGCAGGGACACATCTTACTAATGTATGAACCCGCGCCGATTCTAAGTTCACGCCATCTGCGGAATCCGCGACCACACCACATTCCCACTTCCACTGCCGCGATTTCCGTGTCCCCTTCCGCGCCTTCCGTGGTAAAAATCCCGTTCCCATTCCCACATTCAAGGCCCGAACTGTGATACAGCAGTCCACCCCCTCCAACTTCAAATGTTTCCTTCTTTCATGAAATATGGCGAGCGCCATGACTTGTATGTCTTTGGCACATTGGGTATAATCGTAAGGACAGTCATTTGAACGGCGAACCAGGGTCTGGGCGACTGGTCAGCAGTGCGGCGGCCTTCCACACCGGAACGGCATGGTGCGGAACGGCGGCTGACCGATTTGCAGGGTACCTGCACGTCCGGCCTCTGTCCACCCTCTCGGCCTGCTACCTTCGCAGGTCGTGGGACGGGTGTGTTTTGCTGTGCAAACAAAAAAGGAGGACGTTTTTCCTTTGGCGCGCCATCGCGACAAGAGCCAGAAACTGCTAGTGATCCCTCTGGGAGGCCTCGGTGAAATCGGCAAGAACAGCATGGCTGTTCAATATGGTAATGAGATCGTCGTCATTGACGCCGGTCTGGCCTTCCCGGAAGAGGAGATGCTCGGGATCGACATCGTCATTCCCGACTTCACCTACCTGCTTGAGAACCGGGACAAAGTGAAGGCGCTGCTGCTTACGCATGGTCATGAAGACCACATCGGCGGCGTTCCGTATCTCCTGCGCAACCTGAACCTGCCCGTATACGGCACGGCCCTGACCCTGGGGCTGGTGGAAGGCAAGCTCGATGAAGCCGGCCTCAGCCTGCATCCCGAGTCTCGGGTCGTCAAGCCCGGCGAGTCCGTGAAACTCGGCTCGTTCGGCATCGAATTCATCCGGGTGAACCATTCCATTCCCGGCGCCTGCTCCATCGCTCTGACCACGCCGGTCGGCACGGTTTTGCACACGGGCGACTTCAAGTTCGACCAGAGCCCTGTCGACGGCGAACCGGCCGATTACCGCCGCCTCACCGAACTGGGCGCCAAGGGCCTTCTGGCGCTGCTGGCGGACAGCACCAACAGCGAACGGCCCGGCTTTACGGCGTCGGAGAGCAGCGTCGGCGTCAATATCGACCGCATCTTCCGGGAGGCCAAGGGCCGCCTGCTCATGGCGACATTTGCATCCAACGTGCACCGGCTCCAGCAAGCGATCACCGCGGCAGCCCGCCATGGCAAGAAGGTGGCCGTCATCGGCCGTTCGATGGAGAACACCGTAAACGTTGCCATGCGGTTGGGCTACCTGCAGGCGCCCGAGGGCACCCTGGTGACCGTGGAGGAGTTGAAGCGCTTCCCCCTGCAGAATCAGGTCATATTGACCACCGGTTCGCAGGGCGAGCCCATGAGCGCCCTCACCCGCATGTCCGTCAATGACCACAAGGCCATCGAGATCATTCCCGGCGATACTGTCCTGCTTTCCGCCACGCCGATTCCCGGCAACGAGAAGAGCGTCGGCCGGACGATCAACAACCTGTTCCGGCGCGGCGCCGAAGTGATTCACGACCGGAGCGCAGGCATCCACGTCTCCGGGCACGGCGCCCAGGAAGAGCAGAAGTTGATGATCAACCTGACCCGGCCCAAGTTCTTTGTGCCGGTTCACGGCGAATACCGTATGCTCCTCGCTCACAAAAAGCTGGCGGAGCAGTGCGGCATCCCGTCGGATCGCATTCTCATCGGCGAGAACGGCACCACCTTCGAGTTCACGCCGGATACCGCCGCCATCGGCGGCAAGGTAACGTCCGGTCAGGTGCTGGTCGATGGTCTGGGCGTGGGCGACGTCGGCAACATTGTGCTGCGCGACCGCAAGCAGCTTTCGCAGGACGGCATTCTGATCGTGGTCGTCGCCATGGAGAAGGAGACCGGCCTGATTATGGGCGGTCCGGACATCGTCAGCCGCGGGTTCGTGTACGTACGGGAGTCGGAAGGGCTCCTCGACGAAGCGAAAGAGCGGGTGAAGAACGCCCTCTACGACTGCCTGGAGCGGAATGTCACCGAATGGGCCGTGCTCAAGAGCGGCGTGCGCGACGTACTGGGCAAGTATCTGTACGAAAAGACCCGCCGCAGGCCGATGATCCTCCCGATTATCATGGAAGTGTAAGTGGGCAACATAATGGAGCGGGCGTGAGCCCGCTCCATTTCTGCCTTTCGGGGAGGGGTTGGCGTGCCTAACTTCCGCGAATGGACCGCCAGCGAAATCGTCGTGCAAATGCCTCAGGCTCGGAATCTGTTGGCGAAGCACTTCGGGGCCGAGGGTATCAGCACCGCGTCCGGCTACCGCATCAAGGACCTGGCGAAACGTAAGGGCGTCGACCTGGACCTGGTGGTCGGGGACCTCAATGCCATGGCGAAAGGGACGGGGATGATTTACTGACATGCCGGGCCTTGTGCCCGGCTCTTTCAACGATGCCTTGCTGACGGATGTAGGTGGCGACTCGCATCTGCTCCTTTGTTCCCGGTGAATCGGGCATACTAGCTCCCATCAGGATGCAGGAGAGTGAAACATGAACGACAACTATGATCCCCGGTTCAACGGCTGGAGTGGCCCGAACGATCCCGGTCACTACGACCCGCCCGGAACGGAGCCGCCGAGCCCGGATCCCGATCCGGCGCCCACGCGGGCGCCATCCCGGGCGCCGTCCCGGGGCAAGAAGAATCAGGCCCTGGAGAATGTGGAGGCGGTGGGCACCACCAATGTGCCGCAGGTGCCCAAGAACATTCACTGCCTGACGATTATCGGGCAGGTGGAAGGCCACCTGGCCTTGCCGCCGCAGAACAAAACGACCAAGTACGAGCACATCATTCCGCAGCTCGTGGCGGTGGAGCAGAACCCGGAGATCGAAGGGCTGCTGGTGATTCTGAACACGGTAGGCGGCGACGTGGAGGCGGGCCTGGCCATCGCCGAGATGATCGCCAGCCTGTCCAAGCCATCGGTCGCCCTGGTGCTCGGGGGCGGGCATTCCATCGGGGTGCCTATTGCCGTCTCCGCCACCTATGCGGTGATCGCCTCCACGGCGACAATGACGGTTCACCCAATTCGGCTTACAGGACTTGTCATTGGAGTCCCGCAGACGTATGAATACCTCGACAAGATGCAAGACCGGGTAATCCGCTTCGTCGTGGAAAACTCCAAGATCAGTGAAAAGCAGTTCCGCGAGCTCATGTTCCGCACCGGCGAGCTGGCCCGGGACATCGGCACGGTGGTCGTGGGGCGCGACGCCGTCAAGTACGGCCTCATGGACGAAGTGGGCGGCCTCTCCTCCGCCGTCACCATGCTCAAGAAACTAATCGCGGACAAGAAGGGCGCCGGCGCGCCGGTGGTGCAGTGATGGAGCTCGGCGCGTCGATACTCTGGACCTCCGTCCCCGTCGAAATGGTGATCCAGGGGCTGGAGCCACCGGCCCCGGCGGCGATGGAGATGGTGGTGGAGGGGCGCCTGGTTCAGGTGCTGCCGGGCCCGGACGGCACCGGCACGGTCCAGCGGCTCTTCTCCACTGACCCACAAGACTACCTTAACCCCAAATGGCTACCGGGAACGGTAATCAATCTGCATCAAAGCTGAGAGTTTCCTTAGAAAGGAGAGGGCACAGGCAGGAATACCCGGCTGACCACCCGAATAAGAAAGCGTTCTCAGTCTGCAGTCGCCGAGTGGAAAGGGTGAAGCCTGTGCCCCTGCTGCTAAAGGACATCTACACCAGGTTGCTGGAGCGCGGACACAAAATGACGCCCCAGCGTTGGGCCATCATCTCGATCTTTCTGATCAACAAGGGGCGCCATCTTTCCGCAGACGACGTGTACGGCATGCTGAAAGAGACGTACCCGAACAACGGGATCGCCACAGTCTATCGGACCCTCGAACTGCTGGAAGAGATTACCGTCCTTCGGAAGATGGATTTCGGCGATGGCCGGGCCCGGTACGAGGTGGCGGACGAGGAGTCCCACCACCATCACCACCTGGTGTGCACGGAGTGCGGAAAAATCACGGAGTTCGAGGACGATTTGCTCGACAGCCTGGAACAGGCCATCGAGCGGAAAACTGGGTTCAAAATCCGCGACCACGTGGCGAAGTTCTACGGCGTCTGCGGCGAGTGCCAAACCGGGCGGAAATAGCGGCCACGGCCAGACCCTCCCCACGGGCTCTGGCCTTTTCCGTTCGTACGAAATGCCTTCCCACAAGGTTCCACATCCGCCTGATTCTCCCGCGGATCATTGCCATGTGGTATACTGAGAAGTAAATCGCGCTGCCGCGCGACTCAAGGCCAAGGAGGTTGCGCTCGTGGAGGAAAGACGGGTGCGAACCCGACAGAACCGAACATCGCCGCCTGCGGGACGGGAGAGCGACGTGCGCCAGGAAGTGGCGGGCCTCCTGCTGATTGCCGCGGGCGCCTGGTTTATCCTGGCCCTGGCCGGGTGGGGGGGCGGCGCCCTGGGGGAGATTCTGGGCGAAGGCCTGACCACGCTGGCCGGCCAGGCCGGGGCCTGGCTGGTGGCCGCCGGCTGTGTCTGGCTCGGGTTCTACCTCGTGTATCTGCGCTTCCACCGGCGGCCCTTCGTGTGGGGGCGCCGGGCCTGGGGCCTTCTGCTCGTGCTCCTGGCGTTTCAGGTGGTGCTGCAGGTCTGGCGGTATCCGGACCATCCCACCGGCGGCGACTTCGAGAACGCGCTCAACGGCTTCGGCGGCGGACTGATCGGCTGGATGCTGACGACGCCCCTGACCACCGTCTTCGGACGCAACGGCCGGTATGTCGTGATGATCACCGGCCTGCTGGTCGGCGTCGTGCTGAACACCGAAATCACGTTCGGCGGGGCCGTTGCCTGGCTGAAGGACAAGCTGTTTGACGGCGCCCGGGGTGCTGGGGGCGCCGCGAAAGATATGTACAAGCTCATGAAGAATCGCCCGAACGGCGGCGATTCGCTCGGAGTCGACACGGCGGAGCCGACCCGCCGGCGCCGGGCCGCCGTGACGGAAGAGTACAACACCCTCGGGGCGGCGCCGGTCAGCAAGCCGGAGCCCATCGTGCTGGGGGGCGGCAGCGCCTCCACTGAACCGCCCGTGGCGCCGGTCAGGCCGGAGCCCGTGATCCGGCGGGCAGCGGTGGAGCCCACCGTTCATCATGAGGACAGGGTGACCGACCTGGCCGGCAAGGCCTCCCGGTCCGTCCAGGCCGCTGCCGACAAGCACGGCAAGAAGGAAGAGGTACCTGCCGCCAAGCTGGTGCCGGACGCCAAGGGGCAGCTCGGGCTTGATCCCGAAGCCCTGGGGCCGGCCTACCAGCTGCCGTCGCTGACGATGCTGCCCAAGCCGCCGAAGCAGGCCAGTGCGGACAAGCAGGACCACCTCGCCCGGGCGGAGCTGCTCGAGCGGACCCTCCGGACCTTCGGCGTGGAAGCCCGGGTGGTGGAGATCAGCCCCGGTCCCGCCGTGACCCGCTACGAGCTGCAGCCCGGCGAAGGCGTGCGGGTCAACAAGTTCACGGCCCTGGCCGATGATCTGGCCCTGGCGCTGGCAGCGGAGGATATCCGCATTGAGGCGCCCATTCCGGGCAAGGCCGCCGTGGGCATCGAAGTGCCGAACAAGATTCGGGAGTCCGTCACGCTCCGGGAAGTGATGGAGACCCCACTCTTCACGGGCAGCGGCTCCAAGCTGACGGTCGCCTTCGGCAAGGACAACGCCGGCAACCCCGTGGTGGGCGACCTCGGCAAAATGCCGCACTTGTTGATCGCCGGCTCGACGGGTTCCGGCAAGTCGGTCTGTATGAACACGATCATCTGTTCCATCCTCTTTAAAGCGCGGCCGGATGAAGTCAAGATGCTGATGGTCGACCCGAAGATGGTCGAACTCTCCACTTATAACGGCATTCCCCATCTGATGGCGCCCGTCATCACGGACGTGAAGAAGGCGGCAGGCTATCTCAAAGGCGCCGCCAAGGAGATGGAGAACCGCTACGAACTGTTCGCCGCGGCCGGCGCCCGGAATATCCAGCAGTACAACCAGATGTGCCTGGACGACCCCGGCGACGACCCGGAGCATCCCCGCAAGCCCCTGCCTTTCATCGTCATCTTTGTGGACGAACTGGCCGACCTGATGATGGTCGCCCCCGCCGACGTGGAAGATTCCATCTGCCGGCTGGCGCAGATGGCACGCGCCTGCGGCATGCACCTGGTGATCGCCACGCAATCACCCCGGGTAGACGTCATCACCGGCCTGATCAAGGCCAATATCCCGTCCCGTATCGCCTTCGCCGTCTCGTCGCAGGTAGACTCCCGGGTCATTATGGACTACGCCGGCGCCGAGCGGCTGCTGGGGCGCGGCGATATGCTCTACCATCCCGCCGGGCTGTCCAAGGCCCACCGGGCCCAGGGCGCCTTTGTCAGCGAGAAGGAAGTCGAAGAGCTGGTCAAGTTCGTCAAGGTGCAGGCCAAACCGGTCTATACGGCCGAAGAAGTCGCCGTGGACGTCAGCGGCGGCAAGGGGCGGGGCGGGGCCGCAGGCGGCGGCGCCGAGAACGGCGAGCCGGCTTCGGCGGCCGATGCCGTCTTCCCGCACGCCGTCCGGGTGGTCATCGAACACGGGCAGGCTTCCGTCTCCATTCTGCAGCGGCGGCTGCGCTGTAACTACAACAAAGCTGCCCGTCTGATTGACATGATGGAGGAGCGGGGCTTTATCGGGCCCCACCAGGGGTCCAAGCCGCGGGACGTCTTGATCTCCCTGCCTCAATGGCAGGAGATGTTCAAGGACGTCGAAGGGGCCGACCTGGAAGACGAGGCATAAGCATTGAGAGCCGCCCGCCGGGGTTTTCGGATGGCGAAGGTCGCATGAGAGCAGAAGCCGCCCCCGAGAAATCGGGGGCGGCGCTTTTCATAAGTCGTAATCCCCGACGAGAACCTGGGGCGCCGAGGCGATGGGCGCCCCCGCCAGGCGGTCTTCGGCAGTGATCAGGACTGCATCGAAGCGGGACAGCGGGAGGCCGCCTTCGCTTTCGAGCTTGAAATTCTCCCCCCAGACACGGGTGAGCAGGCCGAGGGGCTGGCGGGTGCCCGCCCGCTGGTTGAGCAGCCAGGCGCGGTAGGCGTTGTAAGGGCGCCCCATCACCGCCGGGGATGGCAGGCCGCGGACGGTCAGGGTCAGGCTGCTCTGGCTGCGATCGAGGCGGGCCGTGCCGCCCGCCCGGGGCGCCAGGGGGTGCCGGGAGCTCAGGGTAATCGAGACCGGTTCTGCTTCGGCAGCGGGCTCGGCAGGGGGCACGATGGCGGGCTCGGCAGCAGGCTCTGCGGCAGGCGCCTCCGAGGGAGCTTCCTCCAACGGAGTCACGACCACTTCAATTTTGTGCGGTACGATGGCCGAGACCGGCGTCGCCGGCTCAGCGTACAGCTTGAACCCCGGCTCAGCCGGCAGTGCTTCTTCCGGCGGCGGTTCAGAGTCCGGCTGCAGGCCGGCCCAGGGTTCTCCAGCGCCGGCCGCAGCCGATGCCACGGGGAGGGGCGCCTCCGCCGGCCGCGCCTGGGGCTGGCTCTGAGCCTGGAACCAGACCATATCCCCTGCCAGTACCGCCGTGTGATTTCCTTCCCCCTGATTCAGATAGACGGTTATGCGGCAGTCGGCGCCTTCGCCGGTGACCAGCACGTAGCCCTGCAGCGGGCGCCCTCCGGGGCCCCGGAAGAGTGCAGCCGCATCGCCGACCTCAGACAGGGTGGCGACGGCCAGTCGCCTGACGGGTTGTTCAAACATGGATCCACCTCCCTGGTGACAGCGTTTGCTTCAGGTCTATGCCCGCCGGCGCCCATACTTGTCATGTGACACATTGCGCACCGGACTCATAGAATTTTGTCACACGTGGGCAGGAATCCGGATCAGACGATACGAATAAGCACGTATAATGAGAGAGATTACTTCGCCTTACGTGGGGTGTGCAGAGACGGGAGGGACGAGTGTGGGACTGAATTTCGACCTGACTGCAGAACAGGCAGCGATTCGAAACCTGGCCAGGGAGTTCGCCGAGGGGGCGGTGGCACCGGGCGCCGGCCGGCGGGACAAGACCGGGGAGTTCCCGCTGGATCTCGTGAAGCAAATGGGCAGCCTGGGGTTCTTCGGCATCCCCTTCAGCGAAGCATACGGCGGCATGGGCGGCGACACGGTCTCTTACGCCCTGGCTGTAGAGGAGATTAGCCGGGCGGATGCATCGCTGGGCATCACCATGGCGGCGCACTGCTCCATCGGCATGGGGCCGGTCTACTACTTCGGCAGCGAGGAGCAGAAGCACCGGTGGCTCCCGGGCGCCGCCCGGGGCGAGTATCTGGCGTCGTTCGGCCTCACGGAGCCCGGCGCCGGCTCCGACTCGGCCGGCACCAACACTACGGCCGTCCGCGACGGCGACAGCTATCTCCTGAGCGGCTCCAAGTCCTTCATTACCAACGCCTTCTACTGCGGCTACATCGTCTGCACGGCCGTCACCGGCCCGGGCCACAAACACCGGGGCATCAGCGCCTTCATCGTGCCGAACCCGACGGAAGGCTTCACCGTAGGGCCGGCTTACGAGAAGATGGGGCTCCACTCTTCGGACACCCGCCCGCTCTACTTCGACAGCGTACGCGTTCCTGCCGGGAATCTGCTGGGTTCGCCGGGAGAAGGGTTCAAGCAGTTCATGGTGACGCTGGACGGCGGCCGCATCTCCATTGGCGCCATGGCCGTCGGAATTGCACAGGCAGCTTTGGATGCCGCCCTCAAATACGCCAAGGAGCGGGTTCAGTTCGGCCACGCCATCTCAAAATTCCAGGCGATCCAGTTCAAACTGGCGGATATGGCCATGGAAGTAGAACTGGCACGCATGATGGTCCTGAAGGCCGCCTGGCTGAAAGACCAGGGGCGCCCGTTCAGCAGCGAAGGGGCCATGGCGAAGCTCTTCGCCTCCGAAGCCGCCGTCCGGGCGGCCAACCAGGCGATTCAGATCCACGGCGGCGCGGGCTACACGGAGGATTTCCCGGTCTCCCGCTTCTGGCGCGACGCAAAGCTGACCGAGATCGGCGAGGGCACCAGCGAAATTCAGCGAATTGTCATTGCAAAGCAATTGGGGTGCTGAGCGAACGAGGGGAGGGTACTGATCGTCATGGTCAAATCGAATATGGCCGGTACGGTGTGGAAGGTTCTGGTCAAGCCCGGCGACAAGGTCGAAGCGGGCACTGATGTGCTGATCCTCGAATCGATGAAGATGGAGATTCCCATTACGGCAGAGTCTGATGGGGTCGTGAAGGCCGTAGTAGTAAAGGAAGGCGATTTCGTCAACGACGGCGACCTGGTCGTCGAATACGAGGGGGCGTGACGCCGAATGCGAACCGTACGGATCGGAGCCGGGCAGGGCTTTTACGGGGACAGCCTTCTGCCTGTGCTTGATGTGGCCCGACGCGGCAACGTCAAGTACATCAGCTTTGACACGCTGGCGGAACTGACGCTGGCCATATTGCAGAAAGGCCGTCGCAAGGACCCCGCCCAGGGTTACACCAAAGATGTGGTGCCCATGATGCGCAACTTGCTGCCGATCTGCCGGGAGAAAGGGATCAAGCTGATCACCAACGCCGGGGGCATCAACCCGGTGGGCGCCGCCCGGGCCGTGGCAGCCGTGGCGCGGGAACTGGGGCTGGGCGACCTGAGAATCGCCTGCGTCACGGGCGACGACATCTACGACCGGCTCGACGAACTGGCCGACAGGGGCGTGACCTTCCGGGACAAGGAGACCGGTCAGGCCCTGGGCGACGTGCGGGAGCGGGTCCTCTTCGCTTCGGTCTACCTGGGGGCGGACGTAATCGCGGAGGCGCTCCGCCAGGGCGCCGACGTGGTGATCACCGGGCGCACCACCGACACGGCGCAGTTCCTCGGCCCCCTGATCTACGAGTTCGGCTGGGCTGCCGACGCGTGGGATCGGCTGGCGCAAGGGATTATTCTCGGCCATTTGATGGAATGCTCAGGGCAGGTAACGGGCGGCAACCTGCAGGTCGGCTGGGAGGATGTGCCCGACCTCGAACGGATTGGCTATCCCGTCGCCGAAGTGAGTGAGGACGGTTCCTTCATTCTGACCAAGCCGGAGGGAACCGGCGGCGCCGTGACGCTCCGCTCGGTCAAGGAGCAGTTCCTGTATGAAATCCACGATCCCACCGCCTACATTACCCCGGACGTCATCTGCGACCTGACGACGACGAAGTTGGAGCCGGCGGGCGAGAACCGGGTGCGGGTCAGCGGCACGCAGGGGCGCCCGGCCCCGCCGACGCTGAAAGCGCTTCTCGGTTACGCTGACGGCTACATGGGTGAGGGTTACATCTCCTTCGGCTGGCCGAAGGCATACTCCAAGGCGAAACGGGCCGCCGAAATCGTCAGGAAGCGGCTGGAGATGCAGGGCGTCCAGCCGCAGGAGACTCACGTGGAGTACATCGGCATCAATTCGCTCTGGGGCGCCATTGCGCCGGAGCCGGCTGATGAAGATCAGATCAACGAAGTCCGCCTGCGCATCGCCATCCGGACGGACAACAAGCGGGACTGCGAAGTGCTGGCCCGGGAGTTCCCGCCGCTGCTGCTCTCCGGGCCGCCCACGGCGTCGGCCGTGGCGGGCACGCCCCAGCCCCGGGAGCTGATGGGCCTTTGGTCCACGCTGATTCCCCGGGAGTTGGTGGAGCCCTACGCCAGGGTGCAGGTAGCCCGGGCCGCCGAGTGGGGGGAGGTATAGAGCATGCGCCTCATCGAGATTTGCCACGCCCGCTCGGGCGACAAGGGCGACGCGTCGGATATCTCCCTGTTTGCCAACGACGATGCGGCCTGGGAGATCATCCGGCGCCAGGTGACGAAGGAGAGAGTGGCGGAGTACTTCCGCCCGGTAGCGACGGGACCGGTGGAAATGTGGGAGGTCCCGAACGTGCAGGCGCTGAAGTTCTTGGTACATGGTGCGCTCGGGGGCGGGGCGCCCAGGTCGCTGCGCAGCGACAACCTTGGCAAGACGTTTGCCGCAGCCCTGTTGCGCATGGAGATCGAAGCGGAGGAGTAGTGACAGTGGTCGAGCTTTCCCCCATTCGGGTGGACGCAGAGCGGGCCAGGGCATTCGTCCTGGCCCACGGCGCTGCGCGGGACGTAGCAAGACTGGAAGGAATCATGGGCAGCGCGGGGCCGGCTCGCGAGGTCGTACGCGAGATCGAAGGGCTTCAGGGTGCAGACGGGGGATTTCCGGGCGGCATCGACGTGACCTGCTACGTGCTGCATCAGTTGAAAGATATGCCGCCCCTGTCGGGGTCGCCCATGGCTTCCCGGGCGGTAGCCTACCTGCGGCGGGTGCAGCAGACGGACGGTTCGTGGGCGGAGACCAACCCCGTGTACGGCTGGCAGACGCCGCCGTATTTGACCGCAGTCGCGACCTATTCGATTTTGATGTCCGAACCCGACCATACCGATCCGATCAACCGGGGCGCCACCTGGCTTCGCCGCTTCCTCGGCAGCGCTGACCCGGCGACGGTGCCCGTGCAGACGCTGGCGCTGGCGTGGGCAGTCTTCTATAAGCTCCTGGGGCCTGAGGCCAACGAGACCGTCTGGGCGTTCCAGGCGGTGACGGCCCGGGAGATGGACGCTTCCGAACGGGCCTGGGCCCTGGCCTGCGCCCTGGAGCTCGCCGCGGGCGGCAGGTTTGCGCTGCCCATTGTCGGGCAGTTGGCCGCACTGGCGGCGCAGCAGGGGGCGGACGGGGCGTGGCCCGCTGAGCCGGGGTTTGCACTGGAAGCGACGCTGACGGCCCTGCGGGTCTTCCGGGGGTATGGCATCATCTGAGGAGGGTGACTTCCATGGAGAAGGTGTTGCTCAGCCGCAGTGGTTTCGTGGCGGAAGTGGCGCTGCACAACCCCGAGCAGTACAACGCCCTGTCCCGGCAGGTGGTGGAAGATTTGCAGGCCGCGGCCGGCGCCCTGGCGGCGGACCGCGACGTGCGGGCCGTCATCATACACGGCGGCGAGTCCAAGGCCTTCTGCTCGGGCGCTGACCTCAAAGAGCGGCAGGGCATGAGCGAGGCCCAAGTCTTTGAAACGGTCCATCTGCTGCGGGAGACGGTCACGCTGTACGAGCGGCTCCCCATGCCGGTGATTGCAGCCATTCACGGGATGGCGTTCGGCGGGGGCTGCGAACTGGCCCTGGCCTGCGACATCCGGCTGATGGCCGACGACGCCCAGATCGGGCTGACGGAAGTCTCCTGGGGCATCATCCCCGGGGCGGGCGGGTGTATCCGCCTGCCGCAGCTCGTGGGTCCGGCGGTGGCCAAGGAGCTGATCTTTACTGCCCGCAGGCTGTCGGCGGCGGAGGCGGGGGCGATGGGCCTGGCCAACCGGGTGCTGCCTCGCCAGGACCTGCTGCCCGCCGCCCGGGAGCTGGCTGCGCAGATTGCCGCCCAGGGCCCCCTGGCTATCCGGGCCGCCAAGCGGGCGATCAACGGCGGGCTCGCATCCGGGGCGGGACTCGCCCTGGAGTGGGAGGCCTACCAGTCGATCATCCCGACGCAGGACCGGCTGGAGGGGCTGCGGGCGTTTTCGGAAAAGCGCCCGCCGGTGTACAGGGGCGAGTAAACAGAGCGTGGAGGGGGAGGGCGGAAACCCATGAGCCTGGAAGAGCATCTGAAGGCGAAGGAAGCGAAGATCAAGGAAGGCGGGGCGCCCAAGTACCACGAACAGGCGGCCAAACAAGGGAAGCTCTTCGTGCGTGAGCGCATCCGGCTGCTGACCGACGAAGACTCCTTCGTCGAAGACGGCCTCTTTGCCAACAACCAGGCCGCCGACTTGCCGGCGGACGGCGTCGTGACCGGCGTGGGCAAGGTGGGCGGCCGGCCCGTGGCCATTATGGCCAACGACTCGACGGTCAAGGCGGGCTCGTGGGGCGCCCGGACCGTGGAGAAGATCCTGCGCATCCAGGAGACGGCCGAGCGACTTCAAGTGCCGCTGCTCTACCTGGTCGACTCAGCGGGCGCCCGCATTACCGATCAGGTAGAAATGTTTCCGGGGCGGCGCCACGCGGGCCGCATCTTCTATAACGAGGTGAAGCTGAGCGGACTGATTCCGCAGGTCTGCCTGCTCTTCGGCCCATCCGCGGCCGGCGGGGCTTACATACCGGCCTTCTGCGATATTGTGATCATGGTGGAGGGCAACGCCTCGATGTACCTGGGCTCCCCCCGCATGGCGGAGATGGTCATCGGCGAAAAAGTGACCCTCGAGGAGATGGGCGGCGCCAAGATGCACTGTACCGTCTCCGGCTGCGGCGACATCCTCGTGAAAACGGAGGAGGAGGCCATCACGGCCGCCCGGCGCTACCTCGCTTTCCTGCCCCGCTATTCGGGGGAGGGGGCGCCCACGGCGCCGCACGGGGAGCCGAAGCCCGGCCGGGCGATCGGAGAGATCATTCCGGCCAACCAGAACTCGCCGTTTCAAATGTACGAGCTGATCGACCGCATTGTGGATAACGGCTCCTTCTTCGAGATCAAGAAGCTGTTTGCCCCGGAGATCATTACGGGCCTGGCCCGCATCGCGGGGCGCCCGGTGGGCGTGGTGGCCAACCAGCCCCGTGTCAAGGGCGGCGTGCTGTTCGTCGATTCCGCCGACAAGGCTGCCCGGTTCGTCTGGCTCTGCGATGCCTTCAACATTCCCCTGCTCTTCCTGTCGGATGTGCCTGGCTTCATGATCGGCACGGCGGTGGAGCGGCAGGGGATCATCCGCCACGGCGCAAAAATGATCGCCGCCATTTCGGAAGCGACGGTGCCCAAGATCTGCGTCGTCGTGCGCAAGGCCTACGGGGCGGGCCTGTACGCCATGGCCGGCCCGGCCTTTGAGCCGGACTGCACCATCGCGCTGCCATCGGCCTCCATCGCCGTCATGGGCCCGGAGGCGGCGGTGAACGCCGTCTTCGCCAACAAGATTGCCGAGAAGCCCGAGGAAGAGCGCCAGGCCTTCGTGGAGCGCCTCCGGGAGGAGTACCGCCGCGACATCGACATCTACCGCCTGGCCTCCGAACTGATCGTTGACGCCGTAATTCCCTTCGACCGGCTGCGTCTGGAGCTGGAGCAACGGTTCGAGCTCTATGCCACCAAGCGTCAGTCCTGGCCGGGCAAGAAGCACGCCGTGACTCCTGTGTGAACCGAGAGCGCCGAGGGCAACGCCTTGGCGCTTTTCGTTTTGCTTTGGGAAGGGGGCGGTGATTCTGCAGTGGAGGCGCGGAGTACGCGGTAAAAAAGTTTCATGATCTCGAATATTCGTCATAAAGACATTTCAAACAACTGATAATCTCGCCATACAAAACCTAAGGAAGAAACTTAGGGCTGTATTGACAATAATTGGACTGGAAGATATGATCGAATGAGGGGGGAATTCTGAGAGTAGTGGGGAGAGATGAGCATGGATTTCGCCCTGAACCGAAGGCGAATCATCGCACTGCTGCTGATCCTGCTGTCGGTCCTGGTCCCACTGGTGGTCCCGCCCGTTCCGGTCCACGCTGATGCAGGGGAGGGGCCCCTGCATTCCTACTTGGCCCGTCTGGCTGCGGAAGACCCCGAGCAAGTAGTGGAGGTGATTGTCGCAAAGCGCCGCGGCGCCAAGGAAGATGAGATCATCCGGGCGAGCGGCGGAAAGCGCCTCAAATCCTGGGGGTTCATTAAGGCGATGCGCATGCGAGTCCCGGCCAAAGCGCTCAGCGCCCTGGCCCGCCACCCGGGGGTCGCCTATGTGGCGCCGGACAGCCCCTTGCGGGCAAATCTGGACCAAAACGCCACAGCCGCACACTTCCAGGCCGGCCTTGACATCCAGGAGTTCTGGAATAGCCACCTGGGCAGCGGTGTCGGCGTGGCGGTGATCGACTCGGGCGTGGCGGCCCACCCCGACCTGCAGAACCATACCGTCAACATCGTGCTCCCGTCCGTGGGCGACTCGCAGGACGCCTATGGCCACGGAACCCACGTCGCCGGCATCATCGCCGGGAACAACCCGGACGGGCTCCACGTCGGCATGGCGCCGCAAGCGACCATCTATAACCTCAGAGTGACGGACGATCAAGGCAACACAACGGAAAGTAAGGTTATCGACGCGCTGGAATGGGTCTACAACAACCGGGCCCAGTTCAATATTCGAGTGGTAAACCTTAGTCTACAGTCCACGATTCCGGCCAGCTATATGTCCAGCCCCCTCGATGGTGCCGTTGAGCGACTTTGGGCTGTCGGTATCGTAGTGGTGGTCAGCGCCGGCAACCTCGGAGAGGAGCCGAATGCCACTACCTATCCGCCTGCCAACGACCCCTTTGTCATTACCGTCGGTGCCATCAACGACCAGAATAGCAAGGAGACCGCCGATGACTCGCTCATCTCATGGAGCGCCGCTGGGACCACGCAGGACGGCTTTGCCAAACCCGAGGTCCTCGCTCCCGGCTACCGAATCCTCTCGACCCTGGCGCCGGGCTCCGATCTGGGCGCCCAGTACCCGCACCTGGTGGACGGGCAGTATATCCGGCTGAGCGGCACGTCCATGGCGGCGCCGGTCGTCAGCGGTGCAGCCGCCGTGTTGCTGCACCGGCATCCCTCCCTTAGTCCCGATCAAGTAAAACACCTTTTCATGCAGCACAACCGGGGCGTTCTGGCGGTACCCACCATGAGCGCCATATTCACAGTAGTGACCAATCCGGCGGCAGTGCCCGCCGCAAACCAGGGCTTGACACCGTCGCTGTTTGCAGATCCGGGCTCCGGGTCTGCATCCTCCCAGGTATATTACGACAACGTATACTACGACAACGTCTACTACCTTAACATTCAACCCGATCACCTGGGTGACTGATGAGGCGCCCCGTAGATGAGGAGGAAGATGGGATGAATCAGAAGACCCCGCGCGCTGCGGCTGCATTCATGAAGGTGACTATCGCCGTAGCGGTGCTTATTGGCATGTGGGTTGCGCTCGCTGCCGGATTTCCCCTGCGGGAGGTCCCGGCCTTTGTGGTGTTGACCATATGCGGCGGGCTGGCGCACCTGTATCCCATCCGGTCGGCACAAACGAATGTGGCCACCTATGTCGTGGCTAATACATTCCTGTTCACCGGCATCATCCTCCTCAGCGGCGGGTGGCTGGCCCTCATGCCGCTGCTCATCTGGATCCCCTATACGGTCCGCAGGTATCACCAGCGCAAGCCGGACTGGCTGCTCATTCCGGCGGCAAACGCCGGCCAGGCGCTGATTGGCAGCGCGGGCGCCCACCTGCTGCTCGGTGCCTGGACGCACCCGACATCGCTCTCCTTCCTGGATGTTGCCGTGCTGCTGGTTGTGATGGGCTTCTTCGTCGTGTACCAGACATTGTGGGTCGCCGTGGTCATTCATCTGGCGCGGCGGGTCCGGATTTTCAGCATTGAACTGTGGAAGACCGACATTCTGCTTCCCGAACTGCTCATCATCGGCCTGGGGGCCATATCGGCAATTCTGTGGCGGACGCATCCCGGGCTGATGGTCCTGGTGCTCGCACCGGTGGTGTTTGCCTACCACATGCTCCGGGGAGTCCAGTTGATCCGCCTCGCTGAGATTGACGGCAAGACCGGGCTATACAACTCCCGCCGGTTTGAGGAGCAGTTCCAGCACGAGCTGACATCTGCCAGAGTACTGCGCCGGCCCATATCGCTGATCTTTTTCGATCTGGATTTCCTGCGCGACATCAATAACACGTACGGGCACCTCGCCGGTGACGCCGTTATCGCAGAGGTGGCCCAGAGGATTCGCAAGAGCCTGCGCCACCAGGACTTTGCCGCCCGCTTCGGCGGCGAGGAGTTTGTGCTGCTACTGCCCGGTACCGAAACCATTGAAGCGCATTACCTCGCAGAGCGCATCCGGGAAGCGGTGGCCGGCTGCCCGTTCGACATCGGCGATGGGCTGCATATTTCATGCAGCATCAGCGGCGGTGTCGCCGCCTTCCCCAAACACGGCGACACGCTCGCACAACTGACCGCCGCCGCGGACGGTGCCCTGTACTATGCCAAACGCCAGGGGCGCAACCGCACGCACACGGCCGATGAGGTGCCAGCAGAGGAGTGGGTGGAGCGTACGGCGGCGCCGTCTGGGCATGCCGCAGCCCACGCCCGTCCGACGCTGCGGTCGGTGAAGGCGGAGACCGCAGCGGCTGAGGTGGCGGCGGCCCAGGCGCCGGCAGCGGAGCCCGACGACCTGCCGCCCGCCCCGCCCGAGCCTGCGCCCCCGGTACAGCCGGCGGGCATGTGCCGGCCGTGGCTGCCCGATGCGGCGGTCATGTTGCTCGCCGCCGCCGCCCTGTTCCTCCCGTTCCTCATGGGCCAGCCGCTGCCCAATCTGGTGATGCTTTCGATCTTCTGCGGGCTGGGGTTTGCCGCCGAGTACTGGCGGGTCGACTTGCTTGGTGACGGTGAGCGCAGGTCCACCGTTTCACTGGGCGTGGCCGTTACCATGGCGGCTGGGGCAACGCTGGGTATGTACGCCGCCATCAGCGTCAACATCGTCAATTTCTGCGCCTTCGCCCTGCAGGCCAGGGGCGCCCGGTGGCGGACGCTGGCATCTAACCTTGCCGTCATGATCATGGCGGCAGTGGCGGGCAGCTGGCCGTTTGCACTGATTCGCACCCGCTCGGCCGGCCTTGACCACTGGTTTGCGGCCGCCGTCGGGATGGGCGGCGCTCTGTACTTCCTGGTCAACGTCGGTGTGGTCGCGCTCATGGTCAGCCTCCGGCAGGGGGCGCCGCTGCGGCAGCTCTGGCGCGAACGGTTTGCCTGGCTTGCGCCGGCTTTCGTCTTCACGGCTGTTTCGGGCGGATTGATGGGCAGTGCGTTCCTCTACATGGGCTGGTTCGTGGTCCCTGTCTTCGCCATTCCTCTGTTGATCGTGCGGCGCGAATACCAGACGCACATCCGCCGCTCGCGCGAGGCCTATGAGACTGCCGAACGGGGGCGAAAGGCGCTGGAGGCCGCCCACCAGTTGAAGACGCGCTCTATGGAGCAGCTGATTCAGGTGGTATCGACCATCATCGATGCGCGTGATGCTTCCGTCTACGGCCACTCCAATCAGGTGGCGCGCTACGCGCAGGCCATTGCTGTCGAACTGGGCATACCCGAGGATGAGGTGATGTGCATCCGGCAGGCGTCGCTCCTGCACGATGTGGGCAAATTCGGCGTGCCGGAGGCGATTCTGCACAAGCCGACCAAGCCGACCCATGAGGAATGGAACATCATCATGGAGCACACACGCATCGGTGAGGAGATCCTGCGGGCGGTGCCCGGCATGGAGAAGGTCTCGCGCATCGTCGGACAGCACCATGAGGAGTTCAACGGAAAGGGATACCCGGAGGGCGCCGCGGGGGACCAGATCACGATGGGCGCCCGCATTATCGCCCTGGCCGATGCGGTAGACTCCATGCTCTCAGACCGGCCGTACTCCAAGGCCAAGCCGCTCTCCTGGGCCGTCGAAGAAGTGGAGCGTTGCAGCGGCGAGCACTTCGACCCGTTGGTGGTCGCGGCTTTCCGCAGAGTCGTCGGTAAGCAGCCGGCTGCATTCTTCGTGAACTCGGCGCCGCAGAGCGAGCGTCATCCGTTCAGACCCGCCAGCTGCGTTCTGCGGGCGTAAACACAGGGCCGGCCAGAATCCTCTGGCCGGCCTTGGAAATGCTTACGGTTTGGAACTGACAACTTCGAGCGTCATGCCGCTTCTGACCTGTTCGTACAGCTTCTCCACGTCCCGGTTCTTCAGGCGGATGCACCCGTCGGAGACCCACTTGCCGATTTGCAGCTCCTCGTTCGTCCCGTGGATGGCCCACACGTTGGCGCTGTCCCCGTTATAAACGCTGTAACCCAGGAACCTGGTGCCCAGCGGGTTATTCGGATCGCCGCCCTTGATGCCCGTCTTGTTGTAGGGCGGGTTGACCTGGAGGTTGGTGATGGTGAACTTCCCCAGCGGCGTCACGTAATTCTGTGCCTGGTTCACCGCGGCCGGCGCAGGACCGTCGAGGAACCGCCCTGTGGCGACCCGGTAGGTCGCCGCCAGTTGACCGTCCTTAAACAGCCAGAGCGTATTCAGCCATTTGTCCACGACAATGTCGGCGGTAGGGCTAACCGGTGCGGCGAGCGCATAGTAGTCGTCAGAAACGAGCCCCTTGGTCTTATCCATGCGCCAGGCCCGGTACGCGGGCTCGCCACCGGCTGCTTCAGTGGCGGTGCCGCCGCCGGGCACCTCCACTTTCTTTGGTTCGCCCGTGGTAGGCAGATGGCCGTCCAAGACCAGGACGCCCTTGGCGCGAGGCAAATCGCGCACCTCCAACCGGAAGGCAGGCACCTCAAAGATCTCACCAATCTGCGTAAGGGGCGCCTTTGTACCGGTTACCATGGCGATCTGCCGGACGGTGTTCTTGGTCGGTCCCACTGCGATCTGCGCGTCCGGCTTGGTGTCGCCGTCAAAGTCGACTGGCATCAGTATGTCCGGCGTAAAAGCCAGCTGGACGGCGGCGGAGTCGGGATTTCCCTGCGAGTCTCCGGCTTTGTCCAGCCAGCGCGAGAGGATCCAGTCAATGCCGAAGTACGCACCGACAATCAATGCCAGCAGCAGAGCCAATACTGTAAACCGCCGGCGTACATAGAGCTTACGGCGGGCATCCTTACGGCGCCGCTCGGCTGTGTCTCTGGTGTGGCGGGATTTCGTGGTGACGCCTGCCATCCTGCTTCCCTCCCGTCGGATTGGCTTATCCACATTATACAACAGATACAGACAGAAGCACGACAGGCGAATTTTCATGTAGCAGGGACATGGAAGCGCTGCCACCGGACGCAGGAGGTCCCGCTGCCGGGGCCGAATTGATTCGCAGGCAATGTTCCCACAAGGAGGGCTTCCCTCTGAACGTAAAAATCGTCACCGACAGCACCGCCAGCATCCCCGCCGAAATCTGCCGCTCACTGCACATTACGGTGGTCCCGGTAGTCGTCCACTTCGGCCAGGAGACGTATATCGACGGTGTCAACCCCGCCGCCGAGTTTTACGGGCGGCTCGGCGCCGCCGAACAGCCGCCGACCACATCGACCCCGTCGCCGGGCACGTTTCTGGAGACCTATCGCAAGCTTGCGGCGGACGGGGCCGCCATCATATCGATCCATCTGTTTGAGACCAAGTCGGCGCTCATCAACGTGGCCCGCATGGCCGCGAAGATGCTGCCGGAGTCGAATATCCACATCATCGATTCGCAGACGACAACGCTGGGCCTGGGTCTGCTGACCATTGCGGCAGCCCGGGCGGCTGCCATGGGCAGGGCCGTGGGGGAGATCATTTCGTACGTGGAGAGCCTGGTGCCGCACGTGCACATTCATGCCGCCATTCGTGATCTGACCCAGCTGCGCCTCAGCGGTCGGGTCTCCCTGGGGCAGGCGATGGTGGCGGGCGTGCTCGGCATCAAACCGATTCTGTACATCGGGCAGGGTGTGGCAGACGTGGTCGACCGGGTCCGGGGCTGGTCCAGGGCCGTCGATCACGTGGTGAGCATGGCCCTGGAGCGGGCGGGCCAGGCCCGTGTCTTCCTGGCGGTGGTGCACACCAACGCCGAAGCGGAGGCCCGGCAGCTGCTCGATGAAGTGCGCAGCCGCTTCAACTGCATCGAGTCGATCATCGCGGACGCGGGCACCGGGGTGGCGACCCACGCGGGACCCGGCGCCCTGGGCATCGTAACACTACGGGTCGATCAACAATAAGACGCATGAGCCGGGCGGAAAGTTGCCGCCCGGTTTCCATTGCGAAAAATGCTATGCTAGAATGGTCTGGAATACATGACCGGAGGTTCGCATATGGATTGGATTTATGTCAGCGAGCTGGGACGGCACGAGGGACAGGATGTGGAACTGCGGGGTTGGGTCTATAACTGTCGGAGTTCCGGGAAGATCCAGTTCATCATTTTCCGTGACGGCTCGGGGATTTGCCAGGCGGTCGTCTTTATCAAGGATGTGCCAGCGGAAGTCTTTGAGGCGGGCAAGAAGCTGACCCAGGAGTCTTCTCTGATCATCCGGGGCACCGTCCGCAAGGATGACCGGGCCCCCGGCGGCTACGAAATTGGGGTCAAGGAGCTCGAAATCGTACAGATTGCTGAGGAGTATCCCATCACGCCGAAGGAACATGGCACGGAGTTCTTGATGGACAACCGCCATTTGTGGATCCGCTCCTCCCGCCAGACGGCCATTCTGCGCATCCGTAACGAAATTACCATGGCGATGCACACGTTCCTGCAGGACCGTGGCTTCATTTTGACCGAGCCGCCCATTTTGATGGGAACGTCCGCCGAAGGCGGTGCCAACCTGTTTGAGACCAAGTACGTCAACGACGAGCCTGCCTATTTGAGCCAGTCGGGCCAGCTGTACGCCGAGGCCACCGCCATGGCGTTTGGCAAGGTCTACTCTTTCGGGCCGACCTTCCGGGCGGAGAAGTCCAAGACCCGCCGGCATCTGATCGAATTCTGGATGGTCGAGCCGGAAATGGCCTACTATACCCACGAAGACAACATGAAGTTCCAGGAGGAGTTCGTCTCCTACATCGTCCAGCGGGTGCTGGAACGACGGGCTGCCGACCTGAAGACGATTGGCCGCGATACGTCGCATCTGGAAAAGGTGAAGCCGCCGTTCCCGCGGATCACCTATACCGAGGCTGTGGAACTGCTGCAGAAGGTGCACCAGCCGGGCGACGAGTGGGAGCCGATTCCCTGGGGCGAGGATTTCGGCGCCCCGCACGAGACGGCCATTACCCAGCAGTTTGACAAGCCCGTCTTCGTCGAGAAGTTCCCGACGAAGATCAAGGCGTTCTATATGGAGCCCGATCCCGCCAACCCCGACGTGGTGCTCGGCGCCGACCTGCTGGCGCCCGAGGGTTACGGGGAGATCATCGGCGGCTCGCAGCGCATGCATGACCCTGAGCTTTTGAAGCAGAGATACGCGGAAAACAAGCTCGATCCCGTTGCGTACGGCTGGTATATGGATCTGCGCCGGTACGGAACGGTGCCGCACTCCGGTTTCGGCATTGGGGTGGAGCGGACGGTCGCCTGGATTTGCGGCCTCGACCACGTTCGTGAGACCATTCCTTTCGCCCGCCTGCTCAACCGCCTCCACCCGTAGCCGCGATATAGGACCGGCAGCCCTGGGCTGCCGGTCTTTTGTATCCTCCCTTTGCCCTAGCGGGGACTGCACTTGGGCAGTACCTCCGGGGAGTGAAAGACACTTTTGGGGAGTCAGTGCGACGGCAAGAAGGATATGTCTGCACAACGTAGAAGATGGGAGTCGCTGAGAACTTTACAATATCTTTGCCGTTCGCTCCAGCAAGGCATGTCCTGACCACGGGACGACGGAGGAGGTGCAGGGGTGTACGAAATCGGCCGCCGTCTGCGTGCTGCCAGAGAAGCGAAGGGATTGAGCCTCGAAGTCGTTGAAGAAGAAACCAAAATCCGGCGAAAATACGTGGAAGCTCTGGAGAGCGGCCAGGAAGCCGTTTTGCCGGGCGATGCGTATCTCAAGGGGTTCCTGCGGACATACGGCAATTACCTGGGGCTGGATGGGCCGGCCCTGGTAGAGGAATACAAGCGGTCGAAGGAACGCCCCGTCGATAGCCACGGTCCCGTTTCGGCATCGGCGCAGCGGCAGGGAGGCTCCGCTCACCCGGCGACCGTTCAGGAGCGCGAAGCCAGGCGCGAAGAAGCCCGCTACCGGTCGGCTGAGTCGCTGCTGCGTGAGACCGGCAGGCTACCGGAGAAGGAAGCTGATTACCCGGTGGAACGGCCGGTGACCGACCGGCCGGAAGTCCGGAGGGCGCCGCGGCCCCGGCGCCCCATGCGCAAGGAATCGGGCAGCTTGAGGACGCTCGGCATGACGGCCGTGGTCCTCGCCCTGATCGGTGCGGTGGCTTACCTGGGCTGGCTGATCTTTACCCAGACCACGCCCCCGCAGCCCGAGCCGCAGCCGCCGGCGCCCCCACCGGTGGCGACGACCCAGCCCGAACCGACGCCAGCGCCCGCCCTGCCTGACCCTCCCAAGGTCACCATGTCGCAGGCCAACCAGACGGATGTGGTCTTCGCCGTGCCGGCCAAGGAGATTACGGTGAAACTCGAAATCGGCGGAAACCGCGTCTGGTACGAGGCTACCGTTGACGGCAAGAAGGAAGAAGGCACCCTGACCGCCTCCAAGGAGCTTAAGGGCGCCGATATTCGAGTTCGCATCGGACACATGGAGGGCGTGAGCCTGGTCGTCAACGGCCAGCGGTTCGAAAAGCCCCTGCAGGGTGGGCCTTACAACCTCGTCTTCAAGGGTCAATAAGCGGAACGTGCAGGCCCCGGCCATTTGGCCGGGGCCTGCTGTCAATCAGTCTTGACCAGCGGAACAGCAGGTCTCGGTACGCTGTTTCCCGGAATCCTGCCTGCCCAAGAATGGCTTTGATACTGATCGCCTGCTGGAAAATAGCCAGCATGTCTTGAGTCAGGACATAGGGCAGCGGCTACTCCTTAGTTGTCTGCCAATTCAATAAGTAAGTCGTGCAGACCGTACCGGCGATGTTCCCCTGTCGGGTCGTACACTCTGCGACTGCGAAAGCAGCAGCAGGAGAACAGCGCTCTTGCGCAACTCCAACAGGCCGATCCCGCTTATGCTGAAGCCACTCTACCTCAGTATACAATGCTGTGTCTAATATTCTATAACAGAGGTACGAAAAGCCCTATCGGCTCCGTCTGCAATCGTTGCGTGAATCGTATCACATCAACAGGCCGAAGAGTTATACTATTCAATAGTATCGCATCAAGCCGGGACCGACAGCGGGCTGCCACACTAATTGCCCGCCGCAGGGTCGTGGCGCCTGGCCAGGAGGGATGCTTCGGTGAAATGGCAAATAACTCTGGCCCTGGGACTGGCGCTCCTTTCGCTTGTTCCTGTCCGATCACAAGCCACACAGGCGCTGGAGATCACCAATCGCACCGCGCTCAGGCGACCGGTGGATCGCCGCCTGGATCCTTTCAGACCGACGGACATCGTCCTCTTTGATCTGCCCGACTACAACGATCTCAGCATCGTATCGAAGACCCACGCCACCTTCATCGGCAGCAGCCGTCAGCCCCTGGACCCCAAGCGAGAGGAGTACATCAGAGAGAGCGCCCTGGTAACATGGGCCACAGCAAAAGCGCACGCAGCGGGGGTCAGATATATCGCTGCCATCAGATCGGATCCGACCCATGTCAGGGAGTTCACCTCGCCCGCCGACTGGGTGCTGGATATCGACGGAAACCCGGTCATGCAGTTCATGCTGCCCGCCGACCGGCCCTGGGTCAGCCTGCTGAGTCCCACCAGGAAGCAGCAGGTCATCGACCTGGGTAAAGCCGCAGTAGATGATGGAGTCGATATCGTGTCCATTGACACCTGGACCACCAATTTCGATGTGGCCAGCATACCCCGCTTCAACGGTGATTTCTCGGCGAACAGCATAAAGGCGTTCCGGGAGTATCTGCGCAGCCGGTACAGCCCGGAAGAACTGTCCGCCGCACGAGTTGGCGACCCGGCAACCTTTGACTACGGCCAGTTCATCCGCCAGGGCTACCTCGAGCAGTACAAGACCGGCGACCGGCTGGCCATCCCCTTCTTTGCGGATTTCCTGGATTTTCAGCTTCAGGCCAGCCGGGACTACTGGGTGGACGTCGCCACCCAAATTCGGGCCCACGCCGCGGCGACTGGAAAGCAGATCCTGATCACCGTGAACGTTCCTGAGCATGACAACCTTACGTACGAAGGCACCTTGAACGGGCTGCCCATCGCCCCTTGGGTCGACGGCTTCGTCTCCGAATACCCCTTCGGCGATCCGCCTGACCACCGGACGGTCCCGTTTCACAAGCTAATCCGGAGCCTGGGAAAATCGGCGGTGCAGGAAGGCAACACCGGCAGCACGGCGCCCCTCTATGACCGTCCTGATGTGACCGAACTGTTCAAGCTCTATACCGCTGAAGCTTACGCCGCCGGCGGGTTTCTCCATGTCCCCTGGGCCGACCTGCTCGCCGAGCCTGACGCCTGGAAGGTCCACAATGCCGACATGTTCCGGCTCTATCCCTATTATGACTTTATCGCCGGCGGTGGTGCGGCGTATGAGAACCTGATCTCAACGGCCCGCATCGGCCTGGTCTACTCCTATGCCTCGCAGCGAGCCAGCCGGTCTGCCGACGACACGTTCTTTGGCTTCGCCAACCTGGCGCTGGAGGCGCATTACCAGTACGATGTGCTAATGGCCGGTGATGACCGGTGGCTCCCGGACCAGCTCGCCCTGTCCGACCTGAACCGGTATGATCTGATCGTCCTGCCTGGGGTCACGCATCTCTCCGACCGCCAGATGAACCTGCTGCGGGACTATGTGCAGCAGGGCGGAACTCTGCTGGCCATAGGCGAAACCGGCACGCACGACGAGCTGGGCAGGCCCAGGGGACCGCAGAACCTGAGCGCAGGATTTGGCCCTATGATCACCATACCGAGCGAGGGGGTCGCGGGGTATCTCAGGAGTCGGGATCCCGATGTCCGCAGCCGGGTGGCTGATCTCCTGAGGTCTCAGGTGTTGGAAGATCAGGAGATCGCCGCCGGGACCAACCTCTCCCTTCTGGCCTACGACAACCCGGAGGGGACACGCCTGCTGCACCTGATCAACTATGACCATGAGCCCGGTGCGCTGCGCTTCAAGCCCCAGGCCGACATTGACCTGACGGTCCGGCTGAACCCGCAGTTGCTTGGCAGAACGCTGAGCGTGACCTACGTTTCGCCGGACCGGAGCGGTGTGACCGATTTGCCGTTCACGGTTTCCGGCAGCAGCGTCAGCTTCCGCGTTCCGCTCCTGGATATCTACGGCGTTGTCGCCGTCAGCGAAAAGGACCGGTTCGCCGCCGCCTGGCAGATTGGGCAGCTGAAGCGGACGCTGGCCGAGGCACCCACCAGTGCGGCGGCGGGTGAGGCCGCAGCCCAGCTGGCGAGGGCGGAGGCGGCGTACGGCCAGGCCGAGTTTGGGCGCGCCGCAACGACTGCCGGGCAGGAGCTGACGGCCCTGCAGCGCGCCCAGGCCGATGCCGCCAGGGATGCCGCCGGTGCAATCATAACCTGGTGGTCGCAGATGGGCCGCACCTACCGCCTGGCGGAAGCCCGCGCGCAACTGGCGGCTGCCGCTGACCGTTACCGCAACGGCGACTACCAGGGGGCTGCCATGCTGGCTGATGAGGCGGCGGCGATGCTGCCGATGGCGATGGACGGCCAAGAAAGCGACTGGGAGGGGATCAGACCGGTGGACCTGACGCCGGTGGTCCCGGCCGCGCCAGGCAAACCGCAAATCGAATGGGTCCGCATGACCCATGACCGCGATTTGCTGTATGTGGCAGTAAAGGTGACCCATGGCGGCGCCGAACCAAACCTGAAGATCATGCTGGCGGCGCCGGGCGCTGTGAACCGGAGCATTGGCAGCCTCTGGGCGAACAACTATGAGGCGGCGTTGGATGCCGGTGGGGCCCGGACGAAGCTGACGAACGCGGTGAAGGACGGCCTCTTTGAGTTGAGCATCCCACTGAGCCTCATCAGCGCGGAGTCGACCCTTGCCCTTACGCTCTCCTGCGCATCGGGCGCACCCGATGCGCCGCCAAGCAGCCTGGTTGCGGGCAACACGGTGAAGGCAAGCTATACAGCGCAGGATTCCCTGGTTCCCTAGCCGGTTTGACGTTATAAGAGCATCCAGGGCCGCTTAGCTTGTTTTCCCCGCATGCATTTGCTACCCACCTCCAGCCCAATACTAGGGCCGGAGGTGTCCTTATTGCGCAGCAGGATGAGGTGGATGGCGGCCTGGCTGACGGCCGCACTGATGGTCGGGCTCGGGATGTTGCCCGCACGGGCCCTTGGGGCGCCTGTAACAGAGCCGAACCCGAGTTGGAAGCTCTCGCCGCATCCGCAGGTTTCGGCCGGAGGCGCGGTTTTGATGGACTGGACGACCGGCCGCATCCTATACCATAAGGACGCCTTTCGGCGGCGTGACCCCGCCAGCACCACCAAAGTGCTGACGGCCATCATCGCCCTGGAGAAGGGGCGCCTGGACGATCAGGTGCGGGTCACCAAGCGCGCTGCGTACACGCCCGGCTCGAGCATGTACATCAAGCCTGGCGAAGTCTACTCGCTGCACGACCTGCTGTATGGCCTGCTGCTGCGCTCAGGCAACGATGCAGCCGTCGCCATCGCCGAGCACATCGGCGGCTCGGTGGAGGGGTTTGCCGCCCTGATGAACGCCAAGTCCAAGCAGATCGGCGCCACGGCCAGCCACTGGGCAAACCCGCACGGGCTGACCGACAGCCGCCACTTCAGCACCGCGTACGATCTGGCTCTGATCACCCGTCATGCCTTGCAAAATGAGGTTTTCCGCGGCATCGTGGCCGTCCGGGAGACGCCGCTCAAGTTCGAGTATCTCCACCGGGACGTGGTCCTGCACAATACCAACCGCCTGCTCTCCCAGATGCCCGATGCCGACGGCGTGAAGACCGGTACGACGGCTGCGGCGGGCGCCTGCCTTATCGCCAGCGCTACGCGCGAGGAGCACAAACTGGTGGCCGTCGTGCTCCACGCAGGGAACCGCTGGCGCGACGCCGCGAGCCTGCTGGAATGGGGCTTCGGCAACTTCCGGCTGGCCAGCCTTGGGTCGGCCGGCGAGGTGGTTGTGGAGGCGTCGGTGCGCAACGGCCGGGAACTGGCAGTTCCGCTTGCCCTCGCCTCCGATCTGTCGGCGGTGGTGCCCCGCACCGGGACAGGAACGCCTGGCTTGGAGCTGCAGGTTCAGGAAGCGATTGAGGCGCCGGTCAAGAAAGGCCAGACTCTTGGACGCGCAGCGGTGCGTGAGAACGGCAGGCCCCTGGCGGAGACTGTGCTCGTCGCCGCCAAAGACGTGCCCGAGGCCGGGCTCTTGCTCAAGTTCATCCGCCTCTTCACGCCGCTGGTGCAGTGGGGCGGCGCGACTGGGGTCTTCTAAACCCCAGGGCATAAATCATCCTTGCATTCTCGGTTAGATAAATGTAAGATATACACGGCACAGGCGCATGGGTTTCCATGCGCCCCGCTGGGCTCTCAATAAGCGACGGTTATGTCCGGTATAAATCCAAGCAATCTTGCGGTTGCCTTAGGGAACTGGAGAAAACCTGCCAAAACGGGCTGCAAGGCCCGTTTTTTGCTTGCGATGTTATTCACAAGGCTGATGACATCCGGATTGTCACCTTGGTATACTGTTGTAGTGAGTCTTTGTAGCCTTTCTGCGCCTTCCCGCTCCGACCGGCGCCTTAGCTTGTCTTTGATTCGTTCTTTCGTTCACATGAATTTCCCGGATCCGCACGTCTCGCATCATGTCACCCGAAGGAGGCTGGCCGATGCATCCCTATCTGCCCTTGCTCATCTACCTCCTGGTTGCCCTCGTGATCCCGGTAGCCATGAGCGTGTTGGGCACCAGCTTCGGGCCGAGCAAGCCCGAACCGTTCAAGAACCTGCCCTATGAATCTGGCCACCCAACATCGCCCCTCATGGGCCGCTTCCCCGTCAAGTTCTACCTGGTAGCCATGCTGTTCGTGATCTTTGACGTGGAAGCGGCGTCCTTTTACCCCTGGGCGGTCAACTTGCGTGGTCTCGGCGCCTTCGGTCTGTATGAAATGATAACTTTCATGATCGTCCTGGCCGTGGGTTACGCGTACGTCTGGAAGAAGGGGGGCTTCAGCTGGCGATGAGTGATGTCTTTGGCAAGGATGGCGGTTTCGTCACCACCACAGTCGACGGCTTCCTCCGCTGGTCGAAGGCGAACTCGATCTGGCCGCTTACGTTCGGCCTGGCTTGTTGCGCCATTGAGATGATGAACCTGACGGCCCCGCGGTACGATCTGGCCCAGTGGGGTTCCGAGGCGTTCCGCGCTTCGCCCCGGCAGGCCGACCTGATGATCGTCTCCGGGCGCCTGTGCAATAAAATGGTCCCCGTCGCCAAGCAGGTTTACCAGCAGATGGCCGAGCCCAAATGGGTCGTGGCCATGGGCGCCTGCGCTTCCACCGGCGGCATTTTCGACAACTACGCCGTGGTGCAGGGCGTCGACAACGTGATTCCCGTCGACGTTTACATTCCCGGCTGCCCGCCGACGCCTGACGCCGTCATTCACGCGATCCAGATGCTGCGTGAGCGGATCAAGCGGGATGACCCGAAGGGAGGCCTGAAGGTCAATGCCTAACCTTGAGATGATCGAGCGCGCCGCGGCTGCCCGCGAAAAGGTGAACACGGAGATCGTTCCGGCCCTCTTGGAGACCTTCAAGGATAGGGCGGAACAGATTACCCCGACCAATGACCAGATTCCGCAGGTTTTCATCAACCCCGGCTCTCTGCTGGACGTTGCGCTCTGGCTGAAGGACCGCGGCTTTAACGTGCTTGTGGACGTGGCGGGCGCCGACTATTACCCGGCGCGCGACCCGCGCTTTGAGGTGATCTATCATTTCCGCCAGTTCCCCGCGCTGGGCATGATTCGGGTGCGGGTCCGCTGCACGGAGAAGGACCAGCCCGCCTCCGTCAGCCACATCTGGCCCATGGCCGAGGCGCCGGAGCGCGAGGTTTACGACCAGTTTGGCATCAAGTTCGCGAACCACCCGAATCTCAAGCGGATCCTCAATCCCGACGACTGGGAAGGCCATCCGCTGCGGCGCGACTACCCGCTGCGCGGGCCCCGGGCGCTGATCAACCTGGAGATGCCCGCCGAGCAGAACCGGTACGCCGCCTTCGAGGGCGTTGACGACGCTAACACGGAACACGGAAAGTAGGGTGACTATGGCTCAGACGTTTGAAACCCACCAGCAGGACCGCATGACGCTGTCGATCGGGCCGCATCATCCTGCGACCCACGGCGTGCTGCGCGTCATCCTGGAACTTGAGGGCGAGACCATCAGAAAGGCCACGCCTGAAACGGGCTTCCTCCATACCGGCATCGAGAAGACGGCGGAGAACCTGACCTGGAATCAGGCGACCACAGTCGTCGACCGGATGGACTATCTGAACTGCATTGGCAACAACGTGGGCTACTGCCTGGCCGTCGAGAAGCTGCTCGGCATTACCGACCGGATTCCCGAGCGCGCCACAGTTGCCCGTGTACTTTTGATGGAACTGCAGCGCATTACCTCGCACCTGGTCTATATCGGCACGGGCGGCCTCGACCTGGGCGCCATGACGCCGTTCTTCTGGTGCTTCGACCTGCGCGAGCAGATTCTCGACATTTTCGAGGAAGTGACGGGCCAGCGCATGAACCCGAGCTACATGCGGGTCGGTGGCCTGGCGCATGATCTGCCCGCCCACTTCAAGGAGATCGTGGGGAACTTCCTCAAAGTCGCCCCCGCCAAAATGCAGGACCTCCGCAACCTGATTCTCGGCAATCCGATCTTCATCGACCGGACGAAGGGCACCGCCAAGATCAGCATGGAGAAGGCCCTGGGCCTCGGCCTGACCGGCCACAACCTGCGGATTACCGGCTGCGACTACGACGTGCGCAAGTACTATCCGTACTGCGGCTACGAGAACTACGACTTCAAGGTGCCGACCTATCAGAACGGCGACCTCTTCGACCGGATCGCCATCCGCTTCGACGAGGTGGACGAGTCGCTGAAGATCTGCCAGCAGGCGCTCGCCAACCTGCCCGACGGCCGCCACATCATCGACGACCGCAAGCTGGTGCTGCCGCCCAAGGCGGAAGTGAAGCAGTCGATGGAGGCGCTGATCCACCACTTCAAGCTGGTGCAGTCCGGCTTCGATGTGCCCGCCGGCGAAGTCTACCATGCGGTGGAGTCCCCGCGCGGCGAACTCGGCTTCTACATCATCTCCGACGGCGGCAACAAGCCGATGCGCATGCGGGTCCGCGGCCCGGCGTTCTACGCGACCTACGCCCTGGCTGAGCTTCTGCCCGGCCACTACGTGGGCGACATGGCAGGCATTATCGCCGGTGTCGACCCGGTCTTCGGGGAGGTGGACCGCTAATGTCGAAAGATCCTCACAGCAAGACCGTCTCGATCAAGGAAGTCCCGGCGCCCACCTGGCCCGAGACTTGCCGTGACGAAGTCGCGGCGATTGTCAAGCGGTATCCGGAAGGCCAGGAGCGCTCGGCGGTGCTGCCGCTGCTCCATCTGTCCATGCGGGAGCGGGAAGGCCATTTCGTGGCCGTCTCCGACATGGCGGCCATCGCGGAGATCTGCGGCGTCTCCACTGCCTATGTTGACTCGGTCTGCTCATTTTATGCCATGTATCACCGGCATCCGATTGGGAAGTATCTGATTACAGTCTGCGGCAACATGGTCTGCCACTTGATCGGCGGCGGCAACAAGTTGGTCGAGCACATCGAGAAGACATACGGGATCAAGAACGGCGAAACCACGCCGGACGGCCTGATCACCCTCGAAGTGACGGGCGAGTGCCTGGCCGCCTGCGACCTGGCGCCGGTGGTGCACGTCAACACGGAATACGCCGTGAAGATGACCCCGGCCAAGTTTGACGGACTTGTCGCGGCGCTGCGCAGCGGCAAAGGCCCGGACGCCTTCCTCGAGAAGCTGCCGCTGATGAACGGTCAGTCGCAGGATGAGTGGACGGGATTCGAGACGAAGGCTGAGGAGAACTAGCGCCGAGGATGGTCCACAGCCCTGCGAAGGAGGCATTACACTATGCAGTTTGAGCCTGTGCTGACGAAGGGCGTCGGTGTGGTCGACCTGACCGACATCGATGTGTACGAAGCGCAGGGTGGCTATCAGGGGCTGCGCAAGGCGCTGACCATGGAGCCGCAGGGGATCGTCGATGAAGTGAAGAAGGCGAACCTGCGCGGCCGCGGCGGCGCCGGCTTCCCGGCCGGCGTGAAGTGGGGCTTCTTGCCCAACGACGGGCGCCCCCGTTACCTCACCATTAACGCCGACGAGTCGGAGCCCGGCACCTGCAATAACCGCACCCTTATCTATGCGAATCCGCACCAGTTGATCGAAGGCATTCTGATTACGGCATACGCCAACCGGATCACGCAGAGCTTTATCTATATCCGCGGCGAGTTCAAGCGCGGCGCTGAAATTCTGGTGAAGGCGATCGAACAGGCCCGCGCCAAGGGCTACCTGGGCAACAACATCCTCGGGACGGCCTACAGCCAGGAGATCACCGTGCATCGTGGCGCCGGTGCGTACATCTGCGGCGAGGAGTCTGCGCTGCTCAACTCGCTGGAAGGGCGCCGCGGCGAGCCGCGCGTCAAGCCGCCGTTCCCCGCCGTGGTTGGCCTGTACGGCTGCCCGACAATCATCAACAACGTCGAGACGATCTCTTGCGTGCCGCACATTATTGGCCGCGGCGCCGAGTGGTTCACCTCGATCTCCGCCAACCCGTCCAACCCGAAGTCCTGCGGTCCCAAAATGTTCACCGTCAGCGGCTGCGTCAACCGGCCGGGCAACTATGAGCTGCCCATCGGCACGACCCTGCGCGAGGTGATCGAGATCGCCGGTGGCATGAAGGACGGCCGGGCGTTCAAGGCGGCCCAGCCGGGCGGCTCTTCTTCGCCGCTGCTCGGACCGCAGCACCTGGACACTCCCATGGACTTTGAATCCGTCGCCGCCGCCGGCTCCATGCTGGGCACCGCGGCCGTGATGGTTTACGACGAGACCGTCGATCTGGTGGAAGTCGCGCTTTATTGGGCCAAATTCTACAGCCATGAGTCCTGCGGCCAGTGCACAAACTGCCGTGAAGGCACCTACTGGCTGGAGCGGGTCTGGGAGCGGATTCTCGCCGGCGGCGGCAACGAGGCCGACGTGAAGATGATCGCCGATATGCGGACCCAGATGGCCGGCACGACCATCTGCGTACTCTCCGACGCGGCCGTCTTCTACCCCGGGTCGCTGCTGAAGCTCTTCCCCGAAGAACTTGACCGGTACATCAAGAAGGCAAAGGAGGTGCGGCCGGCATGAGCGAGCAGCTTGTCACCTTGACGATCGATGGCCGCACAGTCCAGGTGCCCAAGGGCACTTTGCTGGTAGAGGCGGCCAAGAAAGTCGGCATTGAGATTCCCGTCTTCTGCTACCACCCGAAGCTGGACCCTGCCGGCGTCTGCCGGATGTGCCTGGTCCAGGTCGAGAAGATTCCCAAGCCCCAGACCGCCTGCACTACGCCCGTGGCGGAAGGCATGGTCGTTTACACCAACACCCCGCAGGTGGAGAACCTGCGCAAGGGTGCCCTGGAGTTCCTGCTGATCAACCACCCGCTGGACTGCCCGGTCTGCGACAAGGGCGGCGAGTGCGACCTGCAGGACCTGACTTTCGCCCACGGCCCGTCCACCAGCCGTCTGCAGGACGCCAAGATCCACAAGAACAAGGCGGCCCTACTCGGCAACTTCATCGTGCTCGATAACGAGCGCTGCATCCTCTGCCGCCGCTGCGTCCGGTTCGACAACGAAGTGGCGACGGAAGGCAACCTGATCGTCGAGGAGCGCGCCCACTTCAACACGATTACGACCATGGAAGGCGAACGGTACGATTCCTACTTCAGCGGCAACACCATCGAGCTCTGCCCGGTGGGCGCCCTGACCAGCGAACTGTACCGCTTCAAGGCCCGCCCGTGGGACCTTTCCAAGGTCGGTTCGGTCTGCACCATGTGCTCCGTGGGCTGCGAAACGAAGCAGGAGTTCCGCCACGGCAAGCTGCTGCGGATCACGGCGAAAGATGTCGACACCGTCGACAACGGCTGGCTATGCGACCGGGGCCGCTTCAACTACCAGTTCGTCCAGAACGACGACCGGCTGACGCAGCCTATGATCCGCAAGGACGGCAAGCTCCAGCCTGCCACCTGGTCCGAAGCGATCGCTGCTGTGGCTGGCGAGATCAAGGAGCAGAAAGGCAAGACGACGGCCGCGTCCCGGTTCGGCGTCATCGGCGGCGGCAGGCTGACCAACGAGGAAGCCTACCTCCTGCAGAAGTTTGCCCGCAATGTGCTGGGGACAAACAACGTCGACCATCGCGTCGGCGATCAGATCATCACCAGCCTCGTCTCCGCCCCCGGCAAGCAGTCCGACCTCTCCGACGCTTCCGCCATCATCGTGCTCGACACCAACCCGGCCGAAACCGCCCCGGTCATGGACCTGCGGATCCGCCGGATGGTCGACCGCAAGAAGGCGAAGCTGGCGATCATCGGCTCCGTCATGCCCAAGTACCGCGGCCGTCACGCCCGGGTCCAGGTGAAGCCGGGCCAGACCGCCGCCGTGGTCGAAGCGCTGGCCGCCGCAGCCGCCGGCAAGGCGCCGGGCGCCTCGGCCGCTGACGCCGAGACGGTGAAGAAGCTGGTCGAACTGGTCACCCTGGGTAAGAAGATCGTCATCGTCTGGGGCGGCAACGACGCGGCCACCGGCAAGGCGATTCTGAACCTGCAGGCTGCACTCAAGGGCAAGGCTTCGGTTCACGTCCTGATTCCGGGCGAGCAGTCCAACAGCCGCGGCGCCGAAGCCATGGGCGTGCTGCCGAACTACCTGCCGGGCCACAAGCCCACCGGCGAAGCCGCAGGCCTGACCACCGGCCAGATGCTGAAGGCCGCTGCCGAAGGGCAGATTAAGCTCCTCTTCCTGTTCAGCGCCAACCTCCTGAACACGTACCCCGACCGCAAGCTGGTCGAGGCGGCCATGGAGAAGGCGATGATCGTCACGTCGGACATCTTCCTGAACGAGACTGCTGCCAAGTCCTGCGTGGTGCTCCCGGCCGCCTCCATCGGCGAGAAGGCCGGCACCTACACGGCGCTGGACGGCACGGTGCAGCCCGTGAAGGTCGCCAAGAAGGCCGAGGGCGCCGCCCAGAGCGACGGCGACATGCTCGTGGCCATCGCCAACGCTGTTGGCGTGAAGCTGGCCGTTTCGCCGGCGGAAGTCGTTCGGGAGATCACGAACGCAGTCGGCAAGCTGGAGACGCTGCCCGGCGCCCCTGCGGGCCTGCTGCCCGCCGCCGAGCCGGTGGCCGTCCCCGAGGGCCTCGTGCTCGTGCCCGTCGCCCGGCTCTACGCCGGCGGCTCCACGGCGAAGTTCGACGAGGGCTTCAGCCAGGTGCAGCCCAAGCCTGCCTTCTTCTTCAACCCTGCGGATGCCAAGGCACTGGGCCTGTCCGAAGGCGAGCAGGTGGAATTGACGGCCAACGGCGCTGCCATCGCGGCTCCGGTCAAGCTCGACAAGAACGTCGTCGCCGGCACCGTGCAGGCCATTCGGGGCCTCTCGGAGGCGCCGGTCAACCTGCTGACCGCAGGCACTCTCCCTGTCGCCGTGACCGTGGCGAAGCTGGCCGTGGAGGTGGCGGACTAACATGCTTACCACCGTACTCTGGGTTCTGCTCAAGGCCGTTCTGATCATCGTGGCCCTGCTGACCGCCGCCGCCGGCGAACTGCTGCTCGAGCGGAAGGTGCTCGGCTACTTCCAGTACCGGGTCGGCCCCAACCGGGTAGGCCCGTGGGGCATCTTCCAGCCCATCGCGGACGTGGTGAAGATGATCCTGAAGGAAGACCTGATCCCCCGTGATGCGGACCGGTACGTCTTCAAACTGGCGCCCATGGTGGCCTTCTTCACCGCCCTGACGGCGTATGTGGTCATTCCCTGGGGCCCGAACTGGTCGATGTCCAACCCGAACGCCGGCATTCTGGTCTTCCTGGCCCTCGGCTCCATGTCGGTCTACGGCGTGGCCCTCGGCGGCTGGGCGTCGCAGTCCAAGTACACGCTGCTCGGCTCCATGCGCGCCACCGCCCAGATGATCTCCTACGAACTCGCCATGGGCATGTCGCTGATCGGCGTCATCCTGATGGCCGGCTCCGTCAGCCTCACCGAGATCGTGAATGCGCAGGCGGGCGGCCTGTACCGGTATTTCTGGCTGCCCCAGATTCTCGGCTTCTTCGTCTTCTTCATGTCCGCCCTGGCCGAAACGGCCCGTACGCCGTTCGACCTGCCGGAAGCGGAAACCGAACTGGTCGGCGGCTACCATACGGAGTACTCCGGCATGCGGTTCGGCCTCTTCTTCCTGGGCGAAATCGTTCACCTGCTCAATATGGCCAGCCTGATCTCGCTGCTCTACCTGGGCGGCTGGAACCGGATCTCGTTCCTCTCCTTCCTGCCGCCCACGGCAGCCTTCCTGCTGAAGGTCGGCTTCATGATCTTCGTCTTCATGTGGATCCGTGTGACCTGGCCCCGTCTGCGGTACGACCGGCTGATGAGCTTTGGCTGGAAGGTCATGCTCCCGTTGGCGGCCGTCAATCTCCTGGGCACCGCCATTTACGTGGCGCTGTTCGCCTAAGGGAAGGGGGGTAGAGAGACTGATGTTTGAAACAGTAAGCGGCGTTGCCAAGGGCCTCGGCGCAACGCTGAAGGTTCTTTTCCAGAAGAAAGTGACCGTCCATTACCCCGAAGTCAAGAAACCCCGCTCTGCCCGGTATCACGGCCGCCACGAGCTCAGGACGTACGAGAACGGCCTGGAGATGTGCGTCGGCTGCGAGCTCTGCCAGGTGGCCTGCCCGGCGGCAGCCATTACCGTGCTGGCGGCGGAGAACGATCCGAACAATCCGCACAGCCCCGGTGAGCGCTACGGCTACAAGTACCAGGTCGATCTCCTCCGCTGCATCTTCTGCGCCATGTGTGAAGATGCATGCCCGACCGACTGCCTGCACCTGACGCAGGAGTTCGAGCTGGCCCAGTGGTCCCGCGAAGCGCTGATCTACCAGAAGGACCGGCTGGTCAACCGGAAGCCGTCCAACTTCAAGGTCCCCATGAACGTCTATCCGCCGTTCGAGGGCCGTAAGGTGGTGAAGGCATGAACCTTCTTCTCTTCATCGCAGCCGGGCTGATGTGCGTCGCCGGCGCCCTGGGCGTCGTTCTGGCGAAGCAGCCGGTCCACCAGGTTCTTGCCACCGTCTTTAACTTCCTGGGTCTGGCCATTCTCTTCCTGAGCCTCTCCGCCGAGTTCATGGCCGTAATTCAGATGATCGTGTACGGCGGCGCCGTGATGATCCTGTTCCTGTTCGTCATCGCCCTGTTGACCGCCAGGAAGGACCCCATGGAGCGCGATGCGGGCAAGCTGACCGGTCAGTATGTTGCCGGCTGGTCCATCGGCGGGGCCGTTGCCCTGATGCTGGCGGTGGTCGGCCTGGTGGGCAAGGCGTCCGACAAGGCCATGCCGGCGGTGGATTTCGAGAAGTTCGGCACGGTCTATACGTTCGGCCGTGAGCTGCTGACGACCCACGTGCTGGCCTTCGAAGTCGTTGCGTTCGTGCTGATGGTCGCTGTCATCGGCGTCGTGATCTTGGTGGGCCGCCAAAAGGCTTAGGAGGAGGGAGACCGTTTCATGCCTACTGCAACGCTGAATCTGTACGTAGCTCTGGCGGCGGTTCTCTTCGCCCTGGGCGGCATCGGGGTGCTGGTGCGGCGCAGTCCGCTGGCGATCCTGATGTGTGTGGAACTGATGTGGAATGCTGCGAACCTGCTCTTCATCGCTTTCGCCCGGCAGCACGGTAACATGGACGGCCATATCATGGCGTTCCTGGTGATCACCGTCGCTGCCGCCGAAGTAGCCATCGGCCTCGCCATCACGGTGCTGCTGTTCCGCAAGCGGGACCATGCCGACGTGGACGACATTTCGGAGCTGAAGAACTAACCCGCCCGGAAGGATGTGACCAAAGACATGGGCGCCTGGATGTTGCCGGCTATCATAGTACTTCCGCTCCTGAGCGCGGCTGTCGTTGGCCTCTTCCGGAATACGTGGCCCAAAGCCACGATTTCCTGGGTGGCCTGCGGCTCCGTCTTTGCCTCCTTCGCGATGGTCATGGCGCTGCTGTTTCAGTACCTCGGCAGCCATGAACCGATTCACGCCCCGCTGACGACCTGGGGTCCGATGCTGGACTTCGGCCTGCTGGCCGACAGCCTCTCCCTCTGGTGGATGGTCGTCGTGACGGGCTGCGGCTTCCTGATTCACCTGTACTCGACCGGCTACATGATCGATGACCCGTCCTACGGCCGCTTCATGGCCAAGCTGAACTTCTTCATCTTTGCGATGAGCCTGCTGGTCCTGGCGGACAACTTCGCCGGACTGGTGATGGGCTGGGCGAACGTCGGTCTCGCCTCCTACATGTTGATCGGCTTCTACATCTACAAGCCGGCGGCGTCGGCTGCCGCCATGAAGGCGTTCATCATGAACGCCATCGGCGAAGTCGGCATCTTCGGCGGCATCTGGATGATCTACCTGACCTTCGGATCGCTGAAGTTCGACACCGTCTTTGAGATGGCGGCGAAGGCGCCCTGGACGGTCAACACTATCTGCCTGCTGCTGCTCGTGGGCGCCATCGCCAAGTCGGCCCAGTTCCCGCTGCACACCTGGCTCCCGTACGCCATGGAAGGCCCGACGCCCGTCTCCGCCCTGATCCACGCGGCGACGATGGTCACCGCCGGCGTCTACCTGGTCTCCCGGGCCTGGCCGCTGTACAGCGTCGCTCCGACTGCCGGCATGTGGGTCGCCTGGGTCGGCGCCATCGGCGCCCTGTTTGGTGCCGTGGTGGCGGCGGGGCAGAACGACATCAAGCGGGTGCTCGCATTCTCGACGATGTCGCAGATCGGCTACATGTTCCTGGGCAACGGTGTGGGCGCCTACGTGGCCGCCGACTTCCACTTCTTCACCCACGCGTTCTTCAAGGCGGCGCTCTTCCTGTGCGCCGGCATCGTGGTCCACCACTACGCCGGCGATCAGGACATCCGCAAAATGGGCGGGCTGGCGAAGAAGGATACCTTTGCGACCTGGGTCTTCGGCATCGGCACGCTGGCCCTGGTGGGCATCTTCCCGTTCGCCGGCTTCTTCTCCAAAGATGAGATCCTGGCGGCGGCGTACCACGGCCACTACTACGGCCTCTTTACGGTGGGCATGATCGCCGCCATGATGACCGCCTTCTATAACGTCCGCCTCTTCAGCCTGGTCTTCCTGGGCCAGCCCTACGAGGCGGAAGCGAAGGTGGCGCCCAAGCGGCAGGCCTCTTCGACCCGGGCGCAGGCGGCTCATGGGCATGATCATGGCCATCATGGTCACCACCATGAGACCCCGGCTTCCATGAAGTGGGCCGTCGGCATTCTGGCGGTGCTGAGCGTCCTCGGCGGTCTGATCGCCTTCGCCGGACAGCCGCTCCACTTCCTCGAGCCGACTTTTGAAGGCCTCGAGATGCACCACGGCGGCCCCATCGACTACACGGTCGCGGCGATTGCCACCACCGTGGCGCTGGTCGGCGGCGGCATCTCGTGGTTCCTGTACGGGCCGAAGGGCGTGCTGCGGGTCTCCGAGCGTGACCTCAACGCCAAGCCGGGACCGCTGCTCCGGATGTTCTACTTCGATGATCTGTATGAGTACCTGGTGATCATCCCCGTCAAGGCGATTGCCGACTTTGCCGCCAACTTTGGCGACAGCAAGGTAATCGACGGCATCGTCGACGGGCTGGGCAAGCTGGCTGCCGGGATTGGCAGCGGCCTGCGGGGCCTGCAGGACGGCTACATCCGCCGCTACGCCCTGACGGTCTTCACCGGCGTGACCCTGATGCTGCTGTACTTCATTTTCTATGTATAGTCTCCGGTGGTTGGAGAAGGAGGGGTCCGCATGATCCTGAACTCCCATGATTACCTGCTCGCGGCACCGCTCCTGGCGCTGGCCGCCGGGGCGTTGGTGATCCTGCTGCTCGACCTGTTTGTGGATCGCAAGAGCCAGGCGATGTGGTATGTGGCGGGCGTGGGCGCCGTGGCGACGGCCGGCTACTACCTGTGGCAGCTCTGGGGCACGACTGAGCCGAAGGGTTTCTTCGGTGCGATGGTGATGGACCGGTTTGCCATGGTCTTCAGCGCTGTGCTCTTGGGCGCCATCCTTCTGACGGTGCTGCTCGCGATGGGCCGGTCCGAAGAAGACAAGTCCGGCTACCTGGCCCTGGTCCTCTGGGCCGGCATGGGCATGCTGATGATGGTCGCGGCCGGCAACCTGATGACGATCTTCCTCGGTCTCGAACTGCTGTCGCTGGCGCTCTATGTGGCGGTGGCCTTTGACCCTCGCCACCCGAACGCCCGTGAAGCTGCGTTCAAGTATTTTGTGTTGGGCTCGGTCGCTTCGTCGTTCATCCTGTTCGGTTTTGCCCTGATTTACGGCGTGACCGGCACGATGGAGCTGTCGGCGATTGCGGCGGCTGCTGCCCCGGCGGCCCTGTACTACAAGGTCGGCATTGCCCTGTCGCTGGTAGGCTTCGGCTTCAAGTTGGCGCTGGTGCCGTTCCACGTGTGGGCGCCGGACGTGTACCAGGGCGCCCCGACGCCGACCACGGCTTTCATGAGCGTGGGCACCAAGGCGGCGGCCTTTGCCACCGCTGCCCGGTTCCTCTTGGCCGCCGTACCGGCGGCTGACCAGGGGCCGGTGCTGCTGCCGCTGGCCGTGCTGGCTGCCGCGTCGATGCTGCTGGGCGCCACGGTGGGCATCTGGCAGACGGATCTGAAGCGGCTGATGGCATACTCGGGCATCGCCCATGCGGGCTACCTGATGATGGCCATTCCGGGCCTGGGCGCCGCTGGCGTCTCGGCGGCGGCGTACTACATGGCGGGCTATCTGTTCACAGCCATGGGTGTCTTCGCCATCGTCACGCTGCTGGAGAGCGAGGGGGAGGAAGGCGCTTCCTTTGCGACCCTGAGCGGGCTCTTCTACCGCCGGCCCTGGCTGGGGGCGCTGATGGCGCTGTTCATGTTCGCCAACGCCGGCCTGCCGCCCACGGGCGGGTTCATCGGCAAGTTCCTGCTGGCGAAGGCGGCGGTGGGCGCGGTTGAGACGGCGCCTGCCAACGCCTGGACGCTGCTGATCGCCTTGATCGTCTCGACCGGCATTTCGGCGTTCGTCTATCTGCGGGTCATTTCGACGGTCTTCAAGAAGGGGGCTGCGGCTCCTGAGAAGGTCCGGATGGCCGGCGCCCAGGATGGGCTGTCGCTGGCGCCCGGGGCGGTGCGGTTCGGCATCCTGCTGGTGCTGGTGATCGCCGCCCTTGGCACGCTGGCCCTGGGCATCCTGCCCGGGCCGGTGATGGAGCTCTTGACGGTCGCTCTGTAGCGTGAAACGATGATGAAGGCCGGTCGGGCGTTTGCCTGACCGGCCTTTTTCTTCGGGGAAGGGGCCGCGTTTTTTACTCGAGTATCGCTTCGGTCAGAAGGCGCCAGAGCCGTGCCATGATGAGCGGCGTGTTCTGCATGTAATGATTTTGCTGGTTGGTGTCGTGCAGATGCGGTGTGTCTGACACGCCGCGCAGTACCATGCACTTGACGTTGTTCAGCTTGCAGACCCGGGCGACGGCGCCGGATTCCCAGTCGGCAACCAGGCCGCCGAACCGGGTCCGAAGGCTTTCGACGTGTCCGGTCGGCGATGATGATGTCCAGCGGGGTCAGGTCCGGGGAGACGGCGCCGCACGTGCCCATGACGGCGACCAGCGTCGGCCTCCATTTCATGATGGCATACTGTGCCGTCGCGGCGGCGTGCACTTTGCCGACGCCCCCATGGAGGGCGATGATCTCTGTACCGCCACGTCGCATTGTGAAGAACGGGCTGCCCAAGTCGTGCTGCTGGAGCGGTGGGTCTCCCAGGTGGGTAAGCAGGCTTGACCATTCCAACCAAGCGGCGATCTGGACGACAACACGCAATGCTGTTCCTCCTGCCAAAAGCGGGTACGAGGGGGGCATCGTCAGGATAATACGGCGCACCACCGCAAGCTTACCTGCCTGTCATCTACGCCTAATAATCAGGGGTCCGGGCTTTTTTTGGCTTCTCTCCGCCCTCTGAGTTGGTTTTTGATGCCAAACCGGGCGTGACGACCGCAAAAAGTGGCGGAAGGGAGGAGTGATCGTTTACTCCCCGTCCATGTAGTCCTTCAGCTTCTTGCTCCGGCTGGGATGCCGCAGCTTGCGCAGGGCCTTGGCCTCAATCTGGCGAATCCGCTCCCGCGTCACGCCGAAAGCCTGCCCGACTTCTTCCAGGGTCCGGGTACGCCCGTCCTCGAGGCCGAAGCGGAGCCGGAGCACTCGCTCCTCCCGGGGCGAAAGGGTCTTGAAGACTTCCGCCAGGTGCTCCTGGAGCATTTTGAACGAAGCCGCCTCCGCAGGCACCGGCACATCCGGATCCTCGATAAAATCGCCCAGATGCGAATCCTGCTCTTCACCGATGGGCGTCTCCAGGGAGACCGGCTCCTGGGCGATCTTCTGGATTTCGCTGACGCGGTCCGGCGAGATCTCCATCGCCTTTGCGATCTCTTCTACCAGCGGCTCTCGCCCCAAATCGGTGGTCAGCTGGCGGGTCACCCGACCCAGCTTGTTGATCGTCTCCACCATGTGGACGGGAATCCGGATCGTCCGCGCCTGATCGGCGATGGCTCGCGTAATCGCCTGCTTGATCCACCACGTAGCATACGTAGAGAACTTGTATCCAAGCCGGTAATCGAACTTCTCGACCGCCTTGATCAGCCCGAGGTTCCCTTCCTGAATCAGATCGAGAAAGAGCATGCCCCGCCCCACGTAGCGCCGGGCGATACTGACCACCAGCCGCAGGTTGGCCTCCATCAGGCTCTGCCGGGCGGCGGCATCGCCCTGTTCCATGCGCATGGCTAATTCGACTTCCTCAGCACCCGAGAGCAGAGGGACACGGCCAATCTCCCGCAGATACAGGCGGACCGAATCGTCCAATCCGACCCCTTCGGGGACAGTCAGATCGCCATCGACACCTGACGCACCCGGTTCGTCGGCGGCAAACTGACTCGGGTTCTCGTCGTCCGCATCCTCTTCCAAGGTGATGTCACGTTCCTCCGGGGCACCGGCAGCTTCTCGGTTCTCCATATGGAACCCCCACCTCCGTTCACGCAGACGAGTCCTCCCCCGACAGAGAGCCCGCTGTGACCTTAACAGTTTACTGCGGTCAGCGATCATGTTACAGTCTTGAAATTTAAGGGAAATTGTGGTATGGTGAAAGCGAAAAGGGGCTATGACGTGGAATCGTCATAGCTCCTTTTTCGACGCGCAGCCCTATCATTTCCTCTTGGAGAGCTTCGGTGCTGTGCGAGCTTCTTCTACCCGGGCGGAAAGTCGCCCCGCTGCGTCACGTCGCGCCCCACACACAGCAGAGCGTCGAGCTCGGGCACCGGCTCCAGGTTCCACTCGATCCAGACCCGGGCGCCGTCCTTGCGGGGCGCATGCTGCATGACGTGATAGACCGGCTGGCCTGCATCGATCAGCCGCGCGATCTCCGCCGCCGTCGCGTCCGGACCGCACATGGTGTCGCGGCACGTCCGCCCGGTCACCTCGTCCGGCGCATACCCCAGCACGGGCCGGCAGGCGGCGTTGACGCTGCGGATGATGCCGTTCCGGTCGAGGAGGACCATCAAGTCGCCGGAGCTGCCGGTGAGCGCCGTCAGCTCCATGGCAGACCTGCGGACCGCCACATTCAGGTCGTGCCAGCTCTTGGAGAGGGTCGCCAGCACGAGTTTGGAGGCCGTATCGACGGCGGTGGTGGGATGCACCAGGGCACCGATCATGCCGGACCACGTCCAATCCAGCCGCGTGCCAAGATAGACCGCTTCCAATAGCACGGCCGATGCAAGCGCGAGCGGCCACCGCAGGAACGGGGCGTTGCGGGCCAGGGCTGCGTAGGCCGTCAGGTGCAGGGCGCCGGTATGGGCGGACACGTTAGGGATGACGAGGCCGATGATGAGGCAGCCTGCTACGGTGAGGGCCAGCAGCAGCCCCGGATGCTCTTGCACGGTGCGAACCAGGATGGCCACGGCCACCATGGCCAGGCCCAGGAGCAGGAGCAGTTGCCTGCCGCCTGCCGGGTCGATCAGCAGGGGCACCTGCAGGGCGAGGCCGACGAGGGCCGTGACCTCCAGCACCCGCTGCAGGAAGATGGGGTTGCGGAAGAACCGGGGCGGCGGTCCGAAGGTGCCGCGGCCTGGTGCGGATGAGGAATGGTTCATGCCGGGAGGCCTCCATGATCAGTGCCGTGTTGTAGATCCACCGTGCACCTTCTACTCTATGGCAGGCCAGGGGTTTTGTCCATCCGCCTCCCGTCGGGCGCTTACCAGCGTCACCCGAAAAGCGACGGGCTGTGCCAACTCTCAAACAGGCTTCCCCACACGATCTCCAGTCCGAACCAGAGGATGACGGCCGGCCAGAGGGAGAGGCCAAAGTAGCTGACGCCGAGCACCTGCAGCAGGGTGAGGGCGCCCAGCGCGATCAGAGTCAGGCCGGAAAACAGCTTATGCGTCATCATCAAGCACCCTTTCATTCGTGTTCGTCTGCCTTACGGTTCTGAGAATAGCGCACGGCAGACCCGGCGCAAACGTACGCCGGTGCGAAAAGCCTATCGTACAAAGGGACGATGCCGGGGCTGCCTGACGGGGCGCGGCATACTAAGGGCAGAGGAGGGGACAACCCATGTTGCGGCTGGATTTGCTGAATGTCGGCATGGTGGAGGAGACCGGCGGCATCTTGCTGATCATGCGCTCCAAGGAGACCGAGAAACTGCTGGTGATTGAGACGGGGCTGCTCGAAGGGCAGGCCATCGCCCTGGAGGCGGAGGGCGTCAGGGCCGACCGGCCCCTGACGCAGGACTTGCTCCATGAGATCGTCCTGCGGTTGGGCGCCCGGGTCCGGGAGGTGCAGATCGAGGATTTTCACGATGAGGCCTTCTTCGCGAAGATTGTCCTGCACCGCCTTGACGGGGCGACCGTGCCCCTGGAGTTCGATGCCCGCCCCAGTGACGCCATCGCGCTGGCCCTGCGGGCACGGGCGCCGATCTACGTCAGCGACCGCATCATCGCCGAGCACGGCATTCCCGAAGAGCGGGAGGGGCGGTTCGCCGAACTCTTCGCCGGGGCTGACGACGAGGACGACGCGCAGGATGATGACGAGGACGGGCATCTGGTTCACTGAACCGGGCCGCTCCGCCACCCTAGGAGTCGAAATTCATAGGGGCCAAGAAAGAGCGACCCCGCCTGATGCAGGCGGGGTCGCTGCTTGATCGGAAATGGCTACTGAAGGATGCTGCCGGTCGAGCCAGGGTTGCCGGTAATCCCGATATTGCCGGTGATGCCGATGTTGCCCGGGTTGCCGGTGATCCCGATGTTGCCCGGGTTGGGTGTGGTGCCTGCGCCGCCCAGCGGTCCGCTGAAGCCGGCCTGCCCCAACGTCTGATTAAGGCCGGAAAGCATCTGCTGCGCCTGGGCCACGCTCTGGGCGGCGACCGCCTCCCGGGCCTCGAACTGCTGCATCAGCCGGGCGTCCTGCTCCGCCGTCTGCATCAGCTGACGGAGGATCTGCACATCCTGCTGGGCGGTCTGCGCCATGCGCTGCAGGGCCTGCGCATTCTGCTGCGCGGTCTGCATCAGCTGGCCGAGCAGCCGCAGGTCCTGCTGGGCGGTCTGTGCGATCTGGCCGGCCATCTGGCGGTTCCGCTGCTCGGACTGGACCAGGTTCTGCATGGTCTGGATCATCTGCTGATAAGGCATAGGGATCGATCTCCTCCTGAGTTGCACCTGTTGTGCATGGTGCCAGTCCTTAGGTTCTCAGGAGGCGCAGCTTCCTATGATGCGCAGGCGTTAGTCGCAATTGCCAGTGCTGCCGAGCCGTTCACTGGATGATGGGGCGCTCCACGGCGAAGACCGCCGCGGTGACGGGCTCGCCGTCCAGCTCAACGCGCAGCTCGTAATGGCCGCAATGCCCTAGGCGCAGGTCATGTGCAATCTCCATTATCGAGAAGACTGGCATTCTAATGGTTACTTTTTTCTAACATGAAGGAAAATCTGCGGCCACCGTCGTCTTCCTGTAGGTAGTTGATCATTCGTCTCCCGGAGGTAACCGCATGAGTACGCCCGCCATGGCTGCGCCCGTCCAAGCCCAGCCGGCCCGCACCGGGCTGTGGGGTTCGCTTCGCCGTTCTTCGGCGCCCCAGCAGGGCGCCTTGATTGCTGCAGTGTGTGTCGCCACCGCCCTGGGCGCCATCGTCGGGCGGGGGGCCTACCTGGGCCCGGCCGGCCTCTTTGGCGGCCTGGCCAATGCCACGCTTGTTCTGCTTGGCATCACCATCGCCGGGTATACCGGCGCCGGCCTGTTCGGCGGTGTGACGGCCCTGGTACGCCTGGCGCTGCGCCGCCGGCCGCGGTGGAGTCCCCGGGTGGCGCAGGCAGGCTTCTACTCCGGCCTGATGATGGGCGGATTCGGCGGCAGTACACTGCTCCTGATGGCTAACGGGAGCATCAAGCCGCTTTATTTCCTGCCTTCTGCCGTCGCACTGGTGGCCGTTCCCGTCTTCCTGGGCCTCTGTATCGGGCTGTTGGCCGGCGGGCGGGGCCGGCGACCTGTGGCCGCCCTGCTGCTCGCCGTGGCTGTCGTGCTCAACGTGGCCCTGGGCGGCTTTCTCTGGTACCGGCCTTCATACGCGGCGGGAGCGCCGGGCTGGGCCGTGCCCGCGGGCGTCACTCCCATCGGCGCGGCGGATCCGGGTCTGCCCGGACCGTACAAGGTCCAGCAGCTTACCTACGGCAGCGGCACTGACAGACGGCCCGAGTTCGGCAAGTTCGCCGTCCTGAAGACGCCCACCGTGGACATTACCCCCATGCGGCCCGACTACCCCGGCCTGACCGGCGCCGCCCGGCGCTGGGTGTGGGGCTTCGACTACACGGCGGCGCCCGTGGGCGGCCGGGTCTGGTATCCGGACGGGGCCGGCCCCTTTCCGCTCGTTCTCTTTGTTCACGGCAACCATGCCGCCGAGGACGATTCGGACCCCGGGTACGCATACCTGGGCGAACTGCTGGCGAGCCGGGGGTTCATCTTTGTATCGGTGGATATGAACTATCTCAACGGTGACTGGATCACCCAAGCCACAGGCGAGATGGGCGTGCGCGGCTACATGCTGCTGCGCCATATCGGCGTGTGGCAGGAGTGGAACGGTACGCCGGGGAACCCATTCTACGGGAAGGTCGATCTGAACAACATCGCCGTGGGCGGCCACTCCCGCGGTGGCGAGGCAGCGGCGGTAGCCGCAGTGCTGGGCAAGCAGGAGACGTTCCCGGGCGCCGACGAGGTAAAGCTGGGCTTCAACTACAGCATCAAGGCGGTGCTGTCATTCGCACCGTCGGACCATCAGTGGGAGCCCAACAAGGTTGCCACCGTGCCGCGGGATGTCAACTACTTCGTGATTCAGGGCGGACGGGATGTGGATGCCTTCGAGTTCATGGGCATCTGTCAGTACCAACGGGTGGCGTTCTCGGGCGACGGCGATTACTTCAAGGCGGCCCTGTGGGTCGACAACATCAACCATGGCCTGCTGAACACCACCTGGATCCGGGACCACTTTGCGCCCGCCGACTGGTTTCTCAACGAGGCGCCCCTGATGGACGGCGAGGTTGCGCGCCGCATCGCGGCCACGTTCTCCTCGGCTTTTCTTGAAGCCTCTCTGCACGGGAACCGCGCCTACCTGCCGCTGCTGCGGGACTACCGGACCGGCGCCGCCTGGCTGCCGGCGGCGAAGTACGCCACGCTGTTCCACGACACCAGCCACGCGGCCGTCGCTGACTTTGATGAGGATACCGAGCTGGAGACGCTTACCGTTCCCGGCGACGGCGGCCTGGCGAAGGCAGAGGGCCTCCTGGTAATCGAACAGCGGGCGCCCCTGCGGGAACTGGGGTGGCGCCGGGAGACGCAGTCCGCCCTGCTGAAGTGGCCCGTGGGCGGTGGGCAGCCACAGTACACACTGACCCTGCCGGACCGCTTGCCGGGCAAATGGCGGCCGCTGATGGGCGCCAGCCTGACGTTCGCCCTGGCCGACGGTATATCCGAGACGCAGCCCCATGCGCCCGTGGATTTGACGGTGGAACTGGAGGACCGTGACGGCAAGACTGCCCGGGTAGCGCTGAGCCGGTACGGGGCGCCCCTGCGGCGCCCGGACTTCCCGATTACCCAATACGGCCTGTGGGATAAAGGCTGGCCCAGAGGGGCGCACGGCCCGGTACTCGAAACCTTCACCATGCCCCTGACTGATTTCGCCGGTATCGACGTGACCCGGCTGAAGGCAATTCGGTTTCTGTTTGACAAGGTCCCGGAAGGCGAGGTCTATCTCGACGATGTGGGCTTCCGCTGGAACCCGTGAGCCGACAGACAGGAAGGGGGCAGCCGCATGATCCGCAAGATTGCCGTCCATCCCGCCACCGCCCCGGCACCGATTGGCCCGTATAGTCCCGCGATTATCGCCGGCGATTTTGTCTTTGTCAGCGGGCAGGGACCGCTCCTGCCCGGCACCCGGCAGGCGCTGCCGGGGGGCGTTCGGGAGCAGACGGCCCAGGTGCTGGAGAACATCCGGGCCATTTTGACCGCCGCCGGCTGCACGATGGCCGATGTGGTCAAGGTGACGGCGCACCTGGCGGATATGAAGGATTTCGCTGAGTATAACGAGGTCTATCAGCATTACTTTCCGGAGCCGTATCCGGCCCGGACGACCGTCCAGAGCGGCCTGCCGGGGCCGTTCTCCGTGGAGATTGATGTGATCGCGCTCCGGCCGCATTCCGATAAGTAGGCGAAAGCGGGCAGGGGTTCTACCCTGCCCGCTTCCATGGGCATTCGTAACTGAAGAATGCTTATGTGAGGTAATGGATGCATTTTGCCACGGAGTGCGCGGAATTACGGAGGACACTGAATGGGACAATAAAATGGCCGCGGATGGCGCGGATTTGACATATTATGCAACCCGCGCTGATTTCCGGGCTGCAGGCTACGGTGAAGGGAAGTTTATACTATATTTAATTATAAAATAGAGAGAACACCCCGAGAGAGACGTCAGACATGGCCCAGAAACATGTTTCATCAGTGTTTTTCATCCGCGTTGTTCCCAAATCAGCGCCATCAGCGCAATCCGGGGTCATATCACATTCCCACTTCCACCGCAGTGATTTCCGTGTCCCCCGCGTTTTCCGTGGTAAAAATCCCGTTCCCAGTGGTAAAATTCCCGTTCCCATTCCCGCATTGAAGGCCCGTACTGTGACACGGGTGACGGTCAAAGGCGACCCAACCCCGACAGGGTCAGGTCGCCGGCAGAAGTGGTCTCTCAGGTGCGGGGGTTGGTGCCGCCCAGGGGGCCGTTGCTGGTGGTCTGCTGGGTGGTGTTCTTTGTGTTGGCATCGGTGTTGGTCTGGGTGGTGCTCTGCTGCCCCAGACTGCCCGTAATGCTGGTGGTGCCTTCCGTGTGGTACCCGCCGGGCGTGTTGTTCCCGTTGTTGTACGTGCTCTGGGAGCCCGTGATGCCCATGGTGCCGCCCTGGCCGAGGTTCTGATCCTGGTTCTGGGCCGCGTTCAGGGCCTGGTTCTGCTTCTGATTCTGGTTCTGGTTCTGGTTCTGGTTCTGGTTCTGGTTGGTGCCGGCCATGGATCGTTCATCTCCCGTTGGTCATTTCGCGAATCCCCGGGTTAGGGTTCGCTGCCGCCCACGGGCATATGCGCCTGCCGCCTATCCGCGCCGCGGGTCGTACCGCTTGAGCAGGAGCGAGTTGGAGACCACCGAGACCGAGCTGAACGCCATGGCTGCCCCGGCGATCATCGGGGTCAGCATGCCGAAAGCGGCCAGGGGAATGCCCGCCGTGTTGTAGAAGAACGCCCAGAAGAGATTCTGGCGGATCTTCGACATCGTGCGGCGGCTGAGCCGGATGGCCGTCGGAATCGCCCGCAGGTCGCCCGACATGAGGGTGACGTCGGCCGCCTCAATCGCCACATCCGTGCCGGTGCCAATCGCCATGCCGATATCGGCCGTGGCGAGGGCCGGGGCGTCGTTGATGCCGTCGCCCACCATGGCGACGACCTTGCCCTGCCCCTTCAGCTTTTCCACTTCGGAGGCCTTATCTTCGGGCAGCACTTCGGCCAGCACCCGGTCGACGCCCACCTGGCGGGCGATCGCCTCGGCTGTGCGCCGGTTGTCGCCCGTGATCATCGCCACCTCGATGCCCATCGCCCGGAGTTCGGCAATGGCCTCCCGGGAGGTGGGCTTGACCGTATCGGCCACGGCGACCAGACCGGCGGCGGCGCCGTCGACGGCGACCAACATGGCCGTCTTTCCTTCGCCTTCCAGCCGCTCCTTGTCGGCCAGCAGTGCCGACACGTCGACGCCGATCTCGTCCATCAGCTTGCGGTTGCCTACGGCGACCTTGCGCGCTTGCACCGTGGCGGTAATGCCCCGCCCGGGGATCGCCAGGAAATCCTGCGGCTCGGGCAGGCCCGGGCCGGCGCCCTTGACGATGGCCGCCGCCAGCGGATGCTCCGAGTTGCGCTCGGCGGCAGCCGTAAGGCGCAGGAGGGTCTCCCGGTCGGCGCCCGGCGCCGGGAGCACGTCGGTCAGGTCGGGCTGGCCCCGGGTGATGGTACCCGTCTTGTCGAGCACAACGACGTTCACCTTATGTGCCTTTTCCAGGTGCTCGCCGCCCTTGAACAGGATGCCCGTCTCGGCGCCCTTGCCGGTACCGACCATGATGGCAGTGGGGGTCGCCAGGCCGAGCGAGCACGGGCAGGCGATGACCAGCACCGCCGTGGCCGCCTTCAGGCCGCCGATCCAATCGCCGGTGATCAGACCCCAGCCGACCAAGGTAAACAGGGCCACGGCGAGCACGGCGGGCACAAAGACCGCCGAGACCTGGTCGGCCAGGGCTTGAATGGGCGCCTTGGAGCCCTGCGCCTCTTCGACCATTTTGACGATCTGGGAGAGGGCGGTGTCGGCGCCCACCCGGGTCGCTTCAAACCGGAAAGAGCCATGCTTGTTAATGGTGGCGCCGGTCACCTTGTCGCCGGGCTTCTTGTCGACGGGCAGCGACTCGCCGGTCAGCATCGACTCATCAACCGCGGATTGGCCGTCGATGATGACGCCGTCCACCGGCACCTTCTCGCCCGGGCGCACGGCGACGATATCGCCCACCTGCACCTGATCGATGGGGACTTCCCGCTCCTCGCCGTCCCGGATAATCCGGGCGGTCTTGGCCTGCAGGCCCAGCAGCTTCTTGATCGCTTCCGACGTGCGCCCCTTGGCCACCGCCTCGAGCAACTTGCCCAGGATGATCAGCGTCAGTACGGTGGCGCCGGCTTCATAGTAAAGATCGCCGTGGGTAAAGAACGTGTTAGTGACGCTGTAGAAGTAAGCGGCACTGGTGCCGAGGGCGACCAGGACGTCCATGTTGGCCGTCCCGTTCCGGATGTTATGCCAGGACCGGCGGTAGAACTGGAAGCCGGGGCCGAACTGGACCACCGTGGCGAGCGCAAACTGGACGTATTTATTCATCATCCACGTAATGTGGATGTTCAGGGGCATCAGAATCATCGCTTCGATGAAAATCGGCAGCGTGAAGACGGCGGCGATGGCGAATGCGATCCACTGTGTGCGGACTTCCCGGGCCCGGGCGTCGCGCTCCCGGTCTTCCTGCACATGCTCGCGGGCGCCATACCCCAGCGATTCGACTTTCTTGATGGTGGCGGCGAGATCGGTCAGGCCCGGCGTGAATTCGACGGTGGCCTTTTCGGCGGCCAGATTGACGCTCGCCGTGACGCCCGGCAGTTTGTTGAGCTCTTTTTCAATACGGGCCGAGCAGGCGGCGCAGGTCATGCCCGTCACGTCGAGAATCGCCTTCTGGCGGGCGACGCCGTAGCCCAGCGCCTCAATTTTGGCGATGAGGTCGGGCACGGTGACGGCGGCCGGATCAAAGATCACAGAGGCCTTTTCGGTGGTGAGGTTGACATTCGCCTCGGCCACACCCGGCAGCTTCGCCAAGCCTTTCTGCACGCGGCCTGAGCAGGCGGCGCACGTCATGCCGGTGACGCCGAGCGTGATGCGCTGCGCTGAGCTTCTATCTGTCACTGTGATTGCCTCCTTGAGGGGTACCCCGGTGGGGTACTCCGACTACAGCCTAAATGTAGCAGAGGACCGCTCTTGTGTCAACTACCCCCACGGGGTATGGCGGCCATTCGGAGATGAAAACGGATTACGCGGCGATTCCTGTATGGAATCTGCGTAATCCGTTTTCCGCTTATTGTGTGCCGGTTTCCCGCATTGTAGCGCCGTTGCAGCGGGGGAACCGGCTGCAGAGCCAGATGTCCCGGCCGGCGGCGATTTTGGGTTCCATGGGCTTGCCGCAGACCGGGCAGGGGGGGCCCTGGAAGGCAGCCATGGGTTCGGTGGCCGCAGGCGCCGGGGCTTCGCGGGTTGCCGCCAGACCGGCGGCGGCCGGGGCGGCGCCCTCCGGGACGAAGCGGGCGGGCTCCCTGCTCTGGAAACTGGGGCGCGTGCGGACTTTGTCCATGGCGCCCGCGAGGTCTGCGGCGTCCCAGAGGATGGTCCCGCTCTGCTCGCTCTGGTCGATCGCCTTGTTGGTGAAGCCCATCACGCTGACGACCAGCGTGTCCTGGCAGCCGTAGTATTCCGCCCCTTCGGAGACTTCGCCCAGCATTTCCGGGGTGATGCGCTCTTTGAAGTGGCGGGCATTGACCGCCGTGCGGCGGCCCGTTCCATCTTTGAGGATCAGGTCGGCGCCGTAGTCGCTGCGCTGTCCGGGACGCTCGACTTGATAGCCGAGGCCGGCGAAGAGCGATTCGAGGTAGCGCTGAAACTCCGGCCAGGCCATCTTCCTGGCGTGGGGCAATCCGGCCCTGGCCAGGGTCCGTACTTCGCGGGAGGCCTGCACCCACATGTACATCAGCGGGAGACCGACCGCTGTCAGAATCAATAGATAAACATACCAGGGCATGGATTGGATCCCCCCCGTCGATGTCGAACCTTGTCCATTTTCGCATAAATTCGGGGTTCGATCAATCCGCGATTCGCCGCAGAGCACGAACGGCGTGCCGGCACAGGTTCGTCAGGGCCATCGCCTCCTCCGTTCGGGGGGCGGCGCGCATCAGCATTGTCCTGAGGCGGCTCAGGGCGCTGCTCAGCCGGGCTTCGGTCGTGCCGGGGTAGAGGGTGCGCAGCAGTTCTGCGAGCGAGCCGAACATCGCCTCCCGGTCGGGTCCGGCGGCGACGGTGATGTCCGGGGCGGCGCCCGCCGGGGCCTCTGCCATCCAGAGCTCGTAGCAGATGACGAGGGCGGCCTGAGCCAGGTTCAGCGAGCGGTTTTCCGGGCTGGTGGGAATGGTGATGACGCCGTGGCAGCGGTCAAGGGCGTCGTTGGGCAATCCATCCTGTTCTGGGCCGAAGAGGACGGCGGCCTTCCCGGCGGTGGCACGCAGCTGCGGCGCGGCCTCCCGCGGCGTCAGGATGTTGCGCTGGGCGGCCCGGGGGCGCCCCGTGGTGCCGAGGATGTAGTCGCAATCCAGCGTCGCCTCGGCGAGACTGGCGAAGCGGCGGGCGCCGGCGATGATCGCCCCCGTGTGGTGGGCGATCCCTTCAATACGGTACGGATCGAAGGCGGCGGGATCCACCAGCCGGAGATCAGTCAGGCCGAAGTTGGACATGACCCGGATGATGGCCGCGACGTTGACCACATCCTGGGGCTGGTAAAGGATGATCACGATGTTGCGCAGGTCCATAGTATCACCTCGGAAGGTTGCTGAACTTGGCGAGCAGGACTTCTTCGGGGTTGATCTGCGGTTGGGCTTCGAACCTGACGACCCGCCACCGGGGCCGGAAGGCAGCCATCTCCGCCCGGGCGCCCTCCAGCAGCGCCAGGGAGCGCTCCACCGCTTCGGCCCGGGTGGCGCCGTCCGCGATCGGATAAAGGCGGAGCCAGTTGGCCAGCTCTTCGTCCGGCGCGTCGACTTCATCCATGTGAAAGGAGAGCGGCTTGAACCCAGCCCCCTGCAGCGTCCCTTCGATCGACCGCTGATTGGGCAGCCGGTCCACATCGGGCAGGGCCCGGGGCAGGGCGCCCCGGTCCGCCAGCACCCGCAGCAGGGCCCAGTGGGGGGAGACCACTGTGCCGCCCACGTTGAAGTAGGTGCCCAGCAAGGAGAAGCAGAGCCGCCCCGCTGGTTTGATCACCTTTCGCAGTTCCCGCAGGACGGCCTCAGGCTCTTTGAAATACCAGAACGACAGGTTGCACAGCACCCGGTCCACCTTCTCGGTGACCAGGGCACTTACTTCTGAGGCGTCGGCGACGTGGTACGCCGCGGCCCGGGCGCCGACGTGCTGTATTGCCGATTCGATCATCGAGCGGCGGCTGTCGATAAGGATCAGCTTCAGCCCTTCGGGCACCGCCGCCAGGGCGGCCAGGCTGGTCAGGCCGCTGCCGCAGCCCAGGTCGACCACGGTCATGCCGGACCGCAGGTCCGCCCCTGCGACGAGCCGCTCGTTGCTCTGCCGGTATATCGCCATGCCGGCGGCGATGGCGTGGTAGTATTGGCCGAGGATTCGGGCCATCTGCTTGATCCCCCTTATGCGCATCGCATCGTCATTTGGACGCCGCCCCCGTGGCAGCAGTTGTGGTGTAGTCTACGTAACGCGGCCCGCGCATAAGAGAAAGCGGAGGGGATATGCGTGGGCGATTATCAGGTGCTGCCGGCGCCGGTGGAAGGATTGCCGGCTGCGGAGGTGGAGAGGCTGCTCCGCCGGGCGGCGGCGGGCCGGGGCGCCCGGCGGGGCGACCTGCACGAGGCGGCTGGCTTCGCCCTCGAGATGACCGGGGGCGGGGGGCGCGACCGGCTGGTCTGGGGTACACTGGGGAAGCAGGACGGACTGCTGGCCCTCTTCAGCGGCGACCGCCTGCTGGCGGCGGAGAAAGACCTGGGCGAAATTCTGCGCGTGCAGCCCGTAGCCCTGCCGGGCCTGCCCCAATTTGCCGCGATGGTCGATGACCTGTACGATGAGATGGTCGGCGCCTTCCTCCGCGAGGAGCGGCGGCGGATATACGTGTGGGACGGGCGGGGGCTCCGGGAAGTCTACAAGGGAACGCTGGAGTCGGAGCAGTACCGCCATGCCCGGTGGGACAACCCCCGGGGCCCCAACGCGTGGCGCCTGCGGCGGATCCTTGGCGAAGTGAAAGTGCAGGGGGGCAATCTGACGGAAGTGGAGCGGACGCAGGAGCTGGAGGCGTCCGGGGCGCCCGACGCACCGCTGCCGCCGGCGAAAGTCTTCCGCCTGCTGCGCGAGCGCCGGCAGGAGCGGCATCTGGTCTGGAACGCCCGGCTGCGGCGCTTCGAGGAAGGCAGATGAGGGCGGAGCCGCTGCCCCGCCCCCTGCTGCCTTATTTCTTGTCGCTCATTTCCGGACGGACACGCTTGGCCCGGTCATCTTCATGGCCTTCCAGCCGCGGAATGGGCCCTTCGGCATCGCCGCCGTAGTGCTTGCCTTCGGGGTTGGTCAGGGGCTTGGCTTTGACATGCCCCTCGACCCCGCCGGTGACGGCGCCCGTCGCCCCGTGCGTGTGGCCGATGGTGTTGCGCAGATCGCCGGCCTTCCAGCGGTCGGCTTCCGATGGCATGGGTTGATCCTCCTCTTCGCGGGAGATGATGGTGAAGCCGACTTTAGTGTGTCCGCCGCAGCACAGGAATCCGGTGGCGAATTGCAGAAGGATGAACGAAATGCCGTACATTCATACTCACTGGAGATGGAAACGCATATGCAGTTCTTCGTCATGTTGGCTATCGCACTGACCGCGGTCCTGTTGACGCTGATGTATCGCAGGCACCGGGACCGCACGGAACTGACCGCCCGCGTGGCCGGGATGGGCGGCGAGGTGATCCGGGTGGTGCGCATGGGCAAGGGGCATCCCTTTGCTGACACCGGCCGGGGCTGGTGGGCCTGGCGCATCGACTGGCGCGACGGCGCCGGCGAGCACCGGTCCTACGCCCTGACCACCCGGGACGGGATTAAGGAGTGGAGGGACTGAGTTGCTGAGAGCTTCCGGTGTGGAGATTCTGCTGTCCCACGATGATGTGGAGGAGACGCTGCGGGGCCATTCGGCCGGTCGGGCTGAAGTGGAAGCGGTTGAACTCCTCCACGGCGCCGTCGGTCTGCGGCTAAAGGTGACGCCGGGCGAACGGCTGCCCGTGGCCGTGCCCGTGGAACTGCGGCTCTCGGTGCGCGGGATGCAGGGCATGTCGGTGGAGTTGGACGTCGCCTGGTCGAACATGCCGCTGGTGCCGGGCTTCCTCAAAGAACTCGCCCTGCAGAAAGCCTTTGAGGCTCTGCCGGGCGAGTATCGGGACGGCGTCTTTTTTGTCGACATGGCCGAAGTGCTGCAGGACGTTCCGGTCCAGTTCGAGCTGTCGGGCGTGACCGTCACGCCCGCCGGCATTCGCGTCAGCCTGCGCAATGTGATGGCCTTTCCCCTGCAGCCCGCCGGAATGATCATCGATGTGGGCGAGACGGCCCTGGTGCCCGTGCCGAGCACGGAGGAAGCGAAGTTGCCGGAACACCAGGGGTATTATCAGAAACTGCGGGAACGGGTTCGGCAATGGGCCGCCCAGAAGGCGCCGCGCTGGATGCAGCCGCTGGTGCCCTGGATCCTGGTGGGGCCGGATCTGTTCGTGCTGTTAGTCAGGCTCGCCCGCGACGAGCGGGTGCCGGCCGCGGTCAAAGTGATGACCGGCGCCGTGATCGCGTACTTCATCATGCCGGTTGACTTGATTCCCGACATCATTCCGCTGGTGGGCGAAGTCGATGACGTGGCCGTGGCGATTTTCGCGCTGGAGCAGATTTCACGCCGGGTCCCCGCCGCGCTGATCCAGGAGCTCTGGCCCGGGGAGGGGAAGGTCGTCGACCTTGTCAGGGCCGGAACGGCCCTCTTCAGCCGAGCTCTGCCCTCCCGCATGCTCGAATCGATCCGGCGCATGGTCAAGTAGCGCGAAGCCGAGCAGGAAGAGGCCGGCACCCGCCGCCAGGGCGGCGAGCGCGGGGCCGTAGTGTTGGGCATTCGGGTCGGCCAGGAGGGCGGTCCGGATGAGCCCGCCGAGTGACGGGGCGTCGGCAGGCAGGCCGGCGTTCATGACGCCCAGCGCAACCTGTGCCGCGAAGGCCTGGCTCAGGGCGAGGAGGGCGGCGCCGGCCGCCGGGAGCCGGTCGGCGCCCCCCGAGGCGAAGAGCCGGTGGAGGGGGCCTGCCAGAGTCGGGGCGCACCCAAGACCGATGGCGATGATCTGGAGCCAGAAGGAGCGGCCCGCCAGTACCGGCAGCGCGAGCCCCGCGATGAGGGGCGCGATGAACGACGGGAAGGCGGGCCTGACCGCGAGGGGGCCGGCCAGGGCCAGGCCGGCCCCGCCCGCTGCCGCCACGGGGAGAGCGCCCAGCGCCACCAGCCAGGTGTTGGCCGTGGCGGGCGCATCGAAGGCGAAGGCGGCGAGCCCGGCTGCCAGCAGGGTGCCTGCGAGGAGCGTCCAAAGCCGGGAAGGCCGCCCCGGCCCGGCGGGGCGCCGTGGGGCCGCGGCCATGGCAGTGAGCAGATCGCCCGCCAGGTGCAGCGCCGCGACCAGGATGATGGCCGGAGCCAGCAAGGTGTAGAGCAGCGCCGGGTCGCTCATGCGGCTGCTCAGCTCCAGCAGGCGGAGCAGGCCGTTGTCGGGCACCAGGTAAACGCCCGCCGCCAGGGCGCCCAGGGCGATATTGCCCGCCTGCCCGAGCAGGGCGCCGAGCATGGCCGTCATGGCCCGGGCGGGATGAACCCCGGTCGCTCCCGCCACCAGCGGGGCGACGCCGTCTCTGACGGCGAGCATCAGCCAGGGCAGGGCTGCGGCGGCGAGCCCCGCGTGGACGGCCCCGCCCAATCCGAACCACTGCAGGTCAAGGGAGAGCGCACAGACGACGCTCAGCATCAGCGGCAGGGCCGGTATGCCCGCCAACAGGGCGGCAGCACCGGTCAGCAGGCGGTCCGTGCGGCTGCCGGGGCGCAGGCCGGCGGCCAGGCCCATGGCCAGCGCCGGCGGTAGGGCCATGGCCAGGCCCCGGGCCCCGATGGCAATGGCGGTGAAGATCGATTCCCGGGCCAGGCTGCCCAGGGAGTCGCGGTAGTGGACGCCCACCGGGCTGACGACGCCTGCGGCGGGAAATGCGCCCGCCAGCGCTTTGAGCAGCAGCCCGCCGGCGAGCAGGGTGAAGCCGAAGCGGGCGAGGGCTGACAGGTAGCGGTTGTGCAAGTACACTCCTCCTGCCCGGGGTATTCGCCCTGGCCTCGCCGGGGCCTGCCTGAGCGAGCGCGAAAAGTGACCGCCCCGGGCGCCGTGCCGGGGCGGTCTCCCTATGCCTGCTTTTTCTTCGGCTTTTCACCGCCGGGGTGGAAGGAGGGCAGCGGGTTGCCCCGCTCCGGCCTGAGTATGGGTCCTTCCGGCCCGCTCTCCACGCGGGCGGGGATGCCCAGCCACTTCAGCGCTTCGGCCACGGCTTTCTCATCTTCCGGCGTCGCCGTGAAAAAGGCGAGGATCTCCCCGGTCTCCCGGGAGGCGACCAGAAGTTGAGCCCAACCGTTGCCGGCCCGCCGGCAGAGGTGATAGGTCTGGGGCGGGCCCGCGGCGCCGGGGCGCTGGAAAGCCCAGTAGTAGCGCTTGTCGCTGGAGCGGGTGTACATGGCCTGCTGCAGGGCCGCTGTCACGGGAGACGCCATGGCGATCTACCTCCACAGTCCGTATCCATAGACCGAAACGATCACGTTCAATGCTACTTTAGCAAATCGGGCCATGATCGGAAAGGGCTATCGGAAAGGTTTGACAGGCTTCGGGGCCTATAGGATAATGAGACCGTCTTCCAGGGAAAGGAGATCGAACTACCATGGGTGTGCAGGATCACAAAGCAGCAGCGGCGCAGCTCGGAGCGTTCCGGGGTGCGGTCTTGACCGTCTCCGACTCCCGGACCGAAGCGACCGATGAATCGGGCAAGCTATTGCAGGAGCTGATTGTGGCGGCCGGCCACGAGGTGGGGGCTTATCGGCTGATCAAAAATGAGAAGGAGTTCGTCACTGCCACGGTCCGGGAGCTGGCCGAGCAGGTCGACTTCATCATCACCACGGGCGGGACGGGCATGAGCCCCCGCGACCTGACCATCGAAGCCTGCCGTCCGCTCTTTACCAAGGAGCTGGAGGGCTTCGGCGATGTCTTCCGGCTGATCTCGTTCAGCGAAATCGGCTCTGCCGCGATTCTGTCCCGGGCGACGGGTGGGTCGGTGGGGCGGGCCCTGGTCTTCTGCCTGCCCGGCTCCAAGGCGGCCGTAAAGCTGGCGACGGAGAAGCTGATTCTGCCCGAGATCAAGCATTTGCTCTCTCAGGTCAGGAAAGTATAGGCAGGCGCTGCGGGAGCGGATATTCTTAAACAAAGTGATTTACATAGTGAAGGAGGATTCCCGCCATGGCAGAAGTCCCGGGAACACTGGAGGGCTGGTACGCCCTGCACGATTTCCGCCGGCTGGACTGGCCCCGGTGGAACAGGCTGAGCGGCTCCGAACAGGGGGCGATTGTGGCCGACGCCGCTGCTTTCCTGTCGCAGGCCGAGAATCCTGAGGAAGGCAGCAGCGCATTGTACAGCATCATCGGCCATAAGGCGGATTTGATGCTGCTGCATCTGCGGCCGACCGTCGACCAGTTGGGGGCGCTGGAGCGGGCGTTTGCACGGACGCGGCTCGCCGAGTACACGACGCAGACCTATTCGTACCTGTCGGTCACCGAACTGAGCCTCTACGAGGCATCGGCCCGGGGGGGCAGCGAGGACCCCGAGGAGCTGAAGAAGAGCCCCTTCGTTCAGAAGCGGCTGATGCCCCAGATTCCGGACGTTCCTTACGTCTGCTTCTATCCCATGAACAAGCGGCGGGGCGAAGTCGTCAACTGGTACGCGGCTGATATGGAAGAGCGCCGCCGGATGATGCGGGAGCACGGTGCGACCGGGCGCAAGTATGCCGCTGAAATTACCCAGATGATTACCGGCTCCACCGGACTGGACGACTGGGAGTGGGGCGTCACCCTGTTCGGCGTCGATACGCTGCCCATCAAGAAATTGGTCTACGAAATGCGCTTTGACGAGGTCAGCGCAAAGTACGCCGAGTTCGGGCCTTTCCAGATCGGCATTCGCGTCAAGCCGGGCGGCCTGGCGGCGTGGCTGATCGAATAATGCGGGCCCCCTGTCATCCGGGTGGATGCAGGGGGCTGTTCCGTTTGCTACCCCCAACAGAGGAGTGATGGAGAAGAACAGAGGAGTGATGGAACAGGAACACGGGTGTGATGGAACAGGATCAGAGGTGTGATGGGACAGGATCAGGGGTGGGATGGGACAGGATCAGAGGTGGGATGGGACAGGATCAGAGATGAGATGGAACAGGGTCAGAGGTGGGATGAGACAGGATCAGAGATGAGATGGAACAGGGTCAGAGGTGTGATGGGACAGGATCAGAGATGGGATGGGACAGGATCAGAGGTGTGATACAACAGGATCAGAGGTGTGATGGAACAGGATCAGAGGTGAGACGGACGGAGCCAGTACCGTGGTTCCTCGCCGGCGTGACGGGCTGCTCGGCCGCTCCCGACGCCTGACTCCCGGGGAGGTTTGCCACGAGGAGGTCACCCTCCCAATCGCCAAGGAGTCAGCGGACCGCTCCGGTTGGAGCGGTCCGCTGACTTTATTAGGGCGCTTGGCGGATGGATGTTAGAAAGCTGTTATAGTCCATTTGTAGTCCCATTTCGGCTAGAAATAAGGCACCATGTGCGCTACGGACGCCCGCTGATAACCGATAGAATTAACCCTGAGCCATTCTTATACGAATGATTGCTGAGTCTTCTAAATGATACAGGCGGAGGGGTTGCCAATGTCTGGACATCCGGGCGGAGTGCCCATGCCTCACGGTCATCACCATATGGCTGGTGGGCCCGGTGGCGGGGCGGTGCCCCGGCTGATTTTCTGGGAGCTGACGCAGGGCTGCAATCTGGCCTGCAAGCACTGCCGGGCAGAAGCGCAGCCGGAGCGGGCCCCGGACGAACTGACCACCGTGGAATGCCTCCGGATTATTGATGACATTACGGCCAACTACAAGCCGGTGATCATCATGACCGGCGGCGAGCCGCTCTATCGCCCCGACCTGTTCGAGTTGGCGGAATACGCCTCGAAGAAGGGCGCCCGGGTCTGCCTCGCCTCCAACGGCGTACTGATCACCGACGAAATCGCCCGCAAGCTCAAGGAGATCGGCATTCAGCGCGTCGCTATCTCCCTGGACGGCGCCACGCCGGAGGTTCATGACGCGTTCCGGGGCATACCAGGCTCGTGGGAAGGCGCCCTGCGCGGCGCCGACTGCGTGATGAAGGCCGGCATTGAAGTCCAGTTCAACATCACCGTGGCTCAGCACAATAAGCAACAGATTCCGGCGATCGTCCGCCTCGCCGAAGAGCGGGGGGCGGCGGCCTGCCACCTGTTCGTGCTGGTGCCCGTGGGCTGCGGCGTGCAGATCGCCGGCCGCGAGATGCTGCCCGCCGACGAAGTGGAAGCGATGCTCGAATGGCTCTACGAAGTCTCCGAGCGGACGTCGATCGAAGTGCGCTCCACCTGCGCCCCGCAGTACCACCGCATCATGCGGCAGCAGGGCGGCGCCGGCGCCGTGGCCCGGGCCCGGGCTTCGGCCCAGGCATCGCTGGGCGAGGGGAAGGGCCATCATATGCCCGGCAACCGGGCGGCCGGCTCCAAGGGCTGCCTGGCGGGCAGCGGGGTCTGCTTCATCTCGCATACGGGCAACGTGCAGCCCTGCGGCTATCTGCCGCTGCCGGCGGGCTCGCTGCGCAACCAGCCCTTTAAGGAGGTCTGGGAGGGATCGCAGCTCTTCGCAGATCTGCGTGATCCCGATCTACTCGGCGGCAAATGCGGCGAGTGCGAGTACCGGGTCTCCTGCGGCGGCTGCCGGGCGCGTGCCTACTATGAGCACCACCACTACCTGGCTGAAGAGCCGTACTGCAGCTACGAGCCCCAGACCAAGTAAGAAGCACGGAGGGGCCAGGCGCTATGCCGTGGCCCCTCGTTTTATGCTGTCTCGTTTGTCGAATCGGCAGCTGCACGCTGCCTTTATCGCCGAGTTCGGCGAGCTGAAGCGGGTGCTCGAATCGGTGACAGAGTATTGCGGATCATCCGGAATCAAAAGGCATAATCTACCGACAGCATTGGAATGATGACGATTCAGGGTGCGAGGGGCTCTATTGGCGATATTTGCCCCCATTTCGGGCGGTTTTTGCCCCCCTTGGGGGCGGGTTTGGCCACTTCGGTGCCAGATTTTGTCCTCTGAGCCCCGAATCGTCACCATTCGAAAGCGCAAACGCGCTGCGGGCTTTTGAATGGTGACGATTCCCCCTGGGACCCGGAAATCGACACAACAGCAGGGGGAAGCGCCACCGCTAACTGCCCAGCCGTCTGAGAACTCCATCCCGCATCCGGTAGACGGTCAGGCACCGGGCAGCCACTTCGGGATCCCCGGTGGTCAGGAGCACAGTCAGGCCGCCCTGTACGAGTCCCCTCAGCAGCTCGGCGACCGGCTCCCCGGGCTCATCTACCAGCAGGACCGTCGGGCGCCGGTCCAGCGCCCCGCACAGTGCGAGCCGCTGCTCGGCCTCGGCCGTGACGAGCGTGACGCCTTCCGACCGGAGCAAAGCCCGCTCGGCGTCGCTCAGTGAAGTGACCAGCCGCCCCTGGTAGTAGAGATCGCCCGCCGTAGGGCTGTCGACGAACCCCAGAATGCGCAGCAGCGTGCTCTTGCCGGCGCCCGGCGGCCCGAGAATGGCCGCGAAGTCTCCTTCGGGCAGGGCCAGGTCCACACCCCTGAGGGCGTGGACCTCCGCAGCGCCGACCTGGAAGACCCGGGTGATCCCGCGGGCCTTTAAGATCAGCCGTCTCATGTGATCACCGCCGCATGAAAACATAGGCCACGGCGCCGACGTTGATCGCCAGCGGGGCGATAATCCAGACGTTATTGACGGCGATGACCGAGAAGAGCAGGGAGGCCGCCGCCGCAATGACCACCAGCACCTTGAGCAGTCCGCCGCTGAGGACCGGTACGCCGAAAAAGCCGAGACCAACGAGAATAAACGCCGCCATCGAGACCTGTCCGGCCACCTTTGCGACCGAGGCCAGGCTCTCCATCGAGATGCCCAGCGCACCGGCCACCCACGAGTTGGTGACTTTCAGCGCCAGATGGACGAGTCCATGGGAAACTAGAAAAGCACCGATAAGAATGCGAACCATCATGTCGATCTCTCCCTTTTGATTTGCTTGCGGTTTGTCGCCCGCCTCCGGGACCATCATCGCACCCGCCTCTTGACAAAAAGACCGTCAATCTCTTAACAGCCTCTATACAGTCGATGGACGCGGCGGACCCCGGCAGCCAGTGGCACGGCGCCGGGGTCCTTCTTTAGTCAAGCAGGCGCTTGTACAGTTCCTGGGCCCGGACGGAGGGTGCCAGCCCGAGCTCATCATCAAGCAGCCGCACCAGCGTCCGGTATTGCTGCAGGGCCGCGCTGCGGTTTCCCAGACCGGCGTAGCACTCCATCAGCATCTGGTGGCCGTCCTCGGCCAGCGGGTCTACCTGGACCAGCAGCTGCAGGACGTGTGTCGCCTCGCCCCAGCGCCCCGCCTGGCGCAGATGCTCGCTGCGGCGGCGCAGGGTGTCCAGGTAGAGGCTGCGGGCCCGGGCGCGGGGCCCTTCGCACCAGGGGTAGTCAAGGCCTTCCAGCAGATCGCCCCGATAGAGAGCGATGGCAGTGCGCCATCCTTCCGGGTTGTCAGGGGCGGCGGTCAGGCGGTGGAATTGCTCCAGATCAAGGTCGGCGCCGTCCCGGTCGAAGCGGTAGGCGCCGCCGGCGAACGAGACCATGGTATCGGCGCCCGGCCCCAGCGCCCGCCGGAGGTGGTAGAGGGCCGTGTGCAGGGCGGACGTGCCGGCGTCCGGCTCCGTCTCCGGCCAGAGGGCTTCGATGATCTGATCCCGGCTGACGGGCCGGTCGCCGCTGAGGATGAGGAAAGCCAGCAGGTCGCGGGCCTTGGCCGTCCGCCAGCCTGATACGGTGCGGCCTTCCACGTGGACTTCCATGGGGCCCAGGAGTGCGACGGAGAGGCGTGGGGCGCCCGCCGTTCCGGTGCTGGGCACCGGCCCCGCCGCCGGGGCCGCACGGCCCGCCTCCAGCGACTGCAGCGCCAGCAGGGCCGCATCCCGCACGCCCTCCTCCGGGTCGTGAGCCAGCCGCCGGATGGCCGCCAGCGCCTGCTCGCCGCCCACGGCCGCGAGTGGATAGACGGCTGCCCGCCTGCCAGCGGCTTCCGGCTGGGCGGCCAGCTCCAGCAGATCAGGCAAAGCCCGCTCGCCCATGCGGGCCAGCAGTTCCTGGCACATGGCCGGCTCCGACCCCCGCTGCAGGGCGTCCAGCAGCAGCGGCAGCGTCCGGGCCCGGGGCGTCTGCAGGTATTGAACGTACCCTTCGCGCGCAGCCAGGGCCAGCGCCTCGTCAAAGTGGGCGCGGGCCGCATCCGTGCGCTCATCCGACCACTCCAGCCGGGCCAGGCAGGCGAGTGCCACATGCAGATGCCACTTGGACTGGAAGCGCCGCAGGGCCTGCAGGGACTGGTGCAGCAGGCGCTCAGCCGCCGCCTTCTCGCCCCAGAGCAGCAGCCCGACGGCCAGGACATGGCCGCACATCGCCTCAGCGTACGGCCAGCGGCCCCGCACGATGCCGTATGCCTCCTCGGCCAGCTGCCTAAACGCGGTCATATTCCCCCGCAGCCCCTCCAACATCGCCCGGTGGATGATCGCCAGCGTGCCCAGCAGCGGCTCGCCCGCCAGCTTCCGCCCGGCGCGCTCCGCTTCCAGGTAGGCGGTCTCGGCTTCGTCAAGGCGCCCCAGCTCCATGCACACGGCGCCGTAGTACATGTGGGCATAGGTCAGGGCCTGCAGGTCGCCCCGCTGGGTGCCGGCCGCCACGCACCGGCGGGCCAGCGCTTCGGCTTCGTCAAGATGGCCCTGATCGCGCAGGAGCAGTACCATGCTATGGCCGCTGTAGAGCTCCAACTGCGGATCGGCCTGGAACGCCCGGTGGTACCATTCCATGGCATCGCCGAACTCGCCCAGTATGTAATGCGTTTCGCCCACGAGCAGGGCTACCGGCCCCGCCAGGGCGCGGTCGCCGCGGCCCCGGACGGCGTCCCACAGGGCCTGCACCCGGGTGAGGGCCGCCCGGGGATCGAAGGCGGAAGCCTTGCGCGCTTCATCTACTTCCCGCCAGAGCCGGTCGGCGCCCGGCTGAGCGCAGGAGACCTGGTGCGAAAACGACTGCAGCGTGAGACCGCCCCCCAGCCATTCGGTAACCAGGGCCTGCATGGCGTCCGGCGCCATGTGCGGCGGCATGGCTGCGATCATTCGAGCGGCTGCGGCCTCCCGCCAGCCGGCCGGCGCCTGCTGCCAGAGGCTGAGCGCCAACGGCAGCCCGCCGCAGGCGCTGTGGCATTCTTCCCAGCCGCCTGGGCCCAGCAGGGCGGCGGCTTCCTCCCGCGTGAAGGCCAGTTCGGGCGCCAGGATGCGCCGTAGACCGTGGCGGGCCGTTTCCGGATCGACCGGGAGGGGCGCCCGGGTGGCCAGCGCCACAATAAGGGTGGGCGGCGCATACCGGAGCAGCACCGCCAGGAAGTCGGCCAGGTAGGGCTGCCCAAAGGCCTGCTCCAGCCCGTCCAGCACCAGGGCGAGGTCCGGGCGGGCGCCCGCCTCGCTGACCAACTCCACAGCCAGTTCCGTCGGGTCGCTAAACTCGGGGGGAGCCCAGCCGTCCCAGACCGTCCGCAGCCCGGACCGCAGGTGAGCGGCAAAGGCGGCGCCGTCCCGGTCCTGCTCGTCCAATTCATAGTAAACGAACGGGCCGCCCCAGGCCTGCAGCCACTGACCGAGAAAGACCGTCTTTCCTGCGCCCGCAGGGGCCTGGGCTACCAGGAGCCGGGCGCCGGCGTCGGCGGCAAGCAGCCGGGGCCGGGGCAGGTACCCGCGGTCAGCCGGGGGCGCCAACTTGCTGCGAAAGATGCGGATCATCGCCACTCCCCCTGCAGGAGGCCTTTTCCGTGTGAATACGGCGCATGGACGAATCTTCCTTCTTTCGTAACCCGCAATAACCCCGCCCGCCACGCGGAAGGGCGCCGCCCCGCTCATGTCGAATGGGGCAGACTGAACACTGGAGGGATACGCAGTGAACGAGACAAGGCTTGACGTGGCCCTGGTGCAGCGCGGACTGGCGCCATCGCGCGAGCGGGCCCAGGAAGCGATCACCGCCGGGATGGTCCTCGTCAACGGAAAGCCGGGCGTCAAGGCCAGCTTCAAAGTCAGCGAAGCCGACCGCCTGGAAGTGACGGGCGATCCCATCGGGTATGTGGGTCGGGGCGGGCTGAAGCTCGAAGGCGCGCTCGACCACTTCGGCATCGACCCCGCCGGGCTGGTCTGCCTGGACGTGGGCGCCTCCACGGGCGGCTTCACCGACTGCCTGCTGCGGCGGGGCGCACGCCTCGTCTACGCCCTTGACGTCGGCCGCGACCAACTTCACCCGGACCTGCGGCGTGACCCGCGGGTCGTGAACATGGAAGGAACCGACATCCGCACCGTGCTGAACTTGCCCGAGCAGCCGTCGCTCGCTTCCGTCGACGTCTCATTTATTTCTTTGACAAAAGTGCTGCCGGCGGTGGCGCGCCTGGTGGCGCCCGCGGGGCGCATCATCATCCTGATCAAACCGCAATTCGAAGTGGGTCCGGGCGCCGTGGGCAAGAAGGGCATTGTCAGGGATCCGCGACAGCATCGCCTTGCAATTGATAGGGTTTTGGAGTCGGCTGCGCTCCTCGGGCTGAAGGCAGCCATTCCGATGGAATCGCCGGTCCTTGGAACCGAAGGCAACAAGGAGTTCCTTACGCTGCTCCGTCATTGATCGTAGAATGGCTCCTCCAAATGGATGATAAAGGGGAGGCTGATAGGAATTTGTGATCATACTCTTTTGTATTTCGGATTAACAAAGTCCCACCAACCCTGCCATCCCCAATTGACAGTTTATTAGTCTTACAGTATACTCCGTACAAACCATATCAGCGATAGCGCGGTCGGCGAGCCGGGCTCCTTTTTTGTACCCTTTTGCCGGGGTACGCCATAGACTGACCATCCCGGTGGTGCCGGACAGCGCTGGATAAATATGCACAAAGGGGGGACCGTCTTATGGATGAGACAAAGGGGAACGGAGGGTCCCTGCTGGGGACCAGGACCCACCGTATTCGCTCCGAGCGGGAGATACGGGAGTACCTGAACCGCCATGAGCACGATGCATGTGCGCTCATGGCTGCCGCACGCAAAGACGGTGTCCCGTCCCATCAGATGGTCATAGACTCCCTCGAAGCGCTGGCGAAAATGGTCCACCGGTCCGGCGACGTCGACGGCGAAGGCGACGGCTGCGGCCTGCAAATCGACCTGCCCCGGGGCTTCTGGGGCGTCCTGCTTGGCGAGGCCGGACAGGATCCCCTTTACGCGCAGCACCCCCGCTTTGCCGTGGGCCACTTCTTCATTCCCCGAACTGAGGCCTACTGGGCCAAGACGCTCAAAGAGCAGATCCTGAGCCGCCTGGAGATCGAAGGCTTCGAGGTGCTGCTGCAGCGCAGCGGTGTCGTAAACACCGAAGCCCTGGGTCCCCGCGGCCAGCATGACGAGCCCGAGTTCTGGCAGGTGGCCTGCCTGGCGCCGGGCGACGACCTGGCTGCCGTCAACAAGGCCTGCTACCGCATGTGCATCGCCCTGGAGGACGAGACAGAGCTGCACGTGCTCTCTTTCTCGGCCGACACGGTCGTCTATAAAGTCCGCGGCGACGCCCGCGTCCTCGCGGCCTATTACCCGGACCTGCGTGACACTCGCCTCGAAAGCCGCATGGCCATCGGCCACAATCGGTACAGCACCAATACATCGACCATTTTCGAGCGGGTGCAGCCGTTCTCCGTCCTGGGCCACAATGGCGAAATCAACACCATCCGCCAGCTGCGCGAGCAGGCCCGGCAGCTCGGCATTCCGCTCACGAAGGGCGGCTCCGACTCGCAGGATCTGAACCGCACGCTCGACGGCCTCATCCACCAGTTCGGCATTACGCTCTTTGAGGCCATGGAGATGATCTTCCCGCCGATTATCGGCGAGATCAAGGGCATGCCCGCGGAACTTCAGGACCTGTACATGTACTACCGGCAGGCCTGGGGCCCTTACGCCCAGGGGCCGGCAGCCATCGCCGCCCGCAGCGGCGACTATCTGGTTGCATCGGTGGACGCGATGGGCCTGCGCCCCTTCTGGCAGATCGAGACCGCCGACACCTATTTCTTCTCCTCAGAGCAGGGCATCGTCTCGATTGGTGAGATGGTACGGGATCCGCACCCCCTGGCGCCGGGCGAAAAAGTCGGCGTGCTGCTGCGGGTCGGCCTGCAGCCCGAGCTGCTTTCGTACACCGATCTGCAGCGGCGGGTGCTGCAGTTCTCCCGCAACCGGTTCCCGGTGCCGAAGGATTACCGGCGCCACATCGTGGTCGGCGGGCCGCACGGCCATTCGCTGCCCCTGCAGCTGGCCGGCGCCAACACCGGAGCTTACCGGGTGAGCTACCGCCAGGCCCGGGCAATGGAGATCGCGCAGGAGCGGCTGCTCTCGGCCATGGGCTGGAGCGGCGAGGACCTGCAGCAGGTGCGCGCCATTGCCGCCAGCGGCGCCGAGCCCATCGGCTCCCTCGGCTACGACGGTCCCCTGGCCTGCCTGAACGAGCAGCGGCATAATCTGTCCGACTACTTTAAGGAATCGGTCGCCGTGGTGACCAACCCGGCGGTCGACCGTGAGCGCGAAATCGAGCATTTCTCGACCCGCACGGTGCTGGGCGCCCGCCCGCCCGTAGCCATGCTGCCGGGCTGGACCGACCGTTCGCCCCTGTCGGCGGTGCGGGTGGAGCTGCGGCTCCCCGTGGTCCTGGGCGGCCACCGCACCGACGTGGCCATCGCGATGGGCGAGTACCGGGATCTGGCCCGGGCCGCGGGCACGTATCTGCTGGAAGACCTGTTGGCGGAGTTCGACCCGCTCAGCGGCGCCGGCGACGACCCCGGCGTGATTCGCCGCATCCATACGACCTTTGCCCCCACCGAGTCGCTGGCGCAGGCGCTCTCCCGCATCGCCCGGCACGCCGTGTCGGCCGTGAGCGAGGGCGCGCAGTTGCTGGTCATCGACGATGCGCTCGCCTTTGAAGAGGGGAACCTCTTTATCGATCCCCATCTGATCCTGTCGGTGGTCGATCAGGCGCTCAAGCAGGCGGTGCTGCCCGAAGGGGCGACTAACCTGCGGCGCCGCTGCTCGCTGGTGCTCCGCTCCGGCGCCCTGCGCTCGCTGCACGATGTCGCCCTGGCCATCGGCATGGGGGCAGACGCCGTCAACCCGTACCTGCTGCTCGAAGTGGCTGCCGGGGAAGGCGTCACCGCCCGGGAAGGGCTGGAGAACGTGGTCGGCGCCCTGCACAAGGGTCTGGAGAAAGTGATCTCCACCATCGGCATTCACGAGCTGCGGGGCTACGCCCGCTGCTACAGCCACATCGGCCTGAAGCGCGAAGTCGCCAAGTTCTTCGACTGCGAAGGCTATTGCGGCTCTGATACCGCCGGCCTCTCGCTGGCACGTCTCAAGGCCGACGCCGGCGAGCGCTACCGGGTTGCCCGGGGCGAAGGCAAGGGCGAACTGGCCAAGAGCGTCCACTTCTGGCCCCGCCTCTGGAAGGCGGTGGCGGATGCGGGCATCTCACCGGCCAAGTACGACGATTATTTGAAGCGGCTGCACGTGCAGGAGAAGGAGATGCCCGTATCGCTGCGGCACCTGCTCGATTTCCGGCATGCGGCGCCGCCCGTGGCGCCCGATTCGGTCGATGTGACCATCGAAGATTATCAGTACCCCATCACCATCTCCGGCATGTCCTTCGGCTCCCAGAGCGAGATCGCCTTCCGGGCATACGCCGAAGCCGCCAAGCGGCTGGATATCGTCTGCATGAACGGCGAGGGCGGCGAGATTCCGGACATGGTCGGCAAGTATTTCAAGTGGCGCGGCCAGCAGGTCGCCTCGGGCCGCTTCGGCGTCCACGCCGAAATGCTCAACGGCAGCCGCTTCATCGAGATCAAGGTCGGCCAGGGCGCCAAGCCCGGCGAAGGCGGACATCTGCCCGGCTCCAAGGTCTCGGCGAAAGTCGCCCGGGCCCGCAACGCCGTCGCCGGCACCGACCTGATCTCCCCGTCCAACAACCATGACGTCTACTCGATTGAAGATCTGGCGCAGTTGGCGGAAGAGCTGAAGACCACCAACCCGCATGCGAAGATCGTCGTCAAGATCCCCGTGGTGCCGGGCGTCGGCACCATTGCGGTGGGCATCGCGAAGTCGGGCGCCGATATTGTCGCCCTGTGCGGCTACGACGGCGGCACCGGCGCTGCCCGCAAGCATGCGCTGCGCCACGCCGGCCTCCCCATCGAAATCGGTGTGCGGGAAGCGCACCTGGCGCTGGTGGCGGCGGGCATTCGGGACCGCGTTGAGATCTGGGGCGATTCGGGCATCAAGTCGGGCACCGACGTGGTGAAGCTGATGCTCCTCGGCGCCAACCGGGTCGGCTTTGCGACCATGGCGATGGTCGCCATCGGCTGCACAATCTGCCGGGGCTGCCAGCTCGATACGTGCCACGTGGGCATCGCCACGCAGATGGAGACCCACGAGGAGGCCCGGGAGAAGGGGCTCAAGTCCTTCATTCCCCGGGTGTATGAGGATTCGGTCGACCGGCTGGTCAATCTCTTCACCTGCGTGGGCGAGGAAGTGCGCCGGGTCACGGCGAAGCTGGGCTTCGCCCGGACGCAGGATCTGGTGGGCAAGGCGGAGCTTCTGGAGCAGGTCGGCGGCATCGGGCGGGTCGATCTGGCCGAACTGATTCTGCCTGTGGCCTGGGAGCTGCCGTCTGAGATCAGGGCCGACCGGCCGCCGATCCGGCAGTGCGCGCCGAATCACCTCACCCGGGAGATTGCGGCGGTGGCGGCCCGCGGGGCGTTCATCCGTTCCGGCGTGACGGCCCGCGACCGGATTTTAGGCACGCATCTGGCGGGCGACATCGCCCGGGCCCGGGTGCAGGGCCTCCCGGAGCAGCCGGCGGCGGTGATCGAACTGACCGAAGGCTCCGTGGCCGGCAACGGGCTGGCGGCCTTCTCGACCCGGGGCATCAGCCTGAAGGTCCTGGGCGGCGCCCAGGATGGCGTGGGCAAGGGCATGCTGGGCGGTCGGGTGATCATCTTGAAAGATCGCAACCGCTACGGCGGCCTGATCGGCGGCTCGGTGGGCAAGTCATTCGCCTACGGGGCCCAGGAAGGCACGTTTGTGGTCCAGGGCGATGCGGACGCCCGCTGCGGCATCCGCTTGTCGGGCGCCGACCTGATTCTGGGTGCGACCCTGAAGGGGCCCCTGGAAGACGGGCTGGGTTCGCTCGGCACCCGTGCGAATCTGAAGGGCTTTGCCTTCGAATACATGACCCGGGGGCGGGCCGTCGTCCTGGGCGACCCCGGCCCGTGGATCTGTTCGGGCATGACGGGCGGCGTGGTCTACGTCCGGCTGCAGCCTGAGATGGGCCTCGACGAGGCGGCCATCCGGCGACGCCTGGCCAAGGGTGCGAAGGTGCATCTCTCCCGGATTGGCGCCAAGGGGAAGAAGGATCTGACCGAGCTGCTGTCGACGTATCATCAGGTTCTGCTCGGGGCTGGCCGCTCGGATGAGGCCGGCGAGGTGCTGAGCCTCATGGTCGATTGCGAGAAGCAGTTCCTGGCCATCCTCCCCATCACCAAGCAGGTCGAGGGCGCCGTGACAACGGAATAGACACCAGATGCAAACGACCCGAGGCGGCATTTTGCCCCTCGGGTCTTTCTTATCGGCAGGTGATCGATCTTGAGGCGAGAATAGACTGCAAGTAATTACGAACCCCGGAGGGGACGCCGTGGTCCGCATCTTCCGCCGCAAACTGCTCATACCCGCTTTCCCCGAAGCTCTGATGCGGCCCCGGCTCCTTTCGGCCACGGTCGGCGCCCGGGTGCTGGTCGCCCAGGCACCCGCCGGCGCGGGCAAGACCGTCTTCCTGGCCCAGTGGCAGGCGGCCCGCGGCCGCCCCGCCGTCTGGTACGAGCTGGACGGCGAAGACCGCAGCGGGCGGGTCTTCTGCGCTCACCTGCTGGATGGGCTCCGGCGGGCCTGGACCGACTGGTCGCCGCCCCCGGCAGCGGCCGAAGACCCGGGCGAACTGGCCGTCGAGCTGGTGACCGAGGCGGGGGCCCGGGCGCCTCTGGACCTGGTCCTTGACCGGCTCGAATCCGCCTTTGGCGAGGCCTGGCTGGCCGATTTTCTCGCGGTGCTGCACCGGTACGCGCCGCCCGGCCTGACCCTGGCCATGGGCACCCGGGCGCCCCTCCCGGCCGGCGTCAGCGGGCGCGTAGTCACTGCCGCTGAGTTGGCCTTTACCCCAGACGAAGCCCGAGAGTGGCTGGGCGCCGGCGCCTGGGATGAGTGCCTGCGCACCTCCGGCGGCCTGCCCCTCGCCCTGTCGCTCTGGTCGGGGGCGGAGGCGGGCGCGGGTGCGGGCTGGGAAGCAGAACTGGCTGCCCGGGCCCGGGCGGGTATGCCGCCCCACATCACCCCGGAAAGGGGGCGTGTCCTGGTAGAGGACTGGCTGGCCGGGCGCATGGACCTGAGCGCCTTCGCCTTTCAGGTCGCTTGCGCCCCGCCCGGGGCGGAGCAGCTCTGGGGCGAGCTGCACGACATCCGCTCAGTCTACCTGCAGGGCGAGTTCCGGGGTGCCCAGACCCGGCTGGACCAGCTCTGGGAGATGGCCCGCGGCCGGGGCGACAAGGCCCTGGTGGGCGCCGTCGCACTGCTCCGGGGCGAAACTTACTACGGCCTCGGCGAGTATGACCAGGCACTGGAATGGTATCGGCAGGCCTTTGATGCGGACCCGGCGCTGGAGACGACCGGCACCCACAGCATGGTGCTGATTCTGCGCGACCAGGGGTTCACGGCGGAGGCGGAGGCGTTGGGCCGGCGGTGCGTCGCGGCCTCCGCCGCCCGGGGCGACCTGCAGGCCCTCTCCTTTGCCAAAATGCAGTACGGGTGGATGTGCACCTTCCTCGGGCGGACGGAAGAGGGAGAGCGGGAATTGGAAGAGGCGCAGCGGCTGGGGTTTCAGAGCCCCGAGCCGCTCTACGGGCTGATCGCCCTGATTCACCGGGCGGGCATCGCGTCGATGGTCGGCAACGCAACGGCTTTCCGGCGCCTGGCAGAAGAGGCGTACACCGTCGCCCGGGGCCGCTCGCCGTGGCTGGAGGCGCTGGCCGGGTACGTCTTCGCCGGCGCCCTGCTGCGGTGGGGCGACCGGGAACTGGCGGGCCGTCTCGTGACGGGCGCCCTGCAGACGCTGGTCCGCATCGACTGCAAATATCAGGTCCACATGCTGCTCTCCATCGCCGCGCAGGCCGCCTGGGTGGACGGGCGCCGGGAGGAAGCCCGGCGGCAGTTCGACCAGGCGCTGACACTGGCGGCGGCGCAGGGGTATGTCTACATTCTGGCGGGCGAGGGGTATCAACTGCGACCGTTGATCATCGATGCGCTGGTGAGGGGCGTCGAGGTGGCGTTCTGCCAGCGGGTGCTGGTGCAGCAGGGCGCCCGGAGCCTGCCATCCCTGTTGGATCTGACCGGCTCGCCCGATGCGGCGGCCCGGCGCGCGGCGCTCTATCCGCTGGCAGCGATTGGCGGGGAGGAGGCGGTCGCTGCCATCCGCCGGCTGCTGCACGATGAGGACGAGCATGTGCGGGACAGCGCCTTGCTGGCGCTCAAATCCCTCGGCCATCCAACCGTCGCGGTGCAGGACGCCGCCGAAGCTGCCCCCGAGCCGGTGGCGGCCACAACGGGCGTTCGGGTCCGCGCCGCCGTAGTCGGTCCCTTCGCAGTGACGGTGGACGGCAAGCCGGTGCAGGGGTGGCGGACCACCAAAGCCCGGGACCTGCTGGCCTTCCTGCTGATCGGCGGGGACCGGCCTTATTCCCGAGAACAGCTGGGCGAAGCGCTCTGGCCCGACGGCGACCCGGAAGCCGTCACCCGGCTGCTGCACACTTCGCTGCACCACCTGCGGCGGGCCCTGGGGCCGGCGGGCGAGTCGCTCGTCACGTTTGCGGGCGGCGCATACCGGCTGAACCGGGATGGGTTGGAGAACGACCTCGACCGCTTCCAGGCCCTGACCGGCGCCCGCGATGAGCAAAGCTGGCGGGCGACCGTCGCCCTCTGCCGGGGCGAATTGCTGGAAGGGCTCGACTACATCTGGTGCGAGGGACCCCGGGCCCGCGTCCGCGGCGCCTTCCAGGAGACGCTGCGCCGGCTGGCGGCGCATCTCATCCAAGCGGAGCGCTGGGCGGAGGCCACCGAGTTCTTGCAGTACCTGATCGAATCCGACCCGCTGGCCGAAGACGGCCACATCGGGCTGATGCAATGCTACGCCGCCCTGGGCAACCGCGGCGCCGCCGTGCAGCAGTATCGGGCCCTGGCCCGGGTTCTGGACGATGAGCTGGGCGTCGAGCCCGGCGCCCGGGCACAGGAGCTTTACCGGCGCCTCATCGACTGAAGCGAGGAGACGCGAAGCGTCGGACTGTTGTGCACCCCCGTTGACGCCTATGGCGGCCTGGAGAACTAATGGTCGGGCGCAACGTTGTGGGTGTTCGGCACTCCTCAAGCTCGACCTGAAGCCGCACGAATCCGTACACTGCATAATTATGCAGCCATCCGGCGGCGGGATCGGCGGGAATGCATAACGACGGTGGCGACGGTGGCAGCCACCAGGGCGCAGGTCCATAAGAACGGACCGGTGCCTGGCCCCCGCACTGGCCAATTGAGCACAAAGTTGGCCGCAGTATTGGCGCCCGCGTGGGCCAGCAGGGCAAGCAGAACGCTGCCGTGTGAAGCGTTATAGATCCAGCCCGCCAGCACGGAGAGCCCAATGCCCGTCAGAACGAGGACGGCGAAGCTGGTGCCGTACTGGGCGGAGCCCCGCACGAAACAGAGGGGCAGCTGCCAGAGCGCCCAGGCGGCGCCCAGCGCAAAGGCGGCACGCCAGAAACCCAACTGTGCCTGCAGGCGCGGCAGTGCGTATCCGCGCCACCCGAACTCTTGCTGCACCGGTCCGCCGTAGAGGAGCACGAATATGTACGTCGTGATGATGACGCCGGGGCTGACGGGTGGGTTCGGCGCCGGCGCCCCACCCAGCCAGGCATGAATCAGGCGGCCGCCGGTCATGTAGGCAGCCGGTCCGAAGAGCGCCGCCAGGTAGAGGAGCGGGTTCGCCCGCCACTGGGCGGCGCGTTTGAGCAGCGCCTTTCGGTCCCTGCCGGCCAACAGCAGGGCCGCCAGGGAGGGGCCGAAGGCGCCGATCTGCCCCAGGTGAAAATGGCTCCCCGGCACCTCGATCCACCCGGCGGTGTCGGCGGCCAGCGGCAGCCAAACCAGCCATGAGAAACCGAAGGCGGCCACGAAGAAGCGAAGACTTGTGCGGAAGGCAGCCACGCGGGTACATCTCCTTTTGCAGATCACAAGAGGAATCGAGCGGCTCGTATGTCGAAAAAGAAAAGGATTGCCAGAAAGAACCGTAACCGGTTGCCTGCAGGAGCCGGCGGCAAAACGGGGCAGACTTTCGGGTGAGGCAGTTCTTGCAGGGAGGTACCGCGCGTGGAGATTGAATGCGCTCACTGTGGTAACAAGCAGCTGACGCAGGTTCCGGGAACCTGGACGCCCCTCGGCCTGGGCGAAGAGGGGATCAAGCAGGGTCCCGCCGTACCTGTTGTGATGTTGGGGTGCAATCAGTGCGGCTTCGTGATGATGTTCTCCGCGCAGGCCGTCAAGCCTGCGCCCTGGCCGGAAGCGCCGGCCAGCGAGTAGCTCGCGCCGATTGGGCAGGGCCGCCTGATCTCCTTCATGGAGGCAGGCGGCCCTTGCTTATTTAGCGCCGGACCAGGCGTCTTTGGAGCGATCCAGTACGTTGGCCATGGTGGGCCGGACGTTGGGCAGCCCCAGGACCAGCAGCAGCCCGATGACGACAAAGAGCCACATGACCCATACGGCGCTCTTGAGGGCGAAGACCTCGCCGTAGCGGGGCTCGAGTATCTGCGCCGTCACCGTCCACGCCAGAATGCCCACCACGCCTGCCGACTTGCCCGAAAGCGAGTACAGGCCGAAGAACTCCCCGCTCTTCTCCACCGGCGCCAGGGCGATCAAATACGTACGGCTGGAGATCCAGACGGCCGCCAGCCCGATGCCCGCCAGGGCGCCCAGCGGGAAGAGCTGCATGGGCGTCGAGACGAGCGAGACCAGGGGCAGGGTGATCAGCCAGATCCCAAGCATGATCAGCACGGACCGCTTCGGGCCGATGCGGTCCACCGCGCGCCCGAAGAACATGCCCATGACCACGGCGAAGACCGTCGCTCCAATCAGGAAGAGCTGGACCTGAGAGTCGGTCATTCCCGTGGACGCCTTGGCAAAGGGCGTCATGAAGAAGATGACGGCCGCGACGGCGTTCTCGTACAGGAAGTCAGCGATCAGGAACCGGAAGAGTCCCGGGTACTTGCGGGCGTGCGTCAGGGTGTCTGCCACACGGCGGTACGCCCCCACCACGTCGAACGTCGCCTTACGGGTGGGTGGCGCAAAGTCCGGCACCACGGTGAGGCAGGGGAGGGCGATCAGGAAATAGAGGGCGGCGGTAATGGGGAAAGCGAGGGGGTACTGGGCTTCTCCGTGAATCAGGAGCAGCATGGAAGCCAGGCCGAAAATCGAGCCGACGTAACCCAGCCCCACCCCGATGCCCGACACCCGGCTGATGGTATCGGGCGTGGCCAGGCCGGGCAGGAGCGCCTGGTAGAAGTTGCCCGCCGTGTTGTAGGCGATCAGCGAGATGGTGAACAGCAGCACCGCGATGCCATACGACGTGGCGACGCCGATGAGGGCCGTGGAGACGGCGGTCAGGACGGCAAAGAGGCGCAGGAAGGGCAAGCGGCGCTGGCTCACGTCGGACATGGCGCCCAGCAGGGGCGAAGTCACGGCCACCAGCAGGTTGGCGACAAACAAGGTCCAACCGTAGGCCGTGCTGTTCTTGCCGAAGAACGCCGCGATGAAGAGCGCGAAGTAGAAGCTGGTCACATTCATCGAATAGATCGTATCGGCAAAGTCGTACATCTGCCAGGACAGGATCCGCCACCACCGGACCGGGCTGCCTGACCGTACTGAGCCGGCTGCGTTCACGAAGTCACGCCCCTCGCGCAAGAGTTGCCTTACCGATACCACAGGGCACGAATGAATTCCTGCATTGCTATATGCGCGAAGGAGGGGTGCCGATACAGGCACCCCCTCGGACCTGGTGTGTCCCTGAAAGTGAAGACTGCTAATATGAGGTAATGGATGCATTTTGCCACGGAGGGCGCGGAAGGCGCGGGTTTCCAAATCGCCATCCGCGTCCTCCGCGGCCATTTCAACAGCCCTCTTCCACTACCGCGATTTCCGTGTCCCCTTCCGCGCCTTCCGTGGTAAAAACTCCGTTCCCCTTCCCACATGAAAGGCCGGCACCATGACATAGCGGCGGACCAGGGCGCCCGCCCTGGTCCTGCATCGCCACGCTGCTCCATCCGGGTCACGAGTCCGCCGCCTTACACGACGCCGGGCACCGGAGACGTTGCCACGGTCGTGGTGGGTACGACGTAGTTGAACCCCGTAGACTTGGTAGCCGGGAATCCGAATCCGCCGGCAAACGGCTTGCCGATGCCGAAGGGCTTGCCGAAGGGCTTGCCAAAGGGCTTGCCGATGCCGCCGAAGGGTTTACCCATGAAGGGCTTGCCAAACCCGAAGGGCTTGCCGAACCCGGCCTTCCCGAAACCCGGGGCGACTGCTTTGCTATAGGTGGGCATGACTTTTGAAAAGCCGGTGGCCTTCGTCGCCGGATAACCGATGCCTCCATAAAACATGTGCTTGCTTCCTCCCAGTAAGTGATCAGAGGGGCGGACAATCGGACTGTCCCCTTCCCCACGCTATGAAGCCCGCCGTCCAAAGGTGACATAAGGGGACTGGCACGCAGAGGGAGGAACGTTTTGACCGGTCCGCCCGTACATTGGAACCAATGCCAGCCTGCCAGAAGAACGATGACAGACAGGCCCCCGAAAGGAGGAGTTCGATGTCCGGGACTTACTCCACCCGGGACCGCGACCTGAACCGCGGTCAACTCTACTCCAGCCGGACCACGGTGATATCGGCTCACCGGCCGTCCCTGCCCGAGCGCCCCGTTTCCGTGGGTGTCGCGATCCCTCCGCCCGCACCGGCAGCCCCGGCTGCGGCCCCGCCCCTCGCCCCTGAGCAGCGGTTCACCTTTGTACTGTCACCGCGGGGAATCGTGCCCGCTCCGCCCATCGGGAGCACCGCTGCCGGCTCCGTCACGGTGTCGGGGCGCCCGGGCGAGGCTTATGCCATCTCCGCACAGGTGACCGGGCTGCAGCCGCACCGCGATCCGGCCATTCGCCCCGCCCTCTGGCTGATTCACGACCTGACCGTTCCCGCCGACCTGGCCGCCGCCGACGTCGCAGCCCTGCCCAGAGGGGTCGTCCTGCCCGCCAACCAGCCCGGCGGCATCTTCACAGTCGATGGCAATCCGCCTACATATGGCAAGAACGCCAACACACTCTCCATAGCCGTCTGTGCCGGAGGTTTCGCCCAGACCGGCCCGAGCGACTGGACCCTGACGGCGATGCTGGACGCTGCAACCAACCAGACGTTCCATCCGCTGGCCGTACTGGGACCGGCAGCCCTTGGCAACATCGACGTGGCGCTGCCCACCGGCACGGTGGCCCGGACTTTGACGGACGTATTCATGCGCCCGGCCACCGTCCATCCCCAACTGCCGGTCCGCACCCATTACGCCCAGCGCCTGGGCGCCGTGGTCCGCGACGTGCTGGCGGCGCCGGGGGCTGTCAGCTACCTGGCGCCCGAGCAGTTCACCCGCGCCGCCGTTACGCTGGAAGGGATCGTCCGGGGCACTCCCCGGCTGATGCCCACCCGGGAGGCCTGCTGCCTGATTGCCAACGCCCGCAGCTAAGCGCTCATCACGTAAACAGGGCCGCCTGCGAAGTCCGCAGGCGGCCCTGTCGCCTTATCTGAGGAGTCCGGCGCTCTGCAGCGCCTGCCCCACACTGCGGGCGAACAGCTCGGTGAAGCGGGTCTGCTCCAACTGTCCGGCAGTCAGCGCTTTGAACGCAGCTTGCAGCTCGGGGCCGGCCAGACAGCCCGCCGCAATCTGCAGCGTCTTCATCCGGTCCTCGCTCTCCAGCAGCACCTGGAACGACTCGCCCAGCACATCCCGCACCGCCGGGGTATGGGAGAGCTGCCAGGCGAGCTGCAGCCAGAACGGGTTGGGCGCCGGCGCCTGGGGGGGCGCCTGCTGCGGCGGCGGGGCCTGCGGGGGGGCCTGCACCGGCGCCGCACCGGGCAAGACCGGGAACGCCGTTGGCGGCGTGGCGGCCGCCGCTGCATCGGGCGGTGGGAAGTACCCGAGGCCGGGCAGATAGCCCATCGGCCCGGTCACCGTCGTGGCGCCCGGCGCCTGCGGCGGCTGTTGGGGCGCCGGCGCATTCGGCGCCACCTGCTGGATGTTGAAAGGGTTGGGGAAGCCCTGGGGCAGGGGCACCTGCGGCATGGGAATCAGCGGATGCGGCCCGCCCGGGCCCGCCGGGAGCGCCACGGTGCTCACGGGGGCCATGCTCACTCCGGGCACGCCCGCAGCGCCCGCCGGGGCGGCCGGGCCGCCGGGCTGGGGGCCGAGAGCCGCGGGGCCGGGCACCCGGAAATAACCGGGGTATGTACCGTTTTGGGGGGGCTGCGGGAAGCCGGGCGGCGGGTATCCGGTGAACGGCGCGGCGGGATACTGTGTCAGGTTAGGTGCGACCAGGCCCGGTGCGGCCGGATTGGGGACCTGTGGCACTCCTTGCACGCTGACCACCCTCCTTGTCTGACGGGCGTTTGGTTTCCGGCACATGATATTCATCGGCACCCGCTCGCGTGCCCGCGCAGGGAATCGCCTAACGGAAGCGAAAACAAACAGGGAAGATCGACCCCGGGGAGGACATACAGGTTGCGGAAAATCGCACTGGTGGTCAACACGGAAAAGCCTCTGGCGCTGGACGCCACCCGTAAGCTGATTCCGTGGCTGGAAGCAAGGAATTATGCGATCATGTTACCGCCCAGGGGCGCCGACCTGGTGGGGCGCCCCGACCTCGGCGTGCCCCAAGGCGACCCGTGGGCCACGGCGGAACTGCTGATCGTCCTCGGCGGTGACGGCACCCTGATTCGGGCGGCCCAGGCCATGGCCTCCCTGCAGATTCCCGTCCTGGGCGTCAACACCGGCCATCTCGGATTCCTGACGGAGCTGGAGAACAGCGAGCTCTTCGACGAACTGGATTCGATCCTGGCGGGCAACTACCGCATCGAACAGCGCCTGATGCTCTCGGTCGCCGTCATCCGGGAAGGTCAGGTCGTCTTTACCACCACCGCGCTCAACGACGCCGTCGTCTCCAAGGGCCCCAGAGCCCGGTTGGCCCAGTTGGGCGTGTCCGTCGGTGAAACCGTGGTGGCCCGCTATCCCGCCGACGGCGTCATCATTTCAACGCCTACCGGATCGACCGCTTACTCGCTCTCGGCCGGCGGTCCCGTGGTCGGCCCGACGGTCGACGTGCTGATGATCACGCCCATCTGCCCCCACACCATGGCGGCGCGGTCCATCGTCGTCGCCGGGCAGGAGCAGGTGACCGTCACCGTGCTGGAGAGCCCCGGCGAAGTCGGCCTTTCCACCGACGGCTCCGAGCCCATCCGGCTGCTGCCGGGCGACCTGGTCGCTGTCAGCCGGGCGCCGTTCAGCGCGCGCCTTGTGCGCCGCCACAGCTACAGCTTTTATGATGTGCTCCGCCGAAAACTCGCCAATCCAGGCCGGTAAGACGTCATTCACCGCTGCATATACAACGAAGCGAGTTTTTATGCAGGGAAACCCGCCAGCCTTAAAGAAATCATGGTTAAGAATCTAACCATGAGGTGACCGCAGTGAAAGCACGACGCCAGGCGAAAATACTTGAGATCATCAAGCATCAAGTGATCGAAACGCAGGAAGAACTGGCCGAGGCGTTGGGGCGCCATGGCATCCCGGTGACGCAGGCAACCGTTTCGCGGGACATCAAAGAGCTGCAGCTCAACAAAGTCCCCACGGGCGACGGTCGGTACCGGTACGGCGTTCCGGAAGAGGTCCCCTCGGTCTCCTGGGACAAGCGGCGGCGCATCTTCCAGGAATCGGTCCTCGGCGTTGACCACAGCGAGAACCTGATCGTCGTCAAATCGCTGCCCGGTACGGCGCCCGGGGTTGCGTCAGCCATCGACCACCTGGGCTGGACGGAAATGATCGGCAGCGTCGCGGGCGACGACACCGTCCTGGTCATCATCAAGCCGAAGGAAGCCACTCCCGAAGTCGTGGAGCGGATCCGCGGCCTTATGCGTTAAGCGGGTATGCAGAACAGCCGGGCCCCATCGTAAACAGCGGGAGGGTGAGCCGGTGCTCCTCGAGATCAGTATTGAACAGTTTGCACTTATTGAGTACGTACGCCTGCAGTTCGCCGGGGGGCTGAATGTCCTGACCGGTGAGACAGGCGCGGGCAAATCGATTATTCTGGATGCCGTTCAGGCTGTGCTGGGCGGCCGCACTTCGGCGGATGTCGTCCGCTCCGGCGAGGAGCGCGCCGTGGTCGAGGCGGTCTTCGACCTGGCTGACAGCCCGCACAAGGCGGGCGCCCTGCGCGAAATGGGCGTGCCCGTGGAAGATGACAACCTGCTGGTCGTCCGGCGCGAAATCGCCCGCAGCGGCCGTGCCTCCATCCGGGCAAATGGCCGGACGATCACGGTCGGCATGCTCCGGGAGGCCGCGGAAGGCCTGGTCGACCTGCACGGCCAGCACGAGCACCAGTCCCTGCTGCAGGCCGAGAAGCACCTGGAACTGCTGGATCAGTACGGCGGCTCGCTGCTGCAGCAGGAAGGAAAGAGCCTTGACCTGCTCGACCGGTACGGCGGCGGCCCGCTCATGTCGATCCGCGAGCCCCTGGCCGAAGTCGTCCGGGAACTGCTGCGCATCCACGGTGAACTGCGCGCACTGCTCGGCGACGAGCGGGACCGGGCCCGCAAGGAAGACCTGCTGCGCTTCCAGGTGGATGAACTGACCGCTGCCCGCCTGAAGGAGGGTGAGGAGGAGGAACTGGAGCAGGAGCGCCAGGTTCTCGCCCACGCCGGGAAGCTGAAGCTGACCGCCACCACGGCGTACGGCCAGCTTTACGAAGGCGGCGGACGGCAGCTTTCCGCCGTGGACCTGCTGGGGCGGGTCAGAGTCGACTTGGAAGATGTGCTCCGGCATGACCCCTCGCTGGGCGAAGCGGTGGAGCTGGTAGGTTCTGCCCTGATTCAGGTGCAGGAAGCGAGCCACCTTCTGGCCGACTATCGCGACCGCGTTGACGATAATCCGGACCGGCTGGCCCGGGTGGAAGCCCGCCTTGACCAGATCGGCAGTCTCAAGCGGAAATACGGCGACTCCGTCCATGAGATGCTGGCCTATCTGACGCAGATTCAGCAGGAGCTCGACCGGCTGACCCACAGCCAGGAGCTGATCGATGGGTTGAAGGCCGAGGAGGCGCGCCTCGGCCAGCGGGCCGAGGAACTGGCCGCCCAACTGACCATGCAGCGCCGCGAGGCGGCCGGACAGCTGAGCGCCCGGGTCGTCCGGGAGCTGGCCGACCTGGGCATGGCCAATTCCCGGTTCGAGGTGGTGGTGGAGCACCCGGCCGGGGCCAACTACCATCACGTTACCCACCGGGGCTGGGATAAAGTGGAGTTCCTCTTTTCGCCCAACCTGGGCGAGCCGCTCAAACCCCTCGCGAAAATCGTCTCCGGCGGCGAAATGAGCCGGATCATGCTGGCCCTTAAGGTGATTTTGGCCAAGGTCGACGGCGTGCCCAGCCTCGTCTTCGACGAGATCGACACCGGCATTTCGGGCCGGGCGGCCCAGGCTGTGGGCGAAAAGCTGGCGCGCATCGCCCGGGATCGCCAGGTGCTCTGCGTCACCCATCTGCCCCAGGTGGCGGCCCTGGCCGATATTCACTTCCTGATCGCCAAGAGCACCGAGGCGGGGCGGACTGTCACCAGCGTCGCAGCCCTCGATGATGCGGGCCGGACCGACGAAATCGCCCGGATGATCGGCGGCGCCGAAGTCTCGCCGTTTACCATCGAAGCGGCGCGCGATATGCTGCGCCAGGCGGACCGCCAGAAGCAGGGCCTGCGGACGGCGTGAGGCCGTGACAGGAGAGCGCCACCCTCCCGAAAGACGGGACGGATGGCGCCCTCTCATTTGCTCGGCAAGACCCCAAACCACTTGGGCAAGGCAGATCAGTACGATCAAATGGGGGCATTCCATGATCCAAGCTGATCCACCCGAAGCCGAACGACTGTTGCTCGTTCGACAGCTGCAGAAAGGCGTGGGCGGGTATCCCGGAAGGTTTCCTGCACCAGGGCCACCTCCTCAGAGTCAGTGACCTGATAGGGCTCTAACCCCTTGGAGTACTAGTACCACATTCGACCCCCGGGTAGCGGTTTCGCCCTTTGGCTTACCGCGACGAGGCGTATCATCATGACGATCCGATTATTGTCATGGACCACATGGGCGAATGTTAGCCGACCGAGTCTTGTGACTCGTTCGCAGGTATTCCTTTTTTCTCGCACGTCGTGGTCGGTGCTCGCAGGAACTTGTCGGTGGTAGTCACTGCTGGCAGGGTGTGTCAGGCACAATTGTCTGCAAGAGGGCCGCTAGCGCTAGTGAATGCAGGTGCTAGCGGCATTTTTCTGCCCGTGGCTGTTCCAAGGTATCGCGTACACAGTAGCGCTTTGTCGGTTGCCGTAGCTTGTCGTCGGATCTTCCAGGATGATCACAGGATGCTGCAGGATGCTCCAGGAACGTTGGCGTCAACACCGCCGGCGGAGCAAAGCGGGACCAAGCTGTACGGTCCCTGCCGCTGCCGCGAGCGCTTCATAAACCGGCTGTCAGGATTTACAAGCTAGCAAGACTTACTGCCTTGTAGAAGTTGACAACCTGACCATGCCGCAGTCCTCAACCGCTCGTTTCTGCGCTGCGCCGGCCTGATGGAACAGCGGAACCCGCCCCACTTCATGCCGAATACCCTCAAACCCTGACGAATACTGTCGCTTCGCCCGGTGTGGGTAGATCCAGCGCTCAATTGGTGTGTTCAGTTGTCAACTTATACAAGCCAAGAAGGACCCGAAATTTGTAAAAAATGACAACCACCTACCGGCGCATATCCTCGCCGGCCCGCGGCGCCGGCCATGGTAGCGCCGAAGACGGCATCCCCAGCCCCCGGCATGCGAAACGGCCCCAGAGGCTCGCCTTTGGCGAACCCTGGGGCATAGTTCTGTTCGTTCGCACCCAACGCGACTTCACTCGACCCGCCGATTAGGGTAAGAGCACAATACCGTGTCCGGCGGCTCGATGCCGCAGAAGTAAGGGCACAGCGACGTATTTTTCACGGCACACTTGTGGCGCCTGATGTTCTCGGCAGCGTTCCAGGGACAGGGCATCTGCTTCCAGGCAATCTTGTCGCCACTGGTCAGGTCGATATCCATGTTTGCTCCGGATAGACGGTAGACATGATGCAGCATAGGCTTTCTGCCTCCTGACGTCAGTTCGGGCGCCGCCTCTCAGCCGTTTCGCTTTCCTGTGCCGATCGCGTAGATGCCTCCCGGCTCCGGCAGTTCCCTCGCCTGCCCAGCGATAACCATGCGCTCCGGGTTCTTGCTGTGGATAGGCATCAGCACCTCCGGGCCAATCGCCCGGGCGATGCGCACCAGATCCTCATGGGACGCGTGCCCGGTACTCAACACCGAAACCAGGGGAACGCCAAAGTGCTCCAGCCAGCGGGCAAAGAGCTCGTAGGCCGGATCAAACCGCCCCAGCGGCTCGCCGTTACTGTGGATGAACAGCCCGCCTTCCCACGGCTGCAGGTCCACCAGCTCCGGCAGATCCCAGTAGAAAAGCTGCAGCAGATACCGTGCCGGCTCGGCCCGCACCGCAGCGGCATCCAAGACCCGCACGTCCCGGTCCAGCAGAGCGGTCAGCCAGCCCGGCGCAGCTCCCGCAGCCAGCGCATGGTGGTCCTTGGCGCGCACATACACTGCGACGCTGCCCAAATCGCCCCCCATTTCACCGAAAATGTGCGCCAATTCCGGTGAAAGCGCCAGCGTGCGCCCCGCCGCCGGGACCGCCCGGGCCAGGTTCGCCACCCGCTCTATGTTACGGGGGTACAGGCCGATCATCGCCAGACCTTTGCACCCGGCAAGGTGCTCCAACACCCGGCTGGGAACCTCCGCTTCCGAGAGGGTGGGCGCCCGGTCCGGGTAGAGCTCTGCTTCACCCAGTCGGGTGCCTTCGATCAGCAAAATCTTGGGCCGGGTCGCCCGGGCAAGTTCGATGAAGCGGTCGATCAACTCCGGGTGCGCGCCGTGCCGGCGCAAGTCTCCCGTATAGACCACCGTGCCCGCGGATGTTTCTATCAACAGCGCCGCAGCGCCGGGAATGTCATGGTCAACGGCGACGGGCGTCACCCTGATCGGCCCGACCTCGACTCTCTGCCCCCACTCGAAGGTGCGGGCGCCCGCCGGCACCGGCGGATTCTCGCCCGTGGCCGCGATGGCCCGGAAGAGCCGGAGAGAATCGCTGTGCATCCAGACCGGCACCTCGTCGGCCACCAGATCGACCAGGGCCATATGATCGAGGTGCAGATGGCTGATGAAGACCTGGGTCGAATCGCTCCGCCCGGGTTCGAGGCCGATGGTCTCGGCCGCCCCGGTCCGATACACGCCGTTCAGGGCCGGCGTATAGCCCATCACAATCATGTCCCGCAAGTGGGCGGCGCCCGGCCGGGATTTCAGCTTGGCGCCCCAGAAATCGCCGCCCGGTGCGTACGTGGAGCCAAAGTCGAAGATGACCCGGTATGCGCCTTCCTGTACGGCGATCTTCGTGCCGCCAACGGTTCCGATGCCGCTGAAAACCGTAAGGGTAGGGTAGGTAGCCAAAAGGCAACGCCTCCGTACGCCGGGTGACTGAGGCAGGGCGGTGCGGCGCCTGCCGCGAGCAGGTCGAGGGGGGCGGCAGCCCCCCTCGTGCTCGATACGGTTACTTCTTGGACAGGAATTCGTCGCCCTTCTTGGCGGCGTCATCCAGTGCGGCCTTGACGTCTTGCTTGCCGAGCAGTGCGGACTCAACCGCCGTCGTGATCTGCTTCTGGACGTTCGACCACTGCGGGTGGCTGGGCTGCACAACGCCCTTGCTCAGCGCGTCGCCGAGGACACCGTATTCGGGGTTATCCTTGATGAAGTTCTTCCAGCGGTCGTCGGCCAGGGCGGACTTCCGGACGGGACCGTAGCCGGTCTTGCCCATGGCCCACGTCAGGGTGGCTTCCTTGCTCGTCATCCAGAGGACAAACTTCAGAGCGGCATCCTGCTGGTCCTTCTTCAGGCCTTCCATGATCGAGAGGTTGGCGCCGGAGAGCGGCGGAGCCTCACCCTTCGGGCCGGCATAGAGCGGAGCGACTTTCCAGGGCTTGCCGTCGACCGGCTTCATGTAGGCAAAGGAAGCGGTGGTCGTGGCGATCATCGCAGCGCGGCCCTGGTTGAAGTAGTCGGACTGGTACTCGCCCTGCTTGAGCTGAATGGCGGTGCCTTCCTTGGCCATATCGACGATCAGCTGCAGCGCCTGCTGGCCTTCGGGGCCGTTGAAGGCAGCCTTGCCGTCCTTGATCCACTGGCCGCCGGTCTGACCGAAGTGGGTGCCGAAGTAGTACACGTCGGCATTGAAGGCGGTGCCGAAGCGCTTGCCGGGGTCGGTGGCAGCCTTGGCGGCCTTCTTGAACTCATCCCAGGTTTTCGGGGGGTTCGGCACGTAGTCGGGATAGTAGATCAGAACGACTGCCGATTTATTGAACGGGAGAGCGTATAGCTTGCCGTCGATTTTCTGAGCCAGGAGCAGGGAAGGGGGGAAGTCAGCAAGTTCGGCGGCGGGGACCAGGCCGTCCAGGGCGATGACCGCCTTGCCATTGACGAGGCTGGAGAGGATGGAGTCCGTCGGCTGGACCACGGCGGGCTGCGTGCCGGCCTGCAGGGCGGAAGTCACCTTCTGCTCAAGTTGGACGTAGCTGCCCTGGTACGTGGACTCGACGCTGACGTCCTTGTGCGTCGCGTTGAACTCCTCGACGAGCTTCTTCAGAACTTTACCATGAGCCGAGTCATCAGCCATGCCATGCCAGAACTGGATCTTGACCGGTTCTTTCGGAGCTTCGGTCGCTTTGGCGGGCGCGGGAGCCGGTTCCTCTGTTTTCTTGCCGCTGCACCCTACCGCAGCCAGCATGGCGACGGCGAGCACGAAGGCTAGACCCTTGCGGAAGCTGACCATCTCTCTCGTCTCCTCCTGTGTGGTAGCCCAGATGGTGGACATAATCCGGACGGGTTCTATATTGCCATCTTCTTCCGGCGTGCGCAAGTCCCCGAAGGTCGCAGTATTCGACCTGCAATTCGTGCGCATCCGACAAAAACAGCCAATGAAAACGGATTAGCTATCCCTTCAGCCCGCTCTTCGCAACGCTCTCGAGGAACTGCTTTTGCGCTGCGAGGAAGACGACGAGCACGGGAACAAGGGCCATGGTGGCCGCGGCCATCCAGTAATGATACTTCAGGCCTTCGTCCTGCATGAGCGACATCAACCCGATGGGCACCGTGCGCAGCTTCGCGCTGTCGGTCACCAGCAGCGGCCACAGGAAGGCGTTCCAGGAGCTGATGAACTTGAGCAGGGCGATGGTGGCGATGGGCGGCCGGGAGAGGGGAATCATGACCTGGAACAGGAACCGTGTATGTCCGGCGCCGTCGAGATATGCCGCTTCCTGTAGTTCAAACGGAATCTGCAGGAAGTGCTGCCGCAGCAGGAAGACGGCGAAAACGGAGACGGTGAACGGGATAATCAGGGCCCAGTAGGTGTTGTACCAGTGCAGGCGGACGATGGTGATGAAGTTCGGCACAAGCAGCACTTCGCCGGGGATCATCATCGTGCTGAGGAAGAGGGCGAACAATAAGCCTCGGCCGAGGAACTTGATGCGCGCAAACGCGTAGGAAGCGAAGATGGTCATGATCACTTCCGTGACCATTGTGGCGATGGTGACGAAGAAGCTGTTGTAGAAGTACCGGACGAAGTGCTCCTGGGTCTTGACGGCCTCCACGTAGTTCCGCCACTGGGGCACACTCGGAATCCACTTGGGCGGGAAGGCCAGCGTTTCCTGATAGGTCTTTAGCGACGTGGCGACCATCCAGAAGAACGGCAGGAACATGACCACGGCGCCCACGAGCAAGACAATGTGGGTGCCCGCCAGCTTGAACCGCTTGCGCCAGGGGGAACTGGCAACGGACGACTGCTGCATGACAGTTCCCTCCTTAGTCGTAATGAACGCGCCTGCGCGCGTACCAGAATTGGAAGATCGTAACCGCCAGGACCATGAAGAAGAGGATATAGGCGGCAGCCGACGCGTAGCCCATCAGCCGGTCGTCCCACGCTTTTTCGTATATGTAGAAGACGATGGTCATGCCTTCGCGCAGGGGGCCGGGGCGCCGTCCGTACATGACGAAGAGCTCAGTGAAGACCTTGAAGGCGTTAATGACGGCCGTGATGGTGATGAAGAAGGTGGTCGGCGACAGCAGCGGCCAGGTGATTTTCCAGAAGACCTGCCGTTCGTTGGCGCCGTCGACACGGGCGGCGTTCATTAATTCCCGGTCCATGGTCTGCAGCCCGGCCAGAAAGATGACGACCGTGTACCCGAGCCCTTTCCAGATCGCGATGACGATGATGGTGAACATCGTCCATTTCGGGTCAAGCAGCCACTGCTGAGGCTTGAAGCCGAGCCAGTCGAACCAGCCGAGGGCGTAGTTGAGTAGGCCCCACTGCTCATGGTAAATCCAGGCCCAGACCATGGAGACGGCGACGGCGGTCGTGACGTACGGCACGAAGTAGGCCAGGCGGTAGGCCGCCCGGAACCGGATGGCCTGGTTGAGCAGGATGGCGACGCCCAGGGCCAGGATGACGGTCACCGGCACGGTGCCGATGACGTAGATGGCGGTATTCTTAACGCCTTTCCAAAACATCGGGTCCTGCATGATCTCCCGGTAGTTCGCCAGTCCGATGAACTCGCCGGCCCGGCGGAGCGCATGGTAGTCCGTGAGGCTCAGCAGGAACGCCTGCACGACCGGGTAGAGGCTGAAAAGGCCGATCACCGCGAGGGAGGGGAGCAGGAACAGGTACGCAAGCGAAGTGTCGGCCCAGAACTTGCGCCAGGTCCAGCGGGTGGCGCCGACCGGCATGTCCAGCCACTTGCCCAGCGTGGCCCCTAGTTTCATGCGGGGTCTTCCTCCTCCGATTGGAATGGGATGGGACTCATGAGGGAAGCCCCTCCGACAATTTCATCTATGACGGATATTTCGCCCAGCGGTCAGTGTCCAAGATATGTCAGATTCAACGGCAAAGTCTGAATCCCTGCCGATGGGCCGGTAATAGCGTCGGTTGAGTTGCCACTTATGCCGAATTATGTGACGCATAAAGCCGCAGGGCAGGGGAACGTTATTTTCACAAGACAGCGGCGACAGACCGCCGCACGGTTAGCCATAGATAGGTTCGCATGCGCAGTGGAGAGGGTGAGTGGCGGAAGAGGCTCCGGTTCGGGAGGAGAAGGCTTGGGGAGGGACAATCCCGCTATGGCAAACCGGGAGAAGCGCCGGAGGGTCGCCGGGCTTTGCCTGGTCGCCCTGATTCTCGCCCTGTGTGCTACGGAGCAGTTCCGTGCCTTCGTCAGCGTACCCGACCGCGTCCGGCTTCCTCAGGGGCAGGTTCAGGACTTCGCCTTTCAACTTCCGTTTCGGGTCACCGTTCATGCGGACCGTGACGGCGCCCTGGCGCTGAACGGCGAGCAACTCGGCAGCAGGGGACGCGGCGCCAGGCTGACGGCGCCGCTCAGCATCGCAGCGCTTCAGACCGGCCGCCATACCGTTGACCTCAAATTGTTTGGGTTGATTCCGTTCCGCAAGATGACCCTCGACGTGGTGCCGCCCATCAGAGTGGTGCCGGGCGGGCATTCCATCGGGGTGCTGCTCCGGAGCAAGGGGGTCATTGTCGTCGGGTATGCGGGCATTCGCGGCCAGAACGGCGAACTGGCCCACCCGGGGCGGGACAGTGGCATCGAGCTTGGCGACGCGATCCTGCAGATCGGCGGCAGGGAAGTGATCAGCCAGGAGCAGGCAGCACGCCTCTTTGAGGAGGCGGGCAAAGCCGGCAAGGGGACGCTGGTGATGATCAAGCGGAAGGGGAAGATCGTACAGAAATCGATCACGCCCGTCCGCGACAAAGAAAGCGGCCGCTGGCGGGTCGGGCTGTTCATCCGGGACGGTGCGGCCGGCGTGGGGACCCTCAGCTTCTACGAGCCGGCCAGCGGCAAGTACGGGGCACTGGGACACGTTATAGCCGACGCCGAGACCAGCCAGCCGATTGACGTGCGGGAAGGCCACATCGTCGAGGCGGTGGTGACGGCCATTCAGAAGGGCCGCAAGGGCGCCCCGGGCGAGAAGATGGCCGCCTTCAAGAACGAAGATAACTGGCTGGGATCGATCGAAAAGAACTCACGTTTCGGTATCTTTGGCTCCATGCATGGCCCGCTCACTAACCCCTTTTTCCGGGAGCCGGTTCCGGCCGCCCTGGCGAGCCAGGTCAAGGAAGGGCCGGCAGAGATCTTCACCGTGGTCGAGGGGCAGAAGATGGAGCGCTTCCAGATCGAAATCGTGCGGGTGATGCGCCACCCTACGTCCGACGGCAAGAATATGATCGTCAGGATTACCGACCCACGGCTGCTCGGGAAGACCGGCGGCATTGTGCAGGGAATGTCCGGGAGTCCGATAATCCAGGACGGGCGGATGGTGGGAGCCGTCACCCACGTCTTTGTCAACGATCCGACCAGAGGATACGGCGCCTTGATCGAGTGGATGCTGCAGGAGGCAGGAGTCATCCCGCCGTCCGGTGGCGTCGGCCTCCGGGAGGCAACTCCCGGAGGTTTTCTCTATTTCACAGCAGATGTACTTTTGTCAAGAACGGCCCGCTGTGCTATGCTACAGAAGAAGTGGACCGCGTATTCGCTGGGAATGATTGACATTACCGGTCGGTTCTCTGTACAATGGCATTACGGCCTCCGACCATCCGGTAGCACATGGGGCAGGATTGTGATTTTTTGCCTTTAGCTAGGGGGAAAATCCTGGTTCGATGGCGAAAAATCTGCACGCGGTAATATCTGCGAAATCGGCGTAGGACCCGGAGCCAGTACGGCGTCGTTCACTCCGGGAGAACTTGACGCCCCTAACGAATCGCCCTGTGTGACGGAACCGTTTCCGGACACGGGAGTTATCAGGCCCATCGGGGGGAGGAACGTGGTGTTGGGGATTATCAAGGTTCTGATCGGTGACGATAATCGAGATTTTTGCGAACTCCTGCGCTCGTATGTGGAAGGGCAGCCCGATCTGGATCTGGTCGGCGTGGCCAACAATGGCACGGAGGTTCTCGACTTGATCGAGACGACACTGCCCGATGTCATTATCCTTGATATCATCATGCCGCACCTTGACGGAATCGGCGTGCTTGAGCGCTTGAACGATATGGATCTGCCGGCCCGCCCGAAGATCATCATGCTTACGGCTTTCGGTCAGGAGAATATCACGCAGAAAGTGCTGGAGATGGGCGCCGACTATTACGTGCTCAAGCCCTTCAGCCTGGACGTGCTCGGCACCCGCATCCGCCAGCTGGCAGGGGCGTCGCCCGCGCCTGCCACGCCGCCTTCCGTCGCCGTCAAGGAGGCAGCGCCGGCTTACGTGCCGCCCCGCACCCGCAGCCTTGACAACGACGTCACCACGGTGATTCACGAAATCGGCATTCCGGCCCATATCAAGGGCTACCGGTATCTGCGGGAAGCGATCATGATGGTCGTCAACCGGGTCGATCTGCTGGGCTGCGTGACGAAGGAACTCTACCCGACCATTGCCCGCAATCACTCCACGACGCCGAGCCGGGTGGAGCGGGCCATCCGCCACGCCATCGAGGTGGCGTGGAGCCGGGGGAACGTCGAAGTGATCAACGGGCTCTTCGGCCACACCGTCAACCGGGAGCGCGGCAAGCCCACCAACTCCGAGTTCATCGCCATGGTGGCGGACAAGCTCCGTATGGAAACGAAGGCGAGCTAAGGCGTTAGCATCACCCCGTCGCAGAAGACGGGGTGATTTTGCGCGCAACCCACAGGTGTCTGAATCGTCAATGGAGCGGAGGGGGTGTGAGAAATGTGGAGGCAACGGGTCGTCGCTGGGGTTCTGGCGTTGGTTTTGGCCGCATGCACAGGACGGGGGCCGGCGCCTGGCCCGGCGCCCCAGCCGGCTCCTTCGCCGGCGCCCCCGCCGGCTCCTTCGCCGGCGCCCCCGCCGGCGTCTGAAGGGCCTGCTCCCGTCCGGCCGGAACCGCAGGCGGACCCACCCCGCCTGCTGGCCTCAACCTCGTTGGCGCCACCGGTCGGGGTGTCCGGCAGCTGGCTGACGCCCGACGGGACCAGGAAACTCGTGTACTATGCCTGGGATGTGGACAGACTGGCGGGTTCCTGTGGCGACACCTGGTTTATCAATCAGCAGGGTGTCTGGCGTGCCGGGCCCGGACAGCCCGAGCCCCTGAGATACCTTCCGCCCGAGCCGAGGGATGGCTTGGCCTGGAGGCAGGGAGATGTCTATTTCCTGCTGCACTTCATGCGCGACGAATGGTGGCTGACGGTGCTTGAGGCGGGCTGGCGAACGATCATGAGGATCGAACCCGGAAAGGGAGTTGTCTGGATGCTCACCGAGGAGCCATCCGGCATCGCAGTGGGGCAGCTCGTTGGTGCGGACGAACATTTCCTGCTGCCTGACCGGTCGGAAATGCTGGCCCATGCCGCCCCGGCACCCACCGTTTTCCCTTCCGTCCATGAGGTGCTCCCGGAGGAGTTCCATGCACAAATTCGCGCATACTTGCAGCGCGTTGGCAGGCCGTTCCTTGAGATCGACCTGACTGGCGACGGCAGGCCGGAACGGATCGAGGGCGCCGTCGGCTCGTGGGCTGAAGGGCCGCTGTTGTTCTTCGATGCCGATGGCAGGTATCAACCGAATTTTGGTCAGACTGAACCAATGCCCTACCGTCTGGACCTGGCCAATCTGCCTGTCAGGCGGCGCCCTGCTCTCCTGTACCAACGCGGTGGTCCTGGCACGTGGCATCAGGTTGTCCTCAGCTGGTGGAGCCCCGAACCGGGCGGCGGACTCTTCTGGACCATCGCATCGATCGTGGGCTGGGGGTCGGGCGCGGCTGTCCGCCCTGATGGCAGAATCGAAATCGACGCCGACCCTGACGATATGGCCGGTTATTCCTGGACCAGGCTTTACCGGATCGAATCCGACACGGACAACGGGTCGTTTCGGGCGGTACTGGATGAGGAAACCCTTTTACCGGGGCCTTATCCCACGACGCCGGAGGCATTGCTCACAGCTGCGTGGGTCGCACTGTGGTACCGGCGCCCGGCCGACATGGAACGCTATATCCCGGATGCGGCCGTGAGGAACCAGTTCCTGGCCACAAGAGTAGGGCGCCCCCCGATGTACGCCGGCGTCGTGCAAACTGGGCGTCTGGGGCCGGATGCGACCGAGTTTCCGCACTGGCCCACCCTGGAGCAGGCCCCGGCGGACCAGAACGGTGAGGCGGATTTTCTTGTACGGGTGGACTGGCGCGAGGGCTGGATGTTCCATGTTGGGCGGGTGGCCTTCGGGACGGCGCCTGACGGCCGGCTGATCATCCGAACGCTCGACCTGAAAGAGACTGTCAGCCGTTATGCAATGTGACAGCCCGATGGTGACGAACCGGGCGTAACCCAGCGCCGCTACGCCTGCTGTTCTGAGAGACCCCGCTCCCCGCTCGGGTCTCCCCAGCGACCCGGGACAACACTCCGTTGACTTCTGCAGCTACCGGGCCCATTCTTCACCGCAAAAAGTGACGGAGGAGGCCGCACACCTGGCTTTGAAGGCCTGAGATCGGGGTACCGGTATCCTTCCGTCAGGAATTGCGGCCATCAGCGGAGCTCACAGGTGCAAAAAGCGACAGAGGCACGGGGCGCCTTGACCTCACCTTCATTTCAACCTAGAGCCGGGCGGGGTGCTTTTTCACTCGCTGCGCACAGAAAGCCAATTAACGTTCCAGACCCATTCATAACGGCCGAAGGCATTCTCGCTGATCAAGCGAAAGGCAGTCGATGGAGATGCCCAGATCCTGCCACATGGGTGTGCTTCCACTGCCCGCAGGGATACATCCGGAAATTCTGCCTTCACGGAAAATCATCCATCCTGGCGAGCGACGCCCCTGCGAAAGCTTGTCTGCAGGAAGTTGCAGGGCTTGGACCGAACAACTCTGCAAACAGCTGCAAGGGAGCTGCGTCCATGCTGAACGTCGTCATCATCGGAGCCGGCGAAGGCGGCAGTTCGCTGCTGCGCGCCTTTCGCGGCATGGCATCCCGCATCAAGGTGATCGGGGTGGCGGACCGCAACCCCCGGGCGCCGGGCATGGCCCTCGCCCGGTCGATGGGCGTTCCCACCACCACCGACTGGTCCGGCCTCGTCTGCCTGCCGGAAGTCGACCTGATCGTCCAGGCCACGGGCGACCCTTCCATCGACCCGACCATCAAGCGGCTCAAATGGCCGCGGGCCGTCATTATGGAAGGGCTGGCCATGAATCTGTTCCTCTCCTTCGTGGAGGACGGGGAGAAGCTGCTGCATTACCTCGAGGCCAAGGAGCGCGAGCGGGACGTCATGCTTGACTCGACCCACGACGGCATCGTGGCCGTCAACGCCGACGGGGTGGTCACGCTCTGCAACCGCGCCGCCGAGCGCCTGATGGACCTGCCCCGGGAGCAGCTGCTGGGCCGGCCGGCGGTCGAAGTGATCCCCAGCACACGCCTGCACCGGGTGCTCGAGCTCGGCGTGGCCGAGTTGAACCAGCAGCAGCGGGTCGGGGGCACTGTGCTGGTGACCAACCGGGTGCCCATCCGGGATCGGGACGGCAAGGTGGTCGGCGCCGTGGCCGTCTTCCGGGACATCACCGAAGTGAAGGCCCTGGCCGAGGAACTGGGCGGCATGCGCGAGATGAAAGTGCTGCTGGAAGCGATCATCAACGCCACCCAGGACGCCATCTCCGTGGTGGACGCCAACGGCATGGGCCTGCTGGTCAACCCGGCGTACACCACGCTGACGGGCATGCCCCCGGACGCCGTCATCGGCAAGCCGGCCACGGCAGATATCGACCCGACGCAGGAGTCGATGCACCTGCAAGTCCTGCGGACCCGGCGGCCCGTGCGGGGCGTCCATATGCAGGTGGGCCCGAAGCAGCGGGACGTGGTGGTGGACGTGGCGCCGATTATCGTCGACGGCGAACTGCAGGGCGCCGTGGGCGTGGTGCACGACGTCTCTGAGCTCAAGCGGCTCTCCGACGAACTGGAGCAGCACAAGAAGCTGGTGCGGCGCCTCACGTCGAAGTACACGTTCGCCGAAATCGTCGCTGAAAGCCAGATCATGAAGCAGGCCGTGGAGCAGGCGATGCGGGCCGCGGAAACGCCCGCTACGGTGCTGCTGCGGGGCGAAAGCGGCACGGGCAAGGAGCTTTTCGCCCACGCCATTCACAACAAATCGGGCCGCCGCAGCGGCCAGTTCGTGCGCGTCAACTGTGCGGCCATCGCCGATTCCCTGCTGGAATCCGAGCTGTTCGGCTACGCCGAAGGCGCCTTCACGGGCGCGCGCAAGGGCGGCAAGCGGGGCCTTTTTGAAGAGGCGAGCGGCGGCACGATCTTCTTGGACGAGATCGGCGAGATCTCGCTCAGCCTGCAGGCGAAGCTGCTGCGGGTGCTGCAGGAGAAGGAGATCGTGCGGGTGGGTGAGACGAAACCCGTCCCCATTGGCGCGCGTATCATCGCGGCCACCAACGCTCCCCTGGAAGACCTGATCGCCCGGGGCGCCTTCCGGGAAGATCTGTACTACCGCATCAACGTCGTGCCCATCGTCATCCCGCCCCTGCGGCACCGCAAAGAAGATATCCCGCGGCTGGTGCAGCATTTGGTGGAGAAGTTCAACGGCGAGTACGGCCGCAATGTCTCCGAAGTCTCGCCGGCCGCCATGGAGCGCCTGCTGGAGTATACCTGGCCGGGCAACGTCCGCGAGCTTGAGAACATCGTCGGGCGGGCGATGATCGCCATGGCCATGGGCGACACGGTGATCGACGCCCGGTTCATACCGACCCTGGGCGACGGGCGCCCGGCGCCTGCCCCCGCCGGCGGCGGCGCCGACCACCAGCCCGCCTACCCCGAAGGCGAAACGCTGGACGAGATCGTCGCCAGGGCGGAGAAGGCCGTGCTGGAGCGCACCCTGGCGGCGACCCGGGGCAACAAGACCGAGGCCGCCCGGCGCCTGGCCATCGCGCCCCGTACTCTTTACTACAAGTTAGAGCGCCACGGGCTGCTGTAATCTGCAACAAGTTGCAGGCAAAAGACTGCAGCATGTTGCAAAAAGCTGCAGGAGGTCTCCTTCCGAAGGAGGATGAAGTCGGCTTCAGGCGACGTTTGCCATTGGCACGAAAGTTGCAAACTACCGTTGGATAGGCCCGCGTCACCGAACCGCCGAAAGGGGGAAGGTCCGGGACTATCCGCAACTCCCGGGCCACACACACATGGGTGTTTTTGAACGGATGGAGCAGGACGGGCACGAACAGGTAATCTTCTGCTACGACAAGGTCACCGGCCTCAAAGCGATCATTGCAATCCACGACACCACCCTCGGTCCCGCCCTCGGCGGCTGCCGCATGTGGCCGTACGAGTCCGAGGGGGCTGCCGTGGAGGATGCGCTGCGCCTCTCCAAAGGAATGACGTACAAGTCTGCCGTCAGCGGCCAGAATCATGGCGGCGGCAAGGCGGTCCTCTGGGGCGACCCGAAGACCGACAAGTCCGAGGACTACTTCCGTGCGTTCGGCCGATTCGTCCAGACCCTGGGGGGCCGGTTCATCACCGGCACCGACGTTGGCACCGAAAAATCCGACTTTGTCTGGTCCGCCATGGAGAGCCCGTATCTGGTGGCGCTGCCCGAAGAGCACGGCGGCAGCGGCGATTCGTCGATCATCACCGCGTATGGTGCCTGGCGGGGCATGAAGGCCTGCGCCATGGCCACCTGGGGGCTTGACACCCTCAAGGGCAAACGGGTGGCCGTGCAGGGCGTCGGCAAGGTCGGCTACCACCTGGTGGAGCATCTGGTGGACGAAGGCGCCGTCGTCACCGTCTGCGATGTCGTGCCAGAGAATGTCAAGCGGGTGAAGGAGACCTTCCCGAACGTGGCGTCCGTCCCGCCGGAAGCCATCTATGACGTGGAATGCGATATTTTCTCGCCCAACGCCCTCGGTTCGGTCATCAACGACGAGACGATTGGCCGGCTGAAGTGCCGCATCGTGGCCGGCGCCGCCAACAACCAGCTCAGGGAGCCGCGCCACGGCGATGAACTCTACCGCCGCGGCATCCTGTACGCCCCCGACTATGTCATTAACGGCGGCGGCCTGATTCAGGTGGCCGACGAACTGCTAGGCTACAATCGCGACCGTGCGTTCCGGAAGACCGCCATGATCTATGACCGGCTCCTGCAGATTTTCGATATCAGCCGCCGGGAAGGCGTTCCGACCTACCGGGCCGCCGACAAGCTGGCCGAGCGGCGGATTGCGAAGGTAGGTGCGCTCAGCCGCATCTACGTCCCTGAATAACAGAGTGGGTGACTAACCGTGCCTGATACGCAGCACCGCGTTCTGGTGATCAACCCGGCCGCCTCGGTAACGCACGTTGCCGTTTTTGAAGGCGAAACGCTGCTGGCGGCCGGGGACCTCGATCACAACCCCGACGAACTGACCCACTACGACCGCGTATGGGACCAGTACCTGATGCGCAAGGATCGCATCACCGACTTCCTGGAAGCGCATGGCATCGGCGTTGGTTCCCTGCACGCGGTCGTTGGCCGCGGCGGCCTGCTCAAGCCGATTCCTGGCGGTACTTACCGCGTGGGGGCCGAGATGCTCGAAGACCTGCGCCACGGCGTGCAGGGCGAGCACGCGTCGAACCTGGGCGGCATTTTGGCCTACGGCATCGCACGGTCGGCGGGCGTCGACGCGTTCGTGGTCGACCCCGTCAGCACCGACGAGATGGACCCGATCGCCCGGGTCTCCGGCCTGCCCGACCTGCCCCGGACGGCCCTGGCCCACGCACTCAATATGCGCGCGATGGGCCGGCGGGCCGCCGCCGAGCTGGGGCGGCGCTATGAAGATTGCCGTCTGGTGGTTGCCCACCTGGGCATGGGCATCTCCGTGGCGGCGCACCGGGACGGCCGCATTATTGACACGAACAACGCCAACGAATCCGGCCCCTTCTCCCCGGAGCGGGCGGGCACGCTGCCCGTCGGCGACTTGATCAAGCTGTGCTTCTCGGGGAAAGTGACCGAGCGGGAACTGGTCCGGAAGCTGACCACTCAGGGCGGCCTGGCTGCGCACCTGGGCACCAGCGACGTGCACGAAGTGGAGCACCGGGTGGAGCAGGGCGATCCCGTCGCCCGGCTAATCTACGAGGCGATGGCTTATCAGGTCGCCAAAGAGATCGGGGCGATGGCCGCCATTCTCACCGGACAGGTGGACGCCGTCGTGCTGACCGGCCCCCTCGCGGAGTCGCGCTGGCTGGTCGGCTGGATTCGGGAGCGCGCCGGCTGGATCGGGAAGGTACTGGTCTATCCGGGCGGCGACGAGATGCGCGCCCTGGCCGAAGGCGCCCTCCGGGTCCTGCGGGGCGAAGAGGAGGCAAGAGTCTACGCATGAAGAGCTTTGAGCAGATGCGATACGCCGCACAGGAGAAGGCTTCGCATAAGATGCCCGTCCTGGCGGTCGCCCAGGCCACCGACCATCATGTGGAAGAGGCCGTGGCTGAGGCCGAGCGCCTCGGCATATGCAAGGCCCTGCGCATCGTCGATCCGGACCCGAACGAGGCCGCCCGGCGTGCCGTGGCCGCCGTCCGGAGCGGCGAAGCGAATTTCCTGATGAAGGGGCTCCTGCAGACCGCCGAGATTATGAAAGCGGTCCTGCATAAGGAAGAAGGGCTGCGCACGGGCCGGGCCCTGTCGCACGTGGTCGCCTGCGAGATTCCGGGGTGGGAAAAGGTCGTGTATATCACCGACGTGGCCCTGAACGTCGCGCCCGACCTGGCCCGCAAGGCGGACATCGTCCGCAACGCCGTACTGACCGTCCGGGCCCTGGGCGTTGATCAGCCCAAGGTGGCCGCCCTTTCCTCCGTTGAGAAAGTGAACCCGGACATGCCTTCTTCGGTGGAAGCCCGCAGCCTGCAGGAGATGGCCGAGCGGGGCGAACTGGGCAACTGTCAGGTAGCAGGGCCCCTGGCACTGGATCTGGCCGTGTCGAAGGAGGCCGGCGAGACCAAGGGCGTCAGCGGTCCGGTCGTGGGCGACGCGGATATTCTGTTCGTGCCCCATATTGATGCGGGCAACATGCTCTATAAAGGTCTGGTCTACTTTGCCCGGTGCCGTTCCGCCGGCATCATCGTCGGCGCCCGGTGCCCCGTAGTGTTGCTCTCCCGCTCCGATTCCGCCGACTCCAAGCTGATGTCGATCGCGATGGCCGTGCTCTGCGCCGAGTAACTCCTTAGGAGGGCGTTTGCGATGGGGATTTTCGAGATGATGGAGAAGTTCGGACATGAGCAGGTAGTTTTCTGTTATGACAAGACGTCCGGACTGAAGGCGATCATCGGAATTCATGATACGACGCTGGGGCCGGCCCTGGGCGGCACCCGCTTCTGGAAGTATGAGAAGGAAGAGGACGCCATCACCGACGTGATGCGCCTCTCCCGCGGCATGTCCTACAAGAATGCTGCCATGGGCCTGAACCTGGGCGGCGGCAAGGCGGTCATTTGGGGCGACGCCAAGGCGGACAAGAGCGAGGAGCTCTTCCGGGCGTTCGGCAAGTTCGTCCAGTCGCTGGGCGGCCGCTATATTACGGCGGAAGATGTGGGCACCACCGTCGCCGACATGAACTACGTGCTGATGGAGACCAGCCATGTCTCCGGCCGGGGCGATGTCTCGGGCGATCCGTCGCCGGTGACGGCGTTCGGCGTCTACCGCGGCATGAAGGCGGCGGCCAAGTTCGCCTTCGGCTCCGAGTCGCTGAAGGGCAAGGTCGTGGCGGTGCAGGGCCTGGGCAAGGTCGGGTATCATCTGTGCGAGCACCTGCACGACGAAGGCGCCAAGCTGATTGTGACCGATATCAACCCGGAGTCGGTGGAGAAGGCGGTCAAGGAGTTCGGGGCGACCGGCGTCGCACCGGACGCCATCTACGCCGTTGCTTGCGATGTCTATTCGCCCTGCGCCCTGGGCGCCACCCTGAACGATGCGACGATTCCGCAGCTGAAGTGCAAGGTGGTGGCGGGCGCGGCGAACAACCAGCTCAAGGAGCCGCGCCATGCGCAGGTGCTGAAGGATCTGGGGATTCTGTATGCGCCGGACTACGTCATCAACGGCGGCGGCGTGATCAATGTGGCCGAGGAGTTCAACCCCAGCGGCTACGACCGGGATCGGGCCTACGGTCGGGTCAATACGATCTTCGATAAGCTGATGAAGATCTTCGAAACGGCGAACGTACAGGGCATCACCACTGCCGAGGCGGCGGACCGGGTCTCGGAGGAGCGGATTCGCCGGATTCACTCCATTAACCGGATGTATGTAGCGGAGTAACCTTGGGTTGTGGATTGGGGCTCCTCGCGCCTATATGCGTGAGGAGCCTTGTTTTTCGGGAAAGGGAAATAGCCACGGAGGACACGGAGCACGCGGAATCTCACGGAACCCTTTCTGCATCTTTTCCCATTCCGTGTTCTCCGCGTCCTCCGTGTCCTCCGTGGCAAAAAATGCCCCAAGATAGACCAGGATCAACCGCCATAGTCAGGAAAGCCCACCCCGGAAGGTAGCTTGAGACCACGAAGCGTCGTGTGATACGCTATCATCCGCAGGACCTTACTGGATGAAAGGAAGAGGGCCGTGGTCTCTACGCACAGTCTGCTGATCATCAACCCCGGCTCCACTTCTACGAAGATCGCCGTCTTCGACGATGAGCGGCTGGCCTTCAAGGAAGATTTGCGGCACAGCGCCGAGGAGCTCTCCCGATTCACTCGCGTGTATGATCAGTACGCCTACCGCAAGGAGATGATCCTGCAGTGGCTGGCCTCGGTCGGCATCACGCCGGAGAGCCTGTCCGCTGTGGTTGGCCGCGGCGGCTTGCTCCGGCCCATTCCCGGCGGCACGTACCGCGTATGTGAACGGATGCTGACCGACCTGAAAGCCGGCCTGCAAGGCGAGCATGCCTCCAACCTGGGCGCCGCCCTGGCCTGGGAGATCGCCCGGGCCGCCGGCGGGGTGCCCGCCTTTATCGTCGATCCCGTCGTAGTCGATGAACTGGAGCCGGTCGCACGAATCTCTGGCATTCCGACGATGCCCCGGCGGTCGATCTTCCATGCACTGAACCAGAAGGCGGTGGCGCGCCGGGCCGCCCGGGAACTGAACCGGCCCTACGATGAACTGAACCTGATTATTGTGCACCTGGGCGGCGGCGTCTCGGTGGGCGCCCATCACCGGGGCCGGGTCGTCGACGTGAACAATGCTCTGGACGGCGAAGGCCCCATGTCGCCGGAGCGCGCGGGCACCCTGCCGTCCCTGGGTCTGGTCCATATGTGCTACTCGTGGCGCTACACCCTGCCCGAAATCTCCAAAATGGCCGTGGGCAAAGGCGGCTTCGTGGCGCACCTGAAGACGAACGACGCCCGCGATGTGGAGAACCGGGCCGTCAGCGGCAGCGACCCGAAGGCCGAGACGGTCTTTGAGGCGATGGCCTACCAGGTGGCCAAGGAGATCGGCCGGTGCGCCGTCGCCCTGCAGGGCAAGGTGGACCGGATCATCCTGACGGGTGGCCTGGCCCGCTCCAAGCCCCTGGTCCAGTGGATCACGGAGTGCACCCAGTGGATCGCCCCCGTGATCATCTACCCCGGTGAAGATGAGATGACCGCCCTGAACGAAGGCGCCCTGCGGGTGCTCAGGGGCGAGGAGAGCGCGAAGGAATACTAGATTGACCAGGCGCCGGCACGCTGCCGGCGCCTTGGCGTCTGCATCCGGCCTCGCTTTTGCGCGTTTCGGGTGCTACCATGAGCAGTGATGTACATACGCAGGAGGCTTGCGCAGCATGGAATGCATCAAGTCGGAGGAGATTTACCGGGGCCACTCGATCACCGTCCGGAAGGACACCTTGCGCATGGCGGACGGCAAGGAACTGAAGCGTGATGTGGTCGCCCATCCCGGCGCCGTCGTTGTCGTTGCCGTGGAGAACGGCGACCTGCTTTTCGTCCGGCAATACCGCTACGCCGCCGGGGAGCCGCTGCTGGAGTTGGTGGCCGGCACCCGGGAGCCCGGCGAGGAGCCGGACGTGACCGCCGCCCGGGAGATTCAGGAAGAAGCGGGCTACAAGGCCGGCAAGCTGACGAAGATCGGGGAGTTCTTCAGCGCCCCCGGCTTCTGCTCGGAGCTGCTGCACCTCTATCTGGCGGAAGACCTGACGCCTTCACGCCTGCCCGGTGACGAAGACGAGGAGATCGAAGTGGAGCGGTATAGCCTCGCGGAATCGCTGCGCATGGCCCTGGCGGGCGAGATTCGCGACGCGAAGACGCTGGCGGGGGTGCTGCTCTATGCCCGGCTTGCCGGCGCCCGCTAGCGGTTTGCAGGAGGTCTATCTGGACCTGCACATCCACCTGGGATGGGCGGGCGAGCCCGGCGGCGGCGTGAAGATCAGCGCGGCCCGGGACCTGACGCTGGAGAACATCCTCATCGAATGCCGGGAGCGCAAGGGCATCGGCATGGTGGGCGTGATTGACGCGTCCACGGCGGGCGCCCTCCACGACCTGGAGCGGCTGCTGGCGGCCGGGAAGGTAGAGGAGCTGCCCGGCGGCGGGCTTTCGTTCGGCGGAGAAGTGACCTTGATACCCGGGGCGGAGGTGGAGGTGACCCACGGCCCCTGTGGCAAGGCGGTTCACCTGACCTGCTACGTGCGCGGCGCCCGGGAACTGCGGGAGCTGGGCGCATGGCAGCAGGCCCGGGTCCGGAACCGGCAGCTCTCCACCCAGCGGCACCACGGCACGTCCGCCTCCGAGGTCGTGGAGTTTGTCGGCGGGCTGGGCGGCATTGTGATACCCGCACACATCTTCACGCCGTTCAAGTCGACCCTGGGCGCGGCGGCAACGGTGGGCGAGGTGATTGCGCCTGAGCTCTGGCGGTACGTGCCCGCGGTGGAACTGGGGCTCTCGTCGGACACGGAGCTGGCCGATGAACTGCCGGAACTGACCCGCTTCACCTATGTGACGAATTCCGACTCGCACTCCCTCGGGAAAATCGGGCGGGAATATAACCTGATCCGCGTCGCGGCGCCCACCTTTGACGAGCTGGCCCTGGCCCTGCGGGAGGAGCAGGGGCGCCGGGTGGCGGCCAATTACGGGCTCGACCCGCGGCTAGGCAAATACCACCGGACGTACTGCCTGGACTGCGACCATCGTTTGGAAGGGGAGCCGCCGGTGCTGGAGTGCCCGGTCTCCCCGGGGCATAAGCTGGTGCTGGGCGTGCTGGACCGGATTCGCCACTACCGTCCCCTGCAGGAGCGGGCCGGGGTGCGTGCCGTTCCCCGCGAGCGGCCCCCTTACGTCCACCAGATTCCCCTGGCGTTTGTGCCCGGTCTGGGCAAGCGGGCCCTGGAGCGGCTGCTCGCCGCCTTCGGCACGGAGATGGGCGTGCTGCACCGGGCCACGGAGGGCGAGCTCGCCGAAGTGGTGGGACCGAAGCTGGCTCGCCTGGTAGCCGCCGCTCGGGACGGCGCCCTTGCCATTGAAGCCGGGGCCGGCGGGGTCTACGGAAAAGTGGTGGCGGAGTAGAGACATAACGTGGACGGGCCCCGCATAGCCTTTACTGGAATCGACTCCGGAAGGGGCTGGCGGGGCCGTGCAGTTGCTACACCGATATCAGCGCAGCTTCGAGGACTACGTGCGCCGGAACACCGGCCTGATTTTGCTGCTGGCAGGCTTTTTCGTGATCGGCGTAGTTTTCGGGGGGCTGGCCGTGCGCAGCGTCAGCGAGCGTGATCGGACGGAACTGGTCGCCTACCTGGGCGAATCGATGGAGCGGATCGCCCATCCGGCAGTCACGGACGGCTGGCTGATCCTGCGGCAGTCGCTCGTCCGCTCGCTCAAGGAGCTGGGCTTCTTCTGGATTCTGGGCATTTCGCTGCTGGCCGTGCCCTGCACGGTGATTGGCGCCCTCGTTTTTGGGTTCGTGTCCGGGTTTACGATCAGCTTCCTGACGGCCGAACTCGGCTGGGGCGGTCTCGCGCTGGGCGTGGCCGGCCACGTGCCCCACAGCCTGCTGATGATCCCGGCGCTCATTATGGGCGGCACGGCGGCGTCCGGGTTCTCGCTGCAGGTCATCCGCTCCTGGCGGGAGCGGCGCCGTCTGCCGAACTTTTATCCTGCGCTGGCCAGGTTTACGGCTACCCTGATGGCCACGGGATTGGTGCTGCTGCTGGCGGGCCTCGTGGAAGCATACGTATCGCCCGGTCTCGCCCGCCTGGCGGCATCATGGCTCCATCTCTCTTAAGGATCAGGCAAGTGGCAAGACCCTGGCACATCGGTGTCAGGGTCTTGCCAGCGTGCGTTCGCATCTGCCATACTCAGGGTGGTATCCGCCTCCAGATTCCAGTCGCGTATGGATCGGTCGTTGCGCACACCCTACATCTAAGGCCCGCCCGGTTGCATCCCCGCAACCCGCGACCGGGAAGGTGCGGAAGGAGAGAGCCACGTGCTGGTTGGCGTACCGAAAGAGATCAAGGCGTACGAGAATCGAGTCGGTCTGACTCCGGCGGGAGTATCCGCGATGGTCAAAGCCGGGCACAAAGTCGTGTTCGAGAAAGGTGCCGGCAAGGGTTCCGGGTTTGAGGATCAGGAGTACATAGCGGCCGGCGGCGTTATGCTGGCGACAGCCCGGGAAGTCTACGCCGCCGCTGACATGATCGTCAAGGTCAAGGAACCCCTTCCGCCGGAATATGACCTGTTCCACGAAGGGCAGATCCTCTTTACCTATCTACATCTGGCCCCGGAGCCCGAACTGACCCGGAAGCTGGTTGAAAAGCGGATTGTTGCCATCGCATACGAAACCGTTCAGCTGCCCGACAAGTCCCTGCCGCTGCTGATGCCCATGAGCGAAGTGGCCGGCCGCATGGCGGTGCAGATCGGCGCCCACTTCCTGGAAAAGGCCCACGGCGGCCGCGGCGTGCTGCTGGGCGGCGTGCCCGGCGTGGCCCCCGGCTCGGTGGTCATCATCGGCGGCGGCGTGGTGGGCACCAACGCAGCCAAAATGGCGATGGGCCTCGGCGCCGACGTCGTCATGATCGACATCAACCCGGACCGGCTGCGCTACCTTGACGATGTCTTCTTCGGCCGGATTCGCACGCGGGTGTCCAACGAGTATGTGATCGCCTCCGAAGTGGCCAAGTGTGACCTGCTCATCGGCGCTGTCCTGATTCCGGGCGCCCGGGCCCCGCACCTGGTCACCACCGAGATGGTCCAGAACATGAAGCCCGGCTCCGTGATTGTCGACGTCGCCATCGACCAGGGCGGCTCCGTGGAGACGATCGACCGGGTGACGACCCATATGGACCCCGTTTATGAGAAGTTCGGCGTTATCCACTATTCCGTGGCGAATATGCCCGGCGCGGTGCCCCGTACTTCCACCTATGCCTTGACCAACGTCACGCTGCCCTATGCCCTGCAGCTTGCGAACAAGGGCTGGAAGAAAGCGATCATGGAGAACGCCGCCCTTGCCAAGGGCGTCAACGTCGTCGGCGGCAACGTCGTCTACGAGGCCGTGGCGCAGGCGCACAGCCTGCCTTACGTGCCGCTCGATACGGTGATCGAGCACAGCATTTGATCCAGGCCACGGGCGGCTTTTTGCCACGGATTACACGGATTTCACGGATTGGAAGATTATTAAGTTCGAGTTTCCTCGTCAATAGAGGAATTCGAATATTAATAATTAACAAATCTGTGTAATCCGTGTAATCTGTGGCTGATTCTTTTTCCCATTGCCCGAAAGGGTATACCCAGACGGAGGTCGTCATAAGGTTACACTGGTAAAGCCTGTGGACGGTCGCAGGGGCATAAGTTTGGGAGCAGGAAAGCTCCGCGTTATGTAGAATTGACAAAAACGGCCAAGTCCCACGCATAATTCGCCCCAGTATGCGAGAGAATGATTACCACAACAGGCGCGAAGGGGATGCGGGATGAAAAAGTTGATCCATGAGTTCATCAACTACCTCAGCGTGGAGCGGGGCTTGGCAATGAACACGCTGGAGTCCTACGGACGAGACCTCCGGCAATATTCCGAGTTCCTGGAGACCGATGATGAGTCCGCCCTCGACTCCGTCTCCCGGACGACGATCGTAAACTATCTACTGTACTTGCAGTCCCAGGGGAAGGCCACCGCCACGATTGCCCGGCGGCTGGCGGCGCTGAAAGCGTTCTATCAGTTCCTGGTGCGGGAAAACCGGATCGGCAGCGATCCGACCGCCAACCTCGAGTCGCCCAAACTGGAGAAGCGGCTCCCGAAAGTGCTCTCCGTCACCGAAGTGGAGCGGCTGCTGGCCCAGCCTGATGCCGGTCAGGCGGCGGGCGTGCGGGACCGGGCGATGCTCGAACTGCTCTATGCCACCGGCATCCGGGTCTCCGAACTGGTCTCCTTGGACGTGACCGACGTCAATCTGGAAATGGGCTACATCAAGTGTTCGGGCAAGGGCTCCAAGGAGCGCATCGTCCCCCTCGGCTCGCTGGCCATTCAGTCCTGCCGGGACTACCTGGGCGTCGCCCGGACGCGGCTGGTCCGGGAGCGGGAAGAGCAGGCGCTCTTCGTCAACCACCACGGTCACCGGCTGACCCGCCAGGGCTTCTGGAAGATCGTCAAGAAGTACGCGGAAGATGCGAAGATCGAGAAGGAGATCACCCCGCACACGCTGCGCCACTCCTTCGCGACCCACTTGCTGGAGAACGGGGCTGACCTGCGCTCCGTCCAGGAGATGCTCGGCCACGCCGACATCTCCACCACCCAGATTTACACGCAGGTGACGCGCGGCCGCATCAAGGAAGTGTACGCCAAGGCTCATCCCAGGGCGTAGGCGCCGTACTTATCCATACGTGAGCACCAGGGGGGTGGCCCGGCGATGGCCGCCCTCTTCCGCTTTATGCTATAGTAAGGGCTGTCAGACTGGTACCGAGGGGATGTGGCGATGACCAAAGTCAACCGAGTCTTGCTGATCATCATCGACAGCGTGGGAGCGGGGGCGCTGCCGGATGCGCCGGAGTGGGGCGACGCCGGGAGCAACACGCTGGGCAACATGGCCGCCGCCCGGGGCGGCCTGGAACTGCCTGACCTGGGCCGGCTCGGCCTGGGCAATATCGTCTCCATCGCGGGGACGCCGCCCGCAGCGGCGCCCGCCGGGGCCTTCGGCCGCATGGCGCTGGCGTCGCACGGCAAGGACACCATGACGGGCCACTTCGAGATGGTCGGGGTGCCGCCCACGGCGCCGTTCCGGACCTATCCGGAGGGGTTTCCGCCGGATCTGATCGCCGAATTCTGCAGGCGGACCGGCCTGCCCGGGGTGCTGGGCAACACCGTGGCTTCAGGCACGGAGATCATCAAGGAACTGGGCGAGGAGCACCTGCGCACGGGGCTGCCCATCGTCTACACCAGTGCGGATTCGGTCTTTCAGGTCGCGGCCAGCGAAGAGAGCTTCGGCCTGCAGCGGCTGTACGACATCTGCCAGATCGCACGGGACCTGCTCGCACCGCCGCACCGGGTGGGCCGGGTCATCGCCCGCCCGTTTGCGGGCAGCGACGCCACCACGTTCAAGCGGACGTCGAACCGGAAGGATTACGCCATCGAGCCGCCGCACATGCTGCTGGACGACCTTAGGGAAGCTGGCCTCTCTGTCATGGCCGTCGGCAAAATTGAGGATATCTTCTCCGGCCACGGGATCACGTTTGCTGAGCATACCAAGGACAACGCCGACGGGGTCCGGGTGATTCATCAGTGCCTGGACCGGCAGGAGTCAGGGCTGATCTTCGCCAACCTGGTTGATTTTGACATGCTCTACGGCCACCGCCGGGACGTGGAAGGGTACGCACAGGCGCTGATCGCCTTTGACAAGGCGCTCTCCGGCATCAAGGCGAAGCTCCGTCCGGACGACGTGCTGGTGATTACCGCCGACCATGGTAACGATCCGACGTTCCCGGGCACCGACCACACGCGGGAGTATGTGCCCGTGCTGCTGTATGGGCAGACGATCCGGCCCGGTGCCGACGTGGGCACCCGGCCAACCCTGGCTGACCTCGGCGCAACGGTGGCCGATTTGCTGGGCGTGGCCTACGGCGGCGCCGGCACCAGCTTCGCTGACCTGATCCGATCAGAAAACTGAACTCTTTTCAAGGGGCTGCCGCACAAAACGGCAGCCCCTTACGTTTTCTTTATAGAGGAATTTTTGAGGTAAAGCCGAAAAAGGGAAAATGATACCATGCAGGGGTGCAGGAGGACAGCCAATGACAACGTGGCAGCAGACCGAGTCCGTGCTAGATTTGAATGAACGTGCGACCGACAAGCTCGTGGTCAAGGTCATGTGGTACACCTTCCTGGTCGTTGCGCCCCTGGTGGCGCTGGTCTATTTCTTGATCGTGGAGTCTGAGACCAACATCGCGCTGTTTCTGACGTGGATCGGCGTCACGACGGGCATCATGCTGGTGCCCTCGGTCCTGCTGTGGCGGGGCTGGCTCACCGGGTCGATCAAGTACATAGGTCCCCTGGCGGTAGTCGGAGCGCTCGTCACCCTCGCCTTTACCATACATCTGGCGCAGTCCAGCTGGATCATCTGGCTTCTGCCGTCGCTGATGGCCGCCCTCTATTTTGCGCCGCGGGTCGTCTGGGTGACCAACCTGCTCTCCTGGGCGGCCATGGCGCTGTGCATATGGCGACACCCGGAAGGGTTTCCCGAGGGACCGGAGATCAACGCCGCCGGCCTCGGCTACTATGTGCTGACGGTGGTCGCCGTCCAGGCTGTCGTCGCCAGCCTTGCCAAGAAAGCCGCCCTGCTCCTGGGCCGGGTACAGGACGAATCGGCGGCGAGGGCCCGGGCCCTTTCCGGACTGCAGGCAGCGGCCACGGAGATCAAGCATGCGGCGCAGCGGCTTGTGTCGGCCAGCGGCGACTTGGCGGCGAACACGGAAGCCGCCGGCGCTTTCCTGGAGGGCGATTTCGGCGTAACGGTCGAGGGCGTCCTGGAGGCCAGCCGCAGCCAGCAGGAGCGTGTGCAGGAAGCCAGCGCAGTCATGGCGGAACTGAATAAGTCAATCAACCACATCTCCGCCGGGGCCCAGCAGGATGCCGAGGCGGTAGCCCGGGGCACCGCACTGGTCGACGGCATGGCGACGGCCATCAGCAACGTCAGCCGCCGGGCCGACGTGGTGCTGACCGAGTCGAACCGGGCGGCCGACGTGGCTTCCCGGGGGACGGGCGCCGTCGCTGAGATGGTGCAGGGCATCGACCGCATTCGCACCAGCGCACATCTGGCCGCGGAGGCGATGCGGGGCCTGCGGGTCCATTCGCAGAAGATCGGGGGCATTGCGGTTACCATCGGTGAGATTGCGGAGCAGACGAACATGCTCGCCCTGAACGCCGCGATCGAGGCAGCCAGAGTGGGCGAGCACGGCCGGGGCTTTGCAGTGGTCGCTCAGGAAGTCAGGAAGCTGGCGGAGCGGTCGGCGACCGAGGCCCGGGCCATCGACACCCTTTTGCAGGAGATCCGGGCCGGCGTAGATCAGGCAGCCACCGCCGTGGAGACGACGACGCAGGAAGTGCAGACGGGCGCCGCCCTGGCCGGCACGGCCAACGAGGCGCTGGGGCAGGTGCTGGGCACCACCCGGGAGACGGCCGCGCAGGTGGGCGAAATCGCCCGGGAGGCCCGGCGGGAGTCCGAGTCGGCAGGTCAGTTGGTCTCGTCGTTCCGCCAGATCGAGCAGGTCGTGCAGGATACCAGCGCCGCCTCGGAGGAGATGGCGTCGGCGTCGCACGAAGTGCTGACGGGCGTGACGGCCATTGGCGATACCTCCCGGTCGAACCTGGAGGCGGCGGACCGGCTGCAGCGGGGTGCGGTCAGACTGCGTGATGCCGTCGCCCGCATTGAAAGCGTCAGCCGTGAGCTGGGCGAGATTGTGGGCCGGCTGGAGGATTCCACCCGTCAAATTGGGTGACCCAATGCGCAAATAAGCCCGCACTGCCACTTTGGAGGGCAGTGCGGGTTCGCTTTGGCACCTTGACAGGTGACGCCAAACTGAGTATCCTTTGTGATGTCGATACCGTACGGGGTATATGTATGTCGATTGGAGGGCTTGGTCATGAACGAGGAGGGGGACCGGGGGCAGCAGAGCTGCATGAGCGGCGGCTGAGGCGTCCCGCGAAAAAGCAGGCGGGGCCTGCCGAACGTCTGACCCGGAACGGTGCTGCTCCTCATTTGGGCAGCGTGGATGCTGGTACAGCATCTGTTCGGCCTGTAGCCGGCGTACTCTGGACCGTCAGGGGTCCAGAGTCTTTCTTTAGATTCGAGCCTGTTTCAGGCGAGGGACAACTGCCAGGAGACGCCAAACCGATCCTGTACCCAGGCGTATTTCCGGCTGAAGGGGTAAGCGGACAGCGGCATCAGGACCTGCCCGCCCGAGGAGAGCCGCTCAAAAGCGCGGTCGATCTCCGCTTCCGTGTCACAGGTGACGTGGAGCGAACAGGCCGGGGTAAATGTGAACGGCTGCTCCACGCTGCTGTCGATGGCCATGAACTGCTGCCCGTGCAGAGTAAAGACCGCGTGCATGACGCTTCCCTCAGCACCGGCTTCGCCCGGCCCGTAGCGCAGAATCTGCGTGATTTCTGAGCCCTCAAAGGTGGAAACGTAGTGGTTCATCGCTTCTTCGGCGTTGCCGGCAAACATGAGGAAGGTGCTGATCTTCTGCCTTGCCATCGCTGCTTCTCCCTTGCCAATTGTGTATGACCATGATACCACAATGGCGGCTGCATTACTTCAGTGGCCGTTTGCCGTCCAGCCCTTCTCCATGATCCAGTAGCCGCCCGCCAGGATTGCCGCCGGCAGGGCAGCCGCTGCCGCAAGGAGCGGTGCTTCGGGCAGGCGGAAGGGGGTGCCCGGCTGCCCGGCGCCCAGCCAGATGGGCAGCCCTGCCGTCACCAACAGGGTAGCGGTGCGGGCCAGCGCCCACCAGGCGTTGTTGCCGGTGGTCTGGGCCGTATCCCCTTCCCGCCTGGGTGCAGCGTCCAATTCCTGGTCTTCGCTTTCGCCGGCGGTGGCAGCGGCGGCGCCAAAGCCGCCCAGCGTGCCGGCGGCCAGGGCGCCGAGCGTCCAGCCGAGCAGCCGCAGCGTATCGCTGAGAAGTGCGCCGGCGGCCAGGGCGCCCACCAGGGCCGTCCCGGCGACCAGCAGGGCGGAGGGTAGGAAAATCGAGGTAAACTTGGCCGCGATAAGCCGCCCGGCCGGAATCGCCGCGAGGCGGTAGAGCAGCATAGTGCGGCGCTCCTTTTCGAAGACCCGGACCACCCAGTGGCCATACGCCATGAACCAGGTCAGCAGGGCGAGCAGGCCGACGTTCTGGATCAGCCGCTCGGTCGGGCGCCCCGCCATCGCCCGGCCGGCGAACCAGACGCCCACCGTGCCGGCCAGCCAGATCAGCAGCTGAATGCGCGCCACCTTGGAGCGGGCCAGTTCCAGCCATTCCCGGGAGAGGACCGCCCGCATGACGTGCTGCCGGACGGGGAGCCAGCGGGAGCGGACCCGGCGGTCCACATCCGCCTCGTTCAGTTCGATGACCTGATAGACCCCCTGGCGGTAAAGCCCCTCCACGGCCGCCGGCCTTACGAGCAAGGCCGCCAGCAGGAGGAGCCCGGGCAGGCCGGTCAGAGCCAGCACGGCGCCGTAAGCGAGCAGGCGGTACCGCCGCATCATCAGCGCCAGTTCGGTGAAGGTGCCGCCCCCGGTCAGGTAGATCATGGCCGCAGTGACTATGCCCAGGGTGACAATGCCGAAGAGGAGTGTGCCGTTGCGCATGGTTTTGGGCGACCAGCGGCTCCAGAAGGAGAGGAGGAGCAGTCCTGCCAGGTGGGCGATCATTGCAATGGCCAGGCCGAAGCCGGCCAGCAAGGGCAGGGCGCCCCACCGGGCGGGGCCGGGTATGACGCCCGAATAGGCCCAGGCCCACAGCAACGTGGACCAGGCGCGCGCCGGCACCGCCTCGATCACCCGGCCGATCAGAAAGGCCAGGGGCCGGGCGGGGGTGATTTGGAAGAGCGGCACAAGGATGCCCTGGTAAAGCTGCATCTGTCCGCGCACGAAACCGTACATCATGCCGAACCAGGCCATTTGGACGGCCATGACGGCCAGCAGCCCGCCCAGCGACTCCCGGGCGCCGGCGCCTGCCACGGCCGGGGCCCGGCGGGCAATGAAAACGAAGAAGAGCATCTGCGCCGCCAGGAAAATGGCGGCTGTTTTCATTTTGGAGAAGCGGATCGACCGGTTCCAGGAAGAGCGCCAACCCGACTTCGCAATGGACCAGGCGGTGGGGAGGAGTTCGCTCACGCCGGTTCTACCTCGTTTCGTCAGGCTCGAACCGTTTCCGTCGGCCTGGAGTTACGGACGGAAACGGTCCGACCCTTCCTTCAACTCCCTCCATTTCTGCGGGCACTTGATCGCCCGTCAGGGTGAGGAAGATCTCTTCCAGGTTGGCGCCCGGCTTGCCGGCCCTTTCGGCGAGTTCTTCCTTGGTGCCGACGCAGAGCAGACGGCCTTTGTGAATCAGGCCGATGCGGTGGGAAAGCTCCTCGGCGGTATGGAGGATGTGGGTGGTCAGCAGGACGGCCACGCCTTCGCCGGCCCACCGGGTGACCAGGTCTTTCACCTCTCGGGCGGCCCGGGCGTCGAGGCCGTTGGTCACTTCGTCGAGCAGCAGCACCCGGGGCCGGTGCAGGAGGGCCGTGGCGATGGCCATCTTCCGCTTCATGCCCAGAGAGAAGTCCCGGATCAGCCGGTCGGAGGCATCTTTCAGGCCGAGCATTTCCAGCAGCTCGGCGGCCCGGGCCTGTCCCTCCGGGCGGGGCAAGTTGTACAGGTCAGCCATGAACCAGAGGAACTCCCGGGCGGTCAGCAGTTCGTGCAGAATCGGCGTGTCGGGCACATAGCCGATGGCGCGCTTGGCCTGCCGCGGCTCTTTCCAGACGTCGTGGCCGCCGATGACCACCAGGCCGCGGGTGGGAGGGAGCAGGCCGACCATCATTTTTATGGTGGTCGTCTTGCCGGCGCCGTTGGCGCCCAGGAAGGCGAAAATTTCGCCGGGCTGCACGCGTAGGTTCAGGTCGTCAACCGCCGTGAAGTTGCCGTAGTCCCGCCCCAGGCGGTCAAGCAAAATCGCCGGACTCTGGTCCATGCAGGTCACCTCAACGGTTTCGACGCTGCCCTGCGGGCGGTCGGTGCCGGTGGCGCAACACTTTTTTATCGCATTTTTTACTTGTCGTATGGCGGGTCCGTCCGGACTGGGCAAACTAGCGCTACGAAGCCAATTGGAGGGATACGCCCATGTCGAAATCCAGCATTCGCTATCTGGCGGCGCTGGGGGCGGCGGCTGTGCTACTGAACCTGTCCGCCCCCGCTCTCGCCCGGGAACCCCGCTGGGGGCCCGCCAGGGAGGTCGAAGACGGCGCTGATGTGTCCGGTGACGACCGGCCGGCGATGACCTCCGAGACAGCCAAGGCGCCAGCACAGCAGGGGACGGCGCCGGTCAGCATCGATTCGCCGTCGGCGGTGCTGATGGAGGCCCGCAGCGGCCGGGTATTGTTCGCAAAGAACGCCAACGAGCGGCGCAATCCCGCCAGCGTCACCAAGATCATGACCCTGATCGTCGCCTTTGACGCCATCCGGGACGGGAAGGTGAAGACCGATGACAAGGTGACCATTTCGGACGAGGCGGCTAAGCAGGTTGGCACGATCATCTTTGCCGATACCGGGGAGACGTTTACCCTGGGCGAGCTGCTCAAGTCGGTGGCCGTCGGTTCGGCCAACGACGCTTCCGTCGCGGTGGCGGAGCATGTATCGGGTTCTGTCGACGCCTTTGTCGAAGCGATGAACGCCAAGGCGAAGGAACTGGGGATGATGGATACCCAGTTCAAAAACCCAACGGGGCTTTCGGCGGACGGGCATTTGACCAGCGCCTTCGATATCGCCCAGATGAGCCGGTATGCGGCGCTCAACTATCCGGAGTTGGTGAAGCTGACTTCGATTTACGGGGCGGATTTGGAGGTGCCGTGGCGCAAGAACGGCCCGACCTTCCGGCTCTGGAACAACAACAAGCTGCTTACCTGGTACCCGGGGGCCGACGGCCTGAAGACGGGGTGGACGGAGGCGGCGGGCTACTGCCTGGCGGCCACGGCCGTCAAGAACGAAGTGCGCATGATTTCGGTCGTCATGGGCGCCGAAACGTGGAAGAAGCGGAACGCCGAGGCGGCGAAGCTGCTCGACTACGGCTTCTCCAATTACACGGCGGTGGAGCTGGCGCCGCTGAACAAGCAGGTCGCTGCGGTCAGCGTTGCGCGTGGGAAACTGCCCAAGCTGCCGGTGGTTCCCCAGTCGCTGTTTGCGGTCAGCGTGGCCAAAGGTGAGCAGAAGAAGGTCCGGACGGAGATTCGCCTGCCCAAGCGGGTGGAGGCGCCGATCCAGCAGGGCCAGGCGATCGGTGAGATGATTGCCACCCTGGACGGCAAGGAGATCGGGAAGATGACGCTGGTAGCGTCTGTCGCCGTTCCTAAGGCCAACTTCTGGGATACGCTCCTGTACGGGATGAAGAAGGTTTTCTTCCTGAATTAGCATGGTTGTGCGGCTCACTGGGATCTGCGTATCCCGGTGGGTCTTCTTTATTTTGCCGCCGAAGCGCGGAATTTGGACAAACGCGGAATGTGAAAAAATACAAATAAGTATTTTCCCATGTTCCCTAATTCCGTGTCTTCCGCGTCCTCCGTGGCAAAATGCCCCAATTCACCCACATCCGCTACAATTGTCGGAACTTGGCGACCGATAGATGGGAAACCTGGTAGGATATGGCTCTCGCAATACAGAAATGCTGACGTCGGAACCACCCAAGCACAAGGGGTGAACTGCGCGTGACAATGGAGCACCTGACCGTAGGCAGCAACCTCGTGACCCGCCTCTCGGGCGAGCTTGACCTGGTGGCGGCGGCCGAATTCCGCCGGCTGGTGGACGACCTGGTGGACCGCCGCAAGATCCGGCACCTGGTCGTCAACCTGGAGCGGGTCACATTTCTGGACAGCTCATTTCTGGGCGCCCTCCTGGGCCGCTACAAGCGGCTGCAGCAAGAAGGCGGGCGCATGGCCGTAGTCGGCACGCCGCCTTCGGTGCGGCCCACGCTCGAAGCCTCCGGCATTTACAAAATCCTGTCCGAGTACCGGTCGGAGGCAGACGCACTGACCGGCGACTGAGCCGCCGGTCACAGCCGAGGAGCTGAAGGAAGGGTCGGACCGTTTTCGTCCGTTACCTCTGGCCGACGGAAACGGTTCGAGCCTGACGAAGTGAGGAGGGGTTCTGGTGCAGCAGAATCGGGTTGTGGCTGAACTGGCCTCCGTCCCGCAGAACGTGGGCGTGGCCAGGCTCCTGGTCGCCATGGTGGCGGCCCAGGCTGACTTCACCGTGGCGGAAGTGGACGAGGCCAAACTGGCCGTATCGGAAGCGGTGACCAATGCGGTCATCCACGGTTACGGCTCCGAACCGGGCCATGTGGTCCGCCTGGAAATCACTCTTGAGAACAACCGCCTCGAGGTCGTCGTGGCTGACCAGGGGCGCGGCATCGACGATATCTCCCTGGCCATGCAGCCGGCCGTCTCATCCGACCCTGACCGGATGGGGCTGGGCTTCTGCTTCATGGAATCGCACATGGACTCTCTGGAGGTCGAGTCGGCACCGGGGCGCGGCACCCGCGTACGCATGACCAAACGGGCCGGGTCCGAACACCTGGCGCGGGCGACGGGCAGCTGAGCCCCGCATGCCGGAAGAAAAGCTCCTCGAAGAGCGAGGCTGGCCTGATCATATAGTCCGCGAACTGATCAGGAAAGCCCAAAGCGGAGACAGGCCAGCGCGCGACGAGCTGGTCGAAGCCAACCTGCGGCTGGTCCGGAGTCTGGTCTCCCGGTTCTCGTCCACTTCCTTCGATCCGGAAGACCTGTACCAGTTGGGCTGCATCGGGCTGCTGAAGGCGGTCGACCGGTTCGACCTCAGCTATGACGTCCGCTTCAGCACCTACGCCGTCCCCCTGATCCTCGGCGAAATCCGCCGCTACCTCCGCGACGACGGGCCGCTGCGCGTCTCCCGCGGCCTCAAGCAACTGGCCCAGCAAGCCCGTAAGGCCCATGAAAAGCTGGCGGGGGACCTGGGGCGGGAGCCGACCGTCGCCGAAATTGCCGCCGCACTGAGTGTGACCCCGGAAGAGGTGGTCGAAGCCCTGGACGGCGCCCGCACACCCGCCTCGATCCATCAGACCGTCCATGAAGGCGACGGCGATCCGATTTACCTGCTGGACCAGCTGTCGGCGGGCGGCGAAGCCCGGGAAGGCCAGTGGGTCGATCACGTGGCCCTGCGGGAGAGCCTGTCGCAGTTGGAACCCCGGGAACAGAGCGTCATCCTGCTGCGCTTTTTCCGGGACAAAACCCAGACCGAAGTGGCCGAAATTCTCGGCTGCAGCCAGGTGCAGGTCTCCCGGTTGGAACGGCGAGCACTTGAGCACATTCGCAGGTTTATGGATGCAAGCTAGGGAGCTGAAGGAAGGGTCGGACCATTTCTGTCCCTAACTTCTGGCAGATGGAAATGGTTCGAGCCTGACGAAGCGGAGAGCGTATACTTGGCCTTCCCTGAGGCATGCTAGAGCCAGGGTCCGGAGAGGCCCTGACCGGAAGTCGTCCGGGTGAAGGGGCGTCCGCCGCGTGGCTCGGTCGGCGGGGTTCCGGCGCCCGGGACTTCCGGTCTTTGCATTGGCTGGCGCAGCCATACGGAGGGATCGCAGCTGAATACCTATCACGTATATCGAAACGGCAGACCGACCATCCCGACTGTGCCGCCTGTGGACACGCCCATGTGGCCCGGCAGGCCCATCGAGCCGGATCCGGCGACACAAGGACAGCCCGTGGTGCCACTCGGCAGCCTGCTCGGCGACACTGACACCCGGGCTCAGGGCAAGCCGGCAGCCGGGCCGCACAGTCCCTAGTCTAGTGCGGCGCCGTGCAGCGGCGAAGCCGCACGTCACCCGTAAATGGCGCGTCAGCGCCGAGAAGGGAGAGGAGGATCCCATGCTGGCGGTGGACTGGCTCGGACTGGGGCTGACCGCCGCCGTGACGGCCGTGCTGCTGCCCGAACGGTACCGCCTGCTGCGGTCGCTGCTGGCGATGCTGATCGCGGAGTGCGGGCGCATTGCCGTCACTGCCCTTGTTGGGGGTGCCGTCGTCTCTGTGACCGTTGCCGGGGCCTTTACCAGCGTGGAGTCCGAGGGACCGGCACACCCCCTGCTGCCGGCCGCCGGAATGGCGGCGAGTGCGGCGGTGGCCGTTTTGCTCTCCCGGCGGACCGCGAAGGATGTGCTCATCTACTCGCTGGTCGCCGGCACAGCGATTCTCTTATTGCGGGGGTGGAGCAGGTGAAGACGCCCGTGCGGGTGATTCTGATCACCGACGGCGACAAGGTCGCACGCCGGGCGATGGAATATGCGGCCGGCCGGTTGGGCCTCCGGTGCATTTCCGCTTCGGCGGGCAACCCGACTCCGCTGAGCGGTCACGAACTGGTGGAATTGATTAAGCAGGCGGCCTACGACCCCGTGCTGGTTATGGTGGACGACAAGGGCAACCCGGGAATGGGCGCCGGTGAAAAGGCGCTGGCTTACATTTGCCAAAACCCGGACGTTCAGGTGCTCGGCGCCATCGCCGTCGCATCCAATACCCGGCGGGCCCTCGGCGCCCCGGTGGATGTCTCCATTACCCGCGATGGACGGGTCGTGGAGGCGCCGGTTGACAAGCATGGTCTGGTGGACATCTACCGGCCCATGCTGCGGGGCGACACCGTGGATGTGCTGCGGGAGCTGAACGTGCCCGTGGTCATAGGTATCGGCGACCCCGGCAAAATGGAAGGGGCCGATTGCGTGGAGAATGGCTGCGAAGTAACCACGCGCGCCATTATGGAGGTCCTCGCCCGTACGGTCGGCCAGGTGCCGGAAGTAGCCGGAGGACAGGCAGAGAGCCACCCGCGGCAATAGGCGGGCCGTTTTGGCGAATCAGAATATGATGGTCCCGGCCAATCCCAGCGATGGCCGGGCTGTTGGCGCGTTGACTAGGATATTGATGCATGTTATCGTTAATGCGATTTGATGTTATGGTAGTTTCATACGACCATCGAATCCTTAGTGGGAGGACGGCTTAGGCATATGCATTACTACGGGACAGCGGCCAAGAACGCGCTCGGGCACCTGACGATTGGCGGCGTTGACACCACGGACCTGGCCAGGGAATTCGGCACCCCGCTCTATATTATGGACGAGGAGCTGATTCGAAAAAACTGCCGGGTCTACGTGTCCACGTTTGCCCAGGTTTACCCCAATGCCGAGGTAGCCTTCGCCTCCAAGGCGTTCCTCTGCAGCGCCATGGCAGCCCTGGCCGCACAGGAGGGGATGTCCCTCGACGTGGTCTCCGGCGGCGAAATTGCCACGGCGCTGAACGCCGGCTTCCCCATGGAGCGGACTTACTTCCACGGCAACAACAAGACCCCGCGGGAGATTGAACTGGCCATTACTTCCGGTGTCGGACGGATTATTGTCGATTCCGTTCATGAACTGCACCTGTTGGGCCGCATCGCCGGGGCGCTTGGCGTCACGCCCAAGATTTACCTCCGGTTGACGCCCAACGTGGGCGCCCACGGCCATCACTATATCAGCACGGGTCAGCTGGATTCCAAGTTCGGCATTCCCATTGAAACGGGCGACGCCCTCGAAGCGACCAAGCTTGCCCTGGCGCTGCCCAGTGTCGAGTTGAAGGGCTTCCACTGCCACATCGGCTCCCAGATTCATGATCTTGAGGGCTACCGGGTGGCGGCTGAACGCATGCTCGGCTTTGTGGCGCTCGCCAAGGCGGAGACTGGCTTCGTGGCCTATGAACTGAACCTTGGCGGCGGCCTCGGTGTCCGGTATGTTGATGCGGACACGCCCAAGCGGCCGGAAGTCCTGGTTCAGTTTATCACCGAAATTGTGACCGAACTCTGCACCCAGTTGAAGCTTGACCTGCCGAAGCTGATCATCGAGCCCGGGCGCTCCATCGTCGGCGAAGCGGGCACCACGCTGTATACCATTGGCACGGTGAAGGAGATTCCGGGCATCCGCAGCTACGTTTCCGTGGACGGCGGCATGGGCGACAACATCCGGCCCGCGCTCTACCAGGCCCAATATGAGTGCGTTGTGGCCAATAAGGTCACCGCGCCGGCGGACAAGGTCGTCAGCGTGGCCGGCCGCTATTGTGAATCCGGCGACATGCTGCTGTTCGACGTGAAGGTTGCCAATACAGTGGATACCGGCGACCTGCTGGCTGTCTTCACAACCGGCGCCTACAACTACTCCATGGCCTCGCATTACAACCGGTATCCCAAGCCTGCCGTGGTCTTTGTGGCCAATGGGAAGGCTGAGCTGGTGGTGCGGCGCGAGACGTTCCAGGAGATGACCGCCTTCGACCTGATTCCGGAGCGGATGCAGGCGAAGGTGCCTCGTTAGGATCTCACACGGCAACCGCCGGGGCAGGACGCTCCGGCGGTTCTTCTTTACCAAAACTCTACCCAAACAATCTCGCGCAACAGGTAAAATGGGCGCGACGAATTGTTTGGAGGTGTATCTATGCGGCGGTGGATCGGCTCTCTGCTCGTCATGCTTCTGGTATTGCTTGCGGCGCTGCCCGCATCAGCGGCCGATGGACCCATGGTCCCCACCAGCCCCAAACTCCCGGGCGGCACTCTTCCCAGGCTGGAGCTGCCAAACTTGAGGAACTCTGATACGCCGGTAGCCTTCAGCGCCATAGCCAACCGCTACACCAACTTGGACCCCGCCACCATCGTAGATCTAAACGGCGATCTCACCGGCGATCTTCAGGTGACCAACAACACCGTCACCGCCAAGAACGGTGCGAAGGTGCAGCTTCTGGAGCCGGCCGTTCTAAACCTCGATGAGGTACAGGCGGTGCCCACATCTGGCTATGCAGCCACGGCAGCGGTCCAGTTGTCACGGGTTTATGTGGCCCAGCTGGCCGGCGGTGGGTACGCCAAGTTTATGTTGCTGCAGGCTTCGCCCAAGGTGACGGTCTGGTTCCATTTCGGTACGCCGACGACCAGCAGGCTGACTTTGGACGGCTCGGGCGGTACGGCCGTGCTCTCGTGGGACGCCCTGCCCGACGCACAATTGGGCTACAACATCTACCGCTATGAGATCCTCGAAGGCAATGCTTACTCAGTCACTCTGCTCAATGACTTCACGGTCCGGGAGACCACCTTTGCCGACACCACGTCCAAGAACCGTTACTACCTCTGGGTAGTCATCGCCATCAAGGAAAACGGGGCATTCGGCAACTCCACCACGGTGGCAGCCGGTGCCGTGCAAGCCCAGCAGCGTTCCCTGGTGATCTCCCTGGAGCCGGCTGCCGCCAAGCTGAACGGTGCCAACGTCGTGGTGCCCAAGGCCCCGGTTATCAGGGGCGGTCGGCTCATGGTTCCCGCCTCAATCCTGACCAGCGCCGGGGTCACGGTCAATTTCGACGCCGGCCCGGGCAAGGTTACATTGTCCCGGCGGATTGACACAGTCACCTACACGCTGGTCATGACCGTGGACTCGACCCAGTACACCTGGAACGGCGCCTCTTATGAAGCCGACGTGGCGCCCTACAAGAACGGCAATGAGGTGATGGTGCCCCTCCGGGTGGTCGCGCCCGCCCTGGGCTTCGGAACCACCTTCAACTCCGAAGACCGGACCGCCACGATCCAGTGGTACGAATAGCGCTCTGCACAAAAGGCGAAAGGGGGTCGACAGACCCCCTTTCGCCTTTTTCCTGGTGGGCGGTACTGGGATCGAACCAGTGACCCCATGCGTGTGAAGCATGTGCTCTCCCGCTGAGCTAACCGCCCGTTGCACCGCTAATTATACCGGATGCGCCCGGACGGGTGCAAGCGAATTATCCGAGAACTACCACGGCGGGGTGGAGTTGCCCGTCTGCCGGGCGCAGCGGCGCCGGCCCCGCCCCGGCCAGCAGGAACGCCAGCGTGTAGGGCCCGTGCTCCGGCCCCACGCCGACCCGCCCCCCAGCCCCGGTCGCAGCCACGGTGAGCGGCTCGCCATCCTGGTCGTACCGCACCACGGGCGCCAGCAGAGCCCCGGACGGCCCCAGTTCGCGCACAACGTCCGTAAAGGCCAGGGGCGGGCCGCCGGTCACCATGGGGCATGCGGCCTGACCGAACAGCTGCACCAGGCCTTTGAGCCGGCTCATCTCGGCATCCGCCCTGCCAATCAGGCCTACCCGGCAGTCGAGTTCCTGCGTCAAAAGGAACAGGAGGAGCAGCGGCAGTCCGTCCGCCGCGAAGCGGCCCCTCACTTCCGATGCCGCCGGCGGCCCCCCCAGGGCCGCCAGGACCCGGTTGGCCAGCAGCAGTTCGCCATCGGTCACCCGCAGCGGATGGCCATACTCCGCCGCTGCCCTGCGACAGAGCCGCCGGAAGCCGTCGAACCGCCGAATCAGCATTCCGCCCACAAACACGGGCCGCTCAGTCCTTTCCAGGGAATCGTCTGCCTCCAAGATACCACAGACCCAAAACGAAAGGGAGGCGAAAGCCTCCCGCCCATCTACGTTATAGTTCACCGGCCAGCAGGTCTTTCAAACGCTCCCGCACGTCCGCGACCACGTCGCGGCGTCCGGAATGAATGGCAAACGTGAGTGCCCGTCGCGCCCGCTTGCCGGCTTCCTTACGGCCTTCCGCGTAGTCGCTCAGCGCCAGCAGGCACGTGGCTTCGGCCAGCACGGGCAGGTCGGCCAATTCACGGGCCAGGGCCAGGGTGTTCAGGCCCAGGGCCCGGGCCTGCGCCCAGTGGCCCAGTGCCAGTTCCACCCGCGCCCGGGTGAAGTTGAGGTGCGTCTTCCACCAGAGGCTGCGGGGGCCGGAGGCGTACGCGTCATCCGCAATGCGGCTGAGCACCTGAGCGGCCTCTTCGGGCCGGTCCAGCTTGAGCAGCACCAGCGCCTGCCGCCGGTAGAGGTCAGAGAGCATGAACCGGCTCTCTTCGTCACCACAGTGGCTTTCCGCCTCCTGCAAATGGTGCAGTGCTTCCGAACAGAGCCCTGCCACCATGTCCAGGTGAGCAAGGCCCTGGTGGGCAATCACCAGCCCGCAGGGCACCAGTGAAGGGTCCCGCTTCAGATGGCGCAGGATTTCCTGGTAGGTCTGGCGCGCCTGGCTGAAGTCGCCGATTTGGTGGTAAGCGGATGCCAGGTTGCACATGGCCTGCAACTGCAGGGAGCGCTCGCCGAGCGCGTTGGCCAGGCGCACGGCCTCTTCGCCGTGGAGGGCGGCCTCCGGTGAGGCCTGCTTCAGCCCTTCGATGAAGGTCCAGCAGAGCAGGTTGTGCGTCTTGGCCCGCACGAGCGGTCCGACATCACCGGACTCGATAGCCACGCGGGCGCGCACGAGCGCCTCTTCAAACCGACGTTCGTCGAGCAGGACCAGCAGACGGTGATACTCCTCGATTCCCGGACTCTCCGGTCTACTTTGCCGGTGGCTCACGGTGACCCCTCCCTTCGTGATGGTAGACCCTGCTCTATAAGTATACCAAATTTTACCAGATCATCAAGAGTCAGCGATCCGGCGGGAGCCGGTTCATGGTACAATAGCGGCAACGGAGGTGCGGCCACAGGTATGGATATCATCATTCCCCACACCAATACCGATCTGGATGCCCTGGGGGCCGCCGTCGGCGCGCAGGTGCTCTACCCGCAGGCATCCATTGTGCTGCCCGGGTCGGCCGGACCCCTGGCGGCTGAGTTCATTTCGCTGCACCGCTACTATGTTCGCGTGAAGAAGGCACGGGATATCGATCTCGGTCAGGTGAAGCGGGCCATCGTCGTTGATACGGCCGACCCGGCCCGGCTGGGCCCGCTGGCGGCCGTGCGGGCGCATGCCGAGATCCATCTGTACGACCATCACCCGGCGGAGCCGGATGATCTGGAAGGGACGCTGGAAGTCCGGGATCTGGTAGGTGCGACCTGCACGCTGCTTGCCGAGCTGATCGAAGAGGCGGGCGCCCCGCTCTCCCCGGTCCAGGCGACGGCGATGCTGCTGGGCATCTACGCCGATACCGGTTCGCTGACGCACGCCGGCACCACCGATCGGGACGCCCGGGCGGCTGGGTTCCTGCTCTCCAAGGGCGCCAATCTGCGGGCCGTGGACCGGTTCATCCAGGGGGCGCTGACCCCTGCCCAACAGGCGCTGCTGCGTCAACTGCAGGAGCAGGGGCGGTGGCTGACCGTACGGGGCGCCCGCATCCGCATCGTGGAGGGGGAGACGGCTGAGTACGTAGGCGGCCTGGCCCTGACGGTCCACAAGCTGCTGGAAATACAGCCCGCCCACGCGCTGTTCGCCGTCGTCCGCATGGGCGAGCGGGTCTATCTGGTGGGGCGGAGCGAAGTCCCGTGGGTCGACGTCGGACAGGTGCTCTCCCGGTTCGGCGGCGGCGGGCACGCGGGCGCCGCGTCAGCCGTGGTGCGGGGCTCGGCCGGCGCCGAGGTGGCAGCCAGACTGGAGGCCGCCCTGGACGAACTGGTGCAGCGCCCACTCATGGCGCGCGATGTCATGAGTTCCCCCGTAAAGACGATCGAAGAGACGAAACCTGTCAGAGAAGCCGAGCGTCTGATGCTCCGGCACGGCCACTCCGGCCTGCCGGTGGTCGATGAATCCGGCCGGCTGACCGGCATGATCTCGCTGCGCGATCTGGAGAAAGCCCAGCGCCACGGCTACCCCAACATGCCGGTCAAGGGCATCATGGTGCACAAAGTCTATACCACGGGCCCGGACACGCCGCTCGATGAACTTCAGGACCTGATGGTGACCAAAGACGTCGGGCGTGTGCCGGTGGTGGAAGGGGAGAGCATGGTCGGCATCGTCACCCGGAGCGACCTGCTCGAGCAGCTTTACGGCGGGCCGGCGCCGCGCTGGCACCGGCGGCTGTACACGGCCACGGCCGCTCCCGGCCCCGGCGATGACCCCGGCGCCGACCGGGTGCAGGATGCTGTACGGACACTGCCGCAGGCTGTGCGAGATCTGCTGGTGCGGGCCGGCCAGGTGGCCGAGCGCCAGGGCGTGAGCGCCTATGCCGTGGGCGGGTTCGTGCGAGACCTGCTGATCGGCCGGCCGAATCTTGATATCGACATCACCGTTGAGGGCGACGTGCCGACCTATGCGGGCGCCCTGGCTGAACTGCTCGGCGGGCGTGTGCAGGAGGTGCCGCGCTTCCGCACGGCGCACATCTATTTGGATGCCCCGTTGCCCGACATGCCTTCACGGATCGACGTCGCCACGGCACGCCGGGAGTTTTACGAGCATGCCGCCGCCCTGCCAGTCGTGGAGCACGCCGCCCTGCGGGAGGATCTGTACCGGCGCGACTTCAGTATCAATGCCATGGCCATTCCCCTCGGGCCGAAGGGGCCCGCCGGCCTGATCGATTTCTTCGGCGGATGGCAGGACCTGCAGGACCGGCAGATCCGCATCCTTCACACGCTCAGCTTTGTTGAAGATCCGACGCGGATCTTACGGGCCGTCCGGTTCTCCCATCGCTACGGATTCACGCTGGAATCCGAGACTGCCCGCTGTGCCAGGGAGGCGGTGGCCCAGGGATTTATGGACCGGGTTGCCATCGAGCGGCTGCGCAATGAGCTGATCTTGATGTGGAAAGAGCCCCGTAGCGGGGCGGCCATGGGCACCCTGAAGAGGCTTGGGGTTCTCGGCAAGCTGCTGCCCGCGGTGGACGCCCGGTTTGACGGGGAGCTGCAGGCGCTGCTCGACGGCTACGAGGATCTGGCGGCGACTGCTCCGGAGCTATATGCCGAGGCCACGCCCTGGCTGGGCAAACTGATGCTGCTGCTGCACCGGCTGCCCCTGCAGGACGGAGTGCGTATGGCAAACCGGCTCAAGCTGCGGCGGGAGCAGGCGCAGCCCCTGCTGCACGTGCTGGCGTTCTGGCGCGCCGCTCATGATGTTGCTACCGCGCGGCGCCCGGACCGGGGCGAAATCGTGCGCACGTTGGCCCAGTGGGATCCGGACGGACTGCTATTGCTCTGTCTCCGGGGCGGTGCCGATCGGGTTCTGCCCTATTGGCGGGAATGGCGGCACGTGCGCCTCGCCATCACCGGGGCGGACCTGATCGCCGCTGGCGTGCGTGCGGGTCCCCGCATCGGCCGGATTTTGACCCGTGTGCTGCGCGACCGGCTCGACGGCCGGGCGCCCGACCGGCAGTCACAAATGGCCCTGGCGCTCCGCTATGCGAAGGAGGTCTGACCTTGGCGTTTCCCGACCTGCAGACGGTCATCATGTCGATTCCCGGCGTGCTGATGGGCTTCACGTTTCATGAGTTTGGCCACGCCTATGTGGCCACGCTGTTCGGCGATGATACACCCCGCCTCCAGGGGCGGGTGACCCTGAGCCCTCTGGCCCACCTGGACCCCATCGGCACGATTCTGCTGCTCATTGGCGGCTTTGGCTGGGCGAAGCCGGTGCAGATCAACACCGCCCGCCTGCGGCCCCGCGTCTGGGGCGACATCGCCGTGTCAATGGCCGGGGTCGCCATGAACTTTCTGCTGGCGCTGGTCTTTTACGCTGCCGCCCTGATCATGTTCAGGATGGGAATATACGGTGGTTACGACAACCCGGTGCTGGTCGATACGCTGTATCGCACCGCACAGATCAACGTGTTTCTGATCGCCTTCAACGTCCTGCCCCTGCCGCCGCTGGACGGGTTTCACGTCGCGCGTTATCTGTTCCCGCGCGGCATGGAGCATGTTGTTGCCACGCTCTATCGCTATGGCCCCATCATTCTGATCTTCCTCTTCTTCACGCCGGTGGCGGCGTCAATTCTGCGACCCGTCAACGGCGCCGTGTGGAGCGGCGTGACAGCGATTGTCCATGCTCTGGTGGGCCGGCCGATCTGAGCCGTTGCAGGTTTGCAGAACGCCGTGTAAACTAAGACAGTCTGCAACTGTCAAGCTCGCGGAGGTGACGGCCAGTTGACGAAGCAGGAGATGGCTCTGCCGCGGACCGAGTCCTACACGGTGCGGCTGGAGCACTTCGAAGGACCGCTCGACCTGCTGCTGCATCTGATCCGCCGCGAGGAAATGAACATCTACGATATTCCCATCGCGCAAATTACCGAGCAGTACCTGATCATCATCCGCGACCTGTCGGCCCTGGATATCGACCGGGCCAGCGAGTTCCTCGTGATGGCCGCGACGCTGCTCGGCATCAAGAGCCGGATGCTGCTGCCCAAGCCGCCGAAGCTGGAGGCGGAGGAACTGGCAGAAGAAGAGTTCGAGGACCCGCGCGAGGAACTCGTGCGACAGCTCGTAGCCTACAGCCAGTACAAGGAAGCGGCCCAGCAGCTCCGCGAGCGCGAGGAGTTGATGGCAAAAGTCTATACGCGCACGCTCTTCCTGGAGCAGCCGGAAGGGCCGGCGCCCCTCGAAGGGCTAAACCTGGCGGATCTCGTCAAGGCCTTTGAAGAAGTCCTCAAGGAAGAGTGGTCCTGGCGGGAAGTGCCCCGCGAGGAGATTCCTTTGCGCGAAAAGATCCGCGAAATCAATTTCCGCATCTCCCGCAGTCCACACGGCGTGCGGTTCCGCGACCTCTTCTCCCGCGGCGGCTCCCGCCTGGAGATCGTCGTTACCTTCCTGGCGCTGCTGGAACTGATCCGCCAGCGGCGGGCCGTTGCCATGCAGGAAGGCATCTTCGGCGACATCGTCATCCGGCGCGTGCTGGTGACCGACATCGTCAAAGGAGAGACCGGGGACGACGACGAAACCTAAGTCACAGCAACTTGGGCGCAAGGGGGTTCCCCTGCCGATATGATCTGGAACCACGGCAAGGCCATCTTGGAAGCGATATTGCTCGCCTCCCCGGAGCCGCTTTCCGTCAAGCGGATCGCCGAGGTAATCGGACTGGATGAAAAAGACGCCCGGATTCTGGTCGAAGACCTGAAAAAGGAGTACACCCAGCCCGGGCGGGGGCTCCTGGTCCAGGAGATGGCCGGCGGCTATGTACTGACTACCCGGCCCGAGTACGGCGAATACGTTGAAAAACTCCTGGCGCCCAAGGGTAAGGGGCTCTCCCACGCCGCTCTTGAGACGCTGGCCATCATCGCATACCGGCAGCCGATTACGAAAGCGGAAATCGAAGGCGTCCGCGGCGTCAAGGTCGACCGTTCCGTCGAGACCCTGACCGAGCGGGGCCTCATCCGCGAAGTCGGGCGCCGCGACGGGCCCGGCCGGCCCATCATCTACGGGACGACGAAAGATTTTCTGGCGTACTTCGGACTCAAGGATTTGAGCGACCTGCCGCCGCTCTCGGTGGACACGTCAGACGCACAACTGATTCTGCGCGGCCGGGAGGTCTCGGCGGCGGAGCAGTCAAATGGCGATGGCGGGGAGCACCAGGCGTCGTAGACACCGCAGGAGGAGTCGATCTGCGTTGCGATTCATCGGACACGCCTTTGTCGATTGGGATGACACCATCGCCGAAAATATCAAGTACTTCAACATGGCCGAAGATGCCAATGCGCATCTGATCGCCCGCCTGACCCGGCACGAGTACCGCGTCGTGCGCGAGCGTGGCCGGGAGATTGACCTGGCCGTCGCCCGCAGCATCGGGCTCGGGAAGGATAGCTTAGGCATCGCATGGCTGCAGTGTTACCAGGAATTCGCCGGCCGTGCCGGCCTACCGGTCGACCCGGACGGTGCCGAGGCCATTCGCCGTTCCTGCCTGATGCCCTATGAAGTCAAGCAGGAACTGCAGACCGGGGCGGCAGATCTGCTGGGCTGGCTGCACGGCAGCGGCTTTGAAGTGACCATCTGGACGGCCGGCGACCACGATGTGCAGGGGCGAAAGATTGCTGAGTCCGGTCTGACCCATCTGATCCACCGGCAGGCGATTGTGCCGGACAAGACGCCGGAGCGGCTGCTCGCCGCGCTGGAGAGCCGGGACCCGAGCCTCAGCTTCGTGGTGGGGAACTCCCTCCATTCCGACATCCGGCCGGCTCTGGCCATCGGGCTGCTCGCCATCCACATTCCGACGGAAACGTGGGCGTACGACCACGCACACCTGAATGTGAGCGACCCGAATTACCAGAGCATCCAGCAGCTTTCCGAGTTGCCGCAGGTGCTGGCTTCACGTTTCCGAATGGCGGTTTAATCATGTGAACGCCTCAGGAGCCGGGAGATCCCGGCTCCTTTTTGCGCGCCGCCGGGCGGGATACCCGTGCCCACAAATGGAAAGACTCCCCTGAGTGAGGGAGCAGGTGGGGCGGGGGTGTGGCGGTTGCTGGTAGTGTTGGTCGCTCTGCTGCTTGCTGCCGTGATTGCCATGTTGCCCATCCAGACGCAGATCATCCTCGAGCAGCACGCCTGGCAGGCGGTTATGCATGTGCAGGTCAAGCTGGCCGTCGTTCAGATCCGGCGGACGGTCAATATCTCGGACAAAGTCGCCATGGCGGCGGAACATGTGTGGAAGCGCTGGCGGGCCAAGGGTGAGCCTGTGAAGATTCCGCTGCAAAAGACGGTCCGTCGCTTTCCGAGCAAGCGTATTGTGCGGGCAGTGCGCGGCCCCTTTCGATACTTTCGCAAGCGAATCCGGGTCCGCCGATTGGACATCCACAGCGAAATCGGCGGATTTGACGCGATGCAGTCGGCCCTGCTGGCCGGAGTTTTCTGGAGCGTAGCGGGGACGGCGTTGGCGCAGCTCAGCCGGCTCATCCGGCTGGATCCGAGCGTACCGAAGGTGAAAATCGTACCAGTCTTTGCCGGACCTGCCTACAGGCTGGAGATCAACTGCATACTGCGCTATCGCCTCGGCAACGCTATCGTTGCAGGAGTCTGGCTGTTGTCACGGCTGATCGGCGATCGCACGATCCGGGCCTGGGCAAGGGACAGCTGGCGCAGGAAAGGGGTAGAGGGCAGTGGCCGAACATCCGATTCAGGGCCTGATGAAGACGGCCATGGAGAGCCTTAAGGGCATGGTCGACGTCAACACCGTCGTCGGCGATCCGGTGGAGACCCCCTCGGGAGAAGTGATTATCCCGATCTCCCGGGTCGCTTTCGGATTTGCTACCGGCGGTGGCGAGTACGCGGCACGGCCCGATAACGAGGCGGTCGGCAGCAGCGAGTTTCCGTTCGCAGGCGGGAGCGGCGCCGGCGTGTCGGTCCAGCCGATGGGCTTTCTGGTAGTGGGGCAGGGGTCCGTAAGGATGCTGCCGGTGGAAGGCGGCCAGCCGCTGGACCGGCTCATAGATATGGCGCCGACGATCATCGACAAGCTGCGCGGAAAGACCCGGCAGCCGAGCCCCGCGATGGGGGGCACCGACCAGGGAGTCGGCGCGACGTGTGTACAATAGGCAGCGACGTTGGCCGGGCGGCGCCCGGCCTTTTTTCGTGCATAGGCGCCCCTGCTGTGGCGAAAACTGTACACATAACGTGGCGTTCGCGTAAAGGGGAGTGCTGCATTGCGGAGCATGTGGAAAGGCTCCATCAGCTTCGGCCTGGTCTCCATTCCGATCAAGCTTTATGCCGCCACCGAGTCCAAGGATGTACGGTTCAACCTGCTGCACGACCAGTGCCGGACGCCCGTGCAGTATCGGAAATGGTGCCCGAATTGTGACCGGGAAGTGGCCGCAGAGGAGATTGTCAAAGGGTACGAGTATGAGCGCGGCAGCTACGTGATGGTGACGGAGGAGGACTTCGCGTCGATCCCCGTGGCCGCGGCCAGGACGCTGGACATCGTAGATTTCGTGCGGCTGGAGCAGATCGATCCGGTGTACTTTGAGAAGTCGTAGAATACTTATTGCAACCCGATCGTGCTCGGCACTGCCCCCATGCGGCACTTGACTTGCGGCCATTGATGGCCTTTGCTCGTGCCACATCGGGATGTGGGGGATGCAGCCTTGATTGGGGAAATATGGTATAGTAGATTCTGGAGGCGATGATCCGTGAGTTTGCCTGCTGGCGTGCTGCCCGGTCACAAGATGACCGCCAACCTGGAGATCCGGTCGTCCGATGAGAACTGGGCGCAAGAGTCAGGGTTTCCAGTCGGTGTCTATATTCGTATCTCCACCGACTCGGACCTGCAGAAGACCTCGATTATCAACCAGGAAAAGGCGGTGCGGGAGTGGTGCAGCGACCCCTCGCATTACTACCCCGTGCATGACGTGTACATCGACGACGCCCGGAGCGGCGCGTACATGGTGAACCGCCCGGAGGTCAAGCGCCTGATGGCCGATGCGGCGACCGGGAAGATCCGGGGCATTATCACCAAGGAGATCTCCCGTGTCAGCCGTGACGTGTACGACACCCTGGCCATCAAGCGTGAGCTGGATAACTCCGGCGCCTGCTATATCGACATCATCCACGGCTACGACAGCCGTAAGGACGGTGACGAGCTCTTCCTGGTGCTGTACGGCGTGATTGCCCAGAAGGAACGGAAGACCACGGGGCGCCGTGTTGCGATGACGATGAAGCAGAAGGCGAAGGACGGCAAGAACCCGTGCATCAAGCCGCCGTTCGGGTACATCAAGACCAAGGAGAACAAGGATCAGCTGGTGCCGGACCCGGAGCGGGCTGCGGTGTATCGGGAACTGGTCGTGAAGTTCCTGGCCGGGTGGGGGAAGAAGAAGCTCTGCAACTGGCTGAACGAGCAGGGGATCTACACGACCATGGGCAAGCCGTGGTTGCCGGCGTCGATTAACGTGGTGCTGCGCAATCCGGTCTATCTGGGGCATACGTTCTGGGGCACCACGAAGATGGTCAAGGGCGCCAACGGCCGGGCCAAAGTAGTGGCCCGGCCGGAGAGTGAGTGGGTTTTCAATGCGAATACCCATGAGCCGCTGATTGATAAGGAGACCTGGGATCAGGTGCAGGCGCTCTTTGTGGAGCGCAAGGTGGTCACGAACGAAGGGGTGAAGGGGCAGCGCTTCACCCGGAAGTATCCGCTGGTCGGGTATCTGCGGTGCGGGTTGTGCGGGAGCCATATGTATGGGCACCGGTTCACGAAGCGGCCGAAGGGGAAGCCGGCGTATCACAACTTCTACTACACGTGCCACCGGGAGTTCGGGCACTGCAAGCTGCCGTATCAGCGGCAGCAGGACCTGGAGCGGAAGGTGAATCAGCAGATCCTGGACCTGGTGGGCGACCCCGATATCATCCGGGCCCAGGTGGCGAAGCAGTCCCACCTCTACGTGGAGGGGATGGACGAGCTAAAGGCCAAGCGGGAGGAGCTTTCCAAGAAGTTTGAGAAGCTCGTGGCGGGGTCAAAGCAGCTCGGCATGGATCGGGTGATGGGGACGATTACGGAGGCGGAGTTCGCCGAGCAGATGAGCATGATTCGCGAGGTCCGGAAGCAGGTGGAGGAGGACCTGGCGAAGCTGGACAAGCAGCTCAGCCGGGCCGATAATGCCGATACGCAGGCCGAGCGGGTCGTGGCGGCCATCCGGGAGTTGGTGCTGCCGAGCGACCCGGGCGTGACCGACGAGGTGATGGAGCAACTCTATTTTCTATTGCTGCGGCGGGTAGTGGTCGAAGCCGAGGGAGAACCTGTCCTTCAATGGACTTTCAGCGCTGACGAATCAATCGGCGCGACTGGGTAGCCAATTGAGGCGAGGGCCTGGCCAGCACCCTTAGGTGGTTGGCAGAGGCCCTCGCTGTGTTTCGGACGACCGTCAAGATGTGGCTTGCTCTCCCTGCGTGAGCTGGGCCTTCCCTATTTGGGTTTCCTAGAGCGTTTTCCTGTAGAGGGACCGGAACCCCCCTTTTTCTTCGGGCCAATATCAAGGCCGGAGCGAAGCAGCCGTTCATAGGTTACGGTCACCGGGTGCGTGGGACCATTCACCTCCATAGAGATGGCTAGCCCACGCTGCAGAAGCGCTCTTGATGCCTCGCGTTTGCCTAACTGTGCCATGATGAACGCAAGATTCACGGCGATTCCCGCTACTACTCTGTGTTTGGGTCCATAAAGGGCTTCGTAGATGTCGAGTGCTTCCCGAATCCACTTCTCGGCTTCAAAGTAGCGCCCCGTCTTGGCCAGTGCCGCGCCAAGATTGTTAGCGGTTCCCGCAACCAAGTGGTGCTTGTGACCGTAAGCTCGCACAAGAATTTGGTGGGCGAAGGTCGCCAGCCTTATGCCTTCCTCTCGTCTACCGAGATCAGTTTCAACGCTGGAGAGGCTGGCTGCGATCCGGGCGACAAAGGGATGGTCTGCACCATACGCCTCAGTCGCAATCGAAAGAGCCTTTTGGAAGTAGTCACGAGCACCCTTGAGGTTTCCCTTCACCTCCAAGAGTGCGGCAAGGTTGTTAAGAGTGGAGGCATATATAGGGTTACTTTTTGTCGGTGGAGTCTCGCAGAGCTTGAGGGCTTCAACATAGTATTTTTCGGCAAGGTCAAGGTTACCTGCTGCTTTCTGAACCATTCCAAGGTTCACTAGCGCACCGACTAAATCTGAGATATCCAGGATCGAGCTCCTTCTAAGAATATCAAGGGCCCGTTCCTGGACCATCATGGCTTCGCGGACCTCCCCTGCCCCTCGCAGGGCAGCACCGAGACCGGATAATGCGACAGTTATTTCGTGGCTATCAGCACCGTACTCCGTTTCTGCCTGTCGAACAACCATCCGCATTACTCGCACTGCCTCGCCAAACTGCCCATAGTCGGCTAGGAAAAGGCCGGCGTCTGCGACAAGTCTGCGGAGGTCAGGAACTGACATAGAGAGACGATAAGCGTGGTCGGCTACGCACAGAACGTGAGGGAGCAGCTCTCTATGCAGCGTCTCTGGTTTGTCGGGCGAATATCGAGGAAAGACCGATGCCAACCAGGTTACTGCGGATATGATTGTCTGTCTGGTCTCATCAGTGCTGAGCTGGTCACGCATAACCAGTTGTATTAGCCGATGAACTGCGAGCCCATCATCGTGCGATTGGACGAGAGAATACCTGCGAAGGGCTGCAATCAATTCATCCACACGAAAATCCGACTGTTCATCTCCCAGGAAACCAGGCGCTCTTCTCAGCGCCCAGTACGGAATAATCTCAGGCGCACTAAACGCAGCGATTTCCAGAAACTTCGCGGCATCAGTGGACGTCTCCCGAACGGCGGAAAAGGACATTTGCCAAGTGGTAGCTACCGTATGTGGGTACCCCGAGGCCGGTTTTCCTTTCTCCCAAACCCTCTTGTGGTCACGATTGAACCTGTCCAAATAATCCGTCACAGTGATCCCCGTCTGCTCAATGTAAGCAGCCGCTTGCTCCAAGGCCAGTGGCAGGTGCCCCAGTGTAACGGCCAGTTCGCTGGAATGTACGTCATCTCGGTTCAGCCGACCACGGAGAAATGTCAGAGACTCCCCGGGGTCCCAGACGTTTATTGGCACCAACGTTCCTAAACCGGCCCAGTTAGGGTTAACTGTTGTGACGATAATGTGTCCGCGACCTGAAGTAGGCAAATACGGCTCGATATCTTGTGGAGAATCTGCGCTATCGAACACCAGTAGCCACTTAGAGTGGGAATCAAGCCACGCACGGACAGCTTGGGCTACCAAGTTCGGCTCGCCCTCTGGGAGAGAAAGACCAAGCATTTGTACTACACCCAACAGATCGAAAGTGATGGATGCATGGTCTGTCGCTCGAACCCAGATTATGGAGTCGTAATCAGCATCATAGCGGTGCAGGAATTCCCTGGCGAGTTGGGATTTCCCCACACCTCCCAAGCCAGAGAGTATGACTAGGGTGTCTTGCCCTGACTCGAACACCGTGCGAATCCTCGTGAGTTCCTTTTGACGGCCACTGAAGCGTGGGTTGTACCTAAGACTTATCTTCCGGAGTTGTGTAATTGGACGTGGGGGTTGCGCTTGCCTTAGTCGTCTGAACTCCGCGAGGTCGCTGATGATCTTATCCAACTTGTATTCAAGACGGGGAAGAATATCGGCGCTGGTCTGTAACGACGTAACGATTTCTGCGACAGTTACTCCAACCCCAGCGAGAACATAAGTTTCGAAAATGCTCCGAACCTGCTGGCTTTCCTTGATCTCAGCGGCAAAGTACTCACTCATCAAAGGGAGCAAAGCGTTCTTGGCCGCCTCCCTAAAGACTGCCGGCGTGTTCTCGTCGTCCTGCACTGTAGAGAGCACTCGCTCTCTAAGTCGCTCCATACTATGCTCGCCAGCCGCGCCGCCCGGACGTACAAGTAGACTGAGTTCATCGAACGACTCCGTTAATGGAAATACGTAATTGCTCCGGTCGACAGTTTTGAGATCCGACTCCAAGATCGCAATATGTGAGGATAGCCACTCCCTATCCGAAAACGACAGCTCACGGAAGATCTCGCTTCGCATACAATCCCTGCATAACGCCAACTCAGCCTTCCAGAGCGCTTTGCGGAGCGCGATCATCAACTTATTGCTTGCATCGCCACTCTTCTTGAGGCGACCAACGGTGGTCTTCCAGGCGGTAACTATCGTGGCATCCAAACGATTGCCAATTACATTCAGAACGACACTGCCCAACCATCCCATCAATTTGGCTCCTAGTGCGGCGTCCATATATGATATCTCCTTCAATCAGTTCTCCCAACTGGAATTGCAGAGGTGTGCGCCAGGGTTAGAGCCCCCGTTTGGTGGGTTTATGTGCATCGGGCGTATAGAGTCCATCATCCGAGATATGTTCATACCTAATTGTACACGGTTTGCCTATGGCATTGTATAATAGGCCAATTTACAAACAAGCTAAGGGTCGCGTTTCATATGTTGTATCTGGTTGTCAGTCATCCAGTGAAATCGAGACTGTCGGTGTAAGCATGAAACCAGATATGTCTTGCCAGGCAGGCCGGACATCTCTGGTCTCAAGTAGTTGCTCATAGGCCTCAATCTTGACGCGACATCAGTGCACCTGCAGACACGCTCTCTGAAGCCTGCGCCCCCTAGCAGGTTCTCGTTGATTTCACGTTGAACAGCTATCCGTAAGGACAGATCAAGGAGAGCAATACATGCGGCACGTTAAGGCGTTCGTTAGCTATAGTCACGATTCCCAAGAACATGAGGACGCGGTCCTAGCCTTGGCCGATAGGCTAAGGCGAGAAGGCATCGACTGCAATCTCGATCAGTACGAAGAGGCCCCGGTCGAAGGTTGGCCCCGGTGGATGGTCAATCAGGTGGAATGGGCTGATTACGTGCTGATCGTCTGTACAGAGAAATACGAGCGCCGATTTCGTGGGCGCGAGGCACCAAATAAGGGGTTAGGGGCGTCGTGGGAAGGCGCGCTGATAACCCAAGAGATCTATAACGCGGCTTCCAACACAACCAAGTTCATCCCAGTGGTTCTCAATCCAGGGGACGCCAAGTTCATCCCTGTTGAGCTACAGGGTGCCACCAGATACGACCTGAGTGAGATCGGACAGTACTTCCGGCTCTACCGCCGCCTCACCGGTCAGCCTCACACCCCGAGGCCCCCTTTGGGCGAAATAACTCCATTACCGGAGAGGGAGCGAAAGCTACCATTCGCCGCTGAACCGACTGCTCCGCTAGGAGTAGTAAACAGCCCGCAAGCCCGTGACGGCTCACCCGAAATCCGTGTGCCTGCATCTGAAGCTGCCAAGCTCATGGAGCAGGTAGAGCGCCTCAAAGAATTACTGACCAACCGTTGCACTAATGACGGCCCCTGCGATGATGAGGAGTTCAAGGCGTTGCGCCGGACGCTATGCGCTAATAGCTTCATCAGGACATTGCTTCCTTCGTTTGTGCAAAGCTGCAGATCACTCGACGAGTTCTGGGGTTTCATCAAACCCAAGGAATCGACCTACGCCGGACGCCGGGAGTATCTGAGGGAATCCTTTGATCAGCTTCTAACTGGCTTAGAGGATCTCACCTTGAACCCCAGCGAAAGCAAGATGGAGAACCCAGCACCGGACGCAACCGAGTCCGATGAGCGCTTTCGAAACTTCACCCTTGCGGTAGTGCCCCAGACCCAGGGCTACTCTGCGATTTGTTTGGACTTGGGGCTCACTGGATACGGTGTAACCCCACAAGAAGCGCTTGAGAGTGTTCGGACAGAGTTGCAGGCATATCTAGCCAATAAGGGCATGCCTGCAGACCACCAAACGCCCATCCTTACCCAGGCCATGGTCCTCGTCGCCAGCGGGACCGTTTCTGCGGCGCCCGATTCGGTCGGACTTCTTGCTGGCAGGTTTGTCCGGGCAGTGTATATTAGTGATATCGAGGGATTCTGGTCGCAGTTGTCGCATGAGTCTCATGGCATATGGAAGGGAATCTGGAGCAAATCTGAGGGCTGGGATCTTGGGGACGTTGACATAGCCAGCCGTCATCCCTCCACGCCGCGGTTTGCAGGTCTGATCATGAGGCTCATGGAATCCCTGGCAACCGCCTGGGGGCCGGAGTGGGGAGGAGACGAACTATCGGTCGCACCCACTCGGTATGAGTCTGCCCACCGAGCGAGAGTCAGGGTTCTCAAAGGGTTTGCTGACGTTACCGTGATTGCCACTCCTACCAGGATGGAGGCTATCGTGGTTCCAATGGTGTGTGAAAATGGTCTATGGAAGGTTGACTATCTGGGGCTCATAACGCCAGCCTCCTTAGCAAGTAACACGGTATTGTAGCCTCAACACCGGTGCCAGCGCATTCTGAATATCCTATCGGAGTCGCCCCCCTCGCGCTAGGACCACTGGGCCGATAGACATAGAACCGTTCAGCGCGGGTTGGCTGACGAACGGTAGTCTTGTGGGACTGGAGAACCTTGTAAGGCGCCCCCGTGACGTTCACGGGGGCGCCCTTTACTGCCGGTTTTGCTTTACCTTGGCGACGGGTAAACTTGGCTCAAGGGGCGCCGGCTCTCGATTTTCACCGAGCCGGCGAACAGCGGTGCGGATGAGTAGGTCGAAGACCCGATGGGCGACGGGTGAAGAAGCGAAAGTGGCTTTGTCTGTTCGCATGAAAGCCCTCCGATCTGCGGCTGTCGCTCCTATCTTGCCCCCCGGCCCCGGTCATGCTCCCCCCGTTCTTTCACCCGCTGATACTCTTCCAACACCGCCGACCCAACCATGGCGCGCATCTCTGCGGTGACCGGGTGCGCCACATCCCGGTAGCGATCCCCGTCCTTCCGCTGGGGCATCGCCACGAACAGGCCCTTCTCAGACTCCACCACCCGGACCCCGTGCACCACGAAGGCATCCCCGATGGTGACGCTCCCGATCGCCTTCGTGGGCCCGCCCTCGCCAAGCTCGTAAAGCTGCACACCCGTGACCGGAACGAACTTAGGTCCATTCTCACTCATCTTGAATTACCCTCCTCTTGTCTATGAGAGGGGGACCGGCCGGGCTTGAGGGGATTATGCCCGTTGGCTCCAGGCTGTCAAGGTTCTCGCTGAGCCCGCCCCCGTAAGCCTTGACAGCCTGGTGGCGCCAACGGGTACACTTCAATCAGCCCGGCCGGTCCCCCATGCTCTACTTGGATCGCTCACGCTGCAGGTAGCGCTCCAACTCCCGCCCGGCCTCGCTCAGATCCAGCGCCGAATGCCTGACCGGCAGCGTCTGATCCGGCGCCACGACCGTAGCGGACGCCCACTCCTGGATCTCCGGCAGGCGCTCGTTCACCTGCTCGATCCGCAGCTTCGACCACTGGAACGGCGGCGTCGGTACGAACGGCATTCCGTGCTTGAAGATCAGTGCGTATCCGGCAGTCCGCGAAGTCCTGGCCAACGTCCGGTACGCCAGGGCCGTGTCCTTGTCGACCTCCAGGGTAGCCATTCGCCGGCGCAGGGACGCCGACAACTCGATCAGCAGGGCGCCCATCTCAACTTCGTCGTAGGTCGCCCAGGGGCGATAGGACGCATCTTGTGTAACCTGATCCCGAACCAGCATTTGCTTACTCCCTCCCAGAGCGCTGCGACAACAGCAGCAGCGGGTCGACTGGTGTTTCGTTGTAGTGAATCTCGAAGTGCAGGTGCGGTCCCGTCGAAAGCCCGGTGCTCCCGGCGTACGACACAACCTGCCCTTGCTCTACGTGCTGCCCTGGCTGCACGGCCAGGGCCGAACTATGTGCGTACAGGCTCTGATACCCTTCACCGTGATCGACCACGACCATCAGACCGTAGGTAGGGTTCATCTCAGCGACGACCACCGTGCCCGCCTTGGAGGCTCGTATCGGCGTTCCTGTGGACACGCCCAGGTCAACCCCGGCATGGAGGCGCCGGACGCCGTCTATGGGGCTCACACGCATTCCGTAGCGGCTCGTGATCGGCGCGACCACCGGCCAGGCGAAGCCATCGACCGGGACCCAGTCTGCCGGCGGCTCGAACGGCTCAATCAGGATCTCGTCGGCATCGGCGTCAAGGCTATCCAGGAGCTGATAACCCTCGAACAGCTCCGCTGCTCGGGCCGCCGCCCCGGGCGCCAGCGACCGGGCATACACGCCCTCCGGGCCCCGCTCGAAGTCGGGTGACGCCAGGACGACCACGCTCTGCTCGATGTGTCGGTGCAGCAGTTGGCGCCACGCCTCATGGGCGCCCCGCCAAAGAGCGGCTTCCTCCTGCGGAGTCAGCTCCGGCGACTCAGGCGGGCACCGCAGCGTATCCGCAGGATGCTCCCGGCACCATTCCTCAGCCGCCTCCCGCTTCGACCGCAGACGAGCCGCAATCCGGTCGGCATACAACTCATCCACCGACGGAATCGGCAACTCGAAATCACCTGCGGCATCCCAGGCGGCCAGGGCCGCCCAGTGGACGCCCGTCCGGGCGCCCACCTGCCGGTAGGCAGCCTCCAGCTCCGGGGGAATCGGCACTTCGGCAGCGTTCGCAGCCAGCGCCCCGACGAAGAGCACCACGAACCCCACAACCGCAACCACCACAACAGTCACCACTCCGACTACGAAAGCAAGCCATTTCACGGCCAGAGCTCCTTCATCTCGCCGGGCCGGGTCGTGAAGTAGTCGTACTGATAGGCCGACAGCAAGAGCAGGAACGGCAGCCGATACGGCCCCAGTACATAGAGCCCCTTGCCCGGGCTGCTGCCCTTGACGAACGACGCCTCCGCATCCGACAACCCGCAGTGCGCCTGGATCTCCGGTAGCGCCTCGCCCTGGTCGAACAGGACTTTCAGGTCGCTCGTCTTGACGATGGTCCGCCCCACTTCGGTCGCCATCAGCCGCTCCAGCAGCTGCGACACCGCCGCCGGGCAGCAGCGCCACTTCCGGCCCCGGGTCCAGATCATACTGATGTACTCCGCCGCGATGGGCTCCTGCAGGAACCAGAGGATCTCCTCAAAGTACAGGTGCGTGTTCCGCTTGTGATACCGGTTCAAGCCCACCCGGGCCCAGACCCAGTTCACCATCCACGGCATCGCCATGTTCCGGGTGGCCGGGTCCAGCTCCCGCAGGTTGAGGCTGATCAGCCGGGCGCCCGTCAGATCCACATTCGTCCGGGCGTTGAAGAGCTGCATCGGGCCGAACCGGAAGAGATCCATCGCTTCTGCAAGGCTCGACTCAACCGAGCGCAATTCCTCCTGCAAGTCGTCAAGGACGGGCATGGCCTCAGACCGATATCGGTCACCGGCCAGGATATCGCTCTGGTTCTCCGGCGTAATGCCGTACCGCCCGTACGCCCGGATAATCGCGTGCATTACGTGCGCCTTCTGCACCGGGTCGAAGCGGCGCCGGCCATCACCACCCGACACCCCGATCTGGTACTCCAGCCAGCTCGTCAGCAGGGGGATGAACTTGTCCAGCGGGCGCCCCTTCTTGTAGCCGCCCCGCTCGTCATCCCAGTCGAGGGCCAGGTCCATGATGTTGATGCGATGGGCCGAACTGCCGCCCAGCCGCACCACGACGCCGCCCATGTCGGTGATCATGCTGTCCATCTCGCCGTCGGGGTCCAGCACGACCTGGTCGTCATCGGTCATCGTGTGGACATGCTGGATCTTGGTGCGCAGCCACATCGTCTTTCCGGACCCGGGCACGCCCAAGACAACCAGGTTGTAGTTTTTGAGCGCCCAGACGTCGAGTGAGATCAGGCTGTTGTTAAGCCGGGATACGCCCGCATACATGCCGGCGGGGTGCATCAACTGCTGCGCATCCAGCGGGGCCAGATGAGCCACCGCATCGGTCAGCATGTTCCGGCTCGCCTCCACCGGGTCGTAGCCGATGGGGAGACAGGCCAGGAAGCCTTCCTTCTGCTGCCGCAGGGCCGGCGCTGCCTTGATATCCGCCTGATTGAGCAGCGTCTCCACCGTCCGGACGTCCGCCGCCAACTGCTCCTGCGAGTCGGCTGTCACCGCGACGTACATGGCCGTGTAAAACCAGCGCTGATGCCCCTGCTCCAACTGCTCCCGGCAGTAGACGGCCTGATCCCGGAACTTCAGCACCCGGTGATCCTGTGTGAAGCCTTCGACTTCATCTTTGGCCGTGGCCACCGTCAGGGTGCGGATGCGCTCATCCAGACGGCGCAGCGCCTCGCCCGTGTCGACGGGCTGCACGTGGATGCTGATGTCCAGGTTCAACTGGCTGTTCGTCAGATGCCGCAGCGCGTTGTACTGCAGATAGGTCGGCCACGCCCGCACGGCCAGAACCGCCCGGTGCACCCGGTTGAGATCGATCCGGTCCCGGTGAAACTGACAGTCGATGGGGGCGATCAGGTCCAGCCAGAGCTGGCTCGCCTCGGTGATGTCGTCGTTGATGGCGAAGTAGTTGCCCTTCTGCACCAGGCTGATGCCCTCGGGCTTCGTCATCGTCAGGAGGCTGTTCGGATCGCCCGGCGTCTTGTGGGTGGCGACCAGATCCGGGTTCATGTCCGCCCAGAGGAGGCAGATCATCTCCCAGGTGTTCAGCCGCCGGCTGTCGACGCCCACGGCGTGCAGTTCCGACATGGCCTGTGTGCAGAGCTGCTGCAGCTTCTTGGCGACCTGATCAACCGTTTCGGGCGCCTGGCGCCCCGCCGGGTGCGGCACCCGCAGCACGAGGTAGAGCCCGGCCTCGGGGATGTTATTTATGCGGACCAGCGTGCGGATGTGCTCCTCGTGGTCCTGCAGCCAGGCGCGGCGCTCATCGTGCTCGGGCAGGGCCTGCAGCCGCTGGTGGATGGCCGCCAGCATCTGCTGCGGATCGACGGGCCGGGATGAGAACCGCCACTGGAAGATCTCCGTGCGCCCGTTCAGGAACTTGAAGAGGTGGTAGAGGGCCCGCTCCTGTTCGGCCTCGCCGCAGGTGGATAGGTTCCGGGTGGCGACTTGCAGGATCGCCACCCAGAAGCCGGGCTGACCGGGCGGGTTGATCTTCATCACGTTCTGCCCGAGGGCGTGGATCGGCAACTGCTGTGCGGCAAGTGTCCGGCGGAAGTTGTGCAGGCGCCGCCGCAGCGCCTTGCGGGGAGAGTGGAACGGCAGGACCTTGTCGTCATCCACGGGCGCCACGCTCCCTCTTGCGGTACTGCTTCCGCCGCCGGTTGTGCCAGACGGCGTTGATGATCGGATCGAACTGCGCCAGCCAGACCAGGCGCAGCACCAGTGGCGATGCGGAGATGATCTGTGGCTTGGTGTAGTAGCGGACGACGACCCGCAGCCAGTACTCCAGCGGTCGGCCGTCGGGCTGATAGTACCCGTAGGCGAAGCCCGGCAGGGCCATCAGGAAGGCCAGGAGGTAGCCGGCGAAGTCGTGCGTGCGCATGAGCAGCAGGCCCACCGCCGCACCGGCCACTCCGAAGGCGATGCCCTTGAGTTGGCGCCCGCGGAAGGACTTGTAGACCCGGGGCTGTGCATCGACCAGGGGCACGGGAACAAAGGCACGTGTCGGCACTCGGATGCTCACCTCTTACTCACTTGTTGTCGTCCGGTCGGCGGGCATCTCTCGCCCCTTGCATGAATCGCTCGATGGCGATGATCTGATCCCACGAGTCGGAGCCCGGGTCCGATTGGCCCATCTCGATGACGGCGGGTTGCTCCGGGGTGATGGTCCAGGGCGCCTCCAGGGCGGGGCGGGCGGCCGTGGCGCCGGCGTGGACCTGCCGGGCGGCGTTCCTGGAGATCGCTTCAGCCGGGGCTTGCGGCTGCGATGTGGCGTGGTGCCCCGTTGCAGCGCCGTTTGAAGGGACGGGAGCGATCGGATAGGCGGATGCTCCAGCCGGGGCCTGCGGTACGGACGAGGCCGCGGGCGGGCTGGGGATGCTGTCCTTGTTGCCCGGCTTCGCTGCCATGCTAAGCCCCTTGAGGCCCGCCAGCATGTAGGCGGCGGTCATCAGGCCGCCGGAGCCCGTGTTGCCCTGGCCGGTCAGCCGCTTGATCATCGTCGGCAGGAAGATGGTCAGGATCAGCATCGAAATGGAGGGGACGAAGTTCCAGATCGTATTGCCGATGCCGGCGCCGACATCCATCTGTACGGCTAATCGGAGCATCGCCACGATGATCAGCAGCGTTGCATTAAGCCCCAGGAAGCTCCGGAAGGCCGCCTTCGGGATATCGTCCAGCGCCGGAATCAGGTAGACCGGCCAGACTAACGGGGAGATGATCACCGCCAGTGCCAGCTCTGCCACCCGGACGCCGCCGATCAGGAACCAGAGGATTAGCAGCACCAGCAGCATCACGAGGGCGAAGAGCAGGACCAGAAAGGTGTTAGCGTCATCCAGCATCCAGATCAAGCGGGTGTATATCTCCGTCGGATCGCCGCGCCCGGCCCAGTGCGTGTCCAGGTAGCCCCGGAAGCCGTCCAGCATGGCGTTGAAGATGCGAATCCAGAGGCCGTAGAAATGGATGCTGCCCATCGTCATGAACGCCGCCACGCCGAAGCGTTTGACCCAATCCATGATGTTGCTGGATTCGCCCATCAGCCCGGCTTCGGTCACCTGCGACAGGGAGATCACCGTGCAGAGCCCGAGGAGCAGGAGTCCGGCCACCCGCATGGCCTTGTAGACTTCCTGCACGGCGACCATCGCGGTCACGTCACGGGTGCCGTTCAGGAAGAACCGCTCCGCATCCTGCAGCAGGGTCACTGTGGCGGGCTGGCGCTCTTTCAGCCGGTTCTGGGTCGTGGAGACTGCCGAGTCCCACAGGCGCCCGACGACGGTGCTGCCGACATCAGCATGAACAGCGGTTGGGGCCGCGGTCGCCAGGAGGAGCAGGAAGAGGAAGACCAGGCGCTTCAATTTGCGTTTGCACCTCCTACTGCCAGAAGACCGGTAGGTAGGAAGTGAAGCCGAACCACTGGGCGACGCCCCGGGCCAGGATGCGGTCGCCGGCCAGCATGAGGAAAAGGACGGCGGCCCGGATCAGCAGCGCCTGGGCCTTCGAGTGGTCGTAAGGCATATCAGCCGAGCCAAGCTTCGTGAGCGCCACCAGGAAGGCCAGAGCGGCGAGTGCAAGCCCTACGCCCCGTACGAGGCGGTAGTCCTGGATGATCTCCGTGGAGACAGTCATGCCGTCACCTGCCTTTTTTCGATGGGGGCCCCGAGGTGCGATCCCCGGGGCCTCCTTGACTACTGCCAGAGGAATGTGGGGATCGAGCTGGGGTCCACGTTGAACCAGGCGACGAGCCCGCTCAGCACCAGCTTGTAGCCGATGACGGCGATGAAGCCGGCGCCGCTCCAGATCATCTTTTTGGTGCCTGCGTTGACTTCGTGCGGGTTGTCCGAGTTCTGGACCCGCTGCGCCCAGGCCAGGCAGAAGATGATTGCCAGGATCAGGGCTGCCGTCCACCGGCCGTACTTGACGAGCTTGCCGAAGCCTTCGGTGATGGCGGTGTCGAGTTCGCCATCGGCGGCAGAGGCGGCGCCGTTGTTCATGAGAAGGGTGGTTGAGGCGACGAGGGATGCGGTCAGAACACGGGTGGAAATACGGCGCATCATATCCATCAACGTGATGAACCTCCTTCTTGTTTGGGTCCTTCGTTGGCGAAATCGGTGAGATCTGTGTCTTCGGCTGTTGCGGTGGTCGGTGGCGCTTCGGTCTGTTGCGGCGTGATCTCGGTGAGGATTTTGGCGACGTCGATCACCACAGGCGGGGTGCGCTCTGGCGCCGGGTACGCCCGGTGATCCTCTTCCACGATCTCCTTGGCCTTGGGGTGCAGTGTGAAGTCGACCTTGGTCAGGCGGGCCGGGAAGTTGGCCTTGGGTAGCAGCAGCGCCTGTTCGCTCGGCAGCCTGCGGATCTCGTCCGGCGTGAGGAGGGGGCGCCCGATGTAGGTGCGGCTGGAGCTGGATGATCCGCCCGTGGAGCCCTCGGTGGCGCCTGTCCCGACGATGCTGAGGGTGGTGGTGCCCGTGAGCTGCGAGACGTACTGTGCGGTGTCGAGATCGTTGACGCCGAGGATCAGCAGGTGGTCGCTGTTTGCCAGCAGCTCAGACCAGGACTGCGGGTAGCGGTTCTTCATCTGGCCGAGGCTCTGCCAGATCTCTTCGGTGCTGATGCGGCGGCTGCGCATGGTGCTTTTCTTGAGTGCGTAATCGGGGATGTAGCCGCAGTTGGCAATCTCGTCCATCACACACCGTACGGGGTTCGGTAGGGCGCCGCCGTGTTTGTCCGCCACGTCGTAGAGCTGCTGGAACGTCTGCTGCCAGAAGAGGGCGAGGATGGGGGCGTAGGTTGCCTTCGAGTCGGGCACCACAAGGAACAGGGCGATCTTCTTCGTGCCGAGGTCTGCCAGGCTGAAGTCGCTGGCCGCCGTCAGACTGATCACTTCGGGGATGTTCCAGAGCTGCAGCCGGCTGCCGATGCCAGCTACCACACCGGCCCGGACCTTCTCGTCGGCCCGCAGGAACGTGCGGTAGAAGCGGCGCGCGGGTGCGTTCTGGTCGAGGCGGAGGAAGAGGTAGTCGAGGTTCTTCGGATGGAGTTCGGAGCCCAACTCCAGGACCGAGGCCATGTGCTGCTCTTCCTTTGGCCTGTGCTGCTTCACGTAGAGGATCAAGGCGGTGATGAAGCTCTGTTCGGCCTGGTCCCAGAAAGGGTCGCCGCCGGCCGGGCGATTGGGGTTGACGGTGTTGGCGACGATGTTGACAGCGAGATCTGCGGCGTCGGTGGTGGTCTGAACGGCGTCGAGCGGGTTCCAGCGGTCGGAGTGGGCCATGTCGAGGAAGTTGAGCAGCCGGACCTCGTACCCCGCCCGCTTCAGCAGGTGCGCGCTGCGCTTGTAGTTTTCGGACTTGGGGTCCATGCAGACGAGGGACGCCTGCCCGTGGAGCGCCTCCTGCAGCAGGTTGGGCTGTACGAAGGAGCGGGTCTTCCGGGACCCCGACGAGCCCAGGATGGTCACGTTCTGGTTGTAGGGCAGCGTCGGGTCTGGTGGCAGGGTGAGGAGGCCGTCTTTTGCTCTGCCCAGGATGAGGCCCGGGCCTTCTCGTTTGAGGTAGGACCGCAGCTCGTGGGGATGGGCGAAGCGTGTGCTGCCGTGGCTGCCGTAGTGGCTGGCATCTTCCGGCGCCTTGGGGTTGGTATTGCGTTTGGAGTACCAGGTTAGCACTGCGATAACCGCGGCGAGATTGAGGACGAACCACTCGCCTGTGAGCTCCTTTTGCGTAACCAGATACCACGGACGATATGGGCCGGGGCCGCTCCACATAGCCCACGGCAAGGTGATGAAGTCTGCGAAGGCGAGGCCGGCGCCGATGATCAGGTAGATGCGTTTCATCTTCACCTTTCTGGGGCTCAGCGGCCCCGGTCGTCGTCGTCCCGATCCTTGCTGGGGCGCCGTTTCGGGGGTCCGCCAGGGAGTCCGTCCGCTTCTCGCTCATCGGCCCGTGCTGCGTCTCGGAGCCCTCTGAGCAGGGTGGAGGTCAGGTCACGGAGGGCGCCGTTGAACTCCCGCTGCTGGCGGCGTTCTTCGTCCCGCTCCCGGCGCTCTCGCAGGATGATCTTCTCGACGGCCGCTTTAAGTTCGATCCGCATCGGGTTGGTGATGCGCAGCCGATGTCGGGTGCCGTCGGGTGCGGTGTAGACGCTCTTGACGTCGATGTGCACGTGCGGGTTGGACTCGGTCAAGTGCTCTGCTGCGATCCATTCCAGCTTGATGCCGTGCTGCTTCTCGAGGCTCTCCAGCGCCTCCCGGATGACCGGCTTCCAGCTCGTGAATCCGCAGGCCTCGAAGTCCTTGCGTCTCATGGAGAACATGAGCCGGTGCATCTTGGCGGGCTGATAGAGGTTGCCGTTGCGCAGCTTGCGGCCGCGGGTCAACGGGTCGTCCAGGGAGGCGATGAAGGAGCGAACGTCGGCGTGATCGGAGCGGCGGTCGAAGGCGCCCAGCTTGTGGTTGGGCTCTTCTCGGGATCGGAACGCATGGTAGCGGACGGACTTGGCGGCCTGGGGCAGATGCTTGGTGTAGTTGATCTTCAGGACGACCATGGGTTAGCTGCCGTCGCCGGGGAGTTCCCGCCGGATGATCTTCCAGGCCCGGCCCCGAATCAACTCGAAGTGATCCTTGGCCTGGGCGGGATCGAGCTGCTTGCCGCACATCAGCTCCAGGAGCAGCAGGGCTGCCGTGGCGCTGTATGTGCCGCCGCCCCAGACACCGGGGCGGAGCCAGGCTTCCAATTGGGCGAACTTCTCGTTGAGGAGCTGCTCCCAAACAGGCGTCATGTTTGCCTCTTCGTGTTGTGCGTCTTGCTTCTTGATGTAGTCCTTGATGGCCGCCGCCACTTCGCTGCTAATTGTGTACCCGCGGGCTCTGCCTCCCTTTGCTGCCGCAAGACGCCTGAGCTCGTGCATGTCGGCCGCAGACAGGCAGACGGTCTGTCGGATGAGGCGGGTAATACTGATCCCTCCTACGGCGACAAGGGGGTTGGGCCGATGATCATACTGCTCCCGGGTAGGGGTAATAATGTCCACACTGCGCACCCCAAGGCCCGGGGCGAATGCTCATACTTTTTTATCTTGCGAACCGTGAAGGGGTGACCGGCGGGGGACGGGGGGCGGCAGCCCCGTGCCCCGGTTCCGGCTCCGGAATCGCCCACCTGGCGGGCCGGCCCGGCTCAATCGGGATGCCCGTGCAGCCCCTCATACCGTTACGGCGGCGCCCCATCGTTGCATCCCTGCTTTCAGGTAACCACGACCGTTGGCGTGTTGCGGGGCCGGGGCCACGAGCTTGTTCTCCTCGTCGGGGAGGATGTATTGTGAAAGGGCCATCGCCCCGCCGCCGGTGATGAGGTAGAAGGCGAAGTGTGGGCTGTTCCAGGAGCGGATCAGCCGGGTGATCTGGCGCCCAAGCTCTGCGAAGGCGGCATCATGGCCGAGCAAGCGATCCTGGCGAAGCACTTCCTGCACCTCGATTTCGCTCCGTCCTCCTGCGGCACGGCCAATCAGTTGATAGGCGTAGGCCATGCCGAGCTTGGGCGAAATGCTAAAGCGGCGGAGCGGCTCCATGTCGTCCAGGGCGTAGGTGTTGAGCGTGTTGAACCCGATGTCCAGGACGCACCAGCGCCAGGTCGCCACCAGGGAAGCGGCCCAGTGCCGCTGACCGCTCAGCTCAAAAGGGAACTCGATTGTGTGATCTAGCGTACCGTGCTCGTCCAGGAGGAAGTCGAGTGCCGAGCCCAACGGCTGGGGCATCACCAAGGCGTCTTCAACAGTGATGGTCACGTCGATCTCACGCCGGTCGGTGCGCAGCCGGACATGCTCCTGATCGACGCCGAGGAGCATCTGCTTCAGCTCGTCCTTACGCCTCTCCCAAGTGTCGACCGGGAGCCCTGCGACGACCCGGAACCGGAAGGTGCCTGATCGGCCGGCCACGTGCGCTAGGGAAGCGAGGTAGAGGAGACGGCTTTCCTCGCTGACCGGGGCGGCGTCGGCGAGATCGGCGAAGCTGGCGATTCCGCTTTGCTTGGCCACCGTCGTGCCCACCAGGTAGGTGATGCCCTGGTAGACCATAGTCAGCTGTTCGGGGCATAGGCCGGGAAGTGTGGCGCCTGGTGAGATGAGGCTCTGAGTCATCAGTGGCTCGGTTCCGGTGGTGCCACCGGCCTTGAGGAACCCGAAGCCCCGGTCTACGTAGGCGATCAGGGACTCTTGACTCATCCGTCTGCAGCTCCTTTCTGTTGTGTGTGGTCAGACCAACTTCGCAAGGTCGCCAGCACGTCACTGTGCAGCCTGAGGGCGCCGCGCCCTTCGAAGAGCCGAATCCTGCGGGCAATGGTCCAGGCGGCTGTGAACTGATGGAGCGGCAGGACTGGTCGCCTGATGAAGGTCCTCGCCCGGTGACTGTGTGGCAGATCCCGGTGCCAGTCCTCGTGTGTGTCAATGAGGAGGTGGTAGAGGTCAGACCACCTGATCGCTACATTCTCGCTCTAGCCAAACAGGATCTCGACCGAGACCAGAAGGGTGACGGTGCGCCTGATTATCCGTGGAATCTCGGGGTAGGACCGCAGGGAGGCGTTCATGCTCTTCGTCAGGCCGTTCCCCGCTCGAACCTGAACACGACTCAAGTAAGGTGAGAGTAGTTGATTGACTGCCTCATCTATCTGCATGACCGTTTTCCTCCGAATATTGCGTACGGCGTCCGGAGCCTGTACAATGGAAAACACAACCAGTCGGTGCTCTCTTCGTGTTTCCGCGGCAACATGAGATTGACCTCATGTTACCAGGGAAACATCGCCTCGCCTACCAGGATATGGAGTATAACCTATGGGCGAAACCGGGGGGTGAATCGCCTTGCCCTTGACCAGGGGACAACGCCTGCGGCGCTTGCGCCAGCAGCGGGGGGTGGAGCAGCAGGTGGCGGCTCCGGCCATCGGCATATCGCGGCCTTACCTCTCTTTGCTGGAGCGTGACGAGAAGGGGCGCAACGTGGACCATCTCCGGACGACCTTGGAGAAGGCTGCCGGCTACTACGGGGTGCTCCCCGAGTACCTGCTGGTCGAGACGCCGCAGGAGTACATCGATGCATTCGTGCGGCGGCTTGGGGACGGCGTCCCAACCTCGACTGGAGAGCGTTTGCGCCTTATCCTGGACGAGTTGCAGCTGCGCTGGGGTGAGGAGTTCACGGTAGTTGCCGTCGCCGAGACCCTTGGTACGAGCGTCGACGTGCTGGCCGACTTCGTCGCCGATAGGGTGCAGATCACTGAGAGCGTGGCCAGGCAAATGCAGGCCGTCACCGGGGCGCCCATCGACTGGCTAGTACCTCGACCCGGAGTGGCCGTAGACAGGTCGCCGGAACTTCAACGGATCGTGCAGATGGCCATGGACAATGGAGTTGATCCAGCGGACCTCGAAATGATGATCAAGCTCTGGCTGGCCAGGCATGAAAAGAAGGCGCCCTCGGGTACGTGACCCGAGGGCGCCTCCGTGTGTATGGGTTGGTATTTTGCGCTGGGAGCGAAAATCCTGGCCATTAGTGGCGCCCTCGCGTGAGCCAGCTGCGTTGCCGCAGCCGGCGACGGGGGCGCTACTTCGTGATTCGGAACGATGTGACGGTTGCGCTAGGTGTCGGGCCCGGCCCTCCGAAGGCGGCGCTGGCGGTCGTAGCGATCGCGCAAATGAACACCAAAAACGTCAGGAACAGAACGGCTTTACGCATCAACGGATTCCCCCCTTATCCAATAGCTCAGCAAGCCACTCATCGGCCTTGTCCCGTAGTCCCAGGTTCCAGAGTTCGCTGGCCTTTACAGAGGCGCGCAGAGCCAGGGCGGCCGAACTACGTCGGTCTCCCATTTCCCACACGATCCGTGATTGCCAGTACCATAACTCGGCCAGCGGGTTAGCCCAGAGTTTCTCGTTTCCACAAGCCAGCGACTCCGCTCGTTGCGAAGCACCGAACGCATCGCTGAAGTGCCCTTGGTGATAGCGCAATAGCGTAGTCGTGCAGGCCAGCACAAACGTGGCGAACCTATCTTCGCAAGCTTCTGCGCGGCTCAGAATCGCGTCAGCGTCGTCAGTCTGGCCGGCCAGGATCAGCGCATACGCCAGATCGCTGGTCGTGATGGCGCGCTGGACTGGGTCCGCGTGCAGTTCTGCAGCCCGGCGGTAGTGTGCAACTGCTCTCAGATATTCCTTGCGGCGGTCTTGGGCGAAGGCGACAGCGTGATGGGCATATGGGATGAACGTAGCGGTATCCGCGGGCAGGGAATCGGTGAGAGCCAAGAACTGCTCCCCAGCGCAGATGGCATCCAGGTAAAACCCGTGGTGGGCGCAGGCAATCGCTCGATTGACCAGAAGCTCGGCCCACACCTTCGTGTTGGGCTCTGCCACACGTAGACCGTGGTACAAGAGGACGACGGCATCGGCGAGGCGGCCAACCCCGATAGCGGCCTTTCCGCCCATTAGGGAAAAAGTGCCCGCCGGGGAGCCCAACTCCCCCAACTCCAGCAGGCGCTTTGCAGCGTCAACGACAGAATCAGCCGCCCCAGAGCGAAGCTGCTGCAGCAGCCCAGTTCGGAGTTCAGCCTGTGCCATCACCATCACCCCATGAGGTCATTATACCCTATATTGGGTGATGTTTCCAGAGTGCGATTCCAGATATTCGGATCCTACCTCAAGGGTGAAATCATGCTTGATCGGATCAAGTGAAGAAAGATTAAGTGAACTAGGTATCCGACAATACCAACGATGTTGGCGTTTGTCGAGAAATGTAGGGTAATTCAGATGGACTGAACTAACCTGAAAGTAATACCATCGAAATATAGCCATCACGCACCGAACTGCCAGGGCATCACCACACTTTCTAGAAACTGGAGGAGATCCCGTGCGTAGGACGTTTGGGACGGTTGTAGTCGTTTTAATCGCGGCAATCTTGGCGAACATGGTCCCGCTTCCTCGGGCATACGCGGCTGGAGCGCAGGACATGGCCAAAGGCATCGGGACTGAACTCGCCGACCGCCGCACGGCCACCACGCGCGTGACCAAGACTGAAAAGGGGCTTCGGTACGAAGTTTTCGCCAAGCCCGTTCACTATAAGGACCATCAGGGCCGATGGCAGCCCATCAAGCCAGGGTTGAAGGGGGCCGGTCATGGCGGCCCGTTTGCGATAGAGTCCGATGCGGTGCCGTACCAGGCCAGGTTCACTGACTCGGCGGCAGGCAATGAAGTCGAGTTTCGTTACCAGAACACGGCGATCCGCTTTGGCCTGGACGCCTCTTTGGGTGCCGGCGCCTACCGCAGTGAGAGCGCTGGCAGCTCTGTGCGCTACAAGCGCGGAAATGAAGACGTGGAGTACCGCTATGAGTTGGGCAGCATCTCCCTTAAGGAGACGATCATCCTTAACCGCCCGACTGGGCGCAGTGTGTTCAAGTTCCCGATCCAGACAGAAAACGTTGACTTGACCCTTCAGCCGGATGGAAGCATTGAGGCGAAAGATGAATCGGGCACCGTAGCCTGGTACATTCCTGCACCAGCAGTCAGAGACGCCGCCGGAGCGTCTCCACCGGCGGCATCCCAGATGATTAATGATCAGGGTGGCGGCAAGGTACTTACCATTCAGGTAGACCCCGAATGGCTGGGTGCCCCTGACCGCGTATGGCCGGTGGAGATCGATCCGACGGTCATCATCGCGCCGGATGCGGCGGAAGCGATGGATACGGGCATCGACTATAACATCGACCCGTGCGGAACCAGCCGAAACGATTCCTATCCTTCCATCGCAGAGATGATAGCGAGTAAACTCCCGACGTTATCGTACAGGACTTGCGACGGCTACCAAGAAACAGTCACTTCAGGAAAATTTGCCCTGCTCAAATTCAACCTGGATGAACTACCCAAAGGTGCAACTTTAACGTCGGCGAGTCTGATGCTCTTCCAATCGAGTACATACTCAGGGACCCTGAAGGCGCAGCCGGTCATGCAAGCCTGGGAGGAGCGGACAGCAAACGGTCGGTTCCCGTGGAACGATGCCTATTATGCGGTAGGCGCTTCCATTGCCACGGTGGCGTTTGGAGCCCGATCCTGGGTAGACATGAACATTACCGCACTTGTGGATGATTGGCTACAAGGTCGGCGCCCCAATTTCGGTGTGGCGGTCGCCGGTGGTTCGGCTACGATTACCAGCAGTGATGCTCTCGATGTGACCTTGGCGCCTCATCTGGTGGTGGAAGTAGAGGAGGATCTCACACCGCCCTCCATCGCTGCCTTCACCGCTCAGGTCAACCAGAGTGCGGTGACCCTGCAAGCGACGCTGTCTAATCCGACGGACGTTGACCGAATCGAATTCTCCGTCGACGATCGGTTGGTTGGTTTTTCGGAGCGACCGCCCACGTCGAATCAGGTGGCAGTGTCCAACATTCAAGGCCTGACCCAGGGAACACATACCGCCGAAGTCCGCGTTTTCGATCTGGCCGGCAATGAGACAACCCGATCTACTTCCTTCGTGACCAGTCTTGCGGCACCAGCCGCCGGAGCGGTGAGTATGGGCAGCGGCAAGGTGCTGGTAGGCTTCGAGCCAGGTGGCGAGGCCGGATACACGTACCGTTTGTGGCGAGCGGCGACCAAGGACTTTCTGGCCCCCACGGAGATTACCCCGACGTCTGGCAGGACAGTCCTCGACGTTCCCCCGGTTGGCAGTTGCCCGGAGGCATGTTTCTACCGTGTGGAAGTGCGTGACGCCGTAAGTGGGGCGACCGTAGGCTGGGGTCCCATAACTTCAGCTGCAGCAACTCCACAGCCAACCATCACCATGACTGTGGGTGACAATCCGTTGGCCGTGACGCGGCAGTTCGCCGCGGTTCGTGAAGCCGACTATTACCCGGTGAAACTTGAGGCCCCAATCCATGATCAATGGCGACGGTCTACGCCGGTGAGCGGGGAACTGACCGCAAGGGGAGATGGAAAATCACTCGCTTCGGTCAAGAGTATCCCGAACATGGTACGCGGCCAGCTTTTCGATTTCGACCTGCTGGGCCTAGTCAACCAGGAGCGCCGGGCCATGGGGCTGTCCGCACTAGAGGCCCCGGATTTGGGACCCCTCCTTTCCGGTGCCACTTTCAACTGGTCGGGCTCCGCACAGGGTATGAATGGCACTCTGAGGAGCTATGAAGCGGCGCTATATGCGTGGAACTACGCGAGCAACAAGTATGACCTGACGCAGAATCTGACCGGCCCGGATGGAGCGCTGGTCATGTCAGCCCTCCAAGCGGCGCAGCACATAGATGCCTCGGGGCATCTGCAACTGCTGGTTCAGCCGCGGTTCCCGTCCGACGGTGTCACAGAGGCACGAGTGAGTACAGACTATGCCGCACTGACGGTTACCTTCCAGCACCAGTCTCCCCAGCGCCTGAGCGCAGCCTCCGGGGGGAGCGGTCAAATTCTCCTAGCCTGGCAGCCCGGCTCGCTTCGGTACCGGGTCCACCGGGGAACGACTGCCGGGTTTGCCCCCACCGATAGCAACGTCATTGCAGAGGGGTGGGGGGCACCCTCGTTCGTCGACTCTGCCGCTACCGGGATTACCTCGGGACAAACGTACTACTACCGGGTGACGGCGCCCGACGTTACAGGAGCGGTCGCAAGCAACGAGGCTAGTGCGGTTGCGGATCCCAACCCTGTCATCTGGATCACCAGTGAAATCGCGCCTCAGCGAGATGGGATTTACTACTCGTCGAGCAGCGTGCAGGAGTTTGACTTTGACCTCCTTTCCGCGGCGAAGCAAGTCTTCGGTGCATCAGCCCTGAGCAATATTAGCAGCAGCGTCACAACGGTCATCGTCGATTGGACTGGCTACGGACCTGGTGGTTTTCAAATCGAGTACGGTTCGGCATTTAGCATGCCTGCCCCCTCCACTTCAGAACCAGTCCGACTGGTAGGGAGCCTTTCACAGCCAGCCGACATTATCAGCTATACTAACCACACGACCGTGCAGTTCGGTTCGTCCACCGGCTCGAAGAACACGGACCACATTCGGTTGGGCTTCATGATGAAGCCGCCAACACCCACGCTCACCTCACTGCTCAACACAGATGGAACCGTGACGCTGAGTTGGGGTGGGACCGGAGGGTACCATGTCTACAGGGCCCTAACTTCTGGAGGCCCTCCCGTGGCTCTCACCACGCAGTCGACCAACGCATCCTTCGTGGACACCAGCGTCGAGCCCGGCGCTACCTATACGTATACCATCCGGCCGGTGGATGCCGTCACCGGAGCGGTAGGGCTGACGGCTGGGTCAGTGCAAGTTACCGTGCCGGTTAAGCGGTTCGAGGAGTCCGGGGCCGTGACCAGCATAGCCACCTGGACCACGCTTGCCGACGCATCATCCAGCGGTGGGCAATACATGCAGACCTCCGGTACGAACGGTCGCGCGGACTTCACGTTCCTTGGTACCAGCGTAGCCTACATCGCAAGGACGAGTTCGTCTGCCGGCACCGTCCGCGTGTACTTGGATGGCGTCCAACAGGGCACGACCTACAGCCTTACGACGACCAGCATACTGCGCCAGCAGACGATTTTCTCCGCTGCGGGCTTACCGGCGGGATACCACACCATTCGGGTAGAGCGGGCGACGGGGACGCCTTCCGTCGACGCGTTCGACGTCTCAATGATCGCACCGGCACCGCAGGGTGTATCGGCGAAGTCGGTAAACAGCGGGGTCACGGTTCAGTGGTTGTCCACGGTCGGGGCTCAGGGCTACCACGTGTACCGAAGCGCGTTCGCAGGCGGACCCTACCAGCGCCTCACGCTGCTCCCGGTCGTTTCGACCACCTGGACTGATCCCCAACCGCTGCCGGACGGCTACTACGTGGTCACCGCACTGCACGATGACAATCGGATGACCGCCCCCAGTGCAGAGGTCCGAATGGCCGGGGGCATAGGCCAATATGACGACACGAATTCGGAGCTTGCTTACATAGGCACTTGGCAGAAACCGACCGATGCTGCCAGCTTCATGGGCACGCTGCACACTGCATCGACAGCTGGCGCTAGCGTGGCCCTGCGTTTTTCGGGCGACACCGGGGCAATTCGACTCCTGGGCCCAAAGGGTCCGGGCTACGGAAAGATGGATGTCTATCTTGATGGCATCCTGGCCGCTGCCGGAGTTGACCAGTTTAGCGCTACGCCCCAGGCAAAGCAGGAGTTGTTTCGGCGGGAGCCGCTTACGGCGGCTGCTACGCACACAGTGGAAATCCGGTATACCGGCACGAAGAACCCAAGTGCGTCTGCCGCGACCATCGCACTAGACGCGATTGAGGTCTTACCGGGCGGACGCCCCTGGTTCCTTGCCGCACGGCCCGCTTCCAACCGTGTCGATTTGACGTGGACCGGAACCGTAGTGGCTACAAACGGCTATCGGGTAGAGCGGCGAGCGGCGGGCGCGGCGAACTACGCCGCTCTCCCTGGCATGCCTGTGCCTGGCACGCAGACGACGTTTGCGGATGCGACAGCCGTGAATGGTGTCAGTTACTCCTACCGCGTGGTCGGGATTGGCGCCGGGGGCGTGGAGACGCCGGCATCCAACGAAGTGCAGGCACTTCCAGTCGCGAACCGAACCGGCCTCGACGGTCGATATCCGTACGCTGGACTGCCTTGGGGTGGAGCGACCGGGTACGTCCAGTTGGAGACCGGAGCGTTTGTGCTTCCAGTCACGGACGCCCTGATTCCAGAGGGCCCGCTGGCGGTGGTGCTGCGCCGTACCTACAACAGCAATGTAACCGAAGACCGCGGTGTCGGCCCGGGATGGCGCCTGAATTTCGATCAGACTCTGGCCGCGTCTGGGGAGGACATCATCTGGACTGACGGGGACGGGAGCCAAGTTAAATTCCTCGACCAGAGCGGCTCTTACACGGCCGAGCCACAGACCTTTGTTTCTTTGCGTAAAACAGCGGCAGGATGGGAGATCACCCGCAAAGACGGCACCCGCAATGTGTTTAATCCCCTTGATGGCACTCCGGGCAGCGGGCGACTTGTCTCGACTGTCGATCCCAATGGAAACCAAATCTCGTATTCGCTGGATGTAAGTGGAAGGGTAATAGATATCCACCCTTCAGTCGGGAACCGCTGGACGCTGACCTACACAGGTGGACGTCTCGACACTGTCAAGGACGGCGCCTATGGGAGTCTGCCCGGCCAGCGGTCGGAGGGACGGATATACCGCTTCAGCTACGGCGGCAGCGGGCAGCTTGAGCGGGTGACCACCCCGATGACCGAGGTTTGGACCTACCAGTATGATGGCACCGGAAAGATGGTCCGCGTGATCGATCCTGCCGCACGATCCGCTTCACTACAGTACAGCGGCGAACGCGTCACGGCCTATGTCGAAGAAGAGGGTGGCCCAGGGAGCCTGGGTCCTAAGACCACCTTCGTATATAACGCGGGTCGAACCACGGTGACGAATCCGCTCGGGCAGGCGACAACCTTTGTTGTAGGTGGCAACGGTCGGCTGGTAGAAACGATCAATGCACTGGGAGGACACACTTTCTTGGAGTACGACGAGTCAGGCAACCTGACTGCCGTCGTCGACCCGCTCAACCGTAGGACCCAATACGGCGCGTACGATCAGTGGGGGAACCCCGGTTTCGTCCTGGACGCGCTTGGCCAGAGGGTCTCCTATGAATATCATCCAGTGCTGCACCTGCCAACCAAGGTAACCGACCAACTTAGTCGGGTGCAGACCATCGATTACGAACTGGTCGGGGCGACGTGGCGCCCGAACGTTACACAGGCAGTATCGGCGTCCGGCACAGCCGACGCCCAGGTTGTTCAATATGCCTACGATGCGCACGGGTTACGGATCAAGTTAACAGACCCGCGGGGCTTTGAGACGGCATATGAATATGACAGTCGCGGCTGGCTCAGCCGCGTAACCGGCCCGTACGACCCGGCCACACCTCCAGCGCTCCGGACGCGCATCACAACCTTGGGGTATGACGAAGCCGGCAACCTGATCGGAAAGACTGAACCGTCCGGGGATGCAGGCTCCACACCGCGGACCACCTATTACGCATACGACCTGGTAGGCCGACTCGTTAGCACCACTCTGCCTGATCAGAGTGTGACCGTGACCCGATATGATGCCAGCGGGTTACCCGTCAGCATCGCCGATCCGATGGGTGCCGAGGTGCACTATGCCTACGACAGCCTGGGCAGGTTGATCAGGCAGACTGATCCGTTGGGCGGCGTTGTCCAAATGGACTATGACGACGCCGGGAATCGAATCGGGGTCACCGATGCCCGGGGAAACCGGACGGCGACCCAGTACGACGCACTTGGTCGTCCGGTGGCTGTCACGGACGGGGAAGGCAACACGACGCGTACCGGATATGACCCGGTGGGTAACGCGACGACGATGACCCTACCCAGCGGGTATACCGTGACGGCGGAGTACGATGCTTTGAACCGGCAAATCCGCCAGAACGCACCGTCAGCCAGGTATGAGTTCCAGTATGATGCCGTTGGAAACCAGGTACTGAGCCGTGATGGCAACGGGAACTGGACGCGCTACGAATACGACAACCTGAACCGGCTTGTTACTGTGTACGACCCACTAAACCTGAACGCCAGCGGCGGGTTGCTGTATGACACCTCGACACCGCCTGTGAAGCTGTCAAAGGCCACCACGTACGTTTATGACAAGGCAGGCAATCGAGTCAGAACGACCGACTTGAGCGGCCATGCAAGCGTCTACGCCTACAACGAGGTTAACCAACTAGTTTCGGAAACGGACCCGATGAACAATGTGCATCGTTACGTCTATGACGCCGCGGGGCAGTTGATCCGGGAGATCGACGGCAATGGGTCTGTTCGCTTGTACACCTATGACATCCGCGGAAATCTCCTGGCCGTCGGACCGGAGCAAGTATGTAGCTGTGACTGTGATTCGATTATCTATGAGTATGACAGGGCCGGTCGAAAGACGAAGGCGCAGACCAGCGGCGTTACGACTTGGTATAGGTATGACGCTGCGGGACGGATTGTAGAGGTTGACCAATCCCCCGGGTCCTCCACAAGGTACGCATATGATCCCAACGGGAACATGGTTCTCATTGCGCTGAACGAAGCGACTTGGGAGTACACCTACGATCGGGCCAATCGGCTCACGCAGGTGGTCGATCCCAGTCGGCTAAGAACCTCGTATACTTACACGCCCAATGGCCAAAGGTTGAGGGTCGACCTTCCCTATGGCATCCAGCTGCTGAACACGTTTGATCAGTCTACCAATCGGCTGACCAAACTTCAGTATTCTATGCCGTCCAAATCGAGCTCGTGGGAAATCAGTTACACCTACGACGCCGCGGGAAATGTGTCATCTCAGGCTGAGAAGCTGAACAGTGGCACTCCCGTCCAAACCACTTACCAATACGACGTCTTGAACCGGTTGGTCAAGTCCGAGCGAGGGACTCTCGGAAATTCCTGGACCCAGATAAAGCAATACACGTATGATGCTGTTGGAAACCGCACAAGTGTATACACCTCGCCACCGAACTCATCGTCGTCATCCGTCACGGAAACGTACACGTACGATGCGGCGAATCGGGTTACATCCGTAAAGCGCGGATCATCCCTCGCACAGAAGTACATCTACGATGAGGCTGGCCGCCTGATTCTCGTGGACGGCTACGATCCCGATTCCAACACGAACCAGAGTGCGCGTTACGAGTACGACAGTTTCGACCGGGTCATCAAGGTGACCAGCGGCACATCGGTGACGTCATATGGCTACGACCCCGATGGAAAGCGATACTACCGGAAGGTCTTGGATCGCATCAACAGTGACCTGGCTCAAATGGTTTACTACCAGTACGCCGCCGGTCAGGTTGTTGCCGAGCGTGATGGTACAGGCAGCCTGGTGTCATTGCTAACCCGCGGTGTCGGAGGAGAATTACTCAGCGTCACTAAGCCCAAAGATGGGTCGTTTGTCTACCTGAAGGACCATTTGGGAAGCGTTCGCAAAATGGCGGACAAGGACTTTGCCTTTACCAATTCATACGAGTACGATGAGTTTGGAAAGGTGACAGCTTCCACCGAGGCGATAAAGAACGATTGGAAGTTCACCGGTGCTCTGTACGATAGTGCAGCGTCGCTATATCACCTCGGGGCTCGGTACTACTCGCCGTCAGACGGGCGGTTCATCACGCAGGACTCCTGGAAAGGCAGTCCGTGGCAGCCGTGGACCCAAAATCTGTACGTCTACGTGGGAAACAATCCTGTTAACTATGTGGACCCGACAGGACACGCAGCAGATGCAGCCGGTGGCGGGGGCTGTTCCGGTGACCTCTGCGAAGATGCTGAGGCGATTTTTGAGAGCGACGAGGCGGCTGCGGTGGTATCTGGTGCATGTCGTGCAGGACTCGAGACGGACTACGACTACTGTGTGGCAGCGTACTACTCGTTGAAAGCCAACGGCTACGATGTGCCAGCTTCACTGAAAGAGGCCTATCCAATCTTCTTTAACCCTGAGGGCACAGCGATGGCGCTGGTTATCCAGTCCAGCAACGAAGCGATGAGCAATATGGCCACTGCACAGTTACTTGCAGGGGCAGGCACCTCTTCGGCTGGCGCTGCAGGAGGCTCGTTAGGCGGCCTTAATTGTGGGCGCTCACATTGTCTGAACCAGTCCGGCTCACATTAAGTGAACCGACCTGGGCACGTGCTTGCTTACAATAAGTGAACCCAAACGGAAAACCGGGGACTACGCCCCGGTCGTTGCTTTATTC